>Ga0207416_1000015_pt1 | contig 383812 bp, 351 predicted proteins | sample PaiPotPPM11metaG_FD_184107 | JGI IMG/M metagenome (GOLD analysis project Ga0207416, IMG submission 184107) | Iron sulfur acid spring bacterial and archeal communities from Banff, Canada, to study Microbial Dark Matter (Phase II) - Paint Pots PPM... ... | reverse complement strand
ATCTCCTTGGCATACTCATGGCAAGCTTTTGGTCCCATGAGCGCTCTTTCGGCGCCTCCAGGCCCCGGTAAGATCTTTCGTGGCGCGACGAAGGTCTGTTCGGTAAGATCTTTCGTGGCGCGACACGCGGCGTTGACCGGCGTCTGCAGCGGATGGTAGAGTAGGGCGGCTATGTTCCGCTTCGACCTTCAACTCTTCGCATCCAAGAAAGGCGCCGGTTCCACCCGGAATGGCCGCGACTCCAACGCTCAGCGTTTGGGTGTGAAGAGATTCGCCGGTCAAACCGTGCTGGCCGGGAATATTCTCGTGCGCCAGCGCGGCACGAAGTTCTATGCCGGCGACAATGTGGCAATTGGACGCGACTACACGCTCTACGCTCTCGCGGACGGCGTGGTCCATTTTGGAACGCGCCGCAATCGCAAGCACGTCCACGTGCGCCCAAGCGCTTAAGCACGGCGACAGTCACCACGCAAGAGGGCTCGTCAGGGTCCTCTTTGGTTTTTCCGAGAAAGCAACGGCGCATTGCAGTTCATCGATGAAGCGACGATCACGGTCGCAGCCGGAAACGGAGGCGACGGGCTCGTTGCTTGGCGTCGGGAGAAGTACGTTCCAAAAGGCGGTCCCGCCGGCGGTGACGGCGGCGACGGCGGAAACATCTATCTCGAGGCGGCACCAGAACTCTCTACGCTGGTCGAATTCCGGTACAAACGGCACTTTTCCGCGCCTTCGGGTAAAAGCGGCGGACCTTCCAATAAAACGGGTCGCACCGGCGACGATCTGAGGGTTGCGGTACCCGTCGGCACGCTCGTCTACCGTAAGCTCGATGACGGCACCGAAGGGTTCATCGCGGATCTTCGTGCTGCCGGAGAACGATTGACGGTTGCGAAAGGCGGTCGCGGTGGCTTAGGCAATCAACACTTCGCGACGAGTACCCGGCAAGCTCCGCGCTTCGCGGAGAAAGGCGCACCGGGCGAAGCGTTTGCGCTGCGTTTAGAGCTGCGCCTGCTTGCAGACTGCGGGATCGTCGGTGTACCGAACGCCGGGAAGTCGACGCTGCTTGCCGCGGTGTCTGCCGCGCACCCCAAGATCGCAGACTATCCCTTCACGACACTCGAGCCGCAGCTCGGCGTCGTTCGGCTTTCGGACGATGAGTCGTTTGTCATGGTGGACGTTCCGGGATTGATCGAAGGCGCGCATTCAGGCGCAGGACTGGGCGATCAATTCCTGCGCCACGTCGAACGGACGCGCGTGTTGATTCACCTGCTCAACGGCGCTTCCTCACTCGAGGAGATCCTCCACGATAAGAGCGTCATCGAGGCCGAACTAGCAGCGTGGAGCGAGCAGCTCACGCGCAAACCGGCGCTGATCGTTCTTTCGAAACTCGATCTCCCCCAAGCGCGGATTCGTTTGGACGAACTGCGAGAGCGCTTTGAAAACGTTCACGGAATCAGTGCCGCGACAGGCGTGGGGGTGACGGAGCTGCTCTATGAAACGTGGAACCGCATTCGCAGCGCTCCGATGCCGGAGATCGCGGTACCGCACGCCGCGAGGATTCTCTTGACGCCCGTAGAGACGTTCAATATCGATCGGCGAGACGACGCGTTTATCGTTTCCGGCGACCGCGTGGAACGGCTCGCCGCAATGACCAACTTCAGCTCCGATGAAGCGTTGGCGCGCTTCGAGCAGATCCTCGCGAAGATGGGCGTGGAAAAAAAACTGCGCGAGATGGGGGCGGTGGAGGGCGACACAGTGAGGATCGGCGACCACGAATTTACGTATTCATGAGCTAAAGCATGGCGTTGACTGAAGCGGCGGCTGTAACGCTGCGCAAACTGCGACATTTTTGCGCTTGTCGGGGGCCATGGACGTGGACCGGCCAGCGGTTGCGCGGCGATACGGCTGCCGCTTCAAGCAGCCTTGTCGCAGACGCATGAAGCTCGGCATCTTCGGCGGCACCTTCGACCCCGTGCACAACGTGCATCTCTTCATCGCGGAGTCAGCCCGCCGGCTGGAAGGACTGGATCGCGTTCTCTTCGTGCCGACAAATCGCGTGCACTATCGCCCGCCGCCGCAAGCTTCCGCGGAACACCGCTGTGCGATGCTGTTGGCGGCGATCGAATCGAACGATCGCTTTGCGCTCGATGCGTCAGATTTGCGCGCAGGCGCGACGGGATACACGGCCGATCTCTTGCCTCACCTCGAGCGCAAGTACAGTGGCGCATCGCTCACTTTCATCACCGGGGCCGACTCGCTGGCAAGTAACGCCTGGGTTCGGTTTGAGGAGGTGCTGCAAGCGCTCGATGCATTCGTCATCGCGCCCCGCGCCGGTGTCGGCTCCGCGGGGATAGCGCGCATCCTGGAAGCGGTCCCTGCGTCGCTTCGGGCTCGCGTCAAAACTTTGAATTTGCCGGAGATGCCGGAGAGCGCGACGCTCGTTCGCACGCTGCTCTCGCAGCGCAAATCGGTGCGGTATCTCGTTCCCGAAGCGGTCTGGCAGTACTTAGAAGCACACCGCCTCTACGGTGTTTCCGAAGATGCGTGAGACCGCCGTTTTTATTTGCGCGCTCTTCGCGAGCTCATGCGCGTCGCCGGAAGGTGCAACGCCGTCGCAAGCACTCCAGGCGTGTGCTCGCGGCGCGGCTCATGTCGAAGTTGAAGGACGCGGAACGGTGACGCGCGTGCTCGGCACGCGAACGTCGGCCAGTGGAGTTCACGAAGGGTTTTTCCTGCGAATGGATCGCATCTCCATTCGCGTTGAAGACAACACGGACATCACCGGACCCATACCGCTGCGCGCCGGCGAACCAATCCAGCTTCGCGGCCAGTACGAGTGCAGCGACGGCGTCATTCATTGGACCCACCACGATCCGGCCTTCCGCCATGCCGGCGGATACATCATCGCCGGAGGCCGCCGGTATTCATGAGGATCGTATTGGCGAGCGCCTCTCCGCGACGGCTCGACCTCCTGCGGTCTCTCGGACTCGACGTCGACGTGATCCCCAGCGGGTACGATGAGCCGCCGCTGAAAGGGCTCTCGCCGCGTGAACTCGCCACGACGCATGCCGAACAGAAGTGCGCAGCGGTCCTCTCGCAAATCCCGCCGGAGTTGCCGCTAGTCGCCGCAGACACCGTCGTGGAGCTGGACGGCCGTCCGTTCGGAAAACCCCGAACGCTGGACGAGGCCCGTGCGATGTTGGAACAGCTTTCAGGACGCACGCACTGCGTTCACACGGCGTTCGCGGTCGCTTACGCCGGCCGGCGAACCGTGGAATGTGAAACCACCGGCGTCACGTTCTTTCGGCTCGCTCGCGACGAAATCGAAGCCTACCTTTCAACCGGAGAACCGCTCGACAAGGCCGGCGCGTACGGCATTCAGGGGTACGGCGCGACGCTGGTTGAGCGCATCGACGGAGATTTTTACACCGTGATGGGGCTGCCCGTCGCACGGCTGGTCCGAACGCTCCGCCGGTTGGGATTCCACATTCCGCCCGCGAAACTTATCGATACTCCAGCAATCTAGGACCGGAGCGGAGGAGCCCATCTTTACCTATCGGGACGAACGCCGGCTCTTTGCGGTGCTTGCGGTGATCATCGCGGCGGCGGTGATTGCGCTGCTTCAGATCGGATCGGCACGTTCGGGATCGGCAAGTCCGCTTTCCAGCGTCGCGGGTGCCATCGCAATCGCGTTCGAGGAAGGCGCCTCAGCGATAGTCTCCGGCGTTCGCGGCGCAACGCACAATCTGGCGCTGATTCCGTCGCTGCAGCGCGCCAACAACCGGCTTGAAGCGCGCAACAAAGCGCTGCAACGCGAGAACGCGCGCTTGAACGAAGCCTTGGCGTTCTATCGCGAGCAAGCGGCACTTCAACCGCAGATCGCCCAATATCCGCGTTCAATAGAAGCTCGCGTCATCGGCTTTCCCCCGGAGTATGCCGTTCAAAGCGTCACGATCGATAAGGGTACGCGCAACGGCATCGCGCGCGACGACGGCGTGCTGGCCGCAGACGGTGTTGTCGGCCGCGTCATGGAGGCTGGACCTTTCAGCAGCAAAGTGACGTTGATCACCGACTTCACGTCCACGATCCCGGCCGTCGTGGCCCAAGGCCGGTACTGGGGGATCGCTCGCGGAAACGAAAGCAGCGTTCGCCTAGAGTATATCTCGCAAGACGCGCCGCTGCGCGTCGGTCAGGAGATCGTGACCGGTGAAGCGCGATCGTTTCATTCCGGCGCGCTGATCGGAACGATCGTTGGTCTCGAGCGCAGCGCCACGACGCTGTATCAGACGGCAATAGTCAAACCGTCGGTCGATTTCTCCCGCCTCGAGCGCGTTGTCGTCGTTCCTAAATAACTTGCGGGCACCGGCGTTCGGCGTACGCGTGGCGCTCTGGCTCGCTCTTGCTCTCCTACTGCAGATCGAAGTGCTGCATTTCTTGCGCTGGCATGGCGCGCAGCTCAGCCTGGTTCTGGTGGTCGTCGTTTGGTACGCCATAGGTTCGGAACCGCGGACCGCCGCATTGATCGGCCTCGCGGCGGGGGCCTGCGAGGATCTTTTGGGCGCGCAAACGGGCGGCGCATGGACAATCTCTACCACGCTAACGGCTCTCGCCGCGAGTCTTGCTGCGCGCGGCTTTTTCACGGATTCGGTCGCGCTGACCGCGGGCATCGCGGCGGCCTGCACGCTCTTGCGCCGACTGCTCTTTTGGATCGTGATGTCGCTGCAGGGCTACCCCGCAGGTTTTGCTTCCCTGCACTTCCATCAAGCGCTTTGGGAAGCGGCGATCAACACCGCTTTTGTCATCGCCTTCATGGCGGCACTGCGGCTGCGAGCCGCATCGCGGAGGTGAAACCGTACCAGCGCAGGCAACCTCTGTGGCAGCGGTCCCCTGCGAGGGTCGTCGTCTTCTGCGCAGCAGTGCTTCTTGCACTGCTCGCATTAGTCGTGCGGCTGGTTCAAGTTCAGATCGTCGACGGGCAGCGGTATCGAGCGGCGGCACAGGCCAATCAGGTTCGCCTGATCCCCGTCGCCGCACCGCGCGGCCTGATCTACGACCGCAGCGGGCGCGCGATCGTGCGCAGCCGTCCCTCTTTCGTCGTCGATATCATTCCGTCGGAGATGAAAGCCGGCGACGCCGAGCTGCGCACGATTGCCCAGACGATCGGAGCTTCACCCGCGCGGCTTTGGGAGCGGCTGCTTCACCACCACGGCGTCGTGTATCGCTCGTTTGATGAATTGACGGCCTATGAACCTTACGGGCCGGTGATCGTTGCGCAGGATCTGCCGGTCGCAAGCGTGGTCAAACTCTCGGAACTGCTGAGCGATCTTCCCGGCGTCAACGTTGAAGTGCAAGCCGTCCGCAGCTATCCCTTCGGAAGCGTCGGCTCGGCGATCTTCGGATACGTCGGACAGATCACCGCCGACGAATTCAAGCGCCTGCGCGGCCTCGGATACTCGTTCAACGACGTCGTGGGCAAGGACGGCTTGGAATACGAGTACGATCGCTATCTGCGCGGCGAACCCGGCGGGCAAAGGGTCGTTGTCGATGCGCAAGGGCAGGTCGTTCCCGCGATCCGCCTGGCGGCAAAGCGCCCGGTGCCGGGCGACAGCCTCGTCCTGACCATCGACTGGCGCCTGCAGATGATCGCACAGCGGGCGCTGGCGGACGGCATTCGATCGTGGACGGGCGGACATCGCAAGATCGGAGGCGCCGTCGTGATCTTGGATCCATGGAACGGCGCGGTGCGCGCGCTGGCAAGCTATCCGGATTACGATCCGAATGCGTTCGCCTCAAACAAGGCACGCAAAGTCGCCTCGTACCTCCTCGATCGTTCTCAGCCGCTCTTCAATCGCGCGATCACCGCGGCGACGCCTACGGGCTCGACGTTCAAGATGGTCACCGGATCCGCCGCGCTGAGCTCGGGCGTCGTGAAAGTCAACGAAGTCGTCTACGACAGCGGCTACTGGAACTGCTATGGCGCGTCTTTTCAAGACATCGCAGCCGGCGGCTTGGGCAACACGACGTTTATTCACGCGCTCGCTGCATCCTCGGACGGTTATTTTTACCAAATGGGATGGCGCCTCGGGAACGCGCGCCTTCGAAAGTATGCGCTCGCCTTCGGGCTCGATCGGCGATCGGGCATCGACCTTCCCGGTGAGTTCGAGGGAAACTGGCCGACGAACGCATGGATGATGAAGGTCGCCGGGTTGCCGCTCGAACCCTCAGACGTGTGCAGCCTGGCGATCGGTCAAGGCGCGATGGAAGCGACGCCGCTGCAGATGGCAAACATCGAGTCCGCAGTCGTCAACGGCGGCACGCTCTTTCGCCCGCGCGTCGTTTCGGAGATCCGCGATCCCTTAGGGTACGTGATCAAGCGCTTTGCGCCCGAGGCCATTCGACGCGTTCCGGTAACTTCGGCGGCGCTCAAAGCCGTTCGAGCCGGCATGGATCAGGTAACGGAGCCGTGGGGCACGGCATACGGCCTCGCCATCGACGGTCTGCCGTTCGGCGGAAAGACGGGGACGGCCGAAACCGCCGGCGGCGCCGGGCCGAACACGACTTGGTTCGTCGCCTACGCGCCCGCGGCGCATGCAAAGATCGCGATGGCCGTTTTCGTCGATCGCTCCGGCGGCTACGGAGCGCAGGTCGCCGCGCCGATCGCTCGGCAGATCCTCGTGGAGTACTTCAACAAAAAGAGCTAGGCATCGAGCAGGGTCAGCGTGTCGCGAATGCGATCCGCGCGGACGCCGGGATTGCGCGCTGCATGCTGCTCGAGCGCCTCCGTCGAGCCGCGCCGGACCAGCGCATGCGCGGCGGCAAGCGCAACCGTTTCAGATTCGTCGCGAAGAGCCTCTATGAGGACCCGTCCCGATCGGGTGTCATTGAGATCGGAAAGGGCGAAGATCACCTCGCAGCGCGCAGCTTCCGATAATCCGGCGAACTCGCTGCCTGCCTCCGCCGTCCAGGCGGCCGGTACGAGAGCGTTCGGAGAACTTTGCATCGTCTGCGCGGCTCGATGGCCGGCCATTGCGCGCGCAACGAGCCCGATCGCAACGATGAGCGCAATCCCGAGAACGATCCAAAGCGCGGTCACGCCGGCGCGGCTGAGAGTTGTTCGCGCAGGCGCTCCAGGGCCGAATCGACGACCGGGTACCGCCGATGCGCGAGCGTTTCGAGCAGCGCGGTTTCATTGACCCCTGCAAGATCGTCCAGCGAGGCAATCAGCAATCCGCGATACTTGGCAATCTCCGGAACGTCCGCGGGCAAGAGACGCGCGAGCAGAGCCCACGGAATGGCAGAAGGCATCGGCGCATCGGTGAGCCGCATTGAAAGAACGCGCAGCTCATGCACGTCGGCGCTTCCCCGCAACGAGAGCACCGCATTGCCTTCAAAGGGGCACTCGCCGGGCTTTGCGTTCATCGCCAAGACTCGAACCTTCTCGCGCAGTCCCGGCGTCTCCACGTCGCGCGGAGCGAGCACATAGTTGGGAAGCCGCAACTTGATGAAGAGACGGTCGAGCATCTCCCGCAACGTTTCGTACAGGTCGCGCAACGCAGCCGCATCGCTCGATCCGACGGCGTCGGGAAAGAAAGCCCTAATCGCAAAGAGGTGATCGACCATCGCATTAAAGCGCGTCTCACGCAGGTAGCGCAGCGTTCGAGCTAAGCGCGGCGCATCGAACGCGATAGCGGTTTCCACGGCGCCCTCCGAGGGCGGCGCTTGGCCGGCATTCCCATTTCCTATCGCGACAGGTGAAGCAGCAGGCAGCGCCACGAACCGATCGCCAACGCTGCTCAGCGCGCGGCCGCCGCCAAGCGACGGGCCGGTCATACCGTCCAATCCGAACGGCAACCCTGCAATTGCATTCGCGAACGCGGGTTCGCCGCGCACCTTCAACTCGCGCGATTCAATCGTTTCCACGCGGTCGCCATCGTAAGCAATCCGCGCGCTGCGAGCGATGACCACGCCCGAGCCGCAGGCTGAATGCACCACTTCACGCCAGCGAATCACCGCATCGATCCCCGGATCGACGTCGCTAAGCACGATGCCGCGCTCGCTGAAGAGCGCCGAAAACGCGCCCGCATCGCGAACCGGCACATCGTTGACCGTGGTGCTGTTGGGCACGTAGATCAGTTGATCGATCCTTTCGACGCGGACGCTGACGCTGTGCGCCGGACCATCTCCGCCGTTGCGCAGATGCAATGCATAGGAGAGCTCCGTCCCCGGGTCGGCTGCGTCCGCGGGTTCGCTCGAAAGAACGCCGATCGCAAAGTTCGGCTCGGCGCTGGTTACGATCGTCAGCGGATCGAGCTGCAGCGGCAGCAGTTCATCGGCGCGCACGACGGCTTCGATCGTTACGGGATGCGCCTTGGCCAAGCTTCGCAAGAGCCGCACTCCTAAACGCGCCTCGATGCTTTGCGCGGGAGCAACTGCACCGAAGAGAAGCGTCGAGCGATCGCGCGTGGCGCCTTCGACGCTCTCGAGCCGCGCTTCGGCCGACACGTAAAGCAGCAAACGGACGTTTTGTGCGACGTCGGTGCCTTCGTTTCGCAAACGGACATAGACGTCGACGAGTTGATTGGGGCGAAAGACGTCGTCTTGCGCCAGGCTCAGCGCAGAGGTACGGGCTGAAAATGCCGGATGTGATTCGACCTGCCAGCGCGCTTCGCCCAGCGGCGTCTCGCCCAGTTCTTGCGTGTGCAGCAAAGCCGACAAGCACAACGGCGTGCGATCTTCGCAGGGCGTGCGCGCACGCGCTGCAACGACGAACTCCCGCGACTCGTAGGGTTCGAGCGCGCCGAGATCGAGACTGTCAGCGTTCATCTCGACTCCAGCACCCTTTTCGTAAACGCACACGTCCTCGAGCCCCGGCTCGGCGCTCAACTGCAGAACCGCATCATTGGCCGGCGCGCTTCCGTCGTTGACGATGCTGAGTGCGGCCCTGCACTCTTGCGAGGGACGAACCACTATTGAACCGATCCGCTCGACGCGCGAGCGCCTTGGCGCAAACGCCGGAAGCGAGCGCGCTAGAATCGTGCGCTCGAACTCTCTTTCGCCGCCCTGCCAGCGCAGTCGTGCCCGAACGCGCAACGCATCGCCATCCGTCAGCGGCGAACGCGCTATCGCGATTGCGCCAACTTCGGCGCTCCCTTGCGGCGGAATGCGGCCCAGATCGTACTGCGCCGGTTCTTTCTTGCGCTCGCGCAGGGGACGGCCGTCGATCTGCGCCGAGCCGCGCACCGCCAGCAGTCCTTCGCTAAATTCGAACGTTACGGAAACCGCTTCGGCTGCAAATCCTCCGACGTTCGTTGCGCGCAAACGGACCCGAAGCGTATCGCCAGACGCGATCTGGTTCTCCGGCTCAACCGTGAGGACGCTCTCTTCGCCGTCGAAACTCGCCGCGGCCCGAACCGGCAATGCGGCAGGCTGCAGCGCAAACGCCGCAGTTTCTTGAGAAGCGATCTGCGCGAAAGCAGCGATCGGGCTGAGGTCCTCAAGGCGATCGTCCACCCGCACGCGATACGACAGCGTAACGGTGGCGCTTGCCGGCAGGTTCGCTGCAATCACCGGGGCGTAGACGCGATCGAAGCGCGCGAGCAGATCCCGTTCGAACTCGCGACCGTTGACTCGGGCAGAGTTGGCAACGTAGCTCGTGCGCTGCGGCACGGGCGCGACGACGACGACCTCGCGCGCGCTCGACTCGCCGGCATTGTGCACCCGCACCGTGATCGCTGCCTCCGCGCCCGGAACCAGTGCGCCTTCGCGGTTCTCGAACGCGACATTTGTCTGCGGATTCTCCAGCAAAGGTTTGCTGCGCACGATGAGCCGCACGATATTCGAGCCGACGGGGGCGAGCTCGAAGGCGGAAACGGCCGCCTGGAGTTCGACCGTGGTGCCGTTTTCGATCGCTCCCGCGACGCTGTACGCGATCTCGATCGACCGTTCTTCGCCCGGCGCTACGTCGCCGATCTCTGCACCGGCACGCGCCAGCAATGCTGAAGCGCCGTGCTTGTCGTCAACGACCGCGCCGTCCACCTTGCCCGAACCGACCAAGTACACCAATCCGTCGGGCACATTGAAGCGCACGCGCACTCCCGTTGCCGTGGCGCCGCCTTGATTGCGGAAGGTAAAGGATGCGCGCAGCGTCATCCCAGGTTCCAATTCCCGTTCGGGCGAAACGATGAGGGTTCGAAGACCCTCGGGAATGGTTGTTGCTCCGGGCGAGAAAACGTCCGTTAGGCTGCGCATAATTCGGATCGCGAGGACTCTTCGCCGTGCGGGGGTCGCCCCCTTGATAAGCAGCTTGAAGTCTTGAGAGGTTTGCAGTCGATGCTTGCACCCAACGTCGATCGAATTGCCGACGCCGTCGCGCGGCTCGGGTCCGAAAGCGCTTTTGAAGTGCTCGCGCGCGCTAAAGCGCTCGAAGCGCAGGGCATGCGCGTCGTTCACATGGAGATCGGTGAACCTGACTTCGATACGCCCGAGCACATCAAGGATGCGGCCATTCGCGCGCTGCACGCCGGCTACACGCATTACTCGGCTTCCGCGGGCATCTTGGAACTGCGCGACATTATCGCCGATTTCGCTGCCAAACTACGCCACGTCGAACCGTTCACGGCCGACAACGTGGTCGTCTCGCCCGGCGCCAAGCCGGTCATCTGGAATCTGCTGAGCGCGATCCTCAACCCAGGCGACGAGTTCATCTATTTCGATCCCGCCTATCCCGCATACGCGTCGTGCGCCGGCTACCTCGGCGCGAGCGTCGTCGCGATTCCGCTGCACGAGGAAAAAGATTGGCGCATGGATCTCGACGAGCTCGAGCGCCGCGTCTCCGATCGCACGCGGGCGATCATGATCAACTCGCCGCACAACCCAACAGGCGGGGTACTCACGCGCGCGGACCTCGAGCGGATCGCGGGCATGGCGCAGCGCCACGACTTTTTGGTGATCTGCGATGAGATCTACAGCCGCAACTTTTACGAGGGCGAGTTTTTCTCGATCTCCGCGGTCCCGGGGATGCGGGAGCGCACGATCGTCGTCGACGGCTTCTCGAAAGCCTATGCGATGACGGGCTGGCGGCTGGGTTATGCGATCATGCCGCCGCAACTGGCCAAAGTCGTGACGCTCTTCAACAACAACACATTCTCGTGCGTGGCGACGTTCGTGCAGCAAGCCGGCATCGCGGCGCTTTTGGGACCGGACGAACCGGTTCGGCGCATGAACGCTATCTTTCGCCAGCGGCGCGACCGCCTGATTGCCGGCCTCAACAAGATCTCGGACCTCTCGTGCACGATGCCCGAAGGCGCCTTCTACGCGTTTCCAAACGTCACGCGGATCACTTCCGACGACAAAGGTTTGGCGGCGTACCTGCTGCAGGACGCCGGCATCGCGTGCTTGGGCGGCTCAGCGTTCGGCGCCGCAGGCAAAGGGTATCTGCGCTTTTCATACGCTGCTTCACTCGAGGACATCGATTACGCGCTTTCGCAGATTGCTTCAGCTTTGCCGCGCTTCGCGGGCTAACGGCCCTAGGGGAACGGCGAATCGTGCGCGCTGTTATGGTGAGGTTATCGAACCATGGCGCGCGCTTTTCGCTGCACTGCCCCTGGCGTCATGGTGATGCATAGAACCATGACGCCTAGTCCGGCTTAAGGCACTGTTGTCGTGCCTGTCATTCTGACTCAGCATTATTCGCCGGCGGATCGCATCTATCAAGATGTCGAGTATTGTCTCTATCATTATCCGCGACAGTACTACGGCCGGGTAAGGCCCGGCGACCGGTTTATCTACTACAGACCTCTGGGGCGATCTACGCCACGGGCCGACTCAAAAACATATTACGGCTGCGGACTCCTCGGCCAATGGTGGCCCGATGCAGCTCGCCCGGATCACCGATTTGTCGCGCTAAGACAGGCCGATGCTTTCCCAAAGCCTGTGCCCATATTCGACCTGATAGGCGCATATTACGAAACAGAAAGTGCTGCAAGTCCGGCTTTTCAGTCAGCAGTACGAGACATCACGGAGACTGCGTATTGGAAAATCTTGGCGGCCGCGGGTGTAAAAGCGGCGGAGCTTTCTTTGCTGCCCGACACGGAGTTCGTACAGATACAAAACGTTAGGTTACCGCTGGCCGCTGCACCACTCGATGATTTCCGAGAGATCACCGCCATTCCACCGGGCGCAGGATATAAGCGGAAGGGCGACACGCGGGTGAATGTGTACGAGTCAGCGGCGCTTCAAGAACGCGCACGGGCGGACCATCAGGACGTCCTGCGCCTCATCCAGCAGCAAGTTCTGCGCCGCGGCGGCGTCACTTTGTACAACAACAACCTCGTTCAGCTTCATGCGGCGGTGGATCGCATGCGTTACGGCATTGGCCAGCTGGCGGACTATGATTTTCGTTACAGAGCGGAGTTGCAAGGCGCCGGCAAAGTCTTAGCCTTTGGCGCCCTGCCTTCACCGGGCGTGAACTGGATAGCAGACGTTTTAGAAAACGAGCGCATTGCTTTTGTGGCCAGAGATGGAGGCGAAATCGTCGCTCTCAATAGCGGTGCCGAGGCTCTCCACATCTTTGACCAGCGCTGATCTGCCGGGTCACAAGTCCCGCCCTGATCGCGTCATGGTTCTATCCATCACCATGACGCCGCCATTGATCGGGCCCACCACCTACTTCGCGTACAAATACGTAGCCGTAGCCAGTTCGCCGAGAATCTGGCCCGCTGCGCGTGGGGCCGTTTCGTCCGGCGGTCCGGCTAAGTTGTTCAAGTAAAAGCAAAACGCGATCTCGCGGCCGCTCGCCGTCGTCATGTAGCCCGCAAGACCTTTTCCGCTGATCATGCTACGATCGTTGAGCAGATCTCCGGTTCCCCACGTGCCGGTCTTCGCGTGCACCTTGCCGGCGGCCGGCGAGCCGTTTTGAATATTGAACAGCGTGCCGACGCCGAGCACCGGAAGCGAGGCGTAAAGCACGGGGAAAAACGGCTGCGCGCGCACATACGCCAGATACGCGACCATGAAGCTCGGCGTAAAGAAAGCATCGCCGCCCAAGCCGCCGTTCTGCACCGCCGCGCTCGTATCTAAACCGCCGCGCTGCAGAAAAGAACGCTCCACGCCGAAACCCTTTTGCAGATCGTGCGTTGGCGCCCAGAGGTAGGGCATCGTCGCGGCGTGCAGATTGTCGCTGACCTTGAGCGTTACTTTGACTTCTTCGCTGAGCGGCGGGGAAATATGCGTCGCGATCGCGTTGCTGTCGGTATAAAACGGCTTGAGCGCGTCATGGTTCATCGCCAGTTCCGTCGAGGATTTCGCAACGCTTACGCCCGCCGCTGCCAAAGTCTGCGCGAAAGCGAACTCGGCGAAGCGACGCGGCGAGGGAACGTCGTAGGCGTAGAGGATCGGCTGCGAATCGACCGGGATGCTTCCGGTGATCGTCACCGTCCTCGAGCCGTCTGGGGCAGCTTCTCCGTCCGGCACGATGATCGTGCGGCGCGTTCCTTTCGCTCCGGTCGTCGCTTTGTTCACGAACGTTGCGTAGGGGGTTTGCGGCGAGACCGAAACCACGACCGGATCGCCCGGTCGCGCGGCAGGCGTCACCGTTAGATCGACGATGTTGTCGTTGACCATGATCGGCGAGATCACGACGCCGGTTCCCGATTCGGGCGTTCCGGCGGGATAGAGCGAGTCATCGACCACGACGTTTCCAGTGATCTGCTTGACGCCGCGCGCGGCGATCTGCGCGGCGAGATCGCGCAGAGCCGCTAAGGGATCGCCGGGAACGGCTTTCGTATCGGGACTTCCGTCGTACGAATGGTCTTCGTTTTCGAACGCGAGCGTGCCGTCGGGACGCAGACGTCCAGAAAGATTCGGATCGCCGCTCGCGACCAGCACAAGGTCACCGTGCAGAATGCCCGCCGCGTCTAGAGGCCCCGTGCGGTATACGATCGTGCGAAAGCGGTAGCCCGGACCCAGCGTCGCCAGCGTCGTGCCTTCGGTCAACAGTTTCGTCGTCGAAGCGGCGACGAAGAATCTGCCGGCGTTGCGGGCGTACAGCATGCTGCGCGTTCGCAGATCGTAAACTGCCAGTCCGAACTGCGTGTGCGCGTATGCGGGTCGCGCAGCGATTGCATCGAGATGCGTCGCTAAACGCGAAGCCGCGACAGCGGGCAGCGGTGCCGCGCAGACGACTGAAAGCAGAGCTGCATAAACCGTGACGCGCATCTTTCCGGCCTCCGCGGCGGTGTTGCGGCGGCACGAGCCGAAAGCCTGCGCGATGCGGTTCAGCTGGGGATTTCTGAGCCTACTTCTCGCGCTCGTGGTGGCGGCGGGAATCGGCTTTGTGGTATGGACCATGACAGGCGGACACGTCTTCCTGTTCCCGCTCGTGCTGATCTTCGGGGCGCCGCTCATTCCGCTGTTCGGCAGGCGAAAAACCGGCTAGAGTTGGGAAGGAACGCAATGCGATGAGTGACGCTCGTGCTTCATGGCCGCTGCTGCGCCAACTGCAAGGCGATCCGCTTGCGCTCGGGGCCGCTGCACGAAGCGAGCGCACGGCGCAATGGACGGCGCGCACGCAAGATGCACGAATCGTCAAATCGGTTTGCCCGTATTGTGCGGTCGGCTGCGGACAACTGCTCTTTGTGAAAGACGGTGAGCTCACGCAGGTCGAAGGCGACCCCGAGAGTCCCATTTCGCGCGGCAGGTTATGCCCCAAAGGATCCGCGACGCGGTCGCTCGTGCAGAGCCCGCTGCGCGAATACAAGGCAAAGTATCGCCGCCCGTACGGCACGGAGTGGGAAGAGCTCACCCTCGATCGGGCGATGGAGATGATCGCCGAGCGAGTCGTGCGCACGCGGCGCGAAACGTGGGAACCGGTGGACGAAGAGGGGCGCACGATCAACCGCTGCTACGGGATCGCAAGCCTTGGCGGCGCGACTTTGGACAACGAAGAGAACTATTTAATGAAGAAACTCTACACTGCGCTCGGCGTCGTGCAGGTAGAGAACCAGGCCCGAATATGACATAGCTCGACGGTTCCCAGTTTGGGAACCTCGTTCGGCCGCGGCGGCGCCACCACTTTCCAGCAAGATCTGCAGAACGCGGACTGCATTCTCATCATGGGTTCCAATATGGCCGAGAATCACCCCGTCGGCTTTCAGTGGGTGATCGAAGCGCGGGAGCGCGGCGCGCAAGTCATACACGTCGACCCCCGCTTTACGCGAACGAGCGCGATGGCCAATCTGCACATCCCGATCCGCGCCGGCTCGGACATCGCGTTCCTGGGCGGCATCATCCATTACATTTTAGAGAACGATCGCGCGTTCAAAGAGTACGTCGTCAACTATACCAACGGGCCGGTGATCCTTCGCGAAGAGTTCAAAGACACGGAAGAACTCGACGGACTGTTCTCCGGCTGGCATGCGGACAAGCACGGCTACACCTTTGAGAGCTGGCAGTACGACGGCATGGATCTCCACGGCGCGGCCGGGCAGCGTGAAGATGAAACGGCGATCGCCAAGATGCGCAGTTTTGCTCCCCGTGAAGGCGGCCTCAGGGGCGGCGAACCGCCGAAGATGGACAAGACTCTGCAGCATCCGCGCTGCGTTTATCAGGTACTCAAACGGCATTACGCACGGTACACGCCGGAGGTGGTTGCAAGCATCTGCGGCGTCACGCCGGATCAGCTCACCGCAGTCGCCGAAGCGCTCTGTTCAAATAGCGGGAGAGAACGAACCTCGGCGATCTGCTACTCGGTGGCCTGGACGCAGCACACGATGGGCGTGCAGACGATCCGCGGCGCCGCAATCATTCAGCTCTTGCTCGGCAATATCGGCCGCCCCGGCGGCGGCATTCTGGCGCTGCGCGGTCATGCGTCGATTCAGGGCTCGACCGACATCCCGACGCTCTTCAACATCTTGCCCGGCTACATCGTCATGCCGCATGCGAAAGCGCATTCGAATCTCAAAGAGTACATTGAGTCCGAAGGGGCGCCGACGGGTTTCTGGGGCAACCTGGATTGCTACATCGTCAGTTTGCTCAAAGCGTGGTTCGGTGAACAGGCGACACAGAGCAACGACTACTGCTTCGATCTGCTGCCGCGCATCAGCGGCGACCATTCCACGTACCGCAGCATCATGGGAATGCTCGACGGAAAGGTCAAGGGCTTCTTCGTCGTGGGCGAAAACCCGGCGGTCGGTTCGGCCAACGCGGGCCTCCACCGGCGTGCGATGGCGAACCTCGAATGGCTGGTGGTCCGCGATTTCAGCGAAAATGAAAGCGCTTCGTTTTGGTACGACGCTCCGGAGATCGAAACCGGCGAACTGCGCACCGAATCGATCAAGACCGAAGTCTTCTGGATGCCTGCCGCCGCGCATACCGAGAAAGACGGCTCGTTCACGAACACGCAGCGGCTTCTGCAATGGCACCACAAGGCGATCGAACCGCAAGACGAGGCGCGTTCCGAGCTGTGGTTCTACTACCATCTCGGCAAGCGCATCAAGCGATTGATTGAATCGCGCGACGAGCCGCTTGCGGACGCGATCCGTTTTCTGGCGTGGGAGTATCCCACGCAAGGCGCAATCGAAGAGCCGGACGCGCATGCGGTCCTGCGCGAGATCAACGGCTGGAACGGCGAAGGCCGCGCGCTCTCGTCGTTTACCGAACTGAAAGCCGACGGCAGCACCGCCTGCGGATGCTGGATCTACTGCGGCTGCTTCAAAGATGAGCAGAACCAGCCCGCAAAACGTACGCCCGGCGACGAGCAGACGTGGGTTGCGCCGCAGTGGGGCTGGGCGTGGCCGGCCAACCGGCGCATTCTCTACAATCGCGCCTCCGCGGATCCGTCCGGCAAGCCGTGGAGCGAGCGCAAAAAGTACGTCTGGTGGGACGAGCAGAAAGGCGAATGGAGCGGTTACGACATGCCGGATTTCGAACGCGCCAAACGTCCTGATTACACTCCGGCCGACGACGCGAAACGCCAAGAAGCGATCGCCGGATGGCATCCGTTCATCATGCAAGACGACGGCTTGGGATGGCTTTTCGTGCCGAACGGACTCGTCGACGGCCCTCTTCCCGCGTACTACGAACCGCAGGAGTCACCGGTACGCAACGCGCTCTACGGGCAGCAGAGCAATCCGGCGCGCCAAGAGTTCTCACGCAAATACAACCGCTACAACCCCGCGCCGAACGGTCACGGCGATGCCTTTCCCTTCGTCCTCTTCACCTATCGCTTAACCGAGCACCACACCGCCGGCGGAATGAGCCGCACCGTCCCGCACTTGAGCGAGCTGCAGCCCGAACTCTTCTGCGAAGTCAGCCGCGAGCTCGCCGACTTGCGGGGACTCCAGCATGGGGGATGGGCGACAATTTTCACCGAGCGCGCCGCGATCGAGGCGCGCGTGTTGGTCACCTCGCGGATGCGGCCCGCCACGATCGGCAACAAAATCGTCCACTCCATCGGTTTGCCGTACCACTGGGGAAGCAAAGGCCTCGTCACCGGCGATACCGTCAACGACCTGCTGCACATTGCACTCGATCCGAACGTGCACATTCAAGAGACCAAGGGGCTGACGTGCGACGTCATTCCGGGGCGCCGTCCGCGCGGTGAAGCGCGGCGCAAGTTTATGGAAGACGTTCGAACTCGAACGAGCGTCGAGGCGCAGCAATGACGCCTTGGATCGATCTCACCTCCGCGCAGCGCGAAGCTCAAACCTACGGCGATGAAGCGCGTACTCGCGTCGGATTCTTCACGGACACAACGCTTTGCATCGGCTGCAAAGCGTGCGAGGTGGCATGCAAGCAGTGGAATCAGCTTCCAGAGGACGGCTACGCCTTTACCGGGATGTCGTACGACAACACCCAGCAGCTCGGCGGCGACACGTGGCGGCACGTCGCATTTGTTGAACAATTCGACGGCGAGGCTCGCCCGCCGCAGGGGCGCTGGCTCATGGAATCCGACGTCTGCAAGCACTGCACGCACGCCGGCTGCCTCGACGTCTGTCCTACCGGTGCGATTATTCGCTCGGAGTTCGGAACGGTCGTGATTCAAGACGACGTCTGCAACGGGTGCGGATATTGCGTCGTTGCGTGTCCCTTCGGCGTGATCGGCGAGCGCGAAGACCGAGGCACGATGGGAAAGTGCACGCTCTGTTACGATCGCCTCAAGGCCGGCGAGCAGCCCGCGTGCGCCAAGGCTTGTCCGACCGAATCGATTCAATTCGGCGCGGTGGATGAGCTGCGACAGCGCGCGCAGACTCGACTAGAAAACGTGATGCAGCGCTTCGACGGCGCCCAGCTGTATTTGAACGATCCCGGCGACGGTGTCGGCGGAGGCGGCTCGATGTTTCTGCTGCTCGATGAGCCGGAAGTCTATGGATTGCCGCCCGATCCCATCGTCGCGACGAAGGCGCTTCCGGAGATGTGGCGATCGGCCGGCGCAGCTGCCGTCATGCTCTTTGCGGCCGTGACGCTCTGCGCACTGCCGCGCCGATGAGCCAAGCGTATTATGGGCGCAGCATCATCAAACCGCCCGAATGGACGGATCTGATACCGCTCTATTTTTTTTCTGGCGGGCTTGCAGGCGCATGCGCTACGCTGGCGTTCGCCGCGCGCTTGCGGAAGAACGATCGGCTCGCACGAACGATGCTTTGCGGATCGGCAGCCGCAACAGCGCTCAGCACCTACTGTTTGATCGCCGATTTGAAGCGTCCGGAGCGCTTTCTCAACATGCTGCGCGTCTTCAAACCGACTTCGCCGATGAGCGTGGGCGTCTATATTTTCAGCGCTTTTGCAGGATCGATCTTCCTCGCCGCCGGCGCCGAGCTGACCGCCATTGCGCGGCCGTGGGGAAGAATCACCGAAGGAATCGCCGCGCTCCTCGGGCCGATCATGTCCGTCTACACGGGCGTGCTCATCGGCGACACCGTTATCCCGGCATGGCACCGAGGACGCAGAACGATGCCTCTCCTTTTCGCTGCAACTTCCGCTTCGAGCGCGGGAGCGTTCGGCATGTTTTTCGGACCGAAGGACGGCGGTGCGGCGGCGCGGCGGCTAGCGATCGGCGGAGCGCTCGGCATTCCACTTGCTTTGGAGCGGCTGCGCGCCGAGGTGGGATCCGCGCAATGGGAAGCGTACGAATTGGGACAAGCCGGCATGCTTGCACGCTCCGCGCGCTTCCTTAACATTGCCGGAGCGATCTGCGCGCTCGTCGCCCGGCGCCGAAACGCGATGGCGCGCGTCGCGGGAGCGCTGCTGCTTGGCGGCGGCCTTGCGGAACGCTTTGCAATCTATCGGGCCGGCGTTGCGTCCGCGCGCGATCCGAAGTACGTGATCGAATCGCAACGCGCTCGCGCCGGCTCCTTCAGCTAGTTGACTGGTTCGAAATTGGCGAAGAGATCGTGGCTTTCCGGCAGATCGGAAAGCTTGACGTAGTCGCAGGCGTCACTAAAGCGTCCCCACAGTTCTAAAACCTGCGGGTTGCCGTGCGCCCGATCGATCGCCTCGGGTGAAGACCACTCGAAGATCTCGACGATCGTTCCGTCTTTGGCGCGCACGATAATCGGGCAGCGATCTGTCGCCAGTTGCTGATCTCGCAGTATTGACGCATGTTCTCGCGCTAATCGCTCCACTTCGGCGTTCTTGTCTGATTTTGGCCGGTAACATGCAATTGAAACACTCATGTAAAAGGCGTTCCGCTCTGAGCGGAAATTGTCCTGAGTCCTGAGTCCTGAGCAACGTCGAAGGGGCGAAGGGTCCCGTGGGCGCGTGAATGCCTTGCTATATTAGGTTCATGGCGCGTTTGACGTCGTTCAAAGTTTCCGCCGCAACTTCCCGAGCTCGCGCGGTTCCTTCGTCGACGATCCGCCTTACCTGCGGCATGTCCGCCGCATATTCCGCGCGCCGCGCGCGAATGGGCGCAAGAAAGGCGTTGAGCGCTTCCGCGAAGTCGCCCTTATCCTGCACGCAGCCCAGCGCGCCCGAGCGGCAATGACGGTCCACCTCCGGAACGTGCAGCGGTTTGACGAGCTTCCACAGCGCAAAGACGGGGCAGATCTCCGGGCGGCCCGGATCGTGCCGCCGGATCTTCTGCGGGTCAGTGATCATGGAGCGCACTTTGGCCGTGGTCGTCGCCTCGTCGTCGGATAAGTAGATCGCATTGTCGTATGATTTGCTCATCTTGCGCCCGTCGATGCCCGGCACTTCGGGCGCTTCGGTCAGCACCGCTTGCGGCTCGACGAGAATCTGCTCGCCGTTTCCATAGAGATAGTTGAACCGTCGCACGACCTCCCGGCCGAACTCGAGGTGCGCGACCTGATCCCGTCCCACGGGAACGTGCTCGCCCCGAAAGATCGCGATATCACTGAGCTGCAGCAGCGGATAGCCCAGAAATCCGTACGTTGCGATCTCTTGCCCCAGCGCCTCGATCTGCGACTTGAACGTCGGGACTCGCTCGAGCCACGAAATCGGCACGATCATCCCGAGAAGCACTTGCAATTCGGAGATTTCCGGAACGCCGGATTGCAGGTAAAATGTCGAGCTGGCCGGGTCCACCCCGGCGGCAAGCCAGTCGAGGACCATTTCGTCGCGCGCTCTTCTGATCGCCGCAGGATCCGTGAAACCGGTCGTGTACGCATGGAGATCCGCGATTTCAAAGTACGCATCGCCGGTTTCGCAGTAACGCGCCCAGGCTTGCAGCACACCGAAGTAATGCCCGATGTGCAGCTGACCGCTTGCGCGCATGCCTGACATGACGCGAGGGCGTGCGGTGATGGAATCCACGCTCATGCGAACCAAGCCGCTTGCACGCTCAGCGTAAGCGAACCTTTACGAGGCTGCGATCTGTTGGCGCACGTATTCCCGCGCGCGCGCGACGGCGGTCTGCAGATCCGATCCACGCGCCAGCTCGCACGCCAGAGCTGCTGCGAGCGTGCACCCTCTGCCGCGCATCTCGCCGGCGATGCGCCCGGCTCCAAAGCGATGAACCCCGCTTCCCGCGATGAGTACATCGATCGGTTCACCTTCGAGATGGCCGCCTTTGACCAGTGCTGCGCGCGCCCCCCGCGCGACCAGATCGCGCCCCGCGGCCTCCATCGTCGTTACGTCATGCACGGGCATGCCGGTAAGCGACGCGGCTTCTTGGAGATTGGGCGTCACGATCACCGGTGCACCGGTGATGAGTTCGCGCAATGCGATCACCGCCGCCGCAGCGCCGTCGTAGAGAGACCCGCCGCGCGTTGCTTCCATCACCGGGTCGACGACGATCCATGCGCCGGGTTGCCGGCCGAGAAATCGCGTGACCGTGTCGATATTCTGTGCGCTGCCCAAAGCGCCGACCCGGTACGCGTTTGCTTGCGGTAAAGCGTCGAGTTGAGCGGCAACCATTCGATCGGGGAGGGCGAAAAGCGCGCGCACCCCAGTTTCGTCCTGCGCGCTGATCGACGCAACCGCACAGACCGCGCGCAGCCTATGCTCCGCAATGACTTGCAGATCTCGCCCGACACCGGCGACGTTCGCCGGTTCAATGGTGCCGATTGAAGCGACGATCAAGAAGTTTGCCAAAGCTGAACCAACTGGGCTGTCACCGCGCGCGGATCCGATGCCGAAGCGATCGCTGAAAGGATCGCCGCCATTGCGACTCCCGTGCGACGAATCGATGGAAGCACATCTGCAGTGATGCCGCCGATCGCCGCTACAGGAAGGGCCGTTGCCGCCGTCACGGCACGCAGGCCTTCAACGCCGATCGGCACTCCCGCGTCGCTTTTCGAGCCGGTCGCAAAGACGGAACCGACGCCTGCGTAATCCGCTCCGGCTTCCTCTGCGCGGATGGCCTCCTGTGGCGCCCCGCAGGAGAACCCAACGAGCCGCTCCGGCAGAGCGGCGCGTATCGCGCGCAGGTCTTCGAAGGTCGCATCCTCCGGTCCCAGATGCACGCCGTCCGCATCGCAGGCGTACACCGCGCGCCAATCGTCGTTCAGCAGCAAGAGCGCTCCTGCCCTTCGCGTTGCCTCGCGAATCCGCCGCGCATGCTGCGTGTCAATGCCGCTTTTGGCGCGATATTGCACGATGCGGCAGCCGCCGGCGAGAATCGCCTTCGTCAGAGCGACCGGGTCGGCGCCCTCTCCATTGACGATCGCATAGATGCCGTGCAGCTCGTTTTGCAGCCGCGAACGGCTCAGTCGCGCTGCGTCTTGCGCATGCGCACGAATATCCATGCGTTGACTCCGAGGTAGATGAAAAACAGCCCCACGACGATGAACGCCAACCGTGCATCGCGGCGCTGCATCGCAAGCGGGACCAGAAACGCGAACACCATCGCACCCGCGACAAGCGCCGCCAGCGCGCGCTGAACGACGATCAGGGCGGCGCCTCGCCGAGCAAGAGATCCGATATGCGGATCAAGTCCGCTTCCCCGGCGTAACGAATTTCGATGGTGCCGCCCTTGGCGCCGCGCCGCAGCGCGACCGGCGCGCCGAGGTGCACGCGCAGACGTGCTTCGAAATCGCGATCGTCGGCACTGAGTCCGACCGTACGGACATGGCGCTTCGCTCCATCTGCGCCTCGCGCAAGCGCCGCGATGACGCGCTCGATTGCCCGAACGGGCAGGCCCTCGTTGACGGCGCGGCGGGCCAAGAGCTGACGCGCATCTTCGGGAGCTCCCAAGAGTGCGCGCGCATGTCCGGCGCTCAAGACACCGTCCGCCAGCATTGCTTTTAATCCATCGGAAAGGCCTAGCAGCCGCAAGGCGTTCGTAACGGCCGGCCGGCTCTTGCCGAGCCGCCGCGCTACCTGTTCCTGCGTGTAGCCGTGCGACTCGATGAGTTCGGCGATGCCCGCAGCTTCTTCGAGCGGGTTCAAATCTTCACGCTGCAGATTTTCCACGATCGCAATCTCGAGCGATTCACCTTCCCGCGAGGAACGCACGATGGCAGGAATCGTGCGCAGCTGCAGGGCTGCGCATGCGCGCCAGCGCCGTTCGCCGGCGATGATCTCATACGAATCCCCGCACTCCCGCACCAGGATCGGCACCAGCACGCCGTGCTCCGCGATTGAAGTTTGAAGCTCTTCCAGGGCGGTTTCCTCGAACCGCTTGCGCGGCTGGTGCGGATTGGGCAGCACACGATCGACCCGGATCTCGCGCAACGTTTCGGCGATCGGCGCGCTCTCGCCGAGCAGCGCTCCCAGCCCCCTGCCAAGGCCGCGTTTTGGCTGCGGGCTCATCGCGCCACCGCTCCGTCGTGCGCCTCGAGCATCTCGTTGGCGAGCGAGAGGTACGCCTGCGCACCACGCGATTTGAGATCGAACAGAATCACCGGCTTGCCGTAGGAAGGCGCTTCGGAGAGGCGGATGTTGCGAGGGATCTGCGTCTTGAACATCTGCTGCGGAAAATAGGCGTTCAGCTCTTCGAGCACTTCCATTGAGAGCTTCGTGCGGCCGTCGAACATCGTTACGAGCACGCCGGTGACGATCAGCTCGGGGTTGAGCGCCTGCTTCACGCGGCGAACGACATTCATCAACTGCGAAAGCCCTTCGAGGGCATAATACTCCGCCTGCACCGGAATGATCACCTCGCGGGTTGCGGTGAGCGCGTTGATCGTGAGCAGTCCCAGCGACGGTGGACAGTCGATCAGGATGAAGTCGTACTTTCCATCCATCGGCTCCACGACGCTCTTGAGGCGATTCTCCCGGGAGAGAGCCGAAACGAGCTCGATCTCGGCGCCGGCCAGATTGATCGTCGCGGGAATGAGCTTCAGATTGTCGATCTCCGTATTTTGCAGCGCTTCATCGATCGCCGCATGCTGCATCAAGAGATCGTAGACGTCCCTTCTGACTTGACCCTTATCGATCCCCAAGCCCGTGGTCGTGTTCCCTTGAGGATCCAGATCGACGACGAGCACGCCCTTGCCGAGCACCGCAAGAGCTGCGCCCAAATTCACGGCGGTCGTGCTTTTCCCAACCCCGCCCTTTTGATTGACCAGCGAAATGATGCGGGTCAACGCTCCCTTTCCAAATATGAATCGAGAAGCACCTGCAACGTTTCCGGATCGTTGCGCTGCGGATCCTCGGTCACTTGCTCGAAGAGATGCGCGAGCGCTTCACCCACGCGGCGATCTCCGCGAAAACCCTTCTCTGCCAGGCCTTTGCGCACCATGGACCCGATCACGTCTTCACCGCCGATGCGCAGATCTGCGACCGAAAACGGCGGCTTGCGCGAAAGCTCCTCGCGCACCCTCTGCTCGAACCGTTCGTTCGCATCGTCTCGCTTGGGGAGTCCGCTGCCGGCAATATCGGCAGCGCGCAAAGCAAATTGGCGATCCAGATTGTTGACGCCGATGCGCGTGATGAAGCGCCGGAGCGCCGCGTCGGAGAGCTGCGCATCGGCGGAGTACATATGATGGCGAACGAGCTGCTCGACCCCCTGTGAAATTTCGCGGGAAAAGTGCAGCCGTCCCAGCATCTCTCGCGCGATGTCCGCGCCCAGCTGCTCGTGACGATAAAAGTGCGGGCCTTCCTTTGTGCGCGGCTTGCCGATGTCATGCAGCAAAGCGGCTAGCCGCAGCATCAAATCGCCCGGCGCGGCGGCATCGAGCGTCTCGAGCGCATGACGGTACACGTCGAACGCATGAAACTCATTCTGTTCAACACCGACGCCTTCCAACAGCTCGGGCCAGATCGCGGCGAGCACGCCGGTTTCGCGCAAGAGTTCGAGACCAATTGAAGGATGCGCGGAAAGGAGGAACAGTTTAGTGAATTCTTCAGCTACTCGTTCGGCGGAAACCGAAGCCACGAGCGGCGCAGCGCGCCTCATCGCCGCACGCGTCGAAACGGTAGTTTGGTATCTAAAGCGCGCGGCAAACTGCGCGGCGCGCAGCATGCGCAGGGAATCCTCTTCGAACGCTCGAGCGGTCAAGATGTCGATGCGGGCGCTGCGAATATCGGCAACACCCTCGAAGGGGTCGACCAGCCGGCCTTCCGGGATCGCGCGCGCGATCATGTTCATGCGGAAATCCCGCCGAGCCAAGTCCGCCTCCAGTGAAACGGCGGGGCCGCTAACAATCGAGAAATCGCGATGGCCGACACCTAGGGACGTTTCACGGCGCGGCAACGCGACGTCGACGGTCACTCCCCGCACCGTCACTTTGAAGACGGAAAACGAGACGCCGACTAAATCGACACGGCCCACTCGCGCTAGCCTCTCGCCGAGATCGGCTAGCTCGATGCCGCTGACGACATAATCAAGGTCTTTCGAGGGCGCGACGCTGGGGTCGATGGAGGCGCGAACCTCGTCTCTCACGCGGCCGCCAACAGCAAAAAGAGAGCCCGCCGGCAAGGCTTCTGCAAGCGTCAGGTCGATTTCCAAGGGCTTAAACGATCGCGTAGTAACCAATATATTTTCTTAGTAGGTTATGTTTCACGGGAAACCTTCGCACACAATGGCCTTTTCGCGGGAATCCCTGTTCGCCTCGGAAACCGATCTGGCGTTGGAGCCATCTTTCGAAGGCACAACAGCCGGCGCCCTTCCTCAAGTGAGATCTCACGCTCGAGACTGCAGCCTAACATCAATCCCGCACCTGTAAGAATTTCCGCCTCGCCGACAGCGGCGACACCCCGTTGCAGCAACACGGTGCCCCCAACTTTGACGAACGGCGCCGCCAGCTCGAGGGCCGTTGACGCCGCGCCTATGGCGCGCGCCGTCGCCGTAGCAAACTGTTCCCGCAGCATCTCTTTGTGCGCGGCGCGTTCCGCGCGTTCGACGATCGCCGCGCCGGCCAACTCCAGCTCATGGAGGGCCTCTGCTAAGAAGCTCCCCTTCTTTCGGTTCGAATCAAGCAGCGTCACGCTGATGCCCCCTGCAATGGCCAGCGGAACGCCCGGCAAACCCGCGCCGGAACCGACGTCGATCAGCGGAGTCGCCGCATAAGGCAACAGCGTGAGAGCGTCTAGGAGGTGAGGCACGAAGGTTTCGACCGATCCCGCTCCCGTAAGGTTGAACCTCCGTTTCGCCCGTAAAACGATCGCGACGTACCGCGCAAGACGCTGAGCGATGCCGGCCGCTAGCCCGGCGTCGCTTAAGAGTTCTTCTGCACGGGTTTCCTCAGGCGTCACGCGCCCGCGGAGGTTGCGCGGCGCATAAACACGCTGACGACCGCTACGTCCGCCGGACTAACCCCCGGCACGCGCGATGCCGCGCCAAGGGTACGGGGTCGTATGCGCGCCAATTTTTCTTTCGCTTCAGCCGAAAGTGCGCGAATGGAGCCATAGTCGAAGTGCTCGGGGATCTCAGCCCCTTGCTCTTGCTGCGCTCTGGCAACCGCCATCTGCTCGCGCTGGATATAGCTTTCGAGCCTGGCCTCGATTGCCGCGCGCTCGCCAATTTCCGCGGAAAAGCGATCGGCCGGCGACCCTCGGCCGCGCTGCCGCTGTTCGGGCTGGAGGGGTTCAGCGGCCGATCGCCCAGAAACGCCGGTGCGCGTGGATTTCATAAGCCGAATCGCGTCCTTCAGCTGCCGGCGCCTTTTGGAGAACTCGCGCCAAGTCTCGTCGGAGACTAGCCCGGCTTCACGTCCTAGGGGCGTCAAGCGCAGATCCGCGTTGTCGTGGCGCAGCAGAATGCGATGCTCCGCGCGGGACGTCAGCATGCGATACGGCTCGTCGACGCCTTTGTTGACAAGATCGTCGATCAGGACGCCGATGTAAGCCTGGCTGCGCTCTAATCGAAACGGCTCCTCGCCCCGAGCGCTTCGAGCGGCATTGATGCCCGCCACGATCCCTTGAGCTGCCGCCTCTTCATAACCTGAAGTCCCGTTGATCTGGCCGCAGTGATAGAGGCCGTGCAGCCGACGAGTCTGGAGCGTATCGTCGAGCTCGGTCGGCGGCACCATGTCGTACTCCACCGCGTAGCCCGCTCGCAGCATCCTGCACCGCTCCAGTCCCGGCAGCGAGTGAAGCATCTCGATTTGGATCTCGGCGGGCAACGACGTCGAGAAGCCGCCGACATACCACGTTTGCTCATCCCAGCCTTCGGGCTCAATGAAGATCGTGTGGGTCGGATTGTGTGCGAATTTGACGACCTTATCTTCGATCGAGGGACAATAACGCGGCCCGATCCCGCGTATGAGATCGAGGCCGTAAAGCGGCGAGCGGTGCAAATTTGCGCGCACGAAGGTATGGGTGCGGTCGTTCGTTTGCGTCAGGTAACACGGCAGCTGCGGACCGGCGAATGCCGGTTCGCTGCGATAGGAGAAGGGCAGCGGAAACGCGCTCGGCGCTTGTGGCTGCATTGCAGCAACGTCGACCGTTTCGCGATCGATACGCGGCGGTGTGCCCGTCTTCAGACGCCGCGTTTCAAAACCAAGATCACGCAGCGAGGCGGCGAGCCCAATCGCAGGCCTCTCGCCGAAGCGTCCCTCCGCGCGCACGTCGTCGCCGCAAAACGTCTTGCCGCCCAGGAACGTGCCGGTCGCCAGCACGACGTGCCGCGAGAAATATGCGCTCCCGCCGGCGCAAACAACGCCGCGAATTTCGCCGGCGCTCGCGATCAAACGCTCGACCAGCCCCGCTACGACGCTCAGATTTGCCTGGCCGCGCAGCGCTTCTAGCGCAAGGCGCGCGTACGATGGCTTGTCGGCGAGGGCGCGCAGAGCCCGCACCGCCGGACCCTTCGATTCGTTTAGAAAGCGCGAGTGAACCGAACAGCGATCGATGATGCGCGCCATCTCGCCGCCGAGCGCATCGATCTCGCGCACGATCTGTCCTTTTGCGCTGCCTCCGATCGAGGGGTTGCAGGGAAGTGTGCAGACGCGCTTCGGGTCGCCCGTAACCAGCAGTGTCGACAATCCGAGGCGGGCGGATGCCAAAGCCGCTTCGACGCCGGCATGCCCTCCGCCGACGATGATGACGGCGGCATCCTCTTGGCGCATCGCGCCCCTAAGGGAGCGCCGCGGCCGGAACCCGTCGCAGATGGTTTCGCAAACGAAAAGCTAGGCCGCACAGGAAAATTCCGAAGGCGATCGCGTACGCGCCGATCAGCCAAACCACGGCGAGGGCGCCGCTCAAAGGACGCCAGAGTAAGAGTATTCCGAAGGCAATCGAGGCCAGACCCGCGAGGATCCACCAGATTTCCCCGGCCAGCTGCCGCCGCAATTGAAAAGCCGCCGTCAGCTCCAGAACGCCTGTGACCAGAGCCCAGAAGGCGATCAAATACACGATCGCCAGCGCCGTGATCTGCAGAGCGAAAAAAGTGACCGCGGCGATCAACACGCCGAAGATTCCGGAGAAGAAGAGAGCGCCCCAGCGCTGGTGTGCTTCCGCGGCTCGCACCGCGGCGACCAGTGAAAAGATGCCGTCCACGAGCGCGTACGCCGCGAAAATGATGACCAATGCCGCGAAAGCCGCTCCCGGAAAGAGAAAGGCAAAGGCGCCGAAGACGATCGCGGCAATGCCGCGAACGAGCATCGCCCACCAGTTGCGCGCTAGTGTATCGGCCATCACGTGCTATCTCCTGCAGAGCCAAGCGTGTGCTGTCGCTATTGTAGCGCAGCAGCTTACTTCCCGATACAGAACCGCGCGAAGATCGCGCCGAGCATCTCTTCGTTGGCTGCACCGATCGTGATGTGGCCAAGCGCGGCGACGGCCCGCCGAAGCTCGCCCGCAATCAGATCGGGAGGATCGCCGCGCGCGAGCGTGCTGCGCGCATAATCGAGCGCCGAAAGGGCCTGAGCAACTGCGTCCAGCTCGTAGAGCGCGGCCAGGTGCGGCCGTTCCAAGTCGGGATCCCGATCTCCCCATGCTGCGCGTGCGATCGCATCCCGCAGCTTGGACAGCGTGCGGCCATCGTAGACCGAACCGCAGACCGTCACGCGATCCCTCAAACTGCGCGCACCGGCGTTGCTTACATCCGATTTGTTCGCGAAAACGACGCGCGGTTTACCTTCAGTTTGCGTTAGGATCTCGTGCGCTTCGCGCGAGGGCGGGATTGAACCATCAATGACGACGAGTGCAACGCGCGACAGATCCACTGCGCGACGCGTTCGTTCGATCCCCGCGCTCTCGATGCGATCGGCGTGCGAACGGATGCCAGCCGTATCGATCAGACGAACCTGCACGTTGTGAATGACGATCGATTCTTCGATCGTATCGCGCGTCGTGCCCGGCAGCTCCGAAACAATCGCCCGTTCTTCCCCGAGCAGTGCGTTCAGCAACGAGGATTTGCCGGCGTTCGGCGGACCAACGATCGCGACGCTTACGCCCTCGCGCAAGAGCCGCCCCACTTCCGCATCACGCTGCAGCGTTCGTAAACGCTCTTGCACCGCCGCCAGCTCCGCGGCGACGCGATCGGGATCCGGAGAAGGCACTTCATCGGGAAAGTCGATTGCCGCCGCCAGCTCCTCCGCGACCGCGCTGAGCTGCAAACGCAGTTCATCGATCGTTGCAGCCAGGCCGCCGGCGAGGTTCGCGGCCGCCGCCCGCGCCGCCGAGCGGGTCTCCGCGGCGATCAAATCGGCGACCCCGTGCACCGCTTGCAGATCGAGTTTGCCGTTGAGAAAGGCGCGGCGCGTGAATTCGCCCGGCAATGCGTACCGTATGCCGCACGCGAGCAAGCTTTGAACCGTTTCACGCACGACGACCGGGGAGCCATGGAGCTGCAGCTCGAGCGTATCCTCACCGGTGTACGTTGCGGGAGCGATTCCGAGTATTGCGATGCCCCGATCGATCGGTGCCCCGTCGGCCGCGAGAACCGCACCGTAGGTAGCGACGTGTGGCTCGAGGCTGCGCTGCGAGCGAAAGACCCGCGAGGCGGCGTCACGCGTCAGCGGACCGCTCACGCGCACCACCGCGATAGCGGAACGGCCGGGAGGCGTCGCCAGCGCGCATATGGTTTCCGTTTCAAGGCGCTCCGCTCCAAGCTCCGCGCCCCCCACTACGTGGGGCCCCCCATATTCATGGCGCCTCAGTGTTTCTGCCAGCTTGAGCGCTCCCCGAGGGCGCCGCATCAGTGCGTTGCTACTTCAAGTGCACTACGACTCGGCGCTCTGGTTCGATGCCCTCGGACTCCGTGCGCACGAATTGATTCTCCGCGAGCGCGAGGTGCACGATCTTGCGCTCCGACGGCAGCATCGGCTCGAGCCTTTGCGGCTTCTTCTCGCGAATGCACCGCTCCAGCGTCACCAGCGCAAGATTCTTGAGCTGATCGGCTCGCCGGGCGCGATAGCCCTCCGCATCGATCGTGTAGTACTTACGGTTCGCGCGCATGCCGGCGTTCAGGATGTTGTTGAAGATCAGATTCAGCGCTTCCAAGGTGTTGCCATGGCGCCCGATCAGCATCGCCAAGTCGGGTCCGCTAATCTCGAAATACTCGCCTTCACTGCGCGGCACGTACTCGATCTGCACCTGCGTCACGCCCATCCGCTCGAGGATCTCTTCCAGCAGCCGGCGTGCCGGTTCGGCCGACTCGGGAACCGCATGCCGCGGCTGTCGCTGCGCAACGTCGCCCTGCACTGCGCGCCGCCCGTTACGCCTCGGAGAACGGCTTGTGGAACGCCCGCGCGTTTCGGAAGCCTGCCCTGGAATCTCGCGATCGCGAATCTCCGGGGGTTGACCTTCGTCTTCGCGTTCGAACTCGTCTTCGAACATCGTTATCTCTTTGCGCCTTTCTTTTTCTTCCTCTGCGGCGATTGCGCTTTCGGCCTCGTTGAGGCGACGCCGTTGCCGGCCGGCGCGGCGGCGAACTTCGGCGCGGCGGCAATATCCGTGATCGCGTGTTCGTTGTCGAGCACGGAAAACGGCTGATGGAACCGCCGTAACAGATAGAACTGCTGACCCATCGTGAACGCGTTGAACGCAAACCAATACAGCACCATCGCCGACGGCCAGTTGTAGCGCAAGCCTACGAAGCCCAACATCAGCGGCGAGAAGATCGCCATCATCTTTTGCGTCTGCGCCTGCTGCGGATCGGTGGACGGCATCGTTGCATAGCGCGAATAGAAATACATCGAAAGCGCGTAGAGCACGAGCAAGACCAAATCGCCCGTTGCCAGATTCGTCGCCAGCAAGCCGACATTCCAGATGTGCGGCACGGTGCGCGTTATTGCCGATCCAATCCAGAGCCAGTGTGCGTTTTCATACAGATTTCTGTGCAGGATGACCGCGTAGTAGACGCAGATGATGATCGGATACTGCACCAGCATCGGCCAGCAGCCTGCAAGCGGATTGGCGCCATGCTTGCGATAGAGGTCCATCGTTTCACTTTTATAGCGGTCGGGCTCGGCCTTGGCGTATTTGACCTGTAGCGCTTTGAGTTGCGGCGCCAGCTGCTGCATCTTGATCATCGCCATGAACTGCTTGGTGTTGAGCGGCCAGAAGACGATCTTGAGCAGGAGCGCGAAGAGAACCAGCGCCCAACCGCGATTGCCGACGACGAAATCGATCGCGTTGACGATCTGCGTTATGACGTTGGTAATCGGATCGAGGAAACTAGCGGCGATTAAGAAGTGCAACGACGGCCTTTCGGGTCGAGCGGCTCAGGGACTAAATCCACGCCGCCGGGGTCAAACGGGTGACAGCGCGCAAGTCGCTTCATCGCCAGGATACCACCCCGCGCTAAGCCGTGTTTCGCGACCGCTTCAGCAGCGAACTCGGAGCACGTCGGATAAAATCGGCACGCCGGCGGCAATAGCGGCGAGATCAGGCGCTTATACGTCTTGAGCATGAGCACTGCCAGAAGACGCATCAGGCGACCAAAGCCCCGGCAAGTTCGTCACAGAGCTGTTTGAAAGCCAACCGCTCTGCGCCCAGCCGCGGAACGACCAGGAGACGAAGGGCTGAACGACCTGTCAGGAGCTCGTGCAGGCAGGCCGCGATCCGCCTGCGGATTCTGTTGCGCGTCACGGCAGATCCCAGCCGGCCGCTGACGGAAATCCCGACCAGCGGCAGCGCATCGGCCGGTAGTGCCGGACTACAAAAAACCGTGAAGTTTGCCGTAGCGATTCGCCGGCCGTTGCGGCGCAGACGCCCAAAATCTTCGCGCCTGCGCAGGCTGGCGAACCTACGCATCAGACGGTGAGGCGCTTGCGCCCCTTCTTGCGGCGAGCGTTGATGACGCGACGGCCGTTCTTGGTCGACATGCGCTCAAGAAATCCGTGCACCCGCTTGCGGCGGCGGTTGTGCGGCTGGTAGGTCCGCTTCATGATGCTCGTTTTCTCCTGCTAAAAGTGCGAAGCCCGCCGGGGCCGGCGGACACAGCCAAATAGTATAGGGCGAGCTGCCGCGCCGGTCAAGCGAAACGCCGAGCCGGCGGTCCAGGGCGCTTTTGCGCCTTCTTTTCGCGGCTCTCCACACATGTGGACAAGCTTGTGGAAATCGGCACTCCTGCGAGCTCGATATTGCTCGGAATATCCCCATTTAACGGGCACTTTCGCGCCTTGAGTGTTCCGCTGCGGGCGAATGAAAAAAGCCCGAAATCACCCTAAAAATGGCCTCTTTTGCCCCTGTGGATAAGTGTATAAGAATCTCTTAATTTTGCGCAGGATAGGAGCCTGATTAAGCAAATTTGTGGCGCCTTCGCGCTGACTCATCGTCCGGTTCCATACGGTCGGACGAAGCTCGACGCTTATTAAAGAGACGGAGTCGTGGAATGGCGCTTGCGGTTGGCCCCGACATCTCGAACGAACTCTGGCAATCCGCGCTGGCAGCGTTGGAGCGCAAGTTTTCAAAGCCGATCTTCGAGATGTGGATCAAACCTTTGCGGCCGGTCTCGCTGACCGGGAACGAGCTGCTTCTCGCCGTCCAGAACAACTTCGCGCGGGACTGGGTCGAGAACCGGCTCAAGATCCAGCTGGTCGAAGTCTTGGCTGAGACTTTCGGGACCGGAATCGAGGTTCAGTTCGCGGTCGTTCCGGAGCTGGGGGACGGCTCCGCCCAGCCGAACGCAGATCCCGCTGCAGCGGGCCGGCCCATGCCCGACGTCCGGCACGGCACCTTGAACTCCCGCTACACCTTTGAAGAGTTTGTCATAGGCAATTCAAACCGGTTTGCCCACGCCGCAGCACAGGCGGTAGCGGCGGCGCCGGCTCGCGCCTACAATCCGCTCTTTCTCTACGGGGGTGTCGGGCTCGGCAAGACGCACCTGATGCATGCGATCGGGCAGCGCATCATGGCGCACAATCCTGCGGTGAACGTCGTCTATGTTTCGAGCGAAAAATTCACGAATGAGTTCATCATCGCTCTTCAAAACAACAAGAGCGAAGAGTTCCGCAACAAGTACCGGATGGTCGATGTGCTGCTCATCGACGACATTCAATTTTTGGAAGGCAAAGAGGGCACGCAAGAAGAGTTCTTCCACACCTTCAATGCCTTGCATGAATCCGAGCGGCAAGTCGTCATCTCCAGCGATCGTGCGCCGAAAGAGATTCAAACGCTCGAAAACCGGCTGCGCTCGCGTTTCGAGTGGGGCCTGCTCACCGATATTCAACCGCCCGATTTGGAAACGCGTGAAGCGATCCTGCGCAAGAAAGCGGAGTCGGAACGCGTTCCGGTGCCGGACGAGATCACCTCATTCATTGCCAAATACATCCCCTCAAACATTCGCGAATTGGAGGGAGCGCTGATCCGCGTTGTAGCATACGCTTCGCTGACGAAGTCGCCGATCACCGTTGATTTGGCGGCCGAAGTGCTGAAGAATGCGGTCGCTCAGGCGCCGCTGCGCCGTGTAACGATCGTGACGATCAAGGAGAAGGTAGCCAAGGCTCACGGCCTTTCGCTCAAAGAGATGGACAACCACCGGCGCGATCAGCGCATCGCGTTGCCGCGTCAGATCGCGATGTATATCTGCTGTCAGCTGACCGACTGTTCGCTCCCCCACATCGCGCGTGAATTCAACAAGAAAGACCATACGACCGTCATGTACGCGCGTAATAAGGTTGCTGAACGGATGGAGCGGGATGAGGCATACCGCAATAAGATCCGGTCGCTTCTGGCGGTCTGTCAAAGCGATTGATCCGCTCCGGTTTCCGCGCGTATGGCCCGGAGCGCGCATCCGGGCCGTTTCATATTCTGCACGGCGCCCGGTGCACAGGGCACTGCAGGATGCGTGGATAACTGCCTTTCGCCGGAAACGCGCGAAGGTGTGGAGGACGATGCACACGTTGTTCCAAGCAGAAACGGGCACTCCGGCGGGTGGATTCGCGCTTCTTCGCAGAATGCACCGCCTTACTACTACGACTACGAAAAGCTTGTATTACTTTAAAGCAAACCGGCGCTAAAGGGGCGCAGTGGATGAAGTTCACCTGCAACACGAAGGATATTTCAAGCGCAGTCGGCGCTGCCAGTAAAGTCGTCAACGCTCATACGACCGTTCCGATCCTCTCCAACATTTTGCTCATGGCGGAGGATGGAAAGATTTCCGTGCGCGCAACGGATCTCGAACTGACGCTCCAGCATGCCTTTCCGGCGGAGATCAGCGAAGGCGGCAGCGTGACGATCCCCGCCAAACTCTTCAGCAGTTATCTCGGAAACCTGCAGGCTGGTCTGCTGGAACTGACCGGCACGCCTACGCGGGCGAGCGTTAAATGCCAACGCAGCAACTACGACTTCCACGCCCTGCCGCCCGAGGAGTATCCGCCCTTGCCGGCTGTTCAGCGTGGTCAGCAGTTCTCAATTGGCGCAAAGCGTTTCAAGGATGGAGTAAACGCAACGATCTTCGCCGCCTCGGGGGAAGAGGCGCGTGGAGCGGTTCTCATGGGAACGCTGCTCGAAATCGAAGGCGATGGACTGACGATGGTCGCCACGGATGGCTACCGGTTGGCAAAGTTCGCCACAACGCTCGAAGCGGGCATCTCCGGTTCGGAAAAATACATCGTGCCTTCCCGAGCGCTAGCCGAAGCAGCTCGCAACGTCGGAAGCGCCGAATCCGTGCAGATCACCGCGCTCGGTGCGCAGGGCAATCAACTGATGTTCTCCGCCGGCGACGTTTCGATCGTGGTGCGCTTGGTCGACGGTCAGTATCCCAACTATGGGCAGGTGATTCCAGCCAAGTTTGACCGGTCGATCACGGTCAACACGCTGAACTTCGTGGGCAGTTTACGCCGTGCTGAACTCGTAGCCGGCGATCGCGCCAGCATGGTGAAGCTCGCGATCGCCAATCAGACGCTCATCGTGACGGCGAGTTCGGACGTTTCGGGCAATGCGTACGAAGAGTTGGAGATCGAGCAGCAGGGCGAAGATTTAACGATCGCGTTCAACGCCCGCTATCTGATCGAGATCCTCGCGCACGTGGAATCGCCGCAAACGGTGATCGAGTTCCTTGGCCCCTTATCGCCCGCCGCACTTCGGCCTTCGCAGCCGGTCGAAGGCGTGCAGCAGCTCTACGTGCTCATGCCGTTGCGGCAATGACCCATCCGCCTTTGTAGCTTGCATCTCTCCAACGTGCGCAACTACGCACAGTTGGATCTGGAGCCCGCGCCGGGTCTCAATCTTTTCGTCGGCCCAAACGCGCAAGGCAAGAGCAACCTGTTGGAGGCTCTCGGGATGCTCGGCACCGGCAAGTCGTTTCGGACCAATCGGGAAAGCGACGTGATTCGACACGGCCTGGAGCTCGCCACCATTACGGGCGAGGCGGAGGTTCGCGCGGGGCGCGTGCGTCTTGGATGCACGATAACCTCCAGCCCGAGGGGCGCGCGCAAACTGTATGCCGTCAATGGGCGCAGCGTGCGCTACGCGCGATTCTTGGGCAGCCTGCGGGTGGTCACGTTCATTCCGGCGGACCTGCAGCTGGTCACGGGGCCGCCGGCGGCTCGCCGCGCTTTTCTGAACGGCGCGCTTGCGCAAGATCAGCGCACGTACTATCAGGAACTCGCGCGTTATCAAAAAGCTGTAGCCCAAAAGGCGGCGCTGCTCAAATCGCAATCGGATCCGGACCAAGATCTGCTTGCGGTTTATAACGAAACGCTCATCGAAGCCGGCACGGTCCTCATGCTCGCGCGTGCCCAGTTCATCGCGGCCTTGCAAACGGAGGCCTCGCGCGTTCATGCTGAATGGACCGCCGGTGCAGAAGAGTTGGAAATCCGATACGAACCCAATGTCGCCTTCGAAGTGCCGTCAGCAGATGCCGTTGCGGGGGCTTTTGCGGCCCGGCTCTCCGAAATGGTGCAGCAGGAGCGCGTCAGAGCTGTGCCTCTGGTCGGCCCGCATCGCGACGACGCTGCACTGCTGCTGAACGGCGCTTCCCTCGCGGCATATGGATCGCAAGGCCAGCATCGCACGGCGGTACTGGCGCTCAAGGTTGCCGAATATGGGATCATGCAGACCAGATCGGGCGAAGCGCCGCTGCTGCTCCTCGATGACGTCCTCTCGGAGCTCGATCCGGAACGCGCGCATGCTTTCTTGAGCGGCGTCGGCACGTTCGAACAGGCTTTCATAACGGCAGCACACGCGCAGCCGGATCTTCCGGTGGCGCGGCGCTACGCGGTCGACGAATCCGGCGTGTCGGAGCTCGTCTGATGCAATCCCTTGGCGCTGCGCTGGTGCGCTGGCAGCCCGCTGCAACCTTTCGCGCGGATCCGGTGTCGATGTTAAAGGCTATTTGGCCTGAAATTGTCGGCGAAGAGCTGGCGGCGCACTGCGCGCCGCGTGAAATTTCACACAACGTGCTTCTTATCACGACGCGCTCGAGCGCATGGAGCCAGCAGCTGGTCTTCTTGAGCGAGCGTCTCCTGAAGGCGATCCAGGAAGCAAGCGGCACGCCGATAGAGAGGTTGAGATTTCGCATCGGCCGGATCGATACGCGCAGGACTGAGAATGTTTTTGCGCGCCACGCCGTGCGGCGAAGACGACGCCGCGATCGCACGCCTTCCGAAACGCTCGACGAATCACTTCAGCGCTTTCAAGCGGACGTTTCGGACGCGCAGCGCACAAAAGCATCGGCGGGATGGAAGGAGTGCGTGCGCTGCAGCGTGCGGATTGCACCGCAGAGCGGTTTGTACTGCGTCGCGTGCGAAAACGTGCGCGAGCAGGAGCGCGCTGCCACTGTCGCGCGTTTACTATTCGAAGCGCCGTGGCTGGGCTTCGCGGGGATCGCTGGGCTGGTCGAAAATCTTACGCCGCGGGAGTACCACGCGGTGCGGCAGCGGCTGCTGGCTTATTGGTGGGACGTTTTGATGCGACTGCGCCGGTCGGGCCGCGCGAAGGCATCGACGCACGAGCGTCTCATAGCGAGCTCCTTCGTACTGCTCAAAAGCGGCTTGGACCCGGAGCGCATCGCGCCCGCCGTGGTCCGCAATCTTCTGGGCGACGACCTGCACGACGTTTTATACCTGGACGAAAGTAGAGGTATCTAAAATCGGACATTCACGCGCCCTCGGGGAGCGCACATGTTAGCTAAACTTTCAGGCGCATACCGATCAATGGGGGCCCCACCAAGGTGGGGGGCGTGGAGGCCAGGCCGGAACGCCTATTAAAATGGAATATACAGGCGAACAAATCGAAGTCCTCAAGGGACTCGAAGCGGTCCGCAAGCGTCCAGGCATGTTCATCGGCAATACGGCCGAGCGCGGGCTGCATCAGCTCGTGTACGAGGCGGTCGACAACGCGGTGGATGAAGCGCTGGCGGGTTACGCGCACAACGTCTCCGTCATTTTATACAAAGACGGATCCTGTTCGGTCGAGGACGACGGCCGGGGCATTCCGATCGACGTGCACGCCGAGGAAAAGATGCCGGCGGTCGAAGTCGCGATGACGATGCTGCACGCCGGCGGCAAGTTCGGCAAAGGCAGTTACAAGGTTTCGGGCGGCCTCCACGGCGTCGGCATCTCGGTCGTCAATGCGCTCTCGGCTGAGATGGTCACGCGCGTGAAGCGGGAGGGCAAAGCTTGGGAGATGCGATTCTCACGCGGCCTCACGACGCAGAAGCTGAAGAAAATCGGTCCGGCGCAAGGCTCCGGCACGTATCAATGGTTTCTGCCCGATCCCGAAATGTTCGAAGTGACCCAGTTCCATTGGGACGTTCTCGCAAAGCGTCTTCGCGAGCTGGCCTTTCTCAACCGCGGCCTTTCGATCATGCTCCGGGACGAGCGCGGCGAACAGGTGCGCGAACGCACGTTCAAGTTCGAGGGCGGCATCGTTTCCTTCGTCGACTGGCTCAACGAGAAGAAGGATCCGCTGCATCCGGTGATCTCCACGCATCAGAATCGCGAAGGCGTCGATCTGGAAGTCGCGATGCAGTGGACCGATACGTATACGGAGCTGATCTACAGCTACGCCAACAACATCAACACGATCGAAGGCGGGATGCATTTGACCGGTTTTCGAACGGGGGTCAGCAATGCCGTCAACGCCTACGCGCGAAAACGCGGCATGCTCAAAGAATCGGAAGGCTCGTTGTCAACGGACGACTGCATGGAGGGGCTTACCGCGGTCGTTTCCGTTAAACTGGCGGAGCCGCAGTTTGAAGGCCAGACCAAGACCAAGCTCGGCAACGCGAAGGTTCGCAACATCGTCTATGGATTGGTAAACGAGCGGCTCGAGTTTTTCTTTGAAGAAAATCCCAAGCCGGCGAGAACGATCGTCGACAAGTGCATGCAGGCCCAGCGCGCTCGTGAAGCCGCGAAAAAAGCGCGCGATCTTTCCCGGCGCAAGAATGCTCTGGACGGATCGGGACTGCCCGGGAAGCTGGTGGACTGCAAGAACACGAATCCAATCGAGAGCGAAATCTTCCTCGTAGAAGGCGATTCCGCGGGCGGGACCGCCAAAGGAGGGCGCGACCCTCATTCGCAAGCGATTCTGCCGCTGCGTGGGAAAATTCTCAACGTTGAAAAGGCGCGGTTGGACAAAGTCTTGTCCAATGAAGAGATCCGGACGATGATCACCGCGCTGGGCACCGGCTTCGGCGACGAATTCGACTCCGGAAAATTGCGCTATCACAAGATCATCATTATGACGGACGCGGACGTGGACGGCTCGCACATCCGCACGCTGCTCTTGACGTTCTTCTATCGTCAGATGAAACCGCTGGTGGAAGAGGGATACGTCTACATTGCGCAGCCGCCGCTCTATGGCGTGCGCAAAGGAAAAAAACAGTGGTATGCGTTTAGCGACGCGGAATTGCGTTCGATCGTCGGCGAAGACGGCAAAGAATTCGTCGTGCAGCAGTACAAGGGGCTGGGAGAGATGGACGCCGACCAGCTCGCCGAAACGACGATGGAAGTGGGCAATCGCCGGCTCAAGCGGATCATCGTCGAAGACGCGGTCGAAGCGGAGCAGATCTTTACCGATCTGATGGGCGACAAGGTCGAACCGCGCAAGCAGTACATCTTCGACTTCGCAAAGAGCGTCAAGAACCTCGACCTCTAGGAGTCCCGCGACGCAGGGACTCCGTTTCGCGTTAGGGGTATAAGCCTCCGGAGGAACGGTTTGCGCAACAGGGTCGGAGCCGCTCTCGCGGCGTTACTCGTCGTTATCGCACTCGTAGCGATCTTTCACAATGGCATCCTCCGGCTCGCCATTGCTGCCGGCGTACGCATGACGACCGGCTACACGGTGCGCATGGGCGATTTGCGTCTGCAGGGCGGACATGGCGCCGCTTCGGACGTGCAAATCTCGCGAGGCGGCGACCCGGTGCTCGATGCGGCTCGCGTCGACGTCTACTACAGGCTGCGCGACTTGCTTCCAGGCAGCACGCACCGCTTCGGACTTCTTGCTTTGACGATCGACCTGCCGCACATCACGCTGGTCCATCACGAAAACGGCACGTACAACGTCACGCTTCCGCAGGCTGTCAATCGCGGGACCCGCTCGGCCGGCGGAGCAGCGGTGCCGCTCAACTTCACGATTCGCGTGCGAGACGGCTCGGCGTCCGTCATCGATGAGTACCGTTATTATAAGGAAGCCCGCTTTCAGCGGGTGGACCGCATAACCGCCGACGTCGCGATCGATACGGCAAAGCGAACGAAGTACACGATCGCCGGCTTCCTCGAAGACAGGGGCGCGCAACCTATCCGGGCATCCGGAACGATCGACTACGCCCGGGGGTACGCGCTGCATCGCATAAGGGCGGCGGCAGTTCCGATTAAGACGATCGGAAACTATTTCATCAATTCACCAGCCGCCCGGATCCTCGGCGGCACCGTGCGCGCGCTGGACACTCGGATCTACGCCTTGGGCGTTCAAGCGAATCGGCCGACGCAATACCACTTGATCGGATCGGGATATCTGGGCCAGGGAACGATGAACGTTCGAGGGTTGGACGTGCCCATCGAACGGATCAACGGCCCCATCAATGTATTTGACGGCGGCTTCACCGCGCGCCTCTTGAGCGCGCGCGTCGGCGCCATCCCCGTGCGCTTTGCCGGCGGCATTTTCAACTTCCGCGATCCGCAGTTTCGGCTCGGCGTCGAAGGGAACGGCGATCTCTCGCAGTTGCGCGTCATAGCGCGATTCGCAGCGGGTCTTCCTATACGCGGCTCCATGCACATTCATGCGCTGATCGAAGGAGCAATCGCACAACCGCTGATGCTTATTGGTTTCGAGGGCCGCAGATTCTACTACGATAGAGTGCCGCTCGACGATCCGCACGGCGATCTGGCGCTATACGCGAGTAATCTGACGGTCATTCCGTTCCACACGCACTACAGCGGCTTGGGCGTGCGCGTTGAGGGGAACTTGGAACTCGGGCGGCAGGTCTCCAGCCGTCTGCTTCTGGACGCAATAGGGCCGTCGACGCGCGTTCCCTACATCGGTGCGCTCGTCGCGGATCAGCCGATAGCCACCGAAGCGCTGCTCACAGGGCTCGATCTCAAAATCAACGCGCGCGGCTACTTGCTCTCAATGACGCATCCCGAGCAAGTCAACGGGTTCTACGCGATCGACCGGACCGGCACTGGAATGTTCGGACCGATCGCCATCAGCGCTCCGTTTGGAGGATCGCTATTCGCCGCTTTTGCGCTCGATCGTCCCCACGGCAACAGCGCCTTCTGGGTTTCGGCGCGAAAGATACGGTTGCGGCAACCGCAGCCGATAGTTTTTCCGGGCGTGATGATTCCGCAGCTGCCGCCGATCGACGTTCAGGTCGCGGCGGCAAACATAGCGGGAACCGGCTCTGCGCAGAACGTCGTGATCGGCGGATCGGCTTCGTTGCGTAACGGGACGATCTCCGGCGTTCCGTTCAGCGGGATCGATGCGCGCTTTGCGGGCCCGTTCAACAACGCGGACATCAACGCGGTACGCGCCAGCGGTCCGTGGGGCACTTTTGCCGGAACCGGATCGTTCAGCCCGGCGGCGCTCGTGGCGCGCGGAACGTATGGTGGAAGCCTCGAAGATCTGCGTCCTTTCATCGGGGAATTTCCGGCGCAGGGCGATATCGACGGTCAAATGTCGATTGCGATCGCTCGCGGCAACCTCTACGTCCAAGCGCAAAACGCCCGGCTTTCCGGTGCGTCGATCCACGGCGTTCCCGTGCGGGCGATCTCAGGAACGATGGCGTTCGCAAACGGCCGGCTGCGCATCTACTCCGCTCAAGCGCAAGCTGCAGGGGGAACCGTCGTCGCTGCAGGTTCGTTCGGGACGACCTCCGGCGCTGCGCCCGGCAGCATCGCGCTCGCCACGACGCAGCTCGACGCAGAAGCGCTGCGCGCCTTCGGCGTTCCAATCAGCGCCGGCGCTCTCAACGCAGTCGGAACGGTGGCTCCCGGCGGCGTGATTCCGCGCGTTGACGCGGGCGTGGTTTTAGAGAATGGAAGGGCAGCGGGATATGGGCCGTTCTTTGCAACAGCCGATGTGAATATCGCCAACGACACGGTGCAAATGCGAAACGCCGTAGCCGGCGCGGGATCGACGTACGCCGACTTCGGCGGTGAAATCGGAAACCTCGCTGCCGGCACCCCGCAGTATCGTCTCGATGTCGACGTCCCCGTCGGCGACATCACGTCGGCTGGGAAGCTTGCGCGCTTGCCGCTGCACGGCGCGACGGGAAGTTTCGGAGGATCGGTGCGAGTTGGCGGAGCGGGCGTCAACCCGAGCGTCGACGGCACGATTCGCGTACCGGTCGGTTCAATCAACGGGTTAGGCTTTGAGAACGCGTCCGCCCTTCTCGCGGCGAGCCGCAGCGGCGTTTCCGTACAAGATGGCTCGCTTCTGATCGGACGAACCAGCGCGGCGTTTTCCGCGGCAGCGGGCTCCGGCGAAACGGCGTTTTCGCTGCGATCCGCCCATGCCGATCTGGCCGACTTCAACGACTACTTCGACACCGGCGACACACTTGCGGGACGGGGCGCCGTTCGACTGCAATTCGTGCAGCGCGGCAACGCGGTGTATACGGCGGGAAACCTTCACGTAAACGGTTTGCGGTATCGCCGTTTACCGATCGGCAATACTGCAGCTCGCTGGAACAGCTCGCGCAACGTCATTCATGGATCCGTGGACGTCGGCGGCGATCATGGAAGCCTCTCCGCGGCCGGCACGATCGGACTCGCGCCCGGAACGCAGCTCGCGAAGCTCGTCCGCGGGTCGCGCTACGATATCCATGCGACGCTGCGCAACTTGGACCTGAGCACTTGGCTTCCGGCACTAGGGTATCCGCAGCTGCCGATCACCGGCCGAGTCGATGGCGCCGCCGCATTTTTTGGGGCGTTTCCGCATCTCGGCTTTAACGCCGACGCCTCGATCGTTCGTGGAACGGTCGGACCGTTGCCGATCGATCGTGCGTCGGTTGCGGCGCGGTCAAACGGCGATCGGATAAGGATCACGCAAGCGGCGATTTCACTGCCTGCGGTCGACGCGACCGGAAGCGGCAGTCTTGGGTTTTCTCCCGATGCTCCCATCGCGCTCACGGCGCATGTCGCAACCGACGATCCGCGCCGCGTGATCGCGGAAGTATCCAAAAAGCGGTTGGATGTCAGCGGACGCGTTGAATCGACTTTGGCCGTGGCCGGCACGATGCATCACCCAATCTTCTCCGGGAACGTTGTCGCGACAAACGCGGCTGCATACGGCGTTGCGATTCCGTCGCTGACCGCGCAGGTCGGCATTCAAGGCCGCAACGTCGTCGTGCGTAACGGTCAAGTTGCCTTCGCCCACGGGAGTGCTGTCTTGGGCGGATCGCTTCCATTGCAACTGCAGCCATTTTCGATCGGTCCTCCGCGCGCGCCGATCGGATTGAATTTCGTTGCGAAAGACATCGACGTGAGCGCGTTCTCAGCGTTCCTGGGCAATAACACGAAACTAGGCGGCCTTCTAAACGGCAATGTGGCGGTTTCAGGCACCGTCGGCGCACCTCGCATCTACGGGACGCTGGGCGCGAGCGGCGGCAGTTACGTGAGCGCGCTTGAAACGATTCCGATCACGGGCACCGTGGCGGAGCTGGCCTTCGGCGGAACGCAGGCGACGCTTCGCCGCCTTTCAGCTCGGCTCGGGGGAGGGTCGCTCAGCGGATCGGGAACGCTCGACTTCGGCAACGCCGGCCTGTCGGGGGGGCCGCTGAGCTACGCGGTTGCGCTCGCGACGCGCGCAGCGCAGATCGCAATGCCGCAATACGGTTCGGGAACGTTCGACTCGACATTGACGCTCCGGCGCAGCGGAGGCGCGCTCGCGCAACTCGGAGGGCGGGTCGCGATCAGCGACGCGGTGGTCCCCTTTGCCGCATTTCTCAACTTCGGCGGAACGCCCGGCCAAGGGGATGGCGGGTCCAGCGGGCTGCCGTTCAATCTCGGCTTCAATCTTGCGATCACCGCCGGCAAGAACGTTGCAGTGCGTGGCGGCGGGGTGGGGATCTTCGGGCTGAACATCTCCGGCACCGGAAAGGCGCAGCTGACCGGCACTTTGGCGCAGCCTCGCATGAACGGGCAGTTCAACTCCGCAGGCGGTACGCTGACGTACATCGACCACGCCTTTCGCATCCAGACCGGTTCGGTGACGTTCACGCCGCAGAACGGCGTCATTCCGGATGTCTTCGCGGTCGGCACGACGCACGTCACCAACCCCGATCCCAACCTCCAGCGCAATCCGACCGGAAGCGCGGATATCACCGCCACCGTGAGTGGTCCGGTGACGAGTCCTAGGATCTCGTTCGCGTCGAATCCGACCGGGTATACGGATCAGCAGATCATCGCGTTGCTCTTGCCGCTCGGGGGATTGGTTGGGCCGATTCAATTCACGGATACCGGCGTGATCTTGCCAGCCGGCCAGCTGAACGGCGCTCCGGCGCCGGGAACGGGCGCTTTGCTGCCCGACATACTCGTGCGCCGCCAAAACGGCACGATCACGATCGGCCAAGAAGCTTTCAATATCCTGAATGCGCAATTCGCGACCGGCTTGCTCGCGCCCATCGAGGGCGTGCTCGGGACGACGCTGGGCCTATCCGACGTAAACCTGACGCTCGACTACACGGGCAACTTCGGAATCAACTTTAGGCGCATCCTAGCCAAAGATTTTTACGCCGTCTACGGAACCACGCTCGGCGTGCCGGTCCGTCAAACCTTCGGCTTCGCGTATCAGCCGAACAGCTTCACTTCCGTGCAGGCGACATTCTTCGTGCAAAGCGGCACGCTGCCGCTGTTCCTCGCCCCGAACCAGACGCTTTCAACGAACGCCCGAGCCGCGATAGGCCAGGCAGTGCAGGGCAGCAACGGCTTCACGTTCCTCTACCAGAGGCTGTTTTGAGCGTCATGCCGCTCGGCCGCTTGCAAGGACACGCCCAGAGAGCCGCGAACACGCGGGGCGGGTCGAAACTGCGCGCAGAGTGGGCGCGTTACAGTGCTGACGCTACGAGCGTTGGAGCATTCGAAATCTCAAGGGAAAAGAACGTTTGATGACCTTACCCCCTTTGCCGGGCTCAGGCCGTGGGCACGGCGCTTTCTCGCGGTGCGCAGGCGCCCTGCTGATCGCTGCACTGATTTCTGCCGTTTTCGCGCCGGCGCCGGCCGCAAGTGCGTCTGCGTCAGCTCAGCGGATCGTCTCGGTCGACGTTTCGGGCAACGTGCACGTGCCGACCGCGACGATTCTCGCGGTCGTTCAAGCAAAGCCCGGGCAGGCTTATAATCCGGACATCGTCAAGGGCGATCTTCAGCGGATTTTCGCCCTCGGCTATTTTGCCGATCAGGCCGCCCCGCTGGTGCGCCAGCGTCCCGGCGGCATAGCGATTACATATCGGCTCATCGAGAATCCGGTGATCACCAAGATTGCCTTTGCAGGCAACACGCACGTGCCCGCAGACACGCTCACCGCGCTGATGGACACTTCGGTCGGCCAGGTGCTCAACAGCAATACTTTGCGTCAGGACTTCCTGAAGATCAATTCCTACTACGATCGCATCGGCTATGGCGGCCAGTTGCCTTCGCACGTCAAGAACCTCAACATCGACGCAAGGACCGGTGCGCTGACGATCGACGTTCAGGAAGGCCTCACGATCACCAAGGTCAACATCGGCGGCGATCCGCTGCTTCCCCCCAACCTGATCTACCCGGCGCTGAGCGTGAAAGATGGAGCGGAGTACTCCGACACTTTGCGCGACAAGGACGCCGAAGCGCTGCAGAAGCTCTACCAGAAGTACGATTTGGCGCTCGGATCGTTTGACGGCGGCATCGACCCTTCGACGATCGATGAGAAAGCAGGCACCGCGCAGGTCAAGTACGACATCTACGTCGCCCGCGTCGGCTTGGTGCAGATCACGGGAAATACGAAGACCAAGGATCAGGTGATCAGGCGAGAGCTCGCGCTGCGCCCCGGCATGGTCATCACGAAGAGCGGGCTGCAACGCGATGAACAGCGGCTCAACAACACCGGATTCTTCTCCAAAGTCGATTTCGTCCCCAAAGAGGGACCCGATCCGAAAGCGCACCCCGGCTGGGTGACTATCGACTGGAACGTCACGGAGCAAAAAACTGCTTCAGCGTCTGTCGGCGCCGGATACTCTGGCGGACTGACCGGGCAAGGGCTCTACGGCACGATCGGCTACTCGGATACGAACCTGCACGGTACGGGCAATAGCGTATCGCTGCAGCTTGAGCGCGGATCGCGAAGCTACGTCGGACAAGCTTCGGTTGCGATTCCTTACGTCGGCAACACCAAACAGTCGCAGCGCTACAGTTTCGGCGCAACGCTTTTTACGAACGGCTATACGTACTACTATCCGGTCTACACGACGGCGGTGGGCGCATCGGCGATCCCCTCGCCGGCGCCGGGCCAGACGCCGCTTCCGATCCCGGTGACGCTGCTGCCTTCCGGCAACGCGCAGCTGGTTTCAAATGTCGTTTCGACGAGCACCGCGCATTCCGCGGGTCTGAGCGTTCAACTCGGCCGCCGGCTCTCCGATTACGTGACGGCCAGCGTCGGCGTCGGCGCGCAGAGCGTCAAGAACAGCACGACCGTGCCGTCTCCCTACTTTTTCGCCTCAGGACAGCCGAACGTGGTCATTGGACCGACGCCCGGACCGCTCAACAGCTTGAGCACCAGCTCGGGCAGCTTCGGCATCCAAGCGAGTTCGATCGCGAACATCAACACCGGCGTTCCCTACCGGCTGGACACCGTCACTGTGAGCCTCGGCACGAATCCGGCGGCGACGCTCGACGACATCTTCAATCCACGGCGTGGGGAAAGCATCTCGCTCAGCGGGACGTTCTCCTCACCTTCCATAGGGTCGAATTTTCAGTACACGCAAGAAACGCTCGACACCGCGAAGTTCCTCCCCATCCTCTCGAACTCGACGCTCGGGCTGCATCTTCAGGCGCGCGCTTCTACCGGAGCCATCCCGCCGAGCGCGCTGTACACGTTCTCCGATCAACAGCTCCGCGGATATAACTCCGTCTTTTACGGCACGGACACGGTGTTGGGTCAAATTGAGTTGCGCAAACCACTCACACCGGACCGGCGCTTCGGCGTTGCGGTCTTCGTGGATGAAGCCGGCTATCGCGTTCGCGGCGCCGTTCCTCTGCTGGACCCCTATACGAATCGCATCATCGGCTATCCGGGAAACTGGGCGTACCGCGGCGACTACGGCTTCGGTTTACGCTTCGACGTTCCGCAACTGGGCCTGCACACGATTCGAATAGATTTTGCCAAGGGCGCGAATGGAACGCACACGAGTTTCGGCATCGGCCAAAGTTTTTAGACTAGGGACATGAAGAGAAGTAACAGTTTTCTTTTGATTGCATGCGCGGCGCTGCTTTCGTTTGCCGCCGCTCCGGAGGCACTCGCCGCCGATCTGACGGACGTCGGTTATCTCGACCAAGCCGCGGTCGGGGCGCTGCCGCAGTTCGCCCGGGCCAACACGCAAGTCGCGCAGTTCAAAACGCAGCTCGATAAACAGTTCGCGGCCGCCATGCGCCGCGCGAGGAGCAACGCCGATCGGCAGCGGATCTCGGGGCAGTTCCAGCAACGCTTCCTCGACGAGCAGCGGAAGGTTCTAGGACCGCTGTTCGGACGCGCGCAAAGCGCGATCGCGCAGATCACGTCCACCAAGAATCTTTCGATCATCGTCGATAAGCGCATCGTCGTCTTTGGCGGACAAAACATCACCCCCGACGTCGTTCGGCTGTTCACCGGGTCGGCCGCCGTTGCACCTCCGGCCAGCACACCGGCGCCATCCGAAATAGGATTCGTCGACCAGTCGCGGCTGGATCAGCTCGCAAAGATCAAACAGGCAAACGCCGCTTTTGCGAAATATGCGGCGGAACAACGGCAAGCCGCCATGCAAAAGATGAAGGCTGCGAAGAACAACCCCCAGCAGCAGCAGCAGATCTTTCAAACCTATCAGAAATCGTTCACGGACGAACAGAACAAGATGCTGAAGCCGCTCGTGGATCAAACCCGCAACGCGATCGGAAGCGTCGCCCAGCAAAAACACCTGATTCTCGTGATCGACCGGTCCGATGTGATCTACGGGGGAATGGACATCACGTCTGATGTTCAGAATGCGCTCAAGTAGCGCGGCCCTCTTGATTGCGGCGGTCCTCTCCTTGGCCGGTTGCACGCGGCCGCTGAGTGCGAACGATCCCAACGTCCGGGGCATCGGATACGTGCGCCTCGAGGACGCGGTGAAAAAACATCCGCTCTATGGGCAATTGGCGCAGATCGACGATTCGATCGATGCGCTGGGCCTTCGGACGCTCGGCACGACTGCAGTGCCTCGAACGGGGCCGCAGATCGCCGCTGAAACGCGGGAGTTGAACGCGGAGCTGCACGCGGCGCAGGATCGCGCGAACGGCATTTTGCGGCAAAAGCAGAGCGATTATCAGCGCCGGGAACAGGCGGCGATCGGGGCCGCGCTGGCTGCTGCGGGCGCCGGAACGAATACGCAGGTTGCCCAAGCAATGCAGAACGAGTCGGCGGCGCAGGCGCAGCAAGTGACCGTCGCCGCGAACGCCGACCTGCAAGCCTATCAACAGCGCCTGATCGCGGCGGACAGCTCGGCGGTTAAGGGAATATCGGACCAGCTCAACGCACGCGCCGAACAGGCATACCGGCAACGCGTCACTCAGCTGCAGGAAAGCGAGTCTCAGTACGGGCTGGACCTTTCCCAGCAGGATGCCGCCAAACGTCTCGAGCTGCGAACGAAGTTGAACAATCTAGCACTGGACGACGCGACGCGCAGACAGTACCGGTCGGATCTCGCAGCGATCGATGCGAAAGAAGCGTCGGCAGTCAACGCGCAGCGCGCTCGTGATCAGCAAGAACTGACGGCGTATCATCGTCAACTGCAGACACAAGCGTCCGCGCAGATAAGCGCCGCCGCTGCAAAGATTCACGCCGACACGCAGGCGAAGATCAGCAGCAGGCATGATCAGGTCACTCAGCAAGTCGCCTCATCGCTCCAAGGACTTCGGCCGGCTCCAGTGCCCTCCGATCTCCCCGGCACGACGCGCGCGCGAATCGCGCAGATCGACAAGCAGTTCAAAGCGCAGTTCCAAGCTGACGCGCAGCGAACCGTTGCGCAGTATCAGGCGACGAAAGCCGATTTGGACGCGCGCTATGCGCTCCTGCAAGGCGTGGACGGCGCCGCCACGGGCGCCGCGGGCAAGGAAATGGCAGACCTTCGTCGTCAGCGGGACGACCTCTACAACCGGATGGTGGAACAGATCACGCGCGATGCCGACAGCGTAGCCGCAAAGCGCGGACTGTCCGTCGTCTTCGTCAACATTGAAGCAGCGCCGGGAGGGATTGACCTGACCGACGACGTCACCAAAGACATCGAGAGTTTACACGAGTGAAGAAGAATATCGTCCTTGCGGTTCTAGCCTTCGCGCTGAGCGCGTGCAGCGGCGCACAGAATTCGGTCGGCCTGATCGATATGCAGCGTTTGACGACGAACTGGCCGCGGTTCAGCAATGCGCAGAACCAGATGATCGCCGACGAGCGTGCGATTCAGACGGGGCGCGGATCGAGCGCTCAAAAGCAGCGGCAGGTTCTTCAACTGCAGCAGAAGTATGCCGGGCTCTCGGACCAGCTGGTCAAGCAAATCCGTGATGCCGCCACGAAGGTCGCGCAGCAGAAGAATCTCAAGCTCGTCCTGACGCACGAATTCGTGGGATATGGCGGGACCGATATCACGCCCGACGTCGAAAAAATTCTCGGCATCACCGAGCGGCCGACGCCTTCACCTTAATCCGAAGTTCTTCCGCATGTTAGGAACGGTCGCCGAGCTTTCGCAGCGCGCCGGTGGCCGAACGGTGGGAGACGGCGCCGTACCGATCGCGCGCATCGCCGCTATCGATGAAGCGTCGGACGATACGCTTACGTTTGCTACGTCGCCGTCTTATCTGCAGGCCGCGCTTGCTTCGAAGGCTGCGGCGGTCATTACGGACGAAGCGCTTGCAGCCGGCGAAACGAATCCCGGCAAGCCGCTGATCGTTGTTGCGAACGCACGCGCGGCGCTCGCTGCGCTGCTCGCAGCATTCGAGCGACCGCTCCCGCGTGGGTTTCGCGACCCCAGCGCGGTGATCGATCCCACTGCCACGATTGGAACTGAAGTCTTCTTAGGAGCGAACTCCGTCGTCGAAAGCGGCGCGCGCATCGGCGACCGCGCGTATGTCGGGTCGCTTGCATATGTGGGATCCGATGCGGTCGTTGGAGCCGATGCAGTGTTGCACGCCGGATCGAAGCTGCTGCACGGTTGTGAGATCGGCGATCGCGTCATGCTTCATCCGGGCGCAGTCGTCGGCAGCGACGGCTTTGGATACGTGTTTTTGGAGGGGCGGTTCGAGCGCATTCCCCAAATCGGAAACGTCATGCTGGATAATGACGTCGAGATCGGCGCAAACAGTTGCGTGGACCGCGCGCAAACGGGAAGCACACGAGTCGGCGAAGGAACGAAAATCGACAATTTGTGCCAAATCGGCCACAACTGCCGAATCGGAAAGCATACCGGCATGGCCGCGCAGACCGGATTGGCGGGCAGCACGATCCTCGGCGATTACGTTCTCGTGGGCGGTCAAGCGGGCTTCAAAGGACACATCACGATCGGATCGCGCGTCAGGATTGCAGCCGGCACAAAAGTCTGGAGGGACGTCGCCGACGATGCATTTGTGAGCGGCATTCCCGCTCGTCCGCATCATGAAGATCTTCGGCGAGAGGTCATGGTTCGCAACCTGCCTAAGCTGGCTGCCCGTGTTGAAGCGCTCGAAAAGCGAAGAGAGTAGCCTCGCGCCGCGCGTCCAGCGCTAATGCAGTATCAATCGACACTCAGGAGCGCCGTTTGCTTCGAAGGGCCCGGTCTGCACACCGGCGTGCATTGCCGTGCTGAAATTCTCCCCGCAGTTCCAGATAGCGGCATACGGTTCGTCACCGAAGACGTTGTCATTCCGGCGCTTTCCGAGTACGTCGTCGAAACGGCTCGCGCGACGGTCTTAGGGCGGAGCGGCGTAGCAATCTCCACCGTGGAGCATCTGCTGGCGGCGCTTTTGGGCATCGGCGTCAGCAACGCGGAAATTCGAGTGCAAGGACCGGAGATTCCGGTCGCCGACGGCAGCGCGCACACATTTGCCGCGCGGATCGCGCAGAGCGGCATCGTTTCGCAGAGCGAGCCGCGGGCGCGTTTCGTCGCGACTGCGCCGTCGTTCGTGCGCGACGGCGATCGCGCCGTCATTGCCTTGCCTGCAGCTGCGTTTCGGATACGCTTCTTGGCAGATTTTCCGCCGCCGATCGGAACGCAGTATTTTGACGGCGAGATTACTCCGGCAACGTTCACTCGCGAGGTGGCAGCTGCGCGAACCTTCGGATACCTGCACGAAGTCGAGACTTTGCGCAGACGCGGTTTGGCACAAGGCGGCACGCTCGAGAACGCAGTTGTTTTCGCGCCCGAAGGGCCGATGCAGGAGCTGCGGTGGCCAAACGAGCCGGTACGTCACAAAGTGCTCGACTTGCTGGGAGATTTTGCGCTCCTGGGAGCGTGGCCGCAATGCGAAGTCATCGCCATCAAGAGTGGCCACAAGCTGCACTGCATCGTAACCAACGATCTCCGGCGGCAGATGCGTCAAGAACTTCCGCCGGCAAGCGTGCGGTAACACAAGGGAAGTGGCTGAGCTCGACATTCGGCAGATCATGGAGATTCTGCCGCATCGTTATCCGATTCTGCTCGTCGACCGCATTCTCGAGCTGCAGCCCGGCGTTCGCGCAGTCGGATATAAGAATGTGACGTACACGGAGCCGGTCTTTACCGGCCACTTTCCCGGAAATCCGCTGCTTCCGGGCGTGTATATGATTGAAGCGCTCGCGCAACTCGGCGGCTGCGTCGTGCTCGAGCCCGGCGAATTCTCACGAAAGACGCCGTATTTGGCGGGAATAGACGCCGCGAAATTCCGGCGGCCCGTCCTGCCCGGCGATCGTTTCATGATGGAGGTGACGCTGGCCAAGCACAAGCGCAATATTGGCTGGGTTCACGCCGAAGGACGCGTCGAAGGGCAGTTTGTCGTTTCAGCTGAGCTGATGTTTTCGATCGCCTCGGATCCGCGTCTCTTTGGATTTGATGCGACTGTTCTGCACGCTTAAGGACTACCCGCGCCCCAAGTGATCCACCCGACGGCGGTCGTTCATCCTAACGCGAACATCGACCGCGGTGTCGAGATCGGACCTTACTGCGTCATCGGAGAAAACGTTTCGATCGGACGCGGTACGATCGTCCAAGCCCATGTGGTGATCAACGGCTGGACGGCGATCGGAGAAGATTGCCGTATCTATCCGTTTTCGTCGATCGGCGCCGCATCGCAGGACCGCAAGTACGCGGGCGAACGTTCGTACACCCGCGTGGGAAGCCGGACTATCGTTCGGGAGTACGTGTCCATTCAGCGCGCAACCGGCGAAGATCAGATGACTGCGGTCGGCGATGATTGTCTCCTCCTAGCCTACGTGCACATCGCGCATAACTGCTCTATCGGTAATGGCGTTACGATGAGCAATCTGGCGCAGCTCGCCGGACATTGCGCCATCGGCGACGACGCGGTGATCGGCGCGATGGCGGGCGTGCACCAGTTCACGCGGGTGGGTCCATACGCGATGGTCGGCGGCGCAAGCAAGGTGACGCGCGACGTGCCTCCCTTTTTCTTGGTGGAAGGAAATCCGGCGACACCGTATGGCCTCAATAGCGTGGGCCTGCGGCGTGCAGAGTTTTCCAACGACGCAAAAGCGGAGATCAAACGATTCTACAAGATTCTGTATGGATCGAAGCTGAATCTTTCAAAAGCGATCGAAACGATGAAGGAGGACGTCGCGACGGATTCCGGCCGCGAGATCATCGCGTTCCTGGAAAGCGAGTCACAGCGCGGAATCACGCTGAAGTAACTCGTCGAAGTGCGTTATTTCTTTTCGACCGGCGAAACCTCGGGTGAATTCGTTGCAACGGTGCTGGCGCAAGCGATTCGCCGCTTCGATCCGGGCGCTGAGTTCGAAGGAATCGGCGCGGCGGAGATGCGGCGCGCGGGTTTCCGGGTGTGGCGCGACCACGCAGGGTGGGCGACGATGGGTCCCTTCGCGGCTCTCATGAACGTTCCGCGGCTGCTCGCCGAGGGAACGGCGACCGTAGCGCACATTGCGCGCGTTAAACCGGATCTCGTTGTGCTGGTGAACTTCGGTGCCTTCAACCTCCGGCTCGCGAAGGTGCTCCGGCGCGTCGGATATCGCGGCGCTATCCTCGATCTCTTTCCTCCGGGCGCGTGGCTGGACGATCCAAAACGCGCGAAAGAAGCTGCTGGGCTGACAGTTCCAGTTACGGCGTTCGCCCATCAGCGCGACTTTTTCGCTGCTCTCAGGTTGCCGATCGCGTATTTTGGCCATCCGATCGTTGCGCAGTACGCGATGCGCGGGCAGCGGCCGCCCGCACCCTCTGATGCCGGTGTTGTGGCATTGCTGCCGGGAAGCCGGCCCGCCGAACTGCGGCATCACATCGGACTGCTTCTGGATGCGTACGATTGTGTGCGCGCCAGACGTCCGAAACTGCGGGCGATCGCCGGCGCGGCCAACCACCATGCTGCGAAGACGCTCCATGCGCGCACTCACGGGCGCGCCAACGGATCGATCGCGATTGTCGATGGCATGGAGGAGGCAATCCGGGATGCGGACGCTGCATGGGTGGCGTCGGGCACGGCGGTTCTCGAATGCGCCCTGAGCGGCGTTCCCGTGGTTGCCTTCTACGTCGTTTCGCCGCTCCTGGCGCGATACGTGCGGCGCGTCCACGTTCGACGATTCATCACTCTTCCGAATCTGGTTTGTGAACGCGAGATCGTTCCAGAGTTGCTCCAGGAGCGCGCCACTCCGCAAGCGCTTGCCGACGCAATGGAACGGGTTCTTCGCGCGCCGCAGGATCAATATGCAGCCTTCGCTGCATTGCGTAACGCGCTCGGGCCGCCCGATGCGCTCGAGCGTTGCGCGGCATTTGCGGTTTCGGTCGCGAAAGCCCCTCGCGGTGGTGGATGCACGCCGTGGTGATGGATAGAACCATAGAACCATGATGCGCCTCTACCACACATCGGATTTGCATAACCGCGGTGGGATCGCACAGCCGCTTCAAGCGATGCGCGCGCAAGAACCTGGGCTGCTCTTCGACTCGGGAGATTCGCTACGCGGGTCGCAGACGGTGTACTACAGAGACGAGCCGATCATCGCTGAACTCGATGCTGCGCGATACGATGCGCAAGCCGTAGGCAACCGCGAATTTCACTATCTATACGGCTGCCTGCGTGCGAGAGCGGCTCGTATGCGGCATCCGCTGATCTGCAGCAATCTGATAGACCTCAAAGGCCGTCCATTGCCTTTCGAGAGCGCGCGTGCGATCGATATCGAAGGCGGGCGGCGAGCGCACGTCTTGGGACTGCTGGTCGGGCAGTACCCGAAAGACAGTCCGTGGGAACGGATCTTCGGGTGGCGTTTTCTCGATCCGCAAGCTATCGTCGCCGAGTACGCAGCCGCGCTGGCCGGCGGCGATTTGCTGATTGTTCTCTCGCACTTGGGTCTGGTGCGCGATCGAGACCTCGCGCGTGCGGTTCCGCGCATCGACGTCATCTTGGGAGGCCACAGCCACGACACGCTGCCGGAGCCCGCGATCGAAGCACAGGTGCCGATCATTCATGCCGGACCATACGGACGCTTCGTTTCGCGCAGTCAGTTTTCGGTTGCATCCGCCGGTAAGAAGGCTTGGGAGTTGCAGGCGTTCGAGCTCGTGCCTCTGCTGCATTGATGACTCGCGTGCTGTTCGTTTCAAACGGTCATGGCGAGGAGGCGATCGCCGAGCGTTTAGCGGTGGAGCTGCATGAGCTGCAGCCTGCGCTTGTGTGCGATCACGTTGCGCTCGTCGGCGATTCCGCCCATCACGCTTTCCTCCATCCGGTTGGGCCGCGCCGCGCCATGCCGAGCGGCGGATTAGTCGCCATGGGAAACGTCGTCAATCTCATCCGCGACCTGCGATCCGGGCTGCTGCAGCTGACGCTTGCCCAGCTGCGGTTCTTCCGTCAAATTCGCGGGGAGTATCAAATGGCAGCCGCCATCGGGGATACGTTTTCGTTATGGATGGCGCTCCGCGCAAGAGCTCGCGCAACGGTCTTCGTCGGAACTGCGAAAAGCATCTACGTCGCGCCGTACGGTCGCTGGGAAGAATCGGTCCTGCGGCGGGCGGCGGCGGTCTTTGTGCGCGATCGGCCGACAGCGGATCGATTGAGAGCCCACGGCATTGAGGCGCGCGCCGCCAACGTGATTGCGGATCTTCACAGGGAAGCATTGCCGCTGCCGCCTCTGCCGTTCGAAGCCCTATTGGGGCTTTTCCCCGGAAGCCGGAATTCCGCGTACGACGACGCTGTCTTCCTTGCGGGAGTGGCGCGCCGGGTTGCCCGCGCGCAGCGAGGCACGGGCGCCGTGCTCTCACTTGCAAGGAATCTGGACCCGGGACTCTTCGCCTCGGCACTCGCGCGGGACGGATGGACCGTCGTCACCCATAGAGACGACGTTTGTCCCTTTTCGCTTTACGACGGCGAGAGTGAAACGATTCGTGCATGGTCCGGTCCCATAGGGTCAATACTGGTGCAGGTTCGACTTGCACTTGGTCAAGCGGGCACGGCAAACGAAGCAGCAGCGTCAGCCGGAGTACCGGTTATCGCGTTTGTGCGCCACGGCGAAGTCGGCGGAACATGGTATCGTCGGCGGCAGGCGCATTTGCTTCGAGAGGCGCTCTTGCTGGTGGAGCGCGATGAGCAAGCAGCGGCGCTCGCAGTCCGCAAGCTGCTGGCGGATTCACAGCGGTTGCTTCAGATGCGCGAAGCGGGGCGCAGCCGCGTCGGGCCTCCCGGAGCGAAAAAAATTGCCGCGGCTCTCGCAGCATTTGCTGCGGCCGCCTCATGAATCGTTTCATCAGCGTGCTGTTCGCGGCCGCCTATTTCGTCGTGCCGCTTTTTCCGGCGTTCATAACGCTGGCGCCCGTCACGGTTCCCGGTGTTTCGCTCTTGCCTTTAAAATGGACGATCGGCCTATTGGGGCTGATGACCGCCATCGCTCTCTGTTCCGTCGCTCTGCTTCTGCGGGCGCCGCGGCAGTGGCCGCCGACCTTAGGGCCGCTGCTCCTATGGCTCTGCGCGGGCGTCCTCGCGGCGGGACTGGGTTTTTCGCCGCGAAGCGGATTGCTTTTTATCGGCATCTTCGTCTTAGGGATCGTTTGGCACCTGATGACGCTGCGTTATTACACTATCCCGGGCGTGAGCCGTGCTATTTTTTGCAGCTATTTGGGATCGGGGACTTTGGCGGCGCTGGCTGCGATCGTCATGGTCATTCTGCGCCAACCGGCGCGGCAATACGGGATTGGCCACGCGCGCGCCATCGGCACGTTTATCTTGCCCGGCGAATTGGCGGGATACCTGATCCTGTTCTTGCCGACGGCGTTCGGCGTTGCCCTGCTTAGTAAAGACCGCGCATTACGGGCGCTTGCCCATGCTGCGCTCCTCGCCGGAACGGCCGCATTCGTCATGACGTTCTCACGAGCGGGATGGATGGGGTTGGCGGCAGCCGTTGCTTTCTATGTGTACATGGCCGGAGGAGTGCGCAGACGCTATGCACCGCTGATCTTGCTTGCCGGATTGGGCGCCGTGCTGCTGGTCTTCAACGTCCATCACGATCCGTCGGAAAATTTTACACGTCTTTCAATTTGGCAAGCTGGCGTTGAAATCGCAAGACGCTTTCCCTTGACGGGCGTCGGACCGTTCGACTTTGCGCGGATCTATCCGCTGGTTCGTCTGCCGGACGGCGACGCAACGGCGTTTCACGCACACAGCTTCATGCTGACGGTGCTGGCCGAGACCGGCGTCATCGGCGCGCTTTCCGTGCTGTTCGCGTGGTGGCGTTTTGCGGCCATTCTGGAGACGCGGCTGCGCAGCGCGAGACCGGATCACGCGAAGCTCGCTTTAGCGATCGCCGCCGGTTTGGCGGGGACGTGGGTGCAAGGGTTGATCGACACGGTCAGCGTCGTTATCTTCGGCCTCTGGCTGCCAACGATCGCGCTAGCGCTGATGACTGCGACGGATGGATTGGGTGCGCAACGATGAAGAGGACGTATGCCTTTGCGGCCGCTTTGGTCCTTGCTGCGTGCAACCCCCAGCCCCAACACGCCATTCGCACCCACTCCCCAAAGCCGGCGGCGAGCGGCGTCCCGCCGCTAAGGATCACAGGCCATGGATCCGTCCGCCGGCCGGTGCGCATCTTCGAAAGAAATGCGAGCCGCAAGCTCTACGAGCTGGTCGCCAAGTCCTACGTCAGCCATTCGTCGCAGTCAACGGCTCACGCAATTTTTCAGGATGCCGACGTAACGTTCTACGCCAAAGACGGTACGACGCTGCGAGCGCGTGCGCCGGTTGCGACAGTGGACGAGCAGAAGAAACAGGTCGTCTTGACCGGAGGCGTGCACGGGGTCGGCAGCAACGGGTCAACGTTGAGCTGCCGGAAACTTACGTACGACCGCGCAACCGGCTTAATTTTCGGTGAGGACGACGTTCGAATCACCGGCATGCAAGGCGGATCGCAAGAGGTTCTTACCGGCAACCGTTTTACATCCGACATCACGCTTACGCAAATGAAGATGCAATGAATCAAGGACGGCCACACGAGATCCTGATGCGCGATCTGCTCAAGCGGTACGGCGAACGGGCAGTCGTTGACGGCGTGAGCGCCGAGGTCCGCACCGGCGAGATCGTAGGTCTGCTGGGGCCCAATGGCGCCGGAAAGACCACGACCTTCTACATGGTCGTGGGGTTGGTGAAGCCGGATGCCGGCCGAGTCTTCCTCGAGTCGGACGGCGTGCGAGTCGATCTGACGTCCGCGCCGATGTACCAGCGCTCGCGCCGCGGCATCGGCTATCTCGCGCAAGAGAATTCGATCTTCCGCAAGCTTTCGGTCGGCGACAACGTTCGGCTGATCTGGGAGATGCATCGTGTGCCGCGCGAGCTCCAGGAAGAGCGGCTTGCGCCGCTCTTGGAAGAGTTCGGTTTGCTGAAGTTCATCAACTCTCGAGGAGACAGTCTCTCCGGCGGCGAGCGCCGGCGTGTCGAAATTGCGCGCGCCATCGCGACCGATCCGGCCTTTCTTCTCTTGGACGAACCGTTCACCGGAATCGATCCCATCGCCGTTGCGGACATTCAAGCGATGATCCAGCAGCTGCGCGCTCGCGGACTTGGCATCCTGATCACGGACCATCAAGTCCGCGAGACGCTCGCGATCGTCGATCGTGCATATATCTTGAACAACGGCAAGGTCGAGGTGTCGGGAACCGCACAAGAGGTGCTCGATTCGCCGATTGCTCGCCAATTCTATTTGGGAGAGAGCTTTCGGCTTTGAGGATCCTCGACCGGTACATGCTGGGGGAGCTGGTCGGGCCGTTTCTCTTCGGCCTTTCAGCATTCACGCTGATCTTCGCCGCGACGCAGATCATCGCGATCGGCCGTGCCGTTTCCGAGGCCCACGCGCCGCTCTGGGCTGCGGTCGAAGCGTTCTTGTGGCAGCTGCCTTCGATGGTCGTGCTTTCGATTCCGATGGCGCTGCTCTTGGGAACGCTGCTCTCCATTCAGCGCCTTTCTACCGACAGCGAAATCACGGCGATGAAAGCCGGCGGGATAACGCTGCTGCGCGCCATCTTCCCGCTGCTGGTCGCGGGCTTCGTCCTTTCGCTCATCACCTTGGGACTGCAAGAGAAGGTCGTGCCGTATGCACAAACGCAGTTCAATATCGTCGAGAACACCGTGATCAACAGAACGAATGGCGCTTCCGGAAGCCTGACCGTTTCAGCAGCTCTGCCCGGCGGTGGCCGTCAAGTGACGTTCGCCAACGCATACGATCCTCAGAGCCAAGCGCTGCTGGGCGTAACGCTGATCCAGTACGATCGCGCGGGAACGCCGGCGCAGATCGTCTTTGCCGATAGGGCGATCTTCGAATTGGAACGCTGGACCTTGCAAAACGCCAGGGTCTACCGTTTCGAGCCCAACGGCGACACGCTGACGTCGACCACACCTTCGATGCAGGTTGAACTCGGAGAGAAACCTCCCGACATCGCGAAGCGTGCCGCAAGCAATAACCCCGACAATATGAGCCGCGCACAGATCGTGCAGATCGTCCATAGCGGACAGTTGACGGTCGGGGAACTGCGCAAGTACGTCATGGCGTACCAGGAAAAGCTCGCGCAGCCTTTTGCGTGCTTGGTCTTCACGCTCATCGCGATTCCGTTCGGCATTCAGGCGGTGCGCGGCGGCGGCAGTCCTAGTTTGGGCTTTGGTCTTGCCGTGCTGATCGTTTTCATCTACTATATCGTTCAGACGATTTTCTCGTACGTAGGAGAAGCGCTGCTGCCGCTGGCGGCGATCGCCGCTTGGATGCCCAATGCGATTTTTACCGCGATTGGGGCGCGAAGACTCTACCGGGCCGGGATGGTCTAATGCGTTTCATCGACGTGCTGCGCGGCACCGGCATCGTGCTCTTCATCGTCCTTCTCGCCGGCGCGATCGCCTATATGGGTGATCGCGTGGGGCATCAAGTCGGCCGGAAGCGCCTCACGCTCTTCAATATCAGACCCAGGTATACGTCGACGATTGTCGCCGTGGCGACGGGCATGGTCATCGCGCTGGCCGTGACGCTGATCGCAATTTTTGCTTCGGAGCAGGTTAAGACCGCTTTCTTTCGACTCAATCAGATCAACGCTGAGATCTCCCGCGCACAGGCGCGAGCTCGCGAACTCGAAAGCAAGGTGACGAACGCGCGCGTCGTGGTTACCACCGACACGCTGATGAGTCCCCTGATCGGGCACATCCCGCACAACGCTTCAACCGATCAGAGGCTTTCGATCGTTAAGCAGTACTACCGGCAGGTTGTCGGCAACGTCAATCAGACCTACACGCGACTGGGACTTCGGCCGTTTCCGGCGCCGCCGAACATCGATGCGTTGTTGCATCCTCTCGCGGATTCACCGGTCGTACAGGCCGCAAACGCGCAGAGCGCGCTTGCCCTGATAACGGTATCGGATCAAAACCTTTACGTGCGCGACCCGATTCACTTTCAGATCATTCCCTTCAGGGATTACCTTATTTTTTCGGCTCACGCCGCCATCGCAAGCGAATCGATTCCCGCCAGCGGCAACGTCAACATTCAAGTTGCGCTTGCAGAGTTGGAGTCGGCGGTTTCTACCGTGGCGGTCAATCACGGCATGCCGCGATTCTTCTTCGGCAACGTGCTCGTCGAACAGACATATCCCGATCTCGCGCAGATGCAGCAGTCGGTTTCGTCCGGCAGGGGCAACTTCGCGCTGACCGCGTTTGCGGCGACCGACGTTTTTACCGGCACCGGCGGCATCCCGGTCGTCGTCTTCCTTCAGCGCCGAGCCGGCTGAAAAACCAGTGGTTCTCGGCATCGACCCTGGAACGCGAAAGGCGGGCTTCGCCTTGGCGGCGGACGTGGCGTCGGCGCCGCTCGCACTCGGCATCGAGCCGGTGGAGACGCTGGTCGAGCGGCTGGCGCCGCTGGTTTCGATCAATCCTGTCAGCGCGGTGGCACTGGGCGCCGGAACCAACGCCTCCGGCGTGGAGCGCGAACTGCTGCGCCTTGCCTTACCGATTTATTTCATCGACGAGCGGGACACGACGCTGCGGGCTCGGGCGTTATACTTCGCCTACCATCCCCCCAAGGGATGGCGGCGGCTGATCCCTTTGGGACTCCAAGTTCCTCCAAGGCCGATCGATGACTATGCAGCGCTGCTCATCGCTCGCCGATTCATTGGGGCGGGAGCACAGGCGCCGCTGTCGTAAAGTGAGCGTTTCGGGGATAATGGAAGAGGCCATGACTTTCGCAGCTCGCGTCGCTTCGGTAGTGCTCGTGTCGGCACTGCTCGTTGGCGCGCGCACGGACGCGGCAAGCTTCGGCCAAGGCGTGCGCCTTGAGCCGGCGCGCATGTTCGACCGAGCCTCCGATTCACTTTTTGCGGCGCTCGAGTCCTCGGCCGGTTTCGTCGATGCCGTGATCTTCAACATGGATTCAGCAGCGGGCATGATTCCGGCGCCGCCGGCGAATGCGGCAGCCCAATCACAGGTGCGATTCGTCCATCTCGCCGTGCCTTTGAAAATTGTGACTCCGCCTTCGCAGCTGCAAGCGCCGGCCTTAGCTCTTGCAGACTCGGCTGCGCCGGCAACTGAAGCGCGCGCCTTAGCAAGCGTTGCAGCGACTCGGCTCGAGGCGACGCCGGCCGATTCGGGCGATGCGGTCAGCGCGACGGGGATGCAAAGCGCCCCTCCGGTACACTTCGGCACCTATGAGCCTTACATTCCGACGCTTGCCGGCGCCGCCGTGGCGAGCGCGGTTCCGTCGATGGACTCGGTACACTTGGACGCGGACGCCTTCCGCACGATGTCGCAGTGCGGCACCACGGACGATGCTGCACCGTGCACGTCCATTTCGAACGAGTCCGGCTCACGCTTCAGTGCCCAAACGAACTTCTCGGTCCGCGCCGGCAACGAACAGTTGCGCGTGCAGCTCGCGGGCAGCATCGAGCGGATAACCCAGCCGCAAACCGCGACGTTCCCGTACATGCCGCTCGATCCCGATCCCCAATTCTCGGCAAGCTCTGCGGCAACGGCCGATCCTCAGGCGCCGATGCTCACGTATCCCGGTGTTACCAATCTCGTAAAGCACGGTGCAGGCGCGGCACTCGCGGTCCCGATCACGCGACAGCTGACCTTAGGGGTCGGATATGAAACGCAACGCTATCAAGGCGATTACGGCTCGCTCGCGGCGCCGGCATTGACCGCTCGCAAGGACGCGTACTTGGGCGGCCTCTCGTATCAGTTGAACCCGAGCAGCGCGATCACGCTCTCCGGCGGACAATACCGTTATCAAAATGGACTCGCTCCTGACTTCAACCTCACGCAAACCCGCGCCGACCTCAATTTCACGGTGAAATTCTGACCCAAGGCGGTCGCCGCAGCGCGGTGAATGCCGCGCTTGGCGCCGTCTTGGTGGTCTTGCTTTTCCTCTTGGCGTGCGTGCAGCTTGCATCGGATGCGATTCTGGCGCGTGCCGCAACCCCCGACTCACTGCCCGCGCACATTCCCAGTTCGCTCGGCGTGCGCGTGTACGCCCAAATCGAACGCGTTGCGCCGGCTCCGTACGTCGAATCGATGCTTGCGCGAGCGGCGTACGATCGCGGCGATTTGGCCCAAGCTCGGCGATATGCGCTCCGCCTGCCGATCTCGAGCCGCCGCGACGAGCTCCTCGCGCAGATGGCGCAAGCGCGCGGAGACCAGCGGCTCGGCGTGGAGTACTTCCTGTTGGCGGACGATGTCTTCTCAATAGGCAGCGAGGTCGATCGTCTGGCGTCCAAGGATCCGGGCGCTGCATATGCACTTGAATTGCAGATGAAAGCGCGGCTCGCTCGCAGCGCGACGCACCCGGACGCCCTCGCCGACGCCTATTGGAGGCTCGGGCAATTGGCGACGCTTCTAGGACGCGGCGATTCGCAAAGGCGAGCCGCGTGGCTGCGCACCGGGATGCTCGACTACGAGGAGGCGCTCTCGATCGCACCGCTTTCCGGGAAGTATCTGCTCGCCGCCGGAGTGCAAGCGCTTGATCTGCAAGAGCCCAAGACCGCGGCGCGCTACTTTCAGCGCGCGATCGACGCGAATCCGGCAAACGCAGATGCTTATGCCGGCCTTGGTCTAGCGGCTTTGCGGTTGGGGCGCCCTGCCGATGCGCGTGCCGACGCAGAGAGAGGCCGCTCGTACGATCCTCGTTCGCCTATGTTGAGAACACTCGATGCCCAATTGAGATGATCGTGGCGGTGGACGGGCAGCTGACGCTCGGCACCGGTACGGGCATCGGCGAGTACGTGCGCGGCCTGTGCGCAGCGCTGCCGGAAATCGGTGCCGAAGTTCGCATGCTGCAGTATCCCAATTTGGATCCATGGCGCTTCCACCGGCGCGTTCTCTGGGATCAACTGCTGCTTCCACGCTTTGCCGCTCATAGCGGGGCGCGGCTCCTGCATTGCGCCTCCGGAACGATGCCGCTGCGCTCACCGCTGCCTACCGTCGTGACGGTGCATGACATTGCATGGCTGAGGGTGCAGCGCCATGCGCCCGCATATGCGCGATATTACTTCGGCCCGTTCATGCTCAAACGGTACGCGAACGCAGCCGCCATTGCGGTTGACTCGTCGTTTTCGCGCGCCGAATTGCTTGAAGTGACGCGCATCGATGCGGGGCAGGTACACGTCGTTTATCCAGGTGTTGCGAGCGACTTTTGTCAATTGCCGCGCATCCCAAGCCATTGCGGGGAGATCCTCGTGCCGGGTACGGTCGAACGGCGTAAGAATCTCGAAGTCCTGATCCGATCATTGCCGCTCGAGCCGCGTGCGCGACTGATATCGGTGGGACCGTTTACCGCATACCATAACGACTGCGCAACACTCGCACGAGATCTTCAGGTCATTGATCGCGTGGAATTTCGCGGCTATGTCCGGCGCGATCAGCTGCTGAAGCTCTATGCATCATGTGTTGCCGTCGCTGTCCCTTCGCTGTACGAAGGCTTCGGGTATGCGGCCGCGCAGGCACTCTGTGCCGGCGTTCCGGTGCTGGTCGCCAATTCTTCCTCGTTGCCCGAGATTGCGGGCAGCGATGGGCGCGTCGCCGATGCGAAAGATCCGGCCGCGTGGGCTGCTGCGATCGGAGTAATCTTGGACGATCCTGCCTCCGCGGAATCTGCGGCAGCTGCCGCACGCAGCCGGTCGGCGCAGAGGTTTTCATGGATGCGATCCGCTCGGCGGATGCTCAACGTGTACGCGACGGCGCTAAGAAGCTAATACACCGGGGATCCGGGAGCGCCAGGTGCGACGCTCCCGTCGTCCGGCGCAAAGACCAAGCGCAATGGATAACTGGATCCGCCTTCCGGCATCGTCACAATGGTAACGCGGACAAATCCCCGCGCCGGCACGACATATTGCCGCACTTTGTAGCGCGAAAACGGCGGGACTTGGTGCGACTGAATCAGCGTGCCGTCGATGAGGTAGGTCCCGGTTGCGCGCCCACCGCGCGGATTTTCGTAAATCGCGATCGGCTGGGGACGGCCGCCCGGGTTTTGCACTTTGATCACAAACGACTGCACGACGCCGTAGTCGCCCGATAGCGCCAGGCCGTTGAGCTTCTCGGGCAGTGGAATCTGACCGAGCGGCAGTTCCAGATAGGGGTCGTCGACGTTCCAAAGCCGGCTGTAGTGGAATTCGGGAATGCCGTACACCCCGCGCGCGTGCGGACGGTCGCCCTGCAGGAGCGTCGCATTGGCAAGCGGCTCTTCGGGCGAGTCGGCTGCATTCTGCGCGAAAAGCGTCAAGTGCACGACGCTTCCGTTGAGGACGCGCAGCTGGAGCACGTTGCAGACGACCATCTTGGCGGGAAGCAGCTGCGCGGCGATGTTCGGCGCACCTTTTCCGGGGATGACGATGATTCGGCCTTCATTTTGCACCAGACGCTCCAGGAAGCGCCGCGATGCGTCGTGGCCGACGGCCATCTCGTTGGACGACGGGCCGCCGATGCCGCTGATGAATTGCACGATTGCCGGTTCGGTCGAACGGTTTTCGGCGCGCAGCACGATGCGGCGATCCGGTTCGCCGGCAGGGTTGTAATGAAAGTAGAGAAAACGCGAAGGCTGCGCGCGCGTCAGATCGGATGCGAAGAGTTCGCCGTTGGCCGTCAACCGTTCCGGAAAGTCGCTGACCATCAGCGAGATAGGGTCGATCTTCGGCGCGGCCAGATTCTCCACGCGCACGTGCGTCGTGCCCTCGACGGTAAAGTACTGTTCACCCTGCAGCAAGACCGGTACGCTGACTGCCGTCACGTCGTCTTGAGCGAGCGGTTGACTCAGCAGAATCTCATCGGTCGACGCGACGACCTGAGCGCCCGGCCGGGGCGCGGCCAGCGAGCGAGCTGCGGCGACCGCCTCTTCCTTCACGAACTGAGCGGATGCGGGGTCGCCGGTAATGCGAATCGATGCGGCATCGGCGATGCTCCCGGCGTTGTACGCAACCCGCACCGGAATCGTCGCTGAAAGACCGCGCTGATCGGTAATGACGAGCGCTGTTGCGCCCGGCGCCTTTCCGCTCAGCGTGATCGTCTGCGCCGGCTGATCGACCGCCGCATCGACGATCGCAGCGTTCTGCACGCGCACCGCAATCGATCCCAGGACCGACATGACGTGCAGCACCTGGGTCGATCCGACCGGCACATCGGCCGATGCGGGCGTAACGACGATCGGCGGCTGCGTGGGCGTTGCCGAAGGGAGCGCCGAGGGCTGAACGGCTGTGGGCACCGCGGACGGCTGGGCTGCCGGCGGGGAGGACGGCGGCACTTGCGCGTGCAGCGCCGAAGCGCACAGCGCAGCAAAACCAACGAAGAGAACGGCGCCGCTCAATCGCACGCCGCCTCTCCTTCGCTACGCGATCTTGGCTTCTTTGCTGACCGCCGAGGCGAGCAGCGTGCGGTAGCCGACGGTTGGGAAGAGAACCGTTACGAGATCCCTCTCCGTCCGTTCGACCGTTCCGCGCCCGAACTTTCGATGGAAGACGACGTCTGCGATCCGGTAGCCGGATTCCGGCTCAGCGGGCTGCGAAAGAACGACGATTTGTTCTTGGGCGCGCAGGCAATTGTCGCACGCTCCGCAGTTTAAAGCGTCATAGTCTTCGCCGAAGTAGTTCAGAATGAACCGCCTCCGGCACGAAGTCGTTTCGGCGTACTGCAGCATCATCGCGAGCTTGCTTTGGTCGTAGGATTTCTTCGTCTCGTAGCTGGCCAAGTTCAAAACCATGTCGCGGTTCTTTCGAGCGGCATCCGTCAAGCCGTACTTCGATCGCATCGTCGTTTGGATGAAGCCGCCCTTTTTGAGCAGCGCAAGAATCACTTTCAATTTGGTCAGAGGCAACTGCAGAATCTTGCGAAGATCGGTCATGGAAACGCCTTCGGCTTGACCGCCGAAAAGCTCGAGCGTCCCAAAGACTTTTTGAACCTCTTCGATATCCGGATATTTACCGGTCAGGAAATAGTTTTGGACGCGCGTGTCGCTCATGCGGTAGATCAAGACGCACCGCGACGGCAGGCCATCGCGTCCGGCTCGGCCGGCTTCCTGGGTGTACGCCTCAATCGATCCCGGCAAGTCGTAGTGGACGACGAAGCGGATATTGGGCTTGTCGATGCCCAAGCCGAAAGCGTTGGTGGCGACGACCGCGCGGATCTCTTCGGCCATGAAGAGATTGTGAACCGAAGTGCGCTCCTGCTTTTGGAGCTTCGAGTGGTACACCGACGCGGGAATGCGCAGCTGCTGATCGACGTACTCCTGGACCTCGAGCGCATTTTTGATCGTCGCGGTGTAAATGATGCCCGTCCCGCTGAGCTCGCCGCTCTCGAAAAGTTCCTGCAGGATCCTCTGTTTTTGCGGTTCCTTCTCGGCGCGACGCACCTGATAGATCAGATTGGGGCGGTCGAACCCTTTGACGATCGGTTTGACGGCCGGAATGCCGAGCTGGTGAAGAATGTCCTCGCGCACGGCCGGCGTGGCAGTTGCCGTCAATGCCAGGACCGTTGGATACCCGAGCCGTTCGATGACGCTTCCGAGCGCGAGGTAGGCCGGGCGAAAGTCATGCCCCCATTGGCTGATGCAGTGCGCCTCGTCGACCACGAAGAGCGGTATGTCGATCGACTGCAGCAGACGAAGGAACGATTCGTCTTCCAGCTTCTCCGGCGTTACGAAGACGATTTTGATACGCTTGCTTTGCAGGCGCGCCAGCGCGGCGTTTTCCTGATCCTCCGAAAGCGTCGAGTTTAGGGCGACAACTTCGGTGACGCCGAGCTCGCGCAGCATATCGAGCTGGTCCTTCATCAGGGCGATCAGCGGACTGACGACGACGGTCGTGCCTTCGAGCAGCAGTGCGGGCAGCTGGTAGGTCAGACTCTTGCCGGCGCCCGTAGCCAAAATCGCAAGCGTATCCTGTCCGTCAATGACGCGCTTGACCACCTCTTCTTGCCCCGGCTGAAACGCCTCGAAGCCGAACTTCTCATAAAGGACAGCCCGAAAATCGACCAACTCTCGCCTCTTATGTCTCTTTAATAAAGCAGTTGCGAAGCCGCTTCTCCATAAGGAAAGCAAGAAGCATTCGCACATTGAGTATACCCTATGGAAGGCGCCGCGAAACGCAAAAAAGTACCTAAAGGACAGTGTCGCTCTATCGCGATTGGCGTCCAAAGACCTTTTCTGCACTCGTCGGCCAGGACGCGGTCGTTCGCACGCTGACCAGCGCACTTGACGCCGGTAAGCTCGCGCACGCATACCTTTTTTCGGGGCCGCGCGGCTCCGGCAAGACTTCGGCGGCAAAGATTTTGGCACGCTGTGTCAACTGCCTCAGCGGTCCGACGTCAACTCCGGACAACACTTGCGAAAACTGCATCGCCATACTCGCCGGCACGGCTCTCGATGTGCTGGAGATCGATGCGGCGAGCAATCGCGGCATCGATGAGATTCGTGCGCTTCGCGAGGCCGTGAAGTTTGCGCCTTCGGCGATGCGCATGAAAGTGTATATCATCGACGAGGCGCACATGCTGACCAAAGAAGGCGCCAACGCCTTCTTGAAGACGCTCGAGGAACCGCCTCCGCACGCCATCTTCATCCTCGCGACGACTGAACCTGAAAAGCTTCCCGTTACAATCCTCTCGCGCTGCCAGCGGTACGCCTTTCGCAGGATCGCGATTCCGGTGATGATCGCACGAATGCGGGAGATCGCCGCCGCCGAAGGCATAACGATCGACGAGGAGGCTCTGGCGGCGATCGCCTACCGAGCCGACGGCGGGCTGCGCGACGCGCTGACGATGCTCGAACAGGCGGCGGCCTTTGCTGATGGAGCCGTCACCGTGCGCACGATCGACCTAGCGTTCGGGGCGAGCGGCCGGAACTATGCGGGAACGCTGGTCGATCAGGTCATCGCTTCGAATCCTTCGGGAGTCTTGCAAACGATCGAGGATGCAAGCGACGCAGGCACCGACATGGCAGTGCTGGTTCGCAGTCTGATTGGGGAGCTTCGCAATATGCTTATGGCGCGCGTCGATCCGGCGCTGCTCTCGCGTGATGCAGCTCCCGAAGACGTCCAACGCGCATCGGAACGCGCCAAGCAGCTGACTCAAGCGCAGATCGTCCGCGCGTTGCGGCTGCTGGCCGAGGCGCTCACCTCAGCGCGGTCGTCGGGAAATCCGCGCTTGGAATTGGAGACGGCGCTTCTGCGCACGGTTTTTGCGCAGGAGGATCCGACGATCGAAGCGCTGTCGATGCGTGTCGCCGCCCTCGAGACGAATGGTGCGCGGCCCGCTGCGCCGGCCCAGCAAAGCGCCGCCCGAGAAAAAGTCAGCGTCCAGCAATCCGCTCATGCGGCTGCGCCCGTTTCGATCCAAAAAGTGCGAGCGGCATGGCAGGCGATCCGCACGCGCATTGAAGGCCGCCGTCAATCTCTGCGAACGCAACTCTCGCGGGCGGTTCCGGAAACGATTGAAGGCGATGCGCTCGTGATCAAATTGCCGAACGCGGTGCTGGCCGATACGCTCAAAGAAAACGCGCACCTGATCGATGCGGCGATAGAAGAGGTGCTCGGCGCGCCGCTCAAGGCGACGTTTACGGTCGACGGCGGAGCATCCCGGTCAAAATCGAGAGACGGCAACACGATCCCTCAGCCGGTTGCGTCTGAGGAGGCCGACGATCCGGACGAACTTTTTACCTACCTGAACGAGAAGATAAAATGAACCCATGGTTCGATAACCTCACCATGACAGACTGCGCCACGAGTTCTCGCGCAATCGCGCGCCCTCGGGAGGCATCCATCGAGGCCGCACCGGCGTCATGGTGATGGATAGAACCATGACGCTTTCCGGCAGTCTGCCATGGATTCTATGCATCACCATGACAGACTGCGCCACGAGTTCTCGCACCATCGCGCGCCCTCGGAAGGCGTCCATCGAGGCCGCACCGGCGTCATGGTGATGGATAGAACCATGACGCTTTCCGGCAGTCTGCCATGGATTCTATGCATCACCATGACAGACTGCGCGCCTCCGACTGTCAGACCGGAGCACTTTCTTACATGAACCAGGCAGCGCTCATGCAGCAGATGCGCAAGATGCAGCAAGAGATGACCAAGGCGCAGGAAGAGCTCGCAAACACGACGGTCGTCGGAACGGCTGCGGGAGAGAGCGTCAAAGTCGAGATGACATGCGATCATCGCGTCAAAGGCGTTTCGGTCTCGCGCGAACTGATCGATCCGGACGATGCCGAGACGCTGGAAGACCTGATCGTGGTAGCATTCAACGACGGGCTCAAGAAGATTGAAGAGACTGTGCAAGCCCGCATGGGGCGCGTTACGGGCGGCATGCGCATTCCCGGCTTGACGTAGAGGCGTGCAGAGCTCCGGCTCGCCGGCTCCCCCGGTTCAAACTCTGATCAATGAACTCAGCAAGCTGCCGACAATCGGGCCCAAGACTGCGGCGCGGCTCGTGTTTCATCTCTTGAATCGCCCGCGCAGTGAAGCGCAGTCGCTGGCAGAGGCGATCGTCGCCGTAAAGGATCGCGTGCGGCTTTGCTCCGCATGCTTTTCGATCACCGAAGAGGACCCGTGCGCGATTTGCTCCGACGATCGGCGCGACCAAAAGATCATCTGCGTGGTCGCGGAAGCGAAGGACGTCTTTACGCTGGAGCGGACGTTCGCATACGCGGGCCGCTATCACGTCCTTGGAGGGCTGATCTCTCCGATGGACGGCATTGGGCCGGCCCAACTACGAGTGAAGGAGCTCGTTGCGCGCGTTTCGTCGGAGAACCCGCAGGAGATCGTCATTGCAACGAATCCCACCGCCGAGGGAGAGGCGACGGCTCTCTATCTTTCGCGTTTGTTGACGCCCTTAGGCCCGACGGTCACGCGGCTGGCGTACGGGCTGCCGATTGGCGGCGATTTGGACTACGCCGACGAGGTGACTTTGGCGCGCGCGATTGAAGGACGCCGCACTTTGTGATGCAAAGTATACTGCGGTGACGGACCTCGAACGGGCGCTCGCCGGCATCGCGGAGGTGCGCGACCGCCTGGGCCACCTTCAGCGTTTCAAAGGATATTCTGCCTTGGCGGCGGGCGTTTCAGGCGCATTTGCAATACTCACCGGGATCGTTCAAGCGGTCATCGTCCCGCAGCCCCGTACGCCGCACGAGGGCCATCTCTACTTCGCGCTGTGGTTTGCATGCGGCGCCGCCTCTGCGCTCGTGAACTATGGAGCAATCGCGCACTGGTTCGTCAGCGATGCCAGCGCGCGAGACCGGTGGCAGACGGCTACGGTCGGTTACGCGATTCTTCCGGCGATCGTCTTAGGCAGCGCGTTGTCCTTCGCGCTCTTCTTTGCGTCGCGGTACGCGTTTTTGCCCGGCGTCTGGTTCGGATGCTACGGCGTCGGATTGTTTGCCTCGCGAACGATGATTCCACGCGGTGCAGTCCGCGTCGCGGCGGCGTTTCTGCTTGCCGGGATCGCCTTGCTCTTTGCGCCGCCCGGCGTTGCGCTCAGCTGGTGGGTCCTCCCGATCGGATTCGGCTTCGGGCAGATCGCGATCGCGGCGCTGATTCTGCGGGATCGCGCATGAGTCACGCGCCGTTTGCGTTCGATGCGCTCGACCGTGTTTTTCACGAACGGGGAAGGCTCGCGATCTGCAGCGCGCTGGTGACCCATCCTGACGGACTCTCGTTCACGCAGCTTCAGGAAGCTTGCGATCTGACCGACGGAAACCTCAACCGCCACTTGCACGCGCTTTCGGATGTGTCCATCGTCGAAACGCGCCGTATGACCGGCGCCGGCAGGCCGCAAACGATGGTGCGAATCACGCGCGAGGGGCACGATCGCTTTTTACAATACATCGACGCGCTCGAAGCCGTTGTCCGGGACGTTCAGCGAGCGCGCAAACGCACCGGATCGCCCAGGCGCGCCATCCCCGCCGACTCGACGTCGCAGTAGATCCCCAGAACGCTTTCACGGTGCTGCGCGAGATAGCGCAGGATTTCGTCGTTCGGCTCGCCGGTTTCGACGTCGTAGGTGATCGCGACGCAGCGCTCGATGGGACAGCGCACGCGTAAGATCGCTTCGCCGATCTCGATGCTTCGTTCGACGAGATTGCTTTCGGTGAAGGCCTGATCGCGCGATGCGCGCACGTAGAGGTTTGGTCGCCATCGGCGCGGATCCAGCGCGACGCCCAAGGCTTCGGAAACCTCATCTATCCAAGAGTCCAAGATGAGGGAGATCGGCGCGGCGTCAAAGTAACGCTCGCCCTGCGAGGCGCGAAGCGAAGCTGCAATCCCGCGGTTCGCCGCGAGGGCGACCGCAGCTTGCGGCTCGCCGGTCGTATGCAGAAGGTTGTGCTCTTTGCCGCGATAGGTCTTGCCCATGCGCGCGTGCTGCGACTCGACGAAGAGCGCGAACGTTCGATCTTCGGGAATCCCTTCGGGCTCGATTCTCGTTGCGTCCAACGCCTGGGCGGCCAGACTCTTGACCGGGAAGCGCCAAATTGCGCTCAGCTCTCCCAACAGCTGCATCTGGAGCGCTCCTAGCGCTGCGCCGAGCGATACGCCCGTATCGTTGAAGCCGCGCGCGATGCGACGAAGGTGCATTGCGCCCGCGTGAGTTCTTGATGTTCAGCTACCATGGTTTGCCTTGGCATACGCCCGAGGGCGCGTGAATGTGCGTGGAAGACGTTCAGCGGTTGGTGAATCGTCGAATGAGATCGCGCGCGAAGTACAGCGCTTCCTGCTTCGTGCTTTCGTAGATGGACCGCGCTTGGCCCTGGCTCATATGCCGCCCATGCTCGTGGAAGAACGTGACGCCTTCGCCGACCACGATCGTTCCGGCATAGGCGATCGCGCCTTTGATCGCTATTCCCGCGACCGGAATAAAACCGGAGAGTTCGCGCGCCAGCATCCGCCAGCCGAATCCTCCTCCAACGACCGGAAGCAATCGCCACATACGCTGCACGTCCGGATCGCTGCCGTACGCCGCCTCGATGTGAAGCAGCAGCATCATCTGAATGCCGGTGATCGCAACCATATCGCCCGCCGAAGCGAACGCGCCCAGCACCAAGCCGAACACCGGAACGTGGTCGATGACCGCGCTGGCAAGGGCAACCTTCAGCGCGTTATTGGCCGCGTCTTTCGTCAGTTTCGCCGCGACGCTCTCGCGAAGAGGCGGGAGGCGGCGGCCGACTGCGATTTCGACGCCCTTGCACCGTTCAATCAAGTGCGGCATGAACGACCCGCGCAGGGACTCTTTAGCGATCGCGTTCACCGTATATTCGGCAAACGTTCCCGGCGAAGGCGCAGCTGCAGGGGCGCCGGACTGCGCCTCCTCATCGATCGTCAGGACGAAGATTGGCAACTTCAATGCGCGCAACGGCGCCACATCCGCATGTCCCACGTCTCCGGACCTGCCGAGGAAGATCACCGCTCGCGCTTCGCGCAAAACCGTCGGCTGCGCCGTGCCAGGTACGATCGTTTCTAAACAGGCCGCCGCGTCGAGCGGCACGGAGTCGTCGTGTCCTGAGAGCAGAAACGTCCGCATCGCAGCAACCAGCCCCGGATCGCCGCAGAGGTAAAAGCGAAATGGTTTGCGCGTGTCGGCGTGTACCGCGCGAAGATCGATGCCTTTGCGAACCAGGCGAAGGACGTCACCTGTAGCGGTCGCCATTACCCTTGCGGATGGGCCTCCTTCGCGGGGTCATCCGTGTAATCGAGATAGACCAAACCCAGAAAGATCTCGAGCGCCAGAGCGTGCATGCCATGCGCGTTGGCGACGTCCACGACGCTGCGATGGGTTGCGTGTGCCTCGCGCAAGATCGCCTGCGGCGTCGTCTTGAGTTCCGCCGCGAGGATCGAGGCGGCGGTCACTTCACCCGGCGTCGCATTGTCGTGCAGCATCGTCATGTAATCGATGTCGTCATCGTTGAAGCGAATGTTGATGGCTTTGCGCAGCGTCTCATAGCGCTGCGGGGAAGTTCCCAGTCCTAAGAGCGAGATCCGAGCCGAGAGTTGCCGGGAACGGGCCGTATTGTACAGCTGAGCCGCCTGCGACGCCGAAACCGCCGCCTGCCCTAGCGAAGCCTGCGCTTTTTCCATGTACGGCACGAGCGCTTGATAGTCAAACTGGTTGATGTCACCGAAGTAGTTCAGCTGCATCTGCTGCAGCCGCTTCAAGAACGCGTCCAAATCGCCCAAGCCGTTGTCGAGCTGCATCGCTGCTGCGCGTCCTGCATCGACCGCGCGCACCATGTCGCCGTCCGCGGTTGAGAGTTCCGAAAGCATCTCGGGATACGACGGGAAGAGCGCGAGTGAATCCGAGGGAATCGGCCGCAGGTTCAGCGGCGACTGCATTTCGGTCAGAATGTTCTCATTCTCGTGAAGAAGCCCGGTAGGTTTGCTAGTTTTGGGATCGACGGACCCGACGTCGTTGATGGCACTTGCCGCATTTGCGAGCGCGCTGTTGACCGAGCGCGCCATGCCGCTGATATTGCGCTGAATCGCCTCCAAGCGCGAACCATGCCGGATCTCGATCCGGCTGAAATCCGGAAGTTCGTAGCCGATGTCTTGGATGCGAGTCTTCAGCGACGTGAGCTGCGAGTGCCCTTCATCGTGGCGCGCCCCCACCTCGGCCACCGCCTGCGCTTGGACCTGCTGTGCCGCTGCAATCTTCGCGCGCAGGTCCTCGGGGTTGCTCGGCTTGAGCATGACGCGCTTCGCCTCCATCGCGCGAAGCGCGGCCATCCGTTCGGCAGCCGCGGCCTTCACGGCCGGTGAAGTGCTTTGCCCGAGCTCGCCCAGCGTCTGTTCGCTCTTACTCGTCAAGCCGAGCGCAAGCTGCGCTTGGCCGAGTCCGAGCAGCGCTTGCTGATTGGACGGATCTCTTTTCAAAATCTCATTGAACTCGATGTTCGCGACGTTGTACCGTGCTTCGTCGAGATCGTGAATCGCCCACACGAGGCGCTCCTGCGCCGTCGTCTTGGTGGGATCGAGTTCGGGATAGCCGAGAAGGTGCGAGATGCGCGCGCCCGAGCCCGGGTGGTCTTCGAAATACTTCGATACCAAATCGTTGTGCTCGCCTTCGAGCGCGCCGAGGTGCTGCTGCATCGTGAGCATCGCCCGCGGGTCGTAGCCCGCGCGCGACATCAACAGCAGTCCGTATTGATCGGCCTGCAGTTCGTTGCTGCGTTCCATCTTTGCGAGGACGCCCGCTTGCATGATGTTCCCGAAATTGTAAATGAACGGCGAGAAGAGTGACGCCAGACCGAAGAGCAGATTGAGCAGCTGCGATTTGGTTTGCATCGTGACCACGTGCCGGCGCTCGATGTGTCCCGTTTCGTGGCCGATGACGCCTGCGAGTTCGTCGTCGGATTGCACGAAGTCGAGCAGCCCCTGATCGACGTAGATATAACCGCCCAAGGTTGAGAATGCGTTGATGTCGTTTTCGCCGAGGATCTTGAGGTTGTACGGCACGTCGCGGCGGGCGGTCTCGGCCCAAAGCTTTTCGGCGACGGACTGCACCCATTGATTGAGCAGGGGATCGGTCTCGACGACGCTTCCTTCGACGATCTGCTGGTCATAGGACCGTCCGATTGCGATCTCCGATTGCGTCGACATGGCTCGCGCGGGCACCGGCAAAAAAGCGCCGAGGACCGACACGATCACAAAGAGCGGAACGATGCGACGAAACATACTACTTTTTCTACCTCTACCCGCCTGTGCGGGGCCGTGTTGCAGTGAGCGCACCCGCTAGAACGCATCCGGCCGGGTCTCCGTTACGGTGCACGCCCTGTGGATATTTCCGAAGAACTTGTGCACCGCCTGTGGAGAGGCGCAGGGCGCACCGGTGCTCGTGCGAACGAGCGAGCCCCATGGCGGTGCTGCGCGGCCGAGGCTTCGGCATCGAAATCGCGTTTGCGGGACGCGACTTTGACGACGTCGCTGATGAGCTGCAGGGCAAACTCGACGAGCAGCCCGGCTTCTACGCCGGGAGCGCCGCCACCGCAGTCCTCGGAGATACGACGCTCTCCGGGCAGCAATTGAACGGCTTGCTCGAGTTGCTGCGCGGCCACGGCATCGCACTGAAGGCAATCAGCGGCGGACCGCATCTAAAACCCCTCGCCGAAGCGTCGGGGTTGCGCTACGTGCAAATGCCTATCCAGCCGGCGCTTTCGGACGCCGCGCGCTCGCTAAACGCGGACTTCGCCGGTGCGCGCGCGGAGATCGCAGCGCGCCGTGCGCGGGGTCAAGCGAGCGTGCGTCGAGTTGACTTCGGTGGGGGACAACGAACCGACGCCGGCGGCGTGCCTGCGCCTTCGACGCTGCTGCACGGAGCGACGTTGCGCGGCGGCCAATCGATTCACCACCTGGGCAACATCGTGCTGATCGGTGATGCGAATCCGGGAGCAGAACTGGTGGCGACCGGGGACATCGTCATCTTCGGAGCGCTGCGCGGAACGGCGCATGCAGGTGCTCAAGGGGACACCGACGCTCGCATTTATGCCATCGAGTTCGACGCGAGACAGCTGCGCATCGCTTCTGCCATCGCAACCGATGCGGGCCTTGCGCAGACGGCGGCGAAAGGGCCGCAGATTGCGCTCCTGCAAAGCGGGCGCATCGCGATCGTTCCTTACGATCGTGTGCAATGGTTGCGCAAGGAGAACGTGCACTGAGCGCTCGCAAGATCGTGGTGACCTCCGGAAAGGGCGGCGTCGGTAAGACCACGACGACGGTGAATGTCGGTGCAGCGCTGGCAAAGCGCGGACATCGCATCATCTTGATAGACGCAGATATCGGCTTGCGCAATCTCGATTTGGTTCTTGGACTGGAAAAACGCATCGTCTTCGATCTGGTCGAGGTCGTGGAGGGACGGTGCCAGCTGCGGCAGGCGCTTATCAAGGACAAGCGATTTGAGTCGCTCTGGATCCTTCCGGCGGCGCAAACGCGCGACAAGTCCGCGGTGAACGAGCAGCAGATGCGCAATCTCGCCGTCGAACTAGCGCCGACCTGCGACTACCTCTTCATCGACTCTCCGGCCGGGATCGAAGGCGGCTTTCGCAACGCGGTAGCGGGCGCCGACGAAGCGATCGTCGTCACGACGCCTGAAGTGAGCGCAATTCGTGATGCCGACCGCGTGATCGGCAAACTCGCCCATCGCGGCATGCCGGTGCGAGTGATCATCAATAGGATTCGTCCGGACATGGTCCGCAGCGGCGATATGCTCTCCGTTGAGGACGTTTGTGAGATTCTTTCGGCTGAATTGCTCGGGATCGTTCCGGACGACGAGGAGATTATCGATACCACCAATCGCGGGGAGCCTGTGGTCCTCGGTGATTGCGCCCGGCTGCAAACGATCTACGGTAATATCGCGCGACGCCTCGAAGGCGAACTCGTTCCATTCCCCAGTTTCGAACGGATGGGCTTTTTCGGCCGTCTGCTCGGAGCGCTGAAGGCAGGCTGACCATGCACGTTCTTCGCCAAGAAGACCATCAACTCGACTCGCAGCCGGCTCAAGAGCAGTTGGGACTGCACCCGGTGTCGGGACGCGCGATCGTTTTTACCTCAGGCAAAGGCGGGGTCGGCAAGACGACGACCGCCGCAAATGTCGGCACAGCGCTTGCGCGGCGCGGCTCGCGCGTGGCGCTGGTCGATGCCGACGTCGGCTTGCGCAATCTCGATATTCTGCTCGGATTAGAAAGCCGCGTTCAGTATCATCTGTTGGACGTGCTCGAAGAGAAGGCGACGCTCGAGGACGCGCTCGTCCCCGATAAGCACTCCCCCTCGTTGCGGCTGCTGGCAGCGGCCCAGACACGCGAGAAGGAAGAGGTCGATCCGGAAAAGATGCGTCTGCTGGTCGACAGGCTTCGCGCCAAGTTCGACTACGTATTGATCGACTCTCCGGCGGGAATAGAGCATGGCTTTCGCAACGCCGTCGGGGCCGCCGACGAAGCGATCCTCGTCTGCACCCCTGAAGTCTCCGCAGTTCGGGACGTCGATCGCGTGATTGGCCTGCTCGGCAATCGCTTTTCGCCGCAACTGATTGTCAATCGCGTTCGGCCGCAGCTCGTCAAGAAGGGCAAGATGCTCTCCGTCGACGACGTCAACGCGATCTTGCGCCTTCCGCTGTTAGGCGTCATTGCGGACGAGCCGGAGATCGTCGTCTCGACGAATCGCGGTGAACCGCTGGCCCTGCGCACGAATTCTTCCGTCGCGTCGGCCTATCACGCGATCGCCGCGCGCATCGCGGGCGATGACGTGCCTGCTCCAACCGTTGAACTGAAGGGGACGCTCTTTGGCCGTATCGGAGCGCTCTTTGGAAGTCGAGGAAAGCGATGATCGAGTTTTTCAACCGGCTTTTCGGAAGGCAACCCTCCGGAGCGGTTGCCAAGGAGCGTTTGCGCCTGGTCCTCATGTCGGATCACCTCTCACTTGCGCCCGAGATGGTCGACGCGATGAAACGCGACTTCATCGACGTGATCTCGCGCTACGTCGAGGTCGACCGCGACAAGATCGACGTGCATTTTGAGCACCAGGAAACCGCCCTTGCGATGCTGGCAAATATTCCGATCCTTGCGGTGAACCGCAACGGAAAACCTAAAGCGGAATCTACTGCCGCGGCTCGGGAAGCTTCGTCTGTGGCGCAAACTGCACCCAAGCCAAAACGCAAGCGGCGGCGCAAGACGCCTCGCACTAGCAGTACCGCTACGCCCGTTACTGCAGGTGAACCGGCGACTGGGTCAGCCTAATTGAAGCTGTAACCTTTACGTTTGATGCGCTGTCGTGAAGAAAAGTGACATGGCTACCCTGAAGAACCGAAAGCCTCGCATGTCGCGAAAGGCGTTCAGCGCTCTATTTTCGTTTCCCGAGGTGGCGGAGCACTATTCTGATGCTGCTGCGACTACGGTCTTTCACGGCGACTGCATGGAATTGTTGCGTGAGATTCCAGAACAGGCTATCGATCTCGTCGTAACATCACCTCCATACAACCTAGGAAAGCAGTACGAGACGCGCCTAAGCCTGGAGTCGTACTACGATTTCCAGAAAATAGTTATCGCAGAGTGCGTGCGAAAGCTCTCTCCACACGGAAGCATTTGCTGGCAAGTTGGTAACCACGTTTCAAATAACCATATCGTTCCATTGGACATTCTGCTGTTTCCAATATTCACAGAGATTGGACTCGTATTGCGGAATCGAATCGTTTGGCACTTTGAACATGGGTTGCACTGCGCCAATCGATTCTCTGGTCGATATGAAACGATCATGTGGTTCACGAGGCCCGGAAAAGAGTACACGTTCGAGCTAGATCGCGTTAGGGTACCACAAAAATATCCAGGGAAACGTTACTATAAGGGACCTCGCGCAGGACAATATTCCGCCAACCCATTGGGTAAGAACCCGGCGGACGTTTGGATTATTCCGAACGTCAAGCATAACCACGTGGAAAAAACCGATCATCCTTGCCAGTTCCCCGTCGAGCTCGTGGAGCGACTCATCTTGGCGTTGACGAACGAGGGCGACCTTGTCGTTGATCCGTTCATGGGGGTCGGCACCTCGCTTGTGGCCGCGCTGATGAATCGTCGCCGTTCGGCTGGCGCAGACACCGTAAAGAGCTACGTCAATATCGCGAGAAAGCGGATTGATAAGGCTCACCAAGGGACTCTTCGCGTAAGGCCGCGTAATCGGCCCATTTACGTTCCCCAGGGCTCAATTACCGTCGCCCCATGGAATCGCGGTGAATCAACACACCGGTCTTCGGTGAAGCCGCTTTCGCTGGATATGCCGACGGCCGAGAAGGGCCCCCACGGCTATTGATCAGCGTTTGTGAATCGATCTCCGGCCGCCTCGATTGGGTGGCTTGCTGATCGCGGTCGACAGCTCTGATGAGGTAGCAATATAGCGCTGGAATATCTGAATCAGACGTGAAATACACGCTATTCAACTACAGGCACGCGAAAGAGATCATCCAAAGCACGCTTTGGCGCACGGCGTTTAGCGAAATCGAAAACGCGGTGCTAGGCTCTCCGCTTTTCGTATACGCGAATAAGTCGGCGAAAAATGCACGGCTCGATGTCGTGCAGCAGGTGCAAAACACCTATTTCGATCGTCGCCTTGCAGTTGACTACGGCTGGGACTACCATCCACCGGCTACGGGGATCTCGGAGAGTCAGCTTACTGCCGATTTTCGAAAGGTTTTTCGCGGAGAGGATCAGGAGTTGGCGTTGCAGGTAGAAGTTCAATTTGGTAATATGAGCCGCTGGTACAGCGATATCTTCAAGTTCCAGGCGGCGTATTCGGCGGACCTAATTCAAATGGGCGTCAGCATCGTACCGATGGCTGGACTTGCAGGACGAATTGATTCTAACATTGTTTCGTTTGAGCGGTGTCGCCGCGAGCTACCAGCTGCAAAGCTTTCGATAACACACCCAATTCTATTGGTGGGCATTGAACCCGACCACGCTACTATTACCTATAATCTTCGGAATAGCCGCTTTGGCGCCATCAACGAAATAAGCGGTAGAGGGAAAACTGAGAACAGATACAGGATTGTAAACGCGTTTATCAATGGTGTTGCTGAGACTGAAGTGGGTCCGGATTCGCTTGTAGGACACGTACCTGCGAGAGCCGCTGAGCTGGAAGCCGAAGAGATCGGTGATGACGAAGCTTAAGACATGCGGCGCTGCTTAAGCCTGAGCTGAATGGTTCTAGGCAAACCGAATGGCATCGCTTGCGCTGACCCTCGAAACCCGCCGATACCTGCGCACCGTGAACTGGCTGCTGATCGTAGCCGCGATCGGCGTTACGCTGCTCGGCATCGTGATCGTGCAGTCGGCCGGACTGCACACCGCGGGCGGATCCGCCGAGTACCGCAAGCAGGTGCTCTATGCAATCGTCGGCATCGGCGTGATGCTGCTCTGCGCGCGCGTAGACTATCGCAACTGGCAGCGTTGGGCGCCGTACTTGTATGCGCTGAACCTGCTTCTGCTTGCGTTCATCTTGCGAGGCGGCCACAGCGCCCACGGCGCGCAGCGATGGATCTCGCTCGGACCTTTGGGAACATTTCAGCCCTCGGAACCGGCGAAGCTGTTCCTCGCCATTTCATTTGCGTGGATCCTCTGTAAAGCCGAATACAAGCGGCTTCGCGACCTTTGGATGCCGCTGGCCGCAGTCGCGGTGCCGGCGCTGCTGGTCGTCAAGCAGCCGGATCTCGGCACCGCGCTCGTCTTCGTCGCGATCCTCAGCGCGCAGCTCTTTTTCGGGCTGCCGCGGCTGGCGCACTTTGCGATCTACGCTGCCGGTTTAGCCGCGGCCGCAGCTTTTACGATCGGCACGAAGTACGTGTTGAAACCTTTCCAGAAGGCGCGGCTGCTGGTCTTTCTCAATCCGAAGACGGATCCGCAAGGCGCCGGCTACAATCTGAACCAGTCCAAGATCGCCGTTGGAAGCGGGCAGTGGTTTGGACGCGGTTTGTATCACGGCACGCAGACGCAGCTCAACTTCGTTCCGGCCCACTCGACGGATTTCGTCTTCACGGTTGTCGGCGAAGAGCTCGGATTTGTCGGCGCCGCGCTGCTGCTCGGGTTGTATGCGCTGCTCTTGGCCGGCGCACTGCAGGCCATGCTGGCCGCGCGCGATCGCTTCGGGTTTTTGCTGGCGTCTGGAATCCTGGCCATGTTTACCTTTCACGTGATCGTCAACGTCGGCATGACGGTCGGGATCATGCCGATCACCGGCATCCCGCTCCCGTTCGTTTCATACGGCGGCTCAGCGATGCTGACGGACTACGCGGCGATCGGCGTTCTGCTCAACATGTACGCGCAGCGCGATCGGGGCATGCTGGGGAACGCCTAAATCTCCGGAACGCGAACGTAGACGATGCCGAAGCCCAGATCCGCGTGGATCGCGAAACGCGGATCCCGATCGAGAATCGCGCGGTGGAGCGGCGTGTGGTACAGGATCGCGCACCGGCCGCCGACTTCGTGTACGATCCGCTCGACCAAGCGGCGCAGTGAAGTTTCTCCGAAGGGATTATAGAGATAGAAAACCGCGTCAGAACGCGGAAGCCGCGCGGTTGCCGCATCCGAACAGACGATGCGAACGTCGCTGCAAGCCGTCGCGCCTTCGGCCTTCCTCCACTGCGCCACGTTTTGGCGCGCCACCTCGCATAGCGCCGGAGAAACCTCTACGCCGACGATCTGCCGAAAGCGCATCTGCGTTGCGAGCAGCAGAACGCGGCCCATGCCTGCCCCGATATCCACGAAGGCGAGCTGCTCGGGCGGCGGCGGCAAAGCGCCCAGCAAAGCTCCGCACTCGGCCAGCGGCGTCGGTTCGTAGTGCGTCGCATCTTCAAGCGCGGGGCCGATCGCATCGGGATCGAGCTCTCCCAGGAAGATGAGCGCCTCGGTCACGACGCCGTGGTCGGCATCGAAACGGTGTCCTGCTCTGCGCCCCGATCCCTTACGCATGCAGTAGGCCCTTTTTCGGCGCCTTTGGGAATAAAGCTGGTACAGGGCGCACCGTGCCGCCAAGGAGAGTACGCATCATGTCCGTCAACGTTCTCCGATCAAGCGCATCCTTCGCCGTGATCGACACCGCCGAAGAGCTGCAGACTGCCATCATGCGGCTCGAGCCCGGCGAAGCGAGCGGATCGAAACGCAACGAGCATCCGCACAGCGAGCAAGTGCTCTACGTGGTTGAAGGTTCAATCGAAGCGGAGATCGGCGATAAGCGATTCGCCATGCACTCGGGTGACAGCGTCATCGTCCCTAAAGAGGTGGCGCACCGGTTCAGCAATACGACGCAGAAAATCGCAGTGACGTTCAATGTCTACGCGCCGCCTGCTTATTGAAGACGCGCCAGGGAAGGTGCCCAGCCGGAGCGGCGGGAACGAGTGGTGCGCTGGAGCGTGGGCCGCGGCGTGCGGCTCCGCCGCTTTTTGAAGAAGTTTTTTGGTCAGAGCGCCGAGGCTCGTCAGGAGCGCCCGCTCGATAATGCCGCTCGGACGGTGAGATCGCGGAGGAGCTCGACGCAGGCACTTGGTGCTCGGCCTGGTAAGGTCAAGGTAATTTTTCGTTGTCAACCGAGATATTGATCTCGAGCGATCCGTGGGAAAACCGGGTCGCGGTTCTTGAGGATAACGCCCTCTCCGAGCTCTACGTCGAGCGCGAAGAACGCGTTATCGGCTCTATTTTCAAAGGAAAAGTTCAAAACGTTCTGCCCGGAATGGGCGCAAGCTTCGTCGACATCGGTCTGGGCCGCAACGCATTCCTCTATGTCGACGACATCAATAAGACGCCCCTCAACATCGGGGACGTCGAGATCACCCAAGGCCGCACCGGCTGGACCATAGGCGAAAAGATCAACCGCGGCGACGACGTGCTGGTGCAGATCGTCAAGGAGCCGCGAGGCCTCAAAGGGGCGCGTGTCAGCACGAACATCTCGCTCCCAGGACGCTATTTGATCTTGATGCCGACGGGCCGGTACAGCGGCGTCTCCCGCAAGATCGATTCGGCGGAGGAACGCAATCGTCTCAAAGCGGTGATAAAGAGGATCCGCCCTGAGGGGATGGCGACCGTCGTACGCACCGCTGCAGCGGGCGTCAGTGAAGCCGAACTGATCGCCGATCTCGGCGTCCTGATTCGGATGTGGCACGGAATCCTCGAGAGCTACAAGCGCGCGCCTTCGCCGTCGCTGCTGCACAAAGATATGAATCTCGTTTACAAAGCGGCGCGCGACTTCATCACCGCGGACGTGGACCGCGTCTTGATCGACAACGAGGAAGAGTACAAGAAGATCTGCAGCTTCTTGCAGCTCTTAGGGCCGCAATACCTGGATCGCGTGGAGTACTACAATGCAGGCCGGTCGCTCTTCACAGACTACAAGATCGATGAAGAGCTGCAGAAGTTGATGAAGCCCAAGATCAACCTGCCCTCCGGCGGCTCTATCGTGATCGAGAGCACCGAAGCGTTGACGGTCATCGACGTCAATTCCGGCAAGTACACCGGCGGCCGCAATCTAGAAGAAACGATCGTTAAGACGAATATGGAGGCTGCAGCAGAGATCGCACGGCAGGTTCGTCTGCGCGACATCGGCGGGATTATCGTCTGCGACTTCATCGACATGAGCTCGGAAGCGTCGCGCAGCAAGGTCATTGCCACACTGGAAGCAGGACTACGCCGGGATCGGACGCGAGCCACCATACAATCGTTCAGCAATCTCGGCTTGCTCGAATTCACGCGTAAACGCATCGGCAAAGATCTCTCCTCGCAGCTGCGCGGGGCATGCCCGACTTGCAGCGGCCTGGGAACCGTCCTCTCCCCGCAATCGGTCGCGATTGACGCGCTTCGCCACGTTCGCGCTCACCGGCGCGACGATCACAGGCCGATCTTGGTCGAGGCTGCGCCGACTGTGGCGGCGCAGCTCGAGTTTTGGTACGAGAGCGAGTGCCGTGCGCTCAGCGAGCAGATGAACGTGCCGATTCACGTACGCGTCGATCCCCTGCTGCATCCTGAAAAGGCGCGCGTTCGCGATGTCGCCGCTATTCCGGAAGATGGGCGGCTGCGCGTAGGGGATGAACATGAGGTAGAGCTGATTGCAGGCCGGCTGCCGAGCCCTAGTTCAGCAGCCGCAGTCATTGGCGGCCGCATCGTCGAGGTCGAGAATGCTGCAAATCTCACCGGGCAGACCGCTCGCATCAAGCTGCTCGATGTCGAGGACGACTACGCGCTCGCGGAGCTGACCACGGCGGTCCATGAGAAGCGGAAGCGCCGGCGGCGGGGACGCGCGGAAGGGCCAACTGCGGCGGAGCGAACCGCGCAGCTGCGCGAACTTGCCAAAGAGGCGGCCGACCAATCGCAGGCGCGCCCGCCTATCGGAATCACGACCGTCACCGAAGAGGAAGAGCGGCAGGACAAAGAAGCCGCAGCCGAGGTCAAGGGAGAGCAGGCTCCCGCGGCGATCGTGATCGGCGAAAACGGCGCCGAGGGTGATCCGGTGCATCATCGCAGGCGTCGGAGACGGCGGCGCCGCGGCCGCGGCGGCCGCGGACAATCCGAAGAAACACTGCAGGCTGGAATTCCTGCGCATAGTGCCGCTGCGCAGATGCATGCGCCCGAAGCCGCTACTGAGCCGGGGCTTTCCGAGGCTGCCTCGGAGGCAGAGCCGCATCGCAGACACCGGCGCCGACGCCGTCGTCGAGGGCGCGGCGGTTCAGGTGACCGCGAGACTCTGCGCGCAGGTGCCGAGTCAGCTGCTCACCACGAGCCGGTGCGAGCTTTGGCGCCCGTTGACGCCGTCTCGCGGCCGCTGGCGACCGAGCCGCCTCCATCGCACCTCGTCGCGCCGGAGGAACCGGCAAAGCCGACGAAGCCGGCGCGGCGCCGCCGCTCACCGGCCAAAGCCGCAAAGCCAAGCGAGCTTTCGGGATCCGAGACCGTTGCTCTGCCGCCGTCGGCGGTGACAGCTGTCGAGGGGACTCTCCCGATTCCTGAGCCGAGTCGAAGGGTCGAGGGAACGAAACGCCGCCGCCGTACGACGTCGACAGCCGAATCGGAAAACGCCAAGCCGAAAACCGCCCGCAAGAAAACCGTTTCGGCGCGGAAGACCACCACGCGCAAAACGACCGCTCGAAAGAAGTAACGGCTACGAGTTCGGCGTTGAAGAAGGCGCCGGCTCTGTGTGCGCCAGCTTGTCGTTGAGAATGAAGATCGCTCGCTGCAGCTGCATGTCGCGAGGAGGATCGCCGAACCGCGCGGTCTTGTTTTCCATAACGACGACATCGGGCGTGATGCCAAGGTGATTGATGTCGCGGTTATGCGGCGTAAGGTAGCGTGCATCGGTGATCTTGATCGCCGAGCCGTCGGGCAAAGCGAAGATCTCCTGTACGACGCCCTTTCCGAAGGTGCGCGTCCCGACGATCGTTCCCGCGCCGCTGTCCTGGATTGCGCCGGAGGTGATCTCCGAAGCCGATGCCGTATGGTTGTTTACAAGCACGGCGAGCGGAACCGGCGGAATAGCCGTGTTTTCCGCTTCATAGGTCGTTACGTTCGAACCGCGGGACTCGACGGAAACGATCGGTCCGTTAGCGATGAACTTTGAGCTGACGGCGATCGCCGACTCGAGATAACCGCCGCCGTTGTCCCGAAGGTCGAGCACGATTGCGCGCGCACCCTGTTGCTGAAGGCGATCGAGCGCGGTGGCGAGCTCGTTGCCGGTGTCACGTCCAAACACGGTCAAATCGACGTAGCCGATCTTGCCCGGCAGCATCTTTTGGTAGACGGAGAGCTCGTGAATCTGCGCGCGTACGATCGCGATCGGATTGGAGAGCGTCTGGCCGTCGCGCTGGATGGTCAGCAGCACTCGCGTTCCCGCCTTTCCGCGAAGGCGCGACGAAGCTTGCGGGAGCGTCATCCCCTTTGTCGGCGTGCCGTCGATCGCAAGGATGACGTCGTTCTCCTGTACGCCGGCCTTATCCGCGGGACCATCCGGCACGACGTTGCTCACGTCGATGTATTTTGTCGTATCGTCCGCCGTGATCACGATTCCCGTGCCGGCGAAGGATCCGCCATTCAGACCTTCGTTGAGCGCAGCATACTCCTTGGGCGTCAAGAAGACGGTGTACTTGTCGTGCACGGAGTTCAGCATCCCGGAGATCGCAGCGTATGCGAGCAGGTGCGCGCCGATCTTCCCATGCGCCAAGTGTGAAGCAACGTCGACTTCATGATCGACCGCTTGAGCCGTGCGCGGGCCGTCGTCGCTTGCGAAGACCGGCGGCAGCGGCGAGGCGACGCCGGCCGTTCGCAACTCGCGCTCGATTTCGGATCGCGCGCCGTCGACGATCGCTTGCGGATCGGTCTTCTTATAGAACTCAGAGCGGAGCTTCTCGTAGCTGAATTGGATCTCGCTGGCGTCCAACGGCGAGATTCCCGCCATCGGGATTGATCCGGCGGCCGGCGTTCCCGCTCCAAGAAGAAGGACGGCAACGGTGAGGGCGAGGGCAGCGATACGATTCATAAACCTAGTAACGTGCAGAGTGGGCTAAGTATGCCTTGGCGGCTTTCAACTGTTTATCTCGAGGCGTATCCATGATAACCATGTCGGGCGACTGGGTCACGACGATGTCCGGCTGAATTCCTTTGTGCTGGATGTCCCGGCCGGCCGGAGTCAGGTAGCGCTGCGTCGTGATTTTCAGCGCGCCGCCGTTGGGCATCGTGAAAATCCCCTGCACGACGCCTTTGCCGAAAGTCTTCGTCCCAATCAGCGTCGCTGCTTTATAATCTTGCAACGCTCCGGCCGTGATCTCCGAGGCGCTTGCGGTATAGCCGTTCACCAGCACGACCAGCGGCGCAATGCCCTGCACAACGGCGCCGTTTGCAGAAGCGGTTTGCTTATCCCCCGCGCGATCGATCTCGGTCACAATCGGCCCGTTCGGGATAAAGAACGACGAGATCGCCACGGCGGCATCCAGCAAGCCGCCGCCGTTATCGCGGAGATCGATGATATAGCCCTTGGCACCTTGCGCCTTTCCGGCGAGCAGCGCTTTGTGCACTTCCTGGGCCGAGCTCTCGCCGAAATCGGTGAGGCGCAGGTAGTCGTACCCGTTCTCCATCTTGGCATGAACGGTCGGCACGTGGATGATCTCGCGAGTGATGATGTAGTGCCGCCGTGCCTTGCCGCCGTAGAGATGCGTTGCGATGCGCACGGACGTCCCTTCCGGACCGCGAATCAAACGCTCGACCCGGTCGAGCGTCAGGCCGCGAATCGGCGCTCCGTCAATGGTTTCGACGACTTCATTTCCGTGCATCCCGGCGCGCGCCGCAGGAAGATCCTCGATCGGTTCGAGCACGATTTCGTGCGTGCGCAATTGGTAGATGAAGACGCCTATCCCGCCGAAGTTACCGCCGCTGAGCGCTTCGTTCAGCGCCTGAATCTGCAGCGGCGAAAGATAGACGGTGTACGGATCGCCGAGCGATCGCAGCATGCCGTCCACGGCAGCTTCCGCGAGGTCGGGGCCGGCCGCCTTGCCCAGGCGCGTGCCGTATTGCGCTTGCGCATAAGAAAGCTGCTGGTCGAGCGTTCGCGAAATTTCCAACGGATCGCCGGCTGCCGTTGCGGCGGGCAGGCGTGCCGCGATATGGCGCGACCGCAAATACCCCAGCAGGCCTGAACGCTCGCCGTTGATCAGTAGCTGTGATTCGACAGGCTTATAGTAGTGGCGCTCGACTTGCTGGAAGGCCAGATCGATCAGGTGCTGATCGACGACTTGCGAACCCAGAAAATGCAGGTCCAGCGAGGCGAGCGTCCCGCCTCCCATCTGGAAGCGATTTTCGGCAGCGACCAGACCGCTGCGATAGCCGATGAAGAGCGCGGCGCCGAAGGCGACAACCGCAACGATAAGCGCCGCAATCAGCGCGCGAACTCGGGCCGGCATACTCGCTCTGATACCCATAAAGGCTCGGTGCGGTTTCGGGCGCAACGCGAAGGTTCGCTAGTGCAGGTACGCCGCGGGATCTACCGGCTTGCCGCCGATGCGCACTTCGAAGTGCAGGTGCGGGCCGGTCGACATGCCGGTTGAACCAACCGCTCCAATCGCTTGGCCCTTTTGGATCTGCTGACCGGCGGACACGAATACCTGTGAGAGGTGACCGTAACCGGTCGCCATCCCGCCGCCGTGATCGATGAGGATGTAGTTTCCGTATCCTCCATACCACCCGGCGGAGATGACGGTCCCGCCCGCCGCCGCCGTGACCGTCGTGCCCATCGGAGCTGCGATGTCGAGGCCTTGGTGAAACTCCATCCCGCCGCCGAACGGATTGGGCCGATAGCCGAACGGCGACGTTATCGTGCCTGAAACCGGCCACGCTACCGCGCCCGGCGCGCCGGCTCCGGGCGCCACCGCACCGCCGGCGATGCCGGCTGCACGCCGGGCAGCCTCACGCTGCGCTTCGATCTCGCGCTGCCGTTCGACGATCAGCGCTTCGAGTTGCTGCTCTTGAGATGCCGTGAGGTCTTCAATCGCGGCAACCTCGCCGGCGACATGGCGGCGCTGCTCGTCTGCGACCGCCACCAGATTCCGCCTTTCGCCTGCCAAGCTGTCCAACTGGGTGCGCGCACGCTGCTCTTCTTGGGTTTGCGCTTCAAGGGTCGTCTGGACGGCGACGAGCGCATCCTGCGCGGCAGCGACCCGCGCTTCGGCGATCTTGCGCGCGCGCACGGTTCGCTGGTTTGCCGCGATAAGCAGACGCAGATCTTGCCACCGTTCGACAAAATCACTGAATGATTTCGAAGCCAGCAAGACGCTCAAATAGCCGAGATCGCCGTGCTCGTACACGTCCACCAGCCGCCGCTTCAGCATATCGTCGTGCAGTTTGAGCGTTTTGCGCGCCGCGTTCAATTGAACGGTATTCCATGCAAGCTTTTGTTGCGTGCCGGCTTCTTCCGACGCGAGATCGTCCAGACGCGCGCTTACGGTACCAATCGCGGCGTTCGTCTGCGCGAGCTGGACTTGCAGATTGCCGACGCGAACCGTCGCAGTGTGAAGCTCTTGGCGCTTCTGTCCGAGCTGTGCTTGAAGCTGCTGAGTTTTTTGCCGGACGCCTTCGATTCGAGTCGAGATGTTGGAGGAAAACGCCGCGGCCGGCACGCTCGCGGCAAGAACGAACGCAGCGACGGCTCGAGTCACGTGCGCAGGTACCTTCCGACGGCAATCCATGAGGAGACAATGCCGACGATTGCGCCGGCTACGAGCAGCTCCAGGAAGATGGCGGAAAGGTCGGCCTGCGTCGCGTTCAGCCGCAGCCACGGAAGATAGCCGTTGAACTTGGCGAGCAGTTCCCCGCGCGCCAGCATCAAGAGGCCCACCGCGACCAGTGCGCCGACGATGCCGTCCAACATGCCTTCGCAAATGAACGGCATGCGAATGTACATGTTGGTCGCCCCGACCAGCTGCATGACGGCGATCTCGCGGCGTCTTGCAAAGACAGTAAGCCGGATCGTGTTCGAGATGATGATGCCGGCGATGATGACGAACATGACGATTAGGGCTATGCCGACGCGCCGGGCCACCGCACCCAGCTGCAGAAGCCGCGCAACCACGGCTTGTCCGTAGTCGGCCGTTGCAACCCCAGGCATCGCGCGAATGTTTTTCGCGACGAAGGGCACGTCTTCGGGCCGGCGCACCCGCACCCGCATCTTATCGGGGAGAGGATTCTCTGTTAAGATCGTGGTGTCGATCTGCCCCTGCATCCGTGCGCGTAACTCGCGCAGCCCCTCACTCTTTGGGATGTAGCGAACGCTCCGAATCCGTTCGTCCTGCGCCAAACGGGTGCGCAGGGTTGCAGTCTGCGCGGCCGAGACGTCCGGCTTCAGATAGACCGAGATTTCAATCTGGTTCAAGACGTCGCTTCCCAAATGCGCGAGCGCAGCCCTTACATAAAGGAAGGCGCCAAGCAGCACGATCGTTACCGCCACGGTGCCTATCGCGGTGATCTGCATCCCCGCGTTGCGGGTGAAGTTGCGGGCAACTTCACCCAGAAAGAACTTGAGCTTGCCCCAGTCCAAGGAAATAGAATCCCCGTTCTTCGTCAGTAACGATACGGCCGTTGTCTAACCGGACGACGCGGCGGCGCATGCGGTCCACGACGGCTTGATTGTGCGTGGCGACGACGACGGTCGTGCCCTTCAGGTTGATCCGCAGCAGCAGCTCCATAATCTCGGTCGTGTTGGTCGGATCGAGATTTCCCGAGGGCTCGTCGCAGAGCAGCAGCTTAGGATTGTTCACCAGCGCGCGAGCAATAGCGGTGCGCTGCTGTTCCCCGCCCGAAAGCTCGTTCGGATACATCCGGCTCTTGTGCGAAAGGCCCACCAGGTCGAGCACGCGCGGCACTTGGCGGCGAATGTCGTTCGTGTGAGCCCCGGTCACTTGCAGCGCGAAGGCCACGTTTTCCCACACCGTCTTGTCGGTCAGGAGTTTGAAGTCTTGAAAGACGACGCCCAGGTGCCGCCGCAGAGCCGGAACGCGGCTGCGCCGCAGGCGATCGACGCGAATCCCGTCCACCGTGATATGGCCCGCAGTCGGCGCGACTTCACGGTAGAGCAGCCGAAGCAGACTCGATTTTCCGGTTCCGGAGTGGCCGACGAGAAAGACGAAGTCGCCTTTGCCGATCTGCAGATCGACGCAGTCGAGCGCGCGCACACCATTCGGATACACGAGTGTAACGCCGCGTAGTGATATCATCGGTGCAAGAGGGTTTTTCAAACCGTCGGGACGGATACCTCCGATTGCCATGAATTTTGACTTAACGGAAGAACAGCGCGCGATACGGGACACCGTGCGAGAGTTCGCGCGCGATCGCGTGGCCCCGCGCGCCGAAGAGATGGATCGCAAGGAAGAGTTTCCGTACGACCTGGTGCGCGAAATGTCCGAGCTCGGGTTGATGGGGCTTCCTTTTCCGGAAGAATACGGCGGGGCGAACGCCGACACGGTGAGCTACGCGCTGGCGGTCATGGAACTCGCGCGCGTCGACGCTTCGACGGCGATCACGATGGCGGCAAACGTTTCGCTGGGAGCAACGCCGTTCTATCTTTTCGGCACGGAGGAGCAAAAACAACGCTACCTCGTTCCGCTGGCCCAAGGAACGATGTTGTGGGGGTTCGGCCTGACCGAGCCCGGCGCCGGAAGCGACGCCGGCAATACCCAAACCAAAGCGGTGCTGCGCGATGGCGCCTGGGTGGTCAACGGCACGAAAGCGTTCATTACGAACAGCGGGACCAAGATCTCAGGCGGAACGACGATCACCGCCGTGACCGGTACCCGCCCCGACGGAAAACCGGAAATAACGAATTTGATCGTTCCGCAAGACACGCCGGGCTTCAGCGCCGGCAAGAAGTATCGCAAGATGGGCTGGCGAGCTTCCGACACGCGCGAGCTCTCCTTTTCCGACGCTCGCATCCCGGAGGAGAACGTGCTCGGCGCGCGCGGCGACGGTCTAAAGAATTTCCTGACGATTTTGGACGGCGGGCGCATCTCCGTCGCAGCGCTGTCGGTCGGATTGGCTCGCGGCGCTTATGACGAGGCTCTGAAATATTCTAAAGAGCGCCACGCGTTCGGGCGTCCGATCAGCAAGTTCCAGGCGATCCAGTTCAAGCTCGTCGATATGCTGACCGAAATCGAGCACGCCCAGCTGATGGTGCTCAAAGCCGCGTGGGAAAAGGATGAAAAACGAGACTTTGCGCAATCAGCCAGCTTGGCGAAACTCTATGCCGCCGAAGTTTCACGCCGTGTGGTCAACGAAGCCGTGCAGGTGCACGGCGGATACGGATTCATGGATGAGTATCCGGTCTCACGCATGTACCGCGACCAGAAGATCAACGAGATCGGCGAAGGGACGAACGAAGTCCAGCGGATGGTTATTGCACGAATGATTGGGTTATAGGCATGCCTGACAACGCCATGTTGCATCGGGGAAAACTGCGACATTTTCGCGCAAAAACAGGATGTTTTCTTCAAAACTTGTTCCCGCGAAAATGCGCCGTAGCGGCCCTGTTCACACGGACGTGAACTGGCCAGCGGTTTCCGGATGCAATGTGGCGTTGGCAGGCACGGCGTCCTTAACGGAGTAAACAGACATATGTTCAAACGTTTCCTTCTCGTCGCACTGGCGGCGGCTCTCACGACTGCGCCGGCGATCGCCGCGCTGCAAAACGGAACTTCCGCGCCGGAATTCAAAGCGCAAGCCTCGGTCGGAGGCAAAGAATTCAGCTTCGACTTGGCAGATGCGCTCAAGAAAGGGCCGGTCGTCCTGTACTTCTATCCGGCAGCTTTCACGAAGGGCTGCACGATCGAGGCGCACGATTTCGCCGCGGCGATCGATCAGTACAAGGCGCTCGGCGCCACGGTGATCGGCGTTTCACACGACGACATCGGCACGCTCGACAAGTTTTCGGTCAGCGAGTGCCGGAGCAAGTTTCCGGTCGCGGCCGATCCGTCGCTGACGGTCGCCAAAGCGTACGATGCGGTGCTCGCGAAAGATCCCGGCTACGCCAATCGGACCTCCTACGTGATCACGCCCGACGGAAAGATCATCTATTCGTATACGGATCTCAAGCCGGACAAGCACGTCGAAAACACGCTTGCGGCGCTCAAAGCGTGGAAGGACTCGCACAAAGGCCCTTAGTGCTTAGGCGACTCCGTCGTCTCTGAAAAACTCCCGCTGTCTTCCGCGCGGATCGCGCGGCTGCGCATCGAGCGCGGTCATGTCGCGGGGCGCGAGTTCGACCGCTTGCACGTCGGGAAGATCGGCGTCGGCGAGCGCCGCCAGCTCTTTGATCCTTCGGCCCTGCGGCAGCACACGGCTCTCCATTGAAGCGACCGCTGCATTGAAGGCGCCGACCGCTTTGGAGAGGCTGCCGCCGATCGCGGCCAAGTGCCCGGCGAAGACCCGCACCCGATCGTAGAGTTCCCGGCCCGCGATCGCAATCTGCTTGGCGTTTTCTTCTTGCGCGCGGTGCTGCCAGCCCAGCGCGTAAGAGCGCAGCAGCGCCATGAGCGTCAGAGGGCTTGCGATGTAGACGCTCTTGCCGGCGCCGTACTCGATCAGTTCCGGATTTTCAACGCAGGCGGCGCTCAGGAACGCTTCGCCGGGCACGAACATGACGACGAAGTCCGCCGAACCGCCGGCGCGCTGATAGTTGCGGCGCGCAAGCAGATCGACGTGCCCCTTGAACGCGGACGCATGCGCGCGTAAACCGGCGCGTCTGGCCGTTTCATCGGCCGCTTCGCTCGCGTCCAAATAGGCCGTCAGCGGCACTTTGGCGTCAACGAAAATGCAGCGATCGCCCGGCAGCTGCACGGTCATGTCCGGCCTGCTGCGATCCTCTTCCGACTCGAAACTCTGCTGCTCGCAAAAGTCGCAGTAGCGCTCCATGCCGGCGAGCTCGGCAACGCGCCGCAGCTGGACTTCGCCCCACTTGCCGCGCGCCATCGGGTTGCGCAATGCCGACGCAAGCTGCGACGCGGCGAGCTCCATCTTCCCGCTGCGCTCGATGAGTCCGCCGATCTGTTCACGTAGGCCCTCGTACGCGCCGATACGCTCCTTTTCCATTTCCTGAACGAGCGCGTCGAACTCGTTCAGCTTCTGCTGCACCGGTCCGAACGCCACATTGAAGCGCTCGCCGGCGAGCGCAAGGAATGAGTCGCGCTGCGTTTCAGCGATCCGCGCATTGGCTTCGTGAAGGTCGCCTTTGAGCCGTGCAGCGATCGCCTCTACGCGCGCCTCGGCGGACGTGCGCATGATCAGCCACGTCAGTAGAGCACCGAGCGCGACGCCCAGCGCGATTGCAACGAATGAAAATGCGGTAGCCGTCATTGGCGCAGATACTTTCCGAAGAAACTCAGAATTCGGCGCCATCCGTCCTGGGCCGCGGAAGCGACGTACGAACTCCGATGCGAGTCGAAAAATGCGTGCCCTGCATCGGGATAGATCACGACGTCGTTCGGGACGCGCAAGCCTGCAGCGAACGCGCGCACGGAATCTGCCGGAATCCCGGTGTCCTTTGCGCCGAAGCTGCCGACGATAGGGATCGCAACGCGCGCGGGATCGGTGCCTTCGAGCTTTCCGTAACAGACCGCGTCGGCCGCGAAGACGTCCGCGTTGTCAATAGCCTGCCGCAGCGCGATTCCGCCGCCCATGCAAAAACCGATGACACCGATCTTCGCTTGCGGATGCTGCGAGCGCAGCCACATCGCCGCCACCCGAAGGTCGGCGTCCACCTGCGCTCGGTCGAGCTTCTGAGCGAACGCAGCGAACGGACGATAGTCCCTCGCGCCATCTCCGCTGGGGGGCGCGTTTTCCCGGGCATACAGATCCGGCGCGATCGCTGCGTAACCGGCTTTCGCGAAGCCGTCCACGACGTCTCGAATCGATGCATCGACGCCCCACACGTGCATGACGACGACAACGCCTGCCGTCGCAGATCCGGCAACGCCGGGAGATGCTGCGTACGCAGGAACTTGCGCTCCCAAGGAGCTGAATTGCACGTGCTGCGTTGTAATCGCCGAACCGGCGCCGATCGTTCCCGCTCCCGCAGCGAGAGCTGCCGTCAATTCCATGAAGTTTCCACGCTTCATAATCCAGAGTGCCGCCCTCAAAGCGGGTGTCCCTGCAAGATGGAGAATTGCAGCTGCATGAAGCGCAGCGGCTTTCTCATGGCGTCTGCATCTCTTGCCGCTTTTGCGCCGTCACGCGCGTCCGCTGACGTCGTGCCCGGCGGCACGCATGCAGTCGAACGCCGCGCCGACTTCGATGAAGCCTCTTTCAGCGCCGCCGTCGGCAAGGCGGCTGACGTCCGCCAATTGTGGGAGTCGGTTGCATTCCATCCGGCGATTTTGAACAACGTAAAGAATGCGCTCAACGGCCTGCAGTTCGGCTTCGGCTATCCGGCGGAACGCATCGCCATGGTTTTTGCTGGTCACGGGTCGTCGTCGGCGCTGACCTATTCCGACTATGTTTGGCGGAAGTACGCCATCGGCCGCGCGTTCAAATTGAGCGACGCGAACGGATCGGCGCTCGCCTCAAACGTCTTCCTGCAGCCTGCAACGGCGCCTGACGCCGCAACGGACGCCGACGATCCGCTCAGTCAATACCAAGACACCTCGATCGTAGCGCTGCAGCGCCGCGGCGTCGTTTTCTTGACCTGCCATACCGCAGTTGAAGAACAGGCGCGCACGCTCGTCACGGGCGGCTTCGCCTCGGCCGGCACGAGCGCAACCGACGTTGCGGCCGATATTCTTACGCACCTTATCCCGGGCGCGATCGTTGTCCCGGCAATGGTTGCCGCGATCGCCGTACTCCAGGCACGGTACGGTTACTCATACATTTCGATCGCGTTTGCATGAATCGCCTCATTCCGCTGCTGACGGTTTTTGCCGTTGCCGCTATTGGCTGCGCGGGATCACCCTCACCGGCGAACGTCGCTTACGATCCGCAGGCGGTTCCGGCGGGCGCAGTCGGCGACATGGTGCGCTACGGCAGAGAGCTGATTCTGCACACGCGCGCGCACCTTGCCAAAAACGTCGGCGCAAACATGGATTGTGCGGCATGCCATCTCGACGCAGGCACGAAGGCGCGCGGTGGTTCCTTCGTGGGCGTCTACGGACAGTTTCCACAGTGGAATCAGCGAGCCAAACGCGTGATCATGCTGCAGGATCGGCTCGCGGAATGCTTCCTCTACAGCATGAACGGAAAGCCTCCGCCGTACCAAAGTAGGCCGATGGTTGCGATGACTGCTTACATCGCCTACTTGTCCCGGGACGTGCGAATCGGCGCAACTCCGGACCCGGCGATCAGGTTTACAAACGTGCAGCTGCGCAAGCCCGACAAGATCCATGGCGCGCAGCTGTACGCTCAACGATGTGAGACGTGCCATGGAGCAAACGGCGCAGGATCGGCAAATGGAAACTATCCGCCGCTCTGGGGTCCGCTCTCGTTCAACACGGGGGCAGGCATGAGCCGCCTCTCCCGTATGGCTGGTTTCGTCAGGTATAATATGCCGCAAAACGCGCCGGGATCGCTGAGCGATCAAGAGTCCGCCGATGTGGCCGCTTTCGTTCTCCAGCACGCGCGGCCGCGGTTTCATCGGGGGCGGCTCGTGACCTTCGCGTCGCAGCGCGCATCGTATTTTTGAGCGCAGCTTCGCGCGGGTAACTCGGTCGGAAACGGAGGAGCAAATCAACGTGCCCCAGACAATGGTTGAAGTTACGCTCCCTGAGATGGGCGAGTCGGTGACTCAAGGATCCGTTGTCGAGTGGCGCAAGAAAGTGGGCGACTACGTCGCCGAAGGCGATCCGCTGGTCGAGATCACGACGGATAAAGTGGACGTCGAAGTACCGGCAACCGCATCGGGCGTTCTGGAACAGATCTTAGCCGGAGAAGGCCAAACGGTTGCCGTCGGTTCCGTGCTGGCGCAGATCGATACTGCGGCAAAACCAAACGGCGCCGCTAGCCCTGCGAAACCGCCTCTCGCGCCGACTTCAGCAGGCGATGGCGCGCCAAAGGGGCCGGCGCGCGTCCCTGCGGCGCCCGCATCTCCTGGTGCCGAGGTTGCGACCCCGCAAGCGCGGCGGCTGGCGCGAAAACTAGGCGTCGATCTTTCGCGCATCGCCGGAAGCGGTCCGCAAGGATTGATCCTACGCGCCGACGTCGATGGTCAAGCGCCGAGCATGCCGCCCTTGCCCGCAGCCGCTCGCCCGCCGGTGCCGCAGCCTCCGCCGATCGGTGAAGCACGCGTCATGCAGCTCAAAGGGCCTGCAGCTGCGCTCGCCGGCTACATGGAAGCAAGTCTCGCGATACCGACGGCGACGAGTTTTCGAACGCTGCCGGTTGAGGTTCTCGACGGGCGCCGGCGCGAGCTCAACGAAGCGCTGCGATCCGCCGGGCGCAGCGAGAAGATTTCATTTACGCATCTGATCGCGTATGCGATCGTGCGTGCGGCGAGCGAATTGCCTTTCATCACGGCGCACTTCCGCCGTGAGGCAGAAATGCCGGTTCGCGTGGAGCGGGGCGTGCATCTTGGTTTGGCAGTAGATGCAGAGCGCAAAGACGGCTCGCGTTTTCTCGTCGTGCCCGTGATCAAGAGTGCGGATGCGCTCGACTTCGAACAGTTTCGATCGAAATACGAAGCGCTGGTGGCCAAGGCGCGCGAGAACGCCCTTTCTGCCGATGATCTCCAAGGCGCCTCGTTTACGCTGACCAATCCCGGCGGCATCGGAACGTCGGCTTCCGTGCCGCGGCTCATGGCGGGACAAGGCGCGATCATCGCAACGGGCGCAATCGGATACCCGCCGGGACTGACCACCATCGGCGAACCGGCGCTGAAGTCGTTGGGCGTCGGCAAAATCATGCAGATGACGTCCACGTACGATCATCGCGTCATCCAAGGAGCGCAATCCGGCGAATTCCTGCGCCGCGTCGATCAATTGCTTCAAGGGAGCGACGGGTTCTACGATGCGGTGTTCGCGGCGCTGTCCATCACGCCGAAGGCGGCGCCCCCTGCACCGGAGGTGCCGGCTGCGCGTCCGACCGACGATATGCTGCGCGCGGTGGCCGCCGGAATGGCGGTCGTTGCGGCATATCGCACGCACGGGCATCTCGCTGCCGCCCTGGACCCGCTTGGGACGCCGGCAATCGGCGATCCATCGCTCGATGCCGGGAATTGGGGACTGACGCCCGCGTTACAGTCGGCCATTCCGGCTTCGGTTCTGCGCGTCAAGGTTGAAGGAAACACGCTGGCCGACGTCTTGCCTCGCTTGCGAGACGTCTACAGTTCCACGATTGCATACGAAGTCGAGCACATCTCGAACACCGAGCAGCGCGAATGGCTGCGCGACGTGATCGAAGCCGGTAAGCATCGCATTCCTTTGACCCGTCAGGAAAAAGTCGATCTGCTCCGCCGGTTGACGCGAGTGGAAGTCTTCGAACGCTATCTGCGCAAGTCGTTCTTAGGGCAGAAGACTTTTTCGCTCGAGGGGCTGGACGTGATGGTTCCGATGCTCGAGATGCTGCTGCAGAGTTTCGCGGAGTTCGGGACGGCCAACGCGGTCATCGGAATGGCGCATCGGGGCAGGCTCAATACGATCGCGCACGTCGTCAATCTCCCGTACGAAGAGATCTTGACGGAGTTCGACGCAGCCAACCGGCGGGGTGAAGTAGGCGACGATGATGTAACGGGCGACGTCAAGTATCATCACGGGGCGGTTGGCGTGTATCAAACGCCGGACGGCAAGCAGATCGCCGTTACGCTCGAAAACAATCCCAGCCATTTGGAAGCGGTGGATCCGGTCGTCGAAGGAACGGCGCGCGCCATGCAGACCGATCACTCGCAACCGGTGATGCAGCTCGATACCCGCAAAGCCGCGCCGATCCTCATTCACGGCGATGCGGCCTTTGTCGGTCAGGGCGTCGTTTCGGAAGTATTCAATCTCCAGTCGCTCAGCGGCTATGCGACCGGCGGCACCGTGCACGTCATCGCCAACAATCAGGTCGGGTTCACGACCGATCCGCGGGATGCGCGTTCGACGCGATACGCCTCTGACTTGGCCAAGGGCTTCGACGTGCCGATCGTACACGTCAACGCGGACGACGTCGAAGCCTGTATGGCCGCCGTTCGGTTGGCGTCGGACTTTCGGCGGACATTCGAGCGCGACGTGCTGATCGACGTGATCGGTTATCGCCGCTTCGGCCATAACGAGCAGGACGAACCGGCGTACACGCAGCCCGAAGCCAACGAGCGCATCAAGGCGCATCCAACGGTCCGCGAGCTCTATGCGAATAAACTGATTGCGCTGGGCGTGCTCTCGAAGGAAGAAGCCGACGATTTGGTCGCGGATGCGACGGCACGACTCCAGGCCGCACATCGAGCGGTCAAGGACGCGGCCGGCGCTTCCGCAGGCATGCTGGCAAAGATCGCGACGAACCGCAGCGTCGATGCAGCTCCGCTCGCCAAGGTCAGCAAAGAGCAGCTGCTGGCGTGGTGCGGCGATTTGGTGCGCGTTCCCGAAGGCTTTGCGATCAATAAGAAACTGCACACGCAGTTCGAGCGCAGGCGAACCGCGATCGAGCAGCAGGGAATCGTGGATTGGGGAATGGCAGAGGGGCTTGCCTTCGCTTCGCTGTTATCGGAAGGCACGCCGGTGCGCCTGAGCGGACAGGATACAGAACGCGGCACGTTCAGTCATCGCCATGCCGTGCTGCACGACACGCGCACGGGCAGCGCGTACGTGCCCTTGCAGCATATCGAGCGATCGAAGGCCTCATTTGAAATCTACAACAGCCCGCTCTCCGAGTACGCGTGCCTCGGCTTCGAATACGGATACAGCACCTCGGTTCCGCGAGCACTGGTGCTGTGGGAAGCGCAATTCGGCGACTTCAACAACGGCGCGCAGATCGTGATCGATCAATTCATCGTAGCGGGGCAAGCGAAATGGGGAGAAACCGCGCGTCTCACGCTGCTCCTGCCTCACGGCTATGAAGGCATGGGGCCGGAACACTCGAGCGCGCGTCTCGAGCGCTTCCTGCAGCTCGCCGCCGAAGGCAACCTGCGCGTCGCAAACCCTTCAACGGGCGCCAATTACTATCACCTCCTGCGCCAGCAGGCCACGATGCCGCAGCCCGTTCCGCTCGTCGTCATGACGCCGAAATCACTTTTGCGGCACGAGCTGGCTTCGGGAAACATCGACGACATGGCGAAGGGCAGCTTCGCGCCGGCGATCGACGATCCAAACGTGCGCGACAAGGCACGCATCGAACGGCTGCTGCTTTGTACGGGAAAAATCTATTACGACCTTATCGAGCACGACCGCTATCGCGATCTCAAGAAGACGGCAATCGTTCGCATCGAGCTCCTTTCCCCGCTGCCGTACACCGAGATCAACGCGATCATCGCGACGTATCCGAACCTCAAGAAGCTGATCTGGGTGCAAGAAGAGCCCAAGAACATGGGGGCGCGCGCCTATGCGCGCCGGCGCCTCATCGAGCGCAAGACGGATGACCTTGAGATCGACTACATCGGCCGCCCGTATCGTGCCAGCCCTTCGGAAGGGTATCCCGGAGCGCATGCGGTCGAACAGGAACGCATCCTCGTCGAAGCGCTGACCGAATAGTGGGCACCGATCGCTACGATCGCGGAGAACGGCTCATGCGCCTGGTAGACGGCGATAAAGTCGCAGACAATCTGATCGCGGACTACGACGGCATCGCGCCCGACTTTGCGCGCTATCTGATCGAGTTTGCCTTCGGCGAGATCTACGCACGCGACGGCGATCTCAAACAGCGCGAACTGGTTGCGATCGCCTCGCTGGCGACGATGGGCGGATGCGATGCGCAACTGAAAACGCACGTTCACGGCGCATTCAACGTGGGGCTTTCCGAGAATGAAATCGTTGAAGCCGTTCTCACGCTGATTCCGTATATCGGTTTTCCCAAGGCGCTGAACGCGATGGCGACGGTGAAGCGCGTGATCGATAAACGCCCCGCCGCCGGCCGTCATGGTGATGCATAGAACCATGGCGGCAAGATGCTGTGTGAGAGCCGTTTGTGCGTGCGTGCTTGGGATCGGTTCGATCGCTGCAATCGGCGCGAACGGACCGAACTATCCGCCCGCGCCGCGCGGCGCCGTCACGGACACATATTTCGGAACAGCGGTTGTCGATCCGTATCGCTCGCTCGAAGAGATCGATGCGCCGGCAACGCGCGCGTGGATTGAGGCGGAGGCGAGGCTGTCGGCATCCTACCTGCAAGCGATTCCTCAGCGCCAAACGATTTACGCGCATCTGCGAAACTTGTACAACTACCCGAAGCTTGGGACGCCCTTTCACTACGCGAATCACTATTTCTACTATTACAATACGGGCTTGCAGAACCAAGCCGTGCTCTATACGAAGGATGGTCTGCACGGAACGCCGACGGTCCTGATCGATCCGAACGCGCTTGCAGCCGACGGCACGGTTTCGATCGGAGCGACTGCGTTCACCAACGACGGCACGCGCCTGGCGTATGCGACGCAGTCATCAGGCTCGGACTGGCAGACGTGGCACGTGCGCGACGTCCTTACCGGACGGGATCGCGTAGATGCGCTGCAGTGGAGCAAGTTCTCGGACGCCTCTTGGCTGCATGACAAAAGCGGCTTCTTTTACGAACGCTACGCGGCGCCGAAGCAGGGTGAAACCTTCAAAGCTTCGCTGTCAAAGCAAACGGTGTACTTTCACCGGCTCGGAACGGCGCAATCCGCGGATACGATCTTTTACGCGCGGCCCGACCATCCGGACTGGTTTCTGGGAGCCGACGTGACGCGCAACGGCCGCTACGTCATTCTGACGAGTTCGCGCGGAACCTCGCCCAACAACGGGATCGCTTACGTCGATTTGCGGGAAAGCAGCATAGCCAGACCGGCCGTTCATGAGCTCTTTCCTTTAGGCGTTGCAGCCTACACGCCGATCGGTATGGCGGGCGCATCGAAGTTGTACTTCCAAACGTCGCAGGGCGCTCCCAACGGCCGCATCATGGCCCTCGACCTTCGCAATTCGAAGACGCGCATCGCCGTCGTTCCCGAACGCTCCAGCGCGCTTGAATCGGTGACGCTGGTCGGTCATCGGCTCATCGCCTCGTACCTTCAGGATGCGCATTCGGTCGTTCGCGTCTACGATGCCGGTGGGCGTTTCCTTCGAACCGTCGATCTTCCCGGCGTCGGATATGCTTCGGGTTTCGCAGGAGAGCCGGAAGATCGCGTCACCTATTATACGTTCGCAAACTACACAACGCCCGGCGCAGTCTATGCCTACGACATTTCGCGCGGAAGAAGCTCGCTGTACTGGAAGCCTCGGATCGCTTTCGACTCCTCGCAGTACGCAACGAAGTTGATATTCTATCGCAGTGCCGACGGGACGCGCGTCCCGATGGCGATCGCCGCTCGCAAGAACATCGCGCTCGACGGAACGCATCCCGCGATTCTCTATGGCTACGGAGGTTTCGACATCGCAACCAACCCGTATTTTTCGCCGTTCATCGCGACCTGGCTGCAGATGGGCGGCATCTGGGCGAACGCAAACATTCGCGGAGGCTCAGAGTACGGCGAGCGCTGGCACCTAGCGGGCATGCTTGCGAACAAGCAAAATGTCTTCGATGATTTCGCCGCAGCGGCAAAGTATCTGATCGCCGCCCGGTACACTTCAACCCCGAAACTGGCGATCAAGGGCGAATCGAACGGCGGTTTGCTCGTCGCCGCCGTCGAGCTGCAGCATCCCGAGCTTTTCGGCGCTGCGCTCCCAGGCGTGGGTGTCCTCGACATGCTGCGCTTCGACAAATTCACGGTGGGCAGCGCATGGGTGCCGGAATACGGGTGTGCGACCTGCTCGCAGGGCCAGTTTCGCACGCTCTACGCTTATTCGCCCTATCAAAACGTCAAGGCCGGCGCCGCTTATCCGCCGACCCTGATCTCCACCGCCGATCACGACGATCGGGTTTTTCCGGCCCACAGCTTCAAGTTCGCCGCGGCGATGCAGCACGCGCAGGCGGGTACCGCGCCAATTCTGCTGCGCGTCGATCTCAAGGCGGGTCACGGCGGCGGAAAACCGATCTACAAAGTCTTCGACGACTACGCGGACAGCTATGCGTTTCTCGTGCAGAACCTGCAGATGACGCTGCCGCCTGATTTTACCCCGTAACCTTCACCGACGCGAATCGATCCAAGATGTCTGCGATGCGATCGCTCGCGTAGACGAGCGCGCGGCTCTCCGGCGTCACGAACCCCTCGCGAACCATCCTGTCGAAGAGCGCCAGCAGCTGATCGAAAAAACCTTCGGAATTGAGCAGCGCGAGAGGTTTGGCGTGGATGCCCAGCTGAGCCCACGTGAGGATTTCGCTAAATTCATCCAGCGTGCCGTAGCCGCCCGGCAGCGCCACAAAGGCGTCGCTGAGCCGCTCCATCAGCGCTTTTCTTTCGTGCATGCTGCCCACCACGTGAAGGTGCGTGACGCCGTCGTGCGCGATCTCCGCTCCGGCGAGTGCTGAAGGAATGACGCCGATCACTTCACAGCCCGCCTCCAGCGCGGCATCGGCAAGCACGCCCATGAGTCCAACGCGTCCGCCCCCATAGACGATGCCGTATCCACGCGCCGCAATAGCGCGCGCCGTTTCTTGAGTGACGGCAGTGAACCGCGGATCGAATCCTCGGCTCGCACCGCAGAAGACGCCGACGCGCATCGTAAAGCTACGGAGCGCTAAGCCAGGACCAGCTGTTCTCCGCCGAGGCCTGCCTTTCGCAGTGCTTCGGCAATCATTTCTTCTTGAATCTCGCGCACCGCCCAGCGCGCTTGCGCGTCGGCCGCGAGGCGATCGATCGGATCGAAGTAGAGAAACGCTTTGCCGGGTTTGACGCTCGGCGCCGCATAGACGGCGATGCCGTTGTCGCGGTCGTAATACTCGAAGCTGTGCACGTCGCGCTTTCCGCCGCCGCCGGGCGCATCGCACACGAAGGTGGGGCAGTTGAAGCCTGCGGTGCTGCCTCGCACGAACTTCTCGATCTCGATCGCCGCCTGCACCGTCGTTCGCAGCTCTTCGACGCCCTTGACCATGTCGTGCATGTAGACGTAGTAGGGATGGACGTTGACGTGTCCCAGGCGCTTGACCAGCAGATGCATCGCTTCGGGTTCATCGTTCACGCCGCGAATCAACACCGATTGATTGCGTACGAAGATGCCGCGCTCGAAGAGCATCTGCATCGCCTTTTCGGTGATCCACGTGATTTCACGCGCGGTGTTGAAGTGCGTGTGGAGCATGACGTCTTTGCCCAGCGCCCGCCCGCGTTGTACGACGCCGGTCAGTGCGTCGAGCCACTCCGTATGCGTGATGATTTTCATCGGCATGATCGCCGGCCCTTTGGTCGCAAAGCGCATTCGCCGAACGTGCGGGATGTCGAGCAGCGCGTTTCCGATCAATTCGATGTTCTTAGGCGGCAGCTGGTAGCTGTCGCCGCCCGAAATGACGATGTCCTCGAGCTCAGGGCGCCCGGCGATGTACGCGAAAGCGTCCTGCCACTGTTTGGGCGTGCGCGCGAGCGCCACTTTGTCGACCTCTTCGGTGTCGGGCCCGATGGCGTAGCTGCGCGTGCAGAACCGGCAATAGACCGGACAGACGTTGAGCGGCAAGAAAAGCGCCTTGTCCACATAGCGGTGCACGAGCCCCGGAACCGGCGAATCCTCTTGTTCGTGCAGTGAATCGAGCGTGAGCCGGGGATGGTCGGGCAAGAACGTACTCTTCGCCGGAATGAACTGCCGCCGAATCGGATCGCTGTACGGATCGGTCCAGTCGATCAGTGCGATCGCGTACGGCGATACGCGGACGGCCATCGGAGCATGATGAAAGCCGGCCCGGACGTCCTCGATGAACTCCGGCGTCCCGAGGCCCTTGATCGTTTCGAGCAACTCCTCCGGCGTTTTGACGGAGCTGCGCTGCTGCCAAAGGTGGTCGAGGAACGTCGCTTCATCGACATCCTTGTAGGCCGGCACATGCCGCCAGAATTCACCCTGCTGCAAGTCTTTGTATTCGAAAGTTGCCGGTTTGACGGGAGGCTTCATCAGGGTCACACTTTCAGCGAGCTTGGAGCGTACTTGCGCGAAAAATACCGGTGAATCGCCGGATGGTCGCGCAGCGTTTGCAGCGCGATCGCGGCGTGGTCTTTGGCATAGCCGTTGCCGATGATCATCGTCACGTCTTTGCCGACGCCTTCCGCGCCGAGCGCGGCTGCCGTGAACGAGGTCGCCATCGAGAAAAAATAGACGGTGCCTTCGTCTTTGGCGCACAAGATTGAAGCGAGCTCCGTGCCGTGGACGTTGACGCAGTTCACGACCAGGTCGGCAATCCCGGGCGCGGACCCGCAGACAGCCGCGCTCAGAGCCAAAGGATCGCGCGCATCGCACTCTATGAGTTCGTCGACGTAACCGCCGTCGATCAAGAGGCGAGCGCCTTCGGTGTGCGCATGCGCCGCGATCCCAATCACGCGCCCGCGCGCGCCTGCGCGCTCCTTGGCTTGGACGCAGGAAAGGATGCCAGACTTACCGGCGGCGCCGAGCACGATGACCGTCGAGCCGGGCTTGACCATGCGCCGAATTTGCGCCGGCGCGCCCGCAACGTCCAACACGGCAAGCGCGACTTCTTGTTCGATGTCCTCAGGGAGTTTCGCCCAGATGCCCGATTCGAAGAGAATCGCTTTCCCCTTGATCCATACGCGCCCCGTAGCGGCATCGACGCGGTGAATCGCTTCGATGTACAGCGGCGTCAGCGTGAGGGAAACGAGCGAAGCGATGCGGTCGCCCGAGCGCAACGCGATCGAGCCGCGCAGATCCGCGCCGACTTCGGCTACGCGCCCTACGAACATACCGCCGCTGCCCGTTACGGGATTGTGATGCTTTCCGCGCTCGCGCACGATCGCGGCAACGTGATCCGCGATACGCGCGCCGTCGCCGCCGCACGCTTCGTGGATCTGATGGAAGGATGCCGAATCGATGTTCAGCGTTTCAACGTCGCACAGGATTTCGTTGGCGTGCGCAACCGGCGTGTTGTCGAGCAGGCGCGCAGTTTGCGGGGTCGCGCCGGCAGGTTCCATCACGCGGTGAAGACCGAGGGGATGCAGCGTCCGAGCCTTCACTGCAACGAGATCCCCCCGCGTTCAAAGGGCGTCGAGAGGACCATCGTGGTCTTCGTTCGCGCCATGCCCGGGACAGTCTTGAGCCGCGTCAGCAGCTGATCCAGGTGCGAGGTCGAGCGCGTCATCACTTTGAGCACGAACGACTCTTCGCCCGCAACGCTGTGCACTTCGCAGACTTCGGGAAGGCGTGAAAGCGATGCCGTGAACGCATCGTAATCGCACTGCGGCGTCGTGTAGCAGCTGACGAAGGCGATCAGTTCGAAGCCGAGCAACTTGCTGTCGAGCTGTGCGCAGTAGCCGCGAACGTATCCGCGTCCCTCGAGCCGCTTCACCCGCTCGTGCACGGCAGGCGGCTTCAGACCCACGATCGAGCCGAGCTCCGCAAAGGTCGAGCGCCCATTGCGCTGCAAGGCCTCCAGAAGCCGGAAGTCTAGATCGTCGAGTTCGCCGTTTTCCGGCGCCATGTTCGCTATTTTCTGCATCGTACCAAAGGATGTTCGGTCATCGGAGGATAACACAGACGGTTTATTCGGCGCAAGCGCCGGCGAGAGCTTTGGCGGCGCTCCTCGCCGCGGCGCTATGCGGGTGCGCAGGAAACGGCTCTGCGCCGCGCCTTGCCGGCATGGTGCGCTTCGATTTGGCCGCTGATCCGTCGAATCTCAACCCGCTTTTTCTGCACCAAGACGCATCCTCGGTCGAGCAGCAGATCGCGCGGCTGCTCTTCGAGCCCTTTGCGGACATCGATGCGCGCGGCCGCCCTGTGCCGGCGCTGCTCGCCCGACTCCCGACGCGCGCAAACGGCGACCTCTCCGCGGATGGACGCACGATCGTTTACCGGCTGCGCCGTGAAGCTCGCTGGAGCGACGGCGTCCCGGTTACTTCCTCGGACGTGCTCTTCACGCTGCGCGCCATTCTCGATCCGCGCAATCCGGTGCCGTCGCGTGAGGGATACGACCTGATCGATCGCGCCATTGCCCGTGATCCGCATATCGTCGTCTTTCACTTGCGGCATGCGTGGGCGCCCGCGACCGCGACGCTCTTCTCCTACGGCTTTCGCCCGCAGTTCGTGTTGCCTGCGCATGTCTTGCAATCGCAGACGCCCTTGGCCCAGGCCCGCTTCAACGGCAATCCGTCGGTCGGCGACGGCCCCTTTCACTTCGTTTCATGGCAGCGCGGCGAACGCCTCATCTTCACGCCCAACCAACGCTATTGGCGAAAGCGCTCCGATGCGCGCGGTCTCGACGTGCGGATCATTCCCGACCCGCAAACCAATCTGGTCATGCTGCGATCGGGACAGCTCGACTGGAACCTGATTGCACCGGCGCAGCAAGCCGGACTGCGCGCGGCGCTCGACATCGCCTACCGGTACGTGCCGACGGCGGTCGTCGCCGGGTTGACGCTCAATCTCTCGCATCCCGTTCTGCGTGATGTGCGCGTGCGCCGAGCTCTCTGCATGGCGATCGATCGCGAAGCGATCAGCCGTAAGATCACGCTGGGAAGATATCCCGTCACCAACGCGCTGCAGCCGCAATTCTCATGGGCCTTCGATCGATCGGTTCGCGAGCCGGCATTCAATCCGGCCGGATCGGATGCGCTTTTGGACGCGGCGGGGTGGCGGCGCGGCGCCGGAGGCGTGCGCCGCAAAGGCGCAGAGGCGCTCTCGCTCGTCTACGTTCAGTTTCCGGAATCAGCCACCGGCGTACGCGTCGCCACTGCGGTTCAGGCGGAGCTGCGCGCGCGGGGGATTGAGGTCGAAGTGAAGTCCGTGAGCAACGCCCAACTCTTCCTGCCCTCCTCGCGCGGCGGGACGCTCGCGAGCGGCAACTTCGACTTGGCATATGTGCCCTTTACGATGGGCTCCGATCCGGACGATTCCTCGGTCCTCAGCTGCAATGCGCCTTCCAATTACATGCGATACTGCAATCCGCTCGTCGATCGCCTCGAAACGGAGACGCTTGCCTCAACCTCGCAGACGGCGCGCAAACTGCTCTACGCGCGGATCGGGCGAATCGTCGCAGCGGACGTGCCGATCATCTTTCTCTTCAATGCCGACTACGTCTACGCGTATCGAACCACATTGCACGGCTTCGCTCCCAACGCGTTTCTGCCGACGTGGAACGCATCGCAGTGGTCTTTGCGGTGAGCCCCGAAGGGGCGGGCATGAGCGCCGCGGTTTGGTTCATCGCTGGAAACCTCCAACTCATTCTGGTCGTCATCGCGATCGCAGTGACGATCGTGAAGGTCAGACGTGCGCGCGCGCACCACTGGGTCGTCACGCCGAGCTACATCCTGTGGAGCGAAGTGATTTTCTATGCAGTCGGGTTAGGCTTTTTATGGTTTGGCCTGATGCACGCATTCAACGGTCCATTCTCCGCGTCGTTGATCGGGTGGCGGAGCAGCCCTTTCCAATGGGAACTCGCTTGGGGTGAGTTAGGCTTGAGTTTGGTAGCGCTGATCTCACTGCGGCGCGGCTACGAGATGCGGCTGGCAGTGAGTTTGATCTATGCGGTTTTTTCGTTCGGGGCCGCCGCGCAGCATATCCAACAGATGGCCTGCTGCGCGAACTACTCGTCGGGAAACGCCGGCATCGTTTTGTGGTTCGGTGATCTGGCGCTGCCGGCGTTTATCCTGCTTCTCGCCTATCTCGCGCGTGATGCCGACGAGCGCACCCGCCGGTTATAGCGCCTTTACAGCCGACACCAGTCCGTCGACGCTTGCCTTCGCGTCTCCGAAGAGCATCGCCGTCTTGGGATCTTCGTAGAGCGGGTTTTCGATTCCGGCGAAACCCGAGCGCATCGAACGCTTGAGCACGATCACGTTGTTCGCTTTATCGACGTCGAGAATCGGCATGCCGTAGATCGGCGAGGAGGCCACGCTGCGGGCGGCGGGATTGGTGACGTCGTTGGCCCCGATGACCAGAGCGACGTCCGTGCGTGGGAACTCCGGATTGATGTCTTCCATGTCGAAGAGCTGATTGTAGGGAACGTTTGCTTCCGCGAGCAGAACGTTCATGTGCCCGGGCATGCGTCCCGCAACGGGATGAATCGCGTATTTCACGCTCACGCCGTGCTTTTCCAGCTGGTCGGCCAGCTCTCGGACGCTGTGCTGCGCTTGGGCGACAGCCATCCCGTATCCCGGCACGACGATCACTTGATGGGCGTACGCGAGCATCGTCGCCACGTCGTCGACGGTCGCGCTGCGTACGTTCTGCGGACCGCCCCCTGCAGAGGCGACTTCCATCCCGCCTTTCGCGCCGAATGCGCCGAAGAGCACGTTCCCCAGCGATCGGTTCATCGCTCTGCCCATGAGGATCGTGAGCAGCGTACCGCTTGCGCCGACAAGCGTTCCGGCGATGATCAAGAGGTTGTAACGAAGTTCGAAGCCGGTGACTGCGACGGCGACGCCGGTGAACGAGTTGAGCAGCGAGATGACGACCGGCATGTCGGCGCCGCCGATCGGCAAGACGAAGAGCACGCCGAAGATCAGCGCGAGCACCAGCATCGCAAGGTAGGCCCAGGCCGCCGCAGCTCCCATCGCGACGATCAGCCAGATCGCTAGCGCAGCGATGCCCGCCGCAACTGCGGCATTGACGACCTGCTGTCCGGGATAGGTCACCGGGCGTCCCGTCATCAGCTCCTGCAGTTTCAAGAACGCGATGACGGAGCCGGCCGCGCTCACTGCACCGATTATCGCGCTGATCACTAAGGAGACCGCCGTCATAGGATCCATGGCAACGGCAATGGCGTGCGCGCGCTCCCAGATCAAGTACTGCGTCGTCGAAACGCAGGCTGCCGCCGCGCCGCCTGCGCCGTTGAAGAGCGCGACCATCTGCGGCATCGCCGTCATCTTGACTTTCAGCGCGGAAACGAGCCCGACGGCGCTGCCGAGAACGATGCCGATCAGGATCGCCCACCATCCGATACCCGCGCTCGGCGCGAGCACCGCCACCAGCGCAATCAGCATGCCCACGGCGGCCAGCCTGTTTCCAAAACGCGCAGTGGCAGGCGAGCTCAAGAAGCGCAGCCCGAGGATGAAGAGCACGATCGCTGCGAGTTCCGCCAAACGCAGCAGCGAAAGCGAAAGCGTCGCCGTCACTTCTTGACCGGTTCGCGCCGTTTGAACATCTGCAGCATGCGCTCGGTGACCGCGAAGCCGCCGACCACATTGATCGTGCCCAGCGTCACTGCGAGGATCGCAAGCACCGTCAGGAGCGCGGGCGCGGACGCAGCTCCGCCGGCAAGCAGCTTCACCGTAACGATGATCGCGCCGACGAGCACGACGCCGTGAATCGCGTTCGTCGCTGACATCAACGGCGTGTGCAGCGTCGTGGGAACTTTCGAGATCACTTCAAATCCGACGAAGATCGCCAAAACGAAGACCACGAGGAAGCCGAAGAAGAGCGTCAGCTCGCTCACGAGGGCGCTCCCGCGGCGAGAGCTTCGACCGTCGGTCCGTGCACGATTTCGCCTTGGCGAACGAGCGTCGTTCCACGCGTGATTTCGTCGTTGAAATCGAGATTGAGCGAGCCGTCTTTCATCACATGGTTGAGCAGCGTGAGAACGTTGCGCGAGTAGAGCTGCGAGGCGTGCTGGGGCATCGTGGCCGGAAGATTGGTTTGCCCGAGAATCTGCACGCCGCCCGGCGTTACGCTCCGTTTTCCGGGCTGCGTGAGCACGCAATTTCCGCCGGCTTCGGCCGCCAAGTCGACGATCACCGATCCCGGGCGCATCGCGGCTACCGCTTCTTCGGTGATCAGCACCGGCGCACGCTTTCCCGGCACGAGCGCCGTCGTGATCACCACGTCGGAGTTTCCGATGTGCTCGACCATGAAGCGCCGCTGTTTGTCGATCTGCTCGGGCGTCAACTCCTTTGCATATCCGCCTGCGCCTTCGCCCTCGGCTCCGAGCTCGATCTCCAAGAAGCTCGCGCCCAAGCTCTGCACCTGCTCTTTGACGACGGATCGCGTATCGTAAGCGCTGACGACGGCGCCCAGGCGGCGAGCGGTCGCAATCGCCTGAAGACCCGCGACGCCCGCTCCAAGCACGAGCACTTTCGCGGGCGCAATCGTTCCGGCTGCCGTGGTGAGCATCGGGAAGAACTTCGGGAGGGCGCCGGCCGCCAGGAGCACCGCTTTGTACCCTGCGATGTTGCTCTGCGAGCTCAAGGCGTCCATCGACTGGGCGCGCGTGATGCGCGGAATTGCATCCATCGACAGCGCGGTGATTCCCTGACCGGCCACATGGCGAACGTAGTCGGGATCGCCAAGCGGCGCCAGTAGTCCGAGAAGCGTCGCCTCGCGCGACATCGATTCGAGAACCCGTTCGCTTGGGCGGCCGACGGTAATGACGAGATCGGCATCCGCAAGGAGGTCGGATACGCCTGAAGCGATCGTTGCACCGGCTTGCGCGTAAAGGTCGTTCGGAAACGCGGCGTCTTCGCCGGCGCCGCTTTCAACTCGCACGCAAACGCCGCTCTTGACCAGACGTGCGACCGTGTCCGGAACGAGCGCGACGCGCGCTTCATCGGTCGCGGCTTCTTTTGGGATTGCGATGATCATTCTAAAGGCGTTCCGCTCTGAGCGGAGCCTGTCCTGAGCGTAGTCGAAGGACGCCCCCCATGGTTCTATGCATCACCACTGCGATGGGGCCCCCATTGATCTGTATGCGCCTAACCTTTTATCTAACATAGCCTGACCTGAGCAGTGCGTAGCACGTGTCGAAAGGCTCCCCGCGGGCGCGTGAATGCCCGAGCTAAGGGGCGCGATTGTCCGAACGACATTCGCAACCCTTCGCGCGATCATGCTATCGAAATCGAATTGCGAAGCGTACCGATGCGCTCGATCTCCACTTCAACGCTATCGCCATCGGCGAAGAACTCCGGCGGGGTACGCGCGAATCCAACCCCTTCCGGGGTTCCCGTCGCGATGACGTCGCCCGGCTCCAGCGTCATCCCTTTACTCAGCTCGGCGATGATTCTAGCGATCGGAAAGATCATGTCGCGGGTGTTGGCCGACTGCTTCACCGCTCCGTTGACGCGCAGACGCAGCGCCATGCTTTGCGCATCGCCGGCACTCTCCGGCGTCACGATCCAGGGGCCCAGCGGACAGCTTTGGTCCAAACTCTTGCCCTTGAACCACTGTCCATGGGCTCGCTGCAGATTGCGCGCCGTGATGTCGTTGAGACAGGTATACCCGAAGACCGTTTCGGAGGCGCGATCGATCGAACAGTCCTTGATCCGGCGCCCTATGATGACGGCGAGTTCTCCTTCCCAGTCGTACTCCGCAGAAAGCCGGGCGGAAAAGCGCAGCTGCGAGTCCGGATCCGCTACGGCCGTCGGAGCTTTCGTAAAGAAGGTGGGCACTTCCGGAAGCTTCAGCTCGCGTCCAAGGGCGCGGGCGCCTTCTCGCGCGTGTTCGAGATAGTTGCGGCCCACGCAAAAGACGTTCTTTTGCGGGCGAACGGGAGCCGCAAGCCGCGTTTCGTGCAACGGAAAACCTTCGGCGGTATGACGCCGGCGGCGCACCTCAGGAGAACTGGCGATGTATTCAACCAGCGACGCGCAAGCGATCGCATGTACGCGATTGTCTTCGATGTATCCGGGCCGTACGTCTGCGCCGTCGTAGAAGCTGACGAAGCGCAAGAAAATCTTTGGCTAAGGAACCTCTGAAGAAGTCCGCATGTCGCGCAGCCCTAAAGGGTTTGGACGGCACCGCGGCGCCTGCCGCCTCGAAGCTTCGGTTACATACCGCAGAGGGTATGCGCCCTCAGCTTCGAGACGACATTCGACCTGGTGACGCACCAAACGCGCGGCACGAGACTTCTTCAGAGGTTCCTCAAGGATGGGGCGAGGGCGAAGGCGTTTGGTTCCTCTTCACCGCCGCATTGATGTCCGGAAGATGCTTGGCGGCTTCGGCCTGTCTCGCTTGCTGTTCGGCCTTGAGCTTCGCTTGAGCGGCCTGCTCTTCTTTGTGCAGCGCATTCACCATTTTCGTAGCAGCCCCCGAGTCCGCCGACCACGCGCCGCCTGAAGAAATGATCGAAACAGATCGCTGCACCTTGTGAGTGTGTTGATCGTAATCGTATCCGACGCGGAAGAGTCCCACTTGCGCCGACCCGTCGGGACGCCGGATCCACATCTGCAAGACGTTGCCGATCGTCATCGTATCGAAGATCGGATCATTCGAAAGCCGTCCGTCCTTGATGCGTACCACCTGACCGCGATTGTTGACTTCGACGCTGAACCAGCTATGGAGCGGCTTGTTCGGCAACTTCGGCGAAGGCAGCGGAGCAGGCGCAGCTGCAGCCAGAGCAGGCGCCGGGGTGCAAAGCAACGCAAGCGCCAAAACTCCTGCGCTTCTCAAAGATTCTTTCACGCTGCATCGGATACGCCGCCGCGCGCACGCGCTCCCGCGTGGTTCTTCACGCAGGCGCGTCAGGATGGAGCTACGAAAGGGCCGCCGATGTTCCGCCGTTCCCCGCTTGCAATGCTGGGGCTCGCGCTTGCGTTGATCGCTGCTCGACCGATTGTCGACTACCACCGCCTGGACGCCTATTTCGCGCTGTATGCCCCGGATTCGAGCGTTCCGTGGAAGGCTGCGCGCGTTCGCATCGACACGTACTCCGGTGCACCAATTGCGTTATCGGTCTATCAAACCGATCCGGCGGCCGTGATCGTAGCGGGTCAAAACACGCGCCCGCGTGCGATCGAGACGCGGCATCTGCGGCCGCTCGCTTCCTGGAGCTTTGTTCCTCCCGGTGGCTATCGCGTGCAGAGCAACGACGTTGCGATCCCGCTGGGCAGCCGCGAAGGCTTTTTCGTCGTTGAAGCTCGGCGCGGCAATGCGGCCGAACAAGTTTGGATCAACCGCTCGAGGGTCGGATTGGTGACCAAAGAGAGGGCGGACGCGATCGCGCTGTATGGCGCCGATTTAGGCACCGGGAGACCGCTGGAGCATATGCGCGTTTCCTTCTTGATCAACCGCCGCTTCGACGATCGCTTCACCGGCAAGGACGGGTTAGTGCGCTGGAGCGGAGGCGCTCGGCCCATCTTTGCGCTCGCGCAATGGGGCGCAAGCGTCGCTTTTGTTTCATTCTTTCCGCAGCCGCCTGTTCCGCCGGCGATCGTCGCGGTGAAAACCGATTCGGCCGTCGTGCACGCGGGCAACGCCGTGCATGTCGTTGGGTTCGCGCGCGTCCGGCAAGCCGGTGGATTTCGCGGCGCAGTGGGTGGAGTATCCCTCGCCTTGCGATCGGCACGAAGTTCGATCGCAGCTGCGAGCGCACAACTCGATCAGGCCGGCGCGTTCAGCGGGGATCTGCTCGTGCCCGCCGCGACCGCGGCGGGAGACTTCACACTGATAGCACAAACCGGCGGCGCAACGGCGGCCACGGCGATCCACGTGGATGCAGACGCTGCAGGATTGCTGATTTCGGCTCGTGCGCAATGTGAACCGGCTTGCAACTCGGACGAGGACGTTCCGGTGCTCCTGCATGCAGCTAAAGACGGCTCACCTGCCCGCGGTATCGAAGTGAATGTTCGCGTGATCCGTGCGCCGCATCTTTTCTTCGGCGAGAGCGGCGAAGGGGCATGGGGCACAACGCCTTGGTATGATGCAGCGCTGCGCACCGATGGCGCGGGAGAAGCGCTGCTGCGCATTCCGCGCGCGCTGGACGGATTGGCGTCGACGTTTGGCGTGCGCGCGCAAGCGGGGGGAGCGACCGCAGAAACGCGGATCATCGTTCCGACAGCGCCGATCGCGATTCGCGTGCGCGCGGATCGCAACGTCGTCGGCACGGGTTTCCCGGCAACCTTCAGCCTTAGCGTCAATGACGTCGCTCATGGCACGCCGATTGCAACAGGCGTGCGCGTCGAACTTTTGCACGGCGCCTCGATCCTGCAGCAGACGCTCGTCACCGATCGTTGGGGCCGCGCGCAGGGCGCATTCACGAATCCGCCCCCCGGCTCCAGCCTCATTCTTGCGCGCGCCGACGCCGCCGGGCGCGAAGCTGCCGACGCCGACCAGCTCCAAGTCGAACCGCAGACGGTTCAGGCTTCGGCGCAGAGCCGCAACGGATTGGTACGGCTCTCTTTCGATCGTTCACGGTATGCCGCAGGGGAGAATGCGAGCATCGATGCTTTTGCTTCCGGCGCCGCCGGCTTCGCGCTGCTGACCGTGGACTGCGCTTCTTCAACGCAGGCGCGCATTGTGACCGTGCATGGCGGCCATGCTTCAGCTTCGTTCCGGATCCTCAACGCGCCGGGGATGGTGTCAGCAAGCGCCGCATTCGTTCGGGACGGCGCGCTCCAGGTTTCGAGCGCGCCGATCGATCTCGATGCGCCCGGCCATGCTGTTTCAGCTGCGCTTTCTCTCGACAGATCGGCCTATAGCGCAGGCGCAGTCGCCGTCGCCACGCTTGCAGGGCTGGAATTGGGATCCGGCACCGTCGCAGTTCGTTTGAGCAAAGGGCTGCCGACCGGATCGGCGCTCTTTGAAACCGCGCCGCAGCTGTTGGCAGTCGGAACGACGGAAACGCAGCAGAGTGGCGGAGCGGAACCTTCATGGCATCCATGGGTTGACGCAAGCGGGAAACACGTGCAGGCAGTGACATTTGCGCGCCGCAGCGCTCCGCCGGCCGATCTCACGATGACCCAAGGTGAACTCGTGACCCTGTATTGGAACGTGTCACGTACGGCTTCCGACCAGATCCGCGTTCCGGTGCCGCCCCAACCGGGTGCTTACGAGCTTTCCATCTTGAAGATGGCCGACGATGGCCGCGTAGCGGCTGCCTCAGGCATTTTGATCGTCCGGTGACGGAGCGCAGGCTCATGCTGCTCGATACCTATGGTCTCGTTTATCGAGCCTTCTTCGCGCTGCCGCCGCTCACGACAACGCGGGGCTTGCCGATCAATGCCGCATACGGCTTCACGATGATGTTGAACAAATTGATCGCTGACGAGCAGCCGACGCACCTCATCGCCGCATTCGATAAAGGCATGCCGGCCCACCGGGTGGCGCTCTATCAGCAATATAAGGCACAGCGCGATCGTATGCCGGACGATCTACGCGGTCAGTTTGCTCTGGTGCGCAAGGTCCTGAACGTCAACCGCATTCCAATCATCGAGCTGGAGGGGGAAGAGGCCGACGACGTGATCGCGACGCTGGCGCGGCAAAGCTCGCAAGATCACGGCAGCAACGTCGTCGTGACGGGTGATCTGGATATGCTTCAGATCGTGAACGACCGCACGACCGTTCTGATGACCCGGCGCGGCATAACCGAACTTTCGCGTTACGACGTCGCCGCCGTGCGCGAACGTTTCGAGCTCGAGCCCGAACAGCTGCCGGACTATCGTGGGCTCAAGGGCGATCCATCGGACAACCTTCCCGGTATTCCAGGCGTCGGCGAGCGAACGGCTCTAAAATTGATCAAGGCGGCGGGATCGCTGGATGCGCTCATTGAGAATCCGAAGCTTGCCGGCGCGCCGAAACTTGAGAAGTTGATCGAGCAGTATGGTGCGCAAGCAAAAATCTGCCGCGACGTTTCCGTCGTGAACGATCGTCTCGATCTGATCTTGGACTGGGACGGGTCGCGTTACGCGGCGCCCGCAAACGACGAGCTGTATCGTCTCTACAGCGAGCTGGAGTTCAAGACGCTGCTCGGCAAGCTGCAGGTTCCGGTCGAGCTGCCGCTGCTCCACGCCGAAGAGCGGCTGACCGGGCGCTATCGTTCATACATCGCGGCAACGGATCCGCCGGAGTATCGCGAACTGGCACGCGAACTCGAAGGGCTCACCTCGGCCGCCCTGTTGGCATTCGCGGCAAAGCCCGACGGCGAACTAGGAATCAGCGCTGCTCCGGAAACGGGCCTTTCTTTCTTGTGCGGATCGCTTGCGCACGAACCGGTGCGCTCCGCTTTTGCAAAGCTGTGGACGAGCGAAGCGCGCTTTGCGGCGCACGATGCCAAGAGCGTCGTTCGTCTGCTGCACGAGCGCGGCTTCGAAGGGGCCAGATTCACGGACGATACGATGATTGGCGCTCACCTGCTCAATCCGTCACGCACCTTCGCTGCCGTCAGCGATGCCGTCGCCGAAGTCTTGCATCAAAGCGTCGACGAGGACGTCGCAGCGCACGCGGATGCCGTGCTTCGTTTGGCCGCCGCGGAACGCGAAGAGCTTGCAGCGCGCGATCAGCTCGCCCTCTACGAGGAGATCGAGGTGCCGCTTGCGCCGGTCTTGGCGCGCATGGAGTGGACCGGAGTTGCGATCGATCCCTCCGAGCTCGCAAAACTTTCCACGGAGATCGACGCCGCCATCGATCGTCTGCAGGAAGCGATATACGATCTGGCGGGTGAACGCTTCAATATCGCCTCTCCCGCGCAGCTGGGCTCGGTGCTCTTCAACAAACTCTGCATCATGGGCGGGAAAAAAACCAAGACGGGGTGGGCGACCGGCGCCGAGGTTTTGCAAGGACTTGCACGGGAACATCCCATCTGCGCGAAGGTGCTCGAATATCGCGAGGTTACCAAACTCAAGAACACATACGTCGACGTGATTCCATCTTTAACGGATCCTCGGGACGGCCGTTTGCGCACGATTTTCAATCAAACCGCCACCGCTACCGGCCGCTTGAGTTCGACCAATCCCAATCTGCAGAACATTCCGGTGCGCGGTGAACTGGGCCGCCGCATAAGGCGCGCGTTCGTAGCTGCGAGCGCCGACTACGTGCTGCTTGCCGCCGACTACAGTCAGATCGAACTGCGGCTGATGGCGCATCTTTCCGGCGACGACGCGATGCGCCGTGCTTTTGAGGAAGGGCAAGACATTCACGACTTCACGGCGCGCCAAATTTTCGGCCGGCCACGCGAAGATCCCATCTCCGGCAATGAGCGCCGGATTGCCAAATCGGTCAACTTCGGACTACTGTATGGCATGTCGGACTTCGGGCTTGCGCAGCGGCTGGAGATCGGCAGAGCGGAAGCGCGCGAAATGACGGCCGCTTATTTTGCGCGCTTTCCGAAGGTGCGCGCTTACATCGATCGCGTCATTGCCCAAGGGCGAGAAGACGGGTATGTCACGACGATCTTCGGCCGCCGCCGGTACATGCCGGCGCTGCGTTCTTCCAATTACATGTTGCGCTCCGCTGCGGAGCGTGAGGCCACCAACGCACCGTTGCAAGGAAGCGCGGCCGATCTCATGAAGCGCGCGATGGTGCGGGTCCAGGCGCGGCTGAACCAGGAGCAGATCGATGCGCGCATGCTGCTGCAGATCCACGACGAGCTGATCTTTGAAGTCCGCCGCTCCGAGTTGGCCGCAGTTGCCTCGCTCGTACAGCACGAAATGCTTGAAGCGGCGCAGTTGAGCGTGCCGCTTGAAGTGACGATGAAGAGCGGCGCCAACTGGTATGATGTAGAGGCTTATGAAACTGAAATGTTCAGCGCGCTGACATGATGGAGCGCCGTTTCAAATGCTAATCCAAGCGTTCGTTTTGGCAGCCTTGACGCAGCCGCAAACGCTCCCCGTGATTGCGCTGCGCGCGCCGAACGCGATGCTCCACGTGCAGGTTGCGAACAGCGAGAGCCAACGCGAGCGCGGGCTGATGGGCGTGCGCCGTCTTCCTCCGCGCACGGGGATGGTTTTCGTTTTTCCCGGTGATGGTCCGGTGACGTTCTGGATGAAAGACACTTTGGTGCCGCTCGACATGGTGTTTGTCTCACGCGCCGGCGTTGTGCGTTCTATCTTAGCGCGCGTTCCAACCGTTGATCCGAAGCTGCCTGACGACCGCATCCCGCGCCGGCAGGGCAGCGCGATGTACGTGATCGAGCTGCCGGCCGGAGAAGCGCGAGTCGACGGCATTCGCGTGGGGACGCGGATCGGGGATCTTCCTGCCGGAACTCCCTGAAGTTGAGACAATCGTACGCGGACTGCGCGCGCAGGTCGTCGGCAAGACGATCCGCGCCGTCGAAGTAACGCTGGCGAAGATCGCCGTCGCGCCCGAAGGAACCGATTTTCGCAGGTCGCTGCGCGGCGAACGGATTCGCGGTGTGGAGCGGCGGGGCAAGTATGCCGTGGTGCGGCTTTCATCAGGGCGCTCGCTGGTGATCGGTTTGCGGATGACGGGCCGGCTTCGGGTGCATGCAGGCCGGCAAAAACTGCACCCGCACACGCATGTCGTGTTGCGTTTTTCCGACGGAACGCGGCTCGCCTTTGCCGATGCGCGGCAGTTCGGAAGGGTGCGCATCGTGCGCAGGAGGGAAGCCTGGGATGCCGCACTAGGGCCCGAGCCTCTCTCGAAGGACTTTACTCCGGAGCGCTTTATCGGTATGCTTTCGGGGCGGAAGACGCCGGTTAAGGTTTTTCTGCTTGACCAGCGCCGCATTGCGGGCGTCGGTAATATCTACGCCTGCGAGGCTCTATGGCGAGCCGGAATTCCTCCGGCTACGCCTTCGGGGGCGCTGAGCAAACCGGCGGTTCGCCGCTTGCACCGTGCCTTGATCGACGTCTTGCAAGACGCGATTGGAATGCGCGGCAGCAGCGTGGACGATTACGTTGACGCAAACGGAGCCCAGGGCGATTTCCAAAACGTCCTCTCCGTGTATGGAAAAGCGGGCGAGCCTTGCCCTCGCTGCAGGGCAGAAATCGTCAGAACAGTCTTGGCCCAGCGCGGCACCTGGTGGTGCCGCGCCTGTCAAAGGTAACGATTAATAATGAAGGTAGGAATCTGAACCATCTCTACAACTGACATCGCGCCGGTGCATCCTGAGGAGGATCAGCTCGCGTTCGAGCAACGGCTCTACGAAGAATCACTGAAGGTCCTCGACGAAGGGCAAGTACTGACCGGCACGATCGTCGCCAAGTATCAAGACGAGCTGCTGGTCGACATCGGTGGAAAATCGGAAGGCGTCTTGCCCTTCCGCGAACTCTCCCTCGCCATCGAACCCAAGACGCTCAAGGTTGGCGATACGCTGGAAGTGATGATCCATCGCATCGACGATCAGGATGCAACGCTCTTTCTCTCCGAGCGCCGCGCGCGCGCGCTCAAGACATGGGAGAAAGTGATCGAAGCCCACGAGCACGACGAAGTGATCGAAGCGACCGTCACGCAGGTCGTCAAGGGCGGTGTCCTCGTGGATCTCGGTATGCGCGGATTCGTTCCGGCTTCCCAGATTCGCCGCCAGCCCGTCGGCAATCTCGAGGAACTGGTCGGCAAGCGGTTGCGGCTCAAAGTCATCGATCTCGATCATAAGCGGCACCGCGTCGTTCTTTCGCAGCGTTTGGTGCTCGAAGAAGAGTTGAACGCCAAGAAGCAGGAGCTGCTTGGGACGCTCGAGGTGGGTCAGATTCGGGAGGGCGTTGTGGTTCGGCTCGCGGAGTTCGGCGCCTTCGTCGACCTGGGCGGCATCGATGGGCTCATTCACAACAGTGAGTTGAGCTACGCACGGATCAAGCATCCGTCCGAAGTCGTCAAGGTGGGCGACGTCGTCAACGTCGAGATCATGAAATTCGATCCGGATGCCAAGAAAGTGAGCCTTTCGCTCAAGCACACATTGCCCGATCCGTGGGACGAGCACGCCGGAAAGCTCTACGAAACGAACAAACTGCCCGCGCAGATCGTCAAAGTGACTCCCAACTATCTTCTCGTGGAGATGGTTCCCGGGGTGCTGGCCATGGTGCCGAAGGGCGAGTTTGATCCCGGAGCGCAGTTCAGTCCCGGACAAGAGGTTGACGTCACGCTTCTCACGATCAACCACTCGACTCGCCGCATTACGGCATCGATCGAACATGTGGCGGACGTACCGCCCGAGGAGATCGAGAAATTGACGCTCGACGACGCAACCGTGGCCGAATCATCGGCTGAAATTCCTGCGGCGGAGGCCCCGCCGGAGTAGCGCTGCGCTCGCGTCATGAGAGCCGGCCTGACCGGCGGCATCGGCGCCGGGAAAAGTGAAGTCGCGCGTTGCCTGGATGGCTTCGGCGCCTACATCGTCGATACCGACAGGTTAGCACGCGAAGCGGTTTGCCCCGGAAGCGACGCGCTGCGGGAAATCACGCGCACGTGGCCTGCAGTGGTGCGCGGCGATTCGCTCGATCGGGGGGCCCTCGCCGAGATCGTCTTTCACGATCGAGCAGCTCGCGAACGCCTGAACGCCATCGTACACCCGCACGTCCGGCGCCTTGCAGTGGAACAGGAGCGCTACGCAAAACCCGGCCAGCCGATAGTCCACGTCGTTCCGTTGCTCTTTGAAACGGGATACGATCGGCAATGCGATGCCTCTATTCTCGTGGCCGCGCCGCTGGAGCGGCGCATCGAGCGCATCGCCGGGAGAGATCGTTTGAGCGAAGAGCAAGTTCGCGCGCGCATCGCCGCGCAAATCGATCCGGCCCAAGCGCGCAGGCGGGCGACGTTCGTGATCGAAAACGATGCCGACTTTCTGACTTTGAAAGCGCGCACGCGCGAAGTGTATGAGGAATTGCTCGCGATCAATGGGAGCCATCGCAGTGGTGATGCATAGCACCATGGGGGGTGGAGCTTGGAGCGCAACGCCTTTTAAAACAGTAAAAAGGGCCGCTTGGAAGCGGCCCCACAAGCTAACCCATTGGAATGATCCTTTGTTTTGACTTGCACCGCTCTTTTTCCGCAACGCGCAAGAGCTTAAACGGGTGTGCGCGGAGCGTCTTGCTTCGTTTAACAAGCGGTCGAGTGGGTATTTACTCCGGGCAGATAGTTCACTCTTTGAGGTGCAGCACCAGCATGGCGATTCAGGAGATGCAGCGGGCCGGAGGCGGGATGACCGTGCGCGAAGCAGGCAAGCGAGGCGGAGAACGCGTCAAGGCCAAGTACGGAACCGAGTTCTATGAAGCCATCGGGCGCAAAGGCGGCGAGGCGACCAAAGAAAAATACGGCCCCTCTTTCTATGAGGTGATCGGGCAAAAGGGCGGTCAAAAGCTGAAGCGCAAGGGCTCATAAACCTCTCCTCCCGGGTACAGCATGGCAAAATCCCCCAAGACTCCGGCCGAGCCGAAACAGCCGGGTGCGGATATGTCCGTCCGTGAAGCCGGCAAGAAGGGCGGCAATACCGTGCGCGACCGGTACGGCTCAGGCTTCTATGAGGAGATCGGGCGCAAAGGAGGCCAGGCAACCCGGCAGCGGCACGGCGTAGAGTTTTACGAATCGATAGGCCAAAAAGGCGGCAAGGTCGTCAAAGAAAAGTACGGCGCCGACTTTTATGAGGAAATCGGTCACAAGGGCGGTCAAAAAGTCAAGAAACTGATCGCCGAGGCCAAGAAAAAGCTGGGCGAAGGCTAGGAGCGCATCGCGCTTCCCCTCCCTACGGCGGAATGAAGCCTCCCTTGATCTTTCCGAAATGGACTTGGTCCGTGTCGAAGTTCACTTTGATCGACGCGACGGTTAGTTTTTGATCGCCGGTCTGCACGAGGCTTGGGTGCGCGAGCGTCAGGAGCTTCTGGTCGTTGATCCACTTCACGAAATCGGTGTCGAAGGTTCGCTTGATGCCGTCCTTTGGATTGAGCTGTTCGATATGGACGTCGCCCGTCGCGGTGAAGTCCAGCGTTTGAATGTTGGCCGAAACGTGTTCGGCGGTGATTCCCATGTAAGGCTTCCCGTTGTTGTAGAGCGTTCCACGCCGCAATCCGTCAACCGTCGCGAGGCTGCCGTCGGCGGAGAGTTGCGCCTTGCGATATTCGAAAGTCCACGACTTGGTGCTGATGCGGTTGGCGGCAAAGTGACCGCCGCGCAGTGAGATGGGCTGCTCGCCGGGCGGCGGAGGCGCGCCTTTCCCGGCTGCCAAGATCTCCGCGACGACCCAGACCAGCAGAATCGCCGAAGCGATCGCCCCAGCGAAACGCCAGTCCCAGCGGCGCTTACGCATCGCCATTGCGCCGCTTTCTCCGCAACGAGCCCCAAAGCATCACGCCTGCATAAAACAGGCCGAAGCCCGCGACCACCGGCGCCGGACCGATTCGCGCGAAGATCGATCCCGGCGGCGCGCCGACGTTTGCAACTAGGAGCGCCTCCCGATCCAGCGGGGTGTACTGGATCCATGTGCCGTCGGGCGCGATCACGCCGCTGATTCCCGTGGAAGCGGACTGCAGCGCCCACATGCCGTTTTCGATCGCGCGCATCTGCGCGATCTGCGCGTGCTGAAAGGTGCCTGAAGTCTCACCGAACCACGCGTCGTCGGTCGCGATCACGAGAACCTGCGCGCCGCGTGAAACCTGTGCGTGCACGAGATCGGCGAAGGCTGACTCCCAACAGATGAGAGGCGCGAACGACGTGCCGCCCGCTGAAATGACGGTGTCCTGCGTGCCGGCTCCAAAGGTGCTGATCAGGTCGGCGTTCGGAAGCCGGCGCAGCCATCGCCTTCCGGGGAAATCTTCAGCAAACGGCACGAGCTGCCGCTTTCGATAGATGCTTTGCAGCCGGCCCTGCGGGTCGAACGTGTAGAGTGCGTTGTATTGCGTCGTGCCGGCACTCTCTAAACTGCCAACGATCAGCCTTGTATGAAGCGATCGGGCGAGCGCGCTCAGACGGACCACTAGCGCGGGATCGGCGTTCAGCACCTCGGCGATAACGGTCTCCGGAAGCACGACCAGCTTCGGATGCAACGATGCAAGCCTCGCGGTGAGCGCGAGGTAGCGGTGGATCGACAAACGGACAGTCGTCGGCTCCCACTTGATCGATTGTTTGACGTTTCCCTGAACCGCCGCTACGCGGATAGAAGGCGTTGCGAAGTGTCTCGCGGGCCAGAACCAATATGCAGCCATCCAAGCACCCGCGATCAGCGCAACCGTGACGGCAAGCAGCCGAACGCGACGAATCTCGATCGCTTGCGCGATCGCTGCCCCCAAAAGCATCACGATGAACGTGACGCCGTAGCTTCCGATGTACGCCGCAAAGACTGCAAGCGGCGTGTTCGTCTGCGAGTACCCGATCTGTGCGAAAGGAACGGCGAGCGGCCCGATCGACCGCGCCATCTCCATGACCGCAAACGCGCACGCAGCTGCCGCCGGAAAAGCCCAAAGCGGTGCTCGACGCGCCGCAAAGCTGGTGAGAAGGCCGCTGACCGCGAAGGCGAGCGCTTCTACGAGAGCCGGAACCAAGACGACGGCAAAGGCGAATCGCCCAACGGAGTTGCCAACCGTATAAGAAAACCATGAGAAACCGATCGAAAAGAAAAGCGTTCCCGCGAGCCAGCCCGTAAAGAACGCTGCGGCCGGCGACAAACGTTGCCAGGCCCACACAAGACATGCGCCGCCGAAGGGAGCTAGCCACGCCTGACCGGTTTTGGGGAATGCTAACGCAAGCGCGATCGCGCCGAGCATCGCAACGGCCGGATCGAGCCGGCGCACGGAGGAACCGATGCTGCGATTTCTGATCTTGGCGGTGTGCGCTACCGCGTTCACGTTAGCGGCCTGCGGCCGGCAAGTCACGCCCGATAGGCCCGGCACCAACGGCGTCGGCCTTCTTCCCGGTTTCGCGCAGGTGCGGTTCACCGCCGGGGCGCCGCTCGATTTTCAGAACGTCGCGTATATCGTCGCTTTCAACACCAGCGGAACAGGCGGCGAACCGTATGCGATCAACGGCAACCAAACTCGAAACTGGCAAGACTATTCCTTCGAGATCGTCCTGGGCGGCGGCGGGGGCATCGTTCAACCGACGGTCTTTCAATTCATCACGCAAAACCGTGGGGGCGGCTCTGTAAAAGTTCCGTTTCGCCTGCAGCCGACCGCGCAGCAGTTGCAGTTCGATCCGAACTGCAACGGGCAGGGTACGCAGCTCTGCGTGACGTTCGACCGGCGGCTCTTCAACGGCATTCAAACGGGCGGTTCGCCCAGTCCCAGTCCGACACCGCAATCCTCGCAATGGTTCGTGAACTGGTTTACCGCGGACGCTTCGACGCGCCAGCCCCTCGACGCTCCCGGATTGGGCGGCGTCAACGACACCTCGTTCGTCTTTGGACCGCTCGACACGACCGTGAGCTTCGATCAGCTGTGGACGGCCGCTGCGGGGTGGCCGCAGGCGCCGACGCCGCAGTCGCAGATCGTCGGCGGAGAAGTGCTGAACAACCCGTAAAAGGAAGCCGGATGCTCGAGACGATTGAATGCTCGCACGCTCTCTGCAACTGCGTGCTGACCGCCGAGATGCAGACGGAAGAATACTGCAGCGATGCATGCCGGGAAGCGGAGGAAGGCTCAATTGAGATGGAGGTCTGCAGCTGCGGGCATCCTCCGTGCGACGCGCAGTAATCGAATCACGGATAGTAGCCGTTGAAGCTGTACGGAATAATTGGACCTTGGCCTGAGAGCGTGAAGTTGACGGCTTGCGACGGAAAGGCCAGCAGATTGAGCGTCACATTCACCGCGCGCAGCGCCTGATTATACTGCACCTGCACCTGATAGCAGTCGCCGATGATTCGGCTGTAGTAGATGGTTTCGTTTTGCAGCTTGCTTCCCGGGCCTTTCCAGTTGATATCGCCTAAGAATGCCAGCGTTGCGTCGCGGCCGAACGGCGTGATGAAACCGACATTGGTCGAGTAGAATCCCTGTCCCGGTCCGGGATTGAACGAGCCGCCCAGCGTCAAATACGAGCGCGAACTGGGACGCGCAATGAATTGATACTGCACCGGCTGCGGCATGCCGTTGAAACTGGTGTTGAAGCTGAGCAGCAAGTTGTAGAAGTCACGGTTGAAGAACCGCATCACGTCGGCGGCGTTCTTGTAGTTTGAAGGCGGCTGCTGATCGATCGTTGCGAACGGCACGAACGCAGGCCCGTTGTAGATGTTCGCCGAGTACGTCAATGAGTTGACGAAGTGCGTGCCGACGGGGGTGGTGAGGCTGGCCGTTTCCTGAACCGAAGCCTTGAGGTCCCCGGTGCCGTACGCGAATTGGTCGAGGGTGACATTCCCACTGAAGTCGCTTCCCAAGAAATGAAAGAGCGCCGGGCCTGCGGTCAGGTTCAAATCTGCTCGCTGCGTGGTTTCCGGCGTCTGCGGCTCGTTGTACTCGCCGAGCGTCAATGAGGTCGAGAGCGGGAAGAGGAAATGCTGGAAAAACTGCAGCGGCCGGATCTGAATTTCGGGCTCTTTGTTGATGCCGAACGGCTGCGCTGTGAAAGTCTTGTCGTAATTCACCGTGTAGTCGGCGAAGGGCGTGCTCCAATGGAAGAGATCGTCGACCGTTGCCGTCGATGTTTGGCTGAAGTAGCCGTAATTCGATTCAGCCCGGTTCAGGCTGAACGCAAACGTATTGTCCATCTTGTCCGAGAAAGTTCGCGTGTCGGTGAAGCCGACGTCTTCCGTGTGTGACTGCGACCCTGTGGCGCTGCGCGTAAAGGTGTAGGTTTGCGATGCGACCGTCCCGGTATGAGCGATCTGCGCGCTCAGGCTCGTCGAAGGCGGCAAGTTGACCAGCGGACCAAAGTTGCTGTCGTACGTGAACCCAAAGAGCCCGCGCAAGCGCTGGGAGAAGTTTTCGACGTCCTGAACGTTCAGGTTGTACGTCGTCTGCTGCGCGCGCCGATCGTGAATGCCGTAGAAATCGATGGTCGTCTGTCTTCGGCCATTCTTCTTGGCAATATAACCGTTGTACCCCAGTCCGATGCCTTCGCGTGAGTAGAACTCGACGCGGTAGTAGCCGTAATAGTACTGGTCGTGTCCGAAACTCAGACGGGCGCGCATATAGTATCCCTGATACGAGTTGTAGCCGAAATCGGGGAAGAAGTGCGGCTTCTGCCGTTCGTCGCTTACGGTGCGCAGCGGAATGACGACCTTGGGCAGCAAGAAGACCGCCAGCGCGCCTAAGTAGAGCAGCGCGTGACTGATCACGATCTTGTCTCCGGGATAAACGTCTATCGTTCTTCCGATGACGTGGTAGCCGGCGCGCGGATTGGCGCAGGTCGTCACGCTGGCGGTCGTGCCGTGGGCCACGCCATGCGCGTCGGTCTTCATGTCGGCGGCGGTGAAGTAGACGAGCCCCCTTTCGACGCCTTGTGAACTCTCGCCGCGGCCTTTGAAAAGCTCTGCAGTCTGCGCGACGGTATCGAACGTGATGTGGTCCGCATGCAGAATGGAGTTCTTCTGATTGTTGATGATGTAGGGATTGCCCGTGACGACGATCGTCCTCTTGCCGTCGTAGTGCGCGTGGTCGCCGACCAGCACTTCGTCCTGATAGAAGATGTGGACGTTGCCGCTCGCGTCGCCCGGCATGCCGGGTTTCGTGCCGCCGGTGACTTTATCGGCAAGAACGGCGGTATAGCCGGGGCGCAGCGTCGGGACGCCGGTCGGCGTGGGCGAGGGTGACGGCGAGGGCGATCCGACCGGCGTGATCGAGGGCTCCTCAGAGGGCCGCGTCAGCAGCGCCGGGGTGGGCGATCCGCTGCTTTGCGGGGTTGGCGTGGGAACCGGCGGCGGCGTCGCAGGCGAGCTCGTTGGAAACGGCGTGGCGAAGAGCTGCGGCGGCGCAACGATCGGCGGCGGAATCCGCGGCGTCGCGCTGGAGTAGGGACTCGGCGAAGGCTCGGGTGTCGCTTGCGCCAGCAGATCGCGCGCGCGAACCGCGCAGGGCCGAGCGTTCAGCAGCGAGAGCGCGCGCGCGGTCGCGAGATCGTCATCGAATGCGGCGGCCGCACGCGAAGGCGAAGGAAGCAGCGCGCAGGTGAAGGTTACGAGAGAGATGAGTGCGCGAGCCGCGCGAGCGTTAGGGAAGTTCAGTTAATGTTCTTCGCTCCACAGTAGTGCCACGCCGGCGACGCCGAAGACGATGTTCGGAAGCCACGAGGCGAGGAAGGGATCGATGCGATCGGTGCTCCCGAAGGCCGCCGCCGCTTCGGTCATGACGTAATAGACAAAGAACGCAACGATCGAGAGCGCGATTCCCATCGTACGCCCTTTCTTGCCGAATCGAATGGCGAGCGGCAGTGCGATGAGCACGCCCACGAAGGCTGCGAACGGAAAGGCCGTCTTGTTGGCGAGGTTCATCTCCATGTTGCCCAGCGCTTCGCCGCCGATGCCTTGCGAGCGCAAGGCGTTGACCTGCGTCGTGAGTTGCTTGGAGTTCATCGTCCAGGCGTCGCTGTTGGCGGTGGACACGAACTGCGCTGCGCTCTCCGCCAGCGGAAGGCCGATGCGAAACTGCGGCGTGCTGGTCTGCGAAGTTTCGTAGCCGTCAGGACCGTAGAACGTCATGACCGCTTGCGTCAGCACGAGCGTCGCCCCTTCGACGCGCGCAGTCTTCGCTTGAATCGTTTCGTTCCAATAGCCGTTGCGTCCCGGCTTGAAGATCTGCACGCCTGCCATCGTCTTGCCGTCGCCGAGCACTTGGCTGACATAGAAGACGTTCTGCGTGTCGGGATCCTTGCGAAAGAATTGCGGTTCGACCGGCAACGCGGCCGTATGGTAGATGATCTGGTAAAACGTGCGCGTTGAGAGATCGACGGATTTGGGCGCAATGTATTCGTTCATCGTGTAGGACAAGGCGAAGGCGCAGAAGCCGAAGAGCAGCGGCGTCAAGGACAGGCGCCAGAGCGAAACACCCGATGTGCGAATGGCATTGACCTCGTTGTCGGCCATCAGCCGGCCCATCCCGAGCAGCGTCGCGAAGAGCGCGGCAAAGGGAAATGCCATCGGGATCGATTGCGGAACGCGAAAGACGACGAAGCGAAGGACGAGAAAGAACGGCGCGTTTTGCGTGATCAGATACTTGGCGGCGATGAAGAAAATGTTGAAGCCCCAGAACAGAAAGAACGCCAGAAACGCGAAGATGAAGGGACCTAAGAACTCGGAGAGCAGATACGAGTCGAGGAGCGGGAGCCGAATCTGACGGAGCTGACCGGCGGGCGCGGTTCTGGCTCCGGACAAGGACTCCATCGGCGGTGAAGTCGCTTAGTAGTTTCGGTACGCGCTCAGAACGCGAGCGACGTATGCGCGCGTTTCGGCATACGGCGGAACTCCGCGATAGGCGTCGACCGCACCTGGCCCGGCGTTGTAAGCCGCGACGGCGAGTTCGACGTTGTTCTTGTAGCGATGCAGCAGCGAGTGCAAGTACTGCGATCCGCAATCGACGTTCTCTTCCGGATCGAACGGGTTGCCGATGCCGCATCCCGCCGCCGTGCCGGGCATGAGCTGCATCAAGCCTTGAGCGCCCGCCGAGCTGACAGCGGATGGATCGCCCGCCGACTCCGCCATCACCACCGCATTGATCAGCGCGGTCGGGACGCTATTGCGCGCCGATGCGGCGGTGAGCAGACTCTGCAGCTGCGCCGGTCCCAGGGCATGCGGAGCGTAGGGCAAATAGCCGCCGTCGCTGCAGCCGTAGAGGAGGCCGGCAATCACGAAGAGCCCGAACGTCTTTCTCATCGTTACCGGTCGCCTTTTCTGGCGGCGCGAAGGCCCTGCCTGCGCTTATTTTCCGGCTACGACGACCTCGCGGCCATTCTTCATCATGGTCTAACCTTGGCTTCAAAGCTCAAGCGGCCGCGTCGGCGCTGCGATGAGCGAGGGGTCAGTTTTCCAGTCGACGCCGGGCACGTCAACGTAGAGCTCGATTTCATTTCCGTCCGGATCGAGTACATAGATGCTGTTCCAATCGCAAAGAGCAGATCGAACGTTGCCACCGCGATGAACAGACCAAGACCGCGCAAGACACACGTAACTGCGTATGGGACCTGTCCAACGTTGCGGGGCTCAAGGTGACTTGGACGATCGCGGAGATCAAGAAACCGAAGATGAGACGGTACAGACTGTCCCACGAAAAGATCGTCGCTTCGCCGCTACCGCGCCGCCCCGCGCCGGCCCTTTACCCGTGAACGAGCGGGCCAAGCTCAGTTTTCGTTTCGTCGTGCTGACCGGCGTCGTTAGCCTCTTTGCCGACATGGCATACGAGGGCGCGCGGGGCGAAGTGGGCGCGTTTCTGGGGCATCTCGGGGCGAGTGGAGCGGTTGTCGGCCTCGTCGCGGGACTAGGTGAATTCGCTGGGTATGCCATTCGCTCGCTCTCGGGCGCGATAGCGGACCGCACGGGCTTCTATTGGATCGACGCGTGGGCCGGCTATGCGATCAACGTGCTCTGCGTTCCGGCGCTGGCATTCGCAGGCAGCTGGCCCGCCGCGGCCGGGCTGGTCGTCGGTGAGCGCCTTGGACGCGGGATTCGTAAGCCGGTGATGTCCGCAGTTATTGCGGAGGCCGGCCGCGAGATCGGCGGCGGAAAGGCGTTTGGGATCCATGAGGCTCTCGATCAGGCCGGCGCAACGGTAGGTCCGCTCATCGTCGCGCTGACGATCGCTCGCGGCGGCGGGTTTCGTTTGGGGTTCGGCGTTTTGATCGTTCCTGCGCTGCTCGCGCTGGTTGCGCTCGTTCCTACGACCGCTGCAGGGATGAAACTCAAACCGCGGGATGCGCAAACGCAAGCGCCGGCGCTGCGCGATACCGCAGCTTTTCGCCGCTATGCGATCGGGGGCGCGCTCGTCGCGGCCGGATACGTCGATTTCGCGCTGATTGCGTTTCGTTTCGGACGCGACCATGTCGTCAGTCTTGCGGCGATATCCCTGTGGTTTGCGGTGGCGATGGCGACTGCCGCGGTGACGGCGCCGCTGCTCGGCAAGCTTTTCGATCGTTATGGGAGCGCGGTCATCGCCGTGGCCCTCGTCGCGACGGCCGCCGCTACGCCGTTGGCGTTCTTAGGGTACGGTGCATTCGCGCAAGCCGGCGCGGCGCTGTGGGGCATCGGGACCGCGGTGCAGGACGCGCTGCTGCTCGCGTTGGTCGCAAGCGTGATTCGCAAAGGCCGCGGCGCGGCGACTTTCGGGCTCTTCGATCTGATTTTCGGCATCGCATGGTTTGCGGGGAGCGCGATTGCCGGTGTCCTTCTCGATCGTTCGATCGCCGGGCTGGTCGTTTTTTCCGTCGTGATGCAGCTTTTCGCGATTCCGTTTTTCACCGGTTCGCGGAGGGCGGCTGCGAATGGGCAGCGACGCTCCTTTTACGATTCGGCCAAGTGCAATTAGTCCCGGCGAAAACGCAGGCAGAAACGCTATTGCCCAAGTGACGCCGTCGTTAGGAAACGGTTGGCGGACTCTGGAACGGTTTTGCGACTTCATCCAGAAAGGTTGCGCGGCTGCTCGCCATTTTGAGGAAATCATGTCTTCTACGACGATCCGCTGGTTAGCCGTCCTCTCAGTGCTGTGCTTTAGTCCGGCTCCGGCGACGGCGCAACCGCAAACCGGTCCCGTGCCGTCGCCGCCGGTATCACCGAACCCATCGCCAACGCCCGTGCCGCCCGTTGTTTTCAGCGGGGATTTCCTCGCAAGTGAAACGTTCACGACCAACGTGAACGCGACGGGCAATTTCGGCAACCGGGGAGGCAGCGATCAGGCATCGCGCTTCAACATTAGCACGGCCTTCCTAAACGTTGTACGGAATACAGGCTTTTTTCGTTACGGCGCGAGCGCTGGGCTGTACGGCATTCCCGTTCTTGGGGTTTCGGGAAACAAGACGTTGCAAGGCAACGCGAATACAAACGTCTACGGGCCTCTCCCGTCCGCATACGTGAGTTTGAACCCGAATGAATATACAAGTATATCGGTGGGAAAACTCGCCACGCTCATCGGTCAGGAAAACACGTATACCTACCTCAATCCGAACATCCAGCGCGGACTGGTTTGGAACATGGAGACGGCCGTGAGCCGTGGAATCCGCTTGACTGCGACCGGAGGAAAGTATACCGGTGCGCTGGAGTTGAACGATGGCTTCTACTCCGGACATTTTCTCGGCCTCGAAGGCTCGATGGCGCTGGCCCCGGATGCGAATACGACATATCAATTCGTATTCGTTATTCCTAATTCCAACGCACCGGGCAACCCGACTTCAACGATTGCCAATAAGCGACTCTTCAATCTGATGTATACGGCGACGCGTGGCCGGTGGACGTGGGCGCCGTACATTTTGCTGGTTCAATCGCCGCGCAGCAGCGCGCTCGGCTACGCAGCCACCGAGAGCGCGTACGGGGTCGTGTTTCTTTCGACGTATCGGCTGGACCCGACGTGGTCCATCGCGGCCCGGATCGAAGACATCGCAAACCAGAGCGCGACAAACGATCAAAGCCGCAATGCAGATCTTGTCGGGTACGGTCCGGGAAGCGGAGCATGGTCGTTTACGCTAACGCCAACGTACCGGCACAAACAGTTTCTCTTGCGTACCGATCTTTCAGAGGTTTCGGTCCGTTTTGCGGCACCGCGCGTGGCGTTCGGGATTTCCGGTTCCCAACGCAACCAGTTTCGAATGGTTCTTGAGTCCGGGTTGCAGTTCTAGCGGGAGCCCAAGGCTTTTCGATGATCCACGCGATCGTTCAGGCACTCTCTCTGGCCGCGGGAATGTTTTGGCAGGTGGCCTGGAGCCTTATTCTAGGTTTCCTCCTCTCGGGAATGATTCAGGCTCTGGTTCCAAAAGAACGAATGGTCGCGCAATTGGGGAAGAACGGCGTGCGCGAGATTGCTCTTGCTACAGGCTACGGCGCTGCGAGTTCGTCGTGCTCCTATGCCGCTGCGGCTCTGAGCAAGACGCTCTTTAAGAAGGGCGCGGGATTGATTCCGTCGCTCGCCTTTTTGTTCGCATCGACGAACCTCGTGATCGAACTGGGAGTCATCCTTTATCTCCTGATGGGTTGGCAGTTCACTGCAGCAGAATGGTTCGGGGGAGTTCTGCTCGTCGCCATCATGGCACTCATCGTGAAGGCCACCTATCCCGGTGCGTTGATCGAAGAAGCACGGCGGCATCTGGCGCAGTCCGTCCCGGGCGACGAGGACAACGCCGCCGAGGGAAAAACGTTTTGGGAAAGGCTCAGGAATCCGCAAACACCGATTCTCGTTGCGCAAAACTTCGTCATGGATTGGTCGATGTTATGGAGGGATCTGGTCGCCGGATTTCTCATCGCCGGAGCCCTGTCCGCTTTCGTACCAAACGGCGTTTGGAACGCAGTCTTTCTTCACGGCGCACCGCCCTGGCTGCAGATCGCGAGTAATGCGGTCATCGGTCCGCTGATCGCTGTGATTTCGTTCGTCTGCTCGATCGGCAACGTGCCGATGGCAGCGGTTCTCTGGGGCAGCGGCATCAGTTTCGGAGGTGTCTTGAGTTTTCTGTATGCCGACTTGATCGTACTGCCCTTGTTGGATGTCTATCGGCGGTACTACGGACTGCGTATGGCGGCTTACATAGGCATCGTATTCTTTGTCACAATGGTAGCCGCCGGAGTCGTCATGCAGTTGATATTCGGGCTGTTCAATGCGATTCCGACCCCGAATTTGAATATTCGGCACGACTTGGCGATGTTTGCCGTGAACTACACCTTCTGGCTCAATATGGCGTTTGGGGCTTTAGGACTGTACTTATTGTATCTCAACAAGATGCACCCGATGATGCAGGCCTGCCCCGCGCATAGCGATCATGAACATTGAAGTGAGAGCGCGGCGTCGCATCAACCCGCCGCTGCTTAAGGTTCGCTTAAGGGGTGTTTTTGCGGAGAGCCGGTCATCGCATGACGCATCAAGTCGTTCATTTTCTTGTGCATCGCGGGATCTGCTGCGATAGCGCGCATCATCTTATCGCACATCGCCACCGGGTCGTTCATCATTTGCATCATCCCGCCGTTCATTCCGCCTATGCTACGCATTGGTTGCTGAGTCGTCTGGGCATGCACGACAGAAACGCCTCCGGCGACGGCCAGACTGAGCGCGGCACCGACGAGTGCTGATTTCAAAGAAAACACTTTTTAGTTTTTGCCTTTCGTATTGTCGCCTGAGGTCATGGAGCGCATCATCAACCACATTGAAAGTGGGCATAGAGCGAATAACGCGTAGGGGAGCAGCGCGAAGAGCCTGGCCGGTCGCAAAAAATAGAGGCCCACGCCAACGGCCATGGCGGCGAGCAGGGCGAGCAGAATCGCGGCGTCGCGAGAAAACTTCGATAAACGATTCATCGCTCGAGGTTCCGTCCTCGAAGTGGTGGAGTCGGGCAATCCGCCAATCATGTTGGCAGTTATACTCACTAAACCGTGAAGATGTCAACTGTTTTGGCGCTTTTCAGAACCTGTCTTGACACTAGGATGAGAGACCTGTTAACCTCGTTGGCACATGGAAGCCAAGGTCTTCCGGCCTGAGTCGCAAGGCTCGGCTGCCGTATTGGGGCCGCTAGAAAGCGCGGTCATGAATGCCGTTTGGGCGATCGGTGCACCGGCGACTGTGGGCGAGGTTGCCAACTGGCTGGAGCGCGCCGGCCAACGTATCCATTATTCGTCGGCGAAGACTACGCTTAACACGTTGACGGAGAAGGGGTACTTGACCAAGAGCCCGATCGGAAAGGCAAACGCCTTTGCGGCCGCCGTTTCGAGCAGCGAGTTCGAGGAGCGGGTCGTGGATGGTGTCCTCACCGGTCTGATGCGCAACTACCGCAGTCCGCTTATTGCGAGCTTGGCACAGACTCTGGCGAACGATCCTGAATCCCTGAGCGAATTTGAGCGGCTACTCGCCGAACAGCGCGCGAGAGGCGCTTTATGAACGAGCTGGTAGCGGTCGTTGCGCAGTGCCTGGCCTCGGGTGCGATTTTTACCTCGCTCTGCGCTGCGCTGATCGTACCCTTCCTCGCATGGCTTGGCGTGCGCGCGCTAACGCCCACGGTAGCGGCGATGAATGACGACCATCGTTGGCAGGCGACACTCGCCACAAGCGCAGCCCTGCTGCCCGGCTCGCTTTTCCTTGTTCTTGTCGTCTTCGGCATCGTTGACGGTGCAAACTCGCCCTGCTTGCAGCTCACGGCGGGCAAGGTGCTCTATGGGCTGCTGGCGTTGCTGATCGCTGGAGCAATTGTCCGTGCGGCGATCCGTGCTTATCTGCGCACGCGTGAGCTGCACGCGCTACTTGGCACCGCCTCGCGGCCGTCCGGCCGGGCAGCGCAGATTGCAGCCGAAGTGGGCGTGCCGCTGTTTCAGATTGAGGACGAGCGCGAGATGTTGATCGTCGCTGCCGGGACGCCGCAGCCGGGCGTCTATGTTTCAAGCAGCGCGCTTCGCCAATTCGACGATGCTGAGTTGCGCGCAGCCCTCTTCCACGAACGCGCGCATATCGACCGCGCCGACCACCGTATTGCGCCGTTGTTATATTTCATCACCGAGATGCTTCCGTTGCCGGTGGACAACCTCATCGACGTTTACCGCTGCTCTCGCGAGTTCTGTGCGGATCGCTGGGCACTGGCACATGTGGAGCGTACCGATCTCGCCTCGGCGCTGCTGCGCGTTGCTCGCGGCGTGCCGAGCTCGCCGGCGACCGGCGCAGCGTTTGCCGAACGTGAGGCGATGTACGGAAGGCTGGACGCTTTGCTCCGCCCCGAGGGCGAACCGCAACCAAATCTTCCACGCCGTCGTTTTGCCGCCGTGGCGCTTTTTTCACTTCTTGCTGTTGGTTTGGCACTACCGGCAGCCGCGACGTTGCTGCTTGCGTGCAATCCATTGAGGCTGGTTTCTTGATCCCCAGAGTTCTTTTTCTATGGGCGTTACTGCCAATACCATTGGCACTCGCAGCGGCGCCGGCATCGGCGTCGCCTGCGGTCGCGCAAGTCGGCAACGCCCGCGTCACCGTCGCCACCTCACCCGATCCCCCTATTGTCGGCTCCAACGCCGTTACCGTGCAGATTTCGGGAGCATCAGATTCGGCCTTAGGTAGCACGACGGTACGGTACACGACGGTCATGTCGTCGATGAATATGGGTGGGCCGAGCGGTCTGGCATCACGTGTCGCCGGCCGGCCGGATGAATGGCGATTCAGCGTAGACTTCGGCATGGCTGCGCCGTGGACGCTTCGCGTGCAACTTTCGGGCGGCGTTTCCGGCGCCGTTAACGCAAGTGTCGTGGTCGGCGAAGCCTCAGGCGCCTCATCGAACGCCAAGCCAAAGAGCGGCACGCAATCGATCAATCCCATGTCAAACACCGGCTTGCCGAGCGCCGGAATGGGCGCCATGGCGCCAAGCGGTGATTGGACGGCGTGGAGGACGGCCGCGTTCGTTCTCGTCGGATTAGGGCTGATCGCTCTCGTCGTTCTTCGCCGCGATCGCCGAACGGCGACCATCTCGCTGTTCGCATTAGCAGCCGTCGTTGTTCTCGCGATTACGATGGCAAGAGCACAGTACAGCTCGCCCCCGATGGACATGAACGCGATGGAAAACGTCTCCGGAACCGCGCCGGTGGCGGTAAAGACCATTCGCGTGCGCTCGGGATTTCAAAACGAGCCAGTCGTAGCGCCGGGAACGGTGTTGCCCTATCTCAGTCAATCGATCATGACTCGCGCTTCCGGCATTTTGAGCGGTTTCAACCTTTACAACGGCGACAGAGTCCAAGCGGGTGAGCAGATTGCCTTTCTGGACGCCGCCGAGCTGGGCAGCTCGGCGGCGGCTGCGCAAGCAGCTGCGCAAGCGGCGCAGATCCAAGCCAGACAACACGCACCGCTGGGCGTCGACGTCGCACGAAACGACCTCATTGCGGCGCGTACCGGCCTGGTCGCGGCGCAAGCAGACGTCTCAGCCAAAGCCGCGCAGATAAAATATTGGTCGGCCGAGCTCGCGCGTGAACGAACGTTGTTAAGTGCGGGCGCCGTTTCGCAACAAGAGTACCAAGACGAGCTCGCGCAGCAGGCGGGCGCGCAAGCGGCCTACGATGCAGCTCGCCAGCAAGTGGCTTCTATGCAGGCGGCTCTTCAAAGCGCCCGGGACAAGGCCTCGGACGCGGTTGCAAACGTGGGCTCCGCGCAAGCCAGCTATGAACAGGCCCAGAACGAGGCGCAGACGCAGGCCACCCTCGCCGGTTACCGGTCGGTCATCGCGCCTGACGACGCAGTCATCGTGAAACGGTTAGTGGATCCCGGTACGTACGTTCAGAGCGGCACGCCGATCGCACAGATCGCCGTGCTCGATAGATTACGGGTTCAGGCGAGCGTGGCGCAAGCAGACTTGCCTCGAGTGAGCATCGGGGACGTCGTTGCTGCGGCCATGCCTAACGGCACGGTCGTGCATGGACGAGTCTCGTCCGTCCAGCCCGTCGCCGATCCCACGACGCATACGGCGATGGTGGAAGCGATTGTGGAGAATCCGCACAATCGACTCCAACCAGGTGGTTATGTGCGCGTCACCATTCATTCGCGCGGTGCCACCCTGCGAAGCGGCGATGCCGTCCCGGCCGTCTCCGTCGTCGGCGGCGCAACGACGCCGATCGTCTACACGGTCAAGAACGGAACCGCGCAACCGGTGCACGTGTTTGTCATCTCGAATGACGGCGTAACGGCGATCGTTCGTGGATTGCCGGAGAATGCCCACGTCGTGACCGACGGCGCGGCTGACTTACAGCCCGGGCAGGCCGTCACCGACATCGGCTTGTGAACGACCGCAACATCGTCGGCTGGTCGGTCCGCAATCCGTACGCGGTCATGGCCGTCTACCTCGGCCTGGTGATCGCTGCAATCGCCGCCGTCCTCTTCATCCTGCCCACCCGCATGATGCCGTACGTAGAGAGTCCGCTCATCTCGGTCGTGACGATGACGCCCGGCTATTCGCCGCAAGAGGTGGAGACGTACTTCTCCAAACCGATCGAAGAGCGCATGACCGCTCTCAAAAGCGTGCGGTTCGTGCGTTCGGTCTCGCAGCAAGACCTTTCGATCGTAACCCTGCAGTTTCAGTACGGCACCAACATGCAGCGCGCGCTCGTCGACGTGCAGCAGCTGGTGCAACAGGCGCAGGCCGATCTACCGTACGATCGCGCGAATCTCAAGCCGTCCTATGTTGTTCCCGTCGACCCGCTGAACACGCCGGTTTTGCAGCTGGCCGTGAGCGGCTCCGGTTGGGACCCCGTGCAGTTGCGACAATTCCTAGAAAACAACGTGACCAACGATCTCAAGACCGTAAGCGGCGTGCAGCAGGCCTACGTTTTCGGCGGACGCGATCGGCAAGTGCGCGTCGTCGTCCATCAGGATGCGGCGGCGGCCTACGGCCTTTCGTTGCCTGACATTCGAGACGCCATCGATCGCCAGAACGTGAGCCGCGCCGGTGGGGTCATCACGAACGCGAACAACGAGCTCATCCTGCGCAGCCCGCAACGGGTGCAGACCGCGCAGGACATCATGGGCTATCCCATCCAGAGTATGGGCGATCGCACGGTCTACGTACGCGACGTTGCCGATGTCGTTGATGGCCCCGCAGAGCAACGGCAATCCTATCGGTACAACGGCAAAGATGCCATCGAGCTCTCAATTGTCGAGAATCCGGACGCGAGTTCCCCACAGGTCATCGCTGCGGTGTTGCAGCGGTTGTCACAAATCCAACAGGCACACCCCGGCCTGCAATTCAGCCCGGCGTACGATAATTCACGTTTCGTGAACGATCTGCGCCGCAACATGTTCGAAGAATTGCTTGTCAGCGTACTGCTGGCGGGATTCGTGCTGTTGGTTTTTCTCGAGGACATCAGCGCCACGCTGATCGTGACGACGTCGATTCCGATGTGTTTAGGGTTGGCCGTACTGCTCTTCGTCCCGATGAATCTGTCCATCAACAGCAGCTCGCTCGTCGGACTATTACTGGCCATCGGGCCGCTCGTGGACGGCTCCATCGTCGTCACGCATTCCGTGCACCGCAAGCTGCTACAAGGAACGAGTCCCCTCCATGCGGCGGTCGATGGAACGATGGAAGTCGTGCTGCCGGTCGCGGCGGCCACGGCGGTTATCATTCTCGCCGTCTTACCGCTGCTCAGCAGCGGCGGCATCACGCAGATCATGTTCGTTCCGCTTGTGTGGCCGATCGTCTTCGCGCTACTCGCCTCGCTCGCGGTCTCACTCACGCTGACTCCACTGCTCGCCGCACGCCTCTTTTACGGGCACGGCGCCCTGCGCCCGCCGTGGCGCACGCGGCTAGACGATCGCGTCAGCTCGCTCCTCCTGCCGGCTCGTCGAGGATTGGAGCGACTGGACGCGGCATATCGTCGCGGCCTCTCATGGGCGTTGCGCAATCCCATGCTCGTGCTCGGGGGCGCCGCCCTTGCGATGTACGTAGGCATCTCGCTCTACTCGTTCATCGGCAGCGAGATGATGCCGCTGGCGGACACCGGTCAGGGATACGCGTTTCTCGAAACGACGCCGGGAACGTCCTTCACGGCGACCTCGGCCAAAGCCGCGATTTTTGAGCATATCCTCCTCGCGCAACCGGAAGTACAGGGAGTTTCAGGCGAAATCGGGGAGCAGAGCGCAAACGGCTACATCACGGGCACGGCGATGAACGGGGTCAATGACGCCTCCTACCTCATTACGTTCGTGCCTAAGGAACATCGCAAGCGTTCCATTTGGCAGATCATGGACGCAGTTTCTGCGCAAACGATGCGCACGGTTCCAGGCATTCGGCGCCTGGCGCTCAAGGAAATGGGTGCCGACGTGATGGCGAGCAACGACGCGCCGGTAGAGCTCGTCGTCACGGGTCCCGATTTACCAACGCTCCACGCCATCGCGGAGAAGATCGCGAATGTCGCGCGCAACGTTCCGGGTATGGTCCAGGTTTCGACCTCGTCGAGCCTGACGCAGCCCGAAGAACACATCGATGTGAATCGGACGGTCGCCTCACAGATCGGGCTTTCTCCCCAAGATGTGGACGAGCAGGCGTACTATGCGACGCACGGCGGACTCACGACGGAGTTCTTCAATCCCAGTAACGTGCGCCACGATACGATCCTGGTCCGCTACGCCGGCAGCGAGCGAAGTTCGCCGGCGCAACTGCCCTACGTGCAGATCGTGGGCAAGGACAGCCAAACTGTTCCGCTGACCTCGATCGCCACGCTCCGCCAGGGCCTGGGACCAACCCTTATCGAGCACGATCAGCTCAGCAGGAGCGTTTCCGTGCTCGGATACTATCGCAAAGGTTCGCGAGGGGAAATGGCGCTGTTCAACGACACGCTCATGGGTGCGATGGCGGCTGTGCCGCTGCCGCAAGGGTACGCAATCTCCATGCGCGGCGATATGACGGAGATGATGCAGAGCTTCACCCGTCTGCTCAACGCGATGAAGATCGCTATTCTGTTTATCTTCCTCCTCCTGGTCGTCCAGTTTCGTTCCGTGGTGCAACCGCTCGTGATGTTGCTCGCCATTCCGTTGCAATTGCTCGGCATGTTCGTCGGGCTGCTGCTCGCGCATCAAAGCTTCTCGACCGTCTCGATCCTCGGCATCGTCGTCGCCAATGGTATGGCGGTCAGTAATGCAATCTTGCTCTTGGACCTGATCATCCGAAAACGAAGAGAGGGCCTGTCACGCCGCGATGCCGTTCTCTACGCCGGACCAGTGCGTCTTCGCCCCATTCTCATGACGACGATCGTCTCGATCACCGTGCTCGCTCCGGTCGCGTTCTTTCCGAAGACAGGTATCGATGCATACTCGCCCTTAGCTACCGTAATCATCGGCGGCTTCGGTCTCTCCACCGTATTGACGCTTTTCGTCGTGCCGGTGCTGCATGACGTGCTGGACGATCTGCCGCTATGGTGGCGGACGACCGTGTTACGCCGGCGGCCGCCCGTAGCGCCTCTGGAGGAAGCGGATGCGTAAATGGACGCTGGCGGCGGCGATGTGGGCAAGCGCATTTACCACCGGATCCTTGTCGGCTCAGCCGCTCCTCTGGAACGGGACGTTGACACAGGCGCAGGTTGTTACGCGCGCGCAGCAAGCGTTTGACGCGCAGCTGGCGCAATTGAATACGGAGACGGCCGCCGCCCAGGCGCAGTCCCTACGCGCGCAAGCCTTGCCTCAGATCTCCGTCAGTGAAACCGCGATGAACTCGACACTCGTGCAGTTAGGCATGCCGTCGGCGCGGCAGACGTACATGTCATTTAACGGCACGCTGCCGATTTTTGCGCCGCAAGCGTGGGCGGCCGCTCGCGCTGCAGGATCCGACGCGGCCGCCGCGCGCGCGAACGCCGCGATGGCGATAAATCAGGCGGTTACCGACGCGGTGCAACGCTATGATGCAGCGGCCCTGGCAGCCGCGATTGTGGTGCAGCGCGGGGTCGACGTCGAGGATCAACAGTCGCACCTACGGTTCACCCTGGAGCAAGTCAGAGTGGGAAGGACTGCGCGCTATCTGATCGCGCGCGACGAAGCGGCTCTCGCGCGCGCGGAGCAGTCGCAGGAAGACGCCAAAGCTGATGCGGCGCGCGCTCTACATGCGCTAGAGGTACCGTTGGACATCGACGTCGCGTCGCAGCCCGCAGTGGCTTTGGGCATGCCATCATTGACGTTTACCCCCGATATTGCCTCGCTGCAGGAAAGGGCATATGTTCAGCGCCCGGATGTGGTTGCTGCAACGCGCACACTCTCCGCAGGGCGAGAACGGTTGTCGCGCTCGAGAAGCGAGTATCTTCCCACGGTTTCTGCAACGGCGCAGACGTACAGCGGAGTATCGAGCCCGCCGCTAGGTCATGTGGGTTCGCAAGTTGGCATCGTGGCGTCCCTTCCAATTTTTGACGCTGGTTCCCGTTCTGCAGACGTACGCATCGCGAATGCGGACTACCAACGCGACAGCATCGCGTTGGATCGGGCACGTTTGCAGGCACAGGCGGATGTGCTCGATGCGGTGCGCGACTTGCAGGCGGCGCAACGTAATGTATCGACCGCAAACGCTGAGCTGAGGAATGCGAAGGAAGAACTGCACGTCGCGCAGCTCCGCGAGCGGTCCGGCAAAGGCATCGAGTTGGAAACGTTGGACGCGCTTGCTGCGCTCGCCGGCGCTCGTGAAGACGTTCTGCATGCTGCTGCTCGCTATCAAGACTCACTTGCCGCCCTTCACCGCGCCGTCGGAGACTATGCGCCAACGCCGTTTTAAAGGAAGATCCATGAAACGAACGATCGCCATACTCGCGGCCGTGCTGCTTGCAGCAGGCTGCGCGACAAAGAGTTCAACGAGTCAGAACGCGGCTTCATCGGGCAGCCTCGTCATCACGACGACGGTTAGCCCTGATCCGCCCAAGAAAGGCAACGAAACGCTTACGGTCACGCTAAAGGATGCGTCCGGAGCGGCAGTCAAAGGAGCAGCGGTCAAGATCGCGTCGTCGATGCCCAAGATGTCGATGAGCGGTCCAAGCGCTGTGGCCATCGACAATGGCAATGGGACGTACACCTCCACCATTCCGCTGCGCTACGCAACCCGCTGGGTTTTTGCAATTACAGCCTCCAGCGCCGCCAAAACCGCACTCGCCACCGTAGCGGAGGACGTACGGTAGCGACGCCTTGAACGGCTGGCTCTACGATGCGATCACGCTCTGGAGTGAGCGCAGGATCGTGGGGCCGATTCGCACGCGGTTGCTCTCGCAGTTGGAAGGCGCCATCGTCGAGATTGGCGCCGGCACCGGCGCATCGTTTTGGTACTATGGATCGTCGGCGCACGTACGCGCGATCGAGCCGGATGCGTCGATGCTCGCCAGAGCAGAAAAACGGGCGATGTCGGCGCGCGCGAAGATCGATATCGTGCGTGGCGACGACACTCTTCTGGATACTCTTGCTCCGGAAAGCTTTGATCACGCCGTTGCATCGCTCGTGCTTTGCAGCGTCGAGAATCCTTTGCGTACGCTTGAACGCGTGCGTCGCGTTTTGAAACCTCATGGCTCGCTTGTAATGATCGAACACGTGCGGGCCGAAAATAGGCGCGCTCGAACTCAGGATCGGCTAACGCCGTTGTGGCGCCATATCGCCGGCAATTGCCATCTCAACCGCGTCCTGGAACCGGCGCTGAGCAACGCCGGGTTTTCCGAGATCGATCTTCAGAGCCGCACGGTACCAATCCCGATGTGGCGGTTGCTTTACGGCACTGCAAGAACAGCGTCGACCTGAGAGGCGCCTATTGTGCACGGTGCGGCAGTGAAATGGCCGAGGTAGGTGGTGGCGCCACATTTGGACACCGATCAGACCAACTCTCTTGCCACGCCGCGCGCACAGGCGTATAGTGGTGTGAAGTGGTGCATCGTGGTGCTAGAGGGAGGACTATGTGCACGCGGAGCTTCCGCGCTTTACCGGTTCGGTGGAGCATGCCCTTGACGACAAGGGCCGCCTCATCGTGCCCGCGCGGTTCCGCGAGCGTCTCGGAGCCGGTTTCTATCTAAGTATCGGCCGCCCCGACCCGTGCCTGGCGCTCTACCCGCAGGCGACGTGGGCGGGAATCTGCGACCGGCTCGAATCCGCCCCTCGAAAAGACGAGCGCTTCAGACGGTTCGTTCGCCATCTCTTTGCACACACCGAGGAAGTTGCGTGCGACGCGCAAGGACGGCTCTTGATTCCGACCGCGCTGCGCGCCTATGCGAGCATCGAACGAGACGTGATCTCCATCGGCTCGCTGACGCGCGTGGAGGTGTGGGCGAAAGAGCGGTATGACGAGCACGCCGCACCGGAGGGCGAGGTCGACGAGCTGATGACCGAGCTGGGGTTGTACTGATGCCGGAGTGCGCGTATGGATCATCTTCCGGTCCTCCTGAAGCCGGCGCTGGATTGTTTGGCGATCCGGCCGGATGGGATCTATGTCGATGCAACATTCGGGGCGGGGGGGCACTCGCGTGGGATCTTGGAGCGCCTGCGCGGGGGGAGGCTCATCGCGCTGGATGCCGACCCGTCGGCGGAAGCTCGCGCCGCAGCGATCGACGATCCACGCTTTACTTTTGTTTCGTCCAATTTCCGGAAGCTTTGCGATGTCTTGGACCGGTTGCAGATCGATCGGATCGACGGCGCGCTCTTCGACTTGGGAGCCTCGTCCATGCAGTTCGATGATTCGGCGCGAGGTTTTTCGTTTCGCGAAAGTGGGCCGATCGATATGCGCATGAATCCTCGCGCCGGCAGAAGCGCATACGAAGTCCTCATGCAGTCGAGCGAAGCGGAGCTGGCCGAAATCTTCTTTCAGTACGGCCAAGAGCGCGCGGCCCGCAAGATCGCCCGCGCGATCGTGGTGCGGCGTGCCTCAGGAACGCTGCCGCGGACGACATTCGAGTTCGCGCAGCTGATCAGCGGATTGGTGCATCGCCCCGGGCGGCGCGAACGGCTTCATCCCGCAACGCGCGTCTTCCAAGCGCTGCGGATCGCGGTCAACGATGAGCTCGAGGCGTTGCGCGAAGGGTTGGATGCCGCAGTGGGCCGCTTGCGCATTGCGGGCCGCGTCGCCGCGATCAGCTTCCATTCGATGGAAGATCGCGCCGTCAAGCGAACGTTTCGCGACGATCCGCGGCTGGAGGCGATGACGCGCAAGCCGATCCTGCCTGACGAGGCAGAGCTCGAACGGAATCCGCGCGCGCGAAGCGCGAAACTGCGCGCAGCGCAGCGGAAAGCCGGATAAGTGATCGCGCAGCGCGCCGAAGCGCATCCTCGCATCTCGCATGTGCGCAGCAATCGCAATGCCGCTCAGCGCCGGCGCGGTCGAACATCCCGGGCGCGGTATGTCGGCCTCTTCCGTTTCTGCGCTGCGCTCGCAATCGTGCTCTTTTGCGTCATGGGATACGTGACGCTGGTTGCGCGCTTGACGGGCCTGAGTTACGCGGTTGCTCACGCGGAACACCAGCGCGCTGCCTTGCAGGCTCAAACGGCGCATCTGGACGATCAGCTTGCGGCGCTGCGCTCGGACGATCGCCTCGCGCGTCTGGCGGCGGCGCTGCATATGCAGGCACCGGCGCAGTTTGCAATCGTTGCGCTGCCTGCGCCGATCCGGCGGCCGGAGCGCGAACGCGTGGCGTTTCTTTCAACTCTGACCGCGCTCTTCGCGAAGTAGCCGCCGGGTGCACCGGCGCACTTTTTCCCGCATCGGTCCCAAACGCGCGAAATTCTTCTTCTACGTGCTTCTTTCGCTGGCATGCTACCTCGCATGGCGCCTGCTGGACGTCCAGACGATTCACGGGCCGCTCTACGCGAAGGAAGCGCTCCGGCAGCGCAGCGACACGGTGGAGATCTTCGCGCGCCGCGGGAGCCTGCTCGATCGCGACGGCAACGTGCTGGTGCACTCGCTGCCCTCCGAAAGCGTCTACGCAGTCCCGCACGATCTGCCGGATTCCCAAAGTGCGATCGCACGTCTGCAGCGAGCGATCGGCAAGATCGATCCGGCGCTTGAGGCATTGCTTCGCGACCGCCATCTTCGCTTCGTATGGATAGCGCGCAAAGTTTCGCCGGAAATCGCCGCGCGCGTACAGGCGTTGGCTATTCCGGGCATCGCTACGATCGAAGAAGATACCGGACGCCGAGTCGATCTCGTGGGACATTCGGCCTCGACGGTTCTGGGCTTTGTCGGCATCGACGAAAATGGCTTAGCGGGGCTGGAATACACCTTCGACAATCTGCTGCGAGGATCGTCGGGACGGGTGACGATGGAAGCAGACGAATTCGGGCGGCCGATCCCGTTTGGGCGCCAGCGGATATTGCGCACCGCCAAACCGGGCCTGACGCTCGAGCTGACGATCGATTCATATCTGCAGTACGTTGCGGAGAACGCGATCGCGCAGCAAGCGAAGCTCTACCACGCGCGCAGCGCAAGCGCGATCGTCATGGACCCGCGCACCGGCGAAGTCCTCGCGCTTGCCAACGTGCCCTCGTTCGATCCCAACGCGTATTGGAAATTCGCGCCGGAACAACGACGGGATCGCGCGGTGGAGGATGCGTACGAGCCAGGCTCTACCTTTAAATTAGTGACTGCTGCAGCGGCTTTGGAGAGCGGCAAGGTGACGACTGCCTCGCGCTTTGCCTGCCGCGACACGATCGAAGTCGGCGGAAGGACGCTTCACAATGCCGAGGACGGCTTTCTCGCAGGCAGCGGAGCCAGCGAAACGCTGGAAGACATCATCGCCTACTCGCACAACGTCGGCGCGGCTGAAGTTGGTTTGACGATCGGCGGCAAGCCGTTTTACGCGATGGAAACGAAAGCGGGTTTCGGCGCTCCGACCAAGATCGGACTGGCAGGCGAAAATCCCGGCATCGTTCCTTCGCCGTCGCAGTGGAGCGGAAGCTCGTTGGCAACGATGGCTTTCGGTCAAGGGGTTTCGGTTACGCCTCTTGCGATGGCGCGCTTCTATGCCGCCATTGCAAACGGCGGCCTCTTGATCCGCCCGCGCATCCTTCGCGCGATCCTCGACCCGCAGGGAAAGACGGTCTACACATACCCGCCGCAGATCGAACGGCGAATCATGTCGCGGCGCGTCGCCGCGACGCTGCGGCGCTTCCTGCGCAGCGTCGTGCTGCGCGGCACCGGCGATCCGACCGCGCAGATACAGGGCTACACGACCGCAGGGAAAACCGGCACCGCGCAGATGGTCGAAAACGGCGAGTACGAGCCAGGATCGTACGTTGCTTCCTTTATCGGTATGGTTCCGTACGAGCACCCGCGCTACTTGATTCTGGTCAAAGTCGAGCGTCCAATCGGAGCCATCTACGGCTCCGTCGTCGCCGCCCCGGCTTTTGCGCAGATTGCAAAGGCGGCAATGATCCACGCGGGCGTGCTGCCCGCAGCCTCACCGCCGCCGCGCTTGGTACGAAGCAAGGCTGCGGCGAAGCGCTAGGCATGGACTCGAACAGAAGCGTTTCCCTGCAAACGCTGCTGGACTCGCTGCCCCCTGAAGTCAGCGTGACGGGCGATCGGCGCGTTCCGATTTCGGCGATAGCGATCGACTCGCGGGAGGTGCGCCCGGGGACTCTCTTTGTCGCGCTGCGCGGAGCACACACCGACGGTCATCGCTACATCGGTGAGGCGATCGCTCGCGGCGCGCACGCAGTCGTCGCCGAAGAGCCGTTCTCCCATCGCAACGCCTCATCGGTGATCGTGGCAGACTCAGCCGCCGCGCTTTCTAAGATCGCCGGCGCCTTTTGGGGCAACCCTTCAACAAGACTTTGCGTGCTGGGCGTTACGGGGACGGACGGAAAGACCACGACGGCTTACATGATTGCGGCGATCGCAAATGCCGCCGGCCTCCCGTGCGGCGTGCTGGGCACGGTCGGCGCGCACTTCGGTTCGAGCTCTTGGACGCTCGAGCACACGACGCCGCCGGCGCATCGCGTGCAAGAAATCCTGGCCGCCATGCTTTGCGCCGGCGCCAAGGCGGTCGCCATGGAAGTCAGCTCGCACGCACTCGCGCTGCACCGCGTCGAAGATGTTGAGTTTAGCGTCGGCGCACTGACCAACGTCACGAGAGACCACCTCGATTTTCACGGCTCGCTGGAGTCCTACGCCGCTGCCAAGCGGCGACTCTTTACGTCTGCGCAGCGCTGCGTGTTCAACGCGGACGACGCGCACGGCGCTCGCTGGACGGAAGAGCTGCGTGCGATCAAACCGGTGACGACGTTTGCGCGAAAGGCGCCGGCCGATGTAACGGCGGAGGACGTTGCGCTTGCTGAGGACGGCAGCTCGTTCGCCGTCGACGGCATCCGCTTTCGACTCTTTCTGCCCGGCGGTTTCAACGTCAGCAACGCGCTCTGCGCAGTCGCGGCCGCGCGATCGATCGGCATCTCGACTGCCGATGCCGCCCGCGGCTTGCAGAGCTTGCAACGCGTCCCCGGGAGAATGGAGCTCCTGCGCTCCAAGGACGTGGCCGTCATCGTCGACTACGCGCATACGCCCGGAGCGCTGTCCAACGTGCTGCTTGCGGCGCGCGAGAACGCGCGCGGACGCGTTGTCGCGGTTTTCGGCTGCGGCGGCGACCGCGATCGGGGCAAACGTCCGGAGATGGGACGCGTTGCTGCGCGCTGCGCCGACATGCTCTACGTGACTTCGGACAATCCCCGAACCGAAGATCCGGCCGTTATCGTCGCTTCGATCTTAAGCGGTATCGGCGATGCGCCCGCCGTTGTCGAGCTCGACCGCAGGAAGGCTATCGAGGAAGCGATTACGCGCGCGCAGCCGGGCGACGTGGTCGTCGTTGCCGGAAAAGGGCATGAAAGCTATCAGATCGTCGGGGAGCAAACCCTTCCGTTCGACGATCTGGAAGTCGCGGCGCACGCTCTAGAATCGCGCACTGCTGCGGTCCGATGAGCCTCTCTCTGAGCCGAGCGCTCGAAGCAACCTCGGGACACGCGCAGCACGCCGGCCGTTTTCCGAACGAGCTGCGCATCGTAACGGACACGCGAGACCTGCACTCCGGCGATACCTTTTTGGCGCTTCGCGGCGAACGTTTCGACGGCGACGCATTTGCCGCCGAAGCGCTGCGCAGGGGAGCTGCAGCGCTGATCCTCGATCGGGTCCATCCCGAGCTGCAAGAGATTCCGATCCTCTACGTCGCCGATACCAAGACCGCGTATCTCCAGCTTGCCGCGTCGGCGCGCGGAGCTTACGCGGGCAGGGTCATTGCGATCACGGGAAGCACGGGCAAGACGACGACGCGCTTTCTGCTCGAGCAGCTGCTGGCGGTCGAATACGGATCGGAGCGCGTGCTCGGTCCGCCGGGAAATGAGAATAACGAACTCGGCGTGAGTAAAGTGCTGCTGCGCGCCCTTCAAAGCCATCGTGTCATCGTCGTTGAGATGGGCGCCAGACATTTGGGCGAGATCGCGGAGCTCGTGGACATCGCGCTTCCCGACACGGGCATTCTCACCAATATCGGAGAAGCGCACCTCGAAGTTTTCGGCAGCCGCGAGGCGATCGCGCAGACAAAGTGGGGACTCTTCTCGCGCGGTGCGCAAGCCGTCCTCAATGCGCGCGACTCCGAATCCCGTTCGCGATCGGCCGGCCTCGATCGCGCGCCGCTCTGGTTCGGCGAAGGACCGCCGGCGCTTCCGGGCGTCTGGCTTCAGGCGGCGAATCGACTCGCGCTGACGCACCTGCAGCCGGCACAGGAGTATGCCGTTCACACGCCTTTCCCGGGGGCGCACAATCGTTCCAACCTCGCAGCGGCGATCGCGGGCGCGTTGCTTCTCGACGTTCCGGTCGATCGAATCGTTGCCGCTCTCCCGCGATTGCGTCTACCGGAGGGCCGTTATGAGTCGATCGCGCTCAACGGCTATCCGCGAATCATCTACGATGCATACAACGCCAACGAAAGCGGAACGGTCGCTGCACTGGAGGCGTTCGCGGATGAAAGCGGCGATCGCAGAATCGCGGTGCTGGCCGGCATGGCCGAACTCGGGCCGCAGGCTGCCGCAATGCATGAGCGCGTCGGCGCGCACGCAGCCGCCAATATCGATTTCCTGCTTGTCGGCGGCGAATACGCAGATGCGATGGAGAACGGCGCTCGAAGGGCGGGCCTCGCGCGCGAGCGGATCGTTTCCTTTACCGGCAACGCCGAAGCAGCGCAGTGGATCCGCGCGAACGCCTCGCGCGACGACGTCGTGCTCTTGAAGGGCTCGCGCAAGTATCGCATGGAGCAGATCGTTGAGGAACTTCGCCGGTGATGCCGGCCGGCGTCGTTGCGCTGCCGATCCGAACGCAGCTGATCCGCAGCGGGGACGACTTGCTCGCCGTCGTCGAACGCTCGGTGCACGGCATCGCGCGCAGCGGCGACGTGATTGCGCTTTCCGAAACGACGCTGGCGATCGCGCAGGGCCAGAGCGTTCGGGCGGAATTCGTGCGCCCGTCGCGCCTCGCGTACGCGCTCTCCCGGCGAGCCGGCGCGCTCGCCACCGTCAATCAGCCCGAATCGCTGCAGCTCGTGATCGATCGCACCGGTGCGCCCCGCGTCGTGCTGGCGGCTGCAGCGCATGTAGCGGGGCGGGCATTCGGCAAGCGCGGGCTGTTCTATGAGATCATGGGCGAAGCGATCGCCGCGATCGACGGCTACACGGGAACGCTTCCGCCCTTCGAACGCACGATCGTCCTTGCGCCGCAAAACCCGGACGCATTTGCGCAATCCGTCGCCGAACGAACCGGCATCGCATGCGCCGTCGTTGACGCCAACGACCTGCAGAGAGCCAAAGTTCTGGGCAGTTCGAACGGCGTCAACCGCCGCACCGTCGAGTCGGCGCTTCTCGGCAATCCGCATGGAAACGGTGACGAACAGACGCCGATCGTCGTGCTGAAGTGGCGCGGGCAGGGAGATAATCCGCTGTTGGATTCTCCGCCGTGAGCGCTTTCGACGCGCGGTGGCCCTACTTCGCGCTGGCCGGCGGCTTTCTCATCGCCGCGCTCTGCGGCGCGCTGCTCCTTCCGCTGCTGCGGCGGTATGCGCTGCGCGCCCACGCTTATGAGGAGGCGCCGCCCGCCCACCGCTCCAAGACCGGAACGCCGACCATGGGCGGGATCGTCTTCGTTGTCGCTCTTCTCCCGCTGGCGCGAGCCGCTGACCGCGTCCCGTTCGCTTGGGAGCTGCTGCTGCTCGTCCTCGCGTGCGCTGCGATTGGGTTCGTAGACGACTTGCTTTCGATTCGCCGCGGCAAAAACTTGGGATTACGCGCGCGCACGAAACTGCTGCTCACCGCGCTCGCGGCGGCCACTTTTCTGCGGATGATCTCGCAGTCGACCGTTATCTTTCCGCGCGACGTGCTCTTTCGCGTGCACGGTTTCACTCTGCAGAGCCCGCATTGGATCTGGCTGCTTCTCGGCATCGTCGCGGTGACGGGAACCATTCATGCGGTCAATCTCACCGATGGTTTGGATGGACTCGCTGCGGGCGTGGCCGTTCCCCCGGCGCTCGTTCTGGCGGTCAGCGCCTTGCAGATCGGTGCAACTGCCGCCGCATTCGGGGCGTTCTTGCTCGCCGGCGCTTGCCTGGGGTTTCTGATCTACAACCGGCATCCGGCAAAGATGTTTATGGGCGACACCGGGTCGCTTGCCATCGGCGCGCTGCTCTCGGGCGTCGCGATTTTGACCGGTGAAATGCTGTTGCTGATCGTGATCGGCGGGGTCTTCGTCGCGGAAGCGATCTCAGTGATCTTGCAGGTCGCGTACTTCAAACGCACTAAAGGGAAACGCATCTTTCGCATGAGTCCGCTGCACCACCATTTCGAGCTCGGCGGCTGGACCGAGACAAAGGTGACTTCCCGATTTTGGATCGCGTCGGTGCTGCTTTCCACGGTAGGGCTCGCGATCGTTAGATGAACCCAATCGAGTTAGGCAGCGCACAGACGCTCTTGATCATCGGCTTGGGACGAAGCGGTCAGGCGAGCGCGGAAGTCTTGCGAGCCCGCGGCGTAACGGTGTATGCAGTCGACGAAAAGCCGGCCCGCGATCTCCTGCCGGCGATCCAGCACTTGGAAATTCTCGGCGCCAGCTTTGTTGCGCCCGAACAGCTGCCGGCCGTCTTGACTTCGATCGACGCCGCGATTCTTTCGCCGGGCGTGCCGCTCAACAGCGCGCTCGTGCGCAGCGTGCAGGCCGCCGACATCCCCGTTCTCAGCGAGATCGAGATCGCGTATCGCTTATCGCGCGCGCCCATCCTTGCCGTCACCGGCACCAAAGGGAAATCCACGACGACTTCGTTGATCGCGCACCTCTTGCGCGCGGGCGGTCTCTCGGCGCGCGTCGGCGGAAATATCGGCAACCCGCTGATCGCCGAAGTCGCGGACGGCGCCTTCGAGCAATGGGTCGTCGCGGAGGTTTCATCCTTCCAACTCGAGGCGATCCGGTCGTTTCATCCGCGCATCGCCGCGATACTGAACATTTCGCCCGATCATCTCGACCGGTATCATTCGATGGAGGAATACGCTGAAGCGAAGTACCGTATTTTTGCGAACCAAAACGAGCACGACTTTTTCGTTGGCGCGTTGGATGACGCGCGACTGGCGCAGCTCCACTGGCTCAAAGGCGAAGGGCGCATTCGGGCCCGGCAGCTCTGGTATACGATCGGTGAACACGATGCGCGCGCAGCGATGTACATGCGCGGCGATACGATCACCTATGCCCCGATCAGCGGCGATCCCCGCCCGGTGCCGATCATGCTACGGGAAGATATTCCGCTGACGGGCGCACACAATCTTCAAAACGTGATGGCGGCGCTGCTCGCGGCTATTGCAGCGGGCGTCAATTTCGCCGCGTTGCGCGAAGGCGTTGCGTCGTTCTCTCCTATGGCGCATCGTCTGGCGGCTATTGCCGAGATCGGGGGCGTGCTCTTTGTCGATGACTCCAAGGCGACTAATCCGGCCGCCGCGATCGCGGCACTGCGCTCCTTCGACCGTCCGATCGTCTTGATTGCCGGCGGGCGCTCGAAGAACACCGATTTCGTGGAGCTGGGGCGCGTCCTGGACGAACGCGTGAAGCTGCTGATTGCTCTTGGCGAGTCCGCCGAAGAGCTTGCCGCGCAGGTCTCTCGTACGCGAGTCGAGCGGGCAGCTTCAATGGAAGAGGCCGTCCGCATCGCGCGCGCAAACGCGCGCGCCGGCGACGTCGTGCTGCTGTCGCCTGCCTGTGCGTCCTTCGATATGTTCGACTCTGCCGAACACCGCGGCGATCGTTTCGCCAATGAAGTCCAGGCGCTCGCGGAGTTCGCCGCTCCGTGAAAGCTCGCGCGCTGCCGCGCGCGTTCGGCGAGGCCGCGCCGGACACGGTGCTCTTCGCCGTTGTCGCAACGCTGCTGGCAATCGGCTTGGTGATGATCTTCAGCGCTTCGAGTGCTCAAGCATATGCTGAGCGCCACGACAGCGCCTACTATCTCAAGCATCAGGCGCTGTACTTAATCGCCGGCGCACTTTGCGCGGCGATCGCGTATCGCGTCGATCTGCAGCGCCTTCGCGCGGCGTCGCCATATATTCTCGTGGCTTGCTTCGCCGGCTTGCTCGCCGTTCTCATGCCGCACGTCGGCGTTGCCGTCAACGGAGCGCGCCGCTGGATCGGCGGAGGACTCGTCTCGTTTCAGCCTTCCGAGTTCGCGAAACTCGGTTTAGTGATCTATCTTGCCGCCATTCTTGCCGCGCGCGGCGATCGGATCACGTCGCTTGTGCGTGGTCTCGTCCCGCTCTGCGCTCCGGTCGTCGCGATGGCGCTGCTGATCTTGATCGAACCGGACGTCGGAACGTCGAGCCTGATCGTCTTTACGGCGTTTGCGATGTTCTTCGCCGCCGGCGCGCGCATCGATCACCTGATCTTGCTGGCATTGGCCATCGCTCCTTCCGTCGTCCTCACGATCTTGGCCAATCCATACAAACGCGCCCGGATGCTTGCGTTTCTGAATCCCTGGAAGGATGCGCAGAACACCGGCTTCCATTTGGTCCAGTCGCTTCTGGCGCTTGGAAGCGGCGGCCTTTTCGGCGTGGGGCTGGGAGAGTCGCGCGCCAAATTCTTTTATCTGCCCGAGCAGTACACGGACTTCATCTTTTCAGTCCTGGGCGAAGAACTGGGCCTTATCGGGACGGCCGGTGTCGTGGTTCTGTTCATCGTTTTTGCGTACCGTTCCATCCGCATCGCGATTGCGTCTGCGGACCGGTTCGGCTTCTTTCTTGCGTGCGGCTGCGCGGCGATGGTGGCGCTGCAGGCCTTTGTGAACATCGGCGTCGTGACTTCGTCGTGGCCGGTCACCGGCGTGCCGCTGCCGTTCATCTCGTTCGGCGGCAGCTCTTTGATCGTGTCGCTGATCGCCGTTGGACTAATCCTGAACGTCGGCCGCCGCCGCCGCATCGATCTTCTCTAACCACAACGATGCGCGTGATCTTCACCGGTGGAGGAACTGGCGGACACCTCTACCCCGCGATCGCAATCGCGGACGCGCTCGCGCTAAGCGCGAAGATTGGCTTCATCGGTTCCGCCGATCGTCTCGAGGCGAGCCTCGTTCCGCAGGCCGGATACGAGCTGATGACCATTGCAAGCCGTCCCCTCTCGCGCCAAGTCCCGTGGGACGCGGCCCGCACCATCGCCTCCAACGCGCTGGGAATCACGCAGGCGCTTGCGCTCCTGCGGCGCTTTGCGCCGGACATCGTCGTCGCGACGGGCGGATACGTCTGCTTTCCCGTCATCGTTGCTGCGCGAATGCTGCGATCTTCCGCGATGCTGCACGCGCGGCTGGCGTTGCTCGAACCCAACGCCCTGCCCGGTCTGGCAAATCGTCTGCTCGGGCCGATCGTGGATGAAGTTTGGGGAGCGTTTGAGGATGCCGCTGTATCCTTCAAAGGAAAATTCGTGCTCACTGGAATGCCCGTACGCGGCTCGCTGCGCAGGCCAAACAACCGCATCGAAGCAGCGCGGCGCTTGGGAGTGCGAACCGGCCGCCGCACGATCCTGGCGATCGGCGGCAGTCAAGGCGCCCGGTCGATCAACACCTCCGTAGCGGCGCTGATCACGCGCCGCGCGCTCCCGGCCGACTGGCAGATTCTGCACGTGAGCGGGGAAGCTGATTACGAGTACATGCGAGCCGAAGAGGCGCAGCCTTTCGGCGATAACGTCGTAACGCTTGCGCCGTACCTCGCCAACATCGCGGACGCATATGCCGTGAGCGATCTCGTCATCGCGCGATCCGGCGCCTCGACGCTCGGCGAGCTGGCGGCGCTCGGCCTGCCGTCGATTCTCGTGCCGTATCCCTATGCCAGCGAGGACCATCAGACGCGCAATGCGCGAGCCTTTGCGGACCGCGGGGCCGCGGAGATCATCGCGGATCGCGAGCTCGATGCCGACTCGTTGTGGTGGAGGCTGCGCTCCGTGATGGAACCGGCGCGTCTAGAGGCGATGCGTGCGGCAGCGCGGTCTCTCGGTGGAACGGATGCGGTAGGCGCGATCATGGCCCGGATTGACGCGCTGGTGGGGCGAAAGAGCGCGGCGTAGTGGAGCGAGGCACGAGCCATTTCATCGGCATCGGCGGCATCGGCATGAGCGCGATCGCCCGCATTCTGCTGCTCCGCGGCGAGTCCGTCACCGGCTCGGACCTGGTGGATTCGCCGCTCGTGACCGAGCTGCGCGCGGCAGGAGCGCACATTACCATCGGTCACGATCCGCGCAACGTCAACGGCGCTCGGGAAGTCATCGTCAGCTCCGCGATCGACGCAAGGAACCTGGAACGCCTTCGCGCGCTGGAGCGTGGAATTCCGGTTGTGCGCCGCGGGGAGATGCTAGCTCGCCTGATGCGTGAGCGCAAGGGCATCGGGGTTTGCGGAACGCACGGCAAGACGACGACGACCGCCATGACGGCGGCGATCATGCAAAGCGGCGGCATCGATCCCACTGTGCTGCTCGGCGGCATCGCCTGCGAAACCGGCACCAATGCGCGAGCAGGGTCTTCGCCATGGTTCTTGACGGAAGCCGACGAGTCCGACGGATCGTTTGCGCTGCTCGATCCGCTGGTCGCTGTCGTTACGAACATCGAGAACGACCATCTGAAGAGCGATGCAGATTTGCCGCAGCTCGTGCGCGCGTTCGAACGCTTTCTTGGCAAACTGCCGGCCAACGGAACTGCGGTGATCGGCATCGATTCACCGCTGTGCAAGACGCTCGCCGCAAAGCGGCGCAGCGCTGCAACGGTGAGCGTCGGGCTCGACCCGAGTGCAGATCTGTGTGCCTTCAATATGGAGCAAGCGCACGAGCGTTGCTCGTTCGACGTCATCGCCGGAGGCGTCTGTTTAGGGTCCGTACAGCTGCGCGTCCCTGGAAGGATGAATGTCCAGAACGCCCTTGCTGCCCTCGCCGTCGGACGGGCGCTCGAGATTCCGTTCGCCGCAATCGCCGGCGCGCTGCAGCAATTTTCCGGCGTGCGCCGGCGTTTCGAAATCCTGATCGAAACTGCACGCATGACGGTAGTCGACGACTATGCGCATCACCCCACGGCCGTTCGCGGAACGATCGCAACTGCGCGTGCGTATCGAAGCGGCCCACTCATCGTCGCGTTTCAGCCGCACCGTTTCACGCGCACGGCGTACTTGGCTGCCGACTTTGCCGCGGCGCTTGCCGAAGCGGATGCGGTGTACCTGACGCCGATCTATGCCGCGGGCGAATCGCCGGTTTCAGGGGTGACGGAACGGACGATCGGCAAGCCGCTTTCGCTCTCGGGAGCGCAAGTGCGCTACGTGAGCGACGTGCGAGACCTGCGGCCGGTCATCCTACGCGAAGCTCCCCGCGGATCGACCGTGCTCATGTTGGGCGCCGGCGACATCACCACTGTGGCAGCCGCGTTGGCGCAAGACGTGCGCATCGTTGCCGCGTGAGCGTTTCAGATGCGTGAAGCGCAAAGCGTGCTGCGCGATGCCGATCGGGCCGCGCTCGAAAGCATCCCGGGTGTGCAAGCGCGCTTCGATCACCCCCTCGCGCCGCATACGTCGTGGAAAATCGGCGGCCCGGCGGACGCGTGGATCGTCGTGCGCAATGAAGATCAGCTCGCCGATCTGATGCGACTCTGCTCGCGGCGCCGGATCCCGTGGTTCGTGCTGGGCGGCGGCAGCAACGTGCTGATCGGCGACGGCGGCATTCGCGGCATCGTGCTGCGATTGGCGGGCGATTTCACGTCTATCGAAGTGACGCGCGATGACGGGATCGTCGAACTCGACGCCGGGGCTTCGGCGAGCATGTCGCTGGTCGCGGCGAAGGCGGCTTCGGCCGGGGCACGCGAGATTGCATCGCTGGCCGGAATTCCCGGAAGCATGGGAGGGTCGCTGCGCATGAATGCCGGCACCGACAAAGAGGTCGGCGATTTCGTCGCCGGCGTTTGGGTGCAGTCGCCCGCAAAGCCGGCTCCACATCGCATCACCGTGCACTACTATTACCGGCATACGTCGCTGGCGCGCGACGCGGTCGTGACGCGCGTTGCGTTTCGCTTTGAACGGGCCGATCCGCTCGAAGCTCGCAAGCAGATGCAAGCGCGGTTGGTCCGGCGTAAGCAAACCCAACCGATCGGGCTCCCTAACGCGGGATCCTGCTTTCGCAATCCCGAGGGCGACAAAGCCGCGCGTTTGATCGAAGCGGCCGGCGCAAAGGGATGGCGTGAAGGCGAAGCCGAGGTTTCGCCGATGCACGCAAACTTCATCAACAACCTCGGCAATGCGCGCGCGCGCGACGTCGCGACGCTTCTGGCTCGCGTCCGCAATGCAGTGCTCGAGCGGTTCGCCGTCGAGCTGCAGCTCGAAGTGCATTTCGTGGGCGTCTTCGTCGCGTGACCAAAAAAGCGAAGGTCGCCGTCGTGATGGGCGGCAGCAGCTCGGAGCGAGAGATCTCCATTCAGAGCGGAACGGGCGCGTCGCGAGCGCTTCGCGAGCTGGGATACGAGGTCCGCACGCTCGACTACGATGGGCGTTTCATCGACGCAGTGCGCGGGATCGCGCCGGACGTCGTTTTCAACGCACTGCACGGGCCGGGCGGCGAAGACGGCCAGATTCAGGCGATCTTGGATCACGTCGGCATCGCGTACACGGGAAGCGGCGTTGAGGCCGCGGCTCTCGCGATGGACAAGCATCTGACGAAAAAATTGCTGGCCGCCGAGGGGCTTCCCACCGCCGCTTGGGACCTCTTCGATCTCTCCGGGGGAACGCTGCCGCTCTTGCCCGGATCGCTCGATCTACCGCTGGTCACGAAGCCGCGTTTTGAGGGAAGCAGCGTCGGCGTTGCAATCGTCCGCACGCACGAAGAGTGGACGCAAGCGATGATCGCCGCCGCGCAGCAATATCCCGAGGTCCTGGCCGAAGAGTTCATACAAGGACGGGAGTTTCACTGCGGCATTCTTGGAGAGGAGGCGCTTCCGGTCGTCGAGGTCGTGGCTGAAGCGGACGAGTTTTACTCGTTCGAGGCCAAGTACGCGCCGGGCGGCAGCACGCATATCGTTCCGGCGCCTATCGATGACGGCCTCGCCGCGCGCCTCCAGATGCTGGCGCTCTCGACCCACCGTCTGCTCGGCATGCGCGACTACTCGCGCAGCGATTTCATCGTGACGCCGGAAGGGCGTCCCTATATTTTGGAAGCCAACGCGCTTCCCGGACTGACCTCACGGAGTCTGTTGCCGGACGCCTGTGCGGCCGCCGGCATCAGCTATGCGGCACTGGTCGATCGGATTCTCGGGTATGCTCTTGCCCGCGGGGCCGAGCGAGTGGCGCCTTAAGTAGGTGGGAATCCGTCACCGCAACGAACGGAGCCGCGTTTAGCGTTATACCAGCGTCATATGCGATACATCTTTCTTGCGCTTGCCTTGATCGTCGGCGCCATAAGCGGCGTCGATCGCGTTTCCGCTCAAAGCCCCGCGGCGTCTTGGACGCCGCCGCCTTTGCGCACGCTGACGCCGGATCGCGTCCTCGGCGTGATCCGGCACGTCTTCCGCCTGCACCGTCCGCCGCCGGCCTACGTCACGTATACGTTGGTGCGCAAACAGATGACGAATTACGGATATCCCGACTACGTCAACAGCTACACGTACCACATCTGGTGCCGGACCATCGATCGGGCCGCGCTGGAGCGCAAAGTCTTTCGCGACGACGATCGCGGTCCGCTTGAGTTTCAACGCCCGGCCTTCAACGAAGATCGTGATCCGGGACCGCCGACCGCCGACGTCTTCGAGCCGGCGCCCGTCCATCCGCATCCCGTCGAATTCGTCCCGACGCCGGAACCCGCGAACACACCGCTGCCGATCATCGGGTCGGTGGTTTCTTACGGTGAATCGGACTACAACGTCGCCTCGATGGACGTCCAGGGAGGTCTCCTTCATCTCGTGCTCGCGCCGCGCCGCGATCCGGAGCGCAATCGCCTGCGCGAAATCTGGGCCGACAAAAAGAGCTTTGAGCTGCGCAAGATCATCGCCCACGATCGGCTCTTTATCGGCGGGACGACGGAGATCTACCCGGTCACCTTCACATACGCGCTCGGGTACGTGCAGGGAAAGTTGGTCGTGACGGATTTACACGGCATCGTAGGCGGGAACTACGACGGCGACGGGCAGATCGTCGACTACCACTTCCAAGGCATCCAATTCCCAGGCTCCCTGCCTTCGTGGTACTTCGACCCGCACACGTATGCCATGCATCAAGCCGACGCGCCAAGCTGAGCTCGCAAAGGAGTAAACCACTGAGCACCACCGGTATCGTTGTCGATCGCGGCCTCGAAGGCGTGATCGTTGGCAGCACGTTGCTGAGCAACGTGGAAGGCAAAGAGGGCCGCCTCACCTATCGCGGCTACGATATTCACGATCTCGCGCCGCACGCGTGCTTCGAAGAAGTCGTGCATCTCCTGTTGTACGGCCATTTGCCGACGAAGGACGAATTAGAATCACTCAAAGTTGAACTCGGCGCGCACCGTATGCTGCCCGAGCCGCTGATCACCGCGATGCAGAGCACGCCGAAGCACGCCTGGCCGATGGACGTCCTTCGGACGATCGTTTCGGGTCTCGGACTCTTCGTCGACGTCGATCAAACCGGAGCGCATACGTCCGACGTGCACACCGCCATCGAGCTGGTTGCAAAGGTTCCGACGATCGTTGCGACGTGGGACCGCATCCATCGCGGCATGGAGCCGATCGAACCACGGACCGACCTCTCGCAAGCGGCCAACTTTTTGTACATGTGCCGCGACACGGTTCCCGATCGGGTGGCCGAAGACGCGATGGACATGTACTTGGTGCTGCTCGCCGACCATTCGTTCAACGCATCGACGTTTTCGGCGCGCGTCACCGCTTCGACCAAAGCCGACATGTATGCCGCGGTGACGGCCGCCATCGCAACGCTCGAAGGCGAGGCTCACGGCGGCGCGGCCAGCGCAGTCGGCCGCGTCTTGCTCGAAGTGGGCAAACCCGAACGCGCCGAGACGTACGTTCGCGAAGTCCTCGCGCGAGGACAGCGCATCATGGGCATGGGGCATCGCGAGTACAAGGTGCGCGATCCGCGCGCACAGCATTTGGAAACTGTTGCGCGCAAGCTCGGTGAAGCGACCGATCCCAAATGGTACGAGATCGCGCGCGCCCTCGAAGAGGCTTCAAACAAAGTCCTCAAAGAGACGAAGCCGGATCGCAGCATCTACGCCAACGTCGACTTCTACACCGCGCCGCTCTTCTACAGTTTGGGATTTTCGGGCGACGAGTTCACGCCGATCTTCGCCTGCGGGCGAATCGCGGGCTGGACCGCGCACGTGCTCGAACAGCTTTCGAACAACCGGCTCATTCGACCGCAGGCGCAGTACGCGGGCCCGCCCGTCCATCCTTTCGAGCCGATTGAACGGCGCACGGGGAACGGGAAGACTTAGCCTCTTCTCTTAAACGTACTCGCGAGGAATCGTTGGCGGGAGGCGCGTCACGATCTCGTAGTTGATCGTTTCCGACCATGAGGCCCAGTCGTCGGCGCTGACTTGCGCGGCGCCGTTGGTGCCGATGAGCGTCACCTCATCGCCCACCGCTGCAGCGGGCGAAGCTGCGAGATCGATCATCGTCATGTTCATGCAGACGCGGCCGACGATCGGGCATCGCGCGCCGCGCACGAGAAAAAATCCGCGGTTGGAGAGCGCGCGTGGAATCCCTTTGGCGTATCCCAACGGCACGATCCCGATGCGGGTGCTGCGCGGTGCGCGGTAGCTGCCGCCATATCCGATGGGCGTTCCCGCCTCGACCTGCCGAATGACGACGAGCTCGCTCGTGTAGCTCAGCGCCGGGCGCAAACGGAGCTCGCTCTCGCGCATCGCGCCCTGCGTCTGCGGCGAAGGCCACAGGCCGTAGAGCGCGATGCCGAAGCGCACCATGTCCAAACGCGTCTGCGGCCAGAGCATCGCTGCGGCCGATGCCGCGATGTGGCGAAGCGGCTGAACCCGTTTGTTCGCAAAGAGCGGCTGCGTGGACGCAAGAACCCGTTCGAATCGTTCGAGCTGTCCGAGTGTGAAGGGTGAGTCGAGCTCTTCTGCGGACGCCAAATGCGAGAAGATGCCGGCGACGCTCAACTCGCCCAAGCGCGCGAAGTCTTCCAGCGCGTCCGCCGCGTCGCGAATCTCCAGACCCAGGCGAGCAACGCCCGTATTGATCTTCACGTGCACCGGAAAAGCGCCGTGCTGCACGTGCGCCGCAGCAGCCAACGCGCGCAGATACGACCCCGTATCCCAAAGGGCGATCTCGAGTTTTCGCAGGTGTGCTTCCCGCAGCAGGCGCTGCGGCACGGGCCCCATGACGAGAATCGGCGCGGTGATGCCGCCTTCACGCAGCTCGAGGCCCTCTTCGGCCGCATAGACGCAGATTCGATGCGCCAGCGGCTCGATTGCAAGTGCTGTTTCGACCGCTCCATGGCCGTAGCCATTGGCCTTTACGACGAACGCTGCTTTCGCCGGCGCTATAAGCGCGCTCAAAGCTTTTGCATTTTCTCGCAGCGCGTCGGTCGAAACGGAGATCTTGCCGATCATCGTCCCAGCTGCAAGCGCACGATCAGCGATACCGGCAAGCCAAAGAAGACGCAGTGCGCGATGAGTCCTTCGATGATCTGCGTACCGGTCGTGATCCTCAGCGCCTGCACGCTGAAAAGCACAAGCTGCATGACGACGTAGACGACCAGCCCGAAGACGACTCCGGAAAGGATCGGGTGCGACGGGACCTGCGGCCGTGTGATCGCTAAATAGGCGAACCCTATTCCCCAGGCGATGCTGACGAGCGCGTGCATCGCGGCGCCCGCCCAAGCGTAAAGCGGGGACGTAAAAGCCGCCTTGCCCAGCGCAGTCGAGGCGACGAACTGCCAGAGGCCGACGATGCTCTGATGGTGAGGCGCCAGGGACGTTATATAGATGAAGGCGTCGATCAGGATGCCGCCGGCAATGCCGGCCACCGTGCCGGCCCGAGCGATGTAAGACCAAGGCAAGCGGGCTACGGCGAGGCGCATCGCGCGCTTTTCGCCCGTTCTGGACGCTTCACCGCTTGCAGTCCTCGGGCGAGTCTGCTAACATCTTGCATGCCTGGCACTCTATTGCTGAGACTGCCAACAGGCTCGCGCCCACCGGGCGCGTCTCATTACCTTTGTAGTGGAGGAGTTTAGTGAATCTCAAGCCTTTGGGCGATCGCGTCGTCGTTGAAAACGTCGAGCAGGAAGATAAGAGCGCCGGCGGCGTGTTCCTCCCGGACACCGCTAAAGAGAAGCCGCAGGAGGGCATCGTTCGAGCGGTCGGATCGGGCCGCACGCTCGACAACGGCACCAAGCTGTCGATGGGCGTGAAAGTCGGCGATCGCGTGATTTATTCAAAGTATTCCGGATCCGAAGTGAAGGTAGACGGTAAAGAGTACCTGATCGTTTCGGAAAAAGACGTTCTCGCCGTGGTCGACAAAGTTCCGGCCGGCGTGTAAGGAGTTTTAGAAGACATTATGGCTGCAAAAGAACTGGTATTCGACGAGAACGCTCGGCGCGCGCTCGAGCGCGGCGCAAACATCCTTGCCGACGCCGTCCGCGTGACGCTCGGCCCCAAAGGACGCAACGTCGTTCTCGACAAGAAATTCGGCTCGCCGACGATCACCAACGACGGCGTGACGATCGCCAAAGAGATCGAGCTGTCCAACAGCTTCGAGAACATGGGCGCGCAACTCGTCAAGGAAGTCGCGTCCAAGACCAATGACATCGCCGGCGACGGCACGACCACCGCGACGGTGCTCGCGCAAGCGATCATCCGCGAAGGCCTGCGCAACGTGACGGCGGGTTCGAACCCGCTGCTCATCAAGCGCGGCATCGAGAAAGCGGTCGAGATCACTGTGGACGAGATGCAGAAGTTCGTTCAGAAGGTCGACACCAAGGAGAAGATCGCGCAGGTTTCCTCGATTTCCGCCAACGACAAATCCATTGGCGACATCATCGCGGACGCGATGGAGAAGGTCGGCAAAGACGGCGTCATCACAGTTGAAGAGTCCAAGTCGCTCAAGACCGACGTCGAAACCAAGGAAGGCATGCAGTTCGACAAGGGCTACATCTCGCCGTACATGGCAACCGACATGGAGCGCATGGAGGCGACGCTGACCGATCCGTACATTCTCGTGACGGAGCGGAAGATCTCGGCAATCGCCGACATTCTGCCGCTGCTCGAGAAGATCGTGCAGATGCAAAAGCCGCTGCTGATCGTAGCCGAAGACGTGGAAGGGGAAGCGCTCGCGACGCTGGTCGTCAACAAGCTGCGCGGAACGTTCACCACGGTCGCGGTCAAAGCGCCGGGCTTCGGCGACCGCCGCAAGGAGATGCTCAAGGACATCGCGACCCTCACCGGCGCGACGGTCGTGAGCGAAGAGCTTGGCCTCAAACTCGACAAGGTTACGCCCGATATGCTCGGACGCGCCAAGACGGTCAAGATCACCAAGGAAGAGACGACGATCGTCGACGGCTCCGGCAAGGCGGACGAGATCAAAGGCCGCATCGAGATGATCAAAAAACAGATCGAAGACACCGACAGCGACTTCGATCGCGAGAAGCTGCAGGAGCGCTTGGCGAAGCTCTCCGGCGGCGTCGCCGTGATCAACGTCGGTGCTGCAACCGAAACCGAGCTCAAAGAGAAGAAGCACCGCATCGAGGATGCGCTGAGCGCAACGCGCGCGGCGGTCCAAGAGGGCATGATCCCGGGCGGCGGTTCTTCACTCGTGCACGCGATCAAGGCGATCGACCGCCACGAACCGCCGAAGGCGAACGGCCATGCGGGAACGTGGGCCGACGAAAAGATCGGCATCGACATCGTGCGCAAGGCGCTCGAAGAGCCGCTGCGGCAGATCGCTTACAACGCGGGATTCGAGGGCTCGGTCGAAGTCAACAACGTGCGCGGAAAGGAAGCTCCCTACGGCTTCGACGCGATGACCGGAGAGGTCGTCGACATGTTCAAGGCCGGTATCGTCGAGCCGTTCAAAGTCACGCGCTCTGCGCTGCAGAACGCGGCATCGATCGGATCGATGATCTTGACCACCGAAACGCTCGTCGCCGACAAGCCCGAGCCGAAGAAGGATGGTAACGGCATGCCGGGCGGAGGCATGGGCGGCGGCTACGACATGATGTAATCTCGCAGCTTGCGAGAAATCATCGAGAAGGCTCGCGCATGGTTCTATGCATCACCATGACCTGCGCGGGCCTTCTTTCTTAGGTAGGCCCCGTGACCGCCGGCACCGGTTTGCGCCAAGCGCCGACGATCGCGCCCATGATCGCCATGCCCACGACCACGTAACCGGCGTTGATCGCCCAGAGCGCCAACGGCCGCCCTTCGTAAAGATAATTGAGTCCCAGCATCGTCGCAAAGACTCCGAGTCCCATGAAGATGCCGAACTCCACACCGTGTTTCGCCGGATTCGGATTCGACGTCTCCGCAAGCGCGATCCCCACGACATATGCGAGGGCCCATCCCAGCAAGAAACTGACGATGAACTGCGTCGCCATGCCGCCCGGCGCGGACTCGGTTTTGCCCTCCAAGCTGTTCCAGCGCCGTCCGGAAGAGCACCGTGTACCAAAGCGCGCCCAACAGAAAGAAAACGAGCGCGCTCACAAGGACCGCTAGGTGGTTGATAGGTCCGCTCATGAAAAAGGGCTTCGCTTGCTTGGTTTGCGAATCTCTTGCCGGGGCAAGAACAAACAGACTCGTAACGTCTTTTTTGGAGGGGAAGCAAGGAATGAAGTTTCGGACGGCACTTGGAGTATTCGCGGCAGCTGCCGGGCTTGCGTTAGCGGCCTGCGGCGGCGGCACGAGCACGAGCAACGGAAGCAACACGATGACCAGCGGCACGCGGGTGAAGCAAGTCAATCCCTTACATAAGGCTCACAACGCGATGTCGGCGCACCTCATGAACATCAACATGGGTGCGATGAACGGCTCGAAGCAGGACGGATCAGCGTCGATCGGCGACACGAAGGGCGGCGTCAGCGTTGCCCTCCACATCTACAATGAGCCCAAGGCTGCGAGCGAACCGGCACACATCCACCAGGGAACCTGTAAAAAGCTCAATCCCGCGCCGTGGAAGCCGCTCAAGAACGTCGTGAACGGCACGTCGATGACGATGGTTGCGGGCGTCAGCGTCGCGCAGATCAAGAAAGGCACGTACGCGATCAACGTGCACAAGAGCCTGAACGATCTGAAGACCTACGTCTCGTGCGGCGATCTCAAGCCTTAGCGCTCTAGACGCGTGAAGCCGGTGCGCCCTCGCGCGCCGGCTTCGCTTTTGAAGAACAGGAAGTAGATCGGCACGGCGATCAGCAGAATCGCCAAACCGATCAGACTGTTCTTCGGATAGGTGACGTACGTGTCCAGCACGACGGCCCACGCAACGACGATGAAAGCGATCGCGGTTACGGGGTAGCCGGGCAGCCCAAATCCGGTCGCGCCGGCTTTCTCGCGGATGCGAAAGATGATCAGCGCAAGCGCAGCGAGCCCAAAGAACACATAATCGATCGATGTGACGTAGTTCAAGATCTGCTCGTAGCGGCCGGAGACGGCAATCACGATCGCAACCGCGCCCTGAAGCGCGATCGCAACCACGGGAACGCGGCTCTTGGGATGAACCCACGCCACTGCCGAAAAGAAAACGCGATCGCGCGCCATCGCGTGGTACACGCGGGGCGAAGTCAAGATCTGGTTGCTCAAGAAGCCTAGCGTTGAAAGCGCGACGGCAAGGGCGATGATCCGCTCGCCGACCGGGCCGAGAACCGAGCGCATGACATCCGATGCCGGCGTCGCCGTGGACATGAGATGAGCGGGTCCCAAGACGCGCACGCAAACCGCGTTGACGAGCAAGTACAGCACGATCACGGCGCCGACGCCGGCCAGCATCCCGAACGGCAGCGAACGGCGCGGAGCATGGAGTTCGGCCGTAACGAAGCTGGAAGTCTGCCAGCCGCTGTACGCGAAGAGGACCGGAATCATCGCGACGCCCATACCGTCAATCGCGTTCATCGAGGATTGGTGCTGAGCGGCGCTCGAAGCCGAAGGTCCGAAGAGGCCGACGACGATAAGCAGCGCGATCGCACCGATCTTCAGGAGCATGAAGACGTTCTGGACGTTGCCGCCCTGGCGAACGCCGAAGCAATTGACTGCCGTCAAGAGTGCAAGCGCGAGAACCGCAAGCGCCCATGGCGCGACGTGCAAACCGGTGAGCGGCGTGAAATAGCCGGCGAAGGTTACGGCTGCGGCCGCCATTCCCCCGCTTTGCGATACCAGCAGCAGCGTCCATCCATACATGAACGCGACCACCGGATGGAATGCGTCACGCAGATATCCGTACACGCCTCCCTCGGCGGGATGCCGCGCGGCCAATTCCGCAAACACGCCGGCGCCGATTAGGGCAACGATGCCGCCGAGGATCCAAACGAGCATGATCAGTGCGCTGCTGTGGACGCGTTGCGCGACAACGGCAGGATTGCGGAAGATACCCGAACCGATGATTCCTCCCATCACGATCAACATGGCATCGAAGACGCCGAGCCGGCGCGCAAGGCCGTGCCCGCGCGGAGGTTTCATGTGGGGCCATTCGAATTGAGCTCTTTTTTCAACTGCTTTATAATAAGGGTTTAGCTATTTACGACGTCGCGGTCGTCGGAGCCGGTCACAACGGCGGTTCTCCTTACAAGGGCGATACGCTGGCCGCGTGGCGGCTCCATTGGCCGATCACCTACTTCAAGCAGATCTGGACGCCCACTTTGATCCTCTGCAACGTCTATGGCGTTCGCGTTCCAATCGTTGAATCGTACGACATGTATCACGCTCTGGCGGATAACGGCGGGCCCGTGCGATTCTTCGCATATCCGACGACGGGACATCTGTCGAAAGGGCCGGTGCGCTTGGCCGACGTGTACGAGAAATGGCTGGCATGGTTCGATCGTTATCTCTCGCGCTGATTTTCGCTGGGGCGCTTCTGTTCGCAGGCTGCGCCCACGTCACGACCGGGATTGCCGGTGCAGGAAACGAGCTGACGATTGCGCAGCAGCGCGAGCCGATGGCCCTCAACCCGGCACTTGAAAACGGCACATCCTCAACCGAATGGGGACTGCTGCTCTTTTCCTACTTGGTGAAGTTCAGCGACAAGGGCAAGCTGACGCCGGATTTGGCGACGCAGATCCCGACGCTGCAGAACGGCGGCATCAGCAAGGATGGCCTGACAATCACGTATCACATCCGCAGGGGCGTACGCTTTGCCGACGGCGCGCCGCTGACCGCTCGCGACTGCGCTTGGTCGATTGCGGCGATCGACAATCCACGCAACAACGTACAGTCGAGATACGGATACGATCTCGTCGCGGACGCTCAGGCGGCGAACGACACAACGCTGGTGCTGCATCTCAAGCGTCCATTCGCGCCGCTCTTGACGCTCGTGCTTGCGCCGCAAGGCTTTCCGATTCTGCCGCGCCACATTTTGGCGAAGTTTCCGGATTTCAATCATATCGCGTTCGACGCCGCGCCGATAGGCTCCGGACCGTACGTCGTGGAGCGATGGCAGCGCGGCGATCGCGTGACGATGCGGGCTAATCCCTATTATTGGCGCGGCAAGCCGCGCATAGCACGCATCATCGTACGGTTTGTCCCGGACCCGCAGACGGCGATCAACCTGCTCCACACGCACGAAGTTCAGGGATACTTCAACGAACAGGACTATGCCGACTACCCAATCCTGCGCGACATTCCCGGGTACGCCGTGACGAGCACGCCTGAGAACGCGGTCGGCGCAATAATCTTCAACACTCAGGATCCTCTGACGGGCGATTCGCTCGTTCGCCATGCGCTCGCAGAGGCGATCGACGTCAAGAGCCTGATTGCGAAAGCCTACCGGGGCGCCCTGACGAGCGCAAACGCTGGCCGCGGCCTGTTCATTTGGGCGTACGACAAAGCCGCGTATCCTGATATTCCCTTCAACCCGAACGCCGCGCGTGAGCTGCTGGAGCGCGCGGGGTGGCGTTTAGGATCTGACGGCGTACGGCACAAGAACGGCCAAGCGTTGAGCCTGCTCTTCATTCTTCAAGCCGCCACACCAGGTGATGCCGTCATCGGCAACACGGTCGCCGATTACGAACGACGCGTCGGCGTTCACGTGGACCTCAAGGCGTTCGAAATCACGCAATTCGTCGCGCCGGCAAACGAAGGCGGGCCGGTATACGGCGGCAAGTTTCAGATGGGGCTCTATCCATTCGTCAACGGCGATGATCCGGATGCGACCGATCAGTTCGCCTGCGCCAACGTTCCGCCGCACGGGTATAACAAATCGCGTATCTGCAACCGGCGGATCGACGCACTGCTCGAAGCGGGGAAAGCCACATACGATCTCGCGCAGCGAAAGGCGATCTACGCAAGGCTCCAGCGCTTGCTGTATGCGCAGCTGCCGATCGCGCTCATCTATCAAACGCGGCAAGTGAACGCGTTCACGACGCGCCTGCAGCATCAGACGACCTCACTTTCGGGCGCGTTTTGGAACGCCGGCGCTTGGACGCTCGAGCAATCCGAGCAGTGATTCGCGCCGCCCGCTTTAGCGGCGCACCGGTGCGCGATCCTCACGGGGCAGGTGCGAAAGCGAATGATGCGGGTACAAGGAAGCATCTTTAGGAGTAAAGGAGACCGCAGAATGCGCAATATTTCTCGTTCGTTAGCCGCGCTGTTCATGGTTTTTGCGGGGGTGACGCCGCAACTCGCATTCGGGGGCAAAACGAACAATTTCTATGGTGAAGTGGTCCACGTTTCAACGACGAATTTGAAGGTGTACGATCCGCGCGCGCGGCAGACGCTCAGCTTCGAGCTGGAGCCGAAGTTCGACCAGGTGTTTTCGGCTGACGGCAAGACGACTTATCAGATGCGGTATCTCAGACATGGACAATACGTCCGGGTGGTCTACGATCAAAAGTTGCTCGGCATGCGCCATGCCGACAAAATCTATATTCTGAACAATGCCAACATGAAGACGGGAACGCAGATTCCTTCACACATTCACTAGGATGGCGCGCAGGACGCCCGCTGCGCTGATGCGGGCGCCCTGCGTTTGCAAGGTTCAAACAGTCAAGCGCGAACGACTTGGTCCATGCTGATTGCTATCATAAGCTTGCTCGCGGCGCTCGCGCCGTCGTCCGTCATTTTGAATAACGGTCCATGTTTGGACTCCCTCGCCTCGGTGCCGCAACGGATCAACGGTGAACTACCCGGCGCGGCAGTAGTCAAGATCGATAAGGTCATCTCCACATCGACGATGATCGCCGGCGAAACGATCGGGTATCTTTACACCCGCCAGGATGGCACGACATGGCTCGGCCAGCGAGCGCAGCCCTATATGTCGGCCGCGAACAGTGAGGCCATCAATCGCGTCCTCGCGTACTCCCACATGCCGAACTCGACCGCCACGCAGTTTCCCCCGGTGACTCGCTACGGCCTCAAGACGAACCTCCCGGCAATCCTGCAAATTCAGCCGCCGACTGCGCCGGCGATGCAGGTCATGTCGATTCAGGTGCAGCCCTGCGTAGCCTGGCCGGCGGGCGCTCCGTTGCCTACGGTCGGTCCGTAGGAAGGAAATTAGCAGACCTTGCATCTGATTGCTAATCGGGCGCGGTTATAGCCTGTATCTTGCCTAAAGCATCCGCTCGTCCAGCCGACCCCGAGATCGTGCCCGCGAACGTGATCGGCATTTTGCCGATGCAGGAGGCCGTGCTTTTCCCGAGCACGGTGATTCCGCTCGCCGTCGTCAAGAAGCCCGGCATTCGGCTCGTTGAGGAAGCGCTGCGCGAGGGAAAGCCGATCGGTTTGGCGGTGCTCAAGAACCGTGAGATCGACCACCCCGGCCCCGATGACATCCACCGCATCGGGACCATCGGCACCGTCCAAAAGATGCTCAAAGTTCCCGACGGTACCCTACGCTGCATCGTCGCCGGCCAGTCGGTTTTCGAAATCGAGCAGTTTCTGCAAACTGAGCCTTACATGGTCGCTGCCTACACCGATCTGCCCGATGTGACGAGCGAATCGGGAGAGCTCATCGCGATGCAGCGGAATCTCGCCGGCCTTTTTCAGAAGCTGCTCGGATACTTGCCTCAAGCGCCCCGCGAAATGGAGATGGAAGTACAAAACATCTCCGATCCCAACGTCCTGAGCTATTTTGTTGCCTCGACCATGCGCTTGGAAACCGCCGATCGGCAATCGATCTTGGAAGAACGCGATACCGAACGACGTATGCGCAGGCTGACGATGCTTTTGACGAAGGAGCTGGAGGTCGTCGAGCTCGGCCACAAGATTCAATCGGACATCCAGCGCGAGATGGAAAAGAATCAGCGCGAATTTTATCTGCGCCAGCAGCTGCGTGCGATTCAGGAAGAGCTCGGTGAGGTCGATCCGCAGCAAGCTGAAACAAACGAGCTGCGGCAAAAGATCGAAGAAGCCGGCATGCCCGAAGAAGCGAAGAAGGCGGCGGACCGGGAACTGGATCGCCTTTCCAAAGTGCCGCAGGTCAGTCCCGAATACAGCGTGATTCGGACCTATCTCGACTGGCTCGTGCAGATGCCGTGGAGTAAAGAAACGGCCGATCACATCGAGATGCGCCGCGCGCGTGAGATATTGGACGAAGACCACTACGATCTTGAAAAGATCAAAGACCGGATCGTCGAGTACCTCGCCGTCGGCAAGCTGAAGAAGCGCTTGACGGGACCAATCTTGTGCTTCGTCGGACCGCCGGGCGTCGGCAAGACGTCGCTTGGGCAATCGATTGCGCGCGCCATGGGGCGCAAATTCGTGCGGCTCTCCGTGGGCGGCGTGCGCGATGAAGCGGAAATCCGCGGCCATCGCCGGACGTACATCGGTGCGATGCCGGGGACCATCGTGCGCGCGATCCGCGACGCCGGGACCCGCAACCCGGTCATGATGATCGACGAGATCGACAAGGTGGGCGCCGACTTTCGAGGCGATCCCCAGTCGGCATTACTGGAAGTGCTCGATCCGGAGCAGAACAACACGTTCCGCGATCACTATTTGGATCTGCCCTACGATCTTTCGCACGTGCTCTTTATCTGCACGGCGAACAGCCTGGACAGCATCAACGACGCGCTGCGCGATCGCATGGAAGTCATTCCGCTCGCCGGCTATACGGAACTGGAAAAGCTGCAAATCGCCAAACGCTATCTGTTGGCGAAGCAGCGCAACGCCAACGGCTTGCGCGATTCGCAAGCGCAGATCAGCGATGCGGCGCTTCGATCGATCATCGGAGATTACACTCGCGAAGCCGGCGTGCGCAATCTCGAGCGCGAGATAGGAACGATCTTCAGAAAAATTGCCAGGAAGATCGCGGAGAGCCCCCGGCACAAAGGGCGGATCACGCCGGAAAACTTGCACGAGTTTCTGAGCAAGCCGCGCTTCTTCAACGAGGCCAAAAAGCGCGTTGCCTCCGTCGGCGTTGCGACCGGCATGTTCTACACGCCCGTAGGCGGCGATATTCTCTTCATCGAGACTAGCGCGATGCCGGGGAGCGGCAAGCTCACGCTGACCGGACAGCTGGGCGACGTGATGAAGGAGAGCGCGCAGGCGGCAGTATCCTTTCTCCGATCGCGTTCGGCGGAGCTCGGATTGTCCGAGGACTACTTCGCGAAGCACGATATCCACGTCCACATTCCGACGGGCGCTACGCCGAAAGATGGTCCGTCGGCGGGGATCGCGCTCGCCACGGCGCTGGCCTCACTGTTCACCGGAACGAAAGTGGACCCCGACGTCGCGATGACGGGGGAGATCACGCTGACCGGTCAAGTGCTGCCGATCGGCGGACTGAAAGAGAAGGTGCTCGGCGCAAAACGCGCGGGCATCAAGAAAGTGATCCTTCCCAAGCGTAACGAGATCGATCTTGACGACATTCCCAAGGAAGTGCGGGACGCGATGACTTTCATCGCCGTCGAAGAGCTCTCCGAAGTGCTGCATAACGCGCTCGGCAAGCGAATCATCACGCCCGTCGAGCTGGGAGAAGCTAGCCGCAGGACCAACAACGTCGTTCCGATGCGGCGCAGCGCTCTCAAGCGCGTTCGTGCGCCTGAGCGCAAGCGAACGCGCCGGTAGCCGGGTTCCGCCCTAGAGAATCACGTCGAAGGTCGAAGCGGCCTCTTCGCAGCGGCCGGTTCGTTCGTCGAACGTGTGAAAACGCTCCAGCGCGCGCGCATAGACGTGCAAGCTGACCGCGGGCCTCTCCGGCGTGGAGCAACGGTGCAGCTGCACGTCGTCGGCGCGAAAATCTATGCCGCCCTCTTCGAGCACGCTGCCTTGCGTGCGCCCGATACGCGCCCTTCCGGTGGTGGATCCGTTATCGAAGCGTAGAAAATTTTCGACGCTCATCTCGCCATCAGCGACCGCAAACCAGCAGAGCGCGCCGCCGTGATCGTGAATGGAGGTCGCAGCTCCGGACGACCAGTGCATCAGCACGATTTCAAAGAAGTTCGTCTTTCGAAGCAGGCTTCGCGTGTATGCTCCGGCCGCTGCAGGCGGCTGCGGGGCGCCGATCCGCGCGGCGTGCGGAGCCGCCGCGTGCAGCCAGCGCACGATCTCCGATTCCGCCGATGGGGCGATCGTGAGCCGATCCAACGCGGTTGAAAGATCGGCGATCGTCCTGGCGCTCGGGTCGAGCATCATTCGATCGTTATCCCTTCGCCGCCTTGAACCTCGCCGATGACCGCGGCGAGGGCCCGGGCGCCGCGCAATTCCGACCGAAACATGCCGACCTCTTCGGGCGGCAACGCAATCAGCAAGCCCCCCGAAGTCTGCGCATCGGAAAACGCCAAACGCATCTCTCGAGGCACGTTTGCCCCAAACGAGGTGAAACGCGCATGCTCGTGCGCATTCTGCGTTGTTCCGCCCGGGACAGCTCCTTGTTCGATCAAAGTTAGTACGCCCGGTAAGAGTGGAACTGAAGCCGCTTCAATCCGCAGCGCTACGTGCGAAGCACGCGCCATTTCGCCCGCGTGACCGAGCAACCCGTAGCCGGTGATATCCGTCGCCGCGTGAACCTTCGCTTGCAGCATCGCGCGTGAAGCCATATCGTTGAGCGTAGCCATCCACTCGATCGCTTGATGAAGATCTTCCGCGGATCGCATGCCCTTTTTGAGCGCTGTGGAGAGAACACCCGTCCCGAGGGGTTTAGTAAGGATGAGAGAGTCCCCGGGGCGAGCGTTCCCGTTTGTAACGATGGAACGCGGATCGATGGTTCCGGTCACCGCCATTCCATATTTGGGCTCGGCGTCTTTGATCGTGTGCCCACCGAGTATGGCAACGCCGGCTTGCTTTGCGATCTCCGCGCCGCCCGCTAAAATTCGCTCGAGGACGCTAAGAGGGAGCCGTTCGCTTGGAAACGCTGCGATATTGAGTGCGGTTATTGGAACGCCGCCCATCGCGTAAATATCGGACAGGCTGTTCGCAGCTGCGATCCGGCCGTAGTCATGTGGGTCGTCGACGATGGGCGTGAAAAAGTCGACGGTCTGCACAAGTGCGAGGTCGTCGCGAATTTTAAAGACGCCGGCGTCGTCGGCAGTCGCATATCCGACGAGAACGCGTTCATCTCCAGACGGTGGCAAGTGGCGCAAAACTTGCGCCAGCTCGGCAAAGCCGAGTTTACTCGCTCAACCGGCGCAAGCGGAGAATGCGGTCAGGCGGATGTCGTCGAGAGACTGCATGCCGTGTGATACTACGGCGCGCGCCCGCGGCCCCGGCTAAGGAGCGGCCCGATCCGCATCGAAGAGCGCGCAAGCATGGAAAAGAAGCAGCTGCTTTTCATTCCCGGACCCGTTGCCGTCTCCGATAAAGTGCTTGGCGCGATGAGCCGGCCGCTCATCGATCATCGAGGCCCGGAGTTTGCCGCGCTCGCGTCGAGCATCACCGGCCGGCTGAAGCCGATCTTTGGAACGGAGCGGGCGGATATCATACTCCTTGGCTCGTCAGGAACGGGCGGACTGGAGGCCGCGATCGCGTCTGCTTTTTCGCCCGGCGATCGCGTCCTGGCCGCGCCGGTCGGCGTCTTCGGTCAACGCATGGTTGCGATTGGCCGAAGGTTCGGCTTAGAAGTTGAAGTCTTGGAATCACAGCTTGGCGCGCGTGTACCTCCTCAAGCGCTCGACCGCGCGCTGCGGGCCCGTACGTTCGCCGGCTTATTCTTAACGCACAACGAAACTTCCACGGGCGTCCAAAACGATATGGCGGCGCTTGCTGCGATCGTGCGCGAGCACGACGTGTTGAGCGTCGTCGACTCCGTCAGCGGCATGGGAGCGACGCGGTTTGAGATGGACGCCTGGAATTACGATATCGTCGTGAGCGCCTCGCAGAAAGTCCTGGCAGCTCCTCCCGGCGTTGCGATGGTGGCCGTTAGCGCGCGCGGGTGGAAAGCGATCGAACGCGCAGCGGCGCCGCGCTTCTACTTCGATCTCATCGAGGCCCGTGATTTTGCGAAGCTGGGCCAGACGCCTTGGACGCCGCCTGTTTCGGTGCTCTTCGCCTTGGAAGCGGCGTTAGCGCACTACCAGGATGAGGGCGCGTCCGCGGTCTGGGAGAGGCATGAACTTTACGCGCGATCCATTCGCGCGGCATTCGATGCCTTAGGCATGCCGCCGTTCTCTGCGGCGGATGCGCATTCGGTCACGGTCGTCGCTTCAAAGATTCGTGCCGGCGCCGAGCCCGCTGCACTCTTGCGCAAGCTGCGCGAAGAGCGCGGCGTCGTGCTCTCCGGCGGACAGGGAGAACTCAAAGGGAAGATCGTTCGCGTGGGGACGATGGGTGATATCTCTCAAACGGACGTCTTAGGCGCGATCGGCGCAGTCGAGATGGCGCTCCTTGAATTCGGCATTCCGGTTCGCACGGGCAGCGGCGTGCAAGCTGCGCTGCGCGTTTTTCTCGAACGCGATGAAGCTAGACGCGATGGCGGTCCAAGAGCGGCTGGAGGACGGGCCGCAGAAACGGCGGAAGCGTCGCCGTGAGCATTCCATCGATGCGATCGTTCGCATGCCCGAAGACTTGAACGAACGCCGAACGATGGAGATCGAAACGGACTTGTGGTGAAAGCGGTAAGAACAGCCCGACGTAGAGCATGATCCAGACGGCGATAACGGTCTTGATCGCGCCGAAACCTGCTCCGCCGAGCGCATTGCCGAATCCGATGAACGGAAGACGCGCGAACGCGGAAAAGATTCGCGCCGCGAACAGCACGGCAAGATAGCTCGCGATCCCCAGTAAAGCCATGACGATGAGATGAGCGTTTGCCGATCCCGTATGCAAGAGCCGCGCAGCGGGCGCATCGAAACTGCCGTTATAGGCCCACGGCACAGCAAGCGCGATCAGCAGGCCCAGCAGCCCGGCGAGTTCCATGATCAAACCTGATCGCAGTCCCTTGATCGCTCCGAGCGCGATCGCGGCGGCGATCAGCACATCGATCCAGTTCATTCAGGTTCGTAGGGCAACGTCAAACCGGGATGAAAGCTCGCGCAGGGCCGCTTCCATCGCCGCATCGGCTTCCGAGTCGGTGATCGTGGCATCTTCGCACTGAAGAACGACGCGAATCGTAATGCTCTTGCAGCCTTGCGGTACCTGGGAGCCGCGATACTCGTCGAAGGCGAATGCTTGGGCGCAGAGCCGTCCCAGTGCGCGGCGCATCGCCTCTTCGATTTGGGCTGCGGTCAGATCCGCCGGGCAGATCAGGGCGACGTCGCGATAGGTCGAAGGATACTTCGGCTTCGCTTGATAGCGCGGCGGCGCATAGGGTGGGAGCGCATCGAGGAAGATCTCGCACAGATATGCCGGCAGCCCGAGCTCGAATGCCGCCGCAAGGCGCGGGTCGATTGCGCCGACGCGCGCAACCTTTGCGCCCCCGAGCTGCAGAAAGGCCGCTTTGCCGGGATGCAGCCCTCGTGCCTGGGCCGCAACCGTTTCGAGCGTTGAACGTCCGGTCAACGCGCGCAAGAGCGCAGTCGCGTCGCCTTTGAGGCGCAGAAAGGATTCGTCGCCCCACTCGCTCCCTTCGCGGCGTGCCGCGGTGAACGCGAAGGCGAGCGCGGTCGACTCAACCGGTCCGCCGGTTCCTTTCCGAAAGATGTGACCGAGCTCGAAAATGCGCATCGGCTCGTTGAAGTGTGAAAGATAGGCGATGAGGCCGGGCGCGAGTTCTTGGCGCAGATAGCGCTGATCCTCGGAGAGCGGATTGCGGACCTCGACTGCTTCATTGGCGATCTCGATGCCGGCGCTGGAAAAACGCTCGAAGACCTGCGATCCATGCAAAGCATACGAAACGATCTCTCGGTATCCCAGCGCCGACAGCGCCGCGCAGGCGCGGGTTTGAAGATGGTAGTCCAAGCTCGGAATGTCGTGAGGACGCACCTCCGGCATCGCGGCTTCAACGCGGTCGTAGCCTGCGATGCGCGCGAGTTCTTCAACGACGTCAACGCTTGCCGTAATGTCCCTGCGCCACGGCGGAGGAATCGTGCGCAGTGTTCTGCTGCCTTGCGTCTGCGTTTTGAAACCTAAGCGATCGAGATACTCTACGCACTCTTGTGCTTCGATCGTGAATCCCAGAAGTCGCGTGACTTCATCGATGTGCAGCTCGATTGGCTCAGGCGCTGCCGGGGGCGCGCCGAATGCGCGCGCCTCATGCGCCATGGCGCCCTCTTTCACAAGCAACGCCGCTGCACGCTGCGCGCCTGCGTCGCTGAACCACGGCGCCGGAGAGCGCTCGTGCCGCGAGCCGGCTTCGGTGCGCAGTCCCAACTCGGCGCTCATGCGCCGCACGCGCGATCCGGCGAAAGCCGCGCTCTCCAGCAGAATGGTGTTCGTGGCAGTGGAAACCTCAGCCGCGGCACCGCCCAAGAGTCCGGCCAAGCCCAACGGACGCTGCGAATCCGCGATCACGAGCGCGCGCTCCGTTAGTGCCCGTTCAACGCCGTCCAGCGTGACGATGCTCTCTCCGTCGCGCGCGTCGCGAACGATCAGCGCCCCGCCGGCGACCTTGGCCGCGTCGTAGAAGTGCAGCGGTTGGCCGATCTCGAGCATTACGTAGTTTGAAACATCCACCACGTTGTTGATGGGACGCTGTCCTGCGAGCGCCAAACGAACGCGCATCAATGCGGGCGAAGGGCGCACGACGATGTGCGAAAACCGCTGAACGACGAACCGCAGACAATCCGATGAGTCGATGAAAGCGCTCGCGCCTTCCGCTTCGCGTGCGATTGATTCTCCCGAGAAAAACTCCGGTAAGCGCAGCGGTGCGCCCGTGAAAGCGCCGAGCTCCCGCGCCAAGCCCAGCATCGACATCGCATCGGGCCTGTTGCTCGAAATCTCAACATCGAGAACGGCTTCCGAGATTCCGAAGCGCTCAACGACGTCCTCGCCGAGTTGAACGCTGCCGTCGAGCTGCATGATCCCGTCTTCGAACCATTCCGCCGGCAAAGCGAGCTCTTCAGGGGAGATCATCATCCCTTCAGATGTGATGCCGCGCATTGCGCGTCGCACAATGGTCAGTGCAGGAAGCTGTGCGCCTATCGTCGCCACGGGGACGATCTGACCGACCTCAACGTTGGTGGCTGCCGTCACGATCGTCAGCGATCCGTTACCCGCATCCACGTCAGCGACCAACAGCCGATCTGCGTCAGGATGTTTGTGCAGGCGAACGATCTTTCCGGCAAGCACGCCGGTGATGGCGGGACGCCGATCGATCCGCTCGACAGGAAATCCGAGAGCCGCGAGCATCTCGGCAACGTTGGCGGCTTGCGGCAATTCCACGAAGTCGCGCAGCCAAGCCAGGGGCACGAGCACTAGGCGAGCTGCTCCAAGAAATCCGGATCGTTTTCGAAGAAACGGCGGATGTCGTCCACGTCGTGGCGGACCAACGCCATGCGTTCCGCGCCGAAGCCGAACGCCCAACCGGAGACTGACGAAGGATCGTAGGCCACCTCGCGCAGCACGTTGGGATGTACCATGCCCGCCCCGCCCAGCTCGATCCATCCGGCGCCGCCGCACATCCGGCAGGCAGCGCCGCTTCCGCTGCAGAGCGGGCACGTCGTATCGACTTCGGCGCTCGGTTCGGTAAACGGAAAGTAGGATGGGCGGAAGCGGACCTGCTGCTGCGGGCCGAAGAGCTCGCGGCACATTCCGGTCAGCATGCCGCGCAAGTGGCCGAAGTGGATTCCGCGATCGACCAACAGCCCCTCGATTTGTGAAAACTGAAAGGAGTGCCGCGCATCGACGGCATCTCTGCGGTAGCAGGTTCCGGGGACCACGATTGCGATCGGGGGCCGATGTGCTTGCATCGTTCGAATCTGCATCGGCGAGGTGTGGGGGCGCAGCAGCAGATCGCCGCCTAAGAAAAAGGAGTCAAATCCTTCTCGCGCCGGATGGTCCGGCGGAATGTTGAGCGCGTCGAAAGCGTAGTACTCCGGTTCGATCTCGGGTCCGAGAATGACCGCAAACCCATGGCGCTCGAAGTATGCGCAGGCATCGCCGATCAAACGGCGGACCGGGTGGACCGATCCGAGCAGCGGCATTTCAGCGGGAAAGGTAACGTCGATGCGCCGCGCCAGATCCCGTTCGAACGATTGCGAGCGCAGAGCTTCCTGCTTTTCCTGCAGGGCCGTCTCCATCTTCTGGACCGCCTCGTTGATCGTCTTTCCCGCAGACGGGCGTTCGCGTTCCGGCAACGCGCCGATGCTGCGGCGCAGCAGCGTGACTTCACCGCTTCGGCCTAGATGCGCGATGCGCACGGCTTCAAGTGCCGCTTTATCGTTCGCAGCGCGGAGCTCTTCTTGAAAGCGCGCGTCGATATCGCGCAACCGAGCAGCCAATTCATTCATACAAAAAGCGAAGCGCCCGGTGATATTCCGGGCGCTTCATGAATCCACTCTCTCGCGGAAGCCAATCAGGTAGGAGCCTGCGTCGGATGGAGTTGCCGGTATATCAAATACGCGTTGATCGAACCGGTGGTCTTAAACAGTTTCCAGAAGAATTCGGAGGTCGCCATCAGCTCTGTGGGTCTCCTTCTCTGCGACTTTGGGCTCCGCACGCCGCGTGCGAATGCAAGCAGTATAACATGCGACTTTTCCACAGGGTAGTCTTGACTTTTTGCCCTCTCGGCACTCTCTTGACAGCGCCGAAAGAGGTTTTAGCCCCTGACGGCTAGCCGCTTGGATGCTTCGTAAAGGGCGATCCCGCCGGCTACTGCTGCGTTGAGGCTTTCCGTCCTCCCAGCCATGGGAATCGCGGCTCTGCGGCTGCACAGATCCTCCCAATTACCCAGCCCGCGGCGCTCGCCGCCGACGACCAGAATGGTGCGCTGGGACCAGGCCAGGCCGTCGATCGGTTCGCCCCCCGCGTCCAGTCCGGTGACCTCCCACCCGGAAGCCGCCCGCCCGACCTCTCGCGCATTGGCCACCGCTATCCGGAGTCGAAAGAGCGAACCCATGGCGGATCGGATGACCTTGGGGTGATACGGCTCGACGCCCAGATCGCCGCACAGCACGCCCGAGGCGCCGGCGGCTTCGGCGCAGCGCAGAAGCGTACCGAGGTTCCCGGGGTCAGAGAGATCCGCCAGTGCGAGCACGAGGCCGGGCTCGCCAAGCAGCGCATCGGGCCGTTCGAAGCGCATGGGCGCGACGGCGACGATGCCGGGAGGCGTATGCAGGTCGGAGATCCGCCGCATCGCGCGCTGATCCAGGATGAAGGTTGGAATCTCGCGTTCGGCGGCGGCGGGCACCTTGGGCAACGCCGCTTCCGTCGCATAGATCGCTTCGACCACGAGCCCGCTTTCGATCGCTTCCCGCAGCAGCGTTGGACCTTCGAATGCAAACCGCCCAAGCTTCGAACGGCCCTTTTTTTCCCGCAGCGAGCTGACTGCCGCAAGGCGTTGACTCCAGAAGTCTAAGCGGCGCGGCATCCCGGCTCGTCGCTCAGCGATGGGCCGCGGGTTTGGATGCTCGGGCGCGCAGCGCAATCAAGATGATGCCGGAGAGCAGGGCTGAGATCAGCACTGCAATTCGATCGTTGAAGTGGTGCGGCACGAGAAACTTGATCGAGATCACCGCCAAGGCGCCGAAGATTGCGAGGAAGAGAAGCAGCCATAGCACCTCCCTCGCGGGAGAGGACGGAGGGCTCGCCATGCGCCCCCTTACGAGGCGCCGGCGGGCGAGTCCGTTAAACTCGCCGGCATGGATGATGTACCGGCGGTCGTCGCATCGCAAGAGATCTTCAATGGACGCATCTTCAAAGTGCGCGCCGATACGCTCGAACGCGAAGGCAGGCGATGGCGCATGGATATCGTCGAGCATCCGGGCTCGTTCGCAATAGCGGCGCTGCCGGCGCACGATAGGATCGTTCTCGTCCAGCAGTACCGCCACGCTGCAGGCGCGCAACTGTGGGAGATTCCGGCCGGCATAGCCGAGTCTGATGAGTCCTGCGAAGCGGGAGCGCGCCGCGAACTTCGAGAGGAAACGGGATATACCGCCGATACGCTGGAGCTGCTGTGCCGCGTCTTTCCCACGCCGGGATACTGCACCGAGCGAGTGTGGATCTACGCCGCCCGCGGGTTACATGCGGGCGCGCAGCAGCTCGAAGAAGATGAACGCATCAACGTGCGCGAAGTAACGCTTCAACAGGCCTGCCGGATGCAGGCAAGCGGCGAGATCACCGACATGAAGACGGTTCTCGCACTGCTTTGGCTGCAGCGGCAGTGATGCGGTAGGAAAACCGTTGCTCTTGCACAGGAGAGGCGGTTTCCTCCATGGAGGTGTGAACGCGTGGAAACTCCGCGGGACATCAGTGCGGTGTTGAAATACCTTTTGGGCGAAAGGCCGGCGCAAGCGCCGACGGTCCTCGCCCCGGAGGACGAAGTCTATTTGAACAAATTGCTGGCGTCGGTGCACGCCGGCAAAAGGGCGGTGCTGATCGTCGAAGACTCAGAGGACAAGTTGAAATACATGTTCAGCAACGCCTCGCGGGCTGAGGCGGTCAGCATGCTGGGCAAAGTCATTGAAGCGACGGGGCGGCGTTTGGCCGGCGGTGAGGACTAGTCTTCTAGGAGGCTGAGTCAGGGCTGTAAGAGCAGCCCATAGCATGCGTGGGCGAAATGCCCTGGTCGCCGGCGAGGAACGTTGAGGTCATAATTAGCGGTTGAAAGATGTGCGTCTGCAGATAGACGGAGAGAGGTACGCCGCTGACGCGCTGCACGATCGTTCCTACAGAGCGTGTAGTTCAACGCGTTGTACGAGAAGCTGCCGCCCGGCGGTGATACGCCGGCTAGGCCGTTGACGGCGTGCAAGAGATCCGCCAAACGGATCGGTCTGCTCAATTGCTCGACACCGGCGGCGGCGCTGCGGCGCCGGCTGAGGTTTGCCATGCCGAAACCGTGCGCGTAGACGAGCAGTCCTTGCTCGAGGTTGCCACCGCAAGACCAGGAGTGCTGCGGGCGCGGATCTCGCTGCGCGCTATCTCATCTACGGACCGTGCCATCAATCCGGCGAATGCGGGCGGCTTCGGGCCTTAGTAGACAAGATGCGCGTACCCGACGACCCGGCCCGCATCGAGCAACGCGAGTTCCTCCATCTTGTGCTTGATCGGCAAATAGAGCGACCCGCTCTCTCCGTGCAGCGCAACGGTCCCAAGCATCTCCATTCTGCCGCCGTGGACGTATGCCACTTGCATGTTCGGCTTTGGATGCATGACGACGACGTAGTACCAACTCCCGTCGGCTCCATACAAAACCCGCGCCCCCATTGCGCCCCCTTCCGAACGCATGGCGAAACCCGCCCGGTCGAACGGCGAGCTTGCGATTCGCGCTAAAGCGACTTCGTCTTGCCGCATCTCAGCCAGGCGCCCGCGAGTCCGGTCCACGGCGACCCAAACCGGGATGAGGGTCAGCACGAGGAGAGCCGCTACCGCGACCAATCCGGATTGCCAGTGGAATCCGCGCTGCATCTTGCGCGGCTGCGGCGGAAGCGCGCCGCGCATCCGACGGCTCAGACCTTCGGCAGGCACGTGCGAGGGTTCGGCGGCGGCCAAGACCGTCACCGTCGCTTCGGCTTCTCCAAGACGCCGCGCGCAGCTCGCGCAAGCGGAAACGTGGCGTTCTATACGCGTCCGTTCGATTTCGTCAAGCGCACCGAGGGCGTACAGTTCGGCCTGGTCGTCGATGTGGTCGTTCATGGTGAGGCCTGCGTGCTCGTGAGCGCCGCTCCAAGCTTTCGCAGTGCCATGGAGATGCGGCTCTTCACGGTTCCAAGCGGTTCGTCGAGCTCGGTTGCGATCTCGACGTGCGTCTTGCCTCCGTAGTAAGCAAGGATCAACGCGCGGCGCTGATCCTCCGGCAGCTGCGCGATCGCCTCGCGCACGCGGGTGCGCTCGACGAAATCCGTCAGCTCGAATTCCTCTTGCGGTTCGGCGAGCGCGTTCAGCCGCTGCGCAAGCCGGCCACGGCGTTGCTGGCTCCTTCGGCGCGAGAGCGCCTCGTTGCGGACGCATACGACCAAGAACGATCGGACCTGTCCGCGATCGACCGTATACGCTCGGCTTCGATTCCAAAGCCGCGTCAGGACGTCGTGCACGCAATCTTCGGCGTCCTGCTCGCTGTGCAGCACGTTCATTGCGACGCTGAAGAGGAGGCCTCCATAACGCGTGTAGGCTTCCTCGAACGCGGAGCGCTCCCGCGCGGCGAATCCGCTGCGCAGCGCCGTCTCTTCATCGAGCACGAGGCCTTTCTTCGCCAACCGCGCGTGGAGCCGCTTGCCCAACGGCCTTCATGCTGATCGAACGCTCGCGGAGCCTTCAGGGATGAAGGCGGCCGGTTATTTTCCCGAGGCCTGCTTTGCCGCTTTCAGCAGCGTTCCAAAAGCCGCGGAATCGGAGATCGCCAGCTCGGCGAGCGCCTTTCGATTGAGCGTGATCCCTGATTTCTTGAGGCCGCTGATGAAAACCGAATACGTCATTCCCTCGGCTCGAGCAGCGGCATTGATGCGGCTGATCCACAGCGATCGAAAGTCACGCTTGCGGACGCGCCGGTCACGATAGGCATATGCCAGCGAATGGAGCAGCGCTTCATTGGCAACCCGGTAATTCCGCCGGCGCGCCGCCCGAAAGCCCTTGACGAGCTTCATGACTTTGCGCCGGTGCTTGAGCCCGTGAACGCCTCGTTTGATCCGTGCCATTGCTGTGAACCTTTCTTACACCAAGTACGGAATCGTCGGCGCCAAGCGCTTCAGATCGCCCGCAAAGATCGGCTGATCCTTACGGAACTTGCGCTTGCGTTTGCGCGTCTTCTTGCTCAAAATGTGGCCGCAGCCGCTGAACTGGTGACGGTGCTGCACTTTTCCGTTAGCGCTCACCTTCACGCGTTTTGCGGTTCCACGGTGGGTTCTGATCTTAGGCACTTGCCGGCTCCTTCATCTTCGCGGCGCTTGCGGTAAATTTCGGCGGACCTGTAGGTACCGCGCGCGGCGCGAGAATCATGAACATGTTCTTGCCTTCGAGCCGCGGATCGCGTTCGATCGTAGCGATGGGCGCCATATCGGCGGCCATGCGATCGAGCAGTCTGCGCCCAAACGACGTATACGTGATCTCGCGGCCCCTAAACATGATCGTCACCTTGATCTTGCTGCCGTCGAGCAGCAGGCGCTCTGCCATGCGGGCCTTCGTCTCGTAGTCGTGCGTCTCGATCTTCGGGCGCAGCTTGACCTCCTTGAGCTCGAAGCTTTTCTGTTTCTTGCGGGCGTCTTTGTCTTTTTTCGATTGTTCGTACTTGAGCCGTCCGTAGTCCCCAATCTTCGCCACGGGCGGCTGGGCGTTGGGTGAAACCTCAATCAAATCGAGGCCTGCCGTCTTAGCGCGCGCGAGTGCATCTTCAGTGAGCATGATGCCGAGCTGCGCCCCTTCTTCATCGATGACGCGCACTTGGCGAATGCGGATCTGATCGTTCACTCTCAGCGGTCGGGCTATGTGACTCTCCCTCGGCTCTGCCGAACAACAAAAAAAAGCGCTGCCGAAGCAACCCCATCGAGCGGAACCAGCCGCCGGTCCCCGATGAAGACCGGATCGCCCGCAGGCATCCGGTGAGAGTCCGGCATCCAGACTCTACTTCGGCTCAGGGAGTGTACCACGAAGCCAGGGGACGGCGTCAAGACTTCGGCTTAAGACCCTTCAGCGATGCGTTCCTCTTGCAGCACCTTGCCGGTCTTCGGATCGATTTTCCGCTGGACGTTATCGCTGGTTCGCGCAACGACGACGCCCAGTTCCTCACGCATCGACGTATACGTATTGTTCGGTTCTTCCGCCGGCCGAGGCTCGACTTGCCAGAGCACATCGCCTTGATCGGTAAGGCCGAAGACGTTGCGCGGACAATTCTCGTTGGGCGGGACGTTGAGGAGAACGACGTTGACTCCCGCGACGCCGATCCGCTTTTTGATCGGGTAGGCCGGCATGCCGGGAAATTGCGTCTCGGCGTTCACTGCCGGGCGATCGTCTCCGCGAAGGTCTGCACTAAGAATTCGATCTCCGGTTCCTCAATGACGAGCGGCGGAGCGATTCGCAGCACGCGAGCATGCGTATCCTTCGCGAGGATGCCGCGTTTCAGCAACGCTTCGGAGAACCGTCGCGCACCCACGTTCAGTTGGATGCCGATCAGCAGACCACGCCCGCGCACCTCGGCAATCTGAGGAGCCTTCAACGACCGCAAGGCGGAGCTGATTTTTGCGCCGGCATAGCGCGCGCGAGAAGGCAGATGCTCCTCCACGATCACGTTGAGCGCCGCCAGAGCGACTGCCGATCCGAGCGGATTGCCGCCGAACGTGCTGCCGTGGTCGCCGGCCTTGAAGAGTCCCAACAGCCGTGCGTCCGACAAAACCGCGGAGACCGGATAATAGCCGCCTCCCAAAGCCTTGCCCAGAATGAGCACATCCGCTTTCACGGCTTCGTGGTCGCAAGCGAAGAGATCGCCCGTTCGTCCGAGGCCGGTTTGAATTTCGTCCGCCATGAACAGCACGCGGTGTTCGCGGCAGAGTCCCCAAGCTCGCTTGAGATAGCCGTCCGGCGGAACGATGACGCCGCCTTCCCCTTGGATCGGCTCGATCAGAATCGCGCACGTATGTTCGTTGAGCGCGCCGGCCAAAGCTTCGTAGTCGCCGAAGGGCACGTGGACGAAACCAGGAGTGTGCGGTCCGAAGTTTCTGCGATACTCCTGCGTCGAGCTTGCGCTCACCGCTGCGGTCGTCCGGCCATGGAAGTTGTTGTCGAAGACCACGATCTCGGCGCGGTCCTGCTCGATGCCCCTGACCTCATAACCGTACCGGCGCGCAAGCTTGATCGCGGTTTCGACCGCATCCACACCGGTGTTCATCGGGAGGGCCATCTCGTAGCCGCAGATCTCCGTCAAGCGCCGCAGAAACTCAGGCATGCGGTCGTTGCGCATCGCGCGCGAAGTCAGCGTGACCCGTTGCGCTTGATCCAAGAGCGCCGCGCCAATCTTTGGATGGCAATGACCCTGATTGACTGCAGAATAGGCGCTTACGCAGTCGAGATAGCGCCTTCCCTCGACGTCGTAGAGCCAGACGCCCGAGGCTCGCGCCACGACGACGTCGAGCGGATGATAGTTATGCGCGCCGTAGCGGTCTTCCAGCGCGATGAGCGTGCGAGTTGTTTCTTCCAATTCGTGCATAGCGGTATTCAACAGGACGAGTGGATGGCGCCACTTAAGGACGGCGGCTCCGGCCACCTGTTTTTCTCATAATGATGCAAAAGCCGCCCTTGCGCGATCAAAAACAGCGGTGCTCGTGGGCAATTTCGCCCTTAGCCGTCGCGTATCACGATCGCGAATGGGGCATCCCCGTTCATGACGACAGGATACACTTTGAGTTCTTGACGCTCGAGGGAGCTCAAGCAGGCTTGAGCTGGGAGACGATCCTGCGCAAGCGCGACGGCTACCGCCGGGCTTTTGCGTCACTCGATCCGGCGCGAGTCGCGCGCTTTTCCGTCGCGCGCATTGAAAGAATCCTTGCCGATCCCGCAATCGTGCGCAACCGGCGCAAGGTCGAAAGCACCGTGACGAACGCGAAAGCCTTCTTGCGCGTCGCGCGCCAATTCGGCAACTTCGAGACGTACGTGTGGCGTTTCGTCGATGGATCTCCGATCTACAACGCTTGGCGCTCCTCCAACGAAGTGCCGGCTCGCACGGAAATCTCGGATGCTTTGAGCGCAGACCTGCGCGCGCGGGGATTTTCCTTCGTTGGATCGACGATTGTATACGCTTACATGCAGGCCGTCGGCTTAGTGAACGATCATCTCCGGAGCTGCTTTCGGTACGATGAACTGTCTTGAACATTCACGGCCCCACGGGGCGTGGCCTTCGGAGTGAAAGGAACCTACGTGTCGCGACCATTCGCAGCAACTTGTCTCATCGTTGCGCTGGCCGCATGCGGTGCGACCAAGACCAACGCACTGCAAAACGGTCAGGCCGCGTCCATAACGATCGCCGGATCGACGACGCTGCTGCCGCTCGTCAAGCAGGCGGCGGTCCAGTATCAAGTTTCCCACGGTAACGTGAAGATCAGCGTTTCAGGAGGCGGCTCGCGCGTGGGAATCACGCACGCTGCGCAAAGAGGCGTCGACATCGGAGACTCCGACATTCCCGCTGCGGATCAGCCGAGTCTCGTGGATCATCAGGTTGCGGTCGTGACATTCGGCATCGTCGTCAACCCGGGAGCCGGCGTGAGAAGTTTGAGTACGGCGCAGATTCGTTCCATCTTTGCTGGAACGGTGACGAACTGGAAGCAGGCCGGCGGGGCAGATCAGAAAATCACGATCGTCAACCGTCCGCGCAGCTCGGGGACGCGCGCAGTCTTCGTGCAGAAACTCGTGGGCGGAAAACAGCCCATGGAAAGCGGCCTGACGCAGGATTCTTCGGGGACGGTTGCGGCGATCGTCGCGCAGACCTCCGGCGCCGTTTCATATTTGGCGATGGCCTACGTCAAACCGGCCCGGCAGGTTGCCGTCGCGATCGACGGCGTGCAGCCCAGCGACGAAAACGTCACCGCCGGCAAATACCCGTTTTGGTCATACGAGCATATGTTCACGAACGGACAGCCTTCCGCCGCCGTGGCGAATTTCATCAACTTCGTGAAGACCGACGATACGCTGCTGCGGGAGCTGCGCTTTATTCCTGTTTCCGCGATGAAGGCGGTCCGCTGACCGGAGCTCCCGTGAGCGAGGGCAGCGTCAGCGAAGGCTTCGTCGCAAGGTCGGGATAGCGTTCCTCGTGTCGCTCGATTGCATCCAAGGCTAACCGGATCGCCAGATCCATCTGCGGATCTTTTCCGTCGCGATAATCGTGCGGCGCGATGTCAACGTCGAAGTCGGGGTCGGTTCCATAGTTTTCGACGCGCCAGCCGACGTCTTTGAACCAAAACGAAAACTCGGGTTGGGTCGTGATCGTGCCGTCGACGAGCCGGTGGTACGGATTGATGCCGATCACTCCGCCCCACGTCCGTTTCCCAATCAGCGGTCCAAGCTTGTACATTTTGAAGCAGTGACTGAAGATGTCGCCGTCCGAACCTGCAAATTGGTTCGTGATCCCGACCATCGGGCCGCCGAGCGATTCGGGCGGATAGGGAAACGGCTTGTGGCTGTAGCGCGAAACGTCGTATCCGACACGTTTGCGCGCGAGTTTCTCCAGCAGCAGCGGCGAGACGTGGCCGCCGCGATTATACCGGACGTCAACGATCAGGCCGCCGCGGTCGTACTCCGAGAGATAGCCGCGATGAAACTCAGAGAAACCCCACGGCCCCATGTCGGGAATGTGCAGGTAGCCGATGCGGCCGTCGGTCGCATCGTGCACGCGTTTGCGCGCTGCGTCGACCCACGCTCGGTACCGAAGGGCCTGTTCGCTCTTGAGCGTTCGCACCGCGATAGCGCGCGACGAGCCGTCGGACGCGCGCACCAAGATTGAGAGTTCTCGACCGGCTTCGTTGACCAGCGCTTGATTCGGCGTGAGATCCCGCGAAAGCCGTTTGCCGCCGATCGCAAGAATCGCGTCGCCCGCACGGATGCCGAGTCCGGGCTCAGCCAGTGGTGAATCGACGTCGCGATTCCAGGAGTCGCCGCGGTAAATTCGCTCGATGCGCCATGTTTGCGCCTCTTTATCGTATGTGAAATCGGCGCCCAAAAAACCCCGCTTGTATTGCGGCGGAACACGAACGTCTCCGCCAATCTCGTACGCGTGCGACGTTCCGAGCTCGCCGTGCATTTCCCAGATCAAGTCGGAAAGCTCCGCGCGGGTCCGGATGCCGGGAAGAAGGGCTGCGTAGCGTTCGTAGACGCGCCGCCAATCGACATCGGACATGTCCTCGACCCAGAAATGCTCATTCTGCAGACGCCACGCTTCGCGGTACATCTGCGCCCATTCATCGCGCGGTTCCACTTCAATGCTGATGCGATCGAGATCGACCCATCCGCTCTTGCGCCCCGGTTCGTTCGGCGGCTTCTGCTCATCATGCTCTTCGGGCAGATCCGCCAGAGCGTCAATGACGCGCAGCCGGTCGTGCGAACGATAGACGAGCGTGTGCGCGTCCGCCGCGATCTCGATTTCACCTACTTCTTGGGCCACGGCAGCGCTGCGCTGCTGTTCGAAGTCGTATGCGAGGAGCGTGCCGGAGAGATCCTCGTCTTCGTCCCACGCGTGATCTTGCGGCTTGATGCCGCGGACTTCAAATTGCGTGAAGAACACGCGGTCCTTCACGGCGACGATCTGCCCGTACTCGCCTTCGTCAACGGGAAACGCTAAGATCCGGCCTTCGATGCCTTCAAAGCCGATCTCGATCCGAACCGGCGCACGATCTTTCTTGCGATCTTCCGGATCCGGATCGCGATCGTGTTCTTTGTGCACCGGCTTCGGTTTGGGAGCGAACGGGTTTGGCACGTCTTCGCGCAGCGTCACGGCGAACGGCCGCTGGGCTTGGGGGAAGCTCAAACCGAACTGCAGCGCGTCATAGACCGGATCGAAATCACGCGTTGAAATGAAATAGAGATACCGCCCCTGCGGATCCCAGGCCGGACTTTGGTCGACGCGCATCTTCGGCGTGACGTCGTGCACTTCGCCGCTCTTGCAGCGCGCGATGCGCACGATCGCTGCATTTTCGCCTCCGGGCCACCAGACGTACGCGAGGAAACGTCCATCCGGCGAGAACGCCAGATCGGTGATCCGGTTGCCGAGGCTGCGGTCCAGCGTGCGCAGCGATCGATCGCGCGCGTCGAGCAGCAGCAGCTCGTAGCGGTGGTTGGCGATTGCAATCCAATCCTTTTTCGGCGAACACGCGATCCCGGTAACCCGGCCGATATCGCTCTCGGTGAGCAACACCGGTTCCTTGGAACCATCGGCTTCGTGCAGCGCGATCTGTTCGAAGCCGTTCATATCGGTCACGCAAACGAAACGCTTTGCATCGTTCATCCATTCGATGCAGCGCGACCGTGAAGCGCTTCCGCCGCCGTGGCGGATCGGTGCCTCTTCCCAGAACGGCATCGTGTAAGGCTGCCCGCGCGCGATCAATGCGAGCCCCGTGCCGTCCGGTGAGGGAGCGAACTCGTCCAAGGCTTCGGAACCGTTTAAGAAGCGCCGCGCAGTTTGGGGTGCAGCGGATGCAGCCGTAACGGGGACTTGACGCGTTTCGCCGGTCGCGATCTCGTAACACAACAGCTTTCCGCCGGCAGTGAAGACGATGCGCTTTCCATCGGTGGAAGGAAAACGCGCGTAGTACTCATCTTGATGCGTGTGGCGCCGAACGTCCGCGCCTTGCGGCGTGCACGAATAGACGTTCGCGATGCCTTCATGATCGGCGAGGAAAAAGATGCGTTCGCCAATCCACATCGGCCAAACCGGATTGCCGTTGGGAAGCGGCAGCTTCGTGTACCGGCCGTCCCCTTCCACGTCACACCATATCTCGCCTGACGTACCGCCTCGGTACCGTTTCCAGCGAGCCGGATCGGTTTCGTTGCGTCCGATCGCAAAGCGCCCATTTGGACCGGGGGAAAGCGTGCGCATATGGCCGAGACGCAACTCTCGGGGGAGTCCGCCGTCGGGCGAGACGGCAAAGGCGCGCAGTTCACGCTCGTACCAGACGTTGGGATTCGCGGTGAAGTAAATTTGAGATCCGTCTTCACTCCACGCGCAGAGCGTTGCCATCGTGCCGCCCAGGTATGTTAATCTGCGCGGTCTGCCGCCGCCGCTCGGCATAACGTAAACTTCGGGATGGCCTTCGTCGGTCGCAATAAATGCGAGCAACGAACCATCCGGCGAGAAGCGCGGCGTCGTGCAGACGCCGGGCGTGGCTGTCAGTCGCGTTGCCGCGCCGCCGTCGAGATCTGCTGTCCAAAGATCGTCGTCGCAGACGAACGCTAAGCGATCGCCGGCAACCGTCGCGAAGCGGTAGTATCCATCGTTCATAAGGTTTCGCAAAATTGGATGCCCGTCGCGGCCGGTCCGCTTGCTCTATGCGTAACTTTGTGTTACAAAGTTAGATATATGCACGTCGCGATCATCATGGACGGCAACCGGCGCTGGGCCGCTGCTCGAGGCTTGGCGCCGGCCGAAGGATACCGCCGCGGAGTCATCACGCTTCGGGACACCGTCGCGGCCGCGGCCGACTGCGGGCTCTCAGACCTCACCGTCTATGGGTTTTCCACTGAGAATTGGAAGCGCTCGCGGGCGGAGGTCGGCATGCTGATGCACTTGTGCGGCGCGTTTGCGCGCAGTGAGCGCGCGGAGCTGCAGCGGCTGGGTGTGCGCGTCGGCGTCATCGGTGAGATGGACCTCTTTCCGCTCCACGCCCGCGCAGCGCTGCGCGACCTCGTTCGCGCGACGGCGGCGAATCGCCGTCTGCGGCTTCATCTGGCGCTGAACTATAGCGGACGGGACGAAATCCTGCGAGCGGTTCGGTCCATCGCAAGAGAGGTGCAGGGCGGACGTTTGCAGACCGCTGCGATCGACGATGCGGCTTTGCGAGCGGGAATGTACGCGCCGGACGTCGCCGACCCGGATCTCCTCATCCGAACGGGCGGGGATTTTCGGCTGAGCAACTTCCTCCTCTACCAGGTCGCATACACCGAACTGTTGACGCTGCCGATGATGTGGCCGGATTTTACGAGCGATCACTTTGCCGCCGCTGTGCGCGAATTCGGTTTACGCCGGCGGCGCTTCGGTACGTGATCCGCTTTCCAATGGGGCCTCGCGCGGCGTAACGCGAAACGGCCTTTCAATGGAACAAACCGACGGTTTCGGCGGCCTCTTAGCGCACTTCCAAGCCGGTTCGGCGCGCGCTCTAGCGCGCGCGATCTCGCATGCCGAAGCCGGTCGCGGTTCAGAACTGATCCGACATCTGTTCGCAAAAACCGGAAGCGCGATGACGATCGGCTTGACCGGCCCGCCGGGTGTCGGCAAGTCGACGCTCAGTTCCGCGCTCGTTCGCAAGGCTCGTTCGCTCGGGAAAACGGTGGGCGTCGTTTCGGTCGATCCGACTTCACCGTTCTCGCACGGTGCGCTGCTCGGCGATCGCATACGCTTGGCCGAGCATTTTACGGATGCCGGCGTGTTCATCCGTTCGATGGCAAGCCGGGGTCATCTGGGAGGTCTGGCGGGCGCGACCGCGGACGCGGTGCTCTTGATGGACGCTTTCGGCATGGACGTGATCGTGATCGAAACCGTCGGCGTCGGCCAGTCCGAGATCGAGATCGCCGAGCTTGCGCAGACGACGGTGCTCGCTCTGCAGCCCGGCTCCGGCGACAGCATCCAAGTGCTCAAAGCCGGCGTCATGGAAGTCGCCGACGTCTTCGTGGTCAACAAGAAAGACCACCCGATGGCCAATCAGCTCAAACGCGAGATTCGATCGATGATGGAGATGCTCGACTTCAGCGGATGGGTTCCGGAGTTGGTGATGACGCAAGCTCCTTCGGGAGAAGGGGTCGACGATTTGTGGTCGGCGATCGAACGCCATGTCGCCTATCTGCACGCATCAGGCGAACTCGTCCAGAGGCGCCGCGAAGCCTTCATGCATCAGGTTCGCCAACTTGCGCGGGGTCATCTGGAGCGCCGGCTCGAGCGCGAACTGACCAACCAAATCGCGACCGGCGTCGATCCATACGCAGCCGCGGATCGCGTTCTACGCGCGTTCGGCGCCTCTGCGGAAGAACTGGACGAACCGCCGCGCCTGCCGCATCTTCGCGCATCGGTGAAGGGCTCGAGGTAAGCGCCGGTCGACCTGAGAGCTTGCTTGCCGGCCGCAATGTTGGGAAAATACGGCAGCACGGGGAAAACCGTATAGCCCTTCGGGGCGTCAGCATTTCACAGGAGCGGCTTTGGCCAAGATGATCGAGCGTCCCAGCGGACTGGGCGCGGAACCGACAAACGAGTTCCTCCACCAAAAGGAGCAGTGGGAAGCGGCTTCGGCACGCGGTAAGGGACGCAAAGGCCCGGGCTCCGGCGCGACCGACCGCACAATCTCGGATCTTCCTTTAAAAGCTATTTACGGACCGGAGGATGTTGGCCACCTGGATCTGGCCCGTGACCTGGCATGGCCCGCAGAGTATCCTTTCACCCGCGGCATTCATCCCAACATGTACCGCGACCGGCTCTGGACGATGCGGCAATTCGCCGGCTTTGGCAATGCCAAGCAAACCAACGAGCGCTACCACTTCCTGCTCGCCCACGGACAGCACGGCCTCTCGGTCGCCTTCGACATGCCGACGCTGATGGGGTACGACTCCGACGCACCGCAGGCTCGGGGCGAGGTCGGCAAGTGCGGCGTCGCGATCGACTCGCTCGCGGACATGGAACAGCTCTTCGACGGGATCGACATGGCCGACATCACGACGTCCATGACGATCAACGGTCCGGCGTGCATCGCGCTGGCGCAGTATGTCGCTGCTGCCGAACGTAAAGGCATACCCCGCGCAAAGCTCGGCGGCACGATTCAGGCCGACATCCTCAAAGAATACATCGCGCAGAAGGAGTGGATCTTTCCGCCGCGTCCGCATATGCGCGTGATCCTGGATATGATTCGCTTCTGCCGCGATGAAATGCCGCGCTGGAACAGCATATCGGTCAGCGGCTACCACATCCGCGAGGCGGGTTCGACCGCAGTGCAAGAGCTGGCGTTTACGCTGGCGGACGGCTTCGCCTACGTTGAAGCCGGCATCGCTGCAGGCATGGACGTGGATTCGTTTGCGCCCCGGCTGTCGTTCTTTTTCAATTCGCACATCGACTTTTTCGAAGAAATCTGTAAGTTCCGCGCCGCGCGCCGGATTTGGAGCAGGCATCTGCGGGAACGGTACGGCGCCAAGGATCCACGATCGTGGCAGCTTCGCTTTCACACGCAGACCGCGGGCTGCAGCGCGACCGCGCAGCAGCCGGAAAACAACATCGTCCGCGTCGCGTTCGAAGCGATGGCCGCAGTTTTGGGCGGGACGCAGTCCCTGCACACGAACTCGATGGACGAAGTGCTTGCGCTGCCGTCGGAAAAGTCGGTCGAGATCGCGCTGCGCACGCAGCAGGTGCTGGCCTATGAAACCAATGTCACGAATGTCGTGGATCCGCTCGGCGGCTCCTACTACGTCGAAGCGCTCACCGACGAGATGGAAAAAGCCGCCGAAGAGTACTTCCGGCAGATCGACGAGTACGGCGGTGTCATCGAAGCAATTGAAGCCGGGTTTTTCCAGCGTGAGATCGCCGACGCGAGTTACCGGTACCAGCGCTCGCTCGAAACCAAGGACCGTATCCTCGTCGGCGTCAACGCCTTCCAAAAACCCGAGGATCGCACGGGGATCGATCTGCTGAGGATCGGCGAAGAGATCGAACGCGAACAGGCGCGATCGGTCAGCGAAGTGCGCGCCGGCCGCGATGCGGGCGCAATGCAGCGATCGCTCGATAGTCTGGGGCGCGCATGCTCCGATCCGGCGGACAACTTGATGCCGCACTTGATCGAGTGCGTCAACACCTACGCAACCGAAGGCGAAATCGTGGAGTCCATGGCGCAGGTCTACGGGCGCTACGTGGAGCGCGCTGCTTTCTAGTGCGCAGGCCTTTACGGATCGTCGTCGCCAAGGCCGGGCTCGATGGCCACGATCGCGGCGCGAAGGTGATTGCGCGGGCGCTGCGCGATGCGGGAATGGAAGTGATCTACACGGGCCTCTTTCAAGCGCCCGAACAAATCGTGCAAACGGCGCTGCAGGAGGACGCCGACGGCATCGGTCTCTCAATCCTTTCCGGAGCTCACATGACGCTCTTTCCGCTCGTCGTCGACCAGCTCAAGGAGCAGGGCGCGGAAGACATCGTTTTTTTTGGGGGAGGGACCATCCCGCCTGAAGATGCCGAAGAGCTGAAGCGCCGCGGCGTTCGCGAAATCTTCACTCCCGGAGCCCCTCTTGCAGAAATTATCGCGTTCGTTAACCGTGAGTGCGGCGAACGGCGCGAACTCGTTGGCTAGCTGCGCGGCACACTTTTGACCGTTCGGACGCGCATCGCGCCTTCACCGACCGGAGATCCTCACGTCGGGACCGCGTACGTGGCGCTCGTCAACTATTGTTTCGCGCGCAAAGCCGGCGGCTCGTTCATCTTGCGCATCGAGGACACCGATCGCGCGCGCAGCACGGCGGCGTCCGAGCACGCCATCTTGGATTCGCTGCACTGGCTCGGCCTCAACTGGGACGAGGGGCCCGACGTCGGCGGGCCATTTGGTCCTTACAGGCAAAGCGAACGCGCAGGGATCTATCGCGACTACGCCGCGCGCTTGATCGCGTCCGGCAATGGGTTCAAATGCTTTTGCACGCCTGAGCGGCTGGGATCGATGCGTGCCGCGCAGGTCGCTGCAAAGCAGCCGCCTCGCTATGACGGAACCTGCATTTCGCTCTCCCCGGAAACGATCGCCGATCGTGAGCGTGCCGGCATTCCGCATGTCGTGCGCCTCAAAGTGCCGCCGAGCGGAATCTGTGTCGTTGAGGATCTGCGGCGCGGGCCCATCGAGATCGACTGGAGCACGGTCGACATGCAAGTCCTCGTAAAATCCGACGGCATGCCCACCTATCACCTGGCGAACGTCGTTGACGATCACTTGATGGAGATCACGCATGTCATCCGCGGTGAAGAATGGGTCTCTTCGGCGCCGAAGCATCTGCTGCTGTATGAGGCGTTCGGGTGGGATCCGCCCGCGCTGCTGCACTTGCCGCTGCTGCGCAATCCCGACAAGAGCAAGCTGAGCAAGAGAAAGAATCCGACCGGCATCGGCTTTTATCAGGCGATGGGGTATCTGCCGGAAGCGCTGCTGAATTTCTTGGGATTGCTTTGCGCGGCACCGCCGCAAGGCGACGAAATGATGGATCTCGACGAGTGCGTGCGCCGCTTCGACATCGAGCACATCTCTCTTGGTGGCCCGATCTTCGACGTGCCGAAACTCGACTGGCTCAACGGGCGCTACATCCGCGAGCGCTGCGATGAAGAAGCCTTCTTCGCCGCAGCCGCGGCATGGCGTTTCGGCCCGACCCGCTTGCGGCGCATCGCGCAGCTCGCGCACCCGCGCGTCGAACGCTTCAGCGATCTCGCGCCGTTGACGGCATTCCTGTTCAGCGGGCGGTTGCGCATCGAGGCGGCTGCTCTGCGTGACACGAAGATTGACGACGAAACGATGCGCAAAGCGTTCCAATTTGCAACGTGGGGATTCGATGCGCTGCAAAGCTGGGACGTTCCGCAGATCGAAGGCGTCCTCAGAGGCGTCGCTGCGTCGTTGGGCAGGAAGATGCGCGATTTGGCGAGGCCGTTCTACGTCGCCATCACCGGAAGCCCGACCTCGGTGCCGCTCTACGACGCGATAGAGTTGCTGGGCCGTGATCTCGTGCGGGAACGCTTGCGATGCGCGCTGCAGGAACTCGGCGGCGTCACCTCGGCAGAGTATCGCGCTTGGCGGGCGTTCGAGCCGGCCGCCGCCGAACAGGAGAGCGTGGCCCTGTGAAGGTTCGCGCAATCATTTTGGCCGCCGGTAAGGGAACGCGCATGAAAAGTGCGACGCCGAAAGTGCTTCACGAGATCTGCGGCAGGCCGATGTTGTGGTACGTGCTCGAAACCCTGGCAGCTGCAGGCATTCGCGAGCCGCTGGTCGTGATCGGTCCCGACCTCGAGCCGTTCGCCGGTTCGATTCGAGCTCCGACGGTCGTGCAGCACGAGCAGCTCGGTACCGGGCATGCGGTTCGCGTCGCTTTGGATGAGTTGGGAGCCGATTCGGCCGGGCGCATCTTGATCGCCAACGGCGACATGCCGTTGGTGGGCGAGACGGTTTTTGCCCGCGCTCTCGAAGCGCTCGTTTCCGACGGAGCCGCAGCAGCGCTCGTCACCGTCAGAATGCCGCTGCCTTCGTCGTTCGGCCGCGTGGTGCGGCGCGACGGCGAAGTGGAGCGGATCGTAGAGGTGCGCGATGCTTCCACCGATGAGCTGCGGATCGATGAGATGAACGCGGGAATCTACGCTTTTGAAGAAACTGCGTTGCGCGAAGTGATTTCGCAATTGAACAACGCCAACGCGCAAGGCGAATACTATGTGACGGACGCCGTGGAGCGAACCGTGCGCGGCGGGAAACGCGTCGTTCCCGTAGCCGCAGGCGATCATCATTCGATGCTGGGAATCAACGATCGGGTGGAATTGGCCCAGGCGCGCGCGGCGATGAATGCGCGGCTCTGCGAGCGATACATGCGTGAAGGCGCGACGATCGTCGATCCTCAGACGACATATCTCGAACCGGAGCTGCGAATCGGCAGGGATACCGTGATCTATCCGAACTCCACCATTGGGAGGCTTTCAGCGATCGGCCGGTCTTGCACGATAGGCCCCAACGTCCGGCTCTCGAACGCACGGCTCGGCGACCGCGTCACGATCCGCGAAAGCGTTGTCGTCGACACGCAGATCGCCGATGAAACGATCGTCGGGCCGTTCGCGCACCTGCGGGGCGAAACCGAACTGGGCGCCGGCGTGCGCATCGGCAACTTCGTCGAAATCAAGCATGCCAAGCTCTCGCGGGGGGCAAAGGCGAGCCATCTTTCATACGTGGGCGATGCTGAAGTTGGTGAAGAAACCAACATCGGCGCCGGGACGATCACGTGCAACTTCGACGGCGTGCGGAAGAACGTCACCAAGATCGGCCGCAACGTCTCGATCGGTTCGAATACTTCGCTTGTCGCACCCGTAACGATCGGCGACGACGCTTTGACCGGCGCGTCATCGGTCGTGACGAAAGACGTCGCGCCGGGCCAGCGCGTCGCCGGAAATCCGGCCCGCCCCCTTCCCAAGAAGGAGCAATGAATGCTCAGAGTGAGAGCGCGCCTTGCGATATATGATTCGGCCCAGCCGCGCATCAGCCCGGATTCGCCTGTTAAATGAAAAGGGGCGCCGCAGCGCCCCTTCTGTTTCCGGTTGGAGGCTAGTGACCGATCTGCGAGTTCATGATCGAGATATCGAAGCTTCCCAGCCCGGTCGCGTAGTCGTAGCCGGGAAGAGCGGTATACGATCCATTCGAGCCTTGCAGAATGTCGTGGAATCCACCGTACGGTCGTGTCGCGGGCGGTCCGGGCAAGATGGCGCCGGCGGTGTGCTCGTAGAAGTCCTTGTAGAGCAGCGGTGCGGCAAAGCCCAGCGCGTTTGCGTGCGCCGTCTGCATCCGCGCGTAGATTCCGGCTGAGAGTGGCGATGCCAAGCTGGTTCCGCCGGTGATGCAGCCCGAGTTACAGGATCCGCCGTTGATGGCTTGCTGATTCGAGTAGATGATCGCGTTGCCGATTGGACCCAATCCCGCGTCCATTGCGACGTCGGGAACGCCTCGATCGCTAACGACGTTGGAACTGACCGGTTGCGCCGGCTGCTCCCAGTAAGGCGAGTACTCGAATTGGCTGAGGCCGCCTCCGCCGGCGGGCCAAACATCCTCGCCTTTGTAGCTGGCATTGGCGTTCGTGTAGAGTTCGGTTCCACCCACTGCGACAACGTATGGCGAAGCTGCGGGGTACATGACAAACGGTGCACCGCCGGGCACGCCGTTCGTGTCGACGAAGTTATTGCAGAAGCCGCCGTTGTCGCCGCTGGAGGCGAACATCGTCATGCCTTTGGAAGCGCCTTCGAGCAATGTCTCATCGTCAAGGACCATCGACCCGTCAAGGAACGGGAAGAACTCGCAGCCGCCGAATGACGAATTGCCGATCTTCGAGTACCCTTGCGTGACCCACTTGCTGTACTCGAGCGCGATGTCCGAGTCGGTGAGCGAGGTCGTATCGTAAAGATAGATCGCTTTAAGGGCTTGCGCGATGCCGCTCGAGTACGTCATGTCGAGCGTCCACTCGCCGACGGCGGCCGTGTCGGTGCTCTGCAGGCCGACGTGGATCACTTGCACGGGAACGTACGGCAAGCTGTCTTTCTGCTCGTTGAGGCGGAAGTCGCTGATCGACTGTGTGACGTTGCCTTCCGCCATGATCGCAACGGCCGTGTTCTTGCCGGTCGGCGTGGTGCCGGCATGGTAGGCCACTTGGAACGTTGACGGATCGTACCAGCGCAAACACGCCTGCGGCGGTGTCGCAACGCCAAAAATGCTGCAGTTGGTCACTTGCGTTTTGGTGCCGAAGGCCTGCATGTTGTTGAGGCCGACGACCGCCACCACCGTTCCGGCGAGCGACTGCGGAACGTAAGCAGGCGAAATGTTCGCGATGAAGCCGAAGCCGCCGCCCGAGAACGAGTGAATCGACGTGTTGAATGCGCTCTGGGCCTGAGCGATCGTTCCGGTTCCGCTGACGATCAGGTGATCGGGCTCCGTGGTAACGTTCGTGAAGCCCTTGCTTTGCAAATAGCTCGTGACCGCCGCAGCTTGCGCCGTCGTGGGAGCGTATTTTGAGAGAAACGTGCCGCTGTCGATCACCTGACCCGATGCAACGCCTGATTTCAGCTGAGAAACGTTCTGCAGCTGCAATCCCACGTGAACCGTAATGGATTGCGATGCAGGCGCGCTGCCGCCATCGGCGGCGTTCTTGATCTTTAGGCCTTGCGTCGCGGTCGCCGCCCAGCCCGCCGGTGCGGCCACGGCGGCGCTGACTCGCGTTTGCTGAGCCCCGAGGGCCGGAGCTCCATTTTGCAGTGAGCCCAGCGGCGGACCCGCAGAGTTGAGGCCGTTTCCGGCACATGACGCCGTCAAAAGGCCGGTGGCCAATGCGGCGGCTCCAAGAGTTTTCATGAGATGTAGTCCTCCTCGTGTTTGAGCCTACCGGGCGGCCGGGAGGGAAGCCATACCGGAAATCAGGTAGATTTAGACCAGCTGCCCCAGCGCTTGCAAGAGAACGTCGAAGTCCTCGAAGCGGGACCGGTGATTGGTGATGCAGACCCGCATCGCGCGCCGGCTACCCACCGTCGTCGAGGAGATGACGGCAACTCCCCTCTCCTGCAGCCGGATGACTGCCTCGTCGGTGAGCCGGTCCACCTCTTCCGCCCGCCGGCCCGCCGCGCGGGGACGAAAGCAGACGATGTTCAGCATGACGGGTGCGCTCAGTTCGAAGCGGCGGTCGCGCCGAATCGCCTCGGCCAGGTATCGCGCCTGACAGCAGTTGCGTTCGATGGCCTCCGCGAGCCCGCGCGCCCCATGCTCTTTGATGGTGAACCAGACTTTGAGTGCGCGAAAGCCGCGGGAGAGGTCGAGACCGTAGTCGGTGAACCAGGGCGTTCCGGCGGCCAAGCCGCGATCCATGCGCGTAAGGTAGGGCCCTTCACTTGCAAAGGTGCCCCGGTGGAGATCGCCGTCGCGCACGAGGACGCACGCCGCGTCGTACGGCGCGTGCAGCCACTTGTGAAAGTCGAATGCGATGGAGTCGCTACGCTCTATGCCTCGCAATGCGGGTCGCAGAGCTTTTGAAAGGTAGGCCGTGGCGCCGAAGGCGCCATCGACGTGGAACCAAAGGCCTTCCCGCTCGCAGAGATCCGCCAGCGTTTCGAGCGGATCGATCGCAGCAACGTCAACCGTCCCGGCGTTACCCACGATCAAGAAGGGACGCAGTCCTGCGGCCCTATCTCGCCCGATCGCTTCCCGCACCGTGACCGGATCGACGCGACGCGCCTCATCTACCGGCAGAACGCGCAATGCTTGCGCGCCGAGCCCCGCGTTCTCGAAAGCCTTGCGAACGCACCCGTGCGTCGCGCGAGAAGCGTACCCGACGAGCGGCGCGCATGAGCGAAGGCCGCTCTCCCGTACCGCTTGACCGCAAGCTTTCGTCCGCGCTACCAAGATCGCCGTCAGGTTTGCGACGGAAGTGCCTCCGACAAGAATACCGCTTGCCGTTGGCGGCCACCCGAAGAGATCGCGAAACCATCCGACGACTTGGCGCTCGAGATAGGTTGCACCATGATCTCTGCCGCCGCAATTTGAGTTCATCGTGGCAGCGAGCAGCTCGGCAATCGCACCGGAGGGCGTTCCACTGCCATGCACCCATCCCCAAAAGCGCGGATGCACGTTGCCGGTCGCGTATGGGAGAACACAGTCTGCAAACTCGCGATACACTTCATCGAAGCTAACGCCTTCTTCGGGCATCGGCGCTCGCAAACGTTCCTTTGTCGATTCCGGAACCGGCTGCCACGCCGGCCGATCGCGCACGGTGCGCAGATGTTCTATGGCATCCTCGAGCGCGCGATGCGCTTGCGCTTTGAATGTTTCCCAGTCAGCTGGATCGAGCATGACGTTCTGTACATCACCATGACAGGGCACTCATTCGTGCATGGCGCTCATCGCATCGCTGTTCGGCGCCGTGGCGCTAGCCTGCGGTGCGTATGCTCTGGCCCTTCGGCGGCGTCTCGTCCGTCTGACGTACCGGTTGCACGAGCTGGAGAGCCGGGCTCAGCTGACGCACGAAGGTGCGCGCGTCATCAGCGCTGCCGCCCGAAACTCTGCCCGTGCGGTTCTTGAAGCGCTCGACCGCACCGTGCGCGCCCTCGCTCCCCAGTCGGACTCGATGCTGGTCTACATCCCGGAAGGCGACGATCTTGTCTGCCGCTACGCGTCCGGATCGCGAGCCCGGCACGCTCTCGGCAGCCGTGTCACGCGCAACGCGAAGGCCCTGCCCGCGCAGGCCTCGATGTGCCGGCATCACCTTCGCCTTCGGCGGGGTTTGGAGATCATGCCCAACGATCGAAGCGCCCTTGCCGTTCCCCTCGCCGCCGGAGATGGGGTGATAGCAGTGGCGTACGTCGCTTCCACGGCGAGCGATCTCGGTGCCGAAGAAAGCGCGCTTCTGCGGGCCGTCGCGCACGCCGCACCCGCGTACGCGCTCGCATCGGAACGCGAACGGGATCGCGCTCGGGCCACTTTTGACGGCTTGACCGGACTCTACACACCCCGGGCGTTTCGCGACGCGCTCCGTGAAGAATTGGGAAGCACTCGCCTTACGACCCGGACGCTCGCGCTCTGGTTTATCGACACCGATGATTTCAAGGCGGTCAACGACTCCCTCGGACACGCCGCAGGGGACCGCGTACTGCTGGCGCTTGCCGAATTGCTCCGCGCACACCTTATACCGGATTTCGATCTGCCGGGACGCAGCGGCGGTGATGAGTTTTGCGCCATACTGCGCAACGCCGGCAAGGTGAGCGCCATCGTGAGAGCGCAGCGCTTTTGCGACCGCGTGCGGATGCACGATTTCGGCATTGGGTTTTCCCTCAGCGTGAGCGTCGGCGTCGCTGCGTTTCCGTACGATGCGAGCTCGGCGAACGAGCTTCTCGAGATTGCGGATGCCGCAATGTATCACAGCAAGCGCACGGGACGGGACCGGGTATCGTTTCACGCCGGCCGCGGCTTCCGCGTGAACGCCTAAAAAGCAATCCGCTCGCGGCGTAGCGAAGCACGCCGCGTGGCTTGTAAACTCATTTGGATTACGCCGGATGCCGAACGGTTGATGGGCTATTGCGCGCGCGTCAGCAATCCCGCCAATCAAGAAAACCCAAAAGTCGCCGGCCTGCTGCGCTATTGCATCAAAAACGGGCATTGGTCGGTCTTCGAGATGGCAGATCTTTGCATCGAAATCCAAACCACCCGCAGCATCAGCGCTCAGATCACGCGACATCGATCGATGCACTTCCAAGAGTTCAGCCAACGCTATGCTCCGGTGCAGAACATCGAACGAGTGCGGCCGCGGCGACAGGATCCCTCGAACCGTCAATCGTCGCACGACGATCTGCCGCCGGAGACGCTTGCGTGGTTCGATCGGGCGCAGGAGCGGCATTTTTCGGAGGCGCAGCAGCTCTACGACCAAGCGCTTTCGAAGGGGATCGCCAAGGAATCCGCGCGCTTTCTCTTGCCGATGGCCTCTGCGACGACGCTCTACATGAAGGGCACGGTTCGCGACTGGATTCACTACATCAATTTGCGGACCGATCCCGGAACGCAAGCCGAACACAGAGCGGTGGCTGCGGAGTGCAAGCGGATCTTCGTCGAACAGCTGCCCGTCGTAGCCGAAGCACTCGCATGGGCCTCCGCCTCCACGTGAGACGTCTAGGATGCGCGCATAAATGATCTTTCGGCCGGATGCGATCGATCGTGAGGTCGACGCGCTTTCGCAGAGCGCGCTGCTGCATGCCTCGCCTTTCAGGCTCATCGACCCGGCGCGTGCTGCCGGAGCGGCGCATTTGCAGGCGATCGAATTTCCGCTGTGGTTCGTCACCATTCTTCTGCAGATTGCGGTGCTGGCATGGTTTTGGCGCTCCGGATCCTCGGCGCGGCTTCGGGACGCGCTGCGTGGACGTATCGGCTCTGCGTTCGGCCTGCGCTTTGCGTTCGGCGCGGCTCTCGCGCTGGTCGATAACCTCTCCGCCCTGATTCCGCAGTTCTTCCAGTATCGCATGACGCGAATCATGGGCCTCTCCGACGCGTTGACGCGTTTTTGGCTTTTGGGCTGGCTGGAATCTGCGATCGTGACCATGATTGTGGCGGGCCTTATCGCGGCGATCGTGCTGTGGCTGGCGGATCGCACGCACCAATGGTATCTGTACACGATCGCCGGCATCGTCGGGTTCACATTGCTGATCGCGTACGTCGATCCATACGTCGTCGCGCCGGCATACCGGCGTTATGAGGCGGCGGCGATTTCGCCGTCGCTGCGCAGCTTTTTCGCATACGCTTCCGCCAAGGTCGAAAACCCGCGTGTCACGATCGTTGAACAAGCGACCATGCACCGTACGCGCGAGGGGTTTGCCTACGTGATCGGCTGGGGCGGCTCGCAGCAGATCGTCGTTTCGGACACGCTCTTCGCGGGCGCTACGGAACCGGAGCTCAAGTTCGTCTTTGCGCGATCGCTGGCGTGGATTGCGGCCAACGACGCGCTGCACCAAACGTTGATCGAGGCTGCCTTCATCGTCCTGGGAACCGCGCTGGCGATCTTCATTGCCGACCGCACGCCGTTTCGTCGTGACGACGATCCGCTCTCGCGCTTGGCGCTCGTCGGCGCTCTGCTCGGCTGCGTCTACTTGCTCGCCGCACCCTTCTACAACGGCTATTTGCGCCAACGAGAAGCGGCTGCGGATCAGAACGGCGTCGCGCTTACGGGTGACCGGGCCTCTGCAATTCGCTTGGTCGTGCGTTCGGCGGATCAGTCATTGACGCCGATCTGCCCGTCACTCTTCGCACACTGGTACTTCGACTCGCACATCGCACCCGGCCGCCGCATAACGCAGCTTCAAGGAGTTCCGGACGCGTGTTCGTCTAAGCAGCCCGGCCCGTAAAGACGCTTCCCGTTACGCGCGTTCCAAGATGGTGCGCGGTCAGCAGCTCGACGATCGTCGCATGGGCGATCCGTCCGTCAACGATCTGCGCAGCTTCCACCCCCGCGCGCACGCCTAGCGCCGCCGCGCGGATTGCGGTGCGCAGATCGTCCGACACCTCCCACTCGTCGGCGATCGTAAGCGCTTCGGCCGGCGTCAGTTCGCTGATCGGCGCCTCGGTCTGAGGATCGAGAACGCCGCCCAAAGCGTGAAAAAAGATGGCGCGGACGGCGGTGGTCGCACCGGCAATCGCGCACGCAACTTCGTCGGCGGCCAGTATTTCATCCGCCGGTCCAAATGCGCTGAAAACGGTTGGTTCGATGACGGGAATGTAGCCTGCGGCAGTCAGCGTTTCGAGGATCCCCGTCTGGACGGTTCCGATGCCGCGAGGCGAGCGCGGCAGCATTGCAGCATCTGCACCCGAAAGCCCGACCGCCGTGTTGCAGCCGCGGTTGATCGTACGCACCAAAGCGCGGCCCGTTTGCGGCGTCGGCGCAACGACGATCGGATGGATGCCGTGCTCCGCGAGGAAGGCGAGATCAGCGATGAGGGTGCTGCGCTCAGCGAGCGCGCTCACCTCGTCTACTCGAACGACAAACGCCTTGCCCGCAAACCCCTGCATTCAGCGCCTCCGTGCTCTGTAGTATATCAAAGCGTCCACGTATTGACGAATTGCATCGCCGACTCTAGTCCCTCATTCAGCCAGCATTCCACTCCGTCGGCGGCCGCCGAAACGATTTTGGGAACCGCCGCAGACTCTTCAACGGTAAATGGGCTCAGCACGTGATCGACGGACTCTTCCTGCGGCCTTCCCAAGCCGACGCGCAAGCGCGGAAATCCGTCGCCTAAAGTTGCGATCATCGACCGCATGCCGTTGTGTCCGGCATGTCCGCCGAACGGGCGCAAGCGAAGCGTTCCAAAGGGAATGTCCATGTCATCGTAGGCGGCCAGAATGCTTTGCGGCGGCGTGCGATACCATGAGGCGATCAGACGCACCGGAGCGCCGCTGTTGTTCATGAAGGTCTGCGGTTTGATCAGGACGAGTCTGCGCGGTGCATCGTGCGCTTGCAGCGCTCCGTCCTTCCGTTTCCAGCGATCGATCGCCAAGCGTTTAGCGACTTCGTCGACGATCGCGAAACCGATGTTGTGTCGAGTCGCTTCGTATTCGCGACCGGGGTTGCCGAGACCAACGACCATGCGCGGCGCCTGCGAGGCGTCTGCAGGCCTTCGCGCTATTGCGCGGCTCCTTCGCCTTCCGCGGGTTCGCCGACGAGCTCGGGCTCGGCTTGTTCCGGAGCGGCCACCTGTGCCTCTTCGACGAGCCTTTCGGTGCGCGACGGCTCCACCGTAACGATCAAACTCTCCGGCGGCGTAACGATTTTGAATTCTTCCGGCACGGCGATCTCCCCGGCGGAGATGTGCTCGTGGATACCCAAATGCGAAACGTCAACTTCCAAGCGGTCCGGCAACTTGTCCGCCGGCCCCTCAACTTCAATCTCATGGATCACGACGTCCATGACGCCGCCGAAATCGCGGACGCCCGCAGGGGTTCCGAGGGTCACGACCGGCAGTCTTGCGCGCACCGTTTCATCGGCCGAAACGCGCTGCAAGTCGACGTGAATGACGCGGCGCGAAACCGGATCGATCTGCAGATCGCGCAGCAGCGCCGTGTCGAAGCGCCGTCCGCGCATCGTGAGCGTAATGAGCGACGTTCGCGCGCCGTGATGGAGCAGATCCTCGAAGGCTTTGCGTTCGAACGCTATCGCCTGCGGCTCCGAGCCGTGTCCGTACAGGACGGCGGGCACTTGCCCCGCGTGACGCAACGCGCGTGAGGGAGAAGTTCCCGCACGTTCGCGCCGCTCGATGGAAAGCGAAAGTTTCTGCGTCATCCCTTTTGCCTAGAGCGTCGCCGGTTGCGGAATGGCGGTCAAATCGCCGATCATTTTTTTTTCACCGTCGTCGGTAAAGAGTTCGGAAACGGATCGGTTGGTGGTGATTCGATTGATCGCGTCTGCAAAGGTCTGCGCGATTGAAAGCTGGACGAACTTGGGATGGTCCTCCGCCTTTGAAAAGGGGATCGTGTTCGTAACGATGACGCGTTCGACTGCGGAAGCTTCCAGCACTTGGATCGCCTCCCCGGCGAAGATCCCGTGCGAAGCGACGGTATACACTTGGGTGGCTCCGCGGGAGAGGATCGCTTCAGCCGCTTTGGCCAGGGTGCCTCCTGTCGAAATCATGTCGTCGACGACGACGGCAATCTTTCCGGAAACGTCGCCCACGATGTCGGTCGCTTCGGCGACGTCCGGCTCCGGCCGCCGTTTGAAAACGATGGCGAGCGAGCTGTTCAGCCGTTTGGCATACAGCTCGGCGCGGTGCACTCCGCCTGCATCCGGCGAGACGACCACGATGCGATCGTCGCAGAGGCCTTCCCGTTTCAAGTAGTTGCAGAGCGTCGGCATCGCCATCAAGTTGTCGACCGGACCGTCGAAAAAGCCTTGGATCTGTGCGGCATGGAGATCCATGGTGACCATTCGTTTGGCGCCCGCGATCTTCAGCATGTTGGCAACGACCTTGGCGGAAATCGGCTCGCGGCCTTTGGTCTTCTTATCCTGTTTGGCGTACCCGTAATACGGCACGACCGCCGTGATTCGGCCGGCGGAAGCTCTGCGTACCGCGTCGATCATCAAGAGCAGCTCCATGAGCGAGTCGTTGATGCCGTTCCCGTTGGGGGCTTTGCAGATGGATTGAATCACGAAGACTTCCGAGCCGCGGACGTTTTCGCTGATCTCGATGCGCGTCTCTTCGTTCTTGAACTTTGAGACCAGCGCTTTGCCCACGTGGACGTTCAGCCGCCTCGCGATCTCTTCGGCGAGGCGCTGATTCGAATTACCGCTGAAGAGCAAAGGGCTTCCGGTCAAGAAAATCTCCATGGGCTAGAGCGAGCCGACGTTTTGGTTCCCGCGAACGGTGATTCAACCCTACCGCAACTGCGCGCCGTTCCGCGTTGTCCAAGAAAGCGCTATGGCGCAGCGCTTTCGATTGGTGGCGCCGTTCCAACTTGCCGGGGACCAGCCGCGTGCGACCGAGGCTTTGGGAACGGGCGTTGCGCGCGGCGACCGCGCTCAGACGCTGCTGGGCGTCACGGGCAGCGGCAAGACGCTCGCCATGGCGCGAGTCGTCGAACTGGCTCAGAAGCCGACGCTCGTCTTGTGCCACAACAAAACGCTGGCCGCACAGCTGTGCGCGGAGTTTCGCGAATTTTTCCCGCAGAACGCCGTAGAGTACTTCGTTTCCTACTTCGATTACTATCAGCCTGAAGCGTACATCGCGCACACCGATACCTACATCGAAAAAGACAGCTCGATCAACGACGAGATCGAACGTCTTCGCCATTCCGCTACCCAATCGATCATCACGCGGCGGGACACGCTGATCGTCGCCTCCGTGTCCTGCATCTACGGACTGGGTTCGCCCGCCGACTACTTAGAGCTTTCGCTGCGCCTTGCGGTGGGCGATCGGATCGATCGTGACGTTCTGCTCCGCAAGCTGGTCGACATGCAGTATCGCCGCAACGATCTCAATTTGGTCCGGGGGACGTTCCGCGTGCGCGGGGACACGCTGGAGTTTGTGGGCGTCGACGAGGACCTGGTGCATCGCATCGAGTTCTTCGGCGACGACGTCGAGGCGATCAACGTCGTCAACATTCTGACCGGCGAATACGTCGAGAGCAAGGACGCTCTCACCATTTTCCCCGCCAAGCACTTTATCACGCCGGACGAAAAGCTGCGGCGCGCCATCACTTCGATCGAAGCGGAGTTGGAAGAGCGGCTGCGCTACTTCAACGACAACGGGAAGCTGTTGGAAGCGCAGCGCCTGCAGATGCGCACCCGATATGACCTCGACATGCTCCGTGAAGTCGGGTACTGCAACGGAATTGAGAACTACTCCCGTCATTTGACGGGACGTGAACCCGGCTCGACACCTTGGTGCCTGCTCGACTTCTTTCCGAAGGAATGGTTGCTTTTCGTCGATGAGTCGCATGCCACGATACCGCAAGTGCACGGGATGTATGGCGGCGACCGTTCGCGCAAGGAGTCGCTGGTCGAGCACGGTTTTCGCCTGCCGAGCGCACTCGACAACCGCCCTCTGACGTACGAAGAGTTTGACGAGCACATCAATCAGGTGGTCTATGTCTCAGCTACGCCCGGGACATACGAGATCGGACGCAGCTCGCAAGTAGTCGAAATGATCATTCGGCCGACCGGTCTGGTCGATCCGGAAGTGGAGGTTCGGCCGACGCGCGAGCAAGTTGACGATCTGATGGAGGAAATCCGCGGGCGCGTCGAGCGCAAGGAACGCGTGCTCGTCACGACTTTGACCAAGAAGATGGCGGAGGATTTGACCGACTTTCTCCTCGAGATGAACTTTCGCGTCCGGTACTTGCACAGCGAGGTGGACACCCTCGAGCGGGTTGCGATCCTTCGAGACTTGCGGCTGGGCGTCTTCGACGTGCTCGTCGGGATCAATCTGCTGCGCGAAGGTCTGGATTTGCCGGAAGTTTCGCTCGTCGGAATTCTCGATGCCGACAAGGAGGGCTACTTGCGGAGCGGCACGTCCTTGATCCAGACCATTGGACGCGCGGCGCGCCACGTCGACGGTAAAGTGATCATGTATGCCGACGTCGTGACCGAATCTATGGCGCGCGCCATCGGCGAAACGCGGCGGCGCCGCGAACTGCAGCTGGCCTTCAATGCCGAGCATGGGATCGAACCGCGAAGCGTCCGCAAGGAGGTGCGAGACATCCTCGCGATGGTCGGCGCGACGGAAGAAACGCAAGCCGACATCCGGAGCGAAAAGCTGCCGCGAGACGTCGCCATGAAGATGGCGGCCGATCTCGAGCACAAGATGCGCGAGTATGCAGCCAATCTTGAGTTTGAAAAAGCAGCGGCGCTGCGAGACGAACTGGTCGAGTTGCGCAAGCACATCGGTGGAAACGAATCCTTGCTCTTCCAAGGCAAGGCTCCGAAGATTTTCGCCCACGCTCTGAAGGAACTGGTCGGCAGCTAGTTTGCCGCGGGGCACACCTAGCGCCCGGCTGCACGTGGACCGGCCGTGTTGGGGAACAAACGAAGCATCAGAGATCTTTCTCGGAGGTACCTCATGTACGGAAATTTCTCGCGGCTCGCCTCAATCGCCGTCGCCGGCGTGGCCGTGGTGACGCTTTCCTTTATTCGTCCGGCGGCTTTCGCGACCGAGCTGGCGCAGGCGACGCCCATGCCCTCGCCGGCCGCTACGACGATGCCGGCGCCTGCACCCGGTGCTCCCGCGCCAAATCCCGCCGTGACGCCGGCCGGAAACCCGCCTGCGACCGCGCCGCAACCCGGCACTGACATGCTCAACAGCAATCCGAACGGAAGCGCTTGGCTTCAGAAGTTCAATCGAGTTCCGACGCCGGAGCCGAACATGTCGATGCCCTCAGGGCGAATGCCGATGCACGGCCGTATGATGATGCCCGCAACGCATCCAATGATTCCGGCAAGATGCCGAGCTATGATGCGTCAGGCAATGATGAACGGTCCCATCACGCCCGCTCAACACGCCAAGTTAAAGGCGAGATGCCGCGCGATGATGCGGACGATGCCATAGAGATAATCGATTGACGGCCCCGTCCTAAAGCGATGAGAATCGCTCTTCAAGAGCGGCAGCGGGACGGGGCCGTCGCCCTCCTTTACGCGCAGATCCCTTCCTCCGATACACCGCTCCGGCTCGAATTCGCCACCCGCACCGGCGCGTTGCTGCGCGTCGGCGGGTTGTCCGCCGGCGCATTCGACCGCGAACATCGTGACGTCATCGTCCCGCCTAGCGCGAGCGAGCGAACATTGGAACTCGAAGTCGAGTTGCAAGCGCTTCCGACCAACGGGCTGCCTTCCGGCCCCGGCATCGCGTGGTGGGTGCTCAATCTGCTTTCACGTCAAACGCCGCATCGTTCCATAAAAGTCTCTCCCGCACCGCACGACGGTACCGTGGAACACAGCGGCGATCTGCCGCTGATTGGCCACAGTCATCTGGACGTAGCGTGGCTTTGGACGTATGAACAGTCGCATCGTAAAGCACAGCGCACGTTCGCTATAGCGTGCGATCTCCTCGCCCGCGACCTCTCATTCCGGTTCATTCAAAGTCAGCCGCAGCTCTACGCCTTCGTCGAACAAACCGATCCCCAGCTTTTCGAGCGCGTGCGCGATCGTGTGAAAAAGGGGAGGCTCGATGCGTCGGTGGCGGCCCTTTGGGTCGAAAGTGACTGCAACGTGCCTTCGGGCGAATCACTCTTGCGCCAGATGCTCAAAGCGCACGTCTATTGCGGGGATCGCTTTGGCGAAGTTCCGACGGTTGCATGGCTGCCGGATAGTTTCGGCTTTGCCAACACACTGCCGCAGTTGCTCGTGCACGCGTCGATCCCATACTTTGCGACGACGAAATTGCAATGGAACGACACGACGCGCTTTCCGTACCCGCAGTTCATTTGGCGAGGGCCCGACGGCAGCGAAGTCATCGCCGCCCTTCTCGCGTCGTACGACGGCGGTGCTTATCCTTGGCGCGTCCGTGCGGCCCGCAACCGGCAGGAGCCGCTGGTCTTAGGATACGGTGACGGCGGCGGAGGAGTGACGCCGAAGATGCTGGAGCGCGCGCAGACGCTGGGTCCATGGATCGAACCGCGCGGGTGGTTCGCAGATGTGGCCGCGCAGCGTGCGAAGCTCCCCGTGCACGCCGACGAGCTCTATTTGGAGTATCATCGCGGGGTCTACACGACGCACCACGGGGTGAAGTATCAGAACGCGTTGCTTGAGCGCGCCCTGATCGAAGCGGAAGAACTCCTGGCTTGGTGCATCGCGGTTCACGCCCCACAGGAGATGATCGCGCAGGTTCAGCAGCGCCTGCACGGCGTCTGGGAGATCGTGCTGCGTAATCAATTCCACGACGTTCTTCCCGGAACGTCCATCCACGCCGTGTATGAAGATGTCGCCCGCGAGTACGCGACCGCTAGCGGACTGGCGGCTTCCGTCATCGCTTCCGCGCAAGCCATGCTGCCGCGCAGCTCAGCCGCGAGAGGCGACGTTCGCTGCGCGCCAATCAGAGCTGGGGAGGCCTATCTCTTCGACAACGGAATCGTGCACGCGCGCCTGCGCCCGGATGGCGCGATCGTGGAACTTTCCCGATCCGGGATGCGCAATATCTGCGTGCGCGCGAATGCTCTCGCGCTCTACCGCGACCATCCGAAGGCCTGGGAAGCTTGGAACATCGACGACGGCTATCAGAAAACGCTTCACCGTCCGAGCGCCGCGAACGATCGAATGGAGAACGGCGTCCTAGCGATAGATTTCCGCTTCGGATTGTCTTCCGGTACGATGCGTGCCTCGCTGAATGAAGGCGAGCCGTTCTTGCGCGTCGAGCTCGACGTCGAGTGGCGCGAACGGCGCACGCTGCTGCGGGTTGAGAATGTTCTCGCCCTGCGCGCCTCCGCGGCAACGTATGGAGCGCCGCACGGGACGATCGCGCGCTCGACGCTTGCCGACACTCCGGCGCGTCGCGCTCAGTTCGAAGTTCCGGGTCAGCGCTTTGCTGCTGCTTGGGACGCCGATGGCGCAGGCGCGGCGGTGCTTGCGCTCGACACATACGGCTGGAGCGCACGGGACACGCCGCAAGGATTGCACCTCGGCCACTCGCTCCTGCGCGGCACTACTTGGCCGGATCCCGAGGCCGACATCGGGCGCCATCAGCTGACGTATGCATTTCTTCCGCTGGATGAGAAGAGCATCGGCGGCCTCGAGCAAAGCTGGTTGCGCTTCGCGCACGATCCGCGCGTAAGACTCTTCGCCTGCGATGAAACGTCGGTGCTCGTCGTGGCCTGCAAACCCGCGGAGGATCGCGATGGGGTAGTAGTGCGCGTCCGAAACTGCGATGCGCAAAGCCGGCGAGTGCGACTGCGCTGTGGCGCGCGACTGACCGCTGCGCACAGCGTCAACGCGCTGGAGTTGCCGACCGCCGGCTCCGTTGAGATTGAGGGCGAAGCGCTGGTTTTCGATCTGGCCGCTTTTGCGTTGCGATCGTTTCGCGTTCGATTCTCTCATGCCGCGTGAAATTCGCGCAGTGCTCTTCGACCTCGATGATACGCTGCACGATGACACGCTGGCCTACACGAGCGCGGCGGAAGAGGTTGCGCGGGAAGTGGCAGCCGAGCACGGCATCGACGCGCTGGCCCTCAAAGACGCTTACATCGCTCAAGCTGAAGGCTTTTGGAGTCGTTTGACCGCGGACCAGGTCCGCGCGAAGCTTTCAGAGATACGGGCGCAGCTTTGGTCCAGCGCGCTAACGGAAGTGGGACTCAGCGACATTGCGTTGGCTGAGCGCAGCGCCGACAATTACAACCGTTACCGCAGGAAATATTTTGCGCTCTTTCCCGGCGCCCTCGACTTACTGCAAAATCTCAAAGCGCAGGGCATGAAGCTCGGCTTGGTGACCAACGGCTTCTCTGAAACGCACCATGAAAAAATTGCGCTGCTGCAGCTTACCGAGCTCTTCGATGCAATCTTTCTCTCCGACGAAGTCGGCATGGTCAAGCCGGATCCGCTTCTCTTCGCGCACGCGTGCACCAAGCTGGGGCGCGCGCCGGCAGTCAGCGCGATGGTCGGCGACCGTTACGAGCGCGACATTGTCGGCGCAATCAAAGCCGGCCTCTATACCGTGTGGGTGAACATGCGCAACGAGTCCTTACCGGCGGGCGCACCGCCTCCGGATGCCATCGTGGCGCACTTGGGCGAAGTCCAGCAAGCCCTGCGCTAGCCGAACAGGCCCCTATCAGACCTTCTCCGAAGCACCGTTTTGCTCGACACAGGGCATTGTTTGCGTTTCGGAGGTTGGCATGCAGTCCTCGGAAGATCTGGGCAACACTTTTAGCCGCGCGTGGCAGCTGCTCACTGCAAATTGGATCATGATCGTTCCCGGCATCGTGATCGCCATCATTGCCGGCGTCCTCATCGCAGTATTGGCGATGGTCGGTTTCGGTGCGGCGGCCGGCTTCGGGACTATGGGAATGGCCGGCGCAGGAATCGGCGCGGGCTTGCTCGGCGCCGCGATTATCGCACTGGTCCTGATCCTGGCGACCATTTTGACGATAGCCTACACGACCGGTATGGCAGGCGCCGCCTGGCGAACCGGACGCGCAACCTTGGACGATGGCGCAGCTGCGTTCCGCACCGACGGCGGGGCAATTTTGACGGCCGTCGTTGTCTTGTTTCTGCTTGGTATCATTGCGGCAATTTTGGTTCCCTTTACGCTGGGCCTGTCGCTGCTCGCATTCTGGTTCCTGTTCCTCTACACGTTCGCAAGCGTCATCATCGGAAGCCGCAGTGGAACCGATGCCGTTTCGGAATCGGCAAGGCTGGCAACGCACAACTTCCTTACGACGCTGATCGTGATCATCTTGCTCGGCGTCGCCTTCGCCGTCGCTGCTTGGATTGGCGCGATCCTGCACCATATTCCGTTCCTTGGATCGATTGTTGCGTACATTATCCAGCAGGTTGTTGCAGCGTACGCTGCGCTGGTCATCGTCGGCGAATACATGAAGCTGCGCGCGCTCGGTGAAACTGCCCCGGTCGGCGTAGCGACGACGGCTCCGCCGCCGCCTCCGCCGCCGGCCTCCGGACCACCGCCGACGGGCTTATAACAATCGCGCGCCCTGAAACGATCAGGCGCATACAGATCGATGGGGGCCCCGCGAAGGCTGGGGGCGCCCTTCGACAATGCTCAGGACAGGCTCGGGTCAGACCGGAGCGCCTTCAAAACTAAATCGGCGCGGGGCGGGTTTACGACCAAGTATGACTGCAGAGAATGGAGCCAGGCCCGCGGGGCTTGACTCCATTGTCATCAAGGGCGCTCGCGAACACAATCTGAAGAACGTCGACCTCGTTCTTCCGCGCAATCGTCTTATCGCCATCACCGGTCTCTCGGGGTCCGGTAAGTCGTCGCTTGCCTTCGACACGATCTATGCCGAAGGACAGCGCCGGTACGTCGAGTCGCTCTCTTCGTACGCGCGCCAGTTTCTCGGACAGATGGAGAAGCCGGACGTCGATTACATCGAGGGGCTTTCTCCGGCCATTTCGATCGATCAAAAGTCGACCTCGCGCAATCCCCGATCGACCGTTGGAACGGTGACGGAGATCTATGACTATCTGCGGCTGCTCTTCGCGCGCATCGGCATCCCGCATTGCTACAACTGCGGGCGCGAAATCAGTACGCAGACGAGCGAGCAGATCGTCGATTCCATCATGGAACTTCCCGGCGGCGCGCGAATCCAGCTGCTGGCGCCGCTGGTCCGCGGGCGCAAAGGTGAATACGCCAAGCTCTTCGAGGAGATCGCCAAGGAGGGCTTTTCACGCGTCCGCGTGGACGATGAAACGAAAGAGCTGCGCGACGCGAAGATCGTCCTCGACAAGAAGCGCAAGCATACGATCGAAGTGATCGTGGACCGTCTGGTGATGAAGCCCGACGTCCGTAAGCGTCTGACGGATTCCGTTGAAACGACGCTGCGGCTCTCGAGCGGCATCGTGACCGTGCTCGTCGAGGTTGACGGTCAGCGGCGCGAGTTGACCTTCAGCGAAGCGTTCGCGTGCGTGTACTGCGGTCTTTCGTTCGAAGAGCTCGCACCGCGGCTCTTTTCGTTCAATTCGCCCTACGGCGCATGTCCCCAGTGCAGCGGCTTAGGCGAGAAGATTGAGATCGATCCCTGGAAAGTGATTCCGGATCGCTCGAAGGCGATTGACCACGGAGCGATCGTGCCGTGGAGCCGAACGCTCGGAACCGGCAAGTATCCATCGATGAATCCGTATTACCTTCAGCAGCTCGAGCGCGTGCTGCGCAAGTATCGTGTGAAGATGTCGACCCCGATCGCCAAAATGCCGGCGGAAGTGGTTGACGTGATTCTCTACGGAACAGACCGCGAGCAGAACTTTGCCTACGAGTCGCGCGGCGGGCGGGTCTGGGAGTATCGGGCGACGTTCGAAGGGGTCATCAACAACCTGCAGCGCCGGTACAGTGAGACTTCGAGCGAGTACGTGAAGGAAGAGATCGAAAAGTACATGTCGGCTTCGATCTGTCCGCAGTGCAAAGGCGCGCGCCTCAAGCCCGAAGCGCTCGCGGTAATGGTGGGCGGCGTCAACATCGATGCGCTCACCCGTCTTTCGATCGAACGGTGCGAACGGTTCTTCGCTGACTTTGTTCCAACGCCGCGGGAGGAACAAATCGCGCACCAAGTCCTCAAGGAGATTCGGGCGCGCCTTGGCTTTCTCACCAACGTCGGCTTGAATTACCTAACGCTGTCCCGTTCAGCGACGACGCTTTCCGGCGGCGAATCGCAGCGCATCCGCTTAGCGACGCAGATCGGCAGCTCGCTCGTCGGCGTCTTGTACATTTTGGACGAGCCTTCTATCGGGCTGCATCAGCGTGATAACGACCGCCTCTTGGCGACGCTCAAAACGCTGCGCGATCTCGGGAACACGCTGCTCGTCGTGGAGCACGACGAGGACACGATTCGGACCGCCGACGTCATCGTCGACATCGGTCCGGGCGCCGGCGCCGAAGGGGGCGAAATCTTGACCGTCGGCACGCTCGAAGACGTGCTGAACGATCCGAAATCGGAGACGGGCGCTTACATCGCCGGCCGCAAATGCATTCCGATCCCTGCCCGGCGCCGACATGCCCGCGCATGGATGCGCGTCGAAAACGCCAGGGCCAACAACCTGCAAAACATTGCGGTTGATTTTCCCATCGGCGCGCTGACGTGCATCACCGGCGTGAGCGGCAGCGGCAAGTCCACGCTCGTGAATGAAGTGCTCATCAAGGCGCTCAACCAGCACTTGCACGGTCAGCCGCCGGCGGGAACGTACGGCCGCGTCAAGGGCGCGGAAGCGTTGGACAAATTGGTCGTAATCGATCAGTCCCCGATCGGACGCACGCCGCGCAGCAATCCGGCGACGTATACCGGCGCCTTCGATCAGGTTCGGGAACTCTTCTCGCTCGTGCCTGAGTCGAAAATGCGCGGGTATACGCCGGGCCGCTTCTCCTTCAACGTGCGCGGCGGGCGTTGCGAAGCCTGTCAGGGGGACGGCATCATCAAGATCGAGATGCACTTTCTTCCCGACGTCTACGTTCCGTGCGAGGTCTGCAAAGGGAAACGCTACAATGCACAGACTTTAGAAGTCAAATACAAGGGTAAGACGATCGCCGACGTGCTTGAGATGCGGGTGGACGAGGCCTCGGAGTTTTTCTCGACGATTCCGCGCATTCACAACAAACTCAAAACGATCTGTGACGTGGGCTTGGGGTACATCAAGATGGGCCAGCCCGCGACGACGCTCTCCGGCGGCGAAGCGCAGCGAGTGAAACTCGCAACGGAACTTTCGCGCCGTTCGACCGGGCGGACGTTTTACGTCCTCGATGAACCGACGACGGGATTGCACTTCGCCGACATTCACAAATTGCTCGAGGTCCTGCAGCGGCTGGTGCAGAGCGGGAACACCGTGCTCGTGATCGAGCATAACCTCGATGTGATTAAAACGGCCGACTATGTGATCGACCTCGGACCGGAAGGCGGCGATCGCGGCGGAACGGTGGTCGGCACGGGCACGCCCGAAGAACTGGCGCGCAATGAGGCTTCCTACACCGGACAGTACCTGCTTCCGGTGCTCAACGACCGGCGCGCGGCGGCGCACCGCCACGCGGATGCGAAATCCGTTGAAGCGCTGGAGCGTGAGAACCTGCGCGCGCTCGACGATCTTGCAAAGGGCGAGCGGGTCGCCCTTCTATCCATCGGGGCGGAGGCGTAAGGTGACAGGTTCGTAATGGCGGCCTTTTCGCTTGCGATGCTGGTCTGCGGCGACATCGAGCGTTCGAGAAATTTTTATCGTGACGTGATCGGCCTCAAGCTCAAGACCGACGCAGCTCCTGACTTTGTTGATTTCGAGATCTCGGGCGGCGCAACGCTGGGACTACACGCCAAGAGCGAGCTGCATGCAGTGCGGCCCGGTTCGCTCGAGCTCGGCTTCCGGGTGGAAGACGTCGACGCGTTCGTGGCGCGATGCGCGAAAGCCGGCGTTCCCATCTTTCAAGATCCCTATGACGAGCCATTTGGCCGGCTCGCTATCATCGGCGACCCCGACGGGTATCCGATTCAAATTGTAAGCGCACAGCGGAGACCATAGTGGTGCGAAGCTCGCCGGCGGATCGCGCCAAGGCGTTGCGGGCGCAGATCGAGGAAGCGAATTATCGCTACCACGCACTCGACGATCCGCAGATCGCCGATGCGGAATACGACGCGCTCTTTCGCGAGCTCCTCGACATCGAGGATCGCTATCCCGAACTGCGAACCGCCGATTCGCCCACGCAGCGCGTGGGCGCAGCTCCACAACGAGCGTTTACGCCCTACGCTCACGGGCGGCCGATGCTCAGTTTGGCGAATGCGATGGATGCCGCGGAGCTGCGCGCATTCGATGAGCGGCTGAAAAAAGTGGCGTGCGGCGAGCGGGCATATGTCGTCGAGCTGAAAATCGACGGCCTGGCCACTTCGTTGCACTATGAACGCGGCAGCTTTATCCGCGGCGGCACGCGGGGCGACGGTCGCACCGGGGAGGACGTCACGCCGAATCTGCGCACGATTGGCTCGATTCCTCTGCGCTTGCGCTCGGTGGGGAAACGATCGCCTCCGCAGGACCTCGAAGTGCGGGGCGAAGTCTACCTCGGCAAGCGCGACTTTGAAGCGCTCAACGAACGCCGCCGCAGCGAAGGGCAATCCCTGTTCGCCAATCCGCGCAATGCCGCATCGGGAGGCGTGCGTCAGCTCGATCCGCGCATGACTGCAGAACGCAAGCTCTCATTCTTTGCCTACTCTTTCGGCGTGGCGCCGCAAGGCGTGCGAACGCAGTGGGATGCGCTGCAAACGCTCAAAGCCTTCGGTTTTACGGTCAATCCCAATATCGCGCAGTGCATGGGCATCGAAGAGGTCATTGCGTACTGTGAAGAGTGGGAAAGCCGGCGCGACGATCTCAACTACGAAATCGACGGCGTCGTCGTCAAACTCGACGATCTCGCGACTCAGGAGCGTTTGGGCGCGGCCGGACGGGAGCCGCGATGGGCGATCGCCTACAAATTCAAGCCGCGGGAAGCGCGCACGCGTCTGCTCGATATCGGCATCTCGGTGGGACGCACCGGGACCCTGAATCCCAACGCCGTCCTGGAGCCGGTTGCCATCGGCGGCGTCACGATTCGGAACGCGACACTGCACAACGCCGAATACATTCGCGCCAACGACATTCGCGTCGGTGACATCGTCACGGTCACACGCGCAGGCGACGTGATTCCGCGCGTCGTCGGTCCGGTGCTTGCCGAACGTAAAGGAAAGCTGCGCACTTTCGCGATGCCGCAGACTTGTCCGGTCTGCGGCGCTGCGGTCGATCATCCGCCGGGCGAAGCGATGTCGCGCTGCACCAACGCGGCATGCCCCGCTCAGGCCTTGGAACGCGTCCGTCATTTCTGTTCGCGTGGCGCAATGGACATCGAGGGGATCGGCGATGTCATGGCGCATCAGCTGACGGAGCTCGGGCTCGTGAAAGACATTTCAGAGATCTACCGCCTCGATGCGAAAAAGCTGGCGGCGGTTCCGCGCACGGGAGAGAAGACGGTCGGCAACCTGCTGCGCAACATCGAAGCTTCGAAATCACGAGGGCTTGCCAGGGTTCTAACCGGTCTGGGGATCCGCTTTGTCGGTTCGCAAACCGCACAGATCCTCGCAGGCGACTTTGGAACGATCGACGCGATCGCGCAAGCGGATGAAGCGGAGCTGCGGCGCTGTGAGGGCATCGGCCCTGAGGTTGCCGCGAGCGTTGCTCTCTTTTTCCGCCAAGCCGCGAACACTGCGATGATCGAACGGTTGCGCCAAGCGGGCGTTGAGCTGAGCGCTCCCAAGCGCGCGCGCTGCGCCGACGGCCGGCTCGCCGGGAAGACTTTCGTTTTGACCGGCACGCTTCCGACGATGACGCGCGAGGACGCATCGGGGCTCATCCTGCAGGCCGGCGGTAAAGTCTCCGCATCCGTGAGCAAGAAAACGGATTTCGTCGTAGCGGGAGACGAACCGGGAAGCAAATACGCGAAGGCGGAATCGCTCGGCATTCCGATTCTCGATGAAGCCGGTTTGCGAAAGCTCGTGCAATGAGTGCGCGGTACACGTGCCCGTGCTGCGGCTATTTGGTTTTCAGCGGGCCGCCGGGAACGGAGCAGCTTTGCCCGATCTGCGGATGGCGCGACGATCTGATGCATCTGCGCTTTCCAGCCTTCAACGGCTTGCCCAACGGCATCTCACTGGTCGACGCGCAGCTGAACTACACGCTGATCGGCGCAAAGGATCCCCAGTCAGTGAAAGACGTGCGGGCGGCAAAGGAATCCGATCGCCGCGATCCTGACTGGCGTCCGATCGATTCGGATGTGGACGATACGCAAAGCGTTCCGGTCGATTTCGATGGATTGACGGAGCCTGAAGATCCTACGACGCTCTATTACTGGCGCAGCTGAGGCTGCGTAAATCCTATTTGCGACCGCCGACGACGATAAAATGTGCGTGGGACGGCTCGAGGCGTCCGAAGCGTGCAGGAAGCGGGTAATAACCGGAGCCTGCCGTTCGCAGTTCGGTGAAGCCGTGCAGCGCCATCAGCTCGCGCAGCATGCGGGTTGTGAAGAGGCGGTGGTGCTGCAGCGGAAAGGGCCAGCCGACGCTGTCGCGATGCAGCGCGACCGGGTTTCCGAGGCCTCCGGTCCGCGCGCTTACGTTTGTCAGCGAAAAGGGCTGCCACCCTAGAAAGAGTGCTGCAACGTTGTGCCAGCTGGCGAGATTCTCCGTTGAGATGATCGCGATTCCACCTGGGCTTGTGATCCGATGGACCTCTTCCAAAAACAATTCCGTATCGTACAGGTGCTCAATGACCTGATTGGCTACGACGACGTCAAATGCATCGGATTCGATCGGAAGCTTCGCGTTGAGATCGCAATGGTGAACGACGAAGCCCGCCGCGCCGAGCTGCTGAACGTTTTCGCCCTCCACTTCGGCGACGTGCACCTCATCGCACTGCAAAGATTTCAGAATCTGTTTGGTCACTGCGCCGTCACCTGCGCCCAGATCGCAGAAGCGCTTGGGCCGCACTCCATACTGACAAATCAGGTCGGCGATGTTCTTGACGTTGTAGTCATGCGCAGCCTGGAACATCCGGCTGAGCATGCCGTTTACACTAATCGGCTTGCCGCGCTGCGTTCGAATGCCGGTAGATGCTTTCGGGGAGCGACTGCCGATTTAACAACATGCCCAAGAGTACTGCCGCGAGTTCACCCGACTTCATGACCACGAAACCGGCTCCGATCAACGGCTTGCGAAAGATGCGTGCCAAACCACGAAGCAGCGCGGGCCGCATCGGCTGCAGCCTGCGCAGCGCGTCGGCTCCATGCTTCTTGATGAAGATCCTCAGGCCGGCTCCGTAGTAGAATTTCTTTCTGCATAGTCCGATGAACGATTGGCGCCCTTCATCGTGAAGAATCAGCGACTGCGCAAACGACGGTTTCAGGCCGTTCGTCGCGCGGATGGAGAGATCCCAATCCTCGCCGCCGATAAAGGTTTCATCGTAAAAGCCGACCTCATCCAACACGCGACGAGTGAAAAATCTTGCCCCTGTAGTGTTTTCATCCTCGAGATAGCACTCTCGTTCCGCGGCCTTACATGCAGACCAAAATCCAACGCCGAACGATCGTTCCGGGATAACGACGGCCTCGGACTCGCGCGAAATTGCCGCGACGCATTTCTCTATGACATCATTCTGGAGGGTCATGTCGGAATCTATAATGCAGACATATTCTCCGGTCGATTCCCGTATGCCGGCATTACGTTGCGCGCAACGCTCGGGGCCGGCCTGCAACACTCGATCGGCATACTTCTTTGCTATCGCGAGCGTCTCATCGGCGGAGTGATTATCCACGACGATGATCTCTATCGGACGGTATGTTTGATCGCGAACGCTGCGCAGACAAGCTTCGAGGGTTCTAGCCGAGTTCTTCGTCGTTATGATGATCGAAACGAGCATTACGCGTTCGACGATGCGATTTGGAACGCGATAAAGACTGCGGCAAGCACCAGGACGCCGACGCCCCACCTCGCCCAGATCGTTTGAGTACGTAAGAAATCTTCTTGCGATGCGAACGTGCGATTCTTAGCGGCGAGGCGATTCCCGTAGACTCCCAAGGCGACGGCGACGAGCACGCCAAGGGGCCATAAGGGCGTAGCCCAGCAGAGCAAAGATATGACGCCGAAGAGTTTCGCGCCGTGGCTCAGCGCCCAGAAGGGCGCAAGCGCGAAGGCGCCCAGATTCCATCTTTGCAAGAGCGCGGGATCGATCGTATTGCCGGGCGCTTGTTGCGCTCCATCGGCGCGCGCAAAGCCGAACGCCGTTTCAATCCGAGCAAAAAAAGGCGACGACGAAGCGGTGCGATACTGCGGCATTGCTCCATCGCCCGTCGATCCTTCGGAAGGCACTACGGACTCCTTTCCTATCTCTGATTCCATGCCGGCACACCGAAGAGGTCGTCGAAACGCGGGTCGCTCGTGGTGACCCTGGCCCGCTGTTCGAGATTGGTGAGGAAGGATTGCAAGAACGGCGCCTCCTGTTGTTGCCGCAACATTTCGGCAATACGGTCGTGCGTCGCCTCCAGCGTCACTTTTCTCGCCGGCGTGCGCTCCTCGACCTGAAGAATATGGTACCCGAAGGGCGACTTCACCGGCGAGCTGATCGCGCCGACCGGCAGTGAGAAGGCCGCCTTGTCGATGGGCGGGACCAATTGACCGCGACGGAACCAGCCGATCTCTCCGCCGCGGTTTTTGGTGCCGGAATCGATCGAAAATCTTCTTGCAAGAGACGCAAAGTCACCGCCTGAGCGCAATTGCCCTTCGACCTTGGCGGCCATGGAGCGATCGGCCACCAGAATGTGGCGAGCGCGCGCCCGTTGCGGAATATCGAATGCAGAGCGGTTCCTGTTGAAATAGGCAGTGATTTGCGCATCGGAGATCTTGATTCGCTTGCCGATCGCTTTATCGATCACGATTTGATCGCGAAGCGTATTGCGCATCTCGGCTTCGGTCAGTCCGCGCGCCGACAGCATCTCGTTCCACGCCGCTCCGGGGAAGTTCACTTTCAGCTCCGCTTCTTTCTTGTCGATCTCGCCCGGGGTGACGGTAATTTTGTCGGCTCGGGCGTACTCGTCGATCAGCGCTTCCTGCGCCATCTGCTGCAGCACCGCGCGGGCCGAGGGGCTATCCTCGAGCCGGCGATCGAAATCGGCTCTTTCGATGCTTCTCGTCTGACCGCTGCTGCTGATCGTCGCCACTGCCGCACCGCTCGAACATGATGCCGCAGCCCAAGAGACGAGGGCTAAGGCGGCGCCGGCGATAGCGGAGTGCGGTTTTGATATAACGCCCATCGGCAAAGGGAGTGCAATTCGCGCAGCCTTCTCGCCAATCCTTACCGGAAGAAGATGAACTGCTCTTCGAGAAATGTCGCAATAATGTCAAAAGAACGGCTGTTAGCGATTTGGTGCGGAACGTCGAGCCCTGGTTTTATCGGCGGCGGCGATAGAGTTGTTTGGGAAAACTGGTCGCGTTGGGAGCGTTTGGGCTTGGCCGATATTTCGCTGCTCACCAGCGCGTACGGTGCTATTGCCGCGCAGCGTTTCGGATATGAGTTCAAATTCACGGTCGTGGACGGCAGAGGCGTCCCCGTGAATCCGCTGCGACTCGGGTACGTTCTGCGGCTCCTCGCTGCACTCAAAAAGGCGTGGGCGCCCAACGACTACACGATCGTGCATTCGGGCACGCCCTACTTTTACGACTACGTTCCGGCGCTCGTCTTTAGAATGCGCTCGCGCGCCAAGCCTCGGCTCGTCGTGAACCTGCCTCACATGATTCCACGTCCGTGGGAGCGCCATGGCGCTCGCATCGCAAACCTTCTGGCCTGGCTCGAGCAGCGCTTCATGATTCAGATCGTCCGGCATAGCGCGGACGTCGTCATTGCAGACAATCCTGAGGTCTGCGACCAGCTCGTGCGCCGGGGAGTGCCGAGCGAGCGTGTCATTCTCATAAGGATGGGAGTCTTTGCGAAGGTTGATCCCTATGCGGACGGCGATCGGACTTTCGATGCCGTCTACGTCGGAAGATTCGCAAGGACGAAGGGAACACACACCTTACTAAACGCCTGGACTGCGCTCGTCCGGGCGATGCCGAACGCCAAGCTTGCATTGATCGGGCGCAACGAAGTCGATTTCGACGTGCAAAAAGAGATCGCATCTCTTGGCTTAGCGGATCGCGTGCAAGTGTTCGAGAGTCTGACCGATGTGCAGCTGCTCGAGGTTCTTCGCCGCTCGCGGTTGTTCGTGACGGCCAGCTTGGAGGAAGGGTATGGCCTGTCGGTGCTCGAGGCGATGGCCGCAGGTCTTCCGTGCGTGACGTTCGACATCCCAGCCTTTCGTTTTGCGTTTCCGCAAGGAAGGCTCGCCGCGTCCACGCCAACCGCCGATGGATTGGCTCGGGCCTTGAACACCGCTCTGACGGATTCGGCAGTCTATCAAAGGCTCGAACGTGAAGTGCAAAGTGCGCCGATTCAGACATGGGATCAGGCGAGTGCGTCGCAGTGGAACGAACTGAGAGCGGCCTGCGCCTGAACGAACTTCCCCGGGCGCGGATCGTGATCGTCAATTACAATGGCGCCGGATACATTGCGGCGGCGATCGAATCGGCGCTCGGGCAGAGCGCGCCGTGTGAAGTAGTCGTCGTGGATAATGCGTCGTCGGACGATTCGATCGGCAAGATTTCGACGCAGTTTCCGAGCGTACGGATCGTGCAGAGCCCGGTGAACCTCGGATTCGGCGCGGGCGCCAATCTCGGAGCGAGTGGATGCGAATGCGAGTACGTCGCCCTTCTTAATCCTGACGCGGTTGCGACACCGCAGTGGATCGAGCGCATCACGACCTGGATGAGCGGGCGTAATGTAGATTTTGCATCCAGTATCGTGTCGGGAAACGGGATGCCGTTTTTCGCGGGTGGCCGCTGGTCGCCGCCATTGGGCGCGGCACTTTCAGCGCATCGCGGCGAACAAACCGATTGGATCAGCGGATGCGCGCTCGTCGCTCGCACGCGCGCCTTCGCGGTGCTCAACGGATTCGATCCGCAGTTCTTTCTCTATTGTGAGGATGTCGATCTCTGTTTGCGCGCTCGAGAAAAGGAGATGCGATTGAGGCTCTATGCTGAGCCGCTCGTTCACCATCCTTCACACGGAATGAGTACCGATCGGATGGGCCGAGGGCGCAAACTGTGCATTGCCTACGCTTCGAAAGGGCGGCTGATCCGCCGCCACGTACGCGGACTCCGTATTCTGAGCGCGATTGCGTTTCAGGTGCTCGTTTCGCCGGCGGCCAACGGCGTTTCATGGCGCGACTATCCGGCCGTGGTCTCGGCCTTTCTTTCCGGCGTCCGTATCGGTTCAAAAGCATAAGAGCGCCTGCACCGTCACGGTGATGCACGCCGTAGCCGTCATGGTGATGCATGCCGGAGCCGTCATGGTGATGCATAGAACCATGACGGCGTTAAGGTACCCTTAGACGTTATCTTACAGGTTAAAGTAGTGCGCGAGTATCTGCTGCACGTTGGAATGCGCTCCAGGATCGCCAGTGATTGCGGCATAGTAGCTGTAGGCGAGAACCGCATCGCCACTATCCAGGCGATGCGGCGCGGCTTGTCCGCGCTGCACGGCCAGCGTTTGCCCGATGCGCGTATTGCCAAGCGTCGATATTTCACCCGTAGGCAGTACGTTAGCATTTTCACGCGCAAAGCCGCGCTGAATTGCCGACCAGAGGGCTTCCCGCAGCGGATCGGACGTGGGCATCTGCAAAAACGTTATCTGCGCAAAGTAAAGCGAAACGTTTTGGTAGCTGCTGTCGAAGCCGCCGACCTCCGGGAATGTGCCGTCCGGCATTTGTCGCCCCAGGGCATCACCGAGGAATGAACGTCCGATTTCAATCGCGGTCGGATCCCCAAGGAGTCGGCCCGCCAAGTAGTACTCCGCTCCGTAAGAGATAATCCGGTTTGTGGCTGCTCGATCGGCGCGCGGATAGGCTTGATTTGCAATGAGGAAATTCAAAGTGCTGCGTAGGGGCGTATAGAGCGCTCGTGCTCGCGCGCGCAGCTGTGCCGTCTGCGGACTCTGCTGAAACCATCGACTTTGCTGAAGCATGAGCAGCGAATGCGCAAGGTAAACAGTGAAGCCCCCGGCCGCCCCGAACCGCTGTGCCGGCATGTAGCCCACCGTGTCGCTGAAGCCGCCGTCCGGCGTCTGATGCGCAAAGGCATAGGAAGCAGTGTGCAACGCATCCGCAATGTATGACAGCTTGCGTTCCGCTAAGCCCGCCGTCACCAGGCGATCGGTACCGATTTGAAAGTTCACGGAACGCCATTGCCCGCCCCGGTTGTGCTGAGCGGCGCCGCTTGAATCGGGACGATTCTGCGCGGCGACGAGATCCAGAAACCGCGGCGGCAGTTTTGCGACGACCGCAGAGGGGTCGACATTAGGCGCCGCCGACAGTCCCCCCCCGGGCAGCAGCACCGCGAGAAGCGCAAGCAATCCAGATGCAAAAAAATGTGCGTGTTTCATGTCATGAAAACGCTGGACGAGCCCGTTTGAGTTCCTCAGACTGTTAGATGATCGTGAATCGGTAGAGATGGCCGGAGTAATCCACGGCATATAGACCGCTGGGCACGACGACCGGGCCGCTCTCGATGCGGGAGGGGGTGGTATAGCTCCAAAGCACATTGCCGGTGGTGATATCGAGCGCGTTTAGGACATTATCGAGGCCGATGTAGACGATGCCTGGGCTAATCGCGGCATAACTGTCGATCGTGCTGGTCATCGTCTTGGTCCAGAGCACGCTGCCGGAGCTATCCAAAGCCTTGAATCGCGAATTGTATCCGCTCACGACGTTGTAGGGGTGGACTCGCTTGAAGATATTGTGCGGGCTGCGATCGAGATAACAGAACGTCGTGGAAGGGCGATGCGCGCTCACCACCGTGCCGGTGCACAGTGGTAAGATGCAGAAGAACCCCGCTCCCACTACGATCGTAGAACCGTCGCTGGTCGGCGTGGTGAATCCGCCTTGCTGATCGTTTGCGCCCAGCGGCGTAGCCCAATTCACTTGGCCGTTGGCGGCGGTGAGCCGATAGAGCGAGCCGTTCTTGCTCATGACCGTTGCCAGACCGTTTTGAAGCATGACGCCGCCGCCGACGTCATCATCGATAGCGGAGCCTTTTGTCGCCGGATAGCTCCATGCGACCGAACCGCTCTGGGTGAGGGCGACGATGGCGTTAGCCGTCGTGATCGGGCTCTGGCAGGTATTGCCGGTTCCAAAGACGAGGCGCGTACCGTCAAAAGCGATCGGTCCCCAAACGGATCCGCCTCCATCGCCGGGATAGAGCTGGTTGACTTTCCAAGTCCAAAGTATTTTGCCGGTGGCTTCTGAAAGCGCGGTCACGCCGCCGTTGATCGGGCAATAATCGCCGCCCGACGTCCCGTTATAGACGACGCCGTTGACGACGAGCGGAGAATCGTGCGTCAACCCGTTGAGCTGCGTGCGCCAGAGGAGCGCGCCGTTCCCGAGGGACAGGGCGTACAGGTATGAAGGCGCGGGGTTTCCATTCGAATCGGCTTGCCTATTGCCGATGAAAACGGTGTGTCCGTCGATCGTCGGCGTGGAGAGTATTTGCTGCGTACTGGGAGCGGGGAGCGTCGTTTTCCAGATACGGGCGCCGGTTGCAGGAGAAAAATCGAAGACATCGCCGGTTGAACTTACGATGATGACGTTCCCGCCGTAGACTAGCGGACTGGAATATATTTGCTCGCCGATTGAGACGCTCCAGCGTACGGTCAACTTATGGGCGTTGGCCTTCGTAATCCCGGTTACGGGTTGATAGCCCGTGTGCTGGAAATCATGCGCAAACGTTTTCCAATCATCGCTTCCGTAGCCGTATCCGGTGAAGGGCTGAACCTGCGGGGCCTTTGCGGGTGCGTTCGCAGGAGCGTTGCGAGGCATGTTCGGCGCAACGGATGTCGACGTGCCGCTGCACGCGCTCATTGCAGCGAACCCAATGGCGAAAACCGCAGATGAAAGCAGCCTGCGTGCGCGCATGATCATGTGCTCCTATGTGTGAGGCGTACTTGTTAAGTATGCCGCATCTCGGCCCCGTTCCTTTGGCCAGGCCGTTTCGGCGTGGGCGAGGGGCGCAAGCCGAACGGGCGAAAGTCACTTGCGATGGCCACCTCTGCCGACTTTCCCGGCACGGAAATAGAGCATTTCGATAGCGAGGCCAGCGAGAGGCTTGCCGCAAGAATGTCCGCGGTGTTCCTCGCCGCGGGTGACAACTTCGCGGTAAAGCTTCTTGTCGAAGCATCCCATGCTCTGGAACCGCAGTCTGAAAGGGACGACGGTGGGCAGGCTCATTATCGCTGGCGCATCTTCGTTCCACTGGCCCTTTACATAGAGTATAAGAAGCAGGAAGGGCAGCGGGACAAGCGCGGCAACGAAAACGACTTCGTCACTCGTGCGCTGAGGTACGGCAGTCCCTTGCTGGACGGCGTTCGCGAGATTGTCGTGCAGCCGCAGGCCGTACCAGAAGAGAAGGACTGGCGCAGCAAGTACCGGCCGGCGAGAACGCTCTCCGATGACGTTGTCGCCGCAGCGCGCTGGCTTGACCGCGCTGCGGAACGGAGGCGTCTCTCAGTGCTCGCAGTGCTCGTAGGGATCACAATTGCCGCATCCGGCGCGCTCTACGTCGCCTCAGGTCGTCCGCCGTTCGGCTTCTATTACGATTTGGGCGGCGATATCTATGCGACGTCGCTGATTTCGTCTTGGATTCAAGGTGTTCGCGACCTGGTGGATTCTATAGGTTGGGCCGGTTGGGGGAATGTCAGTCAATTCCCATTCCATCCGATGCTCTCATACCTGGCGCGCGTGCCGCTCGTCCACGCGTTTAACGACGTTGTCACGACGGTCAAGTTCTTCCAGTTCCTCGAGGTCCCGTTCGCAATTATTTCCATGGCCTGCCTGTATGCGCTGCTTCGCGGCTGGTCTGTTTGGGCATGGATTGCGGGCCTTATCTACGCACTGCTGCCGGAAACGCTCATGATGATCAGGGGTAATGTCGATTTCGGAATGGCGGTTGCGCTCGCGCCGCTCTGCGTTGCAGTGCCCTTTGCGCTTGCGCGCCGTTTCGGATATTGGGCGCTCCCGCTGTGCGGAGCGGTGGCCGGACTTCTAAGCTTTTATCTTTCGCTTGAGTTTTTGTTCCTCCAAGGCATTCCGGCATATGCGCTCGCGGCTGCAGTCGCTTATAATCGGAACCGCCGCGCGGCTTGGGCCGCGTTAGCGATCATCGGTTTTATCTGCCTGGGGTTCAGCGGCGCGTATTTCCTAATCCCCTCACTCGCAATGAGCTCGCTGTTTACATTCCCGTTCCCAGCGATCGCCAATTTGCAAAGCGGCCAAGGCGGCGGCTTTGCGATGTTTGGTGAAAAATCAGTTGCGGCGTTGGCGCTTGTTATCAATGAATTCGTTGGAGCTCGCCCGGAATTCAGCGTCGAGCCGCTCCTTTGGCTAATCGTGCCGCTGGGCTTGGCATTGTGGGTCGCTGCAATTTGGCGCGTGGTATGGGCTCCGGCTAGCGGACGTCTTACGCGCGGAGAACTGGCAATTGCGGTCACGGGCGGCATATGCGCAGTTTTGGCGGCCGGCTCAAGCTTACCGGCAGCGAACATCGTTTGGACCGTGATAGCGCACATTCCCGGTTTGAACTTGATGCGCACGCCGGACCGATTGATGTCTTTTGCGATCGTCATCGTCGTTCTCTTCGGGGTAGCGGGCTTCGAGCGCCTAAGCACAATCAGTTTTGCGGGGCGGCGACTCGCATTTGCAGCCGCCGCGATCTACTGTATGGCCGGGCTGTTCTTTCTTTTCTCGCTCCGGCTTTTCTTCGGCGATCCTGCCTCCCTAGGAGATCGCTTCCCGCGTTTGGATGCCGTCAACGCAGTCGCGCTCAAAGAAGGCGGTCGTGCAGCGGATCTTGGCGAGACATACCGCGGCGCTACGGGCGACACCCCGCTCTACGGGATGGGCGTGCCGTTCAACGCCTTTCAGCAGGACTTCTTTCAAAGGTACGAAGCCGATGGTTTCGGCGGCGCGGCGATCTTGGCGCGGGCAGGCGTAAGAACGTTCATCACGACGCCTCCTTGGGCATTGGATTCGCCATACTATGCGGATACGATTGCGCACGCCGACATCTTGAAGCTGGCTACGCCGATCATCGCTAACGGGGACCCGGCCGGCTTGACCGCCGCATATGTGACCTCAAATCCGCGCGGAGTTGCTACGCCGGTGACAACTATCTGTATCCAAGGCGGCCCCGGGCTTTTCGAGTATGCGCTCGCAGCTCCCCAGTTCACGCACGCTGCTTTCGTTACGGATAGCGCAGGCTGCCGCTACACCGTATATACGAACAGTGCGCCGACGGAGCCGGTGCTGCGCGGCCGGATCGTAACAGCACTTTCCGGGATCGATCTTTTTCCGCACGGCGGCCAAATGCGGGACAATGATTATCGCATCGCCTTGGGACGCTGGTTTATCAATTTTCCGTGGTATCGCAATTCGCTCGACGGCGACTCGCCGATGCTGAGCTCGGCGGCCGTTTCCCTCGATCCGAACGACGCCGCGCGAGCATCCTTCGAACTCAAACAGCCCGGGCATTACGCGATTGCCTTGCGCATGCTTTGTCACGTGGTTGCCTCCGGAACGGTCTCAATCGATGCAACACGTCGCGGGTTCACCTGTTCGCCCGCTCTAGGCTTTCAATGGATCGAGATCGACGCCGGCCGCCTCGGCGGAGGGCGGCACGTTCTCGATATCGCGATGGCGAACCTCGGAACCAAACGAGTCATCACGACTGCATGGAACGCCAGCTGGCGCCTCGGCTTCGACGGCGCAGCGATCGTATCGCGTGACGTCTCGGTGCCCGTACCGGCCGGCGCGTACCTGTTTTCGACCGATCGTTTTGCAAGCGTTCCGATCGGAGCGCCGGTTTCGCCGGCGGCGATCAGCGCTGCGGCGCGGATTAATCTCTTTCAGAACGCAAGCTTTACCGGCGGCTCGGGAACCGGCGGCAGGACGGCTCCGACGAACATGGACGGCACCTATAGCAGTGGTGTGGTGCCGAAGTTCTGGAGTCCTTATAACAGCGCAAATCCGGCCGGCGGCGCCGCGGCTCGATACGCGCTTGACCGAAGCGCAGGCGCGCCCAACGGTATTGCCACGGAAATCCTTTTACCTTACGGCAATCAACCTGGGCAAAGTGTCGGACTTGAAGCAGGCGGCGCGGGCCGCAATACGGATAACGCCGCACCGATCATCCTGAAGGCGAATACGCTGTATACCGTCGCGTTTTACGCGAAAGCCTCGGCGCCGAACACCGATTTCTCGACGGTCAGCCCAGGGGGCGTCACCGTCACTCCGAAAGCCGGCTTTCCGACCTCGTACCCGGATACGAATTGGCATCGCTACAGCTTCGAGTGGCTCGTCGGCCCTTCGGACGTCAACACCGGCATTTGGCTAAGAACCGATTCCGCATTCAGCGCGCTCGCGCCACCGGCGCAGCTCACCGCCACGCCGCGTGCGGGAGGCGGCACGTTGGCGGCGGGCGTCTATAGATATGAAATGACGGCGCTCACTGCCAATGGGCAAACCGTTGCCGGAACCGAAGTCCCGGTCGAAGCGACCACATCGAATTCATCCATCGGGCTGACTTGGACACCAGTTTCAGGTGCAGTATCCTACGCGGTCTATCGGACGGCACCGGGCGGCGAGCCGGGCAGTGAACTGGCCTTGGTGAAAGTTGCTGCCTATTCATATACCGATGCGGGCAACTTGACGCCGCATGGCGGGGGCCCGCCCAGGATCAACACGACGGGAAGAAAAGCGACGGTCTGGTTTGCCGCTCCACGACTGACGGTGCGCCCAAGCCAGGCGCGCGATTTCAGATCTGTTCGGTGGCTGGCCGCTGGAACATATCACGTCGCGACATTTCTCGTCGGTGGAGCGCCGGGCGCCGGTGTTGTGATCGACGGCGCGCGCGAGAACCGGCGCGGTGATGTAAAAATTCGCCGATCGGGGATGCATACGATAAGCTATCTGGGGCCGCCGCAGAACGCCTATGCTGTTGCATTTGTGCCGTCCGCGTGGAATGGTCAGCTGCAATCGAACGCGACCGTGCGTGTCGATCAATTGACGAGCCAGCGCTGGCGCGTGACGGTCGATAGACCAACCACCGTGGAGGCATCTGTTTTCCCTGACGGCTGGTGGCGGCTCAAGGGATCGAGCGCAGCGCTCACGGGCTCTCGCTGCGACATTGTGAATACGTGCTTCCAAAACGTACCCTCCGGCAAGTACATGCTCATGCATAGGTGGCCCAACTACATCAAGCTGGGCTTTGCATGTACGATCGCTGCGTGGATCGTTGCCCTTCTTGCATTTCGCTTGGGGAGACGCGGAGAAGGAAGGCTGCTTGATCGCCGCGGCCTAACGCATTGAGATGCCGCGCCCGCCAGGACGCTCCGAGAGTGAGGATTTTGCGCAGGACGGTGCGCGGAGGCGACGATGGGAACGCTTCCGTGAGCGTCCGGCCGCGCTCGTAGGCTTCACTCACTACGAACTGCGAAGCGTCTGAGTCATAGGCGACGTGGTCCACTTCAAAACCAAGCCTCTCGGCGAGCGTCCGAAATCCAGACTCAGTTGGAATTGCCATGTGGCGCGGAGCATCGAGGCCGATCCAGCACGTCCGGTACCGCTCCCATGCGTAGTTGACGATCGGGATGCGCACGACAATCGCACCGCACGGCGAGAGCAGTTTGGAAGCGGCTCTCAAGCTAGAAGCGGGATCGCTCACGTGCTCCAAGGAGTGATGGAACATCAGGAGATCTACTGAGGAACGATAGCCGGCATCGTCCGCGAGCTCTTCTATCGTTCGCCGCTCCACCGGCAGTCCGTTCGTTTCGATCTCAGGTTGTAGGAATGGATCGACACCCACTACTTTGCTGAAGCCGAGCAGCCGGAATCCATCCAAGAGATCGGCTTTACCGCTGCCGACGTCCATGATCCGCGCATTGCGATCGATGCGCGCCCGCGCTGCGCTGCAAAAACGAATGATTGCGCGGGCGCGGCGCTTGGCAAGCCAGCGATCGAGAGCGGTGAGCAGTCCCGATCGCTGATTGGTGCCGTACGAGTAGTAATTTTGCGGATAGTACGGCGACAAGTCGATTCCTATGTCTTGCAGATAAATCGAAGCGCACGCCGCGCACACGCAATACGTAAAGTTTCCACCGAGCCCGAACATGCGCTCCATCGCCTCGACAGTTTCCGCAGGCGGCTTCGCGTCAGCACAGAACGGGCACGCGATCCCGCGTGCGGCTGAAGCTTGCATCACTGCACTCATTCTAGTCAAGCCCGCGATGCACTCCTCGAATTCCCTTGAAACCGCATCAAGAGGAGTAACTGCGGACGCGTCATAAACGGTGGCCGCGTGAAGACGCACGCCGATCTGGCCAGGGTGTCCTGTGCGATTTGTCACGCGCCGGCAGAGGTTGTCGAAGATGCGTATCCGGGCTATCGCGCCCCGTCGCGCTATCAAATCGCACAGTGCCGTGGATGCGAAGTATCGTTTGCGATTCCTACGCAATCAGATGAAGAACTCTACGAACTGATCTATTCGCAGAGCGCAATGATTCCGGGATACGACCGCTACGACTATTATGCCTCGGTGATCTGCGGCGCTCGCAGTCCACTCGATTTCTTAGCCGCGCAAGAAGAAAACTATTGGGCGGTGCGTGAAGCGTGCGCGTCGCTTCCCGCGAATGCCGAAATCCTCGACGCAGGTTCGGGTTTGGGATATCTGGCATTCGCGCTTGCGGCGGCTGGTTTTCGCGCAACCGGGCTGGACCTTTCTGAAGAGGCGGTTGCTCGCGCACGCAGACGCTTCGGCGACTACTACGTGGCGGCAGATTTCTTCGAATGGGCGCGCCGCTACCCGCAGCGGTACGACATGGTCGTGATGTTGGAGTTGATCGAACATGTCAACGATCCGCGCAGGTGGATCGATGCGGCGCTGCGTCTGATCAAACCGGGCGGCTGCGTCCTGATCTCGACACCGAACAGGCGCTTCTATCCTACGGGCACGGTGTGGGAGACCGAAGCCCCGCCGGTGCACCTTTGGTGGTTCTCTCCGGCGGCGATCGAGCGACTCACAAATGGAAGCGGCGTGACGATTCGCTATCCGGATTTCACGCGGTGCGGTGTTGCGCCCAAAGCAATCCCGCAGGTGCCGATCCGTACGGTGCGTTCTCCAATGCTTGACGAAGCCGGCAAACCGGTCTCGCGATTGCGCCGGCTGCTGCATCGCTTCGGCCTTCTATCGCTTGCGATGTCGATGTACCGCGCGCGGGAAAGCCGGCGGCGAGCGCGGGCAGCCGCGTCGATCGATCCGGTCCGGCGAGAGACCCTAGCCGCTACTCTCTGGAAGCAGACGTGAGCTCGCGGCAAAAGCTGCTGTACCGGGCTGCAGATCTCTTGCCCGGATGGCTGCGAAAGCAATTCTGGGTGAGGCCGCCCTGGCGCGCTACGTATAACGCGGACGGTTTTGCGACGGTGCATGCCGCCGATTTTTTGAAGAATCCCGATTTTGTGGAGGCATATCGAGCGGGAATCGCGACGCCGCACGGTCTGACCCGTGAACTTCACATGGAATGGCGTGCCTACGTCTGCGCGTGGGCCGCATCTCAGGCATTATTTGCGAAAGGGGCCCTGGTTGAATGCGGCGTCAACACCGGAATCATCCCGCTGACCGTTGCCAAGTTCATCGGCTTGGATACCCGCGTCTCTCGGCCGTATTATCTGCTGGACACGTACAAGGGGATTCCCGAAGCGCAGCTCTCTGATGAAGAGCGCATTCACGGGACATTCCTCAATGAGCTCTACGGCGATTGTTACGAGAGTATCGTCGAAACGTTTCGACCTTTTCCTTCAGCCCGCATCATCCGCGGTGAAATTCCCGGCACGCTCTCGCAGATCGACGCGGAGCAGATCTCGTATTTGATGATCGACCTCAATGTGGCGTACGCCGAAGAGTGTACGCTCCAAGCACTCTGGGATCGCTTGACGCCGGGCGCACTGATCGTCTTGGATGATTACGGATGGCACGCAGCGCAGCGTAAGGCTCACGACCGGTTCGCCGAGAGCAAAGGACTCTTCGTGCTGCCTCTTCCGACGGGTCAGGGCATCATCATGAAACCAGTCAGCGCATAGGCGATTCCCGCTCGCAAATCCGGCAGCTTCATGCCCAAAGCGTGAAGCTTCGCGTTTTCCAGCGCCGAGTAAGGGGGCCGGCGAGCCGCGCCCTTCCATTCGCCCGAGCTTATTGGTTCGATCGAAGCTTGCAGCTCCGCTTGCCGTAGCGCTTCGCAAGCGAACTCGTACCAAGTGACGGCGCCTTCGTTGACGGCATGATATAAGCCGTAGGCCGGTTTGCGGCGGAGCAACTCGTCGATCGAGCTTGCGAGATGCGCCGCGTTGGTCGGCGAGATCGTTTGATCGTTGACGATTCGCAAGGGCTCGCCCGCGCGTGCTTGGCGCAGCACGCGATCGATGAAGGTGTAGCCTTTGTTCGCGCTAGGGCGCCGTCCGTAAAGCCCGCACGTTCGTATGACGTATGCGGACGATTGCAAGCGCAGAACGAGAAGCTCGCCCGCCAACTTTGAGACCCCGTAGGTGCTAATCGGGTGAGGGTCGTCCGTCTCGACGTACGGGCGGCGGCGCTTTCCATCGAAGACATAGTCGGTGCTGATCGTGACGAAGGTGCAGTTCCGAGCCGCACACGCTCGGGCCAGCGCATCTACCGCCAGAGCGTTGACCGCGAAAGCACGCTCCGCTTCTCTTTCGCACAGGTCCACGTGATGGAAGGCCGCACAATTGACGACGATCTCCGGCTTGAAGCCGTTGAGGGCTGCATCTACGGACTCCGCATCTTCAATTGAAACTTCGGCGCTGGAGGGCGCGCGCAGATCCGCGTCCTTCCAAAGGATCTGCAGCTCCGTTCCGAGTTGCCCGGAACCGCCGAAAACTAATATCCGCCCGCCCAAAGACACACGTCACCAATCCCGCCCTAGCGGGCCCGAAGCCTGCTCGCCGCGGCGGCAGCATGAGCGTAGGTGGAACGCCGGGAAGAGGCGTCCTATGAAACCGCCCGTTTCTACCGTTGCGGCGAAGGTGCTGCTGACCAGCGCCGTGATCGCGCTGACTGCATGCCAAGGCAGCGGTCAAACCGGAAGGATTCTCCCCGTCCAGCCCGGTGCGCACGGAGGCGTTCACCGGCAAGACATCACAAGTCAACTCGGATCCGGCTTCAAGAATCCGGACGGCGTGGCGGTAGACAAGAATGGCAACGTCTACGTCGTCGATACGACCTATACCGTGGTCCGAGAGATCGAACCCAACGGCACGATCGTCACGGTTGGTTCTGGGTTCAAAACGCCGGGCGGCGTCGCGGTGGATGGTCAAGGAAACATCTATGTAGGCGACAGCGGCAACAATGCCGTTAAGAAGGTTTCGACCAACGGAACGATCACGACGATTGGATCGGGCTTCAAACTTCCCGTCGGAGTCGCCGTGGATAGCCAGGGGAACGTCTACGTGGCCGATAGCGGTAACCAAGCGATCAAGAAGGTTACGCCCGGCGGAACGATCACAAAAATTGGTTCGGGGTTTTATCAACCATACGGCGTCGCCGTGGATGCGAGCTTCAACGTTTACGTCGCGGACAGCGGCAACAACGCGATCAAAGAAGTCGCGCCCAACGGAACGATCACGACGCTAGGATCGGGCTGGAGTTCGCCTTGGGGCATTGCGGTTGACACGAGCGGCGACGTGTTTGTCGGCGACACTTACAACAATGCCGTGAAAAAGGTCGCACCCGGCGGAGCCATCTCGCCTGTTGGATCTGGTTTCTATCAACCGCACGGGGTCGCCGTGGATGCGCAGGGAGACGTCTTTGTCGCCGACTTCGGCAATCATGCGGTCAAGGAGGTCGCGCCCATCGGAACGCTGGGAGCGATCGGATCGGGCTTCTCGCATCCCGGCGGCGTCACGGTCGATGGCAGCGGCAACGTCTATGTCGCCGATAGCGGGAACAATGCGGTCAAGAAAGTTGCACCGAACGGGACGATAACGGTACTCGGCTCAGGTTTTAGTTTTAACAATCCGCAGGGCGTCGCGGTCGACTACCAGGGGTACGTCTACGTCGCCGATTTCGGCAATCACGAAGTCATAAAGATCTCGCCAAGTGGCAGCGTCTTGAAGAAGATCGGCGCGGGATTCAGCCATCCTGCCGCTGTCGCTGTCGACGCAAAGCTCAACGTCTATGTGGCTGATTTTGGGGATCGTAATACCGGCAATTTCGGCGCCGTCAAAAAAGTTGCGCCGAACACTACGGTCACCACAATCGGATCGGGTTTTTCGGGCCCCGGTGGCGTCGCCGTCGATGGGGCCGGCAACGTCTACGTCGGCGATACCGGGAACAATCTAGTGAAGAAGGTCACCCCTAACGGAACGATCACGACGCTTAACTCAAAGTACCTCTGGCCGACGGGCGTGGCCGTGGATGCAAGCGGAAACGTCTACGTCGCCGATTCAAGCCATAACGTGATCGATGAAATCGCTCCCAATGGAACCATCACCGCACCCGGCTCCGGCTTCGTGGCGCCCTTGGGCGTCGACGTGGATGCGCACGGAAACGTCTATGTCGCCGATTACAAAGGCGTCAAGGAGTTCGTGCCGTGAAAAAATGTGCCGGCCGCCTGTGCGCATATGTTACCGTAATCGTGATGTTTGCAAGCGCAGCCTTTGCCGCCGCATTCGCAACGGACTACACGACATTCCATTTTGACAATTGGCGCACGGGCTGGAACCCGAACGAAACGGTTTTGGTACCATCGCTTCTAAGCGGCCATTTTGGGCGGTACATGAGCGTCGCCGTGGACGGTGAAGTGGATGCGCAGCCGCTCTACGTTGCGAGCGAGAGCATCCCCGGTCAGGGCACGCATTCGCTCGCGATCATCGCCACCGAAAACGATTCTCTCTACGCGATCGACGCGGCCAGCGGCACGGTCATATGGCAGACGAACTTCGGGACTCCCGTGACCGTCGATACGGCCTTCACCGGAAACTGCGCCGTACCCAATCCCTATGCCGGGATCTTGAGCACCCCGGTGATCGTGCGCTCCAGCGACACCATTTATGCGCTCGCATATACCACAATAGGAAGTACTCCCACTTATCAGCTGCATGCGCTCTCCCTGGGGACCGGATTGGATAAGTACTCACCCTTTACGTTCGGCGGCAGCACGCCCGGTCTTAATGCTGCAGTGCAGGCTCAGCGCCCAGCGCTTCTCTACAGCAACGGGGCCATCTACGTTGGCTTCGGCTCGTTCTGCGACCACGAGTTTCAAACTAGTGCGGGGCAGATCTATGCCTTCGGTTCGTCTCTCAATCTCGCCGGCCACTTCGCCGCGTCTTACGACCTGGGAAGCCTTTGGGGAGCCGGCTTCGGTCCGGCTGCGGATGCGCAGGGAAATGTTTACTTTGCAACCGGCAACGGCATGACGCTCTTCAGCCGCGGCAGCTACGCGCAGTCCGTGCTGAAGATGGCTCCCGCGTTGAAATCAATGCTCGACTTTTTCGCGCCGACAAGCGCTCCGGAGGAGAGTGGAAACGATCTCGATCTCTCTTCGGGCGGCGTCATGCTGTTGCCGGACCAATATGGACCCTACGGCAGCTACGCGCACCTTATGGTGGCAGGAGGAAAGACCGGGACGACGTTTCTCCTCAATCGCGACAACTTAGGAAAGTGGGCGGCCGGGGCGCCGGACAATATTCCCTATGAGGTACGCACCAGCAGCAACTTTTTTGGCGGTCCGTGCTACTGGCGCGACGCGAGCGGGAACAACTATCTCGGAATTTCGGGGAGCGGACAGCCGTTCTCGGCGTATTTAATGGGCTTATCGCCGCTTTCTCTCACGCTTTGGTCGCGAGCGCCGAATACTGAATATTTGGTCGGTGAGGGGGGCGACACGTGCACGGTTTCTTCAAACGGTCCGCAAGGCGGAACGGCGATCGTCTGGGTTGTGGACGGTCCCGCCTCGAATGCCAACGGCGTCAACGGCGCTATGTATCTAGAGGCCTTCGATGCATCCAATCCAGCGCAGGGCTATTTGTTCAATGCGCAGGCGGGACTATGGGGCAATGCGGACGGCGTTTCCCCGCCGGCTTACGGAGCGCCGTTCGGCTCAGCCACAGTTGCCGACGGGCGCGTGATCGTCGCGAGCAATAAGATGGTGACGTTTTGGGACTCACACTGATGAACCGCGTTGGTAAGCACGTGACGCTGGTCGCTATCGCCCTTGCGTTTTCTTGCGCCCAAACGAGCGCACGCGAGATCAGACCCGCGATCGCGTTGCACGCCGTGATGAAGATCGAATCGGCGACAGTAGCGCAGCCCGCGCCGATTGGCCGTCCGCAAATGGTCAGAGTCACCGAACAACAGTGCCGGGGGACGGCACTGGAGCAAAATATGCCGGGCGGTCTTGGGTGCGGCGGCGGCGTGCCGGCGCAGTCCGTCGAGGTGCGGCTGCTGACGCATCCTTGCCCGATTCGCGTCACCCGCGCCGCCAATGGAATGTTCGTTCTTACGCGCTTCGCACGGGGCGGAAGCGTGAATCTCTCGACGCCCACAAGGCGTGCTCGCGGACTTTGCGAGATCGAGTTCCGGGACCGCGCCAGCCATGCATTCGCAACGGTCTTTTTGTAGGAGGGCTTCGAAGAGAGCGCTCCTCTAGCCGATTGCTTTGGCCGGTGTTCTCCCCGTGTACGCCGCGGCAAAAGCGGTGCCTACTCCTTACTGGCACATCGATCTATTCGCTACGCTGGAGGATCTTAGAAACGGCTCGCGGGTTACATCAGTTAGGTAGAGATGAGGCCGCGCTGAAGATCGGCTAAGCGCAACGCATAGACAGTCGCGTTGTTTACCACAAAGAGCGTGCCGCCGACGATGACCGGCGGAGCTGCGGCAAAGAATTCCGGGAACTTCGTTAAGGCAAGCATTTTGCCGTCTCGCGCGTGCACAACGTACAGATACCCGCGGACATCCCCAAAATACAGGTATCCATCCTTTTCTACGGCGCTCATTTTGACTGGACCCTGTGTATGGATTCGCCACACAACCCGTCCGGTGCTCGCATCGAACGCGGCGAACTGATCGACAAATTGCAACGAATCGAAAAATAGACCGCCATCATATAGCCCCGCCGTGGCAAGCTCATTCGTGCCCGTGCTCTCGGCCGGACCCGGCCCGGAGGAGTATTTCCAGCGGAGCACGCCCGTGTGAGCATCCAAGGCGTCTACTTCCGTGACGAAGAGACCCGGAGGACCGAACTGAGTTCCCTCTATCAGCACGTTGCCCTCACCAAGCGCCGGGGAGCAGTCCGAATTGCCATAGGGACTGGTCCAGATAAACTGACCGTTTCCCGAATTCAACGCCCAAGTCCACGCTCGTCGAGCCAGGTGCACCGACTGGTGTGCGGTGTATGCATTCATAACGAATGTTGAGGCTGCATTGGAAAGGCCGAACACCGTCGAGCCATCGACTGCAAGCGAGCTCATCGTCGAGACGCCAAGCATCTTTTGCTGCCACAGCAATTCACCGGTACCGGCGCTCAGGGCTCGCGCGTTGCCATCACCATTGGAGAAAACAAATGCAGGGCGCGCACCTGCAGCGACAATAGTCCCGGTGGGCATGTCTTCGCCGATAGTTTCGTAGCGCCAAGCGAAGGCGCCGGAATCGTTTCGAAATGCGTATACGCTGTCGCCGCCCGGGCTTCCCCAAAGATTTCCGGCTTCCGAATCACTCATCACGTGGCTGCTACCCGTTCCCGCATAGACGAGGCCGGCGGCTACGACCGGCGTATTCATCGCGATGTTCGAGAGAGTCGCGCGCCAGAGTTCCTTCCCGGTTAGCGGATCCAAAGCATAAAGGCGGCGATCGTAGCTCTCAACGTACAGCATACGGCCGACAATCGAGAGACCACCGTTGATTCTTCCGCCTAGCGTCGCGTGCCATGCGACGTTCCACCGCGGCAGATTGAACGCGGCATTATGATCGCTCGCGTATTGGTACATGGGCCACAAGTCCGTCGGAAGCTCTTTGGCCGCAGCGATTGCCGACAGGGGGGCAATGCTTGAGAGCGCCATCGCAAGCGCGATGCTCCAAGCGGCTTCGATTCGAGCGCAGACAATCATCAGGACGATCTTCGCAGCGTCCGCCGCCATCTCTTCGAAGCCATCGCCATCCAAAGCAGCCACAGGACCCACGCGTAGCCCAAGATTTCGAATAGGGTCTGCAAAGCTGCGACGACATTGAGCAGAAGCACGGAGCTGTGCGTCTGCGGCGGAACGATCCAGGCGTTTACGATCGCATCCAACCGAAAATGGGGTAGAGGCCGTCCATCGGCGATTGCGATCCAATTTGGGTCATAAGCCGCGTTCAAGCGTAGCGTAGAGACACCCGTCGTGTCGGCTCGAACCCACAGCAGCCACGGCGCAACCACGCGGAAGGGCACTTGACGGCTCGCCTGAGGCGCAGGATTTTGGGGCGCATCCGGCGCGATGCCGCGCAGCGCAAGGACGCATCGTCCGCGGCATGCCAGCGCGCGCACCGAATTCGAAAGCGTGATCCAGCGATATGCGCCCTTGGCGCGAAGAACGGTCCGCCCCGACTGATCGGTCAATGCGCCCTGAACGTAGGCCAGAATCATCGTTCCGCCCGCGATCGGCAGCAACACGTGAGGCGAGGTTGTCACCGCGCCGCCGAACGCTTGCGCCAGCTCGGGATGCGCGATGAAGTCGAGTCGAGCATCGACCCAGGCGCGATCCGCGCGAATCTGCGCATTTGAAACGACGATCGGCGCAGGGCTTTGATACGCCATCCACTGGCGTGGAACGAAAGCACCCCCAAGCTGCGCGACGTCGCCGAAGAACGCCGCATTGGCGCTCAGATCGGTGTTCAACGTACCGATCGCCGGTAAGCCGGTTATCGTGACGAACGGCATCGCAGTGGATTGGCGGAGCACGCTGACGTTCCGCGTTTGCACTTGCGGTAGATTGAGCGGTTCTGCGCTTTGGTGCGAGAGCGAATCGCTATCTGTGTGCAGCCATGGCCGCGGATAGATGCCCGCCACGCCAAGCGCTGTTAATTGCCGCGCGTCTCCATCTGCGAGATAGTGCGCAAACGCAGCGTTTACGGGATAGGTTGAAAGATACTCGTTCAGCGGCGCGACATCGTTTCCGTAGTAGACCGTGTCGGGATCCGCTCCACTGCCGCTGTTCCCGAGGCTCACCGGTTGGAATGCGGGAAGCAGCGCGTAGCGCGTGTTCTTTGGAAGCTGGATGCGGATTGGCGGAATCGCGGATTGACTGATCCACCAGCGTGCCGGCGGTGCGCCAAGCCAAACGGCCGCGCATAACACGCCGGCCGCGAAAACCGCTGCAGCGCCGAAGCGATACCCGCGCACCGCGCACGTGAGCAATACGGCATAGCCGATGACGACGCACGCGATCAGATCGTAGAGCTCACGGTAGAGCCCGGCGAACGGAAGATGTTTCACGACGTCGGCATAGGCGCTGCCGAGCGGCCCGCGCGTGCCCATGGCAATGATGAGCGCAAAGGCTGTCAGCAGCAATCCGGTTTGCGCGAAGCGGTCGTCTTGCGCACGGAACATGCCCAAGGCGACAACGATGAGGACGAGATTGAGCGGAAGCTGATAGACATCGTGGTACTGTCCTGCATATGGCAAGAAATACCCCAGCATGAGCGGGGCTCCTGAAGGATCGACGGATTGGGTTTGCTGCCATGCTAAAGTAAACGGAATGCCTAAAAGGGCGTGCAGGTTTCCTACGATCCCAACGATGATCGGCAGAGCGATCACGATCGCCGTCAGCAGCGGAAGCCATTGACGCCGCCATAGAGCTGCATAGAGCAGCAGCGGCAATATCAAGACGAAAAATTGAACCTGGATGAAGATAATGACGACCAGAAACGACAATGCCAGCGGGTTGCAACCCTGTCGTTTCAACTGCGCGACGATGCCCAAGAGCGCGCCGAAAGCGACGAGCAAACCCAAATGACCGGCAACGAGCTGCGTGTACGTCCACGGGTTGAAGAGGACGAACGCGCCCAAGCCGACCGACGAGAGCGGTGAAAGCGCTGAGTAGCTGCGCAAGAGGGCATTGGTGGAGAGCGTGCACAGCGCTCCGATGCCGAAGGCGTAGAGCAGCAGTGAGCCGGTCGGGCCCAGCAGCAAACGTGCAAGAACCAGCGGAGCTGCGATCAGATACGCTACAGGGTACGGATTGGGTGAGCCCAGCCCGATCGGCGTCCACCCGCTGATCGCCAGAACGAAGTTCCCGACAAAATCTCCCCGTTCGCGTGGCCATATCCAATCCTGGCGCAGCGAAGGCACGCCGTTCCACACGACCGCGAGCGCAAAGACTGCGGCCAGCAGCAGCGCGATGATCAGCGGTCCGTTTATGCGATACTTTGCGAACAAGCCGAGTAAGCAGGCTAGAAAGGCGTCAAAAGGCCAAGCCCGAACCACGCCGCGCCATGGGATTCACATCGCCGCGCGCGTTGGTTGTGCTCCTCACCGCCCTGATTGCCTCCACGTTCACATGGGCGCGGGCAGACGCGCAGTCGCTCATTCACCTGAAAGCCGGACGCATCGCGTTCTACTATGACCGGTTCCTGCTGGAAGCGGACGGCAACGTCCGCGTGACCACGGACCAGGGCATCACAATGACCGGCGATGCCTTTTCGATGGACCTGCGACTCAACCGGTTCGTCATTGCGGGTCACGTGCACGTTGCTTCACCCTCCGGGGCACAGGACGGCGCCGCGCTGGCCGATTTCTTCGACTTTAACCGCGTCTATTTTGTCCCGGTTACCGCCGAACCGGATCGGTGGACCTTTCTGAACAACGATTTCGCCCATCCCGCCAAAGGGCGGGAGATGCCCGGCGACACCTTTGCGCTGCCGGACCTCTCGCGCTCCACGCCGTTCCTTACGAGCACGTCGGCGGTTGTTTCGACGCGCAACTTCGTTCGCTTTGGATCCAGCGTTCTCGATGTGTATGGTGCGGTCGGTCTGCCGCTTCCCTCTTACTACCTGAACTTTTCGACGAACCAGCACATGGGCGTCAATTCGCTTTCCGGAGCGACGTATGACGCGACGTATCAGTTCGCCGGCGGCGCAAACAGCATCAGCGCGCTGCACGGGCGGTACGATCCGACCAACAATTGGTACCTCTCCTTCGAGCAGCACCTCGCCTCGCAAAAGGCGTACGCGGTCTTCTCCGTCAATCCCGCGACGCGCCCTTCCAAATTCTGGAACCTGGAGCTCTCCGATCAGCCTACGCCGCACTTTCAGATCAGCACGTTTACGCAGTTGCATACCTTTCAGTTTTGGCTGACAAGGCCGCTGGAGGCCTCGCAGTTTACAAGCGTCCAGATGACGCAGGCGCTGCCGCATTCCTTCGTGCAGCTCACCTCGACGTTCGTCAATCAAAGCCTGCTCGGCCGGCCGCCCAACGGGCTGTTCTTCGACGATCCCTCGCATACGTGGAATCCGGACCACGGCTCGTTCACGAATTTGGGCGTTTCGAGCTACGAGCTCGGGCGCGGTAGCCCGCTGCGGCTGACGTATCGCTACGGCATGGGCGTGATCGATGACCTGAACTTGCCGTACAAAATTTGGAGCCATTACTTGGGCTTTACCCTGTACACGCCGTCGATCGACCTCAGCCACCGGGAGCACGACGCGACGCAGAAAGATCTGTTCTTCAATGCAGCCTTCGACAAGCAGCGCACCTGGTATTCCGTCCCGCATCATATCGACCAGACCAGCACGACGGCGAGCCTGAGCCGCATCATGGACTCGCCGCACGGCCACGTGACCTCGTACTTGCAATATAGTGTCGGGAACGTCGGCGATTACTACGGCGCCGCGCAGCGCATCGCGTACCCGGTCATCATTGCGCAGAACGGTGTTATCGACCGCGGCTATGCGGCCTTTAGAGGGTTTGCGACGTTTCGGACGCTCTCGTTTGGGACGGTGTTCGCAAACGGTTCCAACTTTGCGTTGTCGGTCGTCGCGAGAAAACACAACGATTTTCCGGCGCCCGTGCCCGGCTTTTTCACGCTGCCGCCGACGGACATCTTCGGCCGCTACATCTACACGCCATATTTCGGACAGCCGCCCTACGATCTGACCGCGGACGTGCGCATGCGGCTCACGCCGACGATGTCGTTGGACGTTTCGCGCACCTACTATTTCAACTTCGGCGGCATGCGCTGGTCGCCGCGGTTCGTCATTCAGGTGCTGCAATGAGGCGCAGGCGCAGCGGCGCGCTCTTCGGCGCGCTTCTGGCGATGCTCTGCCTTTGCAGCGGGCTCACGATCGCTGGCGCGCAAGGCACTGCGCCGATCCTGGTCACCGTGCAGCTGCTCGACTACGAAAAAGGCTTTATCTTCTTTACGACGGGAGATGGTTTCCGCGTCGATCCCGCCGTGCAGATCGTCGATTATCGTTCGGGGGCGCTTTCGAAGGCGGCGCCGACCGCGCGTGAGTACGCTCGCGTCACCTTCGATCAGGCCGGCGTCGTGACGAAGATCGAACTCTCGCCGACGCCGCTGCCGACCGAAGGCGATCTGAGCGCGGTGCACCGCTTTGCGATAGCGCTCTCGACGCCGGCGCCCAATCCGGAACTCAATCCGGCGCATGCGAGCGGAAGCTGCGCGCATACGATCGCCGGCAGGCGCGTCACGGTGACGTTTAACATCCAAGTGCCGTCCACGACGCAGCCGACGGACACCGTCTACATGACGACTGATCAAAGCGGCTGGAACGTCGAAGCGTACCGCTTGGACCGCGTCGACGCGCTGCATTATCGCACGGCCTTGCCGCTGCTTTCCGGCACGGTGCTGCACTATCTCTTCGATCGCGGATCGAGCCGATCGATTCAGCATGGCGAAAACGGTATCGAGCAGGAGCCGTACGTGCTGTGTGTCAGCGATGCGGACGCGCAGGCGGTCGGGAAGATCGTCTATCACTGGGGCGACGAGAGGCCCACCGGTTCGCTCCCGGTGCCGCAGACGATGCCCACGCCGTATAATCCGGCGCCCTTCCCGAACCTGCCGACCCCGCCGCCGCCGCATCCGACGCACGGCCCGAGCAGTTAGGAAGCGGCGCCCGCGGGCGGTATCTTTATATCGACGGGGCCGTTCTCCGAGATGAGGCGGTAACGCGTGCCCGGCGCACGCGTTTTCTGCGCGGCCACTACGAAATTGCTCGCAAAGCGTGGAAATCGCGCTAGGACTTCGTCGAGTTTGCTGACCGCGCGTTTGGTCGTCTGTGTGAACGGTGCGCCGGATATCGAGTGAATCACGAAACCGTTGGCTTCGAGCATTTCGCGCAACGCGCCCAACGTAAAGATCTTCAAGTGCCCCTGCGTCGGTCCGCCTTGCCCAAGAGCCGGCGCCATCCGCCCGAGGTTCACGTGAAGACTTGTTTCGGTAAAGACCGGTTGAAGGCCGAGCAAGAGCATCAGACGATTGAACCAGCTTGCCAGATTCGGCGTCGTCACGATCAGCGTTCCGTTCGGCGTCAGCACGCGCGAGATCTCGCGCAGCGCGGCGTCGGGATCGACCAAGTGCTCGATCACCTCGCCGAAGACGACGCATTCAAAGAAAGCATCCGCAAAAGGCAGACTCTGCGAGATATCGGCAACCCGCGCATCGAATCCGCGCGCTCGCGCCGCATCCACTGTGCTCTGCGAGATGTCGACGCCGTAAAGCGATGCGCCGGGAAAGGCCTGGCGAAATCGCTCGAGGAGTGCCCCACGCCCGCATCCGATGTCCAGCACCGATCTTGGCGATTGCAGCAGCGCCGCCGCTGCTGCAAGGATCTTCGGGAAACGCGGATCGTCATCGGTGACGTCCGTCTTGCGGGTTTCATAGAAGCTGCGAAGGTCGGTTGCCATGGGGACGCGCCGTTCCACGACCCGCTAGCTGGAACCTCGCTCTTGATGAAGCTTTCCAATTCGCATCAGCAGTGGAACCTTTGCATCGCGGGGCATGGCCTCTGCAAGCGATTCATACACATCACGCGCGATTACTCCGACTTTGCGTTTGCGCTCCGCGACCTGGCCCGCCAATCCGTGCCAATACGCGGCGGCGCGCGCCGCGTCGACCGGTGTCAGCCCTTGCGACAGCAGCGTCGCAATGATCCCGGTCAGCACATCGCCGGTTCCCGCGGTTGCAAGGGCGGCCGTTCCGCTCGGATTGATGTGCATCGTTGCGCCGTCGTATACGAGCGTCGCTTCTCCTTTGAGCAGCGTCGTGACGCCCGTCCGGTCGACGAACTCGCGCAAGCGTTCTACGCGGTCGCGCTCACGAACCGTGCCCTTTCCGGAAAGCCGCGCAAACTCTCCGGCGTGCGGCGTGAGCACGATGGGTTTCCCGCGTAGCAGATCCAACTGTTTTGCAAAATGAAAGAGCGCGCTCGCATCCGCCACGATCGGCAGGGGCACGCGTGAAGCGAAGCCGCGTACGATTTCACCGGTGCGATCGTCGAGCGGCAAACCGGGACCGATCCCGATGGACGAACAGCGCTTGGCAACCTCGAGCAACTCTTCGACCACGCGCGCCGGCGCAGCCGCATCGTCGAGCGTAACGACGACTTGTTCCAGCAAATGTGCGCGCAGGGCCGGCGCTGCGCGTGCACTCGTGGCTACCGTGACGTATCCCGCCCCTGTGCGTGCTGCGCTCATCGCGCACAGCACGGCAGCGCCTGGAAACTGTTCCGATCCGGCGACGATGAGCGGCGCACCGGCGCTGCGTTTGTCCGATGAAGCTGCGCGGTGCGGCAAGAGCCGGAGAAACTCTTCGTCATCGAGCGCTGAATGGGTCGCCTTGATCCCAGCAATTTCTTGCGCCATGCCGATGTCAGCCAGCCACAACTCGCCGGCGTGCGAACTGCCGGGCGGGAGCAGCAGGCCCGGCTTCAACGCAGCCAGCGTGACGGTCGCGCGCGCACGCACCGCAGGATCGCCGGCCGTGCCGCGTTCCGCGTCGATGCCGCTCGGCACATCAATCGCGATCACGCATGCGCTCGAATCGTTCATCGCAGCGATCGTGGCAGTGTACGTCTGCGGCAACGGCAGACGTGCGCCGGTGCCGACCAAGCCGTCGAGGATGATCGCTGCGGCACGGACCGCATCGTCGGCACCGCGTCGGTCCGGGGGAAAGGAGCGGATCTGCACACCCGCAGCTTGTGCGCGACTCAGCGCTTGATCCCGTGCGGGTGAGTTGCGCTGCGCGTCTTGCGCGTAGGCAATCCGTTCGAACGACGCCGGCAGCGCGGCGAGCGTTGCGAACGCATCGCCACCGTTGTTGCCCGGACCGGCAAAAGCGACGACGCGGCCTTCCCGCGCATAGCGCTGCACGGCTTCGGCGATGCGTTCCCCTGCAGTGCGCATCAACGCGCTCTCGCCGACGCGCGCGCTTGCTGCGCGATCCGCTTCGCGCATCTGCGCGGGCGTCAGAACTTGCATCCCAATCGCTCCTTCACGATTCCAAGATAACGATCGCTGCTGCGATCGTTATGGTGTGCGTAATGCTGAGATGGATCGCGTTGATGCCGCGCCGCTGCGGCAACCGCTGTGCGGCGCCGAAAAGCTGGATCACCGGTTTGCCGCTGCTTTCGTGCGACACGCCAACTTGGCGCCATGGAATCGCGTGTCCAAACGCTTTGCGCGTCGCCTCTTTGGCGGCAAAGAATCCGGCGAGCCGTTCGGCGCAGTTGCGCCGGCGTGACGCATAAGCCATTTCTTCATCCGTATAGACCTTCTTTGCGAACCATTCCAACTGTTCGGCATTGAAGTCATAGCGCGCGACTTCTGCGAGGTCCATGCCGATGCCGGCGATCATGCGGGGCGTCTTCGCTGATGCGTCGAAGGACACCGCCCCAGATGGACTCGCGTTTGCGCATCGTGCCGATCAATGCGATCGAGCGGTCATTTCTCGCACGTCTCGGCCTTTGTTTGGAAGAGCGTTTTCTGTTGTGTGCCGAGGTGGAGCGGTCGTTGGCGGTGCCGCGAAGCGCCGTCAATACCGTGCGCAGTCAAATGTTCTTGGGAACGCTGATCGGCAAAATCACGCGGCAGTATCCCGAGGGCGGGCTGATGCTCGCCATCACGGACTTCGATCTCTACAAGACTTCGCACCGGTACATCTTCGGCGACGCCGACGAGGCGAGGCGTATCGCCGTCGTCTCGCTCCATCGCTTGCGCGGAGAATTCTATGGCGATCACGCCGACGGAAATCTGCTCTTCCAGCGCGCCCTCAAGGAATCGGTTCACGAGCTCGGCCACGCGCTGGGACTGAGCCACTGCTACAACGGCCGCTGCGCGATGTACTATTCGAACTCCATCTTTGAAACCGATAACAAGATGGCGCATTTCTGCGACGTTTGTGAGAAGCGCAGCCGCGCGCGGAGCTAGCCCTCAACCCGCTCGCAGCACTCGTGCGTCCGCGAGCCCAATTTCGCGAATGCGTTCGCCGACCCGCACGATTAAACCGCCGCCGCGTGCCAGGCGCAGCGCAACGGCCTCGAATGGGCGGTCCGTTTGGTCCTCCAGTATCGTGTAGCGCGCTCCAGGGACGTTGGCCGCGCTTTCCCAGCGCAGCGCAATCGCGTCGGGCGTCTGCAGTTCGGGATACTGTTCGTCCGCGCACTGTAAAATCGTTTGCAGCAGATCGTCGCGGTCGATCGTGCGGTAGTCCGAGAGAAACGCCGGCGGTGGGTCGATCGTCTTGAGTGTCTCATCGTCGTCGGGCCGTGTGACATTGATCCCGACGCCCGCCGCGACCCAAGCTGTTTGACCCGTGACGCGTGCAATGCAAAGAATGCCGCCCGCTTTCCGGCCCTCAATGAGGAGATCGTTCGGCCACTGCAGCAGCGAATGAATGTCATATGTTAGCAGCGTGCGGCGCACGACCAGCGCCATCCAAAACGGAAGTATCCACAAATCGCTTGCAGGCAGCGGATCAGGCAGCGCGGTCGTAAAGAGCAGTCCCGTCCCCGGCGGCGCAAGCCATTGGCGCCCTTTCCTGCCGCTGCCATGCTGCTGGTAATCCGCGACGATCGTCAATCCGCGTGCATCCGTTTCGCCGAGGATTCGCGCCATATCGTCGTTCGTGCTGCCGGTCGCGGTGAGGCGGCGAACGCGGCCGAAGCGGCTCACGATGCGGATTTCGGTGCGCAGGCCTCGCGCGCCCGCGGCCCTAAACCAGCGCGCGTATGGCAATCGAGCGAACGCTGGTGCTTTGCAAACCGGACGCGGTTTCGCGCGGCCTCATCGGTGAGATCGTTAGTCGCCTGGAACGGCGTGGCTACGTCATTGCCGCGATGAAAATGATGCAACTCGACGGCGACCGCGCGCGCCGCCATTACGCCGAACACGAAGGCAAACGCTTTTTTGATGGACTCGTGAGTTTCATCACGAACGGTCCTCTTGTAGCGATGTGCGTCGAAGGCGAAGACGCCATTGCCGGCTGCCGTCAATTGATGGGCGCGACGAATCCGCTCGAAGCTGCCCCCGGCTCGTTGCGAGCCGATTTCGGGCAAACGATCGGCCGCAATCTGGTGCACGGAAGCGATTCGCCCGAGAGCGCGCATCGCGAACTCACGTTATTTTTCGAGCCGCACGACTACGTTTCGCGCCGGCACGATCTCGAGCGTTGGATTCGGGAAACCTAGGCGTGTCGATCGAATCGCTGCGCGGCGGCGGGCGTCCTTTGATCGAAGGCGTTCATGCGCGCGAAGTGCTGGATTCGCGCGGCAACCCGACGCTTGCGGTGAGTGTCGCGACCAGTTTCGGCTCGGTCGAAGAGGCGATGGTTCCCTCCGGCGCTTCAACCGGCGCGCACGAAGCGGTCGAGCTGCGCGACGGCGATCCGAAACGTTACAACGGAAAAGGCGTGCTGCAGGCCGTGGCCGCCGTCAAGGAGCTTATCGGCCCCGCGCTCGAAGGGCTCGATGCAACCGCGCAGCGCGAGATCGACGAGCGGCTGATCGAGATCGATGGAACAAAAAACAAGAGCAAGCTGGGCGCCAACGCCACGCTCGGCGTTTCGCTTGCGGTCGCGCGTGCGGCTGCGAGCAGCTTCTCGCTGCCGCTGTTTCGGTATTTGGGCGGCCCCTCTGCTTCCGTGCTGCCGGTGCCGATGATGAACCTCATCAACGGCGGGAAGCATGCGGAGGGCGCACTGCAGTTCCAAGAGTGCATGATCGTGCCCGTTGGCGCGGCCGACGTTCATGAAGCGATCCGCTACGGCGCCGAAGTGTTTCATGCGCTGCGTACCATCTTGCACGAACGCGGCCAATCGACGACAGTCGGCGATGAAGGCGGCTACGCGCCGCGCTTGGACACGCTCGATCAAGCGATGGATCTGCTGATCGCGGCTATCGAGCGAGCCGGCTTTAATCCCGGATCCGATCTTGCGCTCGCGTTGGATCCGGCTGCTACGGAATTCTATCGCGACGGAAACTACTATGCACTGCAGCCGGAAAAACCGCTTACCGCCGGCGAGATGGTCCGTTTCTATGGTGAGCTAATCGCCAAGTATCCGGTCATTTCACTCGAAGACGGTCTCGCGGAAGACGATTGGGATGGCTGGCGGAAGTTAACGCAGGCGATAGGGGATCGCTGTCAGATCGTCGGCGACGACATTTTCGTGACCAATACTGAACGGCTCCAGCGCGGAATCGAGCAAGGCATCGCCAACGCGATCTTGATCAAGGTCAATCAGATCGGCACGCTGACCGAAACGCTCGATGCAATCGCGATGGCGCAGCAGGCCGGCTACCGCACCGTCATCTCGCATCGCTCGGGCGAAACCGAAGACACGACGATCGCGGACATCGCGGTCGCGACCGGTGCAGGTCAAATCAAGACCGGATCGCTTTCGCGCAGCGACCGCGTCGCCAAATACAACAGGTTGATGGCGATCGAAGAAGAGCTTGGCGCGGCGGCCCGCTATCCCGGACGTGAGGCATTCGCCATCGGCTAAGCCGGGACGCAGGGCGCGCAACGTTCCGCAGCGGATTCCTCAGTATGCGCTCTCTCTTGCGGAACGCTCTTTATCGTTCTCCTGACGACTTTTGCGCTGCTGTACAACGGCGGCGATATCGCGCTTCCGTGGCATCCGTTTTCTACCTTCGGATTCTCCGCGAACAGTGCCGGATGGGTGACTTCGGTAGATCCGGCGGCGGCTCGCAGTGGCCTCCACCTGGGCGATCGCTTTGATGTCCGGCAAATGTTTCCGGCGCAACGTCGCTGCATCAGTTACCTTCCGATAGCGCCTGAAGGAACCGTCGTCAGTTTTCCGCTCAAGACCGCCGGCGAGCCAAGATTCGTTCGTCTTACGTCGCACCTACCCCCCGATCTCTTATCGACAACATCACCGACGTTATCTCCGTGATCGCTCTTTGGATCTTCATCCTGATCGCGGCAGGGCTCGTTTTACTCCGGCCTAGTCCCGTCACCTGGGCCTTCTACGTCTTTTCGCTTTCGTGGACTCTGGCGGGAACGTTAATTCTAGAATACGCGTCCACGCCGATGTTTGCTTTCTTGATCCTGCTGACGGGAATTGCCGCCACCGCAGCGAGCGTGGCTTTCGTTGTCTTTGCGTTGCGGTTTCCCGACAACCCGGTGTCCGGCGCTCTGGCAACGGTGGAGAAGTTCTTGCTGTGGGTCTGAGGCCCGGCATTCACGCTGCTGGGTATTGTGGCGACGCTCGCATTTATAACAAGTATACCTTACATAGACGTTTGCACTCGGAGTCGCATTCTTCCAATAAAAAACGGGGAAGGCGCAACCGCCTTCCCCGCTGGACTCGTCAGCCCTCGTGAATCGGGTTCACCGAGGATCGACGCCATGTCGTCGTTCGTGCTTCCGGTCACGGTGAGTCGCCGGATGCGCCCGAAGCGGCTCACGATCCGATTTTCGTTGTGCAGGCCTCGCGCGCCCGCGGCCCTAAAAGATGCGGCGTATGGCAATCGAACGGACGCTGGTTCTTTGCGAACCGGATGCCGTCTCGCGCTGTTTGGTCGGCGAAATCGTTGCGCGCTTGGAGCGCCGCGGTTACGTGATCGTCGCCATGAAATTGATGCAGCTGAACGGCGAACGCGCGCGCCGGCACTATGCGGAGCATGAAGGCAAAAGCCTTTTTCGATGGGCTCGTGCGCTTCATCACCAGCGGCCCACTGATAGCGATGTGTGTCGAAGGTGAAGATGCGATCGCCGGCTGCCGGCAACTGATGGGAGCCGCCAATCCGCTCGACGCCGCGCCCGGCTCGCTGCGAGCGGATTTCGGACAAACGATCGGCCGAAACTTGCTCGGCAGCGATTCGGCTGAAAGCGCGCATCGCGAACTGACGCTATTCTTCGATCCGCACGATTACGTCTCGCGACGTCACGACCTCGAGCGTTGGATTTTGGAAACGTGAAAAGAGGCGTTCGACACCTTCTCCTGATCGGCGGAGCGACGCTTGCACTGGCGGGACCTGCTCGCCCCAGCTTTGCCCTCTCGGACTATCCAATGGTATCGACGTGGGCCGGAACGGGCGCGGTTGGAATACGCGACGGCCTTGGCCGCAGCGCGGAGTTTGTGGCGCCGTTCGGCATCGCGTTCGATCGTGCCGGCAATCTCTATGTTGCCGACGCCGGCGCCCAGCGCATCCGGCGCATATCGCGCAGCGGAATCGTTTCGACGGTGGCGGGATCGGGCCAGATGCTCGGGATGGTCGGCGTTGGCGGCGGATACCAGGACGGCCCCGCGGCAACCGCGCGCTTCAATTATCCTACCGGCGTTGCAGTCGACACCGACGGCACGATCTACGTTGCCGACATGCGCAACCATTGCATTCGCCGGATTCGAAACGGCGTGGTCTCAACGTTTGCCGGAAACCGGTCCAAACCAGGTTACGTCGATGGTGCACGCCGCACCGCTACGTTTGAATACCCCAACGACATCGCGATCGACCAACAACATAATCTGTATATCGCCGACGTTCCGTATCTTCGCAAGATCGATGCGAGCGGGATGGTGAGCACCCTGAGGCTGTCAAAGCCGGCGCATTCCGTCGCGGTTGAAAGCGTCGGCGGCCATACGCTGTTGCTGTTGGGGCTGAAGACCGGAGGCATGTTCGTCGAGGATTTGACGACCGGCAAGATCGACGACTACACGAACACGTTAGCCGGCCTGGAAGACCCCGGTTACGAGTACGGGATCGCCGCACTCAACCAGTATGAAGCGGTTGCGACGGATCCGGCATTCAGCGTGGTGCGCCTCATTCAATTTCGCCCACCCGGCGGATTCGTCTACTTTCGGCCCCTCACCGCGACGCCGTCGCAGCGAGCGAAAACGCGCGGCGGCGGCTTTCGCGACGGACCAGGCGAAAATGCGCTCTTTACGCAGCCCATGGGCATCGCAGTATCAAGTTGGGGAATGATTGCCGTCGCGGATACCGGCAACCGTCGCATTCGGCTGCTGAGCCGGTTCGACGACAGAAGTTTGAACATGATGCGCCTTGGAGCAATGCGGCAGCTTCCCGCCTCCAAAGATTCACATGAATTTTCCATCGGAGTTTTCGGCGCCTCGAACGTTTATTCGGACGTCAGCTGGCACGAGTCGATTCCCGGAGTCATTGAAACCCGGCTGGGGCAAGTGCTGGGTCCGCGCCTGAGCGTTCGAGCATATCCCATCCCGGTGAACGCGCTTGATGTGACTGCAGGCTTTTCCGGATTGGACGAACTCTACTGCGCCGGCGAATTCAACGAGCTCGTCTTCATGTTTCCGGGATATTTGACCCCTCTAAAAATTGTTGCGAACGAAGAATGGATCCGCAATACCGCGGCGGCACTGCAAAATTCAAATAAAACCTGCCAAGCGCATGGGACGCATTTAACCGTGGTGCTGGCTCCTACTCCGACCGATTTGACTTACACCGTCGTCCTGCGCAAGCTTCCGTTCTTCGATTCGAGCGATCTGATTTACGACGATCGCTACGCCCTGGACTATGAGGATCCGCAAGCGGCGTACGGCGATTACATGGCATCGCTGGCCGCAGTTCGGCAATCGCATGTGGACTACGCGGACCTTTGGCCGCCGTTTCTCGATGCGATCGCAGGTAAATCGGGGCCACTCTATTTCAACGCATGGGACGTGCATTATACTGCCGTCGGTACCACTGAAATGGGCAATCTGATCGCCGACGCGTTGACGGCACGAATTAGGCGCGGCGCTGCCAGTAAAAGCAGGGGCGATCGACTTGAAGCAGCGGCTCCGTTATGCCATGCGAATTCCGAAATTCGTCAACGGCCTGCCGGCAGTACGTCCAGCTGTCTTCGCCATAATCATCGATGATGGCGTAACCGCCGACGGAGAGCTTGTCGTAAAGATTGGTGAGAGCATCCATCGTCGATTCGTAGTAGTCGCCATCGATGCGCAGAACCGCAAGCCGCTTAATCGGTGCCTCCGGCAGCGTATCTTTGAACCAGCCCTTGAGGAATTGCACCTGCCCGTCGAGCAGTCCGAAGACCGCAAAGTTGGCTTGAACCTCTTCCAGGCTAACCGCCAAATGCCGGAGCGCTTTCTGCATGACGGGACCATGATGCGCTTTTGCCTCGTTTGGAAAACGCTGCGCATCCGGTTCCGGAAGCCCCTCGAATGAATCGGCCACCCAAACGATCCGATCCGTGACGTTGAGCGCTTTGAGCAGCGCGCGCATGAAGATCGTAGCCCCGCCGCGCCAAACGCCCGCCTCGATGAGATCGCCGGGAATGTTTCGATCGATGACATCCATGACACAGGTCTGCAGGTGGTCGAACCGCGCCAGCGGCAGCATCGATATCGCGGGGCCGCGGATGTAATGGTCCAAGAATTTCATGACGAACGTTTCCTGCTTTTCGTTCACATCCGGCTCCGTGCGGCCGAAAAGCGTGTTCGTCAAGACTCTCTTGAGGAGGGCCAGATAGAGTTGGGTGCCCGTCTCCATTGACTCGTATCCGTCAGGGAATACTTTGCAAGAACGCGCCGATCGCGGCGTCCAGTTTCGCCGGCTGATCGTACATGATGAGGTCCTGCGAGGGCGCCACAATTACGACCCTCGCGTTCGAAGCACCCGCAAGCAGGCTTGCATAGTAGCGTTGCTTGTCACCGCCGCTCGGCCACCATCTTTTTTCCCACGAAGTGTAGGATCCGATTTCGAGCAAGGGGACGTTCGCATTTTTCATAGCCCCACGCAGATCGATCGTTAAGTGCTCGTAGTACCATTGCGCTGCAGTGACCGGATTCGTGCGTCGAGATGCGTTGGCGATTGCGGCCGCGTCGCTCGATGAGGTCACCCAGGAAGGCAGCATATAGCCGCGTATCCATGCGACGAATTGGCTAGGCAACGCGATGGTTTTCCAATAGTTGGCTGTCGCGGAGCGCTGCTCCGGAGGCAAGCTCTCGATTATAGGATAAGCCGGCAGTCCATCTATTGCGACGGCGCCGCCTAATCGCTCCGAATGCTGCGTCGCCAGGTCGATTCCGAGCGTTCCGCCTAGGCCCTGGCCGATCACGATAGGTTTCGTTATTCCATGCTGTTGCAACATTGTCCAAAAATCCGAACTCACCGTTTGGAACAGCGGCGGTGCAAGATTTGGACGGCCGTCGAATCCAGGCAGCGTCAACGCATAGATCGTATAGCTCGGCCCAAAACGCCGCACTTCGTTGCCCCAAACCCATGGGCCGCAGTCCAGACCGGGAATGAGGATCAGCGCGCGTTTTCCCGGCGTTCCGTAGACATCGGCGTGGAGACTTCCGCTATCGAAGCCGGACTGCGCGGCGGGCAAGTGCGGGGGTACCGTGGCATTTGCCGGCATTGGAAGTAGGCTGAAAGACAACGCCGAAAGAGCGGCGAGGATCGTGAGCTTCATAGCCACGGTTTGGAGACGAGGGATGCGTTACCTTCTCGTGTTTGGCGCAGGCGTGCTTGCGCTGGCCGCAACCTGTAACACATGTTTTGCGATGTCGGACTATCCGACGGTATCGACGTGGGCGGGAACCGGTGCTGCCGGCATACGCGACGGGGCTGCGAGTCAAGCCGAGTTCGTCGCGCCGTACGGCATTGCGTTCGACCATGCGGAAAATCTTTATGTTGCGGATGCTGGTGCGCAGCGCATCCGGCGCATATCCTCGGGCGGAATCGTTTCGACCCTCGCAGGATCGGGCCCCATGCTGCTGCGGATTGGCGTTGCGGGCGGGTATCAGGACGGCCCCGCCGCAAATGCGCGTTTCAACTATCCGACCGGCATAGCAGTCGACGCCGACGGCACGATCTACGTCGCGGACATGCGCAATCATTGCATTCGCCGCATTCAGAACGGCGTCGTTTCCACGTTTGCCGGAAACCCGGCCAAACGGGGGTACGCCGACGGTCCGCGCGCCGATGCGACCTTCGAATTCCCCAACGACATCGCGATCGACCAACAGCACAATCTCTACGTCGCTGACGTTCCGTACCTTCGCAAGATCGATTCCAGCGGGATGGTGAGCACGTTGACGCTGCCGCACCCGGCGCATTCCGTTTCGGTCGAGAATGTTGACGGCCATACGCTGTTGCTGTTGGGTGCGAAGACCGGCGGCCTATTCGTCGATGATTTGGCGACCGGCAAAATCGAGGATCACACGAACACGTCAGCCTGGCTGGAAGATCCCGGTTACGAATACGGCATTGCGGCACTCAATCGCTACGAAGTGGTCGCAGCGGATCCGGCCTTCAGTGTAATCCGTCTCATTCAATTTCCCGGTCCGCTGCAAGCGGCTTACTATCGGCCTTTGACGGCCACGCCCTCGGTCCGAGCGCAAACGCGCGGCGGCGGTTTCCAAGATGGAGCCGGGGAGAATGCGCTCTTTACGCAGCCTACCGGTATCGCCGTATCAACGTCAGGCATGATTGCGGTTGCGGATACCGGCAACCGTCGCATCCGGCTGCTCAGCCCGTTCGATGATAGAAGTTTGAACATGATACAGCTCGGAGCGATGCCGCCGCTTCCCGCCGCGAAGGACCCTGGGCAATTTTCCATCGGCATCTTAGGCGGATCGAATGTCTATGCAAACGTAAGTTGGCACGAGTCGATCGGGGGAGTGCTCGAAACTAAGCTTGCAAACGTAGTGAATCCGCGCCTGCGCGTTCGCGCATACCCTATCCCTATACAAGGGGGGTTTGGAATGGAGGCGGGATTTTCGGGGCTGAACGAGCTCTACTGCGTGGGCGAGCTCAACGAGCTCGTTTTCATGTTTCCGGGTTGGTTAATGAGTTCAAGCGAAGCATCGATCAACAGGGCGGCATCCGCGCTCAAGAATTCGAACAAAATCTGCCAGGCGAATCGGACGCGCCTGCTGGTCGTATTGAGTCCCCAAGCGTTCGAGTTGCCCTATACGATACTACTCCGCAAGATCCCGTTTTACGATTCGAACAATCTCCTTTACGACGATCGTTACGCGTTGGACTATGTCGATCCGCAGAATGCCTACGCCCATTATCAGGCCTCGCTTGCCGCAGCTCGGCGATCGCGCGTCGATTATGTGGATCTTTGGCCTGCCTTCCTTAACGCGATAGCGAACAGGTCGGGGCCGCTGTATTTCAACATCTGGGATGTTCACTTCACAGCCGCCGGCGCAACGCTGATGGGCAATCTGATCGCGGATGCTCTGGCGAAGCGGCTTAAGGCGGAAAGGTGATCGTGGCGAAACTGCCGAAAATGAGGGAGCGGGTGCAAAGACTTATGTTCTTAGCACTACTCGGAATAACCCCGTTCCTCTGGGCCCCTGCCGCGCTCGCGGATGACGCGGTGCCGGGGCACATCGTGCTTGCAAAACCCGACGGGCAGGCGCTGGTCATTTGGGACGCAAGCAGCGTGGTGGCCGCAATCGTAAAAAACAAAATCAACGATACGCAAGCGAATGATTTGCTCGAGCGCGATGCCGCCAAGGTGTTGCAAAAGACGACGCCCGAACTCGATAAGTCCGCCAAGACGATCACGGTGCGGATCATCTATGCGAAATCGGGAGCCGTCAGTCCCATCTACGGGACTCCAACGTTTACCGGTTTCGAACGGTATGCCACCCTCACTGCCACCCTGGCCGACGTGAAGTCGAAGAAAACTCAGTTCGATGCAAAAACGGCACTGCCGCCCGGGTTCGCATACAAGGTGATCGGATTGCTGCCGCCGCGCTAAACGATGGCAGTCGAGACGGTCTATGAAAAGCTGACGACGATTCTGAGGGACGTTTTCGACGACGACCGGCTCGTGGCGGCCCCATCGCTTACCGCGGATCAGGTCGACGGCTGGGATAGTTTCGGACATCTCCGGCTCATCTTCACCGTCGAAAAATCCTTCGGCGTAAATTTTGCCGCGTCCGAGATCACGGGGTTGAAAAATTTAGGCGAACTCGCGGAGTTGATCGATTCCAGAGCCAAGGGCTGAATCGACGTGAGCGCAGATTTCTACGCGAACTTAGCCTGGCTGCCGATGCCGCCCGCGGACTTCCGCGAGCGATGCCGCGCGTTGGCCGATTCGCCGGATGCCGGCGGAGGAGCCGTCGCAAAATTGGCCGGCTATGCGCTAGACGAAAATCAGCTGCGCGTGCTGGCAGCCGCAATCGGAAAAATTTGGGCCGCGGGACGATCGCTTGCACCGCTGGCACCGTTCAAACTGGGCGTCGTCGGGAAGCTGGAGCCGATCGTTCCGGCTTTGGTTGCAAGCGCGCCGCGGCACGGCGTTGCGTTGGAATGCGTCCGCGCCGATTTCGGCCAAAGCTTACAAGAGGCGTGGTCCGCAGACTCCCCAATGAATCGCGCGAAACCCGACGCAATTCTGCTGGCACTCGATCACCGCGCCCTACCGCTTGGGCGCGATCCGCGTGGCGCGCAAGCAGTCTCATCCGTCTCGGATGCCGTAGCGTTCGTACGTTCGATGCGATCGGGTTTTCGCCGGAACAGCGGTGCGCTGTGCATCGTGCAAACGCTGGCGGCGCCGCCGGAAAGCTTGTTCGGCAGCTGCGAATGCGCCGTTCCCGGTACACTGCGAAGTTTGATCACCGCGTTCAATGCCGAGCTCGCCGAAAGCATTCGCGATACGGGCGACCTGGTGTTCGACGTTGCTTCGTTGGCGCAAACCGTCGGCTCCGCGAACTGGCATTCTCCTGTCCAGTGGAATCTCGGCAAGTTCGCGTTCGACGCGAGGTTCTTGCCGCTCTATGCCGATCACGTGGCGCGCCTTCTCGGAGCTCTTCGCGGGAGAAGCCGCCGCTGTCTGATCATCGACCTGGACAATACGATCTGGGGCGGCGTCATCGGAGACGACGGACTCGAAAGAATCGTGATCGGCCAAGGCGATGCAACGGGCGAGGCGTATTTGGAGGTGCAACGCACGGCATTGGGGTTGCGTGATCGTGGCGTCGTCCTCGCCGTTTCTTCACGGAACGATTCCGACATCGCGCGTGCCGCATTTGCCGGGCATCCGGAAATGCTGCTGCGCGAAAACCATATCGCCGTTTTTCAAGCCAACTGGAACGACAAGGCGCGCAACATTGCGGCGATTGCGTCGGAACTCTCGATGGGGCTGGACGCAATGGTCTTTTTGGACGACAATCCCGTCGAGCGCGGTTTCATTCGCGAAGCGCTTCCGGACGTCGCCGTGCCGGAGTTGCCGGCTGATCCGTCGCTGTATGCGCGCACGCTCTTGGCAGCGGGATATTTCGAGGCGATAACTTTTTCCGAAGAAGATCGAAAGCGCGCCCATTTCTACGAAGAGAACGCGCAGCGCGTTACGCTTGCGGGCGAAGCAGGCGACTTCGAACGCTATTTGACTTCGTTGAAGACCAGGATCGCCTTCCGCCCGTTCGATGCGATTGGCCGCAGCCGCATCACTCAACTGATCAACAAATCGAATCAATTCAACCTGGCGACCAAAAGATACACGGACGCGGAAGTTGCGCAGTTCGAATCCGATCCGGCTTGTTTCACCCTGCAGGTGCGACTCTCGGACGTCTTCGGAGACAACGGCATGATCAGCGTGGTGATCTGCCGGCCGCGATCGCCTCTCGAATGGGAAATCGATACCTGGCTGATGAGTTGTCGCGTTTTGGGCCGCGGCGTCGAGCGAATCGTTCTGCAAGAGATTCTGCATCATGCCCGAGCGAAGGGCGTGCGGCGTTTAACGGGCCGGTACGTGCCGACGGACCGCAACGCAGTCGTTCGGGATCACTATGCGAACCTCGGATTTCGGCTCGTCGCCGAAGATCCGAACTGCGGAACGACTTGGGAGCTCCAGACGGATAGTATCGTCGAGGCGCCTCCGATGGAGGTCGATCGATCCGGCTTCGAACCCGCTCTCGCTTGAGGTTCGTTCGGCCGCCATCATGAACGTGCCGTCGTACGAGTTGTTCGGCTTTGCAGCATTGGCCGCGATTGCGATCAACCTTTCAAAAGCGCCGGCGTGGCGGCGTGCGGTCCTCCTGGTGGCAAACCTCGCCTTTCTCTTGAGCTTCACCCGGAACGCGCTGCAGCTTGCACCGTTTGCCGGCCTGCTGCTGTTTGGTTTTGTGGCGGTTAAGCTGATGGAGCGGCACAAACGCAAGGCGTCATTCACCGCATTGATGGTCGCTCAGATCTTGCTTTTCTGCATCCTGAAGCGCTACGAATTTTTGCCGGCGTCGTTCTTTTTGCCCTTTGCGTACCTCACGGTCGGTATGTCGTACATCTTCTTCAAGATTCTGCACCTCGTCATCGACGCGTTCGAGGGCGCATTACCCGAACGAATCAGCCCCGTTTCTTATGTCAACTACACGTTGAATTTTACCAGTTTGGTTTCCGGGCCGATTCCTTTTTACCGTGATTACCGGCGGACCGAATCGGAACGGCCTGCTCCGCTCGATGCGCATGCCGTGGCGAGGGCGGTGGAACGGATCGTGCTCGGCTTTTTCAAGGTCGCCGTCATCTCTCCGCTGCTCTACGCGGTCTTTCAGCGATCGGTGGCGCTTTTACCGGCGATGACCGCGATCGAACAAAGAGCCGGGTATGCCTGCGCGATCTTGGTCGCGTTTCTGATCTATGTCTACGTCAACTTTTCGGGGTACATGGATTTCGTCATTGGGGTGGCTCGTTTTCTCCGCCTCGAGCTGCCGGAAAATTTCAACCGGCCGTTCGTCTCGGGCGGCTTTATCGAGTTCTGGAGCCGTTGGCACATCACGCTAGCAAATTGGATCAGGACCTATGTGTATTCGCCGCTGCTGCTGAGCCTGCTGCGCCGGTCCCCTTCCCGGCGCGTCGAACCTTGGCTTGGCGTCTTCTCCTATTTCGTCGCCTTTTTCGTCGTGGGTATTTGGCACGGCCGAACTTCCACGTTCATCTTTCTCGGAGTCCTTCTCGGGCTGGGCGTGAGCCTGAACAAATGGTATGAGATCGCGATGACGCAGCGGCTCGGCCGCCTCGGCTATCGCGCGCTTTGCACGCATCCGATCCATTTGGCGTTCGCGCGCGGCTTAACGTTCGCATGGTTTGCAATTTCAGCGCTTTGGTTCTGGGCAAATTGGGGAGAGCTGGGCCGTTTGGCTGCACTTCTGACCCCGTTCGGCATTGCTGTGACGGTCTTCGCACTCTGGTTTGGCGCAGTTGTAGCCCTGTTAGCATACACGTATGTCGTCGAACGAGCCGGCGATGCAGGAACGTTTACCGGATCGGTGGTGAAGTCTGCATACTTCAGAACCGCCTGGAGCACGGCGCTGATGGTGATAACGGTCTCGGTGACCGTCCTGTTAAATGCGCCGGCGCCGCATTTAGTCTACAAGGTTTTCTGATGGCCGGCCAAAGAACCGCAGCCCGCCGAAGGCGGGCGGCGTTGATCTGCCTGCTCGTTGCGCTCGCGACGGCGGCCGCGCTCCTCCTTCTTCAGAACATCGCGATCGCAGCATACTTTCCGCGGCTTTCGCGCTTAACCACCGACTTTTCTGCCGCGTATCTGCAGCGGGAGCTGAAAGTTATGGCAGTTCGGCAGCCGCAAGCGATTTTTCTCGGAGATTCCGTGCTGTGGGGATATGCTTTGCCGCCTAGGCAAACAGCAATCGCCATTCTCTCTTCGCACGGCTGCACGTGCCGAAATCTTTCGTTTAAGAGCGGCAATCCGGCGAATGACTATTTTCTGGCGCGGCTGTTCGTCGCATCCGGAATCCGCCCCAAGGCGGTTGTGCTCGAACTCAATCAAGCCGTATTCAATGAAGCCGACGATTATTATCGAACTCTGGCCCCCGGTGTGGCATCGCTTTCCGGCGCTTTTCTTACACCCGAGGATCGCGCGTCGTTGACGCTCACGGCGGATCAAAGCGAAAACCGCGTCCCGGCTTGGCTAGATCGAACGCTTTCAGGGCTGTCCTTGCTGTACGCCATGCGGTCCGATATCAGGGCGGTGTTGTACGGTGACACCGAGCCGTCCGCTAGGCCGCGCCTTAGACCGGAGCTTTTCGAAGGAACTTACAATCTCTTGCCGCTGAACGACAAGAACATCGGCGTTCGCTATCTTAAGGCGACCGCTGACAGTTTGCGGCAAGCGCGGATTCCGCTCGTCGCGTTCCTGACGCCGACAAACCATGCGCTGCTGCACGACTACATCGACAACCCGAGGTATCGTGCGAACGGGGCATATATCGCTGGAATTGTGGAACGGCGCGGAGGCCGCGTCATGAATCTCGACGCTGCCTTCCCGCAAAGCGAGTTCATCGACGACACGCATCTAACCGCAGCCGGACAACGCCGCCTTGCAGACGCGCTTGCCGCAGCTCTCGAACCTTACATGAAACGCAGCGTTGGCGTTTTGGGCGACCGAGCGCCCGTCGCCCGCCTGCATCCAAGGGCGAGGTTGAAGCCGGAATTTCGTTGAAACGGCAGTTGCCTTGATGAAGATTTTTTCTGGCGGCTTGTTCGCCGTGGTGGCGTTCCTATGGTGCTCGCAGAGTTTCGGAGCCGGCACGCTTCCGGCAGGCAGCGTTACGATGACTCGCGTTCACGGGGACGCCGTTGTTATCTGGGATGCGACCGATGAGCTCACCGGTCTCATCACAAAGAACACTCCGAGAGATCAAATTCAGCGCACGCTGGAAGCCGATGCCGCGCTGGTTCTGATCTCGCGCGCCGGCTTCCTCAAAAACAAAGCGAAGTCATTGACGGTCCACGTCATCTATCAAAGCACCGGAGCAACGAGCGCACAATATCGCGTTCCGACGTTCGAAGGGCTGACGCGCTTGATGTCGGTGAACGCGCAGATAGCGGCCGCGCTGGCTCATCCCAGCTGGGTCAAGGATCTCGAAGCAAACAAAACGCCCAAGGGTTTGAATATCGTGATCGTTGCCAAGTGGCCGGCCAATCTCTAGGACTAAAATATTCGGATAGCTGCGACGGCGGCGAAACTCGCCGGCTGCATGATTATTGCGGCGGCATTTTCTGCGGCTTGGCTCTCTCCCGCTTTCGCGGAAACCGTTCAGACGCTCGCGGGCGACGGACGAACCGGGAATCAGGACGGAAGTTCGCTCGCTGCCTCCTTCGCATTTCCCACGGGGCTTGCTTATGACAAATCCGGCACGCTGTTCGTCGCGGACGGTGCGGGTCAGCGTATTCGCGCGATCTCAAAGGACGGTGAAGTGCGGACGCTTGCCGGCGGCGGCGAGCCGGCAACGCAGACCGGCTGGATCCTCGGCGCGTATGCGGATGGTTCCGGCGCGCAAGCGCGATTCGATCGGCCTACCGGCATTGCCGTGGCAGCTGATGGCACCGTTTTCGTCGCCGACGCCTACAATAACGCCATCCGCCGAATATCCCACGGCGCCGTCACCACGTGGGTTCGGAAGATCGCGATGCCGATCGGTCTTGCGATCGACCGAGCTGACAATCTGTATGCGATCACCGAGAACGGTGATCTTTTTCGCATAGACCGCTCGGGGTCGACCTCGCTCGTGCGGCACTTCGCGGCACCACCAAAATGGGATTGGGATTTCATCAACACGATCCCGGCGCTTGGTTACGTGCAATGGTCCATCGCCGTTGCCGATGGGCCGCAAGGCCCGGCGCTCTTTATCGGCGACGGGTCGGGTTTGTATGCTCGAACCGCCAAAGGCTGGATCAAGTACTTTCGCAACAACGAAGAGACGACGCTTTGTTCCGGCGAGTTTAAGGGATCGGCGTATTGCGCCCAGCCGGCGGTCCAGACTGTCGGTCTCAAAAACATCGGATTTCCGTCGGGAATCGCCGCGGTCAACGATCATCTCGTCGCTTGTACCGATGACGGCTCCAACGTTGTCCGGCTGGTGAATACCGACACCGGCACGATTCGGCGCATCGCCGGTTCGGTGTTCGAGGATCGGTCGAGCGACACCGCGGGGTATCTCGACGGAAACGCCGATTTCGCGGAACTCAATCGGCCGATTGCGATTGCGCTTTCGCCTGACGGCCGTTTAGCGATCGCGGACGCCGGCAATCGGCGGATTCGCTTGATTTCCGATCTCGATCGCCACGATGCGTTCGATGCGGAAAGCGCCCGAACGCTCAGAAACGTACCCGAAAGTTTTTCCATCGCCTATGCCGGAGATGCTTCGATATGGCCGGGGGAATTGTGGAACCGGACAGTCGAGGGCCAATTGGAAGCAATCGTCCGCGGCAACCGCTCGATGCGCAATGCAAGCGTCGTGCCGGTGGTGCTCTCCGGCGAGCACGGCGACGTGCTCGGCAAACTGGCGACTCTCGCCGGCGGGCCGCATCACTTCGATGCAGTCGTGCTGCAGCTGAGCGCGGGGAACGTTGCACGATATCCTGAAGCTCAGATCGCGCAGATGCTTCGCGCCGCGCGAGCACGCTTTTTGCGCACACATACTGCGTTTTATGTGGTGGCGACTCCGCCGGCCGATCGGATCGCTCCGGCGGAAGCGTTGTGGCAGCGTTTGCTGGAGCTGCCGCAGGCTGCAAGTGCTTTGCGTGTGCCTGTTATCGATGCCGCGGCTACCTTCTCTCAACTTTCAGCAAAGGGTCAGGGGCCGTTCCTTGCTGCGCGCGCTGAAGAGCTCGCGCCGCTGGGCCGTGCTACCGTTGCACGCCTGATAGGGAAGGCAATGCGATCGGATCGCCCTGCGCCGTCCTTCGGATCCGATGCAGCGGCGAACGCGTCACGCGGCACGATTTCCACGTTCGCCGGAAGCGGCATTCCCGGCATTACCGACGGGCCGGCTTTCAAAGCCCGTTTTGTGATGCCGACAGCTCTGGCGTATCTTCGGAACGGTGATTTGCTGGTCGTCGATACCGCGGCCCAGCGGATACGAATGATATCACCATCGGGAAACGTTTCAACTCTTGCCGGATCCGGGGCGTTCGATGCAAAAACTTTGCGCGTTGCCGGCGGATATAAAGACGGCAAAGCCGTTCTCGCGCGTTTCAATTGGCCACGCGGCGTTGCGGTCGGGAGAGACGGGGCCATTTACGTGGCGGATACCGGAAACCATTGCATTCGAGTGATCAAGAACGGACATGTCAGCACCCTTCTCGGCCGTCCCGGCTCACCGGGTCACCCCCTTTCCAAGCCGATGGGCATTGCGATCGATGCTCACGACACCATCTATGTCGCCGATCCCGGCGTCGGTTTGCTAAAACGCGATTCCGCCGGCACGATCAGCATCGTTCCGGGATTTCGCGGGCCCTACGCCGTCGGAACCACGCCGACGCCCTCCGGCGATTACATCTTTGCGTTCGATGCAGATGGCCTTTACATCCGATTGCCGATGGTGCCCGAAGACCGGCGCGTGCGCTCGATCAATCAACCGGATTTTCGCGGACCAGCTCGACCTTCCACGCGAAAACTTCTCGAGTTAATGCCGACCTATGAAGCACCATTAGGATATCCGGGCGGATTGGCAACGTACGGAGAGGATAGTCTTTTCTTTGGCGACGTCCGTACGAATACAGTGCGGTATCTCTGGCCGTATGGTGATTCTACGATGATGCGCGTCGTCGCCGGAGACCAGACGGAGGACGCGTCGAATTCTGGCGCGGGCTATGCCGACGGACCCGCAAATCGAGCACGATTCAATGCACCGATGGGCGTCGTCTCGGGCGGTCCGGGGCGCTTAATGATTGCTGACGCTGGTAATCGCCGCATCCGGCTGCTCAAGTATGACATCTCGGATCTGGAACTCAAGCAAGGGCAAGCCGCCGATGAGGCGCGCCTGGCTGCCAGCGCTGATGACGAATATCGAATGGCATTCATCGGGAATTCGGTCGTGTACTACGACCAGAGTTGGTCGGATTCCATTGCGGGGCTGGTCGAAAAGCGTTTGCGCGACGATGGTGCACTCGCCGCGTGGCATCTCATCCCGGCGGTACGAGTCGGGCCTGGCGTTGGTGATCTCGCAGCGCTCGCTTCGGTTGCACAGACGGTCGCGGCGACGGGTCTCTACCGCGCGGTCATTCTCAATTTGAACCGCACGAATTTTGGAGATTGGGACTTAAACTCGGTTTTGAGCACGCCCGAGGCCGTAGCGGAGGCGGTCGCGCGATTGAAATCCGCACGCAAAGTGCTCGCAGATGCCGGAATTCCGCTGATCGTGATGTTGGAACCCTCTGCCGGAGAAGTTGCCTGGAGCGAAGACGTTCCGAGGCGCATCGATGCGGATTTCGTGAACCTTGCTTCAGCCCCGCATGGGGCAATGAGGCGCGTGTTGGCAGAGGCGGGCGTTGACTTCATCGACGTGTATGCCGAGGTGGCTGCGCAGGAAGCTGCGCCGACGTCCACGGTTTTCGCCGGCATGTTCAACGCCCATGCATCGCGGCACGGACGCCTTGTTATGAGCGAAGCGCTGGCACGCGGTCTCGAACGGCTCCGGCCTTGGGCAAGCCAACCGCCACGGCATGATCCGCAGCCAACGTAGGATCGAACGAAAACTCGCAGGGGCGCGCTCCTCGGAGTCGGAACCAGGCGGCGATTACCGTCCCTCAATGCGTCTGAGCCTGCCCATGGAACAGAATCTGCGAAGCTGTTTCGCAAAGATAACCGAGCGCAAGACGTGGGAATGTCGAGCGCCCGTTCAAAGTGCCGTCCTGATGGGCGTCATTTATTATTTGCTGATTGTGGGCATGATCGTCTTCGGATCAGCTGTCCAGTACCGTTTTATCTATGGCAACTTCTAAGCGGCCGGAATTGCCTTTCAAAGGAAGCGTCGCGCTTTCGCTGGCCATCACGCTGTCGTTGCTGGTCCTCACCGACTTTATACTCGGCAAGACGCAGTCGTTTCCGCCGCGTCTCCCCGAGCATTTTTCAAGCAGCTATCTCGACCGTTTCGTGCGCCAAGTCCATGACAAGAAAACGCTGCTTGTCTTGGGCGATTCGGTCCTTTGGGGATATGGCGTAAAGGCGCAAGACTCCGCGGTGGCCATCCTGCGCCGCCGTTATCCAGGCATCCGGATTGTCAACGCAGCGTACGAAGCGGGCACCCCAATCAATATCGATTTTCTCGTTCGTTATATGCTGCAAAAGAAAATACGGCCGCAAGCCGTGCTCTTCGATCTCAATCCGATCGCCTTCAGTCAGCTCGCGAAGTCGTACAATACGCTGAATCCGGCGCTCGAACACCTGGCGGTGCCGGCGCTTTTGGAGCCCTTTGACGCAACTCGCCTAAAAACGACCGGCGCTGCCGGCGACAGTTCGCTGTCCGGCCGGCTCGATAGTTTCGTGGAGCGCCACTGGCTGCTGTATGCTCAACGGGTGGACATCCACCAGGCGATTTTTGGCGATGCCGATGCCGCGAGCGCGCTTTCTCGCCGATTGATCTTGTCGCCGGCACCTCAAGAAGATGCAGCGGGGCCGCCCGCGTACGATTTGACGCCGTTGGGGCCGCAAAATGTTTCCTTTGCGTACACGCGACATCTCTTGCGATTGCTCTCGAAAAACCACGTGGCCGTAACGGCGTTTCTCACCCCGACAGATCATCAGCTGCTTCGCGAATACGTCGACGTTGGCCCTTACGATGAGAACCTGCAACGTCTCGAACAGCTTGTCCGAGCCGAACATGTTACGATCTTGAATTTGGACCGTCAGATTCCGTCAAATGAATTCATCGATTACATGCATTTGACCAAATCCGGAAACGCCAAGCTGGCGCGCCTGCTGATGCCGGAAGTAGGGAGAACGCTCAATGTTTTTTAATACTTGGCAGTTCGCTTTATTCGCGCTGATCGCGGTGATCGCTTACCGGGTGGCCGGACCGTCGATTCGCGCTTATGTCCTCATCTTCTTGGGCATCGCGTTCTATGCGGCCGCCGGAGTATGGTATTTGCTGCTGATGGTCGCCATCGTCCTCGGCACGTATGCGATGGGGCGCCTCCTGCAATCCGCGCACAAAGATCGGCTGCCGCTGATCCTCACCCTCGGAATCGTTGCGCTCGTTGGAACGCTCGGCTTCTTCAAATATACGCGCTGGTTGAGTGCGTCAGCTGCGGCGGTCTTGCCATTCGGAAATTGGCACGGGGTCGGACCGCTCGTCGTGCCGCTCGCCATTTCGTTTTTCACGTTCGAGTTCATACATTTTCTTGCAGACGTTCGGGCGGGAAAAATTCAACGATTCACGTTTAAAGATTTTCTGACGTTCGCGTTTTTTTTCCCCACGATGGTAGCCGGGCCGATAAAACGGTTCGGGCTTTTTGCCAAGCAACTGGACTCATTGCAAATGGCGCGCGGCCCCGAGCTGCAAGCGGCGATTTATCGCATTCTCTGCGGTCTGTTCAAGAAAATCGCAATTGCCGATCCCGTAACGGTCTTCACGGCGCCGATTTCTCATCCGCAGCCAGGAATTTCGGCCGGCGTTTATGCTCTCGCGATGGTCGCCGCCAGTGCGAAGATCTACTACGACTTAGCCGGTTATTCAGATATTGCGATTGGTTTTGCGCACCTGTTCGGCGTCAGGGTGCCCGAGAATTTTGCGCGGCCCTACTTTGCCCAGAATGTCTTGGAGTTCTGGCGCCGCTGGCACATTTCGCTCAGTTCCTGGGTGCGCGACTACGTTTTCGTTCCGCTTGCGAAGGTGTGGCGTGGTGGTGCACGCGCGGTGAGCCGGCGAGGCAGAGCGGTCAGCGTGGCATGCTTGGTCGTCACGATGCTGGTCATCGGACTTTGGCATGGTGCGGCATGGCAATTCGGTGTCTGGGGCTTATGGAACGGCTTTCTGATGGCTGGATGGTTTCTCTGGCGGCAAAATGTCGTTCCCCGAGTCGCCTGGTTGAGCAAGGGCTCGCTGCTTCTTGACGTCAGCTCGGTCGCCTTGACCTATGCGAGCTTTGCGTTTGGCCTGGTATTCGTCGCTGCGCCGTCGACGCACGAAGCTATGCTCGTTTACCGGACATTTTTTTAGGGCATCTTGCGCAACGCAGTAGCACCGTTAGCTCTCAGGGAAGGCTTTGCAAGAACGTGCTGATCGCCGCGTCCAGTTTCGCCGGCTGATCGTACATGATGAGGTCCTGCGCCGGCGCGATGATCGCGACCTTCACGTTCGGAGCGCCCGCCAGCAGGCTTGCATAGTACTGTTGCTTGGCATCCGCGCTCTACAGCGTCAGTCTTTCGTCCAACGATCGATCGTAGGGTCCGATTTCGAGCAAAGGCACGTTCGCATTCTTCAGAACGGGTCGCAGGTCGATCGTTGAATCTTCAAAGAACCGTTGCGCCGCCGTCACGGGATTCGTGCCTCTCGATGCGTCGGCGATTGCCGTCACATCGGCAGGCGCGGTCACCAAGCTGGGCAGGATATAGGCACGCACAAACGCGACGAATTGGTCGGGTAACGCGACGGACTTCCACCAGGTTGCTCGCGCGGCGCGCTGGTCCGGAGGCATGTTTTCGTTCGTGGGATAAATCGGCAGACCATTGATCGCGACGACGCCGCCCAAGAGTTCTGCGTGCTGCGTCGCCAAGTCGATTGCCGGCGTGCCGCCCAAACTATGCCCGATAACGACAGGCTTCGTTATTCGATGCGTTTGCAGATCGTCCAAAATCCGAACTCACCGTTTGAAAGAGAGGCGGCGCCACATTTGGCCGCCCGTCGAATCCAGGCAGCGTCAACGCATAGATCGTATAGCTCGGCCCAAAACGCCGCACTTCGTTGCCCCAAACCCATGGGCCGCAGTCCAGACCGGGAATGAGAATCAGCGCGCGTTTTCCCGGCGTTCCGTAGACATCGGCGTGGAGACTTCCGCTATCGAAGCTGGACTGCGCGGCGGGCAAGTGCGGGGGCACCGTGGCATTTGCCGGCATTGGAAGTAGGCTGAAAGACAACGCCGAAAGAGCGGCGAGGATCGTGAGCTTCATAGCCACCGTTTGGAGACAAGGGATGCGTTACCTTCTCGTACCACGATCGCCTTCCGCCCGTTCGATGCGATTGGCCGCAGCCGCATCACCCAACTGATCAACAAATCGAATCAATTCAACCTGACGACCAAAAGATACACGGACGCGGAAGTTGCGCAGTTCGAATCCGATCCGGCTTGTTTCACCCTGCAGGTGCGACTCTCGGACGTCTTCGGAGACAACGGCATGATCAGCGTGGTGATCTGCCGGTCGCGATCGCCTCTCGAATGCGAAATCGATACCTGGCTGATGAGTTGTCGCGTTTTGGGCCGCGGCGTCGAGCGAATGGTTCTGCAAGAGATCCTGCATCATGCCCGAGCGAAGGGCGTGCGGCGTTTAACGCTCCATCTTGCACGAGCGCGGGCAGCCGACCACCGTTGGCGATGAGGGCGGATTTGCCCCCCCGCGCTTGGAGACGTTGGATCAAGCACTCGATCTGTTGATTGCGGCGATCGAGCGCGCTGGTTTTGCCCCGGAAGAAGATCTTGCGATCGCGCTTGATCCGGCTGTGACGGAGTTCTATCGCGATGGCAACTAATACCCGTCACAACCGGCTCGGCCCTTTTCTAGCGATGCGATGACTCGCCTTTACCACGATTTGATCGCAAAGTGTCCGATCGTATCGATCGAGGATGGTTTTGCCGAAGACGACTGGGATGGATGGCGCAAACTGACGCAAGCGATCGGCGACCGGTGCCAGCTCGTGGGCGATGACATCCTCGTCACCAATACCGAACGCCTGCAGCGCGGAATCGAAGAAGGTATGGCCAACGCGATCTTGATCAAGGTCAATCAGATCGGGACGCTGACGGAAACGCTCGACGCGGTCGCGCTCGCGCGTCGGGCCGGCTATCGCACCGTGATCTCGCATGGATCCGGTGAAACCGAAGATACACCACCATTGCCGACATCGCAGTGGCGACAGGGGCCGGACAGTTCAAGACCGGATCGCTCTGACGCAGCGATCGGGTCGCGAAATATAATTGGCTGATGGCTATCGAAGAAGAGCTCGGAACCGCCGCGCGGTATCCTGGAGCGCAGGCCTTTGTGGGGCCCGTAGCTCAGCGGTAGAGCGGCCGGCTCATAACTGGTTGCGCGTAGGTTCGAATCCTACCGGGCCCACGTGTTGTTAAGGAGAGACGATGCCTCTTATCCGCACGATCTGCGCAACCGTTGCGCTTCTCGCACTGGTCGCCTGTAATCCACAAACGCGCAGCAGCGCCGGTCAAACGCCGCTGCCTTCAAACACGACGTTGGCGCAAGCGAACAGCACCGCAGCTCCAAGCGGCATGGCCCGGGGCGTGTCGCCCAATCACTACGTCGCAAAAACGAGCAGCGATCTGCACGGCGTGGCGTTCGGATTATGGAGCAACGGCAGACCGGTTTTGAGTTTTTCTTCGCCCGGCATGTCGATCGATCTCACGAACGATCTTCGTTTGCACGCCAACCGTCTTGCGATCACCTGGCATCGGATGTCAACGGACGGTCGCGGGACGCTTATGGTTCTCTCATCCTTCGGCTCGAAAGTCGTCTCGAAAACAGTTAACCCTTCGTCGCCTGCAAAGGGGCAACAGTCGTTTCAGATCATCGCCAACCCTTGACAGCGTTTAGCAACGCGTGTTGAATGAGGAGTCGGTACGCGGCGCCATCGTCTATCGGTTAGGACATCGCCCTTTCAAGGCGGAAAGACGGGTTCGATTCCCGTTGGCGCTACCACTGAAGGACCGTAACGACGGGCTTTTTTCGTAATGGAGACGGCCGTCGTGGCACCGTTGTGGCACCGTTGTGGCACGGACTCGGCGGGACTGTGAGGCAGCCCGCTGTTCATTGCGAGCACTCCCCGTGTCACCCTGAGCCCGTCGAAGGGTGGCATCGAGATTCGACGGCGCTAGCGGTTTTGCAAGAGCACTCGTCACGGCGTTTCCGAGCAGCGCGTCGATGCGTGCGGGCGCGTCATCTTGCAGAGCCTCGATTGCATGGAGGTAGATGCGCGAAGTGATCGCGGTCGATTCGTGGCCAAGCGCGCGGGAAACGGTCTGCAGATCGACGCCCGACGCGAGGGCCAATCCGTTCGAGCACCTTCAGCCGTCCCAATGATTCAACCGGGGCGTGCGCGTTTACCAAACGTCCACGGAATCGTGGCAGGCTCAAAGGTCCTCTAACGATCAAACTTGGCCGAATTCTGGCGGGCGCGTTGGAGCAGCGTCGGCTCGGAATCCCTAATCATTCTGCTCATAAGCCCAGTTCGCTGTGAGAACCGAAACGAACGAGTTGCAATGTCGCGTTGTCCGGCTTGCGATAAATCAGCACGAGGTCGGGCCTAATATGACAATCGCGAAAATCTTTCCATTCACCGGAAAGCGCGTGGTCTCGGGCGCGGTCCGGAAGGCGGGTATCAGCAACCAGCCACGCGACGAACTGCAGGAGACTTTCGTCTAGTCCGGCACCGTGTCTGCCGCGTTTTTCGCGTTTGTAGTCCCGCTTAAACTGCGCAGTCCGTTCAATCCTCCGCATTCAAATCGGCCAGAAGATCCTTTGCGCGGCTAACGGCTTTCACTTTCCCCTGCCTGGCCGCGCGCATCGCGGCGACCGTCTTGGAGTTGGGCACGAGCGGCTCAAATGGCAGCGCCTTTTCCCGCGCAACGCGGACCAGCAGCAACCGGAATGCATCCGATACGGTTAGCCCCATGGACGAAAGGACGCTCGCCGCCTCTTCCTTGATGCGCTCATTGATGCGAGCGCGTACGACACTATTCTCCGGCATTTCCAAGTAGATCCTTTGGGCTACATTGTAGCCCAGAGATCGCTATGCTGTCAACTCATCGCTTCCGCAGACCAGCAGCGCGTGGCACTGTTGTGGCACGGACTGTGCAAAATCAAGCGGTTTCGGCCGGGACCCGGGCGGGACTCGAATCAAGAAGAAAGCCATATCTGACAACACTTTTCGGCACTTCGCGTTCTTAGTCGGGATCATCGGATTCAGATTCGATTCCCGTTGTCGCTATGAAGTCTTTATCCTAATAACGGCTTTTCGAACAGCGTCCCGGTGTCCAACGGAAGTCGGGCGGAACATGCAACACCGTGCGCCCGAATCGCGGCGGATCGGCGGCATCGCGATCTAGGCCTCGCATCGAGTCATCTTCACGTGAGTCTTCTTGGTGGCTTTACGCCCCGAAACTCATGATTTCCGTCTGTCCGAAATCTCGCCCTCAGGTCACCTCTGCGGCTGGATTGGACGGGCGGTCACATGGACGGCGCGCTTCCGGTTATGCGGTTGAAAGGAGTACGTCGAGCAATACCAGCGCCTTCCTGAAGCCAAGCGGCCGACCAAAACGGCAATCGGCCGACACGATTGGCCTTCGATCGCGCGATCATACGCACTTGTCGGCTAGAGTTGCGACCGCCGGTGGTGGAGGACGCGCAAGCGCTGTTCGATGCTTATGCGTCAGATCACGCGTTGACGCCGTGCGACATACACGCCGATGCCGACAGCAACCGCGCCAGCGCAGATTCCTATCGCGGCAAGGTGTAGTTCGACTGGCTACAACCCGCGAGCAATATCGCCGCTACACAAACAGGTAGCGCTGCGCGGCTCAGATTCAAACTCTTCATCTGCGTTGCTCCACTGCACTGCTACTCCGTCGCTCCCTCGCATGTTGTGTGTCCAGGGAACGCGCCGCCAGCTCGCGAACGTTCCCGTCACAACGTCGGTAGCACAAAGTACCGCCTGCCACACGTGCTCGATGGTCATCGTGGAAAAGGGAAAGACTTCGCCCGCCGTCAAACCGCCCGGTCATCTGTCTGGAGAATGTCAGCTTACTTGCGACGCGCTTCTAGGATAGCAAGCCTTCTCAGCGTTGCTGCGTGTGGGACGCTGGCCGGTCATGCCGTGACGTACCTTCTCAAAGGCCGGACGATGGATGACGGCCATCACGGCTACTTTTCACCGTTGCTGGCGGTCGCGATAGCCTCGGTGTTGCTTTGCAGCATCGTCGCGGTGGTGCGGCTGGTAACCGTGCCCAGCAATCGCGCAGTGCGGGAAGCGCCGTCCTCCCTCGCCTTTTACGTCACGCTCGTGACGCTGCAGGTCGCTGGTTTCGCTGCGCTCGAGTTCTTTGAAGGCAATGCGCCGGACGTTATCGGTTGCGGCATCGAGGTATTGACGGCGCTCGTGGTCGCGGCGTTCGTGTTTTTCTTCATTTCGTTCGCTGAGCGCTACGTTGCACCGGTCGTGACGACGTATTTGCGTCGCACGCGAAACGCGTGCAACGCCATTAGACGATTGCCCGCAGACTTTGTGCAGCCGCCTCTGCGGCTTGCGGTTTGCGCCGGCATTTGCCGCTTCAAGCGGCCGCCTCCAATTATCGGTTAAAGCCAAACCGCACACGGCGGCTGCGCCGGTGTGCGGCTTTTCATATCTGCAACCGTTTTTGGGGGTAACTTTTTGGATGAAACGCACGGCTTTTCGTGCGATCCTGTCAAGCGCCGCATTCATCTTTATGATGCAATCAGTCGCTCAGGCGCACGTCGTTTGCGGGGACCGCGTATTCCCCACCACGCTGACCATGGACGATCCTGGAGTGAGCGACGAGGTGTCGCTGCCGACGATCGCGCTCACCCCGACGCCGTCGGCGCAAAGCAACGATTACGCGTACGAATGGGACAAGACCCTTACCGAAGATCTGGGCTTCGCCGTCAACGGTGATTATCTCACGCAACGCAGTCCAAGCCAGAAGTCAAGCGGGTGGGACAATATCACGGTGACGCTCAAGGATCAGCATCCCTGCATCGAGCGCCACGAGCACGAAGAGCTGACGTGGTCGGTCGGCCTGATCCGCCTGATACCGGGAACCGGTTCGGCGCAGCTGCGGAACGGGGGCGTAATCTCGAGCGTCGGCAGCACGGCGCCAACGTTCTACTTCGGCAAGGGTCTGGGCGACGTGGCCGCCGGTTATATCCGCCCCCTTGCGATCACTACCGAAGTGAGCCGCGTGTTTTCCGATACGCCGAGCGTGAGTCCGAATGCATGGACGTATGCGGCGTCGTTGCAATATTCGATGCCCTATCTGCAGCAGAACGTTAAGGCGCTGCACGCGCCGCAGTTCCTGATGCGTATGACGCCGATCGTCGAGGTCGCAATGAGCAGCCCGGACGTCGGTTCACCAACCGGAACGATCGCGCCCGGGGTACTCTACGACGCCAACACTTGGCAGCTGGGCGCAGAGGCAGTCATCCCAGCCAGCAGGGCTACGCGGCAAGTGCAGGGCATCGGCTTCATCATTCAGTTTCACGAATTTCTCGACGCGTTCTATAAAAGCTGGTTTGGCAAACCTCTCATTGACAGGAATCTTTGGAAATAATGACTGCGCGTCTAATCGCGGCGGCCTTCGTGCTCGCCGAACTGCTTATCGCGCCCGCAGCGGTCCGGGCGCACGCATTCCTCGACCATTCCGATCCGGCAGTAGGCAGCACGGTGCCGACCTCTCCTGCCGTCATCCATTTGTGGTTCACACAACAAGTCGAGCCGGCCTTTAGCTGGGTAACAGTCACCGATCAGTCGGGAGCGTCGATGAATGACGGACCTGCGGCGATCGATGCGAGCAACCAATCCGAGCTCGATGTCAAGCTGAAGCACTTGACAGCCGGGACCTATACGGTGAAATGGCATGTTCTGTCGGTCGATACGCACACGACGCAGGGCGACTTCACCTTCCGTTTGGGGAAGGGCTGAAAAATCGATCCCCTCTTGACCGCGACGCGCTTACTCCATTATGCGGCGACCGTCTCGCTCGAAGGTACGTTCGTATTCTGGTGTTTGATCGCATGGCCGGCGTTTCACCGAGCAAAGGCCGCGCAAGCCTTTCAAGCGCGGCTGGATCGACGGCTCTTCAGGCTCGCCTGGGCGAGCCTGCTCGTCGCACTCGCAAGCGGCGCTGCTTGGCTTGTCATCGTCGCATCACATATGAGCGGGATGCCGCTCACTGCGGTCTTACGGGGTGGTGTCGTCGGCATCGTCTTGACGCAAACGCGCTTCGGTGAAGATTGGAATCTGCGCGCCGTGCTCGTCATCGTGTTAGCCGTCTGTATTGCGGTACAGGGACGGACTCGTAAGCACGTGGCTGGCTGGATCGGATTGCTGGCTGCCGCAGCGCTCATCGCCGCTCTGGCGTGGGCAGGCCACGGAGCGGCGACCGAAGATGTGCCGTTCGATTCCATCCATCTGCCCGCCGACATCTTGCATTTACTGGCTGCAGGCGCCTGGCTCGGCGCGCTGTTGCCGCTCGTGATATTGCTCGCTCAAGCACGGCGCGATAGCAGCCCGGAAGCGGTTGCTGTCGCGCGAGCGGCGACGCTGCGCTTCTCGACGCTCGGCCTCTCGTGCGTGGGAACGTTGTTTGTTACGGGTGTCGTGAATACGTGGTTCTTGTCCGGCAGCGTTCCGGCGTTGCTCGGGACGTTATACGGTCAACTTTTGCTGGTCAAAATAGCACTCTTCGCGACGATGATTGCGGTCGCGAGTGTCAACCAGCGTCGACTCCTACCGCGCCTTGCGGACGTAGCGAGTGACGCCGCCCTCAGATTGCGTGCGGTTCGGCAACTGAGCCGCAACGCGTCGATCGAGGCGAGTCTCGGTGTCTTCGTACTCGCAGTCGTCGGCATTATCGGTGTGCTGACCCCGGGGTTGCACACTGAGCCGCGCTGGCCGCTCCCCTTCCGGTTCGATCTGGGCGAAATCCCAACAGGCACGCAGACCGTGTTCGACGTCGCCGCTGTAGCGTTCGCCCTTTGTCTTGCTGCCACGGTATTTATTGCTGCGAGAAGACGCTACCGCGAATTGGCCGCTTCCATCGCGTGCCTCGTAGTTTTCGGTAGTGTCGGCTGGGTTGCGCTGCGTCCGGGGATCGTGCGCGCGTACCCGACGAGCTTCTACGCCTCGACGCAGCCTTATGCGGCACCATCGATAGCTCGCGGTGCACCGCTTTACGCCGAGAATTGCGCCGTGTGTCACGGAGCCACGGGTCGTGGCGACGGCCTACTTGCCGGCAAACTTCCTATTCGTCCGGCAGATTTGACGGAACCGCATCTATTTGCGCACAAGGTCGGCGAAACTTTCTGGTGGGTGAGCCACGGGCGTGACAATGGGGTTATGCCAGGCTTCGCCGGCAAGCTGAATCCCGACCAGCGGTGGGACCTGATCAATTTCGTGCTGGCACGCGCGGCCGGCAGCCTTACGGACGAAGTGGGCCCGCAAATCAGCACGACGGCCGCGCCGCCGCTTCCGGATTTCGCGTTCGAGCGGGACGGCACGCAGAATACCTTGAGTCAAACGCTCAAGAACGGACCGGTCCTGCTCGTCTTGTTCGTGGCGCACGCACCACGTGCGCGACTCGAGCAATTGGCGAGATTAGAACCGCGACTCGCTCCGGCGGGCTTGCACGTCGTCACTGTCGCGCTCGACCGATCAACAGCCAACGCCCCTTTGATCGTCGAGGTTTCGGACGACGTTCGGGCGGCGCTTGGCCTGTTTCGATCGCGCACGGATGGCGGAGAGACGGAGCTGATGCTCGACCGAGGCGCCAACGTCCGCGCGCGCTGGACGGCAGGCGGAGCACGTGGCCTCGCCGATGCCGCCACCCTGCTCCGCGATGCCGTTCGCGTTGCCAGCATCCCGGTGGCAGCTGCGAACCACGCCGGCCACGCTCACTGAAGATCGGAAAAAGTGCTGCAAAGCTTCGGCAAGGGAACCGATAGCAGCAGTCCCATCGGCTCCCAAACCGATGTGTCAGGTGGTTAGGTAACTGCACCTGAGAAAAAGCGCGAAAGTAAGCGCCTGCTCCTCTAACGGCGGTCTAACGGATTCCACCAAACTAGCCGGGATTTGAAGGTACTAACCGGGACTCGAAAACGCAAAAACCCGTACAAGAAAGGACGCTCCGGTAATCGACGGGAGCGGCCGGGACTCCGATTCACGGGTTCGATTCCCGTTGGCGCTACCACATTACGCCTGTATTTACGGGCGTTTCGTATCGAAAACGGTTTTGCGTGGCACGCCTGTGGCACGGACTCCTTGGGCTTGAACGGTACTCTCGGGTTCGCCAGGGCACTCGTTACCGCGTTTCCGAGCATTGCGTCGATGCGCGCGGCTGCGTCTTCCTTGAGCGCTTCGATTGCATGAACGTAGATACGCGAAGTAATCGCCGTTGCTTCATGGCCGAGCGCACGGGAAACCGTCTGTAGATCGACACCCGATGCAAGCGCGAGCGTCCCGAACGAATGGCGCAGATCATGGAAGCGCACCTGCGGCACCTTCGCACCCTTGACGAAGCGAGCAAAGGCCAGGGAGAAGACGCCAGGCTCCCACGCCGAGCCGTCCGCCCGCACGAAAGCCCATCCGTCCGTCAAATCCCGTCCCTGGAGCAGCGGCAGCCTGTTCTGCCGCTCGCGCTCATTGCGTAGCACCTCTACGACGAACGGCGGCAGCGCAATCGTTCGCGCACTGCGCGCCGTCTTTGGCGGCTTGGTGCGCGTCACACCGTTTACCGTTTCGAGCGACCGGCGCACGGTCAGCCGACGACTCGCGAGATCAATGTCGGACCACCGTAGGCCAAGCAGCTCGCCACGACGCAGCCCCGTGCCCGTCGCTGCCACGATTGCCGCTTGGAGGTCGGTGCGTTCTGCCGCTTTGAGCAACGCCAGGACGCCAGCCGTGTCGAGCGCGCGCATTTCCTTGCGCTCGTAGCGCGGCGGCTCGACGGCATCGGCGACGTTACGGACGAGCGAGCCCATCTTCACGGCCCATCGCAGCAGCGTTCGCAGCGTGTTGAAGACGTGCGCCACGGTACGCGCCGAAAGCGAGCCCTTCTCGCCGTCGTTGCGCTTGCCGCGCCGCCACTTCGCAAGGGCCGCTTCAACGTGCGACGGCCGCAGTGCTTCCGCTCGAAGCGAACCGAATGCCGGGATAATATAGAGCCGAACGTGCGCGGCGTAGAAGGCGTAAGTGCGGGATGCAACTCGGTGTTCCGTGGATGCGAGCCAGTTCTCCGCCAGCGCTGCAAACGTGATGCGCGAGCCGTCCGCATGTCCACCCGTTTCGACTTCACGGATGAGATCGCGAAGCCGCTTCTCGGCTTCACTCTTCGTTCCGCGTACGGTCTCGCGGCGTTGACGGCGCTTGCCTTTGGCGTCCTTCGTCAACTCCACGCGCAGATACCAAGTCCCGTCGACTCGGCCGCGCCGAATATGTCCCTTCATGATTCGTTCGAATCATTCGACGCAATGCCGAGGAACACTTCCAACGCTCGGCGCGTCACAAGAATGCGGTGCGGACTAACGCGCAGGGACGGCAAGCGCCCTGATGCGATAAGTTCGTAGGTTGCATTGCGCCCGATGCCGAGCACGCGCTGCACTCCGTGAACGCTGAGCACGTCGCCAGCGTCGGCAAGCGATCTCGAATTGTTCATGGCATGGGCTCCAAAAGAAAATGCCCCGACGCGTGAACGCTCCGAGGCACTAACGCCCGCATTATATTGCGGGCGTTAATCAGGCAATACCTAACAACGCAATTATACCGCGTTCGTTCTGCGTCGGCTATGTCTCGAAATCGCCGCGTCCCGCATTCGTGATTCACGTGCGAAGCTTCGCCGTTGGCAAACGCGAGTTTTTGCTCTCTGACGGAACATCGTCGTAGCTGATCGGCCAACGCAAGAATCCAGGACGGTTCGCGTGTGAGTTCGGACCTGTGCTCGAAGGGCAGGCAACGCAAAACCGGCGGCATGCCGGAACATGCGCCCAACGATGGCCCTGCGTATGCGCGGAGAGAACGGCGGGAGAGCTTTTCGCGCTGCGGGCTCGCGTCGGCGGTGAAGTATCCGGGGTGATGCCACTCTAGCAGCCGCGTCGAGGGCTCGCTGGCGCTCGACCGTGCCGGTAGACCCTCGACGCGGCTGCTATGACGTGCGCGTCCCGCGGCTCCGTCACCGCCTGCGTCTCGCAAGGCCGTCGTCTGCCCTGCGCGCGACGAAGGGAACCCCGCTCCTCCATCCCGCCTGCTGTCTCGATCTCTCGCCTGCGTTGGTGATCTCGGTCGACCGCATGAGCCAATCCTCGTGGGTGTTCGTCGCTCTCCTTGAGGCCGCTACGCACGTTGCCGCGCTCCGCTCCGTTGTATGCGCCGGTTTGTGCGCGTCTTGCGCTCGGCGATGCCGTGCCCGATGGATTGCCCCCGGATAACGAATTTCGTAACGCAAGCCGGTGGCTGTGCGTACAAACGCACAGCCAGGGAGCGGGGTCGCGCGGCTTGCGGCCACGCTCAGCCCGCGAGAGCTACCAACTCGCAGGCCGCTTTAGAACGTGTCCCGCAACATCTGTGATCTGCGTGGGGAATTGACTGCGCCCGACGTGCGACCGGGCGTCACCCGAGCTAATCCCGCGCCAGAACTTCGCGACCTTGCGAAGTTCGATGCTTGGCGTCGCTTTCGGTGCTGGGCCTGGGCGCCCACTGAGCCGGTGTCGGCGGTCGGCAGTGTCTTGGGTGTGCGGATTCAGGACGCCGACCGGAACCTTCAGTTCCCTGTTAATGATGCGGATCGGTTCAGCGAGGTCCGAGTCATTCGTAATGACGACGAGCTGATCGCAGTCCTTGCGGAATGCATCGACGAGCATGTATGTGGCCAGGTTGACATCCGACCCCTTCTCCTCCATTTTCAAGACGCGCGCGGTCGCCGGCCCTCCGGGCGGCGGGGACGCTAGCCGCATAGTGGTGACGTTCTGCAAGAAATGCCCGTAGTGGACAGTCAAGTTCGGAATCGTCTCGAGAGCGCGAACATAAAATTGCTGACGCTGCGCCATTTGGGGATCGGCGGGAGACGATTTGACAAGTGCTGTGAAATACCGGATTCGGTTGATTGTGATCCCGGGCAGAATCTGACGGCAAAGCTCGCCCAAATCGAGCCACTTGTACGGAGTGTCCTTGACGGCGCCATAATACAGGTTGAAGCCGTCAACGTAGATGTTTGACCGAATGACACGCTCCGGGAAAAAGCAAAGCCGCCTTTCGGCGGCTCGCACCCTCGCTCCGAAGATTGAGGGGGTATGTAGCCATGGTAGCACAACGGGTCAAGTCTGGCCCCGCGGACCCCTAATGGGCACCGCACGAGAGAGGGTGTACGTAACGCGTCTTTCGAGTGCGCCGCCCGTCGCTCTGGCTGGCTCGCGAAAAAAGGCTCCAGTAGATCCTTAGGGGAGATCACCGTTTGCTCGGCGGGAGATGAGCATCATCCGCCAGCGAAGCTGGCCGAGACATAATTGCGTGGGCGCACCGCGTAGTCGAAAGCATCGCGCATAGGCCACCTGCGCCCGAAAAGTACGCGGGTGGGGGAGCCCTCGGCGACCCGAAGGATACCCGCCCGTCTTAGTGGAGGCAATTTTTACGATGGAAGCGATGCCCGCCAAGATCATCCACTACTTCAGCGAGTTCAAGCAGTATCTCGTCCCGCTCTTTCAGCGTCCTTACACCTGGACCGAGAAGCAGTGGCGCAATCTCTGGGACGACATCGTTTCCTTCTACGACTACGAGGCCGAGCAGGGGACAACGCATTTCATGGGCGCCGTGGTTACGATGCCAGCCCGGAGCGTGCCCGTCGGCGTATCGAAGTTCCTGGTCATTGATGGACAGCAACGGCTTACGACGATCGCCCTGCTCCTTTGCGCCATTCGGGACTTTCTCACCGAAGCCGATGCGGTGCTCATGCGGCGGATTCAGAACCACTATCTCACCAACGAGGGCTTCGAAGGATTTGACCAATTCAAGTTGCTTCCAACGCAATCGGATCGCCCTCCGTACTGCGAGTTGGTGCTCAAACGCCAGGCACTCGAGAATTCACAATTCAAGTCCGCCTACGATTTCTTCTGCCGTCGGCTGAAAGAGCGGAACGGCGACAACGGTCAGATCGACCCGAAACGCGTCCTCGATATCGTCGAACGACGTCTGATGGCCGTCATGATAAACATCGGCGATGCAGACGATCCATATCTGATATTCGAGAGCCTGAACTTTAAGGGCGCGCCGCTCGAACAAGCGGATCTCGTGCGTAACTACTTCCTCATGCGCTTCCAGGTGAATGAGCAGCAGGAAGTGTACGACGACCTTTGGCTTCCTATGGAACGGAGGCTTGGATCCAACCTGACCGAGTTCATGCGACACTTTCTGGGATCCGAAGGCCAAGAAGTGCGAAAGGGGGACGTTTACGCCGCGATCAAGCGGCTGGTTTCGGACGAATCTTCCGTGAAGCTCCTCATGCGGCAAATGGAGCGACTGTCCGAGCTCTACCGTCGTATCGCCGTCTCTCCTGACGGGAACGACGAGATCGGGGAATATCTTGCCCGATTCAAGCGGCTCGACTTCGGAACGGTATACCCGCTATTGCTTTCGCTCTACGACGATTACGAAGATGGCCAGTTCAGCCGCGCGGAATTCGTAACGACGCTGAAGATTCTCGAGTCCTACATCATCCGACGGATGGTGGCAGGCGTTCCGTCGAATTCGCTTTCTGACGTGTTCATCTCCCTTTGCAAAGACAAACCGATTACGGATGCACCATCCCCCTGGCTTTCCGCGGCGCTGGTTCGCGAAACAAAGAATCGCCGGTGGCCGTCGGACGGCGAGTTCCGAGAAGCCTGGATGAGCACGCCGATCTACAATAGCCGGCGCGCTTGCCCCGTGATTTTGCAATGCCTCGAGGAACAGTTCGGCCACAAGGAAGCGGCTGATGTTACGGAGGCGAGCGTGGAGCACGTCATGCCGCAGACTTTGACGCCCGAATGGGAAGCAGCGCTCGGAGCCGATGCCGTGAACGACCACGTGAAGTGGCTTCACACCATCGGTAATCTCACGCTGTCGGCGTACAACCCCGAACTCAGCAACAAGCCGTATTCGCAGAAGCGTGTGGTGTATGCGAACAGTCACTACGATCTGAACCGATATTTCAGCGCAATTGAGGACTGGGATGCGCCTCGGATTTGCTGCCGGGCGGAGGCGCTATTTGCCGTCGCTCTGCAGCTCTGGCCTCGGCCGGACATCGAGCCCCAAGAAGATCAATTGGCGGTCTCCCAAGGCCGGGCGAACTTCTATCCGGATTGCATCCGTCTGGCGGAGCGGCACCTTGGCTTCCGGCTATCGCGGATCACGAGCACTCGGTACGAGGCTGGGGAGCAGGGCACGCGGCTCGTGTGCATCGTTTCTACTGAGCACAACGACGGCGTTCCGCCGTATTACTGGTTTGCCGTCCATCGCGCGCAACTGGATTTCCTAGAGGGCGCGGAATCCAGGGCATGGCTTTGCCTCGGTTGCGGGTCGCCGGAGCGCACTCTCCTGATTCCCGTATCGTACGTGGTGCCGCTGCTAAATCAAATGAGTGTTTCCCTCGGTGAGGATCGTCATTACTGGCACGTCGTCATACAGCGAAAAGACGGCGAGCTCGTGCTGCGGTTCCTGAATTCGGTGGATGGGCCCGACTTGTCGGAGTTTCTGCTACCAACTGGGGAGCTGACGCCAGCATCGTAGAGCCCGACAAACTCCTCACCCCGCCCTCTGTTGTCGGCGTTGATGGAATAATTGGCATAACCGCCTCGTCCCACCGCGTTGGTCGCCCCGTGGCACCGTTGTGGCACGGACTCGCCGAGAACCACCGGTCTCGTAGGGAACAAGTCGGATGTCGAAGAGTCGCAAATCCTTACACCACAACGCTTTTCAACACTTCCCATCACTCGTCGGGATCGTCGGATTCAGTTTCGATTCCCGTTGGCGCTACCACAATAAATCCTTATGCTGTAAGGGTTTTCTGCGCATTTTCCGGCCCGTGAGAGCCTCAAATCTAACGGCCGTCTAACGGATTGCGGCGGATGCTTCTGGGCCACGGTCTTCGCAAACGCCTCCGCTGCCTCGGCATAGCGGTCACGGTAGACCGTGATGTACCGGTCGTAGTGATGCTGATGTCGCTGTGACCCAAGCGCTTCGAGATCACCTCGATCGGAACGCCCGCTTTGGCAAGCAGCGAGGCGTGGGTATCGCGGAAATCATGGAAGCGAATTCGGCGGTCTCCCGAGCGCTTCATGACGTTTCGGAAGGCCGAGCTGAAGAGCCACGGCGGGATCGCCGCGCCGTCCGCTTTGGCGAAGCTCAGGTTCTCGTCGTGATCCTATTGCGATCCGTTTGGCGGCTTGCACCGCCCTGTGGCTTTGCAGAATGGCGAGCAGCGGCGCTGCGACGCACACCGTCCGTACTCTATCGTTCTTAGGTCGTTTGTAGATTGTTCCGGCCCACTTCGTATCGCTCAGCGATCAGCTGATCGTGGCGACGCGCTGACGGAAGTCGACATCCTCCCAGCGCATGGCCATGATTTCGCTCAAGCGCGCTCCGGTGCGCGGCGATGCCTGCTGCGGCAGCCAGCCAGCGGGACCGCAGGAGCCAAATCATGATCGAAGTCTACGGTGCGGCGTTCGCGCATATCCCCGAGATCGTGGCGCGATGAACAATATCGTCAGCGTTGTGCCACATCCGGTGATTGCATTGTCGTACGGGCCGACGGCGCTATCGGGATCTTTGATTGCCGTAGCGGCAAGGGGCGTGTTTGCAAGCATTCCTTAGCCTCGGCGGTGCGCACATGTTGTGCGATGGAGCGGTCATTGTTGAAAGTACGCTCCGGCGGGAAGCGGAACGCGCGGTCGCGTAGGCCGCGAGCATGCGCATCCTCTTTCTTGCGTTTGACGGTTTGACGCTTCAGGATTTGGTTGGCGCCCACGAAGTTTTGTGGCGAGCGCCTGAGACCGAGGCACTGGTTTGCGGTGTGCGCGATAGCCGGATCGTGACCGATGGCGGGATCGCGATCGAATGCGGCACCGTTCTCGATCGCGTAGACTCGTGCGACATGGTGCTCGTACCCGGAGGTCCCGGTATCGACCGGCTCCTTTCCGACGATGACTGCCTGGCTCGGTTGCGCGCCCTCGGTGAAGCGGCGCAGTACGTGACCAGCGTCTGTACCGGAGCCCTCGTTCTCGGAGCCGCGGGCCTCTTGAACGGTTACCGCGCCGCGACGCACTGGCGCTATCGGGACCTGCTGCGTGAGTGCGGCGCGATACCTGTCGATGAACGGGTCGTGCGCGACCGAAACCGCATCACGGGCGGCGGTGTGACCGCCGGGATAGATCTCGCTCTGAAATCGTGGAACAGCTCTGGGGTCGCGAGCGGGCCCAGGCAATCGCGCTGTTGATCGAATACGATCCTCAGAGTCCGGTCGGGCGCGGCTCGCCTCATGACGTTCCGCCGGACATCCTCGACCGCGAGATGGTTTCCAGTCAGCGGCGTTTCAACGCGCGGCTGCAGCTACTTCGGAAACGGATGACCGGGTGAACCTCCTTTTGCCGTAAAAGCGTAGATTCGGCGGAAGGCGGTCATCGAGCCGCGGATGCGCAAACGAATGACGTTGTGGCTAATGCGGCCCCACACCGGCGCGTGCCGCACGTTGGCGAGCAGGCCACCAGGTTTGGTCGACGTGTCCGTGTACCACCCGTGATTATTCAGTGCTAAGAAAGCTCTGAAATTCGATTCGTCCTGGGGTGCTAAAAGGATTCTCGAAGGTCTTGTTGCTTTCATCGCGGTCATCTTGTCGTTCCTTGCGATGACTTCAAGTGCGCGTCCCTACCGCAACTGTGAGTTTTGATCATTTGATCAATAGAAGACGGCTAAAGTAGATTGAGGCCGCGCGGTCGAATATTTGGATAAATCGCGCGCGACTCCCCGTGCCGCAAGATATTGATGGGGGATACAAGTTCACAGCAGAGGTACTTATCTCCGTCCTTGCACCACCCTAGCTTGCAGCCGTGGAGGACGTGCAGTGAAGAACACGACTCGGCAACGTGCGTAGGGCTACGACACGAATTCGTTTGAACGCACTACATGAAGCTCTTACGTCGCCGAAACGCTCGCACGTCATTTGCGTCCAGCTTGAACCACTCTCACCGTGGGTCGAATGAAGGCTCGGGAAACGATCATGCTGCACCTCCCTGCAAGTGGTTCAAGAGCGCAAAGAATGCTGAGAAGCCGGCGGGCGTGCCTGCCAACGCGAGCGAACGCATTTCGCGCGGGCTGGTGTGGGCCGCACACGAACATGCTGGCGAGCGGCGAAGCTTACATAAGGAGGGAATAGCCACGAAACTGCGCGTCATTGTCGTACCCCTGTTTGTCGCACTCTCTTTCCAAATCACCGCAACAACCGCGCTCGGCGCGTCGGCCTCGAATATACAACTTGTGGGAACCAATCCGCTCTTTAACCGCGGCATGAACGCCGCAATCGCCATCTACGATCATTACGTTTACGTCGGCAATCGCACCGATGGTTCGTCGATCTGCGTCGGTGCGACGGGCCCTCCGTCAGGGAATAGCTGCCCTCATCCGCATCCCGGGATCCTGATTGTCGACGTCCAGAATCCCGCTACTCCGACGATTGTCGGCGAGATCGGTAAGCCGTATGCGGGCAACGTCGGCGTGACGACTCGCGAGTTGCGCGTTTGGCCGGACAAAAAGCTGCTGATCGTGATGAGCTTTCGATGCAGCGCGCAGATTCACGCATGTCCAAGCGGAACCGACGCGGAGTTTCCCTTCGACCTTGCGTTCTTCGATTTGACCAATCCGCTCCAACCGAGATTCCTCTCACGATACGTACCGACTTCGCGCGTTGGCCGTCAGGTCAAACCGCACGAAATGTTCCTCTGGGTCGATCCCAACAATCGCGACAGAGCGCTGCTCTACCTATCGACGCCGACTGCGTCGAAAGATCCGTCGTTACCGAATCTGATCGTGGCGGACATTAGTCGAGTAAGCCGAGGCGCCGGCGTCTCTGAGGTAGCAGAGGGAAACTGGAACAACCTCTACCCTGGCACCGAGCGCGCTGACTATCCGATTGTTCGGGGATCCCGCCAGACGTGCGGACCATACGATTGCAATCTATTCGTCCACTCGATGGGCGTTACGGCCGACGGCACGCGGACTTTCTTGGCGATGGAAGCGGGCCAATTTCTGGTTTTGAACACTGAGTCCGTTGCAAAGAATGCGACGCCCGGGCAAGTGCTGTCGCTCAACGGCGACTTGATCACGCAGCCGGTGAACCGGCCGGTGTGGGGACAGACGCCCGCCAACCCGCGCGCGGTCCCGATCAATTGCCAAAAGGCTTGCGCGAACGGACATTCCGCCGTGAAAGTACCGGGGCGGTCGCTCGTTCTTACCACCGACGAAGTCTATGGAACCTTCACCGATCCTAACAATGGCTGTCCGTGGGGTTGGGAGCGGCTGATCGACATCTCCGACCAGACGCATCCACTCATCCTCGGCGAGTACAGGATCGACCAAGATGCGCAGTCGTTTTGCGGCAGCACGGGGGATGATCCCCTGACCGAACAGTTCACCAGCTACTCCTCGCATAATCCAACGGTTCTGCGCGATCTCGCGATTGTCGCTTGGCATTCAGGCGGCTTGCAGGTGAGCGACATCAGCGACGCTGCGCACCCCATCCGAGGCGGCTCCTTCTCGCCCGCTGCGCTTCCAAACGTCGCAACCGAGGATCCCGCGCTCACTCGCGGCCCGAACAAGATCGCGTTTTGGAGCTATCCGATCGTCAAAGACGGACTGATCTACGTGGTCGACGTGCGCAACGGTCTGTACATTCTCCGTTATACCGGACCGCATGCGGACGAAGTGCAGAACATCAAGTTCCTCGAGGGCAACTCCAACCTTGGAGACGCGGTTCGACTCGATCAGCGCTAAACGGATCGCTTAAGCTAGAGGCTGTGCAGGACGCAACCGTTATCGTCATAGGCGCCGGCGCGGCGGGCTTGGCAGCCGCGCGCACCGCGGCTGCACAGTCAGTGTCCGTGCTCGTCGTGGAAGCGCGAGATCGCATCGGCGGCCGCGTATGGACGCGACCCATAGCGGGAAGTGCGACGCCGGCGGAACTCGGCGCAGAATTTATTCACGGCCGTGCCAAGCGGACGATGATGCTGCTCGGTGATGCCGGCACGGCACCGATTGCCGCGCGAGGTGATGCGCGTGGACGTGCGAGAACGGTGCGCGGCCACGGGGCGGCTATGGGCCGATGTTCGAACGTCTCCACGATGAATGCGTCGCGGCCGGCGTTACTGCGGCGTGACTGCCTGCGCTCGCTCCTCATTGACCGCTTCGACGTCGATCGTGATCTCGATCTCGTCGCCGACCACGACGCCGCCGCGAACCATCGAGTCGTTCCAACTGACGCCGAAGTCGTGGCGGTTGATCTTGGTGCGCGCTTCGAAACCGGCTCGTAGTCGCGGCCCGAGATCGACACCGTCCTCCCACCAGGGAGTCAGCCATTCTCCCAGATACGTCACGTTGAGCGTGGCCGGGCGCGTAACCCCACGGATCGTCAGATCACCCAGGGCGCGAAACGACGTTGCGCCGTCGACGAGCACCTTTTCGCTATGAAACTCGATCGTCGGATGGTTCGCAACGTCCAGAAAATCGGCGCTGCTTAGATGCGCGTCGCGCTGCCGCTGCCCGGTGCTGAAGCGGCCGGCATCGATGGTGACGTCGATTTTCGTTCTTGAGAAATCTTCAGGATCGAAAATGAGGCTGCCGCTCACATTCTTATACTGGCCGCGGACCCACGTCACCATCATGTGACGCGCGCGAAACTCGGCTGCGGTGTGACCCGGCTCAAAATTCCAGCGAATCGACTTTGTAACCGTCATGCTGCCCCAGTACTTCAAAACAGCGAAGCGGCGCGCTCTTTCCTTTGACGGTGACCGGCGCCAGCTCACGCAATTCGAAAGCATCCTTCACTTCTTCGTACGTCGATTCGCTGACGATGATCTGCCCGCCCGCGGCGACGTTATAGAGCCGCGCGGCGACGTTCACGTCATCGCCGATCACGGTGTAGTTCATGCGCGCGGAAGAGCCCAGATTGCCCATGACGACCGAACCCGTATTGATCCCCATCCCGACGCTAAAGGGTTTCTTTCCCTCCGCTTGCCAGCGTCTGCCGAGTTCTTCGATCATCCGCTGCTGCTCGAGCGCGGCTTCGACCGCTTTGCGGGCATCGTCGGGCGTCTGTTCGGGCGCCGAGAAAACAACCATGATGCAGTCGCCGATGAACTTGTCGACGTAGCCGCCGTACTGGAAGATGATGTCGCACATCGCTTCAAAGTACTCGTTGAGCTGATCGTAGATCGCTTCGGCGCTCATCCGTTCAGAGGCCGCCGTGAAGCCCCGGATGTCGGAATAGAAGATCGTCGCCTTCGCGCGTTTTCCTGAAAGCGCAAGCGCCGCTTTCGGGTCGTCGGACTTGAGAAGATCGTGGACGACGGCAGGGCTGACGTGCCGGCCGAAGATTTCGGTGACGAAACGCCGCTGCGCTGCCTCGGTCAGCACGCGATAGGCCACGACGGCCAGCGCAGCCATTACCATCGCGATCGCGACGTGCAGAAGATCGAGCCAATACAATCGGTAGACGAAAAGCGCGGCGGCAAGCGCGACGTAAGCGAGGATCGCAATCAACGCCAGCCCGATTGCCACCGGCGGCCGTAACTGCGAGAGCGCGGCGGCGAGCAGCAGCGGCAGCAAGACGATCAGCGCCAAGTCCAACCACCGCGGCGCAGGGCGAACGAACGTCCCGCTCAAGAGCTGATCGATAAGCCGCGCGTGGACGTAAACGCCGGGATAGAGGCCGTCGATCGTCGGTGCAAAATCGGAAAGCGCCTGTGCCGTTGCGCCGACGACCACGAGCCGTCCGTGAGCGAAGATGCGCAGTTGATCGATCGGCGCGGTGAGCGCATCGGCGAATGAAAGGCTCTGCGAAACAAAGCCAACATCCACCGCTTGCGCGCCGGCGCGCTGCGAGAGATCGACGTGTCCGGCTTCCCGAAACGGAACGATCACCAGCTCACCGTTGAAGGTCGGCACGAAGCGCGGATCGATCCCTGCGCCGCGGTAGGCTTGCGCCGCGGCAAGCGCGAGCGAATCGGCGGCGCCGCCCGGAAACCCAGCCGGCATCGGAGCGATGCGCAAAGGCTGCCCGATTACGACGCCGCCCGGCGTGTCGATCGTCGTAAAGCCGGGTTTCATCGCTGAGCGGAAGATCGGCGGCGGCAGTTCCGCGCCCGGAATCCCCGACGAAGTCGTCGTGACGGTGTAACCAATGATCGTTGGAATATGCCGCGCAGCCGCGGCGAAGGCAGCATCCTGCGATCGGTCGGCGGACGGCTCGAGAAAGTCGATATCGAAGGCAACCGTCTTCGCACCGGCTTGCGACAAGCGGTTCAGCAGTCTGCCGTACACGCTCCGCGCAAAGGGCCAGTTTCCCAACCCCGCGCGGGCGTTTCCGATCGACTCTTCATCGATCGTGATGAGCGCGAGCGAATCGTTTGGTTCTTGAAGCGAGGGGCCGTGCGACAAAGCATCGGCATGAACGCGATAATCCTCGATCCGGTTCGCAAAGTTGAGCTTGCTCAAAGGCAGGAGGTACAGCGTGGCGCCGACGGCAGAGGCGCACACGGCCAGGGCGAGCGATACGCCCAGCTTGCGAAAACGCCGCAAGCCCCTAGCCTAAGCTAATGCGAAGCCGGCGCCGGCGAAGCCGAAGGCGAGGCGCAGGGCGCCGGAGTCGGCTGGGCGTTTGCGAGTAGCCTGCCGAGGAAACCCGACGCCTTCGAGGGCTGCGCGCTTGCGCAGGGGGATGGAGAGGGATTCGGATTGGCTTGCGACTGCGATGAGGCGCGATGTCCGAACGAGATGCCCGAGAGCGCGCCGGCGAACGGTACCGGCACGCTTGCAGCCACCGTGTTTACCGCGGTCTGCGGCAAATTTTGAACCGCTGCGGCCCAATTGGAAACCGGCGCGCCAATCTCTTCAAACTGCGCCACGGCCGGTTCCGTCAGCACACCGATCTTCGTTCGAATTTGACCGTTCACCCAGTCTGCCAACAGTTGCTGTCCCGCGTGCAACACGTAGCGCTTTCCGTCGTCCGTCGTTACGACGACGGGAAGGTTCGGATCCGTCAAACCGTAGACGTTCACGACCAAATCACGGCCGTCCACGCCGATGTCCCCTTCCGTTCCGCGCACGGCGATCTGCGCGGTCGGCGTTTGAAACGTGTAATTGGCCGGTCTGCCGTTGGGGTGCTCGATCTTAAAGCGCGCTTTGCCTGCGTAGATGACGAATTTCGCGGTGCTGCCCTGCAGCTGATTGAAGTATGCCATCTGCACGCGCGTCTGCGATCCCATCGTGACGCGGGAGCTGTCGGGCAGCGCGACTGCTCCGATCGACTCGACGCCGGTGACGGCAAAGTCGCGATCTGCCAGCACGATCGTTGCCGAACGGGCCAAGGCGCGAGTGCCGGCCCCGCGTTGGTACGAAACCGACCCCTTCACATTCTGCAGTTGCTTGTTTCCGTCGGCGCTCACGATCAGCGGCGCCGCGCAGAAGATGGCCGCAAAGCCCCATGCCAAAACGCGCATAGACAAATACCTCGCTGCGGCATTCCCCGCAACGGCGCTCCCAGCCTGTGATGCTTGTGAAAGAAACGGGCGCCCGCCGGGCTAGCCAAGGATGCGGAACCGCGGCGGCCGTCGAAGCGTTGCCTCATCAACCCGACCGTGAGGATATAGCCCCGTATGCAGAGGCCCTTTCGTTTTATAGCATCGGCCTTCGCCGTGTTTTTCCTGTTGCCGGCCTTCGTCGTCGCCGAACCGGCCGTGCCCGCCGGCGGCGATCTGCGCGAGAGCTACGATCTGCTCACGACAACGGCTTATGCCAAGATCGATCCCCAAAAGCTCCTCGATGGCGCCCGGGCGGAGCTGATCGACGTCGCACGCAAGCAACGCGTTCAACTGACGCTTCCTCCAATCCACGCAGCGGATGGTGCCGCGAACGTAGCCGCCCTTGCCGATGAGATCGCAAAGGCGCAAAATGTGACGCACGCCCCGGCGACCCTGCTGACGTATGCCGTGATCGACGGCATGGCGCATGCAACGGGCGACCGCTACACGGCCTTCTTCACGCCGGCGGAGCTGCGACAGTTCAATGCGGCGCTCGACCCGGAAAAGATTTCCGGGGTCGGCGTCTTGATTCAGCCGGATGAGGCAACGAAATTCATTCGCGCCTACTACGTCGTGCCTGGGACGCCGGCCGATCAGGCGGGAATTCAGTCCGGCGATCTGTTCACATCCGTAGACGGCGTTTCGACGCAAGGATTCACGCCGGAGCAGGCCAGCAGGGCGCTGCGCGGTGCAGCCGGCACGCAGGTTCACATCTCGGTGCAGCGCGACGCGAAGCCCTTCACGGTTTCGATCGTGCGGTCGCCGGTGCAGCCGCCGACGGTCATCTATAAGGTGCTTCCCCAGAACATCGGGTACATCTACGTGCTGGCTTTCGGTCGCGACACGCCGCAGCAGTTCACTGTCGCGCTGGAGCGCTTGGAAAGAACCGGCGCGCGGGCCTACGTTTTGGACCTGCGAAACAACGGCGGCGGCTACGTCAACTCCGCGCTGGACATCAGCTCCAAGTTCGTCAACAGCGATCCGCTGCTCACGATTCAGGGACGCGGCAAGCAAGCAACGACGATCGATGCCACGACCGCTGCAATCGCTGCGAAGCCCATGACGATTTTGGTCAACCGCTACACCGCTTCAGCGTCCGAGATCACCGCAGGGGCGCTGCAGGATGACGGCGTCGCAGTCCTTGTCGGCGAGAAGACGTTCGGCAAAGGCGTGATGCAGACGCTGACGCCGCTGCCGGATGGCGCCGCAATCAAGATTACGACCGCGCATTATCTCACGCCGAAGAACCGCGACATCAATCTCAAGGGCATCGAGCCGGACTACGCCGTGACCGAAAACAAGGACGCTCGCTTCGGCGAAATCGATCACGACGCGCAGCTGCAAGCGGCGCTCGCCATCCTGACGAAGAAGCTCGCCGTTTCAGGGCGCTAAGCCGCTACCCCACCCGCGCAAGCGCGGATGGGGACGCCGGAGAATAATGATCGCTACTCGGGCGATTAGCTCAGTTGGGAGAGCGCCTCCCTTACAAGGAGGAAGTCGGCGGTTCGAGCCCGTCATCGCCCAAATGCATGATTGCTATGCGTGTCAGCCGCCCGACTTCCGGCGCGGAGCACTTGTGCGGAGCGCTTTTAAACGAATCGGGGACCCCATTCGTGCTTGCACGAATGGGGAATGAAGTCGGCGGTTCGAGCCCGTCATCGCCCAAATGAAAACATGATCGAGACATCACCTTACCGGTTTCTACGCTTCGAAGTCGAGCGCGGCATCGCCGTCGTTACGATGGACCGGCCCGAGAAGCGCAACGCCCTTTCGCTCGAACTGATGCGCGAACTGATCGAAGCCTTTCGCGCGATTGGCGCAGACCTTTCGATTCGAGCAGCAATCCTTCGCGGCGAGGGGCCGGCGTTCAGCGCCGGACACGACCTGCGCGAGCTGCGCTCTCGCGACGTCGCGGCGTATCGCGAGATTTTCGAAACGTGCGTCGAGCTGATGCAGACGATTCACGCGATTCCGCAGCCCGTCATCGCCGAGGTTGCGGGCATTGCGACGGCCGCGGGTTGCCAATTGGTGGCGACGTGCGATCTCGCGGTCGCTTCGACCGACGCATCGTTCGCCACGCCGGGAGTGCGCATCGGGCTCTTCTGTACGACGCCGATGGTGGCCCTCAGTCGCGCGATCGGGCGCAAACGCTCCATGGAGATGCTCTTGACGGGCCAACCCATCGATGCGCGCACGGCCGAACTGTGGAGCTTGGTGAACCGAGTCGTCGAGCCCGAGAAACTATCGAGCGAGACGCGGGCACTAGCAGAGAAGATCGCCGAATCCAGCCGGCTCGTCGTGGGTTTGGGAAAGCGCGCCTTTTACGCACAGGCCGACTTGGCGGAGCGCGAGGCGTATGCGTACGCCGAGGAAGTGATGACGCTCAACGCCGCGGCGGCCGACGCGCAAGAAGGCATGGCAGCTTTTTTGGAACGGCGCGAGCCCTCTTGGGAGAAATAAGACCTCCTCGCTTGGTAACCGGGCGTCGCCGAGAAGAAGGGGAAGCGACTTGCGCGGGCAAATCGCTTCAGACTCGAAGGCCGGCGTGTGGGCACCGGTCCTCGAAGCGCGTTAAGGCGTCGCCCACACCCGGTATGCGGGTTACCGCATACGCGACGGCAGCGAAGGCTCGCGCCTAGCGGGCCTTCCTGTTTTTCATGAGAAATGCAGATGGAGTGAACCGGATCGACTTGCGAACGCGCTTTGCCGCGTTCTTGCTTTTGATTGCGCTCTTCGCTTCGTTGGCCGTCGCCATTGAACGGTTTCGGATCGAGCACGCGACCCGCCGGGTCGAGATCGCGATGGACTATAACGACTTCGTCGCGCTCGCCCATTCATACGATTACAATTCGAACGTCCTGTTGCTGCAACTGCAGCGCGCGGGATTGACTTCGCTGGCGCTCACCGAAGAGCTCGGCTCGAATTTGACGACCTCGTCCAGCCCCAACGCGTACGCCATCTCGGGCGCTGCGCTCAACGACGCCGGGCGACTCTCCCCTTTGGCGAATCGCACGTTGGCTGCGCTTGTCGCCGCCGGCAGCGTCCGTCCCGAATCGGTTTACTTACTCGTCAACGACAAGCCGACTTTCGAGCGGTATATGCGACAGTTGCATCTGCACTTTGAACCTTCGGGCATCAAAGTGTTGAGTGCCAATACACCGTTTGTGATCTCCGTGCGGACGCAGGTCGACTACTTCAACACGACGGCACTCGGCATTCCAACCGATCAGCTCGAGCTGGGGCGGCACATGGGCTTTTTCATCATTCCGCGTTTCCAAAACGACGAGCGGGTGAGCGACGGCGAGATCGTCTCAATGTTCGACGATCTGCACGCAGGAAAATGGATCTCGACGGTCATCTTTTTCGGCCTGCGCAATCAAGTGCTTGGCTTTCCCGATCATATCCCCGACACCGCGGTTGTTTTCCAGGCGCGCAAGTCGATGAACTTCGGCGCGATCGAAACGTACGACGCCTCGCAGGTGCAGAAGGGTAATCTGGAACTCGCGCGCCTCATTCCCGGACGTACGGTTCGCGTCCAAGCAATCAGCAAAGTGGAACTCGACAAGCTGAGCTTCCCCGAAGTGGTCGAGCGCTACGAGCTCGGTGTACGCGAGCGTAATGTGCGCGTCGTTTATCTGCGGCCCTTCGCGCATGAATTCGAAAAACGCTCGATAGCGGCGACCAACGTCGAGATGGTCCGCCAAATCGCGGCGGACCTGCGCGCTCACGGATTCACCTTGGGCCGCGCGACACCCGTTCCGCTCTACCGCGGCAACAGCCGCGTGCTGGTCGGTCTAGCCGCCTTGGCCGTTCCGTCGATCTTCGTGCTCTTGCTGGGATGGTATGGCTGGTATCGCTCGAGTTGGGCCGTCGCGGCGTACGGTTTTACGATCGCGCTCTACCTTACGGGATGGCTTTCACATCACGATTTGTTCGCGCGGTCGGTCTTGGCACTGCTGGGAGCGCTGCTTTTTGCGACGGCAGCTTTCACCGCGCTGAGCGAGGCTTTTTTCGAACGGCCAAAAACCCGTTTCGGCGCACAGATGCTGCGGAGTCTGCTTTGGACGCTTTCCGCGACCGGCGTCGCGCTGCTGGGAGCGCTCGTCGTGGTCGGTTTGATGAGCTCGCCTTTGGTGATGGAGGAAATCGAACCGTTTCGCGGCGTCAAGGCGGTGCTGGCAGCTCCGCCGCTCATAGCGCTTGCGCTATACCTCTTTACGACGCGCTTCGACTCAGGAGTGCGCAGTCCGCGCGACGCGTTCGCCGCGCCGATTCGTATCTATCAGTTGCTTATCGCCGTCCTCGTCATCGGCGTCGGAGCGCTGGTCCTGCTGCGAAGCGGCAACCAAAGCGACATCGCGCCTTCGGCCTTTGAGCTCACGCTCCGGCACCATCTGACGGCGATCCTGAGCGTGCGGCCGCGATTCAAAGAATTCCTGATCGGCTTTCCCCTGCTGATGCTGCTGCCGGCGTTGCGCAGGATGCATCGGAGAGCGGTCGGCATCATGCTTTCATTGGGCATCGGCATCGGTATCGGAGATGTCATCGATACGTTTTCTCATCTGCACACGCCGCTCACCGTTTCGCTGTTGAGGGTGTTCAACGGCCTGATCGTCGGCATCGTCATCGGCGCAATCGCGATCGCGGTCTATCGCTGGATTGACCGGCGCGCTCTGCGGCCGGACGTTCTGATGGAAGTTCCGAGCAGTCCCGAACTCCTCGAAGTCTAAGGACGAAGCAGCTTCTAAGTGCGCGTGCTCTTGAGCGGGTACTACGGCTTCGGGAACCTCGGTGACGAAGCGCTGCTCGAAGTGATCGTGGCACAGATCAAAACCAGGCATCCCTATGCCGCCATCGACGTGCTTTCCGCAACGCCGCGCGAAACTGCGCACGCGCTCCGCGTTGAAGCGACGCAGCGATGGGAAACCAAGGCGATCCGGCGCGCGATCGAGCGGGCCGACGTCGTTCTTTCCGGCGGCGGCGGCCTGCTGCAGGATGCGACGAGCCTGCGAAGCTTGCTGTACTACGCCGGCATCTTGCGGACGGCGGTTCGTGCAAGGCGGAAGACGATGATCTTCGCGCAGTCAATCGGGCCGCTCGACTTTTTCGGCAAGACGGTCGTGCGTGAATTCTGCAAGGGCGTCGACGCGGCGACCGTTCGCGATGAGGCGTCGCTCGCATTGCTGCGGTCGCTGGTTCCGGGGATGCGCGTCGAACGCAGTGCCGATCCGGTATTCCTTTACGACGCTCCGGAGGAAGAGATCGATTTGAGTGCCGAGGGCCTGGGGCCGCAAAGCGATCCGTTCGTCGTGGTGAGCGTGCGAAAAGCCAACGGCTACAAGGAGCGCATCGACGCGACCGCCCACGCAGTGGATCGGTTGTCCGAGCGTCATGGAGCGCGCGTCGCCTTTCTCCCGCTCGGCGGACAATCCGATGCCGAAGCTTCAACGCAGGTCATTCGGAAATGCCGGTCTGCGCCCGTCTTGCTCCCGGAATGCTCGCTCGCGCGAGCCGCCAACGTGATAGGGCATGCCAAAGCTCTGATCGGGATGCGCCTGCATGCGCTGGTCTTCGCAGCTCGCGCTGGGGTGCCGTTTCTTGCGATCCCGTACGATCCGAAAGTCGCCGCGCTCTGCCGCGATCTCGCTTATCCGTTGCCGGCGCTCTTCTCGCTCGAGCCGCGCAGCCCGAAGCCTACAGCGGAAGAGATCGACGCGTTGGTCGATCGCATGATGGACGAACATGATGCGATCGCGGACCATCTGAACGCGGCTCAACAGCACCTGCGCCGGCTTGCGCTTCGCAACTTCGAAGTTCTGGACGAGGTCGTCGCCCAAGGATGAGCGACACGAAACTGGAGCGCGACTACCGCTCAACTTTGAATCTGCCGAAGACAGCTTTCCCCATGAAGGCCGATCTCCCTCAGCGCGAACCGGGCAGAGTCGAGTGGTGGAGCGAACACCGCACGTATCAGCGGCGTCTGGATCGGAACAAGGGCAACGGTCCGTGGATCCTGCACGACGGGCCGCCATATGCGAACGGCGATCTCCACGTCGGCCATTTCCTCAACATGGTCCTCAAAGATATCTTCGTGAAGATTGCGCTGCTGGACGGAAAGTGGGCAGCCTTCATCCCTGGATGGGACATGCACGGGCTTCCGATCGAACGGGAGACACTTTCGCACCTCAACATCCAAGATTTTCACGCCATCGATCCCCTCGAGCTGCGCGCGCAGTGCAGGGTTCGCGCGGAGTACTGGATGGATCGGCAATGCGCGACCCGTATGCGCATGGGTGCGTTCGGCGACTGGGAACACCCCTACCGAACGATCGATCCGGAGTTTGAGGCGACGATCGTCGACGCCGTTGCGGATCTCGTGCAAAACGAACAGATCTATCGCGGACTGCGCTCCACGCTCTGGTGCACGCATGATGAGACGGCGCTGGCGGAAGCGGAGATCGAATACAGAGAGCGCGTTTCACCGTCGATCATCATTCGTTTCACAGCCACGCCGGCCCAGCGCGACACTTTGTTCGAACGCTTTGGAGTTAGCGACGGCCCGGACCGCGTCTCGTTCCTGATCTGGACGACGACGCCGTGGACGCTCCCGGCTAACGCCGCGATCGCGCTGCGGCCCGAGGCGTGGTACGGTCTGTACCGCGTCGGAGAGGAGGCGGTCATCGTAGCGGAAGCGCTTGCACCTCGCGCGCTCGCTTCGCGGTTTGCTTCGGCGCATGAACTCGGCCGAGCGACTGGAGATCAGTTGAACGGGACGCACATCCGTCATCCGCTCTTCGACCGGGACAGCGTGGTCGTGGTTGCGGACTATGTCGATCTGGAAACCGGAACGGGCGCCGTGCACACCGCTCCGGGCCACGGCGCCGACGATTTCGATACCGGACTGCGTTTCAATTTGCCGATCATCAATCCCGTCGACGCGCGAGGAGTCTTCACTTCGGAAGGCGGCCCGTACGCCGGCTTGCTGATCTGGAGAGCCAATCCGAAGATCGTCCAGGATCTGCACGATGCCGGTGCCCTATGGGATGCGTTCGAATATACGCATAGCTATCCGCACTGCTGGCGCTGCAAGAATCCGGTCATCTTCCGAGCTACTGCGCAGTGGTTTATCGCAATGGATCAAAACCGTCTGCGGCGGCGCACGATCGACAACGTGCGCACCGTCGATTGGACGCCCGCTTGGGGCGAGGCCCGCATTGCGCAAATGCTCGAGAACCATCCGGAGTGGTGTCTTTCCCGTCAGCGTACCTGGGGAACGCCGATTCCCGCGGTGCGCTGCATTGCGTGCGGCGACTCTATCTTGAGCGTCGCAGTGGCGCGTCTGGCCGCAAAGCGGTTTCGCGAAGCGTCCGGCGATGCGTGGTGGCGCGATCCCGTCGAAAACTTCCTGCCCCCCGGCATGCGTTGCCCGCAGTGCAGCGGCGATCGCTTTGAAAAAGAGTTCGATATCGTCGATATCTGGTTTGAATCGGGCGTTACCCATTTGGCGGTGCTCGGGCGTAGCGGCCTACCGTGGCCTGCGGATCTGGTCTTGGAGGGAGGCGATCAGTATCGCGGCTGGTTTCGCAGTTCGATCGTCACCGCGACCGCAATCAAACATGCGGCGCCGTATCGTCATGTCGTGAAGAACGGATGGGTCAACGACGAGTACGGTCATCCGATGAGCAAGTCGCTCGGGACAGGCATGGACGCGGGTGAAGCGATGCAGCGCTGGGGCGCAGACGTGTTGCGTCTTTGGGCGGCCTCGGTCGAGTTCGTCGACGACGTTCGGTTCGGTCCCAACGTGATCGAGCAAGTGAGCCGAGTTTATCGCAATCTTCGAAACCGCGTTCGGTTCATGCTCAGCAACCTGGAGGATCTCCCGCCCGAAGCAATCGTGCCTCGCGAGGAGATGCGATGGTTTGATGCGATCGCATGTGAGATCGCGGACGCCTGGGCCTCACGGGTGCGCGACCTTCTCAAGAGCTATCGCCTTCACGATGCTTTTTTGGAGATCGTGCGGTTCGAAGGAGAGGATCTTTCGAGCTTCTATCTGGATGCGCTGAAGGATCGTCTTTATGCGGGAGCGCCGCACTCTCGAGAGCGCCGCAGCGCTCAAAGCGCGCTCCTGCACGTGCTGGACCGGTTTCTCTGCGTCTTGGCGCCGCTGATCTCATTTACAGCGGAGGAAGCGTGGCAATGCCTTTCCGAGGGGCTTCGTTTCGGGCGTGAGAGCGTTTTCGATCTTCAGCTCATCAGTCAGCCGCACGCCGCGGGCGAGGCGCAGAACGATTGGGACGAACTGAAGCGACTGCGCGCATGGGTGGCGGCGACCGAAGGGAAGCGGGATTACGAATTGCGGGCGCATTTGGAGGTGTCCCCCGATTGGAATGCCCGCCTCGGACGGCATCTCGAAGACGTGCGCGAAGCGATGGTGGTTTCCGCGCTCGATGTAACCGTTGATGCCGAATCGCGCGGCGATCACGGCATTCGCGCGCAAACGCTTTCGCCGGCCGAGGGATCGAAGTGCGCGCGGTGTTGGAAGTACCTGCCTTTGGGCACGGATCCGCTGCACCCGATGCTTTGCGCGCCGTGCGCAGCGACGGTTCGCGAGCTGGAATCGTAGCAAGAGAGTTGACTATGCCGCGATTGCTCGTGCTCTGCGACATCGTAGGAAGGTATGGCGGAACCGAGCGGTACTGGGAAACCGTCGTCCCGCAGCTTTGCGCTCACGCGGAGGTTCGCCTCATCGGCCGTTCCGTGGAAGAGCCTGATTGCTTTGGGCCTCATGCGTTGCAGATTGCGTGGTCCGATGAATTCGGCAAACCGAACGCGGATGCCGCGCGAGCGGTTGCCGGACATATCGAATCCTTCAAACCTGACGCGATCGTTACCGCAAACGTCTTCGATCCGCTGGTTTTGCAAACGGTGCGCGCGGGGACGCAGCGATGGCTTGCGCGCATTCACGACTACCGGCCGTTCTGTCCGAACGGCAACAAGGTCTATCCGCAGTTTCCGGGGGTTTGCACCGAACGGATGGGCGCCGCATGCGCCTTCAACACGGTCGTGCACGGATGCGTGTGCGGACCGCGCGCTGAATCGATTCGCCGCATCCGCGCCCGTGTCGCCGTACGCAATGCGTTGCGCGGCGCAGACGTAGTCCTGGTATCGAGCCGCTATATGCGAGCAACATGCGCGCAAAACGGCATCCGGCTCGATGCGATTGCGTTGACGCCTCCGCCGTTGCCCGATGACGCTTACGGCTCCGACACTCCGCAGCGTCCGCCGAACAGTGACGTCCTGTTCGCGGGAAGGCTGAGCGAGCAGAAGGGCCTGCTCTCGCTTATCCGCGCCTTCTCTTTGATTGAGAAGCACCGTCGGCCGCGGCTCGTCGTTGCGGGAACCGGAGCCGAGGAGGAGAGCGAGGCGCGCCGCCTCACCGAGCGAAACGGCGTTGCAGTCTCATGGCTCGGATGGGTCAGCGCCGCCGAACTGCGTCGCCACATTGACTCCTCGCTCGCCGTGGCGGTGCCCTCACTTTGGCCCGAGCCTTTCGGTTTGGTGGGCATCGAAGCGCAGGCGCGCGGCCGTCCCGCCGCAGCCTACGACGTGGGCGGCGTGGGTGATTGGATCGATGATGCGGGCATTGCCGTGCCGCGAGCGGATGAGCAAGCTATGGGACTCGCGCTTCATCGCTTGACTTCCGACGGCGTCCTGTGGTCCTCTTATGCGAGTGCCGCGCGGCGCAAAGCCGAACGCTACCGTCTGCGCCGGCACGTCGAAACGTTGCGGGCGATCGTCGAAGGAACGGCCAGGGAGGCGGCACAGGCGTGAGGGTTTTGGTCATCGGGGGCGACGGATACTGCGGATGGGCGACGGCACTCCACCTCGCCGAAGCCGGCATCGACGTGACCATTGCGGACAGCTTCGCCCGCCGCCGTTGGGATGCGGAACTCGGCGTTTCGTCGCTTACGCCGATCGCTCCGATGAAGGATCGTTTGGCAGAATGGCAGCGGCTCGGCGGCCGGCCTATCGCGTTCGTCGAGCTCGACGTCACCGAGTACGAGCCGCTCTGTGCAGCGCTTTCAGAGATCCAGCCCGAAGCTATCGTGCACTTCGGCCAGCAACGCAGCGCGCCGTTCTCCATGATCAACCGCGATCACGCCATGCTGACGCATCTCAACAATACGGTCGGCAATCTCAATTTGCTCTGGGCGATGCGCGAATGCGTTCCTGAAGCACATTTGGTGAAGCTTGGAACGATGGGCGAGTACGGAACGCCGAACATCGACATCGAGGAAGGCTTTATTGAGGTCCTCCACAAGGGGCGTTCCGATAAGCTGCCGTTTCCAAAGCAGCCCGGTTCTTTCTATCACCTTACCAAGGTGCATGACAGCGATCAGATCTTTTTCGTGTGTAAGACTTGGGGACTTCGCGCCACCGATCTTCACCAGGGCATCGTTTACGGCGTCCACACAAAGCAGACGGCTGCATCTCCGATTCTCGTGAACCGCTTCGACTACGATCACGTCTACGGTACGGCACTCAACCGCTTCTGCGCCGAAGCGGCGCTGGGACATCCGCTTACCGTTTATGGAACCGGCGGTCAAACGCGCAGTTTCTTGAATATCCGCGACACGGTGCGTTGTGTCGAGCTGGCCGTCCGCAATCCCGCCGCGCCGGGAGAGTATCGCGTCTTCAATCAGTTCACCGAAATCTTTTCAGTGGGCGCCGTTGCGGAGCGCGTGGCGGCTGTCGCCGGCCGGCACAGCCTGCGAACGCGCGTGGAGCATCAGGAGAATCCGCGCACGGAGAAGGAACGGCATCACTATCACACGGTGAATGCAAATCTGCTGAAGCTGGGACTGCAGCCGGTTCTTCTCGACGACCGGACGATCGGCGAGCTTATCGAGCTGGCCGTGCGATATCGCGAGCAGATCGATCCCGAAGTGATTCGTCCCACGATCCGCTGGAACCCGGCGAGACGCGCGACGGCGGTCGCAGCGACGGCGTAGGCTAAGCGCGCGGCCGTTTTTGCGGCCGATCGAGTGCGCGCGCAACGGTGAGCAAACGGCCCGCGATCTCAAAAAGATGAAAGGCCTCGATCGCGGCATCGGCACGGCCGTCGGCGACATTGATATAGGCGTAGCCCTTCTTTCGTCGCGTTCGGCGGTCGCGCGGGAACGTGATATCGTCGGGACCGGTGCCGAATTGGCGAAACAGCGCCAAAAGCTCGTCCTTGGTCGCTTCGCGCGGGAACCCTGCAACGAAAAGGCGCGTCATGCAGCTTGCGTTTGAAGCGCAGCATCTCGAAACTTCTCCCAGCTGCCGCGGCCAATCGCTTCGCGTGATTGTTCCATGAGCTCCGCGAGCAGCCAAATGTTGTGATACGACAGGAGGCGCGGGCCGAGCATCTCTCCGCTCCGGAAAAGATGCGAGAGATATGCCCGCGAAAATGTCGCGCAGACGGGACATTCGCAACGCGCATCGATCGGCGAAAAATCGCGAACATATGCCGCGTTACGGATGTGGAAATCGCCGGTTCGCGTCATGGCGCGGCCATTGCGGCCGCAGCGCGTCGGATAAACGCAGTCGAAGAGATCGATTCCGCAATCGATCGCGGCGATCAGGTCGCGGATCGTTCCGACGCCCATGAGATAACGGGGTTTCGATTCGGGAAGCAGCTGTGCAGTAAAACGGGCAAGGCGCTCCATTTCGCAGCGGCTCTCCCCTACCGAAAGACCGCCGATGGCGTAACCGGCAAAATCCAAAGCCACCACATCGCACGCACTGCGCTCGCGCGCGCGCTCGTCCAGTCCGCCTTGAACGATTCCGAAGATCTGCGTTTGCGCTTTCGATCGCGCGCGCGCGCTTCGCGCCGCCCAAGCGCTCGTCAATCGCACGGACTCCGCAATCGCTTCTGGAGGCGCCGGCAAGCGTACGCACACGTCGAGCACCATCGCGACGTCAACACCGATCGCTTCGGCGAAAGCGACGACCGTTTCCGGCGTGAAGCGGTGGCGGCGCCCGTCCAAATGCGAGGAAAACGTTACGCCATCTTCGTCGAGCACGCGCCGCGCTTCCAGGCTGAAGATTTGGAAACCGCCGCTGTCCATCAGAATAGGTCCGCTCCAGCCCATGAAGCGGTGCAGGCCCCCGGCTTCAACGATCACGTCGCGGCCTGGCCGCAGCCAAAGATGATACGCATTGGTGAGAACGACTTGTATTCGGGCTTCGCGCAGCTCACCGGGATCGAGTCCCTTGACGCTCCCCGCTGTTCCGACCGGCATGAACGCCGGCGTCTCAACGGCGCCATGCGCGACCCGCAGCGTTGCACGGCGTGCATTGCCGTCAGTGCTATGCAGCTGGAACACGCAAGAGCGCTCTAGCTGCGATGTATTCCGCCGGCGGATCGACTTCGAACTTCATCGGTTCGCCCGTTCGGGGATGCGGGAACGCGACGCGCCAGGCGTGGAGCGCCTGACCGGGCAGATCGAAACGGCGATCGACCTTTCCGTAAAGCGGGTCGTTCAAGACCGGGTGTCCCAATGCGGCCAGATGCACGCGGATCTGATGCGTGCGGCCTGTATCCAACCAAACGCGCAGCTCGGCGGCATCGCGAAGCCGTTCTGCGATTTCATAGTGCGTCGTCGCCGGCTTGCCGCCGACGATGATTGCGTACTTCAATCTGTTGTGCGGATCCCGTCCGATTGCTCCCTCGATCGTGCCTTTGGGATGCGGCGGAGAGCCGCTGACCAAAGCCAAATACTCGCGCGAGATCGCCCGCGCCTTCATCGCTTTGCCGAGCTTCGAGAGTGCCGCCTGGTTCTTGGCGACGACGAGCAGTCCGGACGTATCGCGATCCAAGCGGTGAACCAGTCCGGGGCGCAGCGCGTCACCGGGAAGGGCTCCGGCGTGCGCGAGCAGCGCTTGCGCCAAGGTGCCGCTGGTTGCGCCGTGCGCGGGATGGGTCACCATGCCGGCGGCTTTGTCAACCACGATGACGTCCTCGTCTTCGTACACGATCGCAAGATCGATCGCTTCGGGCTCGACCACGAGCGGCGGGCGACGCGACAGGCGATACTCGAGCTTGTCGCCTTCGGCGGCAAGGTGACTTCCCTTGACCGGTTCGCCGTTGAGTTGAATCTGCGCCCGGCGAACCGCCTCGGCCACAACGGATCGCGGCGATCCGGAATGGTGCGCGACGATCACGTCGACGCGCTTGCCGGCCTCTTCAGGCGTAACGACGAGTTGCAAGGCTCACGAGAATCAGCAGCATGACGCCGATGGTAATGCATGAGTCGGCCACGTTGAAGATATTGGGCCAGATGCGGAAAAAGTCGATGAAGTCGATCACATAGCGAAAGTGGAGCCTGTCGATGATGTTGCCGATTGCGCCGCCCACAATCATGCCGAATGCGATGCGTACCATCAATGAACGCCGAGCTTGATCGCGAAACGAGAGCCAAAAGATCGTGAGCACGATCAGCGCCATGCCGATCAGCAAGAGCGGCGAGCTGCCGAAGAGGCCGAAGGCGCCGTGCTGGTTCTGTTCGTACGTCCAGCGCAGGAAGTGCGGTATCACGATGCGGCTTTCTCCGGGCAAAAACTTGCTGACCACCAGGTACTTGGTGAGTTGATCGAGCGCGACGACGATCGCCGCGACCGAGAAGAGCTGCAGCCTCTCAGAGCTTCGGCTGCGGTACAAACTGATAGAAGAAGGCGGCCACGCGCAGGAACGAATTCGTTACGAGAACGATCCCGGTAAGGACCATAAACGCGCCGGCTGCGATTTCGATCGACGGCAAAAATCTTTTCAAGCGGCGCAGCAGCGGCAAGATCGCACCAATTGCTGCGGCTGTGACAAGAAGTGGCAAAGCCAGACCCATGGAGTAGATGAAGAGCAGCCACGCTCCTTCCCGGACGCCGCCGGACTGCGCAGCAAGCGCGAGAATGCCCGCCAAGATTGGGCCGATGCAGGGAGTCCATCCGGCGGCAAAAGCCACTCCGACAAGGATCGAACTCAAGAGCGATCCTTCGTGGCGCGCAACGGCGAAGTGCTTGTCCATCGCGAGAAAGCGCAGCCGCAACACTCCCATCATCTGTAGACCCAGGACAATGACGATGACGCCGCCGACCTGCGCGATGAGCCTCTTATTATCGGAGAGCATCGAGCCGATTGCACTCGCCGTCAAGCCAAGCAAAACGAAGACCGCCGTGAACCCCAGAATGAAAGCCAGGGCGTGCGTCATGGCGCTGGCGCGGGCGTTCGTCGTGGGCGCACTCTGCAGCTCTTCCAAACTCGAGCCGGTCAGGAAGCACAGATACGCCGGAACCAGCGGAAGCACGCAGGGCGACACAAACGAAACGAGCCCCGCCAGAAACGCAAGGCCGACGGTCAAGTGCGAGGCGGACACGAAGGTGCCTTAGACGGCGGGTTCATTCTGCCTTTTCCGGCTCGCGCAACGCCTTTTGAAGTACGAGAAAACGATGAACAGGTCATGAATCCTTCCTATTAAAAGAGGCTAGCGGCGTCTTTGTGCTTTTTGATGTAGGCAATAAGGTGAGATAGAACGAGGTTGCTTCGCCGTGATGCGTATGGGCTCTATCGACTCGGCTCGGGACAGGCTCCGGCCGGATACGCCTGTTAGATGAATCATTGGTTCACGTACCCCAACATCAATCCGATCGCCGTTCATCTCGGCCCGCTCAACATCCATTGGTACGGCATCTCCTACCTCGTCGGATTCATCGCCGTCTACCTGTGGATGAGCCGGCCTGCGGGGCGGCGGAGATTGGGCCTGAGTCGCGAGGCGATTCAGGACTTCCTTGTCTACGCGCTCATCGGCGTGCTCGTCGGCGGCCGGACGTTCTTTGTCATCAACGACATCATCAGCAAGCACGACGCCGGAACCTATCTTGCGAATCCGATCAATTTCATTGCTATCTGGAACGGCGGCATGGCGTTTCACGGCGGGCTCGTCGGCGTGATCGTCGCGGTCTTCCTGTTCCTGCGCAAGCACCCTGGGCTGACGTTTTCCGTGCTCGCAGATGAAGTCGTCGTGCTTCTTTCTGTCGGGATCGCACTGACGCGGTTCGTCAATTTCATCAACGACGAGCTGTGGGGCGACGACTGTGTTCCAGACCATCGATGGTGCATGGTGCCGGGGAACACAGCGGCCTGGGGACCCAGCTATCGTCATCCCTCGCAGCTCTATGAAGGAATCTTGGATGCCTTGACGCTGCCGGTGGTGATGCTGATCTACCGCCGGCGACCGCCGGACGGCGTGGTGGCATGGTCGTGGTTCACGATATACGGCATCACGCGATCGGTTGCAGAGATCTGGCGGCAAGCGGATTTTTCATGGCACGGCATCACAGGCGGCCAACTCTATGCGTTCCCGATGATCCTTATCGGCGCGTTCTTGATCTGGCGCTGCGCCCGAGCGGGCACGCATACCGACGAACGGGTGGTTCCCGCGGCGCCCGCTTCGTGACTCGCGGCACGATCGCCGAACGCTACGCCGCCTTTCGAACGGAGCTGGCGCGCGTTGCGCGCGAAGCGGGACGCGATCCGCAAACCATTGGGGTGCTGGCAGTGACCAAGCAGCAGCAGGTCCCGGACATCGCGCAGGCGATCGCTGCCGGCGTGACCGAGATCGGTGAAAACTACGTGCAGGAAGCGCTGCGCAAATTTCCAGACCTGCCGGCGGTTCGCAAGCATTTCATCGGCCACGTCCAGACGAACAAGGCTCCGGCGATCGCTCGTCTTTTCGACGTCGTGGAGAGCATTGATCGACCGGCGGCAGGGCATGCCCTCGCGCGCGCCGCCGAGCGGCTGGGCAAGCGGCTCCCAATCCTGATTCAGCTGAACGTCTCACCCTACGAGCGTTTCGGCTGCCCGCCGGAGCGAGCCGTCGAGTTGGCGGAAGAACTTCGTTCGCTGCCGAGCATCACGGTGGATGGCGTCATGGCGATAGCGCCCATCCGTTCAAGCGAATCCGCACTGGCGTCCGCCTTCGAAACCGCGGCCAGGACCTTTGCGCGAATCGGCGGTTCCACGTTCTCCATCGGAATGTCCGACGATTGGCCCTTCGCGGTGCGAGCGGGAGCGACGCTTCTTCGGATCGGGAGCGCTCTCTTCGGACCAAGACCCGCGCCGCCGGCGTCGAAGCCTGAAGCAAAGACCGAATGGGCCGCCGAAAGAGTGAGGCGAACATGAGCATGTTCAGCAAGATCGGTTCGTTCTTCTCGATGAGCGATGAAGACGACGAGTTCTACGATGACGAGCCGTCCGGATCGCGCACGGTCGTACCGCTCAACAACGCGCAGCGCCGCGGCGGAACCGAAGTGAGCGTTTATACTCCGCGCGCATTCGGCGACGTCACGGAGATCGCGGATGCGCTTCGGCGCCGGCAAGTCGTCATCGTCAACCTGCAGAATGCCGACCGGACGCTCCTGCAGCGCGTCGTCGATTTCACCTCCGGCGTCGCGTACACAATCGACGGCAAGATCCAAAAGCTCGCCGAAGCGATCTACCTTGTCGTTCCGGCCGGCGTCGTCGTCAACGCGCAGGGCGTGCGCGATTCGATGATGGCGGATGGCACACTAGACTTTCTATCGGGTAGGGGATGAGGATGCAAAAGATCACGCCGATCGACATTCAGCACAAGACCTTCAAGAAGGCGCTCCAAGGGTACGATCGCACCGAAGTCGATCAATTCCTCGACGAGATCATCGAAACGCTCGAAGATGAGGCGCAGCATCGCGCCGCGCTCGAGGCGGAGATAGCGGATCTCAAGGAACGCATCAGCCACTTCAAAGCGATGGAAGAGTCGCTTCAAAATACGCTCGTGCTGGCGCAGCGCACGGCCGACGAAGTGAAAGCCTCGGCGCACAAGGAAGCGGATCTGATCAAAGATCAGGCGCGCATCGCGGCGGAGCGGGAGATCTCCTCGTTCACCGAAGCTGCCGCGGAAGCGCGGCGCGAGCACCAGCGCGCGCATGAGGCTGCGGAGAAGGCGCGCAGCGAACTGCGCAGCTTGTTGATGACGCACCTTGCTCTGCTGGAGCGAGCTGTCGGCGGAAACGGGGAAGCGCCCCGCAGCGAGAAGACCGAGCCGGAAACGCCGGCGGTCGAAACGGCAGACACGACCCGCATCACCGTTTACTAAGGCCTCTCTTCTGGCGACCATTGCGGTCCTGCCGGGCGACGGCATCGGGCCGGAGGTGACGCTTGCCGCCGTGCGCGTTTTGCAAGCCGTTCGTTCGGATGCAGAGTGCGTCGAAGCTCCGGTAGGCGCCGCAGCGATGCAATCCGGGATGCCGGCGTTACCCGAGCAAACGCGGGCGCTTTGCGAGCGCAGCGCCGGAATACTCTTTGGCGCGGTAGGGATGCCCGAATATGAGGGCAGACCGCTGGCAGAGCGGCCGGAGTATGCGCTTTTTCGCCTACGGCGAGACTTCGAGCTGTATGCAAACATCCGCCCCGTGCGCGTCTTCGCCGGATTGGAAACGGCTTCGAGTCTTCTTCCGGACCTCGTCCGGGGACTCGATCTCGTCGTCGTTCGCGAGTTGACCGGTGGAATCTATTTCGGCCAACCGAAAGGGTTGCGTACGGCGTCCGACGGCGTGCGAGAGGCCGTCGACACGATGACCTACAGGGAGCCGGAGATCGAACGCATCGCGCGCGTCGCATTTGAAATTGCGCGCAAGCGCCGCAAGCTCGTGACGTCCGTAGACAAGCAGAACATCTTGGAAACGTCCCGGCTATGGCGCTGCGTCGTCAACCGCGTCGCGGGCGAGTATGCAGACGTCGAGCTCGCCCATCTGCTCGTTGACAATGCCGCAATGCAGCTCGTGCGTGACCCGCGCGCGTTCGACGTGATTCTGACGGAGAATCTCTTCGGTGACATCCTTTCCGACGAAGCGGCGATTTTGACCGGTTCGATCGGCACGCTGCCCAGCGCGAGCTTGGGCTCTCGTTTCGCAAGCGGTATGCAGTTCGGCTTGTATGAACCGATCAGCGGTACGGCTCCCGACATCGCGGGGAAAGGCGTTGCGAATCCTACCGGCGCAATTCTTTCAGCGGCGATGCTGCTTCGGCACAGTCTCGGCGACGAGGCGGCAGCTTGCCGCATCGAAGATGCCGTCGCAGCGACCTATGCCGCAGGATCGCGGACCGCCGAGATGGCGCACAGCGGCGCCGCTTCGCCGCTTTCAACGGATCAGTTCACCGAGCGCGTGCTGGAAAGGCTCTAGACTTCCGTCGTTTCGGCGAGAAGCTCGCGGCCGTAGTAATCGCGAAAGCTGACCCGGAGTTTTATACGGCCGTGGTGAGAATGATTCGCCTTCCACGCGCGCACCCAGCGCCGTAGCGCGTCCGCTTTGAGGGCGTCCTCGTCGGACTGGTCCATCGAATAGAGGTTGTTGACGTCGACGTAGACGTAAAGGTTGGCGCCTTTTACGTCCGTGCCCATGACGACGTCTTTGTAGCGGTTCTTTAGCGGCGCAACGGCTTGCCGCTCGCGATCGTCGGCGCCTTTTACCGCGACGGGCTGCGCGCAGGCGATCGGCGCGAGCAGCGTCGCAGCGACGATAAGCGCGCGAGCGATCTTCATACCTTTGCAAACCTTCGTTCACATTGCGCGGCTATCATGCGCGCATGGACGGATTGGACTGGGCCGCCGGCGCCATGGCGGCGGCGCGAACGAGGCTCGAAATCGCCGCCGAAAATTTAGCCAACGGCTCCAGCGACGGTTTCCGAAAAAGCAGCGCGCGCGGCTTTCTCACGGCCGAAGGCGTGCAGATCGTACGCCAACGCGATCAGGCGCAAGGCCCACTGCGGCGAACGGGACGCGATCTCGATCTTGCTATCGCGGGCCCGGGCGCGTTTCGGCTTCGTGATGCGCACGGGCAGGTCACGCAAACGCGCAGCGGCGCATTCGCGCGCGACCGTTTCGGACGCCTCTGCGACGGAGAGGGTCGCATTCTTTTAGGCGCGCGGGGCCCGTTGCATGTTCCCGAAGGGGCGACCATTTCTCCAAGCGGCGCGATCGAGCGCGACGGCCGCACAGTCGAGCGCATTCCTTTGCCGGCGGGATCGTCGCTGCGCAGCGGCTTCTTGGAAGGCTCCAACGTCGATGCCATCGGCGAGATGATCGACGTGCTGACCGCACAGCGTTCTTTTGAAACGGCGCAAAAGGTTCTTTCGGCGATCGATCGCACGCGCCAAACCGCGACCACGCAGGTCGCGCAGCTCAAGTGAATCGCGCGCTTTACGCCGCAGCCAGCGGCATGGCCGCGGAGCAAGCGAATCTGGAAACGATCGCCGACAACCTCGCCAATGCCGACGTCGCGGGTTTCAAAGGAGCGGTGCAAACCTTCGCTCCCCTCGGCGACGAAAACGGCGCCGTCCTCGGCACCGTCGCACTGGGATCGTATCCCGTCTTCACGCAAGGCAAGCTCGTGCGCAGCGGCGGCCCGTTCGATCTTGCGATTGACGGCACCGGATTCTTCGCGGTCATGGATCAGCGCGGACGGGTCGCGTATACGCGAGAGGGACAGTTTTCACGATCTGCCGAGGGGATGCTGACCAACGCAGCGGGATGGCATCTTGCCGGCGTGCGCATTCCCTCCGATGCAGTTTCCGTCGACGTTGCCTCCGACGGTGCGGTCATCGCCCGTACGGCCGCGGGAAAACGCATCTGCGGTCACATTCGCTTGGCGGAATTCGCCGCGCCCGAACGCCTTGCAGCTGCGGGCGGAACGCTGTACTTCGCAACGCACGCGTCGGGAAAACCACACTACGTGACTGCCGGCAACGCCGGCGGCCCGTCGCTTCGCTTCGGCGCGCTCGAACAGTCCAATGTCTCGATCGTCGAAGCGATGATGCAGATTCTGGCGGCGCAGCGCGCTTATGAAGCCAACGCGAAGGGCGTGCAAGCGGCCGATGAGATGATGCGCATCGCCGACAACTTGAGCCGTGAGTGAAGCTCTTCCCCACCCGGTAAGGGCTCAGTTCGAAGCGCTGCTGCTCGAGCGCGTCTTCGAACCGTTGGAGGAACCGCTCGGCGATTTCGGCGCTCTCGTCGTCGCAGCTTGCGCGCGATCGGTGGCCGAGCGCTTCCAGTCTTGATGGACGATCGGCGCGAGGCGCGCATTCGCGAGCTCTTTCCACTCGTTCGAAAGATCGCACGCCGCGTGCAGCGGATGGTCGCGGGCGCCGAACTCGACGATCTCTGCGGCGACGGATCGGTCGGTTTGATTCGCGCCGTCGACACGTTCGATTCCTCGCGCGGCCCATCACTCGAACAATACGCCGCACGCCTCATCGCAGGGTCCATGCTCAACGGCGTCCGCCGGCTCGACCCCGTTTCTGAGCGCGTGCGCAGGGAGATGCGCGAGGCGGAGCGCGATCGCTACGCGCTGGCGACTCTCCAGGGCGCGATGCCGACGCAGCAAGAGATGGAACGCCGCCGCCCTGCCCTGCGCCGCGCGAGAGTGCACGCGCACTGTTACACGCCGCTCTCGCTGGACAGCCCACTGCCTTATGGTGAGAAAATGGCGACGGATTGGAGCGGCGATCCGGGACTCCTTGCGACGCTGCACAGTGAAAGAGACGGTGTGCGCGCTGCGATCGGTACATTGCCCGCGCGACAGCGTCACGTTCTGGCGCTGCATTACTATCGCGGAAGATCGCTTCATCAAATCGGCAGATCTATGGCCATTTCACCACAGCGAGCGTCGCAGCTGCACCTGGCGGCGTTGCGAAACCTGCGCAAAGCGTTAGATGTTCGCGCCGCGCGTTGAAGCGGATTCCTATCCGCCGGTTGCCGCTCCGGCGCTTAGCGCTCCGTACCTGCTCGGGATTCCGGACGATGAAATCGAGACACCGCCTCTGCCGCACGAACATCCGAAGTGGGTCAAAGATGCGCTAGCAGTCTCATACCGAGCCCGCAAGCTGTTGACGCGCGTCCGGCCGGCGCTCATTCGGGTTCTAACGTTTTGGGATCACCAATGCGGCGGCGTGCAATTGAGCCGTGGACGCTTGAGCGTGGATTTCAGCGGCAGCTATCGCTTGGAGTGAGTCCTCGCGTTCGCGACGTTATGCTCAAAGGTACATACGGTAGCGTGCTGAGACAGGCGCGAATTACATGAAATATCAGATTCAATACGAGCAAAGTGAAAATGGTTCTTGGGGCGCATACGTTCCGGACCTTCCTGGTTGCGTGGCTGTGGCCAAATCCAAGGAAAGCGTTGAACGGCTCATTGTGGAAGCCATTGACCTTCACGTGGAAGAGATGAACCGCTCCAATAAAGCCGCGCAACCCCCAGGTTGTGATGGTTCTATGCATCACCATGACGACGAGCACTTGTAAGGCCGTGTAAACCGTCTTAGCGTAACGGCTTTGTGCCCCGTGGCCGCCCTAAGCTAAGCGCTGTCACCCTGAGAGCCTGCCCTGAGCATGTCGAAGGGTTATCGAAGGGGTGAAGGAAGCGGCGTCTGTGCGAAAAGATCATCGCCTGACATCGCTTCGGGGATAGGCAAATCCATCAGCCGCAGCAGCGTCGGCGCAAGATCGCCGAGCTTTCCGCCGTCTCTGAGTCTGCCGTTGAGCTCGCGTGAGATGAAGATCAGCGGCACCGGATTCGTCGTATGCGCGGTGAGCGGATTGCCGTGCGCGTCGATCTTTTCTTCGGCGTTGCCATGGTCCGCGGTGATGACGAGCAACCCGCCCGCCTCGAGAACCGCTGCGCTCAAGCGGTTGAGGCACTCGTCCAGAATCTCAACCGCCTGTACGGTCGCGTCCCACTTCCCGGTGTGCCCGACCATGTCTGCGTTGGCGTAGTTCATCACGATCACGTCGTACCTGCCGTCACGAACCTGAGCGACTGCATAGTCGGTGATCTCGCGCGCGCGCATCGCCGGCGCGAGGTCATACGTCGGAACGCTGCGATCGGAGGGAATCAGCTTTCGATCCTCATGCGCCAACGGCTCCTCACGCCCGCCGTTAAAGAAGTAGGTCACATGCGCGTACTTTTCCGTTTCCGCGAGCCGTAACTGGCGAAGGCCGGCGCGCGAGATGACGTCGCCGAGGGTATCGAACTGAGGCCGCGGCCCAAAAAGCACCGGATTGGGAAAGCCTTCGTCGTAGCGGGTCATCGTTGCGAAGATGAAGTTGCCGAACGGTTCCACGGGGAACGCAGTGAAGGCGGGATCGCTGAATGCGCGCGTGAGTTGCCGGGCGCGATCGGGACGAAAGTTGAAGAAGATGCAGGCGTCACCGCTGCGCACGGGAAGGCCGCCTCCCACCGTCGTCGGATTGAGGAATTCGTCGTCCTCTCCCCGCGCGTAAGCCGCCGCAAGCGCCGCTTCGGCGCTCGGTGCATCGTAACTCGCCAAAGCTCGAGCGATTGCATCATACGCGGCTGCGGTGCGCTCCCAACGATTGTCGCGGTCCATTGCGTAATAGCGGCCGATCACGCTCTTGATGGCGTTGGGCGCCCCGAGTCCATCGATCTTCTCCTGCAAGACGCGCAAATACGCACCCGCGGAGCGCGGCGGCGTGTCCCGGCCGTCGAGAAATGCGTGCAGCGCAAACGGTATGCTTGCGTTTGCGGCCGCTTCCACGAGCGCGAGCACGTGCGTGAGCGAGCTGTGTACTTGTCCGTCGGACAGCAGCCCCATCAGGTGCAGCGTGCCGCCCGAACGCCGCACGTGATCGATGCACGACAGCAGCGTTGCATTCGATCGAAATTCACCTGAGGCTATCTCCTCATCGATGATGACGACGCCTTGGGGAACGACGCGCCCGCTCCCCATGTTCAGGTGTCCAACTTCACTGTTGCCCATGACGCCTTTCGGCAGCCCGACGGCTTCACCGCCGGCCTGCAGCGTCGTCCACGGATAGCGCTCGAAGAAAACGTTCCAGTGAGGCAATGTTGCGGCGGCAATTGCATTGCCGTGCATGCGATCGCTGCAGCCCCATCCGTCGAGCACTGCGAGCACGACGGGGCGAAATTTCATGCAGCCGCGTTCCGGCACAGCTGGGCAAAGCGGGACGCGTCGAGGGAAGCTCCGCCGACGAGCGCGCCGTCGATCTCGGCCTGCGATGCGTACGACGAAATGTTGTCCTTATTGACGCTTCCGCCATAGAGCAGCGGCGCATCGCGAAGGCCCGCAACGCTCTCGCGCATCGCGTGCATCACGTCGTTCGCATCGGACGGTTCGCAGTTGCGGCCGGTTCCGATGGCCCAGATAGGCTCATACGCCATAACGACGCGTGCGGCGTCGACGCCGCGCAGCGCGGCGGCGGTCTGCGCGAGGACATGTTGTACAGCTTCTCCACGCAAGCGGATCTCCAGCGGCTCACCGACCGCGACGATCGGTATCAGGCCGTGCGCCAGAGCTGCCGCGGTCTTGAGTCTAACATCTTCGTCGGTCTCTCCAAAGCAGCGGCGGCGCTCTGAATGGCCGAGGATCACATATTCGACACCCAGATCGAGCAGCATCGGCGCGGCGATTTCACCGGTGAAGGGGCCGCTGGGCTCCCAGTGCATGTTCTGTGCGCCGAGCGCGGGCCGTCTTTTCTTGCGCAGCTTCTCGCGCGCAGTTTGCAACGAGGTAAACGGCGGACAGACAACGATGCCGATTTCCGCCGGAATCGAGTCTACGGTATCGAGAAAGGTATCGAAGAACGCCGCCGTCTCCCGCGTCGTCTTGAACATCTTCCAGTTCGCCGCGCAGATCCGGCGCCTCAAGCTTGTGCAGTCTCCAGCGCGGCGATGCCCGGCAGTGTCTTGCCCTCCAGGAACTCGAGGGTCGCGCCGCCGCCGGTGCTCACGTGCGTAACGCTCTGTGCGAAGTTCAACTCTTCAGCCGCTGCAGCTGCGTCGCCGCCGCCGACGATTGTGGTTGCACCGTGCTGCGTGGCGTGCGCCATCGCTTCGCCGGCGGCGCGCGTTCCCTGCCTGTACGCCGCCCGTTCGTAAACGCCCAGAGGCCCGTTGAACACCACCGTCCTCGCAGTTTCAATGACCTTTGCATACTGCGCGGCCGTTGCAGGGCCGATGTCGAGAATCATCATCTCCTTGCCGATGTCCGACAGCTCGACCACGTGGGCGCCGGCTTCGTTGTCTACGCTCGTTGAAACGACGGCATCGCTGGGAAGCAGCACCGAAACGTTTCGTGTGGAGGCCATCTGCAATATTGTACGGGCCGGTTCCAAATCGGCATCCCGCAGTGACGCGCCAACTTCGATCCCCTTCGCGGCAAGAAATGTGTTCGCCATGCCGCCGCCGATGCAAAACGACTCGACCCGCTCGAGCAGGCTGCTGAAAACGCAGACCTTGTCTTTTACCTTCGCACCGCCGATGACGCAGACGTAAGGCTGTTCGGGTTTTTCGATCAGCTTGCGCAGAGCCGCAACTTCGGCTTCCATGAGCAATCCCGCATAGCTGGGCAGCAGATGAGCCACGCCCTCCGTGGAGGCGTGCGCGCGGTGCGCCGTTCCGAAAGCATCGTTGACATAGACGTCGGCGAGGGCTGCTAAGCGTTTGGCAAAGGCGGGATCGTTCTGCTCTTCCCCTGGCTCAAACCGCACATTCTGCAGCATGACGACTTGGCCGTAGCGCATCGTTTCGATGGCTTCATGGGCCGACGGGCCGGCGACGTCAGAAGCAAACGTGACGTCGATGTTCAAGCGCTGGGCGAGAGCGGCGGCAACGGGTTTGAGCGTGTATTGGGGATTCGGTTTCCCATCGGGACGGCCGAGGTGAGATGCGACGATAACTTTGGCGCCTGCATCTGCGAGCGCGCGGAGCGTCGGAAGCGCCGCGTCGATTCGCTGGGCATCCAGAATCTCGTGCGTCGACGGATCGAGCGGAACGTTGAGGTCCTCGCGCACGAGAACCCGCTTTCCACGAACGTCAGCCGCTTTGAAAGTTCGTATGGCGCGGCGCCCTATACGCGCGCCGGAATCTTTTCCAAAACCATGGCGGTGAGATCTGCGAGCCGGCACGAGTAACCCCATTCGTTGTCATACCAGGCCGCGATCTGCACTAGATCGCCGTTCGCGTTGGTCAAATTCGCATCGACGATTGAACTGTAGGGCGAGCCTTTGAAATCGCTCGATACCAACTCGCCGTCGCAGTACTGGACGTACTCGCGCATCGAACCGGAGGCGGCGCGGCGCAAGATCTCGTTGACTTCATCCTTCGTCGTCTCCCGCTTGACCTGAGCAACGAGGTAGATCAGAGAGACCGTCGGTGTCGGAACGCGCAGCGCGAATCCGTCGAAACTTCCCTTGACCTCGGGAATCGTCAGGTAGAGCGCCTTGGCTGCGCCGGTCGACGTCGGGATGATGTTGGTCGCGGCGTTGCGCGCGCGCCGGAGATCCTTATGCGGCGCATCCAGAATGTTCTGATCGTTCGTGTAAGAGTGGATCGTGGACATGAATCCCTTGACCCAGCCGAGGTCATCGACGATCGGCTTGACGGCCGTTGCCAAACAATTGGTTGTACAGGACGCGTTGGAGATCACGTCGTGGCTCTCCGGATCGTACATCGCGCCGTTGACGCCCAGGACGATCGTGACGTCCTCACCCTTTGCCGGCGCGGAAATGATGACTTTGCGTGCGCCTCCGCCGTCGATGTGTGCGCGCGCCTTGGTTGCATCGGTGAAAAGGCCTGTGGACTCGATCACGACGTCCGCTCCCAAATCGCGCCATGGCAGCTTTCCGGGATCGCGCTCGGCCAGCACTTCGATCCGGCGGCCGTCGATGGTCAACATGCTGCCTTGCGCGGAAACGTCGCCCGCGTACGTTCCGTAGTTGGAATCATATTTGAAGAGATGCGCACACTCGGCTGCGCTGGTGAGGTCGTTGACGGCCGCGATCTGAATGCTAGGATGTCGCTCGAAGAGCGCTTTTGCAAAGTTTCTTCCGATGCGGCCAAAGCCGTTGATCCCGATTCGCATGGTCATCCTTTACGAGCCGCTCGTCCCGTTTCCCCGCGCAAGCGTTGGGCGAGTCGCGCAATCGCGCCGAGACGGCTGGATACCGTCGGCTTTGCGATCGGAGGATTGCAGCGGCGTCCCAGCTCGCTCAGACTTTCGTCGGGATGATTGATCCGCAGCTTCGCGATCTCGCGCAGCGGCGGCGAAAGCCGGCTCAAGCCGTAGGCGTTGATGACCAACGCGATCGCATCGTTTTGACCGGCAGCTGCGGCCGCGGTGCGTTCAAGGTTCGCAGCTTCGGTATTGACGAGCCGATGGATGCGGTTTTTCGTCTCTTTGAGCGCGCGTAACTCTTCTAAAGAGAGGACCGTGCCGTGCGCGCCCATCATCGCGAGCAATCCGGCGATCGCGTCGAAATCCTTGAAGTAGAGTACCGTGCGTCCCTTACGCAGCATTTGTTTCGGCGGGTATCCTAGGGCGCGCAAGATCCAGATCAGACGCTGCGCATCGGCGGTGCGCGTCAGAACGAACTCAAGATGATACCCTTGCGTGCCGGCGGAGAGAGAGCCGCACGCCAAGAAGGCGCCGCGTGCCTCCATCATTCGATCGCAACGGCGCAGCGGCTTGCCGGCCTCGCGCTGCAGCGACGGAATATTCAAGCGAAAGGCCGCGCCGCGTGCGAAGCGACTCCCTCGAGCGCGTCCTATGGACGTGTTCGCCAAACTTCGAAACAATCGCGCGACGGCGTTGCGCTGCGTGACGAATTGCGTTCCGCGCGCCCCGTAGCGTGCCAGCGCCGACAACAGGGCCTCGCGGCAATGCGGAGGCTGCGGCAGATTGCGCGCCAGCGCGTCTTTCGTGTCGCCGGATCGGCTTACCAGGGCGGAACCTCATCCGTGCGCTGATCTAAAATCTCGTACAGATCACCTGGACGAAGCGCGCGCGTCATGCGAGCCGGCACTTCACGAATCCGCACCGTGACAAGACGCCTCGCGTAGTGGATTTCGATGACGTCGCCGGTACGAACTTGATAGGCCGGCTTGAGGGCCAGGCCGCCTTTCGTTATTCTGCCGTGGACGAGCGCTTCGTGTGCCTCGGAACGCCGTTTGCTCAGGCGCGAGACTTTCATGAATTTATCGAGCCTCATCCGACGCGGTCCGCTTCCCGCCGCGGCACTGGGCCGCCTCTGCGCCTTGACGGCCGCGATTCTGCTCGATATATATAATGATATATCGTTATAGGCCAAATGGAGATTGTCTCATGCACCTTGGACATGGCGCAACCTGGTTTTGGTCCGGCTATCGGCGCCGTTTGCGCCGGGGCATGGTCAAATGGCTCGTGCTTAGATTGCTGGCCGAAGAAGAGCGGCACGGCTACGAGCTTTTGCGGGTCTTTCCCGAGCGCGGATGGGGCTCTCCCGGTCCCGGGTCGATCTATCCGATCTTGATTATGCTCGAATCCGAAGGGTACGTCAAAAGCCGCGAAGAGAACGGGAAGCGCGTCTATGTCATCACCGAAGAAGGCCGCCGCTACTTGCGCGAGGGCGCGCCTCCCTTTGACGAAGCCGAGTTGCGCGCGCAATATGATTCCTTCGCCGAGGTCCGTGATGCGATGCAGAAGCTGACCGGCGCGATCGCGCAGCTCGAAGCGGACGCAGGAGAAAAGACGATCAAACGCATCGTCGCGATCCTGAAGCAGGCACGAAAAGAGATCTACACGCTACTCGCAAACGATTGAGCGGCAGGTGCAGCGTGGCGGCCTAAATATCTTCGACGAAACCAAGCCAATGTGGCGGCTGTTCTTCGTCTTTCTCGTGCCGCTCGTTCTCAGCAACGCTCTGCAATCCGGCTCGCAAACGGTCGCGTCCATCTTCCTGGGCCGTTTGATCGGCGTGCACGCTCTGGCTGCCGTTTCGGCAATCTTCCCGATCATTTTTCTGCTGGTTTCATTTTTGATCGGCCTTTCGAGCGGAAGCACCGTTCTCATCGGGCAAGCTTTCGGCGCCCGCAATATCCATGCCATGAAGCGGGTCGCCGGAACGACGCTTTCGGTGAGCGTCATACTCGGCGTCGCCGTGGGAGTCTTGGGATTCGTTCTGACGCGCGAACTGTTGATGGCCGTTCGCACGCCGCACGACATCCTCGCGGAGTCGGAGCTCTATTCCAAAGTCGTCTTTCTCTACTTGCCGATCTTTTTTCCGTACCTCGCATACACGACGTTCTTGCGAGGAACGGGCGACTCACAGACGCCCTTCTACTTCCTGATCGTCAGCACGGTGCTGGGAATTGTGTTGACGCCGGCTTTCATTTTGGGATGGGCCGGTTTACCGAGAATGCTCATCGCGGGCGCCGCCGTCGCCAGCTACGTCGCCAACGCAGCGGCCTTTATCGGATTGCTCGCCTACTTGCTGCGCCTGAAGCATCCCCTGCGGTTTGACTTCGAGATGCTGCGTGACATGGCAATCGACTGGAGCATTCTCAAGTCGGTCATTCGCATCGGCGTGCCGACCGGCATCCAAGTGATCATGGTCGCCCTCGCGGAGATTGCGGTCATTACCTTCGTGAACCGTTTCGGCTCCGATGCGACGGCGGCGTACGGCGCAGTGAACCAGATCGTCGGGTACGTTCAGTTTCCGGCCATCAGCATCGGCATCACCGCCTCGATCTTCGGCGCACAGTGCATCGGCGCACGGCGCGAAGACAAATTGGGGAGCGTGATCCGCTCCGGCGTTACGCTCAACTACATCATCGGAGCGACGATAGTGGTCGTCTGCTATCTCTTTGCATGGCAGGTCCTCGGCTGGTTCATCACCGCCGCGCGACCCCTCGATATCGCCCACACGCTCTTGATGATTACGCTCTGGAGCTACTTGGTTTTCGGCAATACCAGCGTGCTGAGCGGCGTCATGCGCAGCAGCGGTACCGTGCTGTGGCCCACGACGATAGGCATCTTCTCCATTTGGGGCGTCGAAGTGCCCGCTGCCTACCTCCTGATGCACCGATTCGGCATCGACGGCGTCTGGATGGGCTATCCGATTGCGTTCGTGGTCGGTCTAGCCCTCCAGTTTACGTACTATGAAGTGGTTTGGAAGAAGAAAACGCACGAACGCCTGATCTAAAGTGAGAATCGCGTTCTAGAAGCGCTTCTTCTGTTTCGGCGTTACGCACGTCCCCGAAGCGCGGCAAACAACGATCGGCTCAGCGAGCGCTTCGGCGGCGCTTTCACCCAGATCCCGGCGAGCGGCGATGACCTTGCGAGCTTCGAAGCGCATCTTGCGCGAAGTCGTTCCGATGCTTTTGACCGAACCCTCCGCTTCAATGTAGTCGCCGGCGTGCACCGGTGCAATGAATTCGACCGAGTCATACGCCACGAAAAGGCCTTCATCGCCGTCCATGCGAATGAGCAGCTCCGTTGCGACGTCGCCGAACAGCGCGAGGAGGCGCGCACCGTCCACCAAGTCGCCGCCATAGTGCGCGTCATGTGCGCTCATCCGCACGCGGATCAGGCTGCTTGAACCTTCGCCAGCTGCCATAGCTCCTCAAGTTCGTCCAACGACATGTCGGCAAGCGTACGTCCGTCTTTCGCGACGCGGCGCTCCATGAACGTGAAGCGCCGGTAGAATTTTTCGTTCGCTTCCCGCATGGCAGCTTCGGCATCGATCCCTAAGGTGCGTGAAAGATTCACCAGCGTGAAGAGCAGGTCGCCCAGCTCTTCCCGGACGCGCGGATCGTCCTGCGGTTCGCGCTGCACCTCGATCAGCTCGCGCATTTCTTCATGAATCTTTTCAAGCACGCCGTGCGCGCTCGGCCAATCGAAGCCGACGCGCGAAGCTTTTTCCTGCATGCGCTGTCCCCGCTGCAGCGCGCCCAGCGCTTTTGGAATGCCATCCAAGCGGCTCTCCCGTTTGCGCCCCGTCGCCTCCTGCGCTTTGAGCTGCTCCCAGTTTTTCCATTGAGCATCGACGTCTTCAATGACCGCATCGCCGAAGACGTGCGGATGGCGCCGGACCATCTTATTCGAGAGCGCGTCGATCACGTCCGCAACGCTAAACTTTCCGGTTTCCGACCCGAGCTGCGCGTGAAAAACGATCTGCAGCAGCAGATCGCCCAGCTCTTCGCAGAGAGCCGCCTCGTCGGCGCTCTCAATCGCATCGACGACTTCGTAGCTTTCCTCGATCAAATACGGCATCAGCGTGCGATGCGTTTGCTCGCGGTCCCAGGGGCATGAGCGCCGCAGCCTTGCCATGATTTCGACCAGGTCGTCGAAGGTATGGTGCGCCGAAGCGGGAGGAAGCGGCACGAGCGGCATCGTCATCGCCGCGGAGAGCGTCGCGTGCGGGACGCCGGGTACGATCGCCGTTTCGATCTTTCGCGCTTCCAGCGCGCGCAAGAGCGGAGGCAAACCCGGAAAATCCGAGAGCGGATTCCCGGGCACGCCGACGCCCGCGTCGGAATCGAACGGCGCGAGCCGATCCACGAACTGCGCGATGGCTTCAGTGCTGCCGCGAACGAAGAGCGGCGCATCGATCGCGCATGTGGGCTCGATCCGCACGCCATGCTGAACGAGCGTGGCAGTCAGATCCGGCGGCGCCATAACGGCGAAGGCGCGGCGCACGCTCTTCAGGGCCTCGATTGCGCCGAGCGTTAAGAGCTCGGGATCGCCCGGCCCCAGTCCTACGATGCGCGCGAGCAGGCGGCCCCCGCGGTTACTTCGTCGGCGCGGGTGCCGGAGCCGTTGCTGCCGCGGCGCTCGGAACCGGCGAGGGGAACATTCCCGCAAACGCCGGATCTTGGATGTTGATCTTCGCTTGTGACTGCAGCTGCTGCAGGAACTGCGGGATCAGCGGCGCCTCCTGCTGCTGACGCAGCGTCGTTGCGATCTGATCGTGCACCTTCGCTAGGTCAGCGGGCTGCGCGGACTTGCGTCCCTGCACTTGAATGATATGGTAGCCGAACTCGGACTTGATCGGCGCGCTGATCTTGCCGATCTGTGCGCTGAAGGCATACTGATCGAACTGCGGCACCATTTGATGCTGCCGGAACCAGCCGAGATCGCCGCCCTTGTCCTTGCTGCCCGGGTCGATCGAGTACTGCTTCGCCTCCGCTGTAAAATCTTTGCCGGCTTTGAGATCGGCTTCGACTTTTTGCGCGGTACTCAACTTGGCAACCAAGATGTGCCGGGCATGGGCTTGCGCCGGCTGATCGAACTGCGCCCGGTTGCGAGCGTAGTACGCCTTGATCTGCGCATCGGATATCTTGATGTTGTGCCCGACGGACTTGTCCAGGATCAATTGCCTGCGGATGAGATTGCGAACGTCTTGGTCCGTCATGCCGCGCGCTTTGAGCAGCTCGTCCCACTGGCCGTCGGGGTACTGCCTCTTGTACTGGTTCTCGACCTTATCGATCTCGGCTGCGCTGACCGTGATGTTATGGGCCTGCGCATACTGGTCTATCAGGTCGTTGGTGACCGTTTGCTGGAGGACGCTGCGCGCCGCCGGGCTGGTTTCCAGCTGTTTATCGAGGTCGGCGTGCGTGATCGTTTGACCGTTGACGGTCGCGACCGCTCCGCTTCCTCCTCCGCCGCATGCGGCGAGAGAAACGATGAACGCAGCGGCGGCAATACGAGGCACAAGCCGGTGGGCTTTCGACATTCTTTGCTCCAAGGGTGAGGGAATAACCGCCGCCCGTTTCGCGGCACGCGGACGCGGTCCTTGTCTGGAGGGGCACCCTTCCGGTAAGCAAAAACCGTTTGCAGTGGTTGTCGTCGAGCTCTCCGGCGATCTGGACATCGCCGCCAAGGACGAACTCCGCGAACGGCTCGATGCCGCTGCGGAACGCTCCGACAACGTCGACATCGACCTCTCCCGCGTGGAATACGCCGACTCTACGGCGCTCGGGCTTTTTATCGCCTTGCGCAAACGGCTGCTCGAGCGCGGCGGCAAGGTCCGCCTGCTGTTTCCGACCGCGCGCATGCGCAAGCTGCTCGGCTATGCCGGTTTGGATGCAGCTTTCGAGATCGTCAACCGCGACTCAGAGGCTACGTCGCAGTAAAGCTGCCGACCTTGATCGGGTTGCACAACGAAGCAGCGTTATTCACATACACCGTCACGGCCTGTCCGCTCGCAAAACCGCCGCTGAAGCTGCTCGCTTGATAGAAGGGATTGGCATAAGGCGGCAGCTGATTCGGACTTGGGAACGGGGGCACCGTGTTGAGGAACGTGCCTCCCTGCAGTCCGGATGGATTCAGGCTGTCAGTGATCAGGACGTCCCAGCTACTGGAACCGTTCGAAACGAGCGATCCGCCTTGCGTCGCAATGACGATCTGCATCACGGCCCCGCCAGGCGTTGAGGATCCGCTCTCAGGGTAGACCAGAAACGGATTCGAGATTCCGGCCGGCAGCGTGCAAGTCGGCTGGTTCGGCGTCGTGCCGTTGTTGTTGCTGTTCGAGCAAGCGGCGAATGCGACGCTAGCAAGAAGTATGAGGACGAAGGACAGCTTTTTCATGGCCCAATGGTACCCGCGCAAGCGCCGTGATAACCCGTTGGAACATTCTCCACGAACCGCAGACTATGACGCAAGCAGCGAAGCTTGCGCGAAGTTCTACATCGCTTCGAGCAACTTGCGTAGCATCGGCATCCAAACGTCCTCGGGCTTTTGCCCGGACCGAAGTGCTGGGAGGTCGACGAGAATCTTTCCCTCGCCGAAGCGGAAGCGATTTCCAGTGAGAGACTGAAAGCACGAGATCGTGCTCGGCTGCAAAGCAAAGCCGCTGCCGACGCCCAGCGTCAAACGTTTCTCATCCACGACGACCCGCGTCACGCGCTTGCGCAGGGCGATCGTCCGAAGTTTCGTCAGCTCGACCAGGTTTGCAAGCGGCCGCGGAAGCTTTCCGAACCGGTCGCGCACACCGGCCGCGATCTCCGTGACTTCCCCTTCATCCCGCGAGCGGGCGAGCTGCTGATAGACCGCAATCTTTTGTGAAGTTTGCGGAATAAAGTCGTTGGGGATGTAAGCGTCGATCTTCACGTCGATGACGGCTTCACGCTGCTCTTCGATCGCAGCTTGCTGTCCTTTACGCTCGGCGATTGCCTCGGCGAGCAGCTGGCAGTATGTGTCAAAGCCGACGGAGGCGATAAACCCTGATTGCGCCGAGCCCAGCAAGTTCCCGGCACCGCGAATCTCCAGATCGCGCATCGCGATCTGCAAGCCGCTGCCCAAGTGCGTGAATTCGCGAATCGCTTCCAATCGCGCTTTCGCTTCGGGCGTCAGCGCCTTGTGCGCTTGATAGAGCAGATACGCATAGGCCTGATGGTTCGATCGGCCGACGCGCCCGCGCAACTGATAGAGCTGGGCCAAGCCGAAGCGATCCGCATCGTTGACCACGATCGTATTGACGTTGGGGATGTCGATGCCGTTTTCTATGATCGTCGTCGCGATCAGGACGTCGATTTCACCCTCGATGAACTGCTGCATGACCGGTTCGATCTCGCGCTCGTGCATCTGTCCGTGTCCGACCGCAATCCGCGCATGCGGAACGAGCTCCGCCAAAGCGTTCCGCACGGCATAGATCGATTCGATGCGGTTGTGCAGGTAATAGACTTGACCGCCGCGGTCGATCTCCGCCGCTATCGCGCGCTGAACGATGGCGTCTCCTGCGGGGATGACCACCGTGCGAATCGACATGCGGTTCTTCGGCGCAGTTTGAATCAGCGAGAGATCGCGCACGCCGATGAGCGACATCTGGAGCGTGCGCGGAATCGGCGTAGCGGAAAGCGTCAGGACGTCGACGCTGGCGCGCAGCTGCTTCAGCCGCTCCTTGTGCATGACGCCGAAGCGCTGCTCTTCGTCGACGACGATCAGTCCAAGATCGGCGAAGGCCAGATCGCGCTGCAGCAGCCGGTGCGTCCCGATGACGATGTCCACCTTGCCTTCGGCGATGTCGCGCACGATCTCGCGCTGCGCCGTTTTGGTCTTGAAACGCGAGAGCTCTTCGACCCGGATCGCGAACCCCGCAAAGCGCGAGGCGAACGTCCGATAGTGCTGAGCCGCCAACAGCGTCGTAGGAACGAGCACGGCGACCTGCTTCTTGTCGAGGATTGCTTTGAAGGCCGCGCGGATCGCAACTTCGGTTTTCCCATAGCCGACGTCGCCGCAGACGAGGCGGTCCATCGGGCGCGGCAGCTCCATGTCGGACTTCGCATCGAGGATCGCCTTGAGTTGGTCGGGCGTCTCGTCATACGGAAAGGCCTCTTCGAGTTCTGCCTGCCACGGCGTATCGGGCGCAAAAGCATGGCCGCGTGCAATTTCGCGCTCGGCGTACAACTGTACGAGTCCTTCGGCAATCTTCGCAAGCGACTCCGAAACGCGCAGCTTCGTGCGCACCCAGTCGGCGCCGCCCATCTTTGAAAGCCGTGGCGCGCCGCCTTCGCCGGCGCTGTACTTGGTGACTTGCCGCATTTGCGTCACCGGAACGAGCATTCGATCCGTTCCGGCATAGCGCAAATCCAAGTAATCTTGCGTCGCGCCGAGCACCGTTTCGGTTCGAAGCCCTAAGTATTGGCCGATGCCGTGGATCGCGTGGACGATGAAATCGCCGACGCGCAGATCGGCGAGCGTGACCGGCACACCCTCTTTGACCGCGCGGATCTTGACGCGCTTTGGAGGCTGGCCGTAGATCTCGCGGTCTCCCAAAACGCGCAGGCGCAGAGACGGGATCGCGAATCCCGCTTCAATGTTGCCTGACTCAATCCGAATGCGATCCGAGGCGATCCCGGCGGCGCGCACGACATCGCTCGTGCGGCCGACGCCGGAGCTGATTAAGACGACGGTTTCCCCGGCCGCGGTCCATTGGCGCAACGATTGCGTGAAAAGGTCGATTTGGCGATTGAAGTGTTCCGCAGGACGCATTTCGAGAACGAACGATGCCGAGGTCTTGGGGAGCCAATCGAGCTGTTGCGCGCTCTCAATAGCTGAAGGAAAGATCAGAGTGCTGTGCTCTCGCAACGCCGGCGCGAGATCGCGCAGATGCGGGTAGGGCGCGCTGACCTCAGCGAGCAGCGCTTCGCCGACCGCGGCTGCATCCACGTCGAGTTCGCCGGAACGGATGGAGGCGAGCAGCACGCTCTCCTCACGCGCGCGCTCTTCGTCGAGCGCGCGCTCGACCGTGGCGAGCATCGCGGGCTCGTCGAGCACGACGGCAGCTCGCGGCGACGCATAGTCGAGAAGCGTTTCCCGCTCGTCGAAGGCCAGCGGCAGCCAGGGTTCGGGAATATCGGCGCCCGTTTCCAGGTAGGAACGCAGCGCTTGCGCCACATTAGCCGGTCCCATGTAGCGCGATGCCACGCGATTTCGATAAACTTCATCGCGCGGAATTTCCGTCCACGGAACGATCTCCAACGCGTCGAGGCCTCCTTCACTGCGCTGCGTTCCAATATCGAAGGGACGGATGGACTCGATCGTATCGCCGAAAAACTCGATGCGAGCCGGCCGGTCCGCGGACGCCGCGAAGAAGTCGACGATTCCGCCGCGTACGGCGTATTCGCCGGCTGCGCTGACGATGTCGCTGCGGCGATATCCCAAGCCGTGCAGGCGCGCAAGCGTTTGCTGCCAGCCCGCCTCGTCGCCGCTGCGCAGCGTAAAGCGGCCGTTTTGAAAGACTGCTTTTGGAACGACGTATTGGCGAACCGCTGCGATCGGCGCTATGTAAATGCCGGGCTTGCCGTCTGCGAGCCGCGCGAAGAGCGACATCCGGGCGCTGCGCTCCGATGGGTTCTCGATCGCGCCGGCCGTTTCATCGCGCGAGCGCAGCAGCTGCACGCTGCGCGCTTCCTCTTCGCCCAGATAGTAAAGAAGGTCCGCAAACACCCGCTCCGCTACGTCGGCGGTCGCTACGGCCACGACGAGCTGTCCTCCGAGGGCGCGGTAGACCGCCGCCAAGAGGGCCGGCCGGCCGGCGGCGATCGTCTCGTGGAGCGTGTAAGCGCCGTGCCCCGTTTGCAGCCGCCCGAGTAAGGCTTCGAGCGGCTCGCACCCCGCCGTAAGGCCCGACAGCAAGCCGGCGCCTGCCCGAGATTCGGTGGCGATCATGGGAATAAAGCGCGCAACTGAGGGTAGGTTTTTAGGGTTAGAGAAGTTAGCAGTCTATGCGTTCGAGTGCTAAGACAGCGATAAGGCGTCTTCAAAGGGCGCTCATTATATCAGACGGAGGACAGAGAGGACTATGACCGATCTTGAAAGCCGCGATCGCAGCGGCGGCGGTTTGCTCCGGCCGTTCACCGACATGTGGCACTTTGATCCGTTCCGCAATTTCGTTTCGACGATGGCGCCCTTGTCCGGCGTCGACGTCGCGCGTACGGAAAGCGGATATACGGTCGAGATTCCCGTGGCAGGCTACAAGCCCGAAGAGATCGACGTAACGTTCGAGGACGGCGTCGTGACCGTGAACGGCAAGAGCGAGAAACGCACCTTCACGCGCACGCTCGTCGTGCCGGAAGACGTGGACCCCGAGCAGATCAACGCGCACGTCGAGAATGGAATGCTGACCTTGACGCTTGCGCTTCACCCGAAAGCTCAGCCGAAGAAGATCGCGATCAAGAGCACATCGAATCAATAAGCAGCGAAACGAAAGAAGGCGTCCGGTGATTCGGACGCCTTTTTGCATCTTTGGCTCGTTGCCGGCGTGTGCGTGTAGCTCGCTCCGGCCGCAGAGGGACGCCGAAGTATGATGCTCGTCGCGATCTTCGTTGCCGCCCTCAGTTGCAACGCGCATCCGCAGTACCGGATTCGGCCCATTGCGGCGCACGTTCAGGTGTCAAAGGAGCGCGCGGGCTACCGCGCCGTCACGCGCGTTTCCTTTGCCTTGCAGACCGTGGTGCCGGCGAAGGTTCCGCAAACCGATCCGGCGCTCCGCGCGCATGTCGCCGGGCATCTCGCCGTCGCTCGTCGCGTCGCAGCCTCATCGCGCGGACGATTCGAGGCAATCGGAGGATCGAGCGCTCGGGCGCGCGTGCGGTTGCGCCAAGCGATCGCGCGCGTCACCTCCGACCTCCAGCGCGAACTCGATCGTGAAGAGCGCGTCTACGAAAACGTCACCGAGAGTGGAGCGGCGCAAAGCTCGGGGCCGTCCTTTGGTTTTCCCGGCGGACCCGATATGCACGTATTGTGCCCGCGCTGAAGATCAGCAGCGGAATGCCCGTCGTGCAAGCGACGAGACCCACCGCCGTCCAGCCCGACACGTCCGTAAACGCATCCGGATAGTACCGAATCACGGCGAGCAGCGACGCTGCGATGAGCGCGTAGGCCGCCGGCGTTTTCCAGGCTACAAATGCGATTGGCAAAATCCACAGCGCATACCATGGATACGGATTTGGTATTGCGAGCCAGGCGCCCAGCGCAACGAGAAGCGATCCTTCGCCGTTGTTGCGCAGCATCTGCAAACCGCCGGTTATGATAAATGCCCCGGCGATGGCGGCCCCTGCAATTGCGGCGATGCGCACCGGCAGAGCGAGCGCTAACGCTGCCTGCACAGAGAACTGCGGTGCGTAGTGCCCGCCCGGAATCAGACGCGATCCGATGCCCAAAACCAACGGGCCGGAGACGATCAGCACGATAACCGCTCCAAGCGCCGCTCCGCTGACGACCTTCGCGAACCGGCGTCGATCGTGGCGGCTCGCAGCGATCGCGCCGACCGCAGCGGCCAGCGCCGGCGCCTTTACGAGCGCTGCGAGGGCCACGACAGCCGCCCCGATCACGAACCGCGCACGAGCGATCAGTGCAAATCCGAGCAAAACGATTGCCAACAGGAGCGCATCGTTATGCCCCTCCGCGCTCGCCCAAATGGCCATTGGATTGAGCGTAATGCCTGCGGCCGCAGTAATGCGAATCCGCTTCGAAAATTCGCCGAAAGCGAGATACGCTAGCGGTGCGCACGCTATCAGCGCTAGGCACGAGAGGACGCGCAGCGCCCACAGCGGAGCGGAGACAGCATGAGCGCGGAAGATCAGCACTGCATCGCGTGCGATCCCCACGAAGAGCGGCCCATAGACCGCGACCGGCAGCGGATCGCCCCACTGCCAAAGCGCCGCGTCGAATAGGCGATCGTGAAAAGCGGCGCGGATGTGTCCGTAGGGATCCATTCCGTGGAGCGCCATATCGCCGTACGCCGCGTACGCATAAACGTCGCTCGAAAAGAGGACCGGAAAGCCGAGTGCGATCGCGCAGGAGAGCGCGCAGAGCGCGATGATGCTCGCCATAGACGGCGCCGAAACGTCCTCTCGGCTGCACGCGCGAAGCACCAGGAAATACCCGATAGCGGCAACCGCGATCGCCGCAAAAAGCGCGATCCACAGCCGCGTTCCGAACCCTTGCCAGTACGTCACGACGGCGAGCGGCTGCGCGAGATCGGCGGAAACGGCCGCCGGGGCGCCGCGAAGAAAAAGCGTCGCCAAGACGCCTCCCGCGATGAAGCCTCCGGGTATTAAGAAGCCTCGGCCCATTCGCGTGCGCCGGCTGCGCGCACAGGTGCGAGACTGGCCGCGGCGCCGAGCCCTAAGACGATCCACCACCATCCGCCGACCTTCGGATAAAAAACGAGCAAGTCGATAATCTGATGAACCCCCAAGCCGATGCTCGCTGCGAACGCGGCTGCGGCGAAGGGTGAGCTCAAACGTTCACGCGCAAAAGACGCTATCGAAACGTATGCTAACCACACCGTGCTTGCGAAAAGCGGAATGCCGCCCTCCACCAGCGATTGGAGGTAGAGGCTATTCGCATGCGTGCGGACGCCGCGGATGCCGGTTTGCGTTATTTCCAATTCGAAGTTTCCCGCTCCAACGCCGAGCCATGGATGGCTCCGCCAGAGGAGCGCCGCTGCGCGCCAGAGCACGGGACGCGATCCGACACCGCCGCCGGGCGACTCGCTAAAGTCCCAGAAGTGCGCGAGCGCGAGCGTGTGCGCGGCCAATCCCCAAAAGGCCGAGCATGCGAATCCGCCCGCCAGGCCGCCAATCACCGATAGCAGCGCGGCTCGAAGATTGTGCCGCAGCGTCCAGGCCACGGCAACGAGTCCCGCCGCCGCGCCAAGCGCGCCGCCGCGAGAGAACGTGAGAACATCGGTAAAACTGATAAGCACCAGTGAGGCGATGGCCAGCGCGGACGCCTCCTCGACCGTCAGTGCGAATACGAGCGGCAGCGCAACGTCAAAGTAGCCCGCGAGCTGGTTCGGTCCTTCCAGCGGTCCAGCCACTCGCGGCAGCAGATGACCATGCATCAGGAACGCTGAAGGCGCGCGGATTGCGCCTTGTGCCAGCGCGAGCAGGGCAACGACGATCGTGACGCTCAAAACGGCGACGCGCACGATTCGGCGGTCGGGATCCAGACGGTATGCCGCCACGATGACGGCAAAGAGCAGCACATATTCGAGCGCTTTGAACGATTCGCGCGCCACCGGGGCGTGATGCGCAGCTTGTACGGAGGAAAGCGCCGTGGCGGCGACTACCAGCGATCCCGCGATGAGCAGCCTCCACGGTGTGCCGAAAGCCAGCGGCGCGAAGGCGCGGGGAAAGGACGCGACGCCCAGCAGCACGCCGATCAGCGCAACTTTCGGTAGCGTGATCGTGGTGTCAAAAACGTCACCGTACAGAGCAAACGGCTGGCACACGATCAGCGCGGCTACGCCGTAGGCGGGACGGCGCATCGTCAAGAGGGTCACGGCGATCAAGAGCGCCACGTAAGCTATTGCCGTCAAAGGATCGGCCGGCGTGGGAATCCTCACGGCGATCGCTCGATCTCCGAGATCAAATAGAGCGGACGAGCTTTGACCTCGTCGTAGATGCGCCCAATGTACTCACCCAAAATACCGATACCGATCAGCTGGACGCCGCCCAAGAAAAGCACGGCAACGATCGTTGACGCCCACCCCCTGGTGTAGCCCAGCGGCTGCAGATTGAAGAGTTTAAAGACGATAGCGTAGAGCGCGTATATGAAGGCGACCGTGCTCGCTCCGAAGCCGAGATACGATGCGAAGCGCAACGGCACGTCCGAGAACGACGTAATCCCATCGATCGCGAACGTGAGCATCTTCGAAAGGGGATATTTCGTCTTGCCGTGCCGCCGTTCGTCGCGATCGTACTCGACGCCGACCTGCGAAAAACCGGCCCAGCTCACCATCCCGCGCAAGAACCGGTGCCGTTCACGCGATCGCTTGAGCACGTCAACGACGCGCCGGCTCATGAGACGAAAGTCTCCCGTATCGACCGGAATCGAAACGTTCGTCAACCGCTTTATGGTGCGGTAAAACAGTCTCGCGGTGAAGAGTTTGAACTTGCTTTCGCCCGCGCGCGAACGCCGCACGGCGTAGACCACCTCGGCTCCCGATCGCCACCGGTCCACGAACGCGGGAATGAGTTCCGGCGGGTCCTGCAGATCGCCGTCCATCAGGATGACGGCCTCGCCGCGTGAGACGTCGAGGCCCGCAGTGGCCGCCAACTGATGCCCAAAGTTGCGCGAGAGGTTGACCAGCACGAGGTTCGGCCGGCGCGCCATTTCTTCACGAATGCGGGCCAGCGTCGCGTCCGTGCTTCCGTCGTTCACAAGCAGAATCTCGTACGCTGAGCGCTTGGGCAGCCGCTCGACGTTGGCAACGATCCGCTCGAGGAGCGGAGCGACGTTGTGTTCTTCGTTGTAAAGGGGTACGACGATGCTCAGCGTGACGGGTGGCGAGGCTGCCATGTGCGCCTCGTTCGACCGGACGCGTTCACGGCCCCACGACGAGGGAAGGAAGAGAATATTAATGCGCCTTATCACCATCGTGTTGATCTGCACCGCTGCGCTGCTCCTGGGAGCCGGCACGCTTTCTCCCCCGATAACGCCTGTGCCGATGACGACGCTGCCGCCGCTCACGACGCCGCAGCCGCTGCCCACGATCACGCCGATCGCGCCTTCTCCGCCGGTTCCGATTGCAACACCGGTTCCGCTTCCGACGCCGCTCGTGCTCCCGTCCGATGCGCCGCCGCAGATTTTGGCGGTTCAGCTGAGCGATCCGGTCTTTCACAGCGGCGAAGTGATCACCGGTACGGTGATCACTTCAACGAACGTTACATCGGTCGAACTGCGCGTCGCTTCGCGCAGCTATTTGATCCCGCGCGCCGATTTCGGCCGATTCGAGCTGAGTTATCGCATGCCGCAAGTTCCTTTCTTTTTCCGCGGCACGTATCAGGCGCAGGTGATCGCTCGCAACGCCACCGGAGTGAGTGCCGAGCGGGACATTAGCGTTGCAGTAAGGTAGCCGAGCGCGGCAGCGGCCGCAGCGATCTTATCTTAAAGGAAGGGCCGTTCATCGAACGCTTAGAACGCCTGAGGCCTGTCGCCGCTCGTCAGGAGCACCCGGACCGGGCGGGTAAGCGCAGTTCAGCAATCTATGCAGCTACTCGAAGATAAATTCGTTGAACGCGTTTCGGATATCCGCGTTCTCGTAGGAAATCGGCACATACCTCAGTCGTGGTTCGTGATAAAACGCGCCACCGACATCGTGCTTGGGAGCGCTCTTTTTGTTGCGACGTTGCCTATCGTTGCGGCGGCTGCGACTGCTATTGTGCTCGTCGATCCCGGTCCGCCGTTCTTCACGCAGGAGCGCGTCGGACAGGGCGGCCGAAAATTTCGCATGGTGAAGCTGCGCACCATGGTCAAGGGTGCGCACGCGATGCGCGCTGCGGTGCAGCATCTCAATGAAGTAGACGGACCTGCTTTCAAGATCAGAAATGACCCAAGGCTGCATGCCCTCGGCTCCTTCTTACGGCGCTCGTCCATCGACGAGCTGCCGAATCTGATCAACGTCATCAGAGGCGATATGTCACTCGTCGGGCCGCGACCGCCGCTGCCTTCGGAAGTCGCTCACTATACTCCGTACGCCTTGCGGCGATTGATCGTGCCGCAGGGCATCACGTGCTATTGGCAGATCGGTGGGCGCAGCGCCCTTTCGTTCGAGGACTGGATGCTCCTGGACAATGCGTACGTCGATGCGTGGACCCCGTGGGGCGATCTGGCGATTCTCGCAAAGACGCTCCCGGCCGTGCTTCGCAAAGATGGCGCCCATTAGATCGCACCTCAGGCTCGTTTCGCCTGGGAGTCTGCATGGCCACCGTGCCATCGCCGGCTCCACGCTCTTCGTCATGGCCGCAACGCTTGGTTCGACGCTCTTGGGATTCTTTCGCGAAGTCATCAATGCGAAGTACTACGGCACCGCGTGGGAGATGGATACCTTCCTGGCCGCCGCGACGATCCCGACGATCCTTTTCGGCGTCTTTCAAGGCGCGCTGGTGAGCGCGATCGTTCCAACGTTTGCACAATACCTGGCGGACGGCGAGGAAGAGGAGGGGTGGAGGCTCGTCAACACGACGATCAACGGGCTTCTCATTGTCATAAGCGCGTGCGCTGTTCTCGGCTACATCTTCGCGCCGTACTACGTCCCATTGATCGCCCACGGTTTTCCGGCTCCGCAAATGGGCGTTGCCGTGCACATGACGCGATGGCTCATGCCCAGCATCGTGGCGGTAAGCTTAGCGGGCGTTCTCACGGCGGTTCTGAACGCCTATCACCGTTTTCGGGCGGCGGCCTTGAGCGGCGCGGCAGTCAACGTCGTTACCATCGTTTGCGTTCTTGTCTTCAACAGCCGTTTCGGCATCTTTGCGCTGGTTCTGGGAACCACGCTCGGCTTGATCGCGCAGCTCATCGTGCAGCTCCCCGCTGTTCTGATGACACGCAGGTACCGATTGACCATCGATTTGCGCCATCCGGGATTGCGCCGAATCGGCGAAACGTTGGGGCCGATTATCGCCGGCTCTGCGGCGGGACAGGCGGCGCTCTTCTTCGATCGCTACTTTGCGTCCACACTTACGCCGGGCTATATCGCCGGCATGAACTATGCCGTCAAACTCGTGAACTTCCCGCAGCAGATCTTTGCCGCAGCGATCGCCACGGTCATCTTCCCGCTCCTGGCCGCTCAGTTCGCAGTTGCGAACCGCGCCGCGGTCGGAAACAGCGTGACGGTGGGCCTTCGTCTGGTCAACTTCATCACAATTCCGAGCGTCTGCGCTCTGATCGTGCTCGCGCAGCCGATCGTGCAGACGCTCTTCGAGCGCGGCACTTTTCGCGCGTCCGCCACTGAGCTCTGCGCGGGATTACTGCCCTACGCCGCAGTGGGGCTCGTGGCGCTGGCGTCGAACGTGGTGCTGACGCGCTGCGCCTTTGCGTGCAAAGAAACCGGCTGGACCGTCGCGATCTCGGTCTTTGCCGTTCTGGTCAACGTGATACTCTGCCTGACCTGGCTGCCGTCGCTCGGCGCGCGCGGCCTACTGCTCGCAAATTCCGTGAGCCAAACGCTGCAGGCGATACTGTTGTTGGTTCTCGTTTCGCGTATCGTGCGGGGAATCGCATGGATGCCGTTGATATCGGCGACGGCCAAGGTCGTGCTGTGCTCCACAGTCATGGTTGCCGTTTTGAACTGGATCGGCGCGCTCAACGTTCACCCTGCTCCGACGCTGATCTCTCGCGCGTGGTTCCTTTGGGGTCAGCTCTCGATCGGCGCCCTCGCGTTCATCGCGGTTGCGCGACTGCTGAACGTTGAGGAATTGACGCTCCCGTGGAAGCTGATCGTGCAGAAGTTCGAGCGCAACCTTCCGACGCCGCCCGAAAGCCGCGAGGCTCCGATCGCATAGTGTCGTTTCAGGGGCTTGCCCGACGCGCGCTGCGCAATGACTTTATTCGGCACGGCGTGCTCGTTTTCGGCGCGCTTATGTTTGCCAACGTTCTGAGCTATATCTTCAACTTCGCGATTAGCCGCCGAATCGGGGTTGAAGCATATGCCGCGTTAGCCTCGCTGGCCAACGGCGTGGCGATTCTTTCGATCCCCTCGGTGATCGTAAACCCGATCGTGGTGAAGTATACGGCGGAGTTCCATGCTGTCGAGGATCGAGCCCGCGTCTGGCTGCTCGCGCAGCGCCTCCTTAAGGTACTGGGCATCGGAGCGCTCGTACTCTTGGCTATCGGGATGCTGCTGCGTGGAGTGGCGGCATCCTACCTGCACATTCCCAACGATCTCGCTGTCGTCCTCACCCTTGCCATTATCTGCATCATCTTGATCTCGGGAAGCATGCGCGCGGTTTTGCAGGGCGTTCAAGACTTTCGCGGCAGCTCTACATCGATTGGCCTTGAAGCGCTGCTCAAGGCTGCCATAGCTATCGCGCTGGTCTATGGACTTCACGCGGGCGTGACGGCGGCGATGTTCGGCTGGTTCATTGCAACGCTTAGCGCGCTCGCATATACCGTATGGGTGATTGGCAAGCACCGCGTGCCGAACGCGGATCAGTCCCAGCTTTCCTTCGATCTTCGGCGACTGGTAAGAACAAGCACAGTGGTGGGTCTCGCGATGGCGGCTTTAACGATGCTCGGCTTCATGGACGTTCCGCTCGTCAAGCACTACTTCTCTCCGCACGAAGCAGGCCTTTACGCGGCGGCGAACCTGACTGGGAAAGTGGTCTTCTTCCTGGTTTCGTTCTTGCCGGCGGTTCTGCTGCCCAAAGCCGTCGCGCAAGTGCAGCGCGGCGAGTCGCCGTTGCATCTCTTGGCGCAGGCAGGAGGGACCACGATCATCATGGCGGGCGGCGTCCTCGCAGTCTTCGGTGCGATGCCCGGCACGATCGTTCGGCTGCTTGCCGGCAGTGCGTTTGCGGCTGCGGCGCCCTATGTTTTTCAATATGATCTTGCGATGGGACTGCTTGCGCTACTTACGCTGATCGTCTACTATCGCGTCGCGCTCCACCGCTTCGGTTTCCTTTATCCGCTCGGACTTGTTTTGACGTGCGAGATCGGCGCGATCGCGCTGTTCCATCAATCGCTCTGGAACATCGTGCATATCGTCCTCATCAGCAACGCTGTGATGTGCGCGGCATCCGTCGTGGGCCTTGCGCGGCCCGTTGCAGCGATCGCTGAGCAGCTGCCAAATTCTGCGCAGGCAAACGCCACGTGATCGTTTGGCGACGGAGCCAGGCGAAAAGCATGGCAAAGAGGCCCGCTCTCTTGCTGGATCGCGACGGCGTGGTCAATGAGCCGCTCGAGGGGTTTGTGCTCGACTATGACCGCGACTTTCGTTTCGTACCGGCATTCGAAGAAAGCGTCAGGCCGTTCGTGCAAAGCGCAGTGCCGCTTTTTGTGCTCTCCAATCAAAGTTCTGTCGCCCGCGAGTTGATCTCGTGCCGCTGCGCTGAAGCGATCATGCATCGCATGGTGGAGGATCTCGATCGGCGCGGCATTCCGATCGGTGGCTATGTCATCTGCCCGCACGGCCCGCAGTCGGAGTGCGAATGCCGCAAACCCAAGCCGGGCATGCTGCTGGAATGCGAGCGCAGCTTCGGCGTGGACTTAGGTGCTTCGGCGTTTGTTGGAGATTCGCAGAGCGACCTCATTGCGGGGCGCAGCGCGGGATGCCTGACCTTCTGCGTCGATGCTGCCGACGAGCGCGCATACCGCGCCGCGTTCTTGGAAGCATATGCCGCGGTATTCAAGCCGGGCTCCCATGACCAAGCTGTTTAGGCTGTCCTTCGGGCGCTGCACGGCGCTGACGCTTCCGTTATTGTTGGTAGCTGCAGGGCAGCTTTCAGCGCGCGGCGTCACCGTCGTCGGAGAGACCGCCGCACCTATCGTTGGGATCTCCGTCAGGTTCTTCAACGCTTCAGGGTCACGTGATGTAGAACGAACCGATGGCCGCGGCTATGCCGCGCCTCCGGCTGCATTCGGCGCGGTTCGTGCCGAGATTCATGCTTCCACTTACCAGAGCGCGGCGGTCGCGTTGCTCGCGCAGAACACGCGCGTGGTTCTCGAGCACACGTTTCCGATCATTGGAAACGTGAGCGTCGCGACGGGTACAACGCAGGACCTGCACGCGCTCACTGTTCCGGCATCCTTGCTCGATCGCGCATCGATCGCAGCCTCGCCGGAGTACGCAACCGATGGGATCTTGGGTCAGCTGCCCGGTTTCGACCGCACGCGCAGCAATAGTGCCTTCACGAACTATGGCCAGCTACGCGTGTCGTTCGGTGGTGCCGGCAACGATCGCGGCTTGGTCCTTGCCAACGGGATACCGGCTGAAGACGGCTTCGGCGGACAGATCGATTGGGCGGCTTATCCGCCCAGCGTCCTCGAACGTGCAGAGCTACTGCGCGCTCCGGGATCCGCATTGTACGGTGCGGGAGCGATCGGCGGCGTTCTCGAGCTTTCGACATTTGCACCGAACGCAGATCCTTATGCCGGAGCCGACCTCAGTGCTTCGCTGGCGGCCGGCACGCACGGCATGCTCGAGCAGTGGGTCAATGCGCGAACGCCTTTGGGCGGCAAGCTGACTGCCGCGTTCTCCGCGCAGCGCCAGCGGCTCGCATACTTCGACCTGCCGCCCGGTTTTCAAAGCCCCATCGATCAGATCGCACAGTCGCAAAGCAGCATGGCCGCGGCGCGCTTTCGTTATCAGGCTTCGCCGGCCGATGTATTCGAATTCGGCGCCTCCGGAGCGTGGGACGGGCAGCTCGAAGGAAGGCCGCACTACACGTTCACGCGGCGGTTGACGCAGCTCTCCGCCGCATACCTTCATCAGACAGCTGCCTCGCTGGTGACTGCGCGAGTGTTTACGCGAAGCGGCTTCATCACCAACGAGGCGGACCGCTACCCGGCAATGCCGGGCGTTCCCCGTTACACGCAAGACGTGCCGACGACTGAAGGCGGCGCAGCCTTGTCATGGATCGTGCAGAGCGCGCACAACACCTTTGCCGCGCGCGCCGATTATCGCGCGGTGCGCGGAACCGCCGCGCAATATTTTCCAACCGGCGCGCTGCAGAATCTCGGAAGCGGCAATCAAACGCTCGAAGGCATTGCCGCGCAAGAAACGATTCGCGCGGGGAGGCTCGAGGTCGTCGGTGGTTTGCGCTTCGACGAGATCGCCTTTTTCAACGGAAAGCTCGTGAACGTCAAAAAGGGCATCGAAGCGTTGCACTTACCGGCGGACCGCTTCGATCGAGCCGTGTCGCCACGCTTCGCCGCCCGCTACGCGCTCACGCCCCAGCTGAACGTGCGCGCTTCGATTGGATCCGGTTTTCGGGCGCCTTACTTGAATGAACTTTTGCGAAGCTTCGTCATTGGATCGATCACCTATCAAGGAAATCCGTCACTCGTTCCTGAGCGCAGTTCCGGCGCTTCCGCGGGTTTGGACTGGGCCGATTCCCGGCAGCGTCTTTCGCTCGACTTCAACGACACGCTCGTTCACGACGCGTTGATGTTCCGCACGATCAGTCCGACGATTCAGCAGCGCAGCAACGTGGCTCAGACCCGCACCGACGGCGCGATCGTGACCTACGCCCACCGCGTAGGCTCCTGTTCGCGCGCTTCGGCATGGGGAACCGCGCAAGACGCGCGCGTCGTGATCGGGCCAGCGACAATTGTGGGCAAGCGCCTCCAGTACGTTCCCGAGGCCTCAGTTGGGCTCGCGTATGACGGCCGCGCCGGAGCGGTTGGTTTTGATTTGCACGCCTCGTACCTCGGACAGACCTACGCGGACGACCTCAATATGCAGCGCCTCGGCACCGCAGTCGTCGCCGGGGCGCGCGTACGAGTTCCCCTCTCGCCTGAAGCCGCGCTCATGATCTCGGCGCAGAATCTCACCGGAGCGCGCTATCTTTCGAGTCCGGATCGCTACGGATTGCCGGCGATCGTCTCGCTTTCACTCGACCTCTCGCCCGCAGCGGCGGGAGGCAGCGGCTGCCTGCCCTAGGCGCTCTTTTTTTCGAAAGGCCGCAGGGACGGACCAGTCGAGAACCTAATCGAGCCAACCCGGATTCGCCGCTTCACACCACATCGCTACGGAGTCTAACTATGGTAAACGGTCGGATTTCCGTTGTTTTGCCGGCCTACGATGAAGCCGACTGCATCCAAGAAAATCTTGTGGAACTTGTTTCCACGCTAAGACATCTGCATTACGATTTCGAAGTCATCGTGGTCGACGACGGCAGCCGCGACGAAACCGCTCAGCTCGCCGCCGCCATTGCAGCCAACTTGCCTGAGGTGAAGATCTTCCGCTATGGAGAGAACCGCGGCAAAGGACAAGCGCTGCGGTGCGGTGCGGCACTGGCGTCAGGCGAATACGTCGTCTTTCTGGACTCAGATTTGGAGCTTCATCCGCGACAGCTTCCGCGGCTCTTCGAGATCATGGACGGCGAAAACGCGGATGTCGTGGTGGGCTCCAAGAATCATCCACATTCCGATGTAACGGCGTATCCGCGCATGCGCCGGGTCGTGAGCCTTTCATACTACTTACTGGTAAAGGCGCTCTTCGGTCTGCCGATCCGTGACACTCAGACGGGCATCAAGATTTACAAAAAGCGCGTGCTCGATGACGTGCTTCCGCGCGTTATGGTGAAGCGCTTCGCATATGATATCGAGTTCTTGGCAAACGCGCATCGCCTTGGCTACCGCATCGTCGAGTCGCCTGTCACGCTCAAGTTTGCTCGCGCGGCGGGACGAATCAATTGGAAGGACTGCGCCGACGTCTTTAAGGAAACGGCGGCGATCTTCTATCGCATGTGGATCCTGCGTTATTACGATCGCCCGATCGAGGAATGCAAGGCAGCGGGGCCCGCGCCGAGCGTTGCTGCGATCGAATTGGAAGCCCAAGCAGTAGACTAAACTGCTCGGCGCGAGTCCGCGCTTTACTTTGGTTGGAAGGTCTTAACGTTCTTCAGACCGGCGTCTTTGAACGTCTGTGCCACGCCGGGAGCTTCCTGGGGTTCGGCTTTGTAAGTAACGACGCTTCGGCCCGCCTCAATCGCGTCGTTGTAGTTCTGGACCTGGTCTTCCGGAATAGGGAAATCAGCCAAATGGTCGATGATGTGCGGCTCGGCAAAGAAACCGACATACCGCGCATCGGCGCTGATGTTCGGTATCTCCGGCCCGCTGAAGTTCGTCATGATGCCCGTACCGCCGGTGATGACGTTGTGCACGGTGTCCGTGGTCGTATGCTCTTGACCGACGTGCAGAAACGAGAGAATCGAGCTTTCGTGCTCTTCCGTCGGCGTGTCTTTGGTAATGACGGATAATTTATCGCAGTTGACCGGGGGCTTGTTGCAGAGCGTATCCTGTAAGTGCGCCGGCTGTGAGGACTGCGCGATGCCCGCCACGAGATGGTCTGCCACGATCGATTCCTCCTAAAACTCTTGTACGCCAATGTTACCGCGGCCGGAACGTCCTGACATTGCGAAGGCCGGCCTGCCGGAAAAACGCCTCTATCTCCGGTGCCTCCTCGGACGTCGTTTTGTAGGTGACGAGGCTTCGGCCTTCGGCGATCGCGACGTTGTAGTTGTGGGCCTGGTCCGGCGGGATCATCGGCAACCCCCCGAGATAGTCGGTCAACGACGGTCCGTGGCCGGAGAACGACGAAAGGCTGGCGCGCGATCCTCCGACCCCCGGCACGCCCGTGCCGCCCGAGCCGGTCATGATCATCGAACTCGTCGAAACGCCGCCGGGCACGCCATGCTGTCCCTCCGCGGCGGCCTGCGCCCGGCTCGCCTTTGAGATGATCGCCAGGCGCGTGGAATCCAACTTCTGACCCACCTGCAGCTGCTGTTCCAAGTGCTGCATGTTGGAGGCCGGCGCGATCCCGGTCACCAAGCTTTCGCTCATCCCAACCTCCCCATAAATGACGCGATGGCCCGCGCGAGACGTTCGATGCCCGTGCGAATCTTCTCTGCCCCGGAACTGGAGAAGTTCAACCGCATCCCGTCCGTTACATCGCGATGCGGATAGAAAGACTCACCCGGAACGAACACAACCTTTTGTTCGGCCGAAACTTTCAGCAGCTCCGTCGTATCGACCCCCGGCGTACGCGCCCACATGAACATTCCGCCTTCCGGACGATTAAATTCAACGCCTGTAGGCATGTAGCGGCGAAGCGCCTCGTGCATCACGTCGCGCCGTTCGCCGTAGACGCGCACGAGCGTCGAGAGATGCCGCTCGAATGCTTCATGCCGCCCGACGACCCGCGCAAAGAGATATTGGGTCAGCGTGCCGCTTTGTAAATCCGCTCCCTGCTTGGCCAGCACGAGCTTTTCCCGCAGCTCGCGATCCCGCGTAAGGAGCCAAGCGATCCGCAGACCGGGTGCAAGGATCTTGCTGCCTGTCCCGCTGTAGACGATCGCCGAGCTGCTCTCATAAGAGATCAGCGATGGAAGCTGCTCGCCGGCAAAGCGGAGTTCGCCGTACGGATCGTCTTCGACGATCGGAACGCCGTAGTGTTCGCAGATCCGAACGATCTGCTCGCGGCGCGCTCCGGCGAGCGTCCGTCCCGTCGGGTTCTGAAAATTCGGGACGACGTACACGAACTTAGGCAGCGGTTCTGCATGCGCCACAACGCGCTCGAGCGACTCCGGGATCATCCCATCCTCATCGGTTTCGCAAGTCAGATAGCGCGCCTGATATGCATCGAAGGCTTGAATTGCGCCGAGGTAGGAAGGATTCTCGAGGACGACGTGGTCGCCGGGATCGAGCAGTACCTTTCCGATCAGATCCAGTCCTTGCTGCGATCCGTTGACGATGAGTGCGTCGAGCGGCTCCAGGGAAAGGTTGAAGCGCCTGGAGATCCGATCCGTGATCCACTGCCGCAGCTCGGGGATGCCGTCGGTGATGCTGTACTGGAGCGCCTGCGGACCGACGTCCCGCATGATTTCCAGCGTCGCGTCCGCGATTGCCTCGGTCGGAAAAAGTTCGGGCGCGGGAAGACCGCCGCCGAACGAGATGACGTCGGGCTGTTGCGTGACCTTGAGCATTTCGCGGATCGTCGAAGCGTGCATGCGCGCGGTGCGCGCGGCGAAGCGCACGGTGCGGTGGACCGTTGCCATGTGGCCGTTATTCCCTGCCATCGGGCAGGGGACCGTTCGGGAGGCGTGGGCCCCTAGGCCGGCCTCATCGGAGGGCCTTCGATCGGCGGCCGCGCGGGGGTGCCTCCTGCGGTGAACGTCGTTTCGCGGATGAAAGCCAAGATCGCGGCGCCCAGACCCATGATCCAGACGAGCGCGATGACGAGCCAGCCGACGACCGGTAAGATCTCCGCTGCGCAGAGAATGACCAGTCCCAAAATCAGCGCGCCGAGCGGCGAAGGCGTGGCGTGCGGGTGCACCAGTTCGTAGAGTCGCCGTCCGATCAACAGACTCAGCGCCGCCTGACCGATCAGAACGCCTGCGATATAGGCGACGAGTTCCACCGGCAGCAACGGCCAGCCGACGAAGCTGATGAAGAGCAAGACCGCAAGCGGGACGCTCGCAATCAGTGCGAACACTCCGACAGCTGCCGACAGCCCAGGATGCTCCTCGACCCGGTCCAGCGCGATGCGAACCCGTACGGGAAAGATGAGGAAAACAAGTACGACCAGGACGCTGTAGGCGAGCAGCGTCATCAGCTTCGCGTTCTCGCGCCCGATCGTATGTGAGGCCGCTGCCGCGGGGAAGAGTGGCACGAGCGAATCGATCTGCCCGCCGTAGTTAGTCACCTTCCCGGTAATCGTCGATCCGGGCTCGCGGTAGAGCGTGCCGCCGACCACGGTGAGGTCGCCGTCGATCTCACCGCGCACGTCGGCGTCGCCGCCGATCACCGTGACATCGCCCTGGACATCTTGATTGCGATCGATCACGACGCTTCCGAAGTACGTTCCGCCATGGTCGACTGATTGCGTTCTCGCAACCGCGGGCGCGAGGGTCGCGCAAAAGATCAAGGCGAGTATGCCGAGCGGCAGCGCGGTGCGAAGCTTCATGGAATGACCTCCGAGGATCCCAGCCGCGCGGCAAGGCGCGGGCGGATGATAAAGTAGAGAAGCGCGACGGTAGCAGCCAAAGCCAGATCGATTAAGAGAATGCCGGCACCGAAAGCGGCAAGCGGCGGAAGGGCGTGCGTGATGCCGCGGGACGCATCGTCCATGACCAGGGCGATACCCGAACCCGTGCGGCTCAGCGCAGCGGCAATCGAAGAAATGATCGTAAGCACGCTAACCCCCGAAACGAGGATCGCGCTCACGGCGGCAACCCATGCGGCGGTCACGTACAGCGCCAGAAAACTCCAGAGGGGATGCTGCCGGTGGCTCGGCGCGGGAAGGTCGTTCGTTTCCGCCATCACGGCAAATGTGAAGTTTGGCGGCAGCTCGGGCGCGCTCGAAGTTTCAAGCAGCGCGTCGACGACCTTGAGTTCTTGCAAGAGTTCGCGGCAAGCAGCGCATTGACGAAGATGCTCCGAGATCGATCGCATCTGCGGCGCTTTCAGCGTTCCGTCGACGTAGCGGTCGAGTAGTCTTTCACACGACGAGCAGCGCACGAGAGCCTCCTTGCGACTTAGAAGCGGCACACTGCTCGCGTGCGCGCATCCGTTGCGCAAGCGCAATCTTACCGCGATGGATCAGCGTCTTCACATTGCCGAGGGACAGTCCCAGCGTCGAGGCAATCGTTTGATACTCCATGTTGTTGTAGTAGCGCAGCGCTAGCACGGTCCGCGTCCGATCCGGCAGCTCCGCAAGGGCGGCTCGAAGTTCCGCCTCGGCTTCAGCCCGCAGAATGCCGCCCGCGGGATCGGATTCCCGCGAGAGATCGCGCACGGCGTTCTCGAGCGTTTGGTCTTCAGGAAGCTCCTGAGTGCTGAGGCGGCGCTGCGATTTTCCGAGGTGCGTGCGCACGACGTTGCGGGCGATCTGGTAGATCCATGTCGAGAACTTTCCGAGGGCAGGATTGAAGGTTCCCAGGTGCGCGTACGCTCGCAGAAAGGTTTCCTGGGAGAGGTCGGCCACGTCTGCCGGAGTGCGAATCCCGGCGCTGATAAAGTTTGCAATCCCACGTTTGTATCGATCGACCAGTGCGGCGAAGAGCTCGCGTTCGCCGTTACGGATGCGCCGCACCAGGGCTTCGTCGCTCTGCTTGTCCCGGGAGGCCTCTCCGCTCGCCATGCTCCTCGAGTTCGGTGTCTTCAGGGGTTGCTACCGCCGGGCGGGCGCTTTGTTACGCTCCGCCCTACACCCAATCCAGCGGCATCGCGACGACCAGCGAGCCGTTGGCGATGAAGAGCGTGTTGCCGACGATGATCGGCGGCGATGTTGAAAAAGGCTGCATGAACGAGGAAGTATGCATGACTCGACCGGTCCGCTGGTCCACTTTGTAGAGCACGCCTGAAACGTCGCCGAAGTACACATGGCCTCCGGCGACGACCGGACTCATCTTGACGTTTGCCCATGTGGGCAGATTCCAGCGAACTCTGCCGGTGCGCGCATCGAACGCGATCACCCGGCTGGCGTTGCCGATCGGCTGATAGAGAACACCGTCCACGATCGTGCCGGCTATCTGCCGTTCATTCGATTCCGGAAACGTGTATGGTCCCGGCTCCGCCGCGTATGTCCAAACCGTTCTTCCGGTGCGCTTCTCGATTGCCGCGACGATGTCTATTCCTCCGGTGTGAAAGCGCCTTTCGTCGTCGCGATTGCCGTTAATGAAGATCAAGCCGTACGCCGCTGCCGGTGAACAGTCGCTGCCGCCGATCGGGTTCGTCCAAATCGTATGGCCATCGCGGATATCCAGAGCGCGCGTTTCGCAGACGTACGGCGCGTTGTGACAGGTGCTGATGAAGACATCGTTGTCGACGATCGTTGCCCCGGCCATCGTCGCCACTCCGGGAAGCGGCGTCTGCCACCGCGCCTGACCGGTCGCCAAAGTCAAAGCGTACGCGTGCAGGTCGCCATTCGCAAAGACGACGGTGTCTCGAGCGATCGCGGGCGTGGGCATGTTTTCGCCCGGTGTGTGAAACTGCCACGCCAAATGACCGTCACCGCTGCGGTACGCAAGAAAGTCGTTCCCTTGAGGGCGTCCCCAAATCTGCGAATTTGCATCTTCGGGACGTAGAAAACCATTGTGACCCGTGCCGACGATCACCAGGCCGCCCGCAACGACCGGCGTCGACATCAAAATGTCATCGGTTTGCGCGCTCCAGCGAACGCTTCCCGTGGCTTCGTCGAGCGCGTAGAGCTTTCGATCGAAACTGACGGCGTAGACGATGCCGCCCGAGATCGCAAGACCGCCGTTGATCTTATCGCCGAGTTCCCGCACCCAGTTCGCGCGCATGCGCGGTTGCGCGAAGACCGCGTTGTGCGAGGCATACATTTGATACATGGGCCATGCCTCACTTACTCCGTGCTGGTCCGCATGCGATCCGCGTGAGGCCAAGCCGACTGCTCCTGCTATCGCGGCGAGGGCGACGACGACAGCGATGACCGGCGATCTTCTGCTCATCGGTGTGCGATAGGGAAGCTGCGGCTGCCGATCCAATGATAAGCCTCCATGCGGTTATTGGTCACCGGCGGCCTCGGCTTCATCGGATCACACTTCCTGCGTTTGGTTTTGAGCGAGCGTCCGGGATGGGAAGCGATCAACTTTGATCTGATGACGTACGCCGGCAATCTTCAGAATTGCCGCGATCTGCAGAGCAATCCGCGCTACCGGTTCATCCGCGGAGACATTCGAGATCCGGCCGCCGTTGAGGATGCCATTGGGCGCGGCGTCGATGCCATAGTCAACTTCGCAGCCGAAACGCACGTCGATCGATCGATCCTTGATCCGGAGAATTTTCTTCGAACGGACATCCTCGGTACGCACGTGCTCCTTGAGGCTGTGCGAAAGTTGCACATCGGGCGCTTTCTTCAGGTTTCCACCGACGAAGTGTACGGGCCTGTGCCTGAAGGCGAATCGCGCGAAACCGATCCGCTGTCGCCTCGAAGCCCGTATAGCGCAAGCAAGGCCGGCGGCGACTTGCAAGTGCTGGCCTATTGCGCTACGTTTCAGACGCCTGCGATCATCACGCGCGGATCGAACACCTATGGTCCGTATCAATATCCGGAAAAGATCATACCGCTCTTCGTGACCAATTTGATCGAAGATAAAAGCGTCCCACTCTATGGCGATGGGTTGCAAGTCCGTGATTGGCTCCACGTCGAGGACCATGCGCGCGGAATTCTGCATGCGCTCGAGTACGGAGAACTCGGCGAAGTCTACAATCTCGGCGGCGGAAATGAGCGCACGAATCTCGAGATAACGCGAATGTTGCTGGACGCGTGCGGCCGCTCGATGGAGACGCACGTGAGGCATGTCTCGGATCGGCCCGGACATGACCGGCGGTACGCCCTCAATTGCGAGAAGCTGCGATCGCTTGGTTGGGCGCCGCACGTCTCGTTCGAGAGCGGCCTGCGCGACACCGTAGAGTGGTACCGGCAAAACGAGTCCTGGTGGAAGCCCCTGCGTTCAGGCAGTTTCCTAGAGTTTTATGAACGGCAATATGCGCACAGATCGGCACTATAAGTGAAGGGCGTGATTCTGGCCGGCGGGCTTGGTTCGCGCTTGCGTCCGCTAACCAGGGTCACGAATAAACACCTGCTCCCGGTGTACAACAAGCCGATGATCTATTACCCGATCGAGACGCTTTGCCGGGCCGGAATCAAAGATATCATGATCGTCACCGGGGGCAACTCTGCCGGGGATTTTCTCCGTCTGCTTGGAAATGGGCGCGATTTTGGGTTGAAAGACATTTACTATACGTATCAAGAGGGTGAAGGCGGCATTGCGGACGCGCTTTCGCTCTGCGAGCACTTCGCCGAGGGCCGGCGCATCATCGTGATTCTTGGGGACAATATCTTTCAAAACGACATTACGCCGTACGTCCAAAAGTTCAAAAGGCAAAAATCGGGCGCCCGGCTTTTGCTGAAAGAAGTCGAAGACCCGGGACGCTTCGGCTGTCCGCAGATCGACGGCGATCGGATCATTTGCATCGAAGAGAAACCGGCGGTTCCCAAAAGTTGCTTTGCGGTGACGGGGATCTACATGTATGACAATCGCGTCTTTGATTTCTGTAAAGAGCTGTCGCCGTCAGACCGCGGTGAACTCGAGATCACCGACGTCAATAACCGGTACATCGAAGCCGGGAACCTCCAATTCGACATCCTTGACGGATGGTGGACCGACGCCGGCCAGTTCGATTCGCTTTTCCTCGCGACAAAGTTGGTAGCAGCCGGCATCTCGACCAATGAGCAATGAAGCGCCGGCGATGCAGGTTTCTCGGACGCAGCTCAAAGACGCCCTGACGGTGAGACCGGTCGCGCACGATGATCCGCGCGGCCTGTTTAAGGAAACCTATGTCGCTAGCCGATACCGGCAGGCGGGAATTCCCGACGTGTTCGTGCAGGACAGCATCTCGGTGTCAAGGCGGCATGTCTTGCGCGGCCTGCACTGCGATCCCCAGATGAGCAAGTTGGTCCAGGTGCTGCGGGGCGAAGCGTTCGACGTGATTGTGGATGCCCGCCGACACTCGGAAAGCTTTGGGAAATGGCAGTGCTTCGAGCTCTCTGAAAGCAACGGGCTGCAAGTCTATGTGCCGGCCGGCTTCCTGCATGGGTTCTTGGCGCTCTCCGACGATGTCATCTTTTCTTACAAGCAAAGCGCCGAGTATGCGCCGGGCAGGGAGATCGGCGTCATCTGGAACGATCCGGATCTGGGCGTCGAATGGCCGCTCTCCGCCCCGCCGCTCGTTTCGCCGAAGGACCAACGCAATGCGCGTTTTACGGAAGCCTTTGTTTGATCGCGCAAGTGCGCGGGCTCCCTTTAAGGAAAAAGGACAACACGCCCTTAAGATAGCGCGCCATGGATCTGCAGATCGATGGCGCCGCGGTGGCGCGTTGCCGTGATTTAGCCGCCGCGATCGCGCGTCCGGTCGAAGAATTTATCGGTTCACACTCCACCGTTTCGGTCGAGCGCGCCGTGCTTAGGCTCCTTGGCGTGGATGGCGTGGGACATGATGATGCGCCGACTCCGAACTTGATCGTCGAGGCTGCCGCGCCGCAAGCGCTGCCGCGTGGAATCGGGATTACGTTCGGCCGCGCGTTGGCGCAGACCGGCTTGGAGCCGCGCACGCTAGGCGACGCCCTCGCCGCGCAAAGCTTAGGTCTCGAGCAGTTTTCTGATGTTCCGGAGGAGGCGGCCCGCGCGGTCGTGCTCGCGAAGGCGCGCAGCGCGCTCGATCGCATCGCCGGGCGGCGCGCGGAGCGAGCCGAGATGCTCGAACGTCTGGCCCAAGGGCCCACGCCGCTGCTCTACGTGATCGTCGCGAGCGGAAATATCTACGAAGATCGAATCGCCGCAGTCGCGGCTGCCGAGGCAGGCGCTCAGATTATCGCCGTTATTCGCTCGACGGGCCAATCTCTGCTCGACTTCGTTCCGTTCGGTGCAACGACCGAAGGCTTTGGCGGCACGTATGCGACGCAGGCCAACTTTCAAATCATGCGTCAGGCGCTCGATGAAACGTCCGAACGCCTGGGACGTTACGTCATGCTCACCAACTATGCGAGCGGCCTTTGCATGCCGGAGATCGCGGTGATGGCGGCGCTCGAGCGGCTCGATATGCTGCTCAACGACTCGATGTACGGCATTCTTTTTCGCGATATCAACATGAAACGGACGTTCATCGATCAGCATTTCAGTCGAATGCTCAACGCCTTCTCCGGCATCATCATCAACACGGGAGAGGACAACTACCTTACGACCGCGGATGCCGTCGAACAAGCGCCGGCTGTGCTGGCCTCTCAGTTTATCAACGAGGAGTTTGCGCATCGCGCCGGACTGCCCGAGGAGCAGATCGGGCTGGGCGACGCCTACGAGATCAACCCCGATCTCGAGGACGGCTTTCTGCTGCAGGTTGCGCAGGCGCAGCTGGCGCGTCAGGTTTTTCCCAAGGCACCGCTCAAGTATATGCCTCCCACCAAACACATGACCGGCAATATCTTCAAAGGCCACCTGATCGACGCGATGTTCAATCTCACGTCGGTCATGACGCATCAGACGATCCACCTGTGTGGAATGCTAACGGAGGCGATTCACACGCCGTTTTTGGGAGACCGCGCGCTCTCGCTCGACAATGCGCGCTACATCATGCGAACGGCGCGGCACCTCGGAGATGAGATTGCAATTCGGCCCGGCGGCCGCATCGAACGGCGGGCGCACGAAGTGCTTTCGCAATGCGAAACGCTCCTGCAGGGCATTGCCGAGCGTGGCCTCATGCATGAGATCGAAGCCGGGCGTTTTGCGGACGTTTCGCGCTCGCCGGACGGTGGTCGCGGATTTGGAGGCGTCTTTGAACGCGGAGCCGATTATTGGAACCCGTTTGAGGAAATATTAACGCACGCGGCGACGGGATGATGGAAGTCAAGCCCTACGGCGACACGATGAACGACGGGAAGGTGCAGCTTTCGTTCGCTTTGCCGATCGAGTGGAGCGAATCTGCGGACGAGGCAGCGCGGCGGCTAGCCGTGAAGATGGGATTTGGAGACGTGCAAGTCGTCGACGGCCATGCGATCGCCAAAGGGTTTTCTTTCTTTGTTCTCTACGCCAGCACGCCGCAGACCGTCGACCTCTCGCAGCTGGCGCCGCCTTCAACGAAGTCGCACCCGATGACGATGGAGGAGATCGATGACTTGATCGAACGGCGCCTGGGCCGTAAGATCCGCGTCGCCGGTGCCTGCATCGGCACCGACGCGCACACTGTCGGAATCGACGCGATCCTGAACATGAAAGGGTATCAAGGCGATTACGGCTTGGAACGCTATCGCATGTTTCGCGTCCACAATCTCGGCAGTCAAGTTGCCCCGGAAGCGCTGACGCGTTTCGCAAAAGAACATGTGATCGATGCGCTGCTCGCTTCGCAGGTCGTTACGCAGAAAGGCAGCGATCTGAGGAACTTTACCGAGCTGGTCGAATTACTTGAGGCGGAAGGGCTGCGCGACCGCACCGTTTTGTGCTGCGGTGGGCCTCGCGTAACGAATTTGATGGCGATCGAACTGGGATACGACGCCGGCTTCGGCCGCGGAACGCTGCCCAGCGAAGTCGCCGCTTTTATTGCTACCCGGATGACAAGTGACGAGAGGGTTCGCCGGACGTGAAAAAGACCGTGCTCATCACCGGCATCACGGGCCAGGATGGCTCGTACCTTGCCGAGCTGCTGCTTGAAAAGGGATATCGCGTCGTCGGCATGACGCGCCGCACCAGCACCGAGGTGCACGAGCGCATTGCGCACCTAATCGACGACATCGAGTTCGTTTCCGGCGATCTGCTCGATCAAAGCTCGATCACGGGCATCGTCAATGCCGTGAGGCCGGACGAGATCTACAATCTCGCCGCTCAGTCCTTCGTGCCCGCTTCGTGGGCGCAGCCCGTATTGACGGGCGAGTTCACCGCGCTCGGCGTGACGCGCGTTCTCGAAGCGATCCGTTCCGTGAATCCGAAGATCAAGTTCTATCAGGCGTCGAGCTCGGAGATGTTCGGCAAGGTCCAGGAAACGCCGCAGCGCGAGACGACGCGGTTTTATCCTCGCAGCCCTTACGGCGTTGCCAAGGTGTATGGGCACTGGATCACCGTGAACTATCGTGAGTCGTACAACATGTTTGCGGCGAGCGGAATACTTTTCAACCACGAGAGTCCTCGTCGAGGCAAAGAATTCGTCACGCGCAAGATCAGCGACGGCGTCGCGCGCATCAAACTCGGTCTTGCCAAGGAACTGCGGCTTGGAAATCTCGATGCGATGCGCGATTGGGGATACGCGGGCGATTACGTGCGCGCTATGTGGCTGATGCTCCAGCAGAGCACGCCTGACGACTACGTGATCGCGACGGGACGGACGCATAGCGTCCGCGATTTCTGCCGGATCGCGTTTGAAACAGCGGGCCTCGGATCGCACGAACAGTACGTTCGAACGGATCCGAGATTCATGCGCCCTGCAGAAGTCGATGCGTTGGTCGGCGATCAGTCTAAAGCGAAGAGCGTGCTCAGCTGGGAGCCGGAAGTGTCGTTCGAAGAGCTCGTCCGAATGATGGTGGAAGCGGATATCGAGCGGCTTCGTTCACTGCAGCCGGTGTAGTCGTTCCCATGCGCGCCCTCGTCACGGGCGCCGGCGGATTCGTCGGACGGTTTCTCGTCGAACGGCTGCGGCGCGACGGACATGAAGTCTTCGCCGCCGGCGGCCCTCATGATCGCACGCTGCCGCCGGCGGATATCAACGACATCACGACTCTGCACGCGATCTTCGACCTTGCTCGACCCGAAGTCGTCTTCCATCTCGCCGCGCAAGCATCAGTGTCCCAAGCGCTGCGTGAACCGGATGAAACGTACGCGACAAATGTTCTCGGAACCGCAAATGTGTTGCAAGCCCTGCGCGAATGGCAGGAGAGCTCCGGCACGAAACTCCGTCTTGTCTTCACGAGTTCTGCCGAGATTTACGGCCCGCGTGACGCGGCTTCAATGCCGTTGGGCGAAACGCTGGCCCCTCAGCCGGCGAACCCGTACGCCGCGAGCAAGGCCGCGGCGGAATCGATCGTGTGCGGCGAAGCGCGCAGTTTCGGCGTCGACGCAATCGTTACGCGCGCCTTCAACCACATCGGCCCCGGACAAGACACTCGCTTTGCCGTCGCCTCGTTTGCGGCGCAGCTGGCGGTGATCGCGGGCGGCGCCGAACGCGTTTTGCGCGTGGGCAACCTCGAGGCACAGCGTGATTTTCTCGACGTTCGTGACGTGATCGAGGCTTACGGCGCGCTCGCCGAACGGGGCCGCGGCGGTGAAACGTACAACGTCTGCAGCGGAACGCCCGTCCGGATGCGCGAGATCCTGCGAATGCTGATCGAAATCGCACGCGTGCCGGTGGAAGTGCGCGACGATCCGGAACGGATGCGACCGTCGGATGTGCCGCTTCTCTATGGTGACAATCGAAAACTGCGCGAACACACCGGCTGGTCGCCGAAGATTCCATTACAGCAAACGCTGAAGGACGTCTATGCGGCGGCGCAAAGGAGCTCGCGGTGACGCGGGCGTTCATTTTCAAAAATCGTGGCGCGTTGCTCGCGATTCCGGCCGCCCTGCTCGCAATCTTCGGAAAGCCGAGCGCGTTCAGCGTTGCCGCCGGTCTGCCGCTCGCCTTTGCCGGCGAATTGCTGCGTTGCTGGGCCGTCGGCTATTCCGGCGTCACGACGCGCGAGGGCGAGGTCATCGCACCGGAACTTGCGACCGGTGGTCCGTACTCGTTCGTCCGCAATCCGCTCTACCTCGGCAACTTCATGACCGCCCTCGGCTTCACCATCGCCTATACCGGCGGCTGCACCGCGGGCAAACGCTTCGCGTTGCGGGCGACTGCGCTCGGCATCATGGCGGGCACCTATGCGACGATCGTTCCGCACGAAGAAGATTTCTTGCGGGAGCGATTCGGTGAAGCCTACGTGCGGTATTGTGAAAGCGTTCCGCGCATCGTTCCCCTGTTGGAACCTGCCGACGTGCCGCGCGGCGAATGGAAGCTTGAAGCGGTCGCTCAAGCGGAGAGCAGGACCTTTGTGACCTTTGGCGCGATGCTCGCGGTCTTAGCGCTCAAGGCGCTTTATGTAAAGCCGTGAGCGTGATGCGTCTGCGACTTACGATCTCACTGGCCCTCGTGACGTTCGTTGCGGCCCTAGAATTCTGGGGCGGCTTGCGCGCGCAAAGCCTTGCGCTGATCACCGACGCGGCACATGTTTGCATGGATGTTTTCGCAATAGGCATTGCGCTCGCAGCGCTCGTCGGCGCGCAGCGGCCGGCGAACTCTCGTAAAACCTTCGGCTACGGAAGGCTCGAGATCTTGGGGGCGCTGCTCAACGGGACGCTGCTGCTGACTGCGACGATCTTCATCGTCTACGAGGCGGTGCATCGTTTTTTTGCTCCCGTGCGGCCGCAGGCGTCGCTCATGATGGCGGTGGCCGGTGTCGGACTCCTGGTGAATGGAGCCGTTGGATTCTTGCTGCTCCGTTCAGGCCGGGAGAATCTGAATGTGCGAGCAGCGCTCTTCCACGTGGCCGGCGACGCGCTCGCGGCGTTTATGCTGATCGTGGGCGGCGGTCTGCTGCTCGCAACCGGAGCCGTCTGGATCGATCCGGCGCTCTCGCTTTTCGTTGCAGCGATCATCGTGAGCGGCGTTTTGCGTATCTTGCGCGATGCAACGGATGTTTTACTCGAAAGCGCGCCGCGAGGGATGAACCTTCACGATCTTCGCGGCGCAATGGCGCAAGTTCGCGGTGTCGTCGCCGTGCACGATCTGCATGTGTGGACGATTGGCTCGGGTGAGCGCGCGCTCTCCGCGCACATTTTGCTCGACGACCGGCGCATCAGTGAAGCAACCGCCGTCCTGAACGCGATCGATACGCTCGTGCGCGATCGGTTTTCCGTGACGCATGCGACACTGCAATTCGAATGCGAGAGCTGCGAAGCCGACGAACGAGTCGTGTGCACGCAGCGCAGGGACGAACTCAGCGCCGGCTCGAAGCGTCCGGGGCTATGACTGTCATGCACTCCAAGGCCGTCGTCCTCGGCATGGCCCGGACGCCCTTCGGCCGCCTCAGCGGCACGCTCGCTCCGCTCGAAGCGACGACGCTCGGATCTGCCGCTCTGCTGGCCGCGATCGAACGCGCGCACATTGGTTCGGACGAGATAGAACACATCGTCATGGGCCAAGTGCTCCAAGCGGGAGCTGGCCAAAATCCGGCGCGCCAAGTTGGTTTCAAGAGCGGCCTCGCCAAGACCGTTACGGCTGAAACCATCAACAAAGTATGCGCTTCGGGGCTCGTGGCGCTCGTGCACGCCTCACAGCTCGTCAACGGCGATGCCAATCAAGTTGTCGCCGCCGGCGGGATGGAGTCAATGTCGAACGCACCTTACCTTTTAAAGGAAGCGCGCGCGGGCTATCGCTTCGGCGACGGACGGTTGATCGACGCGATGATCCATGACGGCTTGTGGGACTATTATTTTCCGATGACGATGGCGTCCCAAGGCGCGAAAGTCGCAAACGAGTTAGGCGTTTCACGCGACGCGCAGGACGAGTTTGCGTATCACAGTCATCGCCGAGCGACTGAAGCGCAGGCGCGCGGCGATCTCGCCGACGAGATCGTCCCAATTCGAGTTGCGACGAAACCGAAAGGGAAAATCGTTCTCGAGAAGCTGCCCGAACCGGCGCGCGCGCGCGTTCCTGTGGCAGCCGGTTCTTCCAACGGAGCGGCTGACGCCGTATGGGATCACGAACCTTCGAGTGAGTTTACGCTGCGGTACGGAGAATGGGCGCCTTTCGTCACCGGCGACGTCCCGCATTCAACGCTCGATCGCGACGAGTCCGTGCGAACCGACGCGAGCCTTGAAACGATGGCGAAACTGCGCCCGATCGATCCGGGCGGCACGATAACCGCCGGTAACGCGCCGGGCGTCAATGACGGTGCGGCCGCGATGATCGTGGCGAGCACGCAGTATGCGCGCGATCGAGGCCATGAGCCGCTTGCGACGCTGCTCGATCACGCGTGCGTGGCATGGGATTCGCCCTACATCGCTCTGACGCCGGCGATGGCCGCTCAGAAACTGCTGGCGAAGACGGGGCTCAAGAAAGATCAGATCGATGTTTGGGAGATCAACGAAGCTTTTTCCACCGTTGCGTTGACCTCTGCGCACAGGCTCGGCTTGAATCCCGAAAACATCAACCGGTTCGGCGGAGCCGTCGCAATGGGGCACCCGATCGGCGCATCGGGCGCGCGCATCGTCGGAGCGGTCATCAATCAGCTGCGCAAACGCGGCGGCGGTTTCGGCATTGCGGCGATTTGCAGCGGCGGCGGCCAGGGCGACGCGCTTTTGATTGAAGTCAAGTAACTAATGCGGCGCCCTCGGGGAGCGCTCATGTCAGCTGCAACATTCAGGCGCCATGAGGGTTGGGGGCCCCATCGCGGGCGATGGGGGGCGCGGAGGTCGGACCGGAGCGCCTTTAAATGAGAATAGCTATAATCGGAGCCGGCCAAATGGGCGCCGGCATCGCGCAAGTCGCCGCCGCCGCCCACAACTCGGTGATCCTTGTCGATCGCGATGAGCCTACCGTGAATCGCGGCATGACTGCGATTGAAACAAACCTCAACCGGAGCGTCGAAAAGGGACGTTTGACGGAGGAGCAGCGCGGTCTCGTGCTGACGCATATCCGCACGGAAACGGCGGTCAAAGATTTCGACGTCGACATCGCGATCGAAGCGGCGACGGAGGATCTCGCGATCAAACTGGAGCTGTTCCGTTTGCTGGATCGCGCGACGCCTCCTGAGGCAATCCTCGCAAGCAACACCTCCTCCATATCGATTACGCAGCTCGGTTCGGCCACGGCGCGAGCGGAACGTGTTATCGGCATGCACTTCATGAACCCCGTGCCCGTCATGCAGCTCGTGGAGATCATTCGAGGCATCGCAACGTCGCAGGCGACGTACGACTTCACCGAGCGGCTCGCGCGCGACCTCGGCAAAACGCCGGTGGAGGTCAAAGACTTTCCCGGCTTTGTTTCAAATCGCGTGCTCATGCCTATGATCAATGAAGCGATCTATGCTGTCTTCGAAGGCGTCGGCACGCCGGAAGCGATCGACACCGTCATGAAGCTGGGCATGAATCATCCGATGGGACCGTTGCAGTTGGCCGACTTCATCGGGCTGGACACGTGCCTGGCGATCATGAACGTGCTCTACGACGGCTTCGCCGACTCGAAGTATCGACCGTGTCCGCTGCTCAAGCAGTACGTCGCGGCAGGCTGGTATGGACGTAAGTCCGGCCGCGGGTTTTATACCTATTGATGGGTTCGCGTTACGGAGGCAATCAGCGATCTGTCATGGTGATGAATAGAATCCATGGCAAATCGCGCTGTAAGCAACGTCATGGGTCTATGGTTCGACACGCTCACCACGGCGTGCATCACCATGACGCTCTTTTGGCTCGGCGTCTAAGCACGCAGCGCGTCTGAGCGTGCAAATCGCCATGCCGAGCCCCTTCGAAATCACCGCGGAGCAACGCCAAATCGGCGAGCTCGCAGCGGAGATCGCGCAGCGCGAGATTGCGCCCTACATCGCGGATTGGGATAGAGAGCACCACTTCCCGCGCGAGCTCATTGCGACGCTGACGCAAGCAGGTCTCATGGGGCTGCTCGTGCCCGAAGAGTACGGCGGGGCGGGCACGGACTGCGTTTCCTACGCGCGCGCCATCGAGGAACTCGCTCGCGTCGACGCCGGAACCGCCGTCACCGTTTCCGTGCATTCGATGATCTGCATGGCCATCCTAAAACTTGGGACGGAACTGCAGAAGCGCCGGTATCTGCCTACGCTTGCGCAAGAGAATGCAATTGCCGGTTTCGCACTCACCGAGCCGGAGGCAGGATCCGATGCCGCCAACATTCGCGCAACCGCGCGCCGCACGGATCGCGGTTATGTTTTGAACGGGCGCAAGCAATGGTGCACGAACGGCAGCTACTCGCTCGTGCTCATGGCGATGTTCCGCTCCGGGGGCGCCGGCGCCAAAGGCGTCAGCGCTTTTCTTGTTGACAATGAAACGCGGGGCGTCACGGTCGAACGCGTCACCGAGAAGTTGGGCATTCGCACCAGCAACACGTGCGACGTTGCCTTCGACGATGCACTTGTGCCGCACAATGCGCTCTTGGGCAATGAAGGCGAGGGGTTCGGCAACGCGATGACGGCGCTTCAGGGCGGCCGCATCGGCATCGCCGCACAGGCATGCGGGATCCTGGCCGCAGCGCTCGATGCTTCAGTCAAATTTGCCAAAGAACGCATTGCATTTGGAAGACCGGTCGGCGCATTCGAAGGCGTTTCGTTCAAGATTGCCCGGATGGCGACCGACCTCGAAGCGGCACGCCTGCTGACTTATCGAGCGGCGGCTCTGTACGACGCCGGTGCTCCGTTTGCAACCCAGGCGAGTCAGGCGAAGCTCTTCGCATCGGGCGCGGCACGACGGCACGTCTCCGAGGCCCTGCAGATCCACGGCGGCTACGGCTACACGACGGAATTTCCCGTCGAGCGCTACTACCGCGATGCAAAGATCACGGAGATCTATGAAGGCACTTCGGAGATTCAGCAGGTGATCGTGGCGCGCGCGCTGCTGGGAAGACTCGACGAATGAACTTGATGGAGTATCAGGGCAAAGAGCTTTTCCGCCGCGCGGGCATTCCCGCGCCGCGCAGCGAGCATTGTGGTTTGCCCGACGATGTTGCAACGTTCGTGGAAGCCAACCCCGGTGAGTGGGTGGTCAAAGCGCAAGTGCTCATGGGCGGACGCGGCAAGGCGGGCAAGATACGATTTGCAACCGATGCGCAGAGCGGTCGCGAAGCTGCCGAAGCAATCATGGCCACGCCGATGCCTCCGAACCGTCAGAATCCTCGCGGCGAGCCGGTCAACTCGGTCTTGATTGAAGAGAAGCTTCCCATAGCCAAAGAGGCGTACTGCGCAGTCGCCATCGATCGCACCAGCAAGAAACCGGTGATCATCGTGAGCCGCCACGGCGGCATGGACATCGAGGAAGTTGCCGAACAGCATCCCGGCTCGATCGCGAAATCCCCAGTGGCAACGGCGATGGGGTATTCCCCCTTTATCGGGCGAGATCTCGCCTTTGCCTCCGAGCTCGATCCGGGGTATCGTAAAGCGTTTCCCGGTATCGTCGGCGCTATGTACGATCTGTTTTTCGAATATGGCGCGAAGTTGATCGAGATCAACCCGCTCGTTTTGACCGAAGACGGCCGCGTGTTTGCGTCGGACGCCAAGGTCGAGCTGGACGACGATGCGCTCTACAAGCACCCCGAGTTTGCGGATTGGCAGAAGGCGCTGCCGCTCGATGAAGATGAGACGCTGGCAACGCAAGCCGGCTTAGGGATCCGTAACTTCCGGCGCTTCGACGGAACGGTCGGCACCATGGCCAACGGCGCCGGACTGGCAATGGCGACGATGGACGCGGTGCGCAATGCCGGCGGCTCGTTTGCGAACTTTCTCGACGTCGGCGGCGGCGCAAGTGCCGAGCGTGTGCGCAACTGCTACGAGTTGGTGATGAATCACACGGGCGCTCGCGTTTTCTTCATCAACATCTTCGGCGGCATCACGCGCTGCGATGAAGTGGCAAAGGGGATCGTCGAAGCGCTGGAAACGACGAGTTCGCGCAAGGTGCCGCTCGTCATCCGGCTTACGGGAACCAATGAAGAGGCGGGTCGCGCCATTCTCGCGGAGGCCGGCATGACGCCGGTGCAGACGATGGATGAGGGCGCGGCCGCAGCGGTTCGCGTTGCAAACGGAACGGGCATCCACGCGCCCGCGGGGAGCCACGATTGTCATGGTGAGGTTATCGAACCATGACGCGGCATGGATCGCGCTTTGCCATGGATTCTATGCATCACCATGACAAAGCGCTGGAGGGCTCCTCCAATTAGCATCTTCCTCGACAGCAACAGCAAAGTGGTCGTGCAGGGGATCACGGGGTCCGAAGGCTCGTATCACACCGCGCGCATGCTTGCGTACGGAACGCGGATCGTCGGAGGCGTGACTCCCGGCAAAGGCGGGCGCTTGACCGAGCATGGGTTGCCCGTCTTCGACACGATGCGCGCGGCGGTCGACGCGACAGGTGCGACGCATACGTGCATCTTCGTGCCGCCACCCTTTGCAGCCGATGCGCTCTTTGAAGCATACGATGCCGGCATTTTGCTGGCCGTCTGCATCACGGAAGGCGTGCCCGTGCATGACGTTTTGAAAGTCGTGGGAGCGACGCCGGGCATGCGCATCATCGGTCCGAACTGTCCCGGGCTTGTTTCCCCTGGACAATCCTCGATCGGGATCATGCCGGGACACGTTTTCAAAGAGGGCAGCGTCGGGCTCATTTCGCGATCCGGAACATTGACGTACGAAGTGGTCGACTTGCTCACGCACGCCGGCTTGGGCCAATCGACCTGCGTCGGCATCGGCGGCGACCCGATCATCGGAACGACGTTCGTCGATTGCTTGCGCGAGTTCGCCAACGATCCGCAGACCGAAGCGATCGTGATCTGCGGCGAAATCGGCGGCTCGGACGAAGAAGACGCGGCCGCGTTCATCCGGGAGCATATCGCCGGAACGCCGGTTGTCGCTTTTATCGGCGGACGGAACGCGCCGGCCGGCAAATCGCTCGGCCATGCGGGTGCGATCATTTCGGGCAACATGGGAACGCCGCAGAGCAAGATTTCCGCGTTTGAAGCGGCCGGCGTTCCCGTCGCTGACCGCCCCTCGCAGATTCCGGCGCTTCTCTCGGAACGCATGGCAGTCCGCGTTTAAGCCGCGCGATCTGCGCCCTACATTATAATAGGGGGCCGCCGAAGGACTCCAACGGTCAAAGCGTATAGTAGCAAGCGTGGCCTAAGCCGACGTACTCGGCGGCTCCTGGGCCGAATTTTCATTGATAAGTATGGAGGCACAATGCCTAGATCTTTACGATTCCGGCATGTGTTGGTCGCCCTGCTTGTGGCCGTTGCAATGCTTGCCCAGGGAACATGGGCACTGGCGAGCACCACCGGCGCAATCAGCGGCACCGTCGTGGATACCGATACCAGCGCGCCGATCGCCAATGCGACGGTGACGGCGTCGAGCCCATCTCAGACGACCACGACGCAAACCGACCCAACCGGACACTTCAATTTCCTCTCGCTCAACCCCGACACGTATACGGTGTCGGTCGACAAGAGCGACTACACGCCCGTCTCTCATCCGGGCGTTACCGTATTCGCGGACACGACGCAAACGGTGCCGCTGCGCATGAAAAAGGCGCTCAAAACGATCGCCAACGTCACGTCGCGCGCGGCAAGCGACCTTGTCAGGTCGGGCACGACGGCTGACGTCTATTCCGTCAATGCCGCGACGCAAGACAAGCTCAGCGCGCTCGGCGGCGGCGGCAGCTTGAACAGCGCTTACTCGGCAGTCGCGTCCGTACCGGGCGCGGTCATGCCGCTCAATCAGGCCGGCTATTTCCAAACCGTTCACATTCGCGGCGGCGACTACGATCAAGTCGGCTACGAGTTTGACGGCGTTCCGGTCAACCGGTCGTTCGACAACTATCCTTCGGGCGCGCTTTCATCGCTCGGCATGGGCGAGCTGGAAGTCTACACCGGCGCGACGCCGGCTAACTCCGAAGGCCAAGGCCTGGCCGGCTACATCAATCAGGTCATCAAGACCGGGACCTATCCCGGCTTCGGCACCGGTGCATTGGGCCTGGGCGCACCGGTCTACTATCACAAGGCGACTGCCGAAGCGGGCGGCGCCTCGCCGAACCGGCTCTTTTCGTACTATGCCGGTGTCGGCGGATACAACCAGGGGTTCCGCTACGTCGATCCGAGCAACGCCGCGGGTTACACGGATCTCGGACCGGCGCTGCAGCCTCTCGCGCCTCCAGCACCGGCGACGTGTTCCTCCGCAATTGCGGTGAACTTCGCTTTGTGCTACGCCAACGGCGTCACGGGCCCGGCGGGGTATCAGCTCGCGCCGTACAACTGGACGCAGCCGGCCACGATCTCCGATCGCGACGTCGTCGTCAACCTGCACTTTGGATTGCCGCATCGCCGCGATAGCGGACGGGACGACATCCAACTGCTCTACGACGGCTCACAGCTGCTCAACGGCTTCTACGAATCGACGAACGATGCCGGTGGAGTCAATTTCTATAATGCGAACGGCCAAGGCGCCGGTCCGCCGTTCTACATCGACGGCTTCTCTTGGAACGGACCGGTCGGAAAGTTGATCAGCCCTTCAGCTATTCCGAGTCATGTCCAGCCGTATCTCTATCCGAGTCAGCCGCAGCATCCGTTCTTCGGCGATGCGCTGATTGGCCTCACCAGCAATCTTCCATTCGTTCCCGCGACAGCGCGGGACACGACGTGGAATAACCAGCAGATCGTCAAACTCCAGTACCAGAAGAACTTCGGTTCCGATGCGTACTTCAGGATCTACGGATATTCTTATTACTCCGATTGGCTGCAGAACGGCCCCGTCTGCGCGTATAGCGACTTCGGCTGTTCAGTTTCTCCTGACTACGAGCTGAGCTCGCACACACGCGGCGTATCGGCGACTTTCGCCGATCAGCTGAATCCGCAAAACCTGCTGAACATTCAAGGCAACTACACCACGGCTAATTCGACTCGCGACAACAACACGCAGATGTTCAACTCTGTAAGCGGCTCGAGGGGCCGGTTCGCCGTGCTGGTCGATCCGAATCATCCAACCAACGGCATTTGCTACACGTCGAGCGGTGCCGCCACGACGTGTCAAGGCGGCGCAGCCGCATGGCTGACCTTTGCCGACGCTTACGCGGCGCAAAAAGGCGTAGCACCGATTCCCGACTACAGCGGCGTAACGTGCGGCTCGGGTCCATGCTCCTGGTTCGTCGCGGAGAACGGTCTGTACGCGACGTACAACCGCGTCATTCCAAAGTTCGCGTCGGTTTCTTTGACCGACCAGTATCAGCCGAACGACAAACTGCTCCTCAATCTGGGCGCGCGGTGGGATCGCTTCGAGTTCGATGGAAGCGGAACGAATCCAAGCGATCCGGCGCGGCAGTTCTGGTTCAACGCTTGGAACACCGACTTCTGCGTTTCACCGAGCGGCAAGGCGATCGACAAGACGACGCTGCCGGGATTCACGGGAGACATCTCCGCGGCATGCTCGACGATTGCGCCCGGATTCACCACGCCGAAACTGCAGAACGCGTCGGCGCAGGTGAACACGTACAGCGTCTTCCAGCCGCGTCTCGGCATGACGTACACGTTCGATCCAAACAACGTCGTGCGGGCAAGCTACGGCAAGTACGTCGAGCCGCCGAACACCGCGTACGAGCAGTACAACACGCTTCAGGAGAATCTGGCGGGATTCTTAGGTTCACATTTCTACAACTTCGGGTTCACGACGCCGGCGCACCAAGTGCGTCCTCCGACGTCGGACAACTACGACATCTCCTGGGAGCACCGGTTCAAAGGAACGGATTGGTCATTCAAGCTGACGCCGTTCCTGCGCAAGACGAGGGACCAAATCCAGAACTTCTTCCTCGATCAAGCGACCGGCTTCATCTCGGGCCTCAACGTCGGACGCCAGACCAGCGAAGGCGTGGAGTTCCAGGTGAACAAGGGCGACTTCAATGCGAATGGGTTCTCGGGACTCTTCTCGTTCACGTACACCCATAGCTTCATTAACTATGACAACCTTGTGAACGGCTCGACGATCGTCACGCAGATCAACAACGACATCAAGACCTACAACGGCTACACGTCGTACTGCGCGTCGCATTCGACGGACACTCGCTGCGGCTCAACGACGACCGGCGCGGCGGATGCGCCGTGCTATGACGCGACGGGAGCGCCGGTTGCCTGCGGAGCTGCGGGCGCCATTGCCAACCCCTACTGGAACGCGCCGGTGCAGAGCTTGCTCAACCCGACCGCGGACTATCCCACCTACGACATCTTCCCCGGCGGCGTCGGCGGTTCGGCCAACTCATTTGCGGTTCCGTATGCCGCAACGCTGGTCCTGAACTACAAGCACGACAAGTTCGCGATCACGCCGAGTTTGCAATTCGTGGGAGGAAACCGGTACGGATCGCCTGAGACCATGGTCGGCATCGACCCGGCCGCGGGCGGATGCGGGTTCGTCTCGGGCAATCCCAACACCGACCCGCGCTATCCCTACGGTGCCGCAGGCGGAGGCGTGTACGATGCGCTCGGCTGCGGCGGGATTATTACGGTGCCTAACAAGTACACGAAGGGCTTCGATCAGCCGGGCGCCTTCGTTCAGCCCAACGAGTTCCTGATGAATCTCCAGCTCAGCTATGACGTGTCTCCGAAGATCACGCTCGTCGGCACGCTGGCGAATTTGGTGAACACGTGCTGGGGCGGAACGAAGGCGGCGTGGACCCTGAACGACCGAAACGTCTGCTCTTACAGCATCAACAACAGCGCCGGCGTCATCCCGCCGGACGCCAACATCTACAATCCGGTGCCGGCCTTCAGCGGCTTCCAGCGGCTCGTGCAGTATCCGTACGAAGCTTACCTGGGGCCGGTCAACGTCGACGGCTTCTCGACGAAGATGCCGTTCAATTTCTTCCTCGAGGCGCGGATCAAGATCTGACCCTCGCGGCCGAAATACCAGGCTGGAGAGGCTTCGCAAGCGCGAAGCCTCTCTTATTTCTTTAAGAGTTAAACCGCTCAGCGTATGCCCAGAGGATTAAGGGGGCGTGAAAAGAAGATGACGGGCAGTCGCATGGGGTGTGCGATTGTTTTCGCTGTGCCCCAGGAGCGACTACAACTGAATAAACGGCTCTACCTCATAGGAGGAACCATGCCAAAACTCAGACTCAGGCATGCGTTCGTGGCCGGATTGGTACTCGTCGGAATGCTCGTCCAGGGAACATGGGCACTGGCCGGCACGACGGGTGGCGTATCCGGAACCTTGACGGACACCTCGACGGGCAAGCCGGTTGGTGATGCATCCATCACCGCCATCTCGCCGTCGCAGTCATCGTCAACCACGACCGATGCAGGAGGGCATTTCGGGTTTCTGAATTTGGCGCCGGACACATATACCGTGTCGGCCACGAAATCCGGATATGCTTCGGTTTCACGAGCCGGCGTCACGGTCTTCGCAGACCAAAACGCCACCGTGAGCCTCGCTACTCATCCCGAGCTTAGGACGATCGCAAACGTCACGTCGCGCGCGGCCGGCACGCTGGTCAAGCCCGGCACGACTTCCGACGTCTACTCGGTCAACGCTGCGACCCAGCAAGTCGTATCCGGCAGCAGCGGCGGTTTCAACCTGAATCAAGCCTACTCGGGCATCTACTCTCAGCCTGGCGTTACCTCATATATCGGTAACTACGGCTGGGGCCAGGTGTTCTACATCCGCGGCGGTTCGTATAACCAAACCGGATACGAGTTTGACGGCGTTCCGGTCAACCGCGCCTTCGACAACTATCAGGCCAACTCGCTCTCGAGCCTTGGCCAACAGGAGCTCCAAGTCTACACGGGCGGCTCGCCGGCAGGCGCTTCGTCCGCGACGCTTGGCGGCTTCATCAACCAGGTTATCAAGACGGGAACCTACCCGGGCTTCGGCATGCTGCAAGGCGGCATCGGCGCACCGGGATTCTACCACTCGCTGACCGCGGAAGCCGGCGGGGCGTCGCCCAACCGGAACTTCTCGTACTATGTCGGCTTGATGGGATACAACCAGCACTTCCCGTACGGAAGCTACTGTAATCTGTGCGATATCAATCCGAATGGTTTGAACCAGTACGGGTTGGTCGGACCGGCCGAGACTTCCAATCTCTACGCCGCGCTGATCGGCTGCGGATTTGGTATCAACGCAGGGTGCCCGGACGGCGGCCAGTACGGAAGCAACTTCTTCTACACCAACGGTCCGTGGCCGGCATGCAACAATGCCACCGGCGTTCCGTCGGGTTATTCCGACGCGAACCCCGGCACGTTCAACGGCGCATGCTTCGGCTACTATCCGTTCGGCAACGGCTACCTCGGCGATATCTACGAACGGGACAACGTCGTCAACCTGCACTTCGGTCTGCCGCACCATCACGATACGGGCAAGGACGATATCCAGCTGCTCTACGACAACTCGATGCAGTATCAGCTGAATGCCAGCTCGCAGAATGAAAATGGCGGCATCCAGCAGCTAGAGGGTCTGTCGACTCCATTCATCAAGTCCACCGCCTGCTTCGGTCCGGGAACCGGCTGCGGCCAGTTCACGGGCGTAGGCGGTTATCTGGGAACCGGCGAGACCTATAACGGTCCCTACCCCGGAATCTGCGGCGAGCGCAACTTCTGGGCTTTTCTTGCGGGGACTTGCGTGAACGGCATCGAGCCGATTCCGTACGCGGACACGCAGATCTTTGCGCCGGGCACGACGTTCGGACAGAGCGTCGGTACGGCGAAAATCAGCAACTACTACTTCCCGAACTCTCCGCAAAACCGGACTCTGTTCAGCTCGATCAACCCGAATTTGCGCGATGGGTTTTGGAACGACGTGAACATCGTCAAGGCGCAGTACACCCATAACATGGGAAGCAACGCGTACGCGCGTCTTTTCGGCTACACGTTCTACTCCGACTGGCTCATCAGCGGTCCGACGGCCGCGGCCACGGCGTACGTGAACGGAACGGAATGCGGCTGCTACTTCGGTGAAACGCCGAACTACGAGCTGGCGACTCACACTCGCGGCGCGGAGTTCCAGTTCGCCGATCAGATCAATCCGGAGCACTTGCTGAACTTCACGGCCAACTACACCCAGGCGGGCGTAACGCGCTTCAACAACAGCTCGTTCCGCTCGGCAAGTTCCGGCGCGTTTCGCGGGGTGACGAACCTGACGAACGGCGATGCGAACAATCCGGAGTGCTTCAGCGCAGCGACGGGCGCCTTGAAGTCCTGCTTTAGCTCCAGCAGCTACGGCCGGTTCCCGGCGTTCTACCAGACCACCGATTTGAATCTCTTGAATTCGATCGGTATCGGTAACCCCTTGACCCACGGTGAATCGGCCGATCCGTGTGCCGCGGGCGAGTTGCCTGCGAATTCGCCGGCATGCTTGGCCGGAGCCAAGTGGCTCGTCACGGTTCCCGGCGGACAAGGCACGTACAACACGGTCCTGCCGAAGTTCACTTCGATGGCGCTGACCGATGACTTCAAGCCGAACGACAAGTTCGACTTGAACTTCGGGCTGCGTTTCGAGAACTATGAGTACGACCTTCGGAACACGAACAACCCGGAGTTCAACTTCTGGTTCAATGCGGAAGCGCAGATTCTGTGCTACGACCCCGTGACGAAACAACCGATGTTCACGCCGCTGGGTCCGGGCCAGCTTCCCCCGCCGGCGCTCATAACAACCGCACCCTTCGGGCCGTGCAAGCCGGGGCCGTCGGGAGCTGAGGGTCTGCATCCAACCGGATTGGCGGCGTGCTCCGTAGCGGGGCGTGTGGACTGCGGTCCTATCCGGTACACGGCGCAGGGTCCGAGCAAATTCAGCCACTCGGAGTGGTCGCCGCGCATCGGCGGAACGTACACGTTCACGCCGGACACGGTGCTGCGCTTCTCGTTCGGCAAGTACACCCAACCGACCGAAACCGCGTTCGAGCAGTACCTCGATCAGTCGGGTAAGCGCGCGGCAAACTTTGACTTCAGCCGGTTTTTCGGCCTGGGCTTCAACACCCCGGCTCACGATAACCAAGTGCAGTATTCACTCAACTACGATCTTTCGATCGAGCAGCGGCTGCACAACACGGACTGGACGTTCAAAGTCTCGCCGTTCTACCGCGACACCCGCAACCAGATCGTCACGGTCCTTCTTTCACCGGGCTTCGTCTCGGGCGTGAACGTTGGACACCAGCACAGCTACGGCGTCGAAGTCGGCGTCCAAAAGGGCGATCCGACGCGTGACGGCTGGTCCGGACAACTCTCGTACACCTACACCAAGGCGCTCATCCAGTACGGCAATCTGGCAAGCGGCACGAACTCGATCGACTACCTGAACAACTACATCAAGGCGTTCAACGCTCTGACGTCGGCAGGTGGCGGATCGCCGTGCTATCAGTCAGGCGCAACGGGACTTCCGGACCCCTGTTCGGATCCTGATGCGATCAAGAACCCGTACTTCAACCAGTCCGTTCAACCGCTGCTGCAGCGGAACGGATGGTATCCGACCTATCCCAACGAACCGCCGAACGATCCCAGCGATAATCCTGGAACGACGGCGATCTGGCCGCATCAGTTCAATGGCTGGGTGCAGTTCAAGCACGGGCGTTGGTCGATAGCGCCGAACTTCGCGCTGCAATCCGGCGGGTCGTACGGATTCCCAACCGATATCTTCGGCATCGATCCGCGCGGCTGCGCGCAGAATCAATCACATGCGACGAATGCGAGCGGCGGTCCAATTCTGCCGGCGGGTTCACCGTATGCGCAAAATCCGGACTTCTTGTCTTGCGGTCCGTCCGGATTCACGGAATCTGGGTTCCTGGCTATTCCGAATCCCTATACGGGCAAATTCGATAGCGTCGGGCAATTCACGAATCCGTGGCAGTTCAACATGGGCGCTCTGCTTCGCTATGACATCTCTCCGAGAGTCACCGCGAATCTGACGCTTGCGAACATCTTCAACACGTGCTTCGGCGGCAACGGCGGAGCATGGTCGGCGAAGTTCGCGCCTGGTTCAGTCGTCTGCGGCTACGGCGTTAACAATGGTCAAGCCTCAGGCAACTACGTCGGGCCCCTCTCCGGCCAGCCCGGTTTCGGCGCCGGCTTCTACTACGGTGGATCGCCGACGGACCCGGTCAACGGCGGAGTTCCGTACGCAACGACCTTCAACTATCCGTTCCAACCTGAGTTTGGCGCACTGCCCTTCCAGGCATATCTGCAGGTAGACATCAAGCTCTAGAGCAGAACGCTCGGATAGAACTGAACGCCCCTGCTTACTGCAGGGGCGTTCTTTTTTTTTTCGATGCAGCCTCGTGACGATGGACAAACGTCAACGGGGAGTCATGGTAATGCAGTGCGCGGTCAGGTGAAAATGTCATCGTGAGAGCCTGTGCTGATGCATAGAAGCATCATCGAACCATGTGGTGACGCATCGAACCGTCACGCTGCTGCAGCAAAACGTCAACGGGGAGTCATGGTGATGCATAGAACCATGGCTCCCCGTGGCAAACGGCTTTTTCTGTGAAGACTGCGAGATTTCGATCTGGCCGGCCACAACGCACTCAGAATTGAGCTGGCTCAAGGATCGCTTGCACGTCGTGCGTGAAGTCGCGAAGCACTCCACCGCCGGCCTGGATAGCTGGATCGCCGAAGGGATGCGCTTCTTAGAGGACCACAGCGATCACAGCGTGATCGTGGTGACGAAGAACTGAAAGCGAGCCTGCGCAGCGTTCGCCGTTGCTCGCTACGTCTCAACCGTTAGCGCGCCCTGCGAGACTAGCTTTGCGGGGCTACGGCCAACTCGAACGTTCCCCTTCGACGTACGCTGCTGCATCTCCGCACAGGCCTGCCAGGTTGCCGGCGTACGATTGTGTGAGACGCCTTACACGCTTACGCTTCGTCGGCCCCGGAACAACTGTGAGGCCGGTGAGAGCAAGCTGATGATCGAAACCGAAGATCGTTTGTACGTTGTTCTGCTCGGCCCAGGCTAACGTCACGGCATCCGTATACGACATTGCCTGATCGCTGAAGCGCCGGAGCAACGATTCGGCTTTCAGAACAATGGCTCGCGTCGCATACTCGATTCTTAGATATTGCGATTGTCTCGCCTCGTCGAGGTAATCGAGCCAGGCCATGGCCAGTTTCGTGCCGAGACGGTACCGGAAGAACGTGTATGTTTCACCGACAACAAATTCGGTGGTCAAACGCAAAGTATCGCCAGGCACGCTGCGGTAGAAGGACGTAGCTGCTTCGTGCAGGTCGTCGCGCGAATCAAAAAGCGCAATAAAGGCTCCCGTGTCGATGAGAAGCCTATTGGCCACGCGGCCGCTCGAGGATGTAACGGTCGTGGCGCCGCGCTCCGTCCGTGGGGCCGCCGCCTATACCGATAAATTTTTCAAGAGGATCCGTCTGACGTTCTTGTGCGTACCTTGCCAACGCGCGCCGCATAATCTCGGTTTCGGAGGCGCTTTCCTCAGCGGCCAGGCGCTTGAGAATCGTTTCCTGCGCCGGCTCTAGATAGACCATCTTCTTTACCGTCATGGCAGTACTAGTATAACATCATCCTGGCGAGCCAACAAAAAAAGACCGCGGGAGGAGCGGTCTTTTCTTGGGTCATGTCATGGTTCTATGCATCACCATGACGTCGGCGGCAAGGCTAAATTGGTATGCGGAGCCTCTGTCCCGGCTCGATCGCCGAGCCGTCGAGATGATTTACTTCCGAGATCCGGTCGAGCGTCTCTTGAACGTCCGCCGAGCCGCTATGCGCCGCTGCAATTGCCCAGAGCGTGTCGCCCGGATGGACGACCAGGGTAGCGTAGCGCTGAGCCCCCGCAGCATAAAGGTGCATGCTAGAGAGCGCAGGCACCGTGACGCTCAGACTGAGCGCGGCCAACGCTATGGCCGGCATCAAGGTGAATCGTCTTCGCTTGCCCACGGTACCCCTCCATATATTGTGCCAAACGCTTGTTCGTCCACAATATTGTAGCACGGGCGCTCGCTTGGCTGTCAATACTTTCCGAACGTATGTTTGCCTTCATCGGCGCCTCTGTGGTAGAGTTTTACCCGAAGTGCATGCCATACGCATGGCATTGCTTGGAGAGATGATGGAAGAAACCACTGAGCGGCAGCGCAGGATCCTGGAAGTCATCCGCGAGTTCACCGCCGACCGGGGCTACCCGCCGTCGGTGCGCGAGATCGGCGAGATGGTCGGCCTTTCCTCTTCATCCACAATCCACGCGCATCTCAAGACCCTCGAGCGCCGCGGGTTCATCACCCGCGATCCGACAAAGCCGCGCGCCTTGCGCAGTGTCGGACCGGAGGTTCCGGAAGTCGTCGTCATGCCGGTCATCGGCAAGGTCGCCGCAGGTCAGCCGATCACGGCGCAAGAGAATATTGAAGGCGAGTTCGCGCTGCCGGCGTCTTTCGCGCGCGCTTCGGACGCTTTCATGCTGCGCGTGCAGGGCGATTCGATGGTCGATGCGGCGATTTTGGAAGGCGATTTGATTCTCGTGCGTCCGCAGAAGACGGCGAGCAATGGCGAGATCGTGGTCGCGATGGTCGACGGCGAAGCGACCGTTAAGCGCTTTTATAAAGAAGACGGGCGCGTTCGCTTGCAGCCGGAGAATGCCGCGATGGAGCCAATCTTCTCGAGCGATGTCACCATCGTGGGCCGCGTGGAGGCGCTCGTCCGGAAAATCTAGCCTCCCTTCGTTCGAACGGCCGGCGCTGGTGGCCATTCGGCAAAGCCTGCCGTGGAGTTTCATCGCCCTACTGGCGGCCTTGCCGCTTTTTATGGCCCTCGTGCACGTGCCGCCGCAGCCTTCCTTCGCAACGGCTGTTGCGACCCGGCTCGCAGCGGCAGAACTTCCCTCGTTCGGAGTTATGGCGGCCGCGCTCGCCGTCATTCTCTCAATCCGCCTTGCGCGAGCGCTCCGGCTTCGTGCTGAAATCGTCGTGACGGCCGTTTGCATCGCATTTCTCGCTTCGCTTCCGCGGCCGTTCCTTTTTGGCGACCCGCTCGCATACGCGCATCGTGTCGGAGCTACCGGACTTTTCGTAGCCATCGTCGTCGCGCTTTGCGTCGCGGCGGCGTGCAGGTTTGGAAGGAATGCTGGGATGCCGGGACAGATCGGAGGCGCAGCGGCGATCGTGGCGGTGGGGCTTGCGCTTTTTTTTTCGGGAATCTCGATCGCCGACGTAATCCAGTCCGTACTCGTTCCTCTGGGACGTTTCGGCGATTCTTTCACCGCGCTGATCGCTATAGTCGTCGTCGAAATGCTGCTCTGGATGATCGGCGTTCATGGTCCTGCGGCGCTGGCTGCTATAGTGACGCCGCTTTACCTCACACTCCAACTCCAGAACACGGCTGCATTTGAGCAGCACAAACCGCTCCCGCACATCGTCGTCACGTCGCTCTTTCTTTTCATCTTTCCGGGGGGCGCCGGCGCGACGCTGCCCCTGGCATGCATGCTGCTCTTCAGCCGAACGCGCAGGCTTCGCACCCTGGCGCGTGCAGCGATCATTCCGTCGCTCTTCAACCTCAACGAACCGCTGATCCTTGGGCTACCTGTCACGTTCAATCCCTACCTCGCGGTGCCGTTCGTTGCAGCGCCCGCCGTTACGGCGACGATCACCTATGTTGCCGTCGCGAGCAACCTCGTGCCCCGGCCGGCGTGGTACGTCCCGGCGATCATTCCGTCGCCTTTCGCGACATACTTCGCGACGCTCGACCCGCGTGCGATCGTGCTCGTTATCTTCAACATCCTGCTCGCCGGCGCGATCTACGCGCCGTTTTTCATTGCCTACGATCGCCGCGAACGAGCGGCGGCTGCATGATCGTCGATCTCCTTTGCGATCGGTTCAACATCGACGGGAACCTTCGGGCGGCGGCGTCGCGCGCCGAGGAGCGCATGCATGGCGTGCGCTACGAAGCGCAAGAGCACGTCCGCGCGAACGTGTTTGCGGCTTTCCTCGATGAGGGTCTCGCTGAATCGGACCTTCATGGTTCGTACGGCTACGGTTACGGCGATCCGGCACGACGGCACTATGAATCGTTGCTCGCGCGCATCTTCGGCTGCGAAGCCGCTCTTGCGCGCCTGACCTTCGCGAGTGGGACGCACGCGATCGTGGCATCGATCGCGGCATGCGTTCTGCCGGGGAAGGCACTGCTCAGCATCACGGGCAAACCGTATGACACGTTGCGCAACGCGATCGCGGATGCGCCCGGCGCGCTGGCACGCAACGGAATGCGCTATCGGCAAACCGAGTTCGACGAAGAGTTTGATCGGAATGCAATCGAGCAGCAGCTTCGACGCGACGATGTTGCGGCGGTCTTCGTCCAGCGCTCACGCGGCTACGCGCCGCGCCGATCTGCTGCGATCGATCGATGTGAACCGATCTTCGCATGGATAAAGCAGGTTCGGCCCGACGTCGCCATCCTCGTGGACAACTGTTACGGCGAGTTGGTCGAAGCTCGCGAGCCGACGCATGCCGGCGCGGATCTCGTGATGGGATCGTTGATCAAGAACCTTGGCGGCGCCATCGCACCGGCGGGCGGCTACGTTGCCGGCCGGGCGGATCTGGTCGAGCGCGTTGCGCAACGATTGTATGCGCCGGGGCTGGGCGCAGCGCTCGGTCCGACGCTGGGCTTTGGCCGCGAGCTGATCCAGGGATTGTTTTTGGCGCCGATGATCGTGGAGCAAGCGCTGCGCGGGCTCGATTTCATCGCCGCCCTCTTCACGGAGTTGGGATATCAGGTGGATCCGCAACCGGGCGAGCGGCGCACCGATATCGTTCAGGCCATCCGCCTCGGTGAGGAGCAGTCCTTGCAGCGTTTTGCCGAAGGACTGCAATCCGCTATGCCGGTGAATGCGCGTTTCCGTCCGGAACCGGGAGCGGTTCCCGGATACGGCGAGCCGGTGCTCATGTCGGGCGGCGCTTTCATTTCCGGTTCGACCATCGAGCTCTCTTGCGATGCGCCGCTGCGCGAGCCATATGAAATGTACGTTCAGGGCGGCGCGATCGCGGAGCACGCAATGCTCGGCGGACTCTTTGCCGCTCGCGCACTCTTGCGGCGATGCGCTTGATCAAGGAGCGGCCGGGCCCGTTCAGAGAAGGGCGTTCGTGATGGCGGGTGCCTTTGTCTTGGAGGTTCTAAATGGACCGCTTGACGGCCAGACTTGGACGTTTGAAAACGAAATCGTGATCGGCCGTGACGAGTCGGTTGCGGGCGCATGCATCTCGCTCGACCGTTATGTCTCCCGCCGTCACGCGCGACTGCGCGCTGCCGGCGGTTCGCTCATGCTCTGCGATTTGGAGAGCCGCAACGGCACGAAACTCGGCGACCGGCCGCTCACGGGCGAGCAGCGTCTTGAAATCGGAACGCCCTTTCAAGTTGGTCGCACGATGCTGCGCGTCACGCGTTGTTAGCCGATCATGCTCGTTGCCAAAGAGATCGAGGCCGCGCGATCGGCGGCCGCCGGCCTCCCGCGCCCGCTCGGATTTGTTCCAACCATGGGCGCTCTGCATGCCGGACATCTGCGGCTGATTGAGCTTTCGCGGGCGCGATGCGCTGCAACCGTGGTAAGTTCGTTTGTGAATCCCGCACAGTTTGCTCCCGGCGAGGATCTCGAGCGCTATCCGCGCGATCCTGTCGGCGACCGCGAGAAGCTGGAGCGCTCCAAGGCAGATCTCGTGTTCGCGCCTCGAGGCGAAACGATGTATCCGCCTGATTTTTCGACCTTCGTCGACGTCGGCGACATCGGAACGCGTTACGAAGGCAGCGCTCGTCCAACGCATTTTCGCGGCGTGGCAACCGTCGTCACGAAGCTTCTGCACATCACCGCTCCCAACGTGCTCTTTCTGGGGCAAAAGGATGCTCAGCAAATGGCGGTTCTGCGCAAACTTGTGCGCGATTTGGACTTTGAAGTACGGATCGAGCTCGGCGCAACGGTGCGCGAATCTGATGGGCTTGCGCTCTCCAGCCGCAACGCTTACCTTTCGGCGCAGGAGCGGGCGGCCGCGCCTTCCCTGCACGAAGCGCTCCAGGCCATGCTCGCCGCGCTGCGCAACGGCGCGCAGATCTCAGTTGCGCGCCAAGCGGCGCAGCAAGCGCTTCGAGCGCCGGGCATCTGGGAATACATCGACCTCGTTGACAGTGAGTCGTTCCTTCCGCTTGCAGAGTTCCGCCGGCCGGCTTTCATCGTCGGCGCCGCGCGCTTTGGAACGACGCGCTTGATCGACAATCTGATGGTAGTGGCATGATCGAGCACCCGTCGTTCGAAGGATCGCGGATCCTTCTTTGCGTGACGGGCGGCGTCGCGGCGTACAAAGTAGCTGGACTCACGAGCACTCTGGTGCAGCGCGGGGCGATCGTCGACGTTGCCATGACTGCAGCTGCGGAGCAGTTCGTCACGCCGCTGACGTTTTCGGCTTTGACCGCTCGGCCGGTGTACGGGTCCTTATGGGACGCCCCCGAACGGGTTCCGCACATTCGACTCGTTCGCGAGGCTCGCGTCGCGCTCGTTGCGCCTGCGACCGCGGACATCATTGCGAAGCTCGCGTGCGGCATCGCCGACGATCTCGTAAGCACCGCGCTTTTGGCGGCGCGCATTCCGGTTCTGCTCGCGCCGTCGATGAACGACGCGATGTACCGCAACGCCGCAACGCAAAGCAATTTGCAGACCTTGCGCGATCGCGGGTACACGATCGTCGAGCCGGAAACAGGGTTCCTGGCCGAACGGGAAAGCGGCATCGGCAGGTTGGCGCCGGAAGAAGCACTTCTCGACAGCCTGGAGATAACGCTGCGCCGGACGGGATCACTAGCGGGGAAGCGCATTGCGATCACCGCCGGACCGACCCGCGAAGCCTTCGATCCGGTGCGGTTCGTGAGCAATCCATCGAGCGGCGAAACGGGGATTGCGCTCGCGCGTGAAGCTGCGCTGCGCGGCGCCGACGTGACGCTCTTGCTTGGACCTATAGTCGCGAACCATCTTCCGAACGTTCGCACGATTCGTATCGAAAGTGCGCAGGAGATGTACGAAGCCGCTAAAGAGCATGCTGCCGGCGCGGACGTGGTGATCGCATCCGCGGCCATTTCCGACTGGCGGCCGGCAGAACAGGCGAAGCAGAAGGTCAAGAAGAGCGACGGCGAGTTGACGGTCCGCTTCGAGCGGACGCCCGACATCGTTGAGATGCTATCGCAGCGCAAAGGCTCCGGTTTCGTCATGGGGTTCGCTGCGGAAACCGAAGCGCACGAAAACAACGCGCGAGAAAAGCTGCGCCGAAAACACCTCGATGCGATCGCGGTCAACGACGTATCGAACGGGCGCGGCTTCGGATTGCAAAACAACCTCTTGACCGTCCTGTGGGGAACGGAAGGCCGGCGCGAACTCGGCGAGGCGCGCAAAGACGTTCTGGCGGCCCGGCTGCTCGACTGCATCGAAGAGCTGATGGTGGATCGTGCTCCTGACCATTGACGTCGGCAACACCGAAACGAAACTCGGCTGCTTTGCGCAGATGACGACGGAGTTGCTCCATTCGTGGCGCGTAACGACCGAACCGACGCAAACCGCCGACGAATACGGCGCCTTCTTTGCGCAGCTCTTCGCCACGGCGGAACTGCGCCCATCGGACGTTCACGCCGTCGTTGTCGCAAGCGTCGTCCCGCGTCTCGATCAAACGTTGCAGGACGTTTGCGTCCGCTACTTCGACTGCGAACCGATCTTCTTCAAAGCGCAAAAACAGGATCTGATGCGCGTCGTTACCGATCGTCCGGGCGAGGTCGGCGCGGATCTCGTGGCCGCGGCGATAGGCGGCCGCAAGCTGTATGGCGCGCCGCTGATTGTGATCGCCTACGGCACCGCAACAGTCTTCACCGCGATCTCCGCGCAGGGCGAGTATCTGGGCGCATCGATCGCGCCCGGCATCAACATCTCAATCGATGCGCTGGTAGGAAGGACGGCGAAGCTGCCGCAGATCTCGCTTGAGGCGCCGGAGCGCGCGATAGGCACCGACACGATCTCGGCGCTTCAGTCCGGCATCATCTACGGCTTCGTCGGGCAAACCGAAGCTTTGGTGGCGCGACTGCGAGCGGAGCTCGAGGTGGACGCGCCGGTTGTGGCCACGGGCGGACTGGCCGAGGTTATCGCTCGACATACGACGGCCATTCGCGCCGTCAACCCGCACCTGAGTCTCATTGGGTTGGGGGAGTATTATTTTAGTCTTAAGCGAGGAGCTGAGCGATAAAATCCGTGCAGCGATTGTGGTCCGAACAGGTTCCGCCATGGTTCTATGCATCACCATGACGGACAGCGCGAAATCTTTCCGGCGTGATCTTCGGAATCATTAGTCTGCCCCACACCGGTGGTGATGGACATCGCGCCGATGGGCAGATGTCCTGGGAGTGCGGCTGCGCTAGATGGAAGCCGTCATGGTGATGGATAGAACCATGGCGGCGTTGTATAATCCGGTAGTTATGGTCCAGCCGCTCGTCATCGGCCCACACCGTATCTGGCCGCCGCTGATTCTCGCGCCGATGTCGGGCGTGACGAATCGCACGATGCGCGCGCTCTACAAGGGGTTCGGCTTAGGGCTCACCGTCACGGAGTTCGTTTCCGCCAACGCGCTGCAGTACGCGTCGAGCTCCAAACGCACGATGGAGATGATCGACCAGCACGGGCTGGAGAAGCCGGTCAGCACGCAGCTTTGGGGCGACGATCCGGCGCTGATGGCGCAAGCCGCGGCGATCGTCCGGGAATGCGGCGCGGACATCGTTGATATCAACTTCGGTTGTCCGGCGCCGAAGGTCACGAAGATTAACGGCGGATCCGCGTGCCTGCGCGATCTCGATCGCGCCGAGGCGATCATGAAAGCAGTGGTCGCGGCCGTCGACTGCCCGGTAACGATGAAGATGCGCCTGGGCTGGAGCGACGATTCTTTGGTGTACGAGGATGCCGCTCTCCGCGCACAAGCCGCCGGCGTGCAAGCGGTAACGTTGCACGCGCGAACGGCGAAGCAGTTCTACAAAGGGAGTGCAGACTGGGATCACATCGCGCGTTTGAAGCGCGCCGTCGATATTCCGGTCATCGGCAACGGCGATCTCGACGATCCCTCTCTGGCGATGCAGCGGATGCAGCAGAGCGGCGTGGATGCGATCATGCTCGGCCGTGCAACGCTCGGCAATCCATGGCTGATCTCGCAGATACGGGACTTGATGGAGGGCCGTGAAGCGCGGCCGCTGCCCGCTCCGGCGGATCGTTTGCGCTATGCGATTCACGTGCACTTCGCAACCATGGTCGCCGAGCTGGGTGAGGCGCGTGCCGTTCCACAGATGCGCAAACATCTTGCGCTCTATCTCAAGGGGATTCCGAACGTGGCAATCTTGCGCGAGCGGATCATGCATCTGGATCGCTCCACCGACGTGACGGCGGTCGTCGAAGAGACGATCGGTTTGCTGGAATCGCTGCGCGCGGCGTGAGCGAGGCGCTGTACGGCGCGTCCTCGCCGCAGGCGCTTTACGACGAAACGTACGAAAGCTACCGGCGCTACGTCAACCCGCCCTTGGCGCGCGTGATGAAACTCTCCGGCAGCCCGATCGAATTGCGCGCGCAAGGCTGCACCATCTGGGACCACAACGGCAAAGCGTATCTCGATTTTGCAGGCGGGTACGGCGTCTTTACGCTCGGCCATCGCCATCCGAAGGTTCTGGCCGCGGTTCGTGAACAGCTCGATCTGATTGCGCTTTCGGGCAAGACGATGTTCAACGTCATGCTGGGACGAGCCGCGAAGCGCCTTGCCGAGCTCGCGCCGGGCGATCTGCAAATCTCTTTTTTCTGCAACAGCGGCGCGGAAGCGGTAGAGGGCGCGATCAAACTTGCGCGCGCGGCGACGAAGCGCCACAAAATCGTCGCGACGCGAAACGCTTTCCACGGCAAGACGCTGGGAGCGCTCTCTGCGAGCGGGCGCGACTATTTCAAAGATGCCTACTCGCCGCTGCTTGCCGACGTCGATCTCATCGAATACGGGACGACGGATCGGCTCGAGGAAGCGCTGCAAGATGCGGCGGCGTTCGTCGTTGAACCCGTGCAGGGAGAAGGCGGGATCAATATTCCGCCATCGGGCTACCTGCGCGAAGTGCGAAAGCTTTGCGATCGCACGGATACGCTCTTTATCGCCGATGAAGTCCAGACGGGCCTGGGCCGTTGCGGAACGCTGTTCGGGTGCGATCGTGACGGCGTCGTGCCGGACGTCATGGCGCTGGCGAAAGGACTTTCGGGCGGCGTCGTCCCGGTCGGTGCGTACATCGCGCAGCCAGATTGTTGGAACGCTGCTTATTCGAAGGATCCGGTGATGCATACTTCCACGTTCGGGGGGAACGAACTCGCGTGTGCGGCTGCGCTGGCGGCCATGAACGTGCTGGTTGAGGAAGACTTGGTTCAAAACGCCCGCGCTCGTGGCGGACAATTGCTGGCAGGTGCGCAGCGATTGGCGAAAACGTTTCCCGCCGTGGTGCGCGAAGCGCGCGGCGTCGGCCTGCTGGTCGGCGTCGAGCTGACCAGCGAAGGCTACGCCGGTTGGATCATCCCCGAGATGCTCAAAGCAGGCGTTACTGCGGCCTGGACGCTGAACATGCAGCGTGTCATTCGGCTGGAACCACCGCTGGTCGTCAACCAGCAGGAAGTCGACCGCGCGCTGGAAGCGCTCGCGATCGGATTGGCCGCAGCGCAACGAAATCTTGGAAAGCTCGAGTAGTGCCGTACGTAGAAACTTCCATCGCGATCGAGGCATCGCCGCGAACGGTCTACGAGCTCGCGAAGCAGCAGGAGCGCTTTCCTGAATTCATGCCCGACGTCGAATCGATCACGGTGGTCGAACGCGAAAGCGATCGCGCCGTCACGCGATGGAAAACGCTGGTGGAAGAGGCGCCGATCGAGTGGACGGAAGAGGATCGCTTTGACGACGCCAACCTGCGGATCGACTACAAGTTGCTGGAGGGCGATCTGGACAAATTCGAAGGCGCGTGGACGTTCTCCCAAAACGGCTCGAAGACGCACGTGGTGCTCGGCGTGGACTACGATTTCGGGGTTCCGACGCTGGCGGAGCTGATCGGTCCGACCCTCGAGCGCAAAGTGCGCGAGAACAGCGAGATGATGCTTGCCGCGCTGAAGCGTGAAGCCGAGGCAGCGGAGTGATCACTAATGCGGCAGCGGTTTGTCATGGTGATGGATAGAATCCATGCAAACCGCGCTCCATCATGGTTCTATGCATCATGACGGCAACATCTAAATTCTGCTTCGTCATCCACCCGCTTTCGCTGGAGGACATCGCGCGCTACGAACCCGGGGCCACGGGAAAAGGCGCGCCGATCATCGCGAAGATTTTGGAGTGGATGCCTGCATATGCAGCCGTGCATGTGACGGGCGTGCGAACGCCGGACGGCCGAGAAACCGAGGGATGGTTCGTTGCCGCGCCGCTGCTGCCCGAGCAGATGCTCGGCTTTCCGCGGGAGAAGGTCTACGATCGCATCCTGCGCGCAATAGAAATCGGTGCGGAGCTCGGCGCAAAGGTGGCGGGGTTAGGCGCGTTCACGGGCGTCGTCGGCGATGGAGGCGTTACGATCGCGGACCGCGCGCCCATTCCCGTAACGACGGGCAATTCGCTGACGATTGCAGCCGGTATTCAAAGCCTCTTTCGCGGCGCGCGCGAGATGGGGATTGAGCCGGCACAAGCAACGGCTGCGGTCATCGGTGCGACCGGATCCATCGGATCGACGTGCGTGAGATTGATCGCCCCTCGGGTTGCCCATGTGAACCTGGTCGCTCGCAACAAGACGCGGCTTGCAAAGTTCCATGAAACGGTTGCTGCGGAATTACCCGGCACATCGGAGTGGACGACGGATCTCTCCGATGCGGTTCGCCGTTCGAATCTCATCCTTACCGCAACGAGCTCGACGCAGAACTTGATCGAGCCTGAAGACCTTCGTCCCGGCGCAGTTGTCTGCGAACTCTCACTGCCGCACGACGTCAGCCGCCGCGTTGCCGCTGAACGGCCCGACGTGCTCGTCACGGAAGGCGGCAATATGCTGGTTCCGGGAAACCCGCGCTTCGAACGCGTGCGTGAACCAGGAACGGAGTTCGATTTGAATCTGCCGCCCCGCACCGCGCTGGCATGCATGTCCGAAACGATGGTGCTTGCACTCGAAAACCGCCTGGAATCCTACACGCTTGGCCGCGGCATCGAGCTGGCGAAGGTGGTCGAGATCGAAGAACTCGCCGCCAAGGACGGTTTTACGCTCGCCGACATGCGCGCATTTGATGCGGCGATCACGCCGGAGAAGATTGCGGCAACGCGCCGCGCCGCCGAGGCACTTCACGGAAGGGCGCATGCCGTTGCTTCGGGTGATGGACCCGTGGTGATGCAGAGAACCATAGAACGTCATGGTGATGCATAGGGCCATGGACGGCTGTTTCAAAACTTTGTGTGTCTCGAAAATGCGCCGTAGCGGCCCTGTTCACATCATGGTTCTATGCATCGCCATGACGCTCCCAGACCGCCGGTTAACGTGAAAACAGTCGTGTCAGTCTCCCTCGGCAGCAGCGCACGCGACCATCGAGCGGTCGTCGATCTGCTTGGCGAAACCTTCGACATTTCGCGGATCGGAACCGACGGCAAATTGGATGTCGCGATTCAGAGAGTGCGCGACTTGGACGGCAAAGTCGATGCGATCGGTCTCGGCGGAATCGATGTCTATCTCTACGCCGGGAAACATCGCTATGCGCTGCGCGACGGCTTGCGGTTGCTGGAAGCGGCAAAAGTTACGCCCGTGGTCGACGGCAGCGGGTTGAAGAACACGCTCGAGCGGCAAGCCGTGCGATTCATGCAGGACGATCTCGGCATGAACCTGCGCAGCCTGCGCGTGTTGATGGTCAGCGCGCTCGATCGCTTCGGCATGGCACAGGCATTGGTGGAGGCCGGCGCCGACGTGTTGTTCGGCGACTTCATCTTCGCGCTCGATCTTGACAAGCCGGTTAAGGGTTTGCACGAATTTGAGGAGATGGCAGAAAAGTACTTGCCGGACGCCTGCAAGTTGCCGTTTCAATTCTTCTATCCGACCGGCAAGAAACAAGACAAACCGCCGGAGCCGAAGTATCCGCAGTACTACAACGATGCGCAGCTCATTGCGGGCGATTTTCATTTCATGCGGCAATTCATGCCCGAACATCTCGATGGAAAGATAGTCCTCACGAATACGGTCACGCAAAATGACATCGAAGACTTGCGATCACGCAGCGTTGCGCAGCTGATTACGACGACGCCCGAGTTTGCCGGCCGCTCGTTCGGCGCGAACGTCGTCGAGGCTGCGCTTCTCGTGCTGCTCGCGAAAAAGTGGACCGAGGTGACGGCCGGCGACTACGAGCGGCTCCTTGCCCGCCTGCACTTCAAACCACGGGTTCTGTCCCTCAAATAGACAGCGTCTCTGAAGGCATAAGGGGCGGCAGGCAAGGCCCCCGGCCAGTGCGAACCAACGGCGCTGGCGCTGGAGCCCCCGGGCGCCTTTCAAATACCGGGTGTGTCTATCGATCGAGGGTGCTTACTTGAACGAAAAAGAGATGGTCTTCACCAAAGCTGGTCTGGAGAAAATCGAGCGCGAGCTCGACGACCTGAAGAGTATCCACCGCCGCGAGGTCAATGACCGGATTCGGCAAGCCAAAGAATTCGGCGACCTAAGCGAAAACGCGGAATACGAAGACGCGAAGCAGGAGCAGGCGTTCATCGAAGGGCGCATTCTCAAGCTCGAGACGATGATTCGCAATGCCCGGATCATCGACGAGCTCGAATACGCTTCTGATGAAGTGCACCTCGGATCGACCGTGAAGGTGAAGGACATAAAATCCGGGGCCGGCCACGAGTTCGGCATCGTGGGGTCGGCCGAAGCGGATCCAGCCAACCGCCGGATCAGCAATGAGTCGCCCTTGGGACATGCTCTCATCGGACACAAGAAAGGCGAAACGGTCGACGTTGCTACGCCGCGCGGTGTCGTCAAGTACAAGATCGAACAGATCAAGAATGGCTCTGCCGCATCGAAAAGGGCGGCCAAGAAAGCGAGTTAGTGTCGCCGTAGTGGATCTCGGCAAGACCGAAGCGGCGCTCGTAGCGGCCAGACATGAAAATCTGGCCGCTTTGCGTTCTCGGGGTACCGATCCGTTTGCCGCAACCCGATACTCCGTCGATGCCTCGATCGCCGAGCTGAGTGAGAAGTACGCGTTTTTGGTTCCGGAGCAGCGAGCCGAGAGCGAGCTCTGGTCCGTGGCCGGGCGCGTCATGTCCTTGCGTCGCATGGGCAAGACAATCTTTGCCGATCTCCAAGACCGCACCGGACGGTTGCAAGTTTATGTCCGCAAGGATGAACTGGGCGCCGAAAAGTTCGCGGACTGGACCGATTTGGACGCCGGGGACATTCTCGGCGTTCACGGATTCATGTTTCGCTCGAAGATGGGAGAGCTGACCCTGCACGTTCGTTCATTTGCGATCCTGTCCAAAGCGCTCGCTCCGCTTCCCGACAAGTGGCACGGGCTGGTCGACGTTGAAAAACGCTACCGCCAGCGATACGTCGACCTGATCGTAAATCCTGAAGTCCGGGATACGTTCATCGCGCGCAGCCGCATCCTGGCCGAGATGCGCCGCTTCATCGACTCGTACGGCTTCTACGAAGTCGAAACGCCGGCGCTGCTGCACCTGGCCGGCGGCGCTGCCGCGCGCCCTTTCATAACGCACTCTAGAGCTCTCGATCAGGAGATGCAGCTACGCATCGCCACCGAGCTGAACCTCAAGCGTTTGATCGTCGGCGGCATGGAGCGCGTCTACGAGATCGGGCGCATCTTTCGCAACGAAGGCATCGATACGACGCACAATCCGGAGTTTACGATGCTCGAGCTCTACGCGGCGTACTGGGACGTCTCCGACATGATGGAGTTCAACGAAGCACTGATCGCCCATCTCGTTTCGGCCGTGACGGGAGGACGCGAAGAGTTGAGAATCGGCGAAGAGATCGTTTCGTTCAAGCGTCCGTTCAGGCGGATCGAGTACTTCGACGCCCTGCGCAAGCATGGGAACTATTCGCGCGAGCAGCTGCTCGATCCAAAGACCGCTGCGACGATCTTGCACGGCCTGGGCCTGCCGCCCTCACCGTCTCACGGTCACGCCCTCGATAAGATTTTCGAACGCGTTCTGGAGCCGCACTTGATCGAGCCGGTCTTCATAACCGGGTATCCGACTTTAATCTCGCCGCTCGCAAAGCGCCGCAAGGGCGATCCGGAGGTGACGGACCGCTACGAGCTCTTCTGCGACTCGATGGAGATCAGCAACGCGTTCACCGAGCTGAACGATCCGGAGGATCAGCGTGCACGGTTCGATTTGCAAGCGCTCCAGCGAGCGGAAGGAGATGAAGAGATCCCTCCGCCGGATTGGGACTTCGTTCGCGCGCTCGAATACGGCATGCCGCCGACCGCAGGCATCGGCATCGGCGTCGATCGTCTAGTCATGCTGCTAACCGGACAGAAAAGCGTGCGCGACGTCTTGCTCTTCCCGATGCAGCGCCAACACGGCTAGCGTAACGGTTCGAGCCGTCGTCGAGTATGACGGCACCGAGTTGTGCGGATTTCAGTACCAGCCGAATGTCCGCACGGTCGCAGCGGAACTGGAACGGGCGTTTTCGGAGCTGTTTCGTCAGACGATCAAGGTCACGTGTGCAGGGCGAACGGATGCAGGCGTGCACGCAACCGGGCAGGTCATCTCCTTCAAAACCGATGCGGCTTTTCCGTTTGAGTGTCTCGCTGTGGCAACCAATAGCGAATTACCCGCCGATATCGCGGTGCGCGAAGCTTCGCTCGTTGAGGACCGGTTCTCGGCGCGCTTTTCGGCAATCGAGCGTACCTATCTCTACGCTGTGATCAGCCGCCCGGCTCGCCCTCCTCTACTTGCGCGGTATGCCGATTACGTCTGGAGCGAACTCGACATCCAGGCCGCGAGCGAAGCTGCTGTGCGCTTGATCGGAACGCACGACTTTCGCTCGTTCTGCGGAATGCTTCCGGAAAGTGGATCGACGGAGCGCACGATTCGCGCGCTGACGGTAACCCGCAGCGCCGACTTGATCCGGATCGAGATCCGCGCCGACGGCTTCCTCCACCACATGGTGCGCACGATCGTCGGGACTTTGCTCGAGTGCGCGATGGGCCGAAGAACTCCTGATTCCGTTGCCCGGATTCTTACCGCGAAGGACCGAAGCGCGGCCGGTCCGACCGCGCCGCCGCGGGGCCTCTATCTGGCGGGCGTCCGCTATCGCGACGGATTCGACTCCTTCGCGGAGCCGCCGGTCTTCGCCAGGGTCTTTGCGCCCGTGTAGCGCCGGGCAATTTCCTTACTCATGGCTGACCTATCGCGCCAGCTAACATCTTACTGACGTAGTATTCATGGGCGTGCCTTCTCGGGGGTATTGTAAATTGCGTGAGCGGGTGATTTCGCC